>Ga0316604_10000003_pt1 | contig 693164 bp, 579 predicted proteins | sample OWC_soil_day20_C_FD_207650 | JGI IMG/M metagenome (GOLD analysis project Ga0316604, IMG submission 207650) | Wetland soil microbial communities from Old Woman Creek delta, Ohio, United States - OWC_soil_day20_CT | ecosystem: Environmental > Terrestrial > Soil > Wetlands | place: USA: Ohio... | reverse complement strand
CTGACAAAACTCACTTACGTGACTTGTTCGACAAAAAGAATATCAATGATGTCAATGATCTCTATGGTTCTCGTGAACCGAATTTGTTTAATTTCTAATCGTGTCCTTTTTTAGTGGACACTCATGAAATGATTTTTTTGAAGATAGGTTTCATACACAGAAAACTACTTCCAATCAGACTAATGTAGAATTGAAATTATTTGAAGCTTTGAAAATCGTTACAAATATCGAGCTTCCAATCAGACTAATGTAGAATTGAAATATGCTAGGGGCTGGGGTTTCCCATCTGCCAACAGACACGTCCAATCAGACTAATGTAGAATTGAAATTCCAACAGGTTATCTACCTGCGTTTGGAGCGCTTCGTCCAATCAGACTAATGTAGAATTGAAATTAACAACCTGTCTCCTATACTACCGTGTTTTTGGATTCGTCCAATCAGACTAATGTAGAATTGAAATAGACAAAAACAAAAGACTAGGATATGGCGATGACTCTTCCAATCAGACTAATGTAGAAATAAAAAGAGCGTTGCTCTGATCTCTATAATAGATTTCAGAACAACGCCCGATATTTTTGTGGTAGATTGCTACCGGTTTCTTTTGTAGATATTTTAAAATGGCATATCGTCATGCGCTTCGGCCGGACCCGGGTCGAACGTCGGATCGATTGGTGGCACGGAGTCAACCGGAGCATTCGCATTAGCCAGTTCTATTTTCCACGCTTTCACATCAGTGTACCATCTCTGGTTATACTCACGGCTTTCTATATCGAAATCGATTTTCAGTTTATTGCCGGGTTGCAATTGATTTGCGTCAATTTTATCGCCCCAGACCGAGATACATATCTTTTTCGGATACTGATCGTCAGTCTCTACAACAATGTTTTGTTTTCTCCACTCTCCTTTTGAACTTGTACCGGTTTGTAGCGGCAGCAGTTCAACTAATTTGGCCGTAAGCTGCATTTTTTGAAATAATTTGAATTAATACACAAGGAGATAACATTATGCTATTCCATGGCACAAACTTACTCAAAATAATTCGATTTTAACAGATTATTATTGCCGAAAAACAATGTACGCCATCCTTTGTAATGGTCAATACGTTGGATTTGAATGACTCCCTGTCAGCATTATTTTTCTTCGGTCAGCTATTGTCGCAATCAGAATAAATCCCTACTTTTGCAACCGCTTTCAGCCAAAGGAGAGGTGCTCGAGTGGTTGAAGAGGCACGCCTGGAAAGCGTGTAAACCTCTAAAGGGTTTCACGAGTTCGAATCTCGTCCTCTCCGCAATATATTGTAAAATACGTTGAAGGTTCTCGTGTATTACGTATATATTCTAAAATCTGAACAGTTTGACAAATATTACATTGGTCAAACTAATAACATTGACAACAGACTACATCGGCATAACGCTGGAATGGAAACTTTTACGTCAATGTACCGTCCTTGGATTCTGGTAGGATATATTACAAAAGAGACACGATCTGAAGCAATGGCTTTGGAAATCAAATTGAAAAATTTGAATAGAGAGAGACTTATTTCTTTTATACAGAAATATATGGGTTTCATGAGTCGAGACGAAGCGTAGCTTGTCTCGATGCCGACATTTCATCGTCGGCATTCGAATCTCGTCCTCTCCGCTTTTAATAGTTCGCCGGGAAGCCGGTAAATGCCATTAAAAAGGTCCAAAATAGTCTGAAAAGGTTTGTTTTTTCTTGTATTTTCAAAGACAAAACAATAACTTTGCATCACCAAATTGTTCTGTGGTGTAATGGTAGCACAGCAGATTCTGGTTCTGCTCGTCTGGGTTCGAGTCCTAGCAGAACAACCATTAAAAGAAATCCTTGTCGAAATATATCGACAAGGATTTCTTTTTTTTCTTAGTCAGAACAATGCAATGCAGCAACTGTGCTAACAAAAAAAGCGACCTATTTGGCCGCTTTTTTGTTTTGATTTTGTTTGTTCTTTTTATTGAGTATTTCTTTCGATTCCATCAATTTGAGAAAATCGGGATTTATACTCAAACGCCCTCGCGACAACTCGCGTAAGTCGTCAAAGATTTTTCGATCTTCCACCACCTCTTTATTCCATGTGAGATAACATTTTTTCATGTGATTGGCAATCAATAAAAGCAATTGATCTTTTTGTTCTCCTTCCGGAAAATCAATAGCTTTTGCAATCATTTGCTCCAAAACACGTCCATAGTGGGGATAACGTATCGATTTATTGGAAAACGGAATCTTATCGGGATGCGAATAAAGATTTTCCTTTTTCAACACTTCGCACGGATAATCGATATCCAACTTAAAATCGGACATGATTGCCAAATGATCCCACAACTTATGCTTAAAGTTATTTATATCACGCAAATAAGGGAATAAATTTCCCATAATGGAAATAATAGTCTGAGCACAACGTGCTCGCTCTTGCGGATCTTCAATTGTGACGGCATGTTGCACCATTCGTTGAATGTTGCGGCCGTATTCTGGTAGTATCAATGTTTGTCGTTTTGCGTATTCCATATTCAATTCCCCTATTCGATAGCGAGGATTAAAACTTTGACAAAGGTACGCAATTTTTATCGCTAAATAATCTATTTTCATTTGACTTGAAAGAAAATAACAAAAATGACGTATTTTTGCAATTAGCATCTCAACAAAATGGTCATTCTGTCTTTCGACTTTCTAAAACTCTATTATGCGTAAACTTCTGGTGGTTATACTGCTATTTAGTCTTGTCCTGACATGGGGAAAAGCCAGTTCTAGACCAACTGTCTATCAAATAGATATCCAAAAAGAAATTGGTTCTACCACATGGATTTATCTAAAAAAAGGCTTTGCCGAAGCAAATCAAACCGGAGCCAAACTGATTATTATCCGACTCAACACGTATGGCGGTGAAGTGGTATATGCCGATTCAATGCGCACCCGCATCTTAAACAGCAAAATTCCCGTAATAGCATTTATCGACAATAATGCCGCATCTGCCGGCGCTTTAATAGCCATTGCCTGCCAGAAAATATACATGCGTACCGGCGCTAGTCTGGGTGCTGCCACCGTAGTAGATCAAACCGGAGGACAAATGCCCGACAAATATCAGTCGTATATGCGGGCAACAATCCGCTCCACGGCCGAGGCGCACGGAAAAGACACCCTGATTTCGGGAAAAGACACTCTGATTCAATGGCACCGCGACCCGCACATTGCCGAAGCAATGGTCGACAACCGCATTGCCATCCCAAACGTGGTTGATGCCGGACGAACGCTCACCCTGACTACCGACGAAGCCATCAAAAATCACTATTGCGAAGGAAAAGCAGAATCGGTCGATAATATCCTTTCTCAAAGACTAAAAATCAACAACTATAATCTATTGGTATTCAAGCCATCTATTCTCGATGATCTGATGGGATGGCTCAATAACTCATTCTTGCGGGGTATTTTAATCATGATTATTATTGCCGGAATTTATTTCGAATTGCAAACCCCGGGATTCGGCATTCCCATCATTGCGGCCATCATTGCTGCGGCACTCTATTTTGCGCCGCTCTATCTCGGAGGCTCGGCCGCCGGGTGGGAAATTTTGCTTTTCCTCATCGGATTGGTATTGCTAGCTCTTGAAATATTTGTAATCCCCGGATTTGGCATTGCGGGAATTTTAGGTATACTATTAATAATTGGCGGATTAACATTAAGTATGATTGACAACATTAATTTCGACTTCAGCTTTGTACCCGGTGGAGAAATAGCCCTCGCGTTATTCACTGTACTGATTAGCATTTCAGCTGCATTTGCTCTATCCATCTACTTTTCAAACAAGATCGGTAAAAAAGGCATATTCAGAAAAGTTGCTCTTGATGCAGAGCAAGAGGTATCGCAGGGATTCGTAGGAGTTCCTACCGAGCCTCAGCAAATTGTAGGCAAAATAGGAATTGCCGCCACCGTACTGCGTCCATCCGGCAAAGTGATGGTCAACAGCAACTTCTATGACGCCGTCTCTGACCATGGTTTTATCGAACAGGGAACTACCATCAAAGTAACACGCTATGAAGCCGGCCAGGTGTATGTGATTAGAAGCGAAGAATAACGAAAAGAGAATCATTGAAAATCAATAAAAAGACGTTGTCAGTCTCTTCTAAAAAACCTACTTTTGTAGCTGCAAATTCAAAAAAGACAAACCTCAGATAAGATGTTAGTAATCGGCATTGCAGGCGGCACAGGTTCCGGCAAAACCACAGTAGTACGTAAAATTATCGACCGCCTTCCGGCCGACGAAGTGGTGATTTTACCTCAAGATTCATACTACAAAGACAGCTCACACATTCCTCTCGAAGAACGGTTGGAGATAAACTTCGACCATCCGAATTCGATCGAATTCGATCTGTTAATACAGCATGTAAAAGAGCTTAAAAAAGGCAATTCGATAGAACAGCCAATCTATTCCTATCTCACCTGTACACGAGACCAAAAGACGATCACTATTTCACCACGCGACGTGGTGATTATTGAAGGCATTCTGGTTCTCACCCATCCCGAATTGCGCGACCTGATGGATTTGAAAGTCTTTGTCGATACTGATCCCGACGACCGCCTGATTCGTGTCATCAACCGCGACATTATCGAGCGCGGACGTTCTGCCGCCAATGTAATGGAACGTTACCAGACGACCGTAAAACCTATGCACCTGCAATTCATCGAGCCCACCAAACGGTTTGCCGATCTCATTGTGCCACAAGGGGGCAACAATGAAATAGCAATAGATATTCTCACCATGTATATCGAACAAAATCTGGGAGTTGACATCAAAAAATAGTCTGCACCTCCCTTACACCTTTTTTTCAATGTTGACATTTCCACCCGATTTTATCGAACGAACGAAAACCTTGTTGGGATCAGAGTGGGAATCCTTTGAACAAGCCCTGCAACAAGAGACTCCCATCAGTATCCGTTTGAATAACAAAATTAAGCCGGATTTGTCCTACGATAAAGTTCTCTGGTGCGAATCCGGATATTATTTACCGGAACGTCCACTTTTTACGGCCGATCCGTTCTTTCATGGCGGAGCGTACTATGTTCAGGAAGCAGGATCTATGTTTCTGGAACAAGCTATCAGACAACACAGCTTCCAACCAGTCTGCGCGCTAGATCTTTGTGCTGCTCCCGGAGGAAAATCGACGCATCTGTCGAATCTGTTGCCTGAAGGAAGTTTTCTGATTTCGAACGAAACTATTCGCCAACGCGCTAACATTCTGGCCGAAAATATGCAAAAATGGGGAAACCCCGACGTGGCCGTAACCTGCAATACCGCATCCGATTTTGGTGCACTGAATGCCACATTCGATCTGATTTTGACCGACGTTCCCTGTTCCGGCGAAGGAATGTTTCGGAAAGATCCGGCTTCGATCGACGAATGGTCGGCTGCCAACGTGGAATTATGCGCATCGCGTCAACGAAACATAATAAACGATGTTTGGCCGTCGCTAAAAGAGGGTGGAATATTGATTTACAGTACTTGTACCTACAATCGAAGCGAAGACGAAACAAATATCGAATGGATCATAAACGAATTGGGCGCCGAAGCATTATCCGTCAATATACGACCAGAATGGCAAATAACCGAAAGCGAAGGCTGCTACCGTTTTTACCCGCACAAAACTCAAAGTGAAGGTTTCTTTATTGCCGTCTTACAAAAAACCGCATCCTCAGCTTTGCTTTCCAAACGAAGCAGAAGCAACGATGCAAAGAACAAGCCGACCTTGCTAAAGCCGGATGTATACGCCTCTTATCTTGTTGGTAACGATTGGTCTTACCGCTCAGGCAAAAACGGGATATACGCTTACCATAGGCAATTCGATGAGTTAATTTCCACTATCCACACTAAATTAAATCCTCTATTTACCGGCATCTCATTAGGTGAGCAAAAAGGTCGTGATTTTATTCCGAATACTGCATTGGCACTATCTAAATCATTAAATAAAAATAGTTTACTCATCACAGAAATCGATTGGTCGACGGCCATGACTTATCTCAAACGGGAAGCTATCTTGCTTGCAGACTCTCCCAAAGGATATACGCTGGTAACATACGATAACCTCCCATTAGGCTGGGTTAAAAACCTGGGAAACCGTGCCAACAATCTCTATCCGTTCGAATGGCGCATCCGCATGAACCTCGACACGCGGACGATTCGGAAAAGTCCGTTACCGGCCAACCACTTATAACACAAATTGTGTATATTTGTCCCGGTAAATCATATTTTTCACCATTGTTTCCTTGTTAACTGAATCGTCATGCAAATAAAAATTTTAATTGCTTACGCCTCTAAACACGGGGCTACTGAAGAAATCGCAGAAAGAATAGGACTGATACTCAGCCAGCACAGCTTATTGGTTGATGTATTGCCTATAAACGAGGTGACCTCTCTAGCATCTTATCAGGTCATTATCGTAGGCAGTGCCGTCTATTTCGGACAATGGCGCCGTCATGCGGCAAGATTTCTCAGAAAAAACAGGAACGAATTGATAAAGAAGAAAGTTTGGCTCTTTTCAAGTGGGCCTACAGGCAAAGGTAACCCGGTAGAAATAATGAAGGGATGGAAATACCCCCCCACCCTTCAATTGGTCATTTCCACCATCAAGCCTCTTGACATTGTTCTGTTTCATGGCCAGCTCAACATCGAAAAAATGAACATGTTCGAACGATTTATCATTAACAAAATCAAAACTCCCGTCGGCGATTTCAGAGAATGGGATGTGATCGAAAATTGGGCAAATCACATTGCAGAACAGATCAATACATCCTATTAAGAAATCCGATCATTTTTCAATTTCTTTTTTGAGCATTGCCAATGCGGCAATAGCCGAACGTACAATGTTACGGTCACGAAACTTACCAAATTGATAACATTCGCTCACCACTTTATCTTTCACTGCAACAGCTATCCACACCGTACCTACGGGCTTTTCGCCGGTTCCTCCTGTCGGACCAGCAATCCCTGATGTTGCAATAGCTACGTCCGTATCAAACTGCAATTGTGCTCCACACGCCATCTGCTCTACTACCTGTCGACTTACAGCTCCGTAAGTATTCAGATCTGCTTCTGCAACATGCAGCAAGCGATGTTTAATCTCATTAGCATAGGCCACCACACTCCCTTTGAAATAATCAGAACTACGCGACACAGAGGTGATTAAATGGGCAATATAACCGCCGGTGCAACTCTCTGCAGTCGCCATTGTCAGTTTTTTCTCGCGCAACAGATTTCCAATAACCTCTTGCGGGGTAATATCGTCCAGGGCAAAAATGGCATCACCCAAAATCGTTTGCACCTTGGCAACCTCGGCATCAAGTACTGCCGACAAAGCCTTCCGATCTTCCGAAGAAGCGGTCAAACGCAACCGCATCAGGCCAATTTGAGGTAAATAAGCCAGTTTGATGTATGGAGGCAAATTACGCTCCCACGCCTCAAGTTTGATCGCCAAAGCCGATTCGGTATAACCACTGACAATGATATGACGATGTTGCAACGATGGCACCTTGAAACATTTTTTCAGGCGAGGAATGATTTCATTACTCATTACTGTTTTCATCTCGACCGGAACACCCGGCATCGAAACCAATACTTTTCCATCACGTTCAAACCATGTAATCGGTGCTGTGCCCACCGTATTGGAAATTACGGTCGCATTTTCAGGTACCATTGCCTGACTGCGGTTCAATTCGTTCATAGCCCCGGTACGACCGAAAAAAAAAGCTTCTACATCTTTGTAGACCCGATCGCTAAAGACCATCCTTGTCTTAAAAAAATCACAAAGCGTCTGCAAAGTAATATCATCATTTGTCGGTCCCAGCCCCCCAGTCACAAGTACGATATCAGATTTTCGAAGCAAACGCCCCACAGCTTCCGTAATTTCGCCGGCTTCATCACCTATCGAAGTAATTCCCCGAACACGGAACCCTTCTTTAGCCAGCTCAGCTCCCATCCAGGCCGAATTGGTATCAACCACCTGCCCTAACAGCAACTCATCTCCGATCGTTATAATTTCAACATTCATACGACTATAAATCAATTAATTATATCTTGATATGATGGAATATCTTTGAGATAACTCATCTGCATCGAGTCATAATTCAAACGACAGCAATAATGCTTCAATCCGTTGCTAACCAACAAATATTCGACCTTCATCTGCCAAATATAATGGGCAATCTGATCGAAAGTAGCCTGCGTTATTTCAATTCCAGGGGCTTTGAACTCCGCTATGAGCAACGGTTTTCCAAGAATATCATACACCACTGAATCGCAACGTCTCGCCAATCCGTTGTGTCGCAAAGAAATTTCATTTCCCATCCGAGCTGCCGGAAAACCTTTATCATTCACCAAAAACTCAACAACATTTTGCCGAACCCATTCTTCGGGAGTCAAAGCCACATAACGTTTCCGTAAACGATCGAAAACAAACCGTTTACCTTCTTTCTCTTTCACACGAAACGTATAGGATGGCAAATTCAACAACATTGAAAAGTATTGATAATAGAAATAATTATCTCCGTAAAAAACGATTTTAACAACGCAGACACAAAGTTACGACCTTCATGTGTAATTTTGAAAATAAATATGTGTTTGGTAGCAACTATTTTACTAATTTTGCAAAATTAAATTGTCACAGTCTGTATGTCATCTACCCTGCATTCAAAAGAAAACCTCGAATTCATAACCGTTGCCGCTGAATTTTGTCTGTTTTTGGAACAAATACCGGAACTCAACAAGCAACAATTTATAAGCCGTGCAGTCAAATACATGCCGCTTCTCTACCTAAAGACATCATTACTTTCCTATGATTCTGAAGATTACGAACCGGAACCCGAACGAATTGTGACGGAAACAGACTATGAACTTATGAGAAGTAACGTTGCATCCCTATTGGGCATAGATGACAACTATCTTGAAGTTTTTCACCCCGACATGCAGTATTCCGACACTCCGATTGCAGCAGCTGTATCGGAAAACATTGCCGACATTTATCAGGAACTGAAGGATTATTTATACAATTGCCAGCTCGGAAACGATGAAGCGATGCATGATTCGTTGATATATTGCCTTGCTGCATTCCGAAATCATTGGGGACAAAAATTGCTCAATGCTCTCCGGGCACTGCATCAGGTTTTCTACAACGAGAATAACGAAAATGAAGACAATACAGAGATACACCCTACCCAACCCGATGATAGTCGTGATATATCTTTTTTTAATTATCAGCGAAACAAGTAATGTTTCCCGCTAAAAAAGAAATTGCAATGACCTATCAATCATCAATAAGTAAAGAATCTATCGCCACATTACCGACCGTAGCCTTCGATGGCAAAATCATAGTTGTGCATTCGGTCGAGGAATTGGAATATGCCGTAGATTTTTTATCCGGACACACTCTCATCGGATTTGATACCGAAACAAAACCCGCTTTTTCGCGCGGACAAATTCACAAAGTTGCTCTTTTACAACTATCCACAGACGAAATTTGCTTTTTGATCCGCCTCAATGAACTGGGATTACCTCAACTCTTAGTTGAACTACTCAACAACATAAATATTAAAAAGATAGGACTTTCACTTCGCGACGATTTCAAAGCTTTACGTAGACGAGCCCTTATTCAGTCCGACAGTTTTATTGATTTGCAAGATGTTGTTCTGGATTATGGCATCAAAGATCAAAGTCTGCAAAAAATTTATGCCATTCTTTTTGGAAAACGTATTTCCAAATCACAACGACTATCCAACTGGGAAGCAACCGAATTAACTCCGGCACAGCAGCTCTATGCAGCAACCGACGCATGGGCATGCCACCAGATTTACCAAAAGCTCAAACAAGACGTATGACATTACCCCAAATAACCCTCAAAAAAGGCAAAGAAGAAGCACTGTTACGGTTTCATCCTTGGATTTTTTCCGGTGCAATTCATCGTATCAAAGGAGATCCTCAGGAAGGCGACATTGTCGAAGTCTATAATGCACAACAACAATGGATGGCAATTGGATATTATCAGATCGGAAGCATAACGGTTCGCATATTATCTTTTATCCCTATTGCAATCGACACCGACTTCTGGCTGAATAAAATTCAGAGTGCATATAATCTCCGAGTAACGCTGGGTCTAGCTGAGAACACTCAAAACACCACCTACCGTCTTATTCATGGAGAAGGAGATAATCTGCCAGGGTTAGTCATCGATGTCTACGGCACAACTGCTGTTATTCAGGCTCACACAGTGGCAATACACAAGATTCGTCACACCATTGCTTCTGTGTTGATACAAACGGTCAAAGGTCTTGAAAATGTGTATTACAAATCAGAAGGTACCTTGCCTTTCAAAGCCGACGTAACTCCCGAGAACAACTACTTAATCGGGCAAGAGACGAATTGCATCGCCATGGAACATGGGCTTCGCTTTCATGTCGATTGGTTACGGGGACAAAAAACCGGTTTTTTTGTAGATCAACGCGAAAACCGCTTACTACTGGAAAAATATGCCAAAGACCGTTCCGTTCTCAACATGTTTTGCTACACTGGGGGCTTTTCATTTTATGCTCTTCGCGGAGGAGCAAAACTGGTACATTCAGTCGACAGTTCGGCCAAAGCCATTGAACTGACCAATAAAAATGTAGCTCTAAATTTCGCAAATGAAAACCGACACACCGCTTTTGCCGAAGATGCTTTCAAATTTCTGGAACAGGCCAAAGGCCAATACGATCTGATTATTTTAGATCCGCCGGCTTTTGCAAAACATAAAAATGTACTCAATAATGCGCTTCAGGGTTATCGGAAATTGAATGCAAAAGCATTCGAACAGATCAAACCAAATGGTATTCTGTTCACTTTTTCGTGTTCGCAGGTAGTATCAAAAGAACAATTTCGCTTGTCCGTTTTTTCAGCAGCAGCTCAATCCGGTCGGAAGGTGCGTATTCTTCACCAATTAACACAACCAGCCGACCACCCTATCAACATTTACCATGCCGAAGGAGAATATCTGAAAGGGCTTGTTTTATACGTAGAATAAACGCATAACCAAAAGATTATCAAGCATGTATATTTGTTAACAAAACACACAAGTCATAAACTACGTTAATGCATTACGTTTTTTTATTCGATTATTTGGAAAACGCAAAAAGGCATTGTAACTTTGCACTGTGTTTTTCATGGTATTAGATTTAAGGTTAACAAGGATTGTGGTTGTCGCGACGACAACCCTTTCTTTTTTTAAATAAATACGAAAATAGAGACAAAACTCCCAACAGATATAATGGCCAGTAGCAACAATTCTGAATTGTTGCTACTTTCATTTTTGCCCACTAGCAATATCCTCCCCGCTCCAAAACAAAACGAACAGAGAATCAACATACTATACAACTTAAAAGAAACATATCAACCAAACGAATATTAATATATACAAATATATGGTAAAATATTTGGTCTACCAGTTTGGAATATATTATCTTTGCACTGTGTTTTTCATGGTATTAGATTTTAAGGTTAATAATTGATTGTGGTTGTCGTGATGACAACCCTTTCTTTTTTAAATAACCGCAAACTCTTAACTACCCAAGCAATCTGCTCGTCACTCCTCTCCAAGACAACCGTGCAACACATAATATTCATATACAATTGATTACACAAAAAAAACAGAAACCATCTCTCCTGCATCGAAAAGTTTGTTTTATTTGCACTAAGCATCGACTCCAATACACAAACCATACAGCAACACAAAATAAAAGAACAAAAAAAAACAGGCCAAACATTACAACAAATATTAATTGGACTACCAACACAAACTACCCATAAAGAAATTAAAAGCCACAACAAAAGAATATTACTCAATATAATTGAAGCAATAAGGATAAATATACACTTATATATCAAAATATATACTAAAATATTTGGTTAACCAGTTCGGAATATATTATCTTTGCACTGTGTTTTTCATGGTATTAGATTTTAAGGTTAATAATTGATTGTGGTTGTCGCGAGACAACCCTTTCTTTTTTAAATAATTGCAAACACTACACGAGGATAGGGGGTAGTACTCCCGGCAAAAAACTTTAAAATAAATCTTCCCATCATACATTTTACCCCACAAGCTTCAAATATCTATTAATCAACATAAAAAAAACGCAAAAAATTTGGTCAACCACCTATTTCACACTTATCTTTGCATCGTGTTTTTCATGGTATTAGATTTAAGGTTAATAATTGATTGTGGTTGTCGCGATGACAACCCTTTCTTTTTTTAAATCAAATGTTTCAACCAGTGCTATAATCGAACATTTATTCCATTATCTTTGTACCAACTTATTTGCTACTATGCTGTATCACATGACTTGTACGTTTCCCCTCCGAAGATATTTTCTTTTTTTCGTTATATCCATTTTTTCGTTATCGTCATCTCTTGCTCAAAAATCGTTTGCGCCAGGAGAAGTTCTGACCTACAAAGCATTTTATCATTGGGGTGTTTTATGGTTACCTGCGGCAAATATCACATTAAGAGTCCTTCCTAATGAAAACCCTCGATTCTTAACCATTAGAGCAAACGGCATTAGTTTCAAGAGATATGATCTCTTTTTCAAAGTCCGAGAAAACTTTGAGTCTACAATATTCAAAAACACATTATTGCCAGTAGAAGCAAGTCGGAATGCCATTGAAGGATCATATTCGGCGAGAGAACAGTACCGTTTCAATGATTCTACCAATACAATCGACTATAACATCTCTATCAACGAAGGAAAGACCAAAGATTCCGGTAAAATCGAGAAAGCCGACGGATATTTCGACATGTTATCCGCAGCCTATTACATGCGCGAATATGATTATTCGAAATTCAAAATCAATCAAAAAATACGAGTACATACCGTCATCAACGGTAAGGTATTTCCAATTGAAATTCAGTATATCGGAAATGAATTGTGTAAAGATGGTAATAACAAAAATCGTATGTGCGCCAAATTTACAGCCAGTACGGTTCCCGGAACAGTTTTCAAAGGGAATGAAAAAATTACGATCTGGATGAGTTTTGATTCCGCAAAAATTCCCGTAAAAGTCACTTCAAAATTGAAGATAGGAGAAGTAAATGTTGAATTAACAGGAGCTTCCGGGACAAAATAAGGCTCGATTTACTTGACCGACAATCAAAAAATGTGTACCTTGCAAACCATTTCAGCCGGAACATTGTCACACTACACATCTTTATCATCATGAGAGTTATCGATCTGATAAATAATAGTCAAACAACCGCTTTTTCATTTGAAATTCTTCCTCCGCTCAAAGGCAACGGAATTGATCTGGTTTACAAAACCATCGATTTGTTACGCCCTTTCGATCCGAAATATATCAACATCACCACGCACCGGAGCGAAATCGTGTACAAAGAAACGGGGCCCAACCTGTTTCAACGGGTTGCCGAACGGCATCGTCCCGGAACGGTGGCAATTGCGGCGGCCATTCAAAACAAATACAAAGTCAATGTTGTTCCCCACATCATTTGCAGCGGATTTTCCAAAAGCGAAACCGAATATGCCCTGATCGATCTCCAATTCTTAGGAATAACTGATCTGCTGGTTCTGCGCGGAGACAAAGCCAAACATGACAAAGCTTTTATTCCCGGCGAAGAGGGACATGTCCACGCAATCGATCTGCAACAGCAAATCAACGATTTCAACAGCGGGAAATTCATGGATGGCTCCATTATCAAACAACCGGTATCAACCTTTTCGTATGGTGTTGCCGGATATCCCGAGAAGCACGATGAAGCTCCAAATCTGGACTCCGACATTCACTGGCTGAAAGAAAAGGTACGCCTGGGTGCCGACTATGTAGTTACCCAGATGTTTTTCGACAACGAAAAGTATTATACATTCGTGGAACAGTGTCGTCAGGAAGGGATCACAGTGCCTATCATTCCGGGGTTAAAACCGATCACCTTGATGAATCAATTGACTGTGTTGCCAAAAATTTTCCACGTAGATATTCCCGAACCTTTAGCCACCGAACTTGCCAAATGCAAGACCGATGCCGAAGCACTCGAAGTGGGTGTAGAATGGTGTACAATGCAGGCGCTGGACCTGAAACAGCACGGAGTACCCAGCATTCACTTCTACACAATGATGGCCACACAAAGCGTAAAACGGGTGGCCGAGAAAGTATATTAAATACAGACAATAGAACAAAGAATAAAGACAACCAGATCCTCAGTCTTTGTTCTTATATCTTTATTCTAAAATGCCCGAAGCCTGCTCGCTATATGAACTGAACGAACGGATCAAAGATGCCATTTCCGTTTCATTCTTTCAGCCTTTATGGGTAAAAGCTGAGATTAGCGAGATACGCGAAAATGCGAACGGACACTGCTACCTCGAGCTTATCGAGAAAGACACAAAAAGCGACCGTATTACGGTACGCAACAAAGCCACCATCTGGTCGTTTACCTACCGGATGCTGAAACCCTATTTTGAAGCTACCACCGGAGAAGCACTACATGCCGGCGTAAAGATTCTGATCGCATGTACGGTCGAATACCACGAACTGTACGGATTGAGCCTCAACATCTCCGACATCGACCCAACTTACACCCTTGGTGAAGTTGCCCTCCGACGCCAACAAATCATCAATCAGTTGCAGGAAGAGGGCATTGCCGATATGAATAAGGAGCTAGAATTGTCCGTAGTTCCCCAACGCATTGCCGTTATCTCTTCGGCAACTGCCGCCGGATATGGAGACTTTCTGGATCAGCTGCAAGGCAACAACTTCGGATATACGTTTTACCATCACCTTTTTCCTGCCATCATGCAGGGCGATCGATCCGAACAATCGCTTATCGAAGCGTTGGACAAAATTTATCAACACATCGACCAATTTGATGCCGTAGTCATTATCCGGGGTGGCGGCGCCACAGCCGATTTGAGCTGCTTCGACCGCTATTCGCTGGCCGCACACTGCGCACAGTTTCCGTTACCTATTCTGACCGGTATCGGACACCAACGCGACAATACTATCCTAGACATGGTAGCGCACGCTTGTCTGAAAACACCGACCGCCGTCGCCGAATTTCTGATTAACCGAATGCAGGAAGCGCAGGGATTACTGGAAGAACAGAGGGAAAATCTAACGCTTGTAACAGAAGAATTGCGCGAATTGAGAGCCAATCAACTGAAAGAAATGACCCGCAAACTGCCGCAACTTCTATTGGGTCGTACTACAAAAAACGAACTACTGATTGAACGATATACAACACAACTGAATCAACGATCAAAAGCATTAATAACCGCCCAGGCTCAAAGACTGATCAGATACAGTCAACCACTTTCCAGTCTGACCATCCGAATGATTGGAGAAAAACGACATCTTCTCGCACAAAAAGAGTTACAATTGAAGTATCTCAATCCGCTAGCCATTCTAGAGAAAGGATATACCATGACATATGCTAATGGGAAACGGGTAACCAGCGCTGCCGATGTGCAATCCGGCGACCGCATCACGACGGCATTTAAGGATGGCAATACAGACAGTATTGCAGAATAAAAAAGAGAGCCGACTGAAGATTGAATTCAGTCGGCTCTCTTTTCAATATTTGGAATCTTAAATCTTGGAATTTAGTTTATTCTCCCACATACACAGGCTCTGACGCGACGCTCTCCTGATGCAAACGATTGAGAGAGGTAATGACATATTTGGCCTTTTCTTTCGGATCGGGAACGATGTAGTATGGATCACGCACAATCTTCACAATCTTTGCTCCGTTGGTCAAATCCACATTTTCATTCAGACCGAAACGATAGATGCAGTAGTAAGCCGATTGCTCCAGCTCTTTTTTCGCCTGAGCACCTTGCCAAATCACTTTTAGTTTGCAATTATCGATCGTAAAACGGAGACCAGATATTGGCGCTGGAGCCGCTTTTTCCATTGTCGGATAGGTGGGAATCAAAGAGGGGATGCGTTGATAATGCTGTGCCAGCGTATCGAGCGATCCAAAGGGATTCTCACGCATCTGATAGCCCGACCACCAGATATTTCCCTGAATATTGGGCGTCTCACGGGTCAGCCGCATCTTTTCGGCAAACTGTGTCTTGTTCGGATCTTTCAAATCTTTTTCATTGAAAGTGGTTATGCTTTGGCCGACGTAGATGTTCGTTCCATAGCTGTTTTTACTCCACCAATCAACCAGCGTCGCGTAGTCGGCCGTTTTGTGGCCAATTTTCCAGTAGAGCTGCGGAGCCACATAATCGAGCCAGTGATTCTTTTGCCAGAGCAACACGTTTGCGTAAAGATCGTCGTAATCGGATAATCCGTTGGTCTTACTTCCACTTCCGTCAGGCGTTTTACCCACGTTGCGGTATATGCCGAACGGACTTACACCAAAAACCACCCAGGGTTTTTCGTGATGCACCGTTTCATACACCTCTTTGATAAGCTGGTCAACATTATTCCGACGCCAGGCAGCACGTTCTTCCTTGCCGAACCCCTGTTTTTTCGCATATTTTTTGAACGATTTAAGATCATTAAACTCTTCACCCTTCTCGGGATAAGGATAGAAATAATCATCAAAATGAATACCGTCAACATCATAACGGCTTACAATATCTTCCACCACTTTGTTCACAATCTTCCGCGATTCGGGTTGACCCGGATCGAAATACAACTGTTTGCCGTAATGGATAAAGAGTTTGGAATGCTTCTTGTTCATTTTCGACAACACTTCCGACTCGCTACTGGTGACACGGTAAGGATTGAGCCACGCATGCAACTGCATTCCACGTTTGTGACACTCTTCAATCATAAATGCAAGCGGATCCCAAACTGGATTAGGCGCTTTACCCTGCTCACCGGTCAGGTAGCGACTCCAGGGTTCCAGTTTGGATGCATAAAAAGCATCGGCCTGCGGACGAACCTGAAAGATAACGGCGTTCATACCGGCCTTCTGAAAACTGTCGAGCATATTTGTCCACTCTTTCTGAATGGCTTCGGCTTTCATGGTACGGTATTTCCAGTTACCGACCGTATGAATCCACACCCCACGAAACTCTCTCTTAGGAATCACTTCGGAATAGGCCGAAAGCGAGATCAGACAAATCAATGCTAATGTCAGAATAGTTCTGATATTTCTAAAATTCATTATAAAACTCTTGATTAATTATTTGCTAACGTAATAAATAACGGTATCTTTAGCAGCCTCTACGCTTGGTGTAAGCGCATGATAGATGATTTTCTCCGAAGAGACATATTCCGGCAAATTAACCTCTTCCACCTTGAATCCGACAGAGCGCATCCGGTCGGCATAATCGCGACCATACTCACGCACATGGTCTTTTTGTCCGAAATGTTTCAGACGATCTTCGGGCGAGGTGATCGTTTTATCTTCGTAGGTCACAGCACGATCGATATTCACCGGAGACTGGACAATGCCCCACCCGCCGGGTTTCATCACGCGATAGAGTTCGCGCATGGCCAGCAGGTCATCCTCCACGTGTTCGAGAATGTGATTGCAAAAAATCACATCGAACTTGTTTTCTTCAAAAGGAATATCCTGAATATCCATCTTCACACGAGCCAACGGTGATTCCAAATCGGCCGAATAGTAATCGATGTTGGGCATGGCACCGAAACGTTTGATAAAACAGTATTCAGGAGCAATGTGGAGCATCACGCTTTGCTTGGTAAAAAAGTCGGTTTTGGCCTGCAAAAAGAGCCATATCTGACGGTGACGCTCCAGCGACAAGCACGAAGGACAAAGTGCATTTTCGCGCGAATTGACATAACCATAGGGTAACAATTTGCGGAAACGGTGATGACACACCGGACATTCGTATTTAGTGCCCACGTAAAAAACAGAGCTGGCTCTCACAGCCACATGAGCGAACAGTTGCAAATACTTTCGGGGAATATGGTTCAGCACGAACCGGATAAGCTTCTTCATTATTTAATGTAACATTTTATAAACTAACTCCTTCAACAGATCGCCGGCATCGGTCGACACATTCTCGATTCCTTTGGACCGGGCATCGCATTCGCGCAACCAGGCAATAATCCGCAGGGTTTTGCCCGCCGAAAAACGTTTGGCGGCTGCCTGAAAATCTTTGACAAAATAGGGATTCACTCCCAATTCACGCGCCACATTTGCCTGGCTCTTATCTGGCAAATAGTGGTACACCATCAGATTACTGAAGAAATTGAACAGAACGGAGAGCGTAACAATAATCGGGTTATTCTTGGGATTGTCGGCAAAATAGCGCACTATGCGATTCACCTTCAACACGTCACCCGACACGATGGCGCTTTGGAGCTCGAAGTTATTGAAATCCTTGCTGATGCCGATGTTCTTCTCGATCAGTTCGGGAGTGATGGTCGATTCGGAGGCCGGTTTGGTAATGAGCAGTTTATCGAGCTCGTTGGCCACCTTGCTCAGATCGGTTCCCAAGAACTCGGTCAACATCAGTGCCGCCTTCTCCGAGATCTTCACCTTACGATCGGCCAGATATTTTACAATCCAGGGCGGAATCTGGTAGTCGCGTAACTTTTCGGAAACAAACAATACTCCGGACTTTTCAATCTCGGAGGTCACTTTTTTCCGTTTGTCGAGGGTTCCGTATTTGTGGCAAAAAACGAGGATAGTAGAAGCCAGTGGCTTTTGCAGATAGAACGTAAGTTCGTCGATTGCCTTCAACTGCTGTGCCTCTTTAACGATGACCACCTGGTATTGCGATCCCATCGGAAACCGTTTGGCAGCATTGATCACCGTGCGGATATCGGTATCTTTTCCGTAAAGAACGGTCTGGTTGAAGGATTTCTCCATCTCGTCCAGCACGTTATCTTCGATGTAATCGGCAAGCAGATCGATATAGTAAGGTTCCTCGCCCATAAAGTAGTACACCGGGGCATACTCCTTTCGTTTGAGTTTATCGAGAATCTGTTCGTATGAATCTGATTTTTTAGCCATTATTCAAAACGCAGATGCTTGATGGTACTACTGTTGTTCATGATCGACATCAGCGCTTTGACGCCGATGCGGAGGTGTTCTTCCACAAAACTGGCCGTCACTTTATTGTCGCTGGCCTCGGTCTTTACTCCGTCGGGACGCATTGGCATATCCGATACAAGCAAGAGCGCTCCGGTAGGAATACTATTGAAGAAACCTACAGAAAACAGGGTTGCCGTCTCCATATCGACTGCCTGAGCACGGGTATTGTGCAGATATGCTTTGAACTCCTCATCGTGCTCCCACACACGACGGTTGGTGGTGTAAATCGTTCCCGTCCAGTAATCTTTACCGAAGTCACGAATATTGGACGAAACGGCACGTTGCAGCATAAATGCCGGTAGTGCGGGAATTTCGGGCGGAAAATAGTCATTCGAGGTACCTTCGCCACGGATGGCTGCGATGGGAAGAATGTAATCTCCGTTGCGATTTTTGTCTTTCAGTCCGCCACATTTTCCAAGGAAAAGAACCGCCTTTGGCTCGATGGCCGTCAGCAAGTCCATTATCAGCGCGGCGTTGGGGCTGCCCATCCCAAAATTGATGATGGTGATACCGTTGGCCGAAGCGTTAATCATGTTTCCTTCGTTATAAACGGGAACGCCGAAACGTTCTGCAAACATCTCCACATAATTGTTGAAATTCGTCAGCAAAATGTATTGGTCAAAATCCTCCAATTGTCTTTTGGTGTAACGAACCAACCAGTTTTCAACTATCTCTTTCTTTGTTTTCATGCGAAAATTTATTTTGCGTCCAAAGATACGAATTTTCGGTGGCAACCCCGCAAACTCAATAAAGATAGCCCGTCTGGCCGATGTTTCCCTTCGAATCCATTGACATCACGCCAAAATTTGGTAGCTTTGTCTGCAATTATTATTCAACAAATAAAATCAAATAGAGATGGTTAAACATTTAGTATTTTGGAAATTGAAAGAAGAGGCTGCTGGCAACGACAAAGCCTCCAATGCCAAACTGGTAAAAGAAAAGTTGGAAGCCCTCAACGGACAGATCGAAGGATTGATTAAGCTGGAAGTGGGTATCGATTTTACCGGCAATCCCGATGACCACGACATTGCCCTCTACTCCGAGCTAATCAGCAAAGAGGCATTGAACGGCTATCAGGTCAATCCGCTACACAAAGCTGTTCAGGCTTTCGTCAGAGAGGTGGTGAATGCACGTGCTTGCGTAGACTACGAAGTCTGATCATAAAAAAATCAAATGCTCCAAGTGGCATGGCGTTACAGATTGCATATCTGCTAACGCCTTTTTTATTTTTCCACAAAAACAAATAAAAATTCGTATTTGTTTTTCAAATAAAAAAAGTATTTTTACAGGAGTCATTTCATTAACCGTTGGCCCATGAATAAACACCTGTCCACTAAATCTGAGAATAGGAGATTTACAGCTCTCGATCTGTTCAGAGGAATGACCATTTGTGTAATGATAGTTGTAAATACTCCCGGGAGTGAAGAAACCTGTTTTAAGTTCCTAAAACATGCCGACTGGCACGGATTTACCCTGGCCGATCTGGTTTTTCCCTCTTTCCTTTTTGCCGTCGGAAATGCATTGAGCTTCTCGTGCAAACGTTGGGCATCACAAGCGGCATCCGAGGTGATGCTCAAAATCGGAAAACGAACCCTGCTCATTTTTCTGGTAGGATACCTGATGTACTGGTTTCCGTTCTTTTCTCTCGACGACAATGCTAACTTCGTCTTCTCTCCGTTTTCGCACACCCGTATGATGGGTGTTTTACAGCGCATCGCACTCTGCTACGGCATAACAGCTGTGATGGTCTACTATCTGAACAAGGAGAGAATCCTTTTTGCCGGCATTGCATTTTTAATACTCTACTGGGCCGCCTTAGTCTGGTTTGGTGCTCCCGGTCACGAATACACAAAGACAGGAAACGCCGTATTGAATATCGATTCGTTCCTGCTCGGCACAAATCACCTCTACCAAGGCGAAGGGTTTCCATTCGACCCCGAAGGAATCTTAAGCACCCTCCCGGCTCTGTTCAATGTGATATGCGGGTATCTGGTTGGCAACTATATTCAATCGAAAGGCATCACAAAAAAGACGCTGATCCAGCTCATCATTGTTGGCATCGGTATGTCGATTATCGCTTACGACTGGGATCTGTTTTTCCCGATCAACAAAAAATTGTGGACAAGCTCCTATGCCGTGCTTACGGTGGGACTAGATTGTCTGCTACTGACCGCCATTATCTACTGTACCGATTTCCGGAAGATAACACGGGGCAATAAGTTCTTTCTTGTTTTTGGCAAAAATCCACTTGCGATCTATGTTCTCAGCGAAATCGGCGTCACGCTGATGTGGCTGATTCCCATCGGTGATACTCCGCTGTATTCATTGATATACGACCATATTTTCGCTCATGCCGGCAATTATATCGGATCACTGCTTTTTTCACTCTGGTGGATGTTGATGTGTTGGATAGTGGCTTTTATTCTCGACCGGAAGAAGATTTACATCAAATTGTAAGACTGCCAAACGAGCAACAGAATACGCTTGTCTGCAAAATATGCGATATATTTGCACTCAAAATTGAAAACCATCTCTGTAATGAAACGTGTACTTCTCTCTACCCGCCTTTTGCCCGAAGGCTTTGCCGAACTGCAGAAACAGTTCGAGGTGGTATTTCCCGAAAACGAGACCTTTACCCGCGACGAGCTGATCGCGCTCCTGCCCCACTTCGACGCGTTTATCCCCACGTTTGTCTATCCGGTCGATCGTGAGATGCTGGATGCCGCCGCGCAACGGGTAAAAATCATCTCCAACTACGGCGTGGGCTACAACAATATCGATATCGATTATGCCGCGCAACGGGGCATTGTAGTGACCAACACCCCCGATCCGGTAATTGAACCCACAGCCGAACTGGCTTTAGCATTGATGCTGGCCGCCGCCCGACGCATTCCCGAATGCGACCGTAAAGTGCGCATCTCCGACGGATTGAAATGGGGCGTACTCGAAAACCTGGGACAATCGCTCACGGGTAAAACGCTCGGTATTGTGGGTATGGGACGCATCGGTCAGGCACTGGCACGGCGCGCACTGGCTTGCGGCATGCACATCGTTTACTACAACCGCCACCGCCTTTCGCCCGATCTGGAGGCTACTTATAAAGCCACCCGCCTCGATCTGGATGACCTGATCACTGCCTGCGACGTTCTTTCGCTCAACACCCCGCTCACCGACGAGACTCGCCATCTGATTGGTCGCGAACAGTTGCAACTGATGAAACAGACGGCCATCATCGTCAACACCGCCCGTGGAGCCGTTATCGACGAAGCTGCACTGGTGGAAGCCCTACAACAAGGTTGGATCGCCGCCGCAGGACTCGACGTCTACGAGTTCGAACCGAAGATCACCCCTGCGCTGTTGACCATGGACAACGTAGTACTGGCACCCCACAACGGCACTGCCACCGTGGATACCCGCAACGACATTGCCCGCTTCGCTTCGCAAAACATTATCCGATTCTTTGAAGGACGGGAAGATATTACAAGGGTGAACTGAAAAAGAATTAGCACATTTTTTCTTGCATTTGCTCTTGACGACATTGATGACACTGAAAACGTTATATCTTTGTCTTGCGGGTCATAATTGTCCCCCGAAAAACGACCAAACAAGCAATTCCATGGACAAACAATACAACCCTGACGGCTTTATCCCCAAACATGGGGGCTATGAACGGCTTATCTCTTATAGAAAAGCTGAAATCATCTACGATGGCACCTGTTATTTTTGCAAGAAATATTTTTCAAAATACGATCGAACTATCGATCAGATGATACAAGCTGCCCGATCCGGGAAACAAAATATTGCTGAAGCCAGTATGGCCTCGGGAACTTCGAAAGAGACGGAGATCAAACTGACCAATGTTGCCCGGGCATCCCTTGAAGAACTGATGATCGATTACAAGGATTTTCTAAGAACCCACCAACTGACATTCTGGAGCAAAACACATCCTTACTATCCGCATCTAACAGCGAAGCACAACCTTGTCGAATTCAGTTACCTGACTTACCAAAAAGGGATAGAAAGTCCCAACCCGGAAGTCTCTGCCAATGTTTTGATCAGCCTCATCAATGTAACGTCTTATCTTTTGGCGCAACAAATCAAAACGCTGGAAAAGGAATTCCTTGAAAACGGAGGTCTGCGCGAACGCATGACACAGGCAAGAATCGAACACAGGAACAAGCGAACATAGTCAAATTCAACCTGCAACCAATCAAAGAACCCAATAGACCTATGACCCTATCGTGCATTTAGAACGCAGGGGCATTAATCTGATGAAATTTTCCTCTCCTTCATTCAATCTATTGCATCATGTACGGTCTCTTTCCGTGTGCCAGATTTCATCCGCTAAAAACAATTATCTTTGCAATCAAATTACGATTCACGTTCAATTATGAAGAAAACAATCCTTATTACTATGACCGCATTGTCGATAACGGCGGGTGCAGACAGCGCCGAAGCTGCGGGAAAGAGCGCTCCGCCCAAAGAGTTCAACTACATTGTCGATCAGTTTGCCGACCTGCAGATCCTGCGCTATCAGGTTCCCGGGTTCGAACAACTGAGTCTCAAACAGAAAGAACTGGTATATTTTCTCTCGCAGGCTGCCAACGAGGGCCGCGACATTTTGTTCGATCAAAACGGCCGCTACAACCTGGCCATCCGCCGCACACTGGAGGCCATCTACCTCAACTACAAAGGCGATAAAACCAGCAACGACTACAAACAATTCGTCGTCTACCTGAAACGGGTATGGTTTGCCAACGGTATTCACCACCACTACGGCGAAGACAAATTCGCCCCCGGTTTCTCGAAAGAGTTTTTTGCAAAACAGGTAAAAGCATTGCCGCAGACGAAAGTTCCTGTGCGTAAGGGACAGTCGGTAGACGCTTTTCTGGCAGAAGTTACACCTGTAATTTTCGACCCCACAGTGATGGCAAAAAAGGTGAATCAGGCACACGGCGAAGATCTGATCAAGACCTCGGCCAACAACTACTACGAAGAGGGCATCTCGCAGAAGGAGGTTGAAGATTTCTACGCGAAAATGAAAGACCCGAACGATCCGAAACCGATTGCATACGGACACAACAGCCGCCTGGCCAAAGTGAATGGACAGCTGGTGGAAAAGGTTTGGAAAGCTGGCGGACTCTACTCGCAGGCTATCACCCGCATTATCTACTGGTTGGAAAAGGCAACTACTGTTGCCGAAACTCCGCAACAAAAAGCGGTCATCGAAAAGCTGATCGAATTTTACCAGAAAGGCGACCTGAAGCTCTTCGATGCCTACGCCATCCTGTGGGTGCACGATACCCAGTCGCAGATCGATTTTGTGAACGGTTTTACCGAAAGCTACGGCGATCCGCTGGGATTGAAGGGAAGCTGGGAATCGATCGTTAACTTCAAGAACCTGGAAGCGACCAAACGTGCCGAAATAATCAGTACCAACGCTCAGTGGTTTGAGGATAACTCTCCGGTGGACAAACGCTTCAAGAAAGAAACGGTAAAAGGGGTTACCGCCAAGGTAATCACTGTGGCGCAACTGGCCGGCGATTGCTACCCGTCAACCCCTATCGGCATCAACCTGCCCAACTCCAACTGGATTCGCAAGGACTACGGTTCCAAATCGGTAACCATCGAAAACATCATGGAAGCCTACGACAAAGCAGCTCAGAAGAGTGGCTTTAACGAAGAGTTCGTTTGGAGCGACAAAGAATTGAAGTCGATCCGCACGTATGGCTTCCTCACCGACGTGCTCCACACCGACCTGCACGAATGTCTCGGCCACGGTTCGGGCAAACTGTTGCCGGGTGTCGATCCCGATGCACTGAAAGCCTACGGTAAAACCATCGAAGAGGCGCGCGCCGACCTGTTCGGTCTCTACTACGTGGGTGATCTTAAATTAGTCGAACTGGGCATTCTCCCTGACAAAGAAGCCTACAAAGCCGAATATTACAAATACATGATGAATGGTCTGATGACGCAGCTCACCCGCATCGAACCGGGCAAGAATATCGAAGAGGCTCACATGCGCAACCGTCAGCTCATTGCCCGTTGGGTGTACGAGCATGGCAAGGCCGAAAACGTGGTGGAATTCAAACAACGCGACGGCAAAACCTTTGTGGTGGTGAACGACTACGACAAGATGCATAAACTGCTGGGTATGTTGCTGAGCGAAATCCAACGTGTGAAATCGGAAGGTGACTTTGAAGGAGCCAAGAAATTGGTGGAAGACTACGGCGTACAGGTAGATCAGAAGCTGCACGACGAAGTATTAGCCCGCTACAAGAAACTGGAATTGAAACCCTACAAAGGCTTTGTCAATCCGGTGCTGACAGCCGTGAAAGATGCCAAAGGCAATATCAAAGATGTGAAGATCTCCTACACCGAAGGGTACGCCGAACAGATGTTGCGTTACTCCGGCAAATATTCGCCACTGCCTACCTACAACGAATAAGAAGATTCTCACCAAAACAGAAGAGAGTTTCCTGATTGCGGAAACTTTCTTCTATTAATAGCATCGAATCCTTAGAATTGATACACTAAACAACAAACATATTTAATATCTAGGTTCGTCTTTTATCTCATCGTAGTATTTTTCAATACCAATCTGTGCCATTTGCCTATTTATTGCAACCGATCTTCTATTGAGATGTTCATCAAAACCGGTATTGCCACAGGGAAAATCAGAACATTGAAAACAAAAATCAACTCCTTTTTGCTCCGAGCAAGAACGTACTTTACAATTTTTAAACAATTTGCAGTTTTCCTTCCTGCAACCGGAACATCCGGCCATTGAAAAAAGATCCAACATTTCTTTAAATGCAGGATATTTCTTAAAAACAGGCTGATCCAGCAATTCGACAAATCTTTCGGCATAAACATCAAAGTTTCCCAGTGATGCTTTTAATTGCCGGCTACTTTCCACAATATCTCCATCGCTAAATGCAAAACATTTTCCACAGTGCAATCCGCATGGAGCCAATCTGTTTTTAATCTCTTCGTATTCCATTTTTATTACTTTTCTATTGACAGAGTGGAGATACCCCACTGTTTTACCCATAACATCACGCGCGCAAATCAGCCCCTGACCGGTAATCGCAGCAATCACTTCGAAAACTCGCAAGGAGACCCCGACAATAATATTTCTATTACATTTCACCTTACCGGCAGAACCTTTTCCACCACTAAGAAATGAAGGAAATTATAGCTCCGCCATTCAGGGCGGAGTTAGTTTACATCCTGATAAGAGAATGAAGCAAGATAAGAAATACAGTCTGCATTCTGCATCTTTACCCCTCCAATAGAGAGGAATATGGCATGACTGATTAATTTAATGTATTACGTTTCTACAACAAAACATTCTTGCTTATCTTCACTGTCAGACCCCACAATCAAAAAACTAATAGAAAATCAGTTCTGCTAATCAGTTATAAATGTCTCATTCCGTATCAACGGAACTGATTGTATTTACGTCCGAGTTATCACTTCACTCCGTTCAACGTAGCCACCGGCCACGTCGTTGTAAAAAAGAGAGCTTCGGCTTTCCAAGCACAACCGAATGAAGCCGATCTATTTTTCAGTCCTTCAATCCCTCAAAAGTTTCTCCCTTCGATCGCCCAAAGCCCCAGCACATATACGATACACACTGTATTTCAACCGATTCTCCGTTTAGTTTAATATTTGTCGGTGCAAACATACTTATAATATTTAATATTCAGACAACATTCATAGCCTAAAAAGTAACATTTCGTAATAATTTTTCAACACCTTCGGGCAATATTCTAACAAACCCTTTACAGTATTGTTGAGAACAACCGGAGGTGTTGCCCTCCTGCCCATGGAAGACGATATTCCGCCGGGTGGTAATAGGACATCCTTACGCCGAACCAACTCGACCAACCGCAACTGAGCATCTTGCTACGCCAAATTCACCACAGCCGCTAGCAGCACAATTTCGATCTACTTACCAAACGCGAAACAGAGATCATGGGGTTGATCCATAATGGCAAAATTGATAGTAAAATTTCGGAACTTCTCGGCATCGAGATATTGACAGCCAAAAAGCCCCGCGACAATATTATGCGAAAATTGGGTTCCCCGACTTGTCGACCCGAGAAGTCGGTTACAGCAGTTTCACTTCACCATCATGGCCATGGTAGCAGCCTCGGTAGCTTGCTTTTTATTATACCGGAACGTCATGTCGCGTATATTAATCAGGTCGACAATGGTACCAATGCAACACAAACCTCCTGTAAAAATATAGAGAATGCCCATTCCGATTTCACCCAGCACAAAACGTTGGATGCCGGCCACGCCAAAGAAGCCGATCAGCGTACAAATCAGCATGGTGGTATACTCTTTCCGACGGGCAGCATATAGCAAGACAAACTGACTCATCTGCTTTTCCGACATATCCTCGGTAAGGGTTTGTACAAAGATCAATTCATCTGGCTGCATCCCGGGCAACATCATCAGCAGTTCTTGTTGATTCATGGCTTCGATTGTTTTTAATGGTGAATACCGATTTTATAATGGTGTAAATAAGAATAGCAACCGCAGGAATTCCCAGTACATGCTCGTGAAACGATACCGCAAAATGGAGATGAAGTGCATCGTGCATGGCATGACCGATGCCACATCCGGGACAATGCGAAAAACCCATCGCCCTGAAAAAACAAAGTGAAGTACCACTCTGCGAGGTATCTGCCAAAAACAACAGCACCAAGGCTGTAATCCAGACGACAGGTTCTATATATTGCCGAAACTTATAGGACATAGTTTAAATCCATTATACAATAAAAACAGCGTACAAAGATCTATATGCTAAATTGTTTACATTTCAATCGCTGCAATTTCCTCCGCTACGTTCGTTCCGACCTCTCCTCACGACGACTATGTGTCGGAGTTAGGCATCTATTGTCTGACCCAACTCTCTCCCGAGGAGAGGAAATAAAGTCCAAAAATGCGTAAATTTTCTTCTCCTTGAGAGAAGGTGCCCTAAGGGATGGACGAGGTCAAAGATGTATCCGAAGAACAATTGGTTTGACACAGCCATCGTAACAATTTTCAAAAGCTTCGCACCGGACACAACAAATTATAGTCCTGCGAATATAGACAATTTTTCCATTAATTGAATGAAACGGTTCTTTGGGAAGAACAACTACCTAAAACGGGCTTTCTGGGTCATATCCAGCCGGAGGAGAATAAACAACATAACGGTAAACGACCAAAGCGAAGAGCCCCCGTAACTAAAAAAAGGAAGTGGAATGCCAATTACGGGCGTGATGCCGAGCACCATCCCCACATTAATCAACACGTGAAAGAGCATAATACTCACTATGGAGTAGGCATAGACTCGCGTAAAAGTGTCACGCTGATTTTCTGCTATGCGTATCATGCGATAAAAGAGGAGGCCGAACAGACATAATACCCCCGAGGCTCCCACAAAACCGTGTTCTTCACCAATAGTACAATAGATAAAGTCGGTGTCCTGTTCGGGCACATATTTCAGTTTGGTTTGTGTACCATTCAAAAATCCTTTGCCCAACCATCCACCCGAGCCGATGGCAATCTTCGACTGGTTCACGTTATAGCCCACCCCTTTCGGATCTTTCTCCATGCCCAGTACCACTTTGATACGAGTTTGCTGGTGAGGTTCGAGCACATGATCGAAAAAATAATCAACCGAGAAACTCACTCCGATAGAACCGAGCGCAAAAAGTGCCACCCAGATGTAGGTGCGTTTTCCCCGATACAGATAGAGTACCAGCAGGTAAATAGCCGATCCGATCACCGCAATCAGAGCAAAAATCTGATATTGTACATCGAACCATATATTGAGCAAACCTGCAAAACCGAATAAAGCCAACGCTCCCAGCAGAATATGGAGCATAGTAGTACCGTCACCTTCGTATGCTATAACGCAACCGAGCATCACCATCAGCACAAAGAGGAAGGCAAGCATAAACCCGAGCGACCCTACCTGATGATATACCGGGACATCACTCAACGGGACAATGAGAAGAAACAAAACAGCCATACAGGCTGCCACCAACAGGAAAATACCGGGCAAACCTTCGCGGTAAAGCATCAGAAAGAATGCAAAGAATACCAATGCCGAGCCGGTTTCCGATTGCAGAACGATAAGCATGCAGGGTAACAGAATCAACCCCGACGCCATCAGGGCATCTTTGCGGTTACTCATCGAGAAACCCGTCTTACTGATAAACTTACCCAGCGCCAGAGCGGTAGCCAGCTTAGCCAATTCGGCCGGCTGAAAACTTACCGGCCCGAATACCAACCACGAGTGGGAACCTTTGATATTGGGCGCTATAAAAATGGTCACCAATAGCAACAGCAATATCGCCCAATAGAAGAGATTAGCCATCTGCTCGTATATCTTCCCATCTATAAGCAAAATAGAACCGGCAATAACCAAGGCACAGGCAATCCATATCAACTGCTTGCCCGAACGGTATTCGAATCCCCAGAAATTCGTCTGGGTGTAATCGTAACTGGCTCCGTAAACATTGAACCACCCGAATACAATCATGATAAGGTAGAGCGCAATGATCCACCAATCAATTGTCTGTGCTAATCTTATTCTCCGTTCCATAGTTACGTATCAAGATGGTCTTTTCCATTTTATCCGCCAAATGTTGACGGTCGGGCGAAATCTTGCGGCGAAGATAAAACTCCATCATCAGACTACTGATAGGAGCTGCATAGGTGGCTCCGAAACCACTGTTCTCCACAATACACATAATGGCAATCTTAGGATGATATTTTGGAGCAAAGCCCATAAAAACCGAGTGATCTTTACGCACACCATCCTGTGCCGTTCCGGTTTTTCCACACACTTCGATACCCGGAATCTGAGCTATCTTTGCCGTTCCACCCAGCACCGCCATTTCCATGCCACGCACACACACATCGTAATATCGTTTTTCAACAGTAGTGGTATGTGTCATCTTATATTTTTCGGGAATCGGTTCGTCTTCGATACTCTTCACCAAATGCGGCGTAATCCAATGCCCCCGGTTAGCCACCGTGGCACAAAGATTGGCAATCTGCACGGCAGTAGCCACCACCTCGCCCTGCCCGATGGAGATAGAGACTACATTGAGCGAACGCCAGCGCCCTTTACCGTGAATACGATCGTATGCTTTGGTGGTAGGAATACTTCCGCTGTTTTCGTGCGGCAAATCGACTCCCAGCTTCTTACCGAAACCCAAAGTCATAATGTCGGCACGCCATGTATTGAAGGCTTCGGCAATATTTTTGTACTTACTATTATCGAGCATTGCCCGCAAACCAGCACAAAAATAGGCATTACAGGAATTGGCTATCGCACCGTACAAATCGAGCGGCGACGGATGCACATGGCAAGCCAGATGAAAACGACCCACCGTATATCCGTGATGGCAGGCATAGCGTGTTTCACTTGTAATAATGTCATTTTGTTGCAACACCAACGCATTGGCCACCTTAAAAGTTGATCCCGGCGGATAGCGCGCCATCACCGTACGATCAAGCAACGGTTTCTGTGGATCGGAATTTAATTCTTTAAACATGGCCGAACGTTGACGTCCCACCATCAATGCGGGATCATAAGTAGGCGACGATACGGCAGCCAAAATCTCTCCGGTAGAGGGTTCGATAGCGACAATGCTTCCCCGTTTACCGTTCATCAACCGTTCGCCCAACATTTGCAGTTCGATATCGAGACCCAGCTTCAGGGTTTTGCCCGAAACCGGTTCTTCATCATAGGCTCCGTTGGCATAACGTCCTTTGATGCGACCACGAGAGTCACGCAACATAATCTGAACCCCCTTCTCACCACGCAGTTCTTTTTCATAGCTTTTTTCCAAACCGGTAATGCCGATATAGTCGCCCATTTTGTAGTAATCGTCATTCTCGATGGTGGTACGCGACACTTCACCGATAGAACCCAGCGCATGAGCGGCAGACTTGAAGGCATAGTCGCGTATGGTACGCTGTTGAATAGAGAAACCGGGAAAATGATACAGTTTTTCCATCAGACGGGCATAATCATCAGGGAGCAACTGATTGATAAAGACCTGGGGTGTAAACGGAGAATAGTTGTGATTGATTTTTTTGTCCTTGATTTCATCCATCCGATCGATAAATTCCTGCTTGGTAATACCCAACGTATTACAAAAATCGGTCGTATCCAGTGAAGTCACCTCTTTTATGGTAACCATTACATCGTACGAAGGACGGTTATACACCAACAATTTTCCGTTACGGTCGTAAATCAGTCCGCGTGGGGGAAAAATAATACGCTTCAGAAAGGCATTTCCTTCGGCCGATTCCTTATACGATTCGGTAAAGACCTGCAGAAAAAGAAGACGAGCAATGAAGATCAGTATAATCAACGCTATCAGGCCACCGATAACGTATTTTCGGTTTTGCAGCTCATCGTTGATCATGCTTATTTAAATTTTTGAGTACTCAACACCAATAATATGGTAATCACCGAGTTCACGCCCGTTTTGAGGAGCACCAACCAATAATGCTGAAAAGAGAATGCTTCGAGCGAAAATAAAATCAAATGGAGCAGAATGACCATACAGGCCACATATTTCAGGAAGATGGGCAACCCCAGCACTTTTACCGACGGTTCGTAGTCGGCATACACATCTTTCGGGACAAACAGCAACAATAAGTCTTTACGAATAAACGCCACAAAGACCGTGGCAAAGGCATACATTCCGGGGGTATTGGAAAAGATGTCGATTAAGGTCCCCATCAGAAAGGCCAACAATAACGTAACCGAACGGTTGACCCCAGTGGGCAACGCAATGACAAACCAGATAAAAAGCATTGGGTTGACATATCCCAAAAAACGAATATTGTTAAAGATCAGCACCTGCAAAAGCACAAGCAGAACAAAACGCAACGTCTGTTTCAATACAAGATTCGTACTCATTGTTCACCCTCCTTCTGCACCTCGCGCAGCTCTTCTCTATACTTAAATCTTACCACTTTGACATACGAAAGCGTACGGAATACGGCGGCCGTTCTTGCTTCTATCGAATAGTAACTTTTGTTTTCGGGGGTAGCGCAACGGGTCACATATCCCACGGGAATGCCTTCGGGAAAAATAGATGAAAATCCGCTGGTAACAAGCGTATCGCCTACCCGGATCACCGCATGGCGAGGAACTTCTTCCATCTGCACATAATCGGGATCGATACCATTCCAGACCAAAACACCGAAATCGCCGGAGCGTTTCGACTTACAACTGATGCGCGACTTGGAATTGAGAACGGGAATCACTGTAGCATAATGGGAGGTGACGGTACTTACAATACCAACCACACCTTGATTGTTGACGACTCCCATTTCGGGTTCGATACCATCCAAACGTCCTTTGTTGAGCGTAATAGAATTCTGTAATTTATTGATGCTATTACTGATTACTTTAGCTGCAATAAACTGGTACTCCTTGTCGGCCACCACCAAAGGACGTCTGTCGGTAGTATCGGTAAGCTGGGCAAGTTCGGCTTCGAGCCTCACCACCCTGTTTTTAAGTTGATTATTCTCATCCGACAACTGCCGGTTGGCTTCCGACAACCCGAAATATTCGACTACCGAATTGGCAGCAGCATAGACCGAGGCCGAAAGATAGTTACTCGACGATAAAAAAGAGGCACGTTGAAAACTGTTTTGATTTACAACAAAGACAAAAGAGATTGCCTCCAGAAATACGAAGAGGAAATAAACCCCATAGCGCATCAAAAATCGCAACAGTTGTTCCATGCCTGACTTTTATTGTTGCCTCTTATCGCAACAAAAACGAGAAACGGTTTACATTCTTCAAAGCAACGCCCGTACCACGTGCTACGGCATGGAGAGGATCGTCGGCAATGTGGAATGGAATATTCATTTTATTGGCCAAACGTTTGTCAAGACCTTTCAACAAGGCGCCTCCACCAGCGAGATAGATACCATTGTTGACAATATCGGCATAAAGTTCGGGAGGTGTTTGTTCCAAAGCGCTCAACACGGCCGTTTCTATTTTCGAAATGGTTTTATCAAGAGCATGAGCAATTTCCTGATACGAGATAGGCACTTCCATCGGCAGAGCCGTCATACGATTCGGACCGCGCACCACAAAATCTTCCGGGGCATCGTCCAACGAGGTCAACGCAGCACCTACATTCATTTTAATCATTTCGGCCGTACGTTCGCCCACCTTCATATTGTGCTGGCGACCCATATACTCAACGATATCGTCGGTAAGGTCATCGCCTGCAATACGGATCGACTTATTGGTAACGATACCACCCAGCGAGATCACGGCAATTTCGGTTGTACCACCTCCGATATCGACTACCATGTTTCCTTCCGGAGCTTCAACATCGAGGCCGATACCAATAGCAGCAGCCATCGGTTCGTAAATCATATATACTTCACGTCCGCCGGCATGTTCCGATGAGTCGCGCACCGCACGAATCTCTACTTCGGTACTACCCGAAGGAATACAAACCACCATCTTCAACGAAGGGGTGAAGAAGGTCTTTTGCGTCTGCAGCATCTTAATCATGCCGCGAATCATCAGTTCGGCTGCATAGAAGTCGGCAATCACACCGTCGCGCAAAGGACGAACGGTGCGAATATCTTCGTGCACCTTTCCCTGCATCTGACGGGCACGTTCACCCACAGCAATCAGCTTGTCCGTACGACGATCGAGGGCAACCACCGAAGGCTGGTCCACAACGATCTTGTCGTTATGAATGATAATCGTATTGGCCGTTCCCAGGTCAATAGCGATCTCTTGTGTCAATGAAAATAATCCCATTATTCAGTTGGTTATGAATGAATTTTTATTTTAGTCGGAGAAAAGAGTCCAATCAAAGCACGCGTCTTTGTTCTTTGCTCTTTACTCTTTGTTCTGTTATCAATGTTTGAAATGACGGAAACCGGTCATCACCATCGACTGGCCGTTTGCATCACACGCTTCCACCGAATCGTTATCGCGAATAGAGCCACCCGGATGAATCACAGCCGTAATTCCGGCTTCGTTGGCAATCTGCACACAGTCGGGGAAAGGGAAGAAGGCATCCGATGCCATCACCGCACCCTGCAACTCCATTTTAAAGTTCAGTGCTTTCTCCACTGCCTGATTCAAGGCATCGACCCGCGAGGTCTGACCCACGCCACTTGCACACAACTGTTTGTTTTTGGCAAGCACAATGGAGTTCGATTTGGAGTGTTTTACCACTTTATTGGCAAAAAGCAGATCTTCCACTTCGGTAGCTGTCGGCGTTTTTTTAGTCACCACCTTCAGATCCGCTTCGGTTTCAATCTTCGTATCTTTATCCTGTACCAGAATACCGTTCAGCACCGTACGCGACTGCTTGATTGGTAGTTTAGCCTCTTTCTGAACAAGGATAATCCGGTTTTTCTTCTGTGTAAGAATTTCGAGTGCATCCACATCGTAATCGGGAGCAATAATTACTTCGAAGAAAATCTTATTGATCTCTTCGGCAGTAGCTTTATCAATTACAGCATTAGTAACCAACACGCCTCCGAAAGCCGAAACCGGATCACTTTCGAGAGCCGCTTTCCAGGCATCGATCACAGCAGGACGCGAAGCGATACCGCAGGCGTTGTTGTGCTTGAGAATGGCAAACGTAACATCCTCGAAATCGTTTATCAGGTTGATAGCCGCATCGATGTCCAGCAAATTGTTGTACGAGATCTCTTTACCCTGCAATTGCTCGAACATGGCATCGAAATCGCCGTAGAATATGCCCTGTTGGTGAGGATTTTCGCCGTAGCGCAACACCTTGGCATTGTCGTCGGCTGCACGAAAATAGCTCCCGTCGTTTGCATCGAAATAGTTGAAAATAGCGCTATCGTAACCCGAAGAGACGGCAAAAGCCTCTTTAGCAAAGAATTTACGCTCTTTCAGCGTGGTAGAAGCACCGTTTTCGGTAATAACATCCAACAACGGCTGGTATTGTGCCTGCGAAGCAACAATAATCACATCGTTGAAATTTTTGGCAGCGGCACGAATAAGCGAAATACCACCGATATCTATTTTTTCGATAATATCTTGTTCTGAAGCTCCCGAAGCCACCGTTTGAGCAAAAGGATAGAGATCGACAATAACCAAATCGATAGTAGGAATTTCATATTTCGCTACCTGATCCAAATCACCTACTTCGTCGCGACGATAAAGGATACCTCCGAACACTTTCGGATGTAATGTTTTTACACGACCGCCGAAAATAGAAGGATAACCGGTTAGGTCTTCAACTGCCTGACAAGGAATTCCCAGGGATTCGATAAAGGTTTGCGTGCCTCCGGTGGAGATAAATGCTACACCTTGTGCATGTAATTCACGGATGATTACATCGAGTTTGTCTTTGTGATAAACTGATACAAAGGCTGTTTTAATGGATTTTCTTTCGCTCATCGGTTGAATTTTTAATGCTTGCAAATGTACAAAAATGTTTGGATATAATAGTTGCGTTTTAAAGTTATTTTGGTGCTCTGAAAAGTTGGTTGTGGGTGAATTCCGAGCTTCAGGATAACTGTGCTGCTGTGCTGTTCTGCTCAACTTGCAATTACGAGGGCTGTGTTGTATTTTTGTACAAAAAAGAAGCGACCGGACAAGGCAACTTACAACAACATTTAAATGACTGATTTTTTAAGCATTAATTACACCATTATCGAAATTTTAGGCTACAGAATGAGTTTGGTGGAACTCCTCGGAACAATAAGTGGTGTATTGGCAGTAATTTTAGAGACGCGATCCAATATATGGACATGGCCGGTCGGAATCATCAGTATCGTCTTCTCTTTCTTTGTTTTTTACCAGACAAGCCTTTACAGCGACATGTTTCTGCAGATATATTATATGGTAACGGCAGTATACGGTTGGATTTACTGGCACGGCATCAAAACAGGGAGGCAAACTCCGATCACACTGCTAACACCCAGAGGAAGAATTATACACGCCATACTCATTATAATCGGTACGGTCGGAATCGGCTATTTCATGAGCCATATCCATCAAATTTTCCCAAATTTATTTCCTACGGAGGCCGCGTTCCCCTACCCCGACACCTTCGTGGCGGTACTCAGTATTCTGGCAAACTGGATGATGGCGCAACGCAAAGTCGAGACATGGATATTATGGATTGTTGTAGATGTGATTTGTACGGTAATGTATTCGCTGAAAGGCATCCAGTTCTTTTCGCTCGAATATCTGATTTTCACTCTGATGGCCGTTTACGGATTGATAAACTGGATAAAATTGTATCGAACCGGACTAAAAAATGTGAAGATTTGAAAATGTAAAGATGTATCTATCATATAAGATGCTTTCAAACCATCGCTTATCTGTATGTTGAAATTCCAATAGAAAATGCCGGGCCATTCAACACTAAACATTAAACGCCAAACTCATGCAATTGAAAGATGTACTACAGAATCGCATCCTCATTCTCGACGGAGCAATGGGAACGATGATTCAACGCTATAAACTCAACGAGGAACAGTACCGTGGAACGCTTTTTGCCGGCGTTGCCATTCCGCAAAAGGGAAACAACGACCTGCTCTGCCTCTCGCAACCGGACATCATTTCGGCAATACATCGTCAATATCTGGAGGCCGGTGCCGACATCATCGAGACCAATACCTTCAACGCGCAGGCTATCTCTATGGCCGACTACGGTATGGAAACGCAGGTACGCACCATCAATCTGGAAGGTGCCAAACTGGCACGCCGTCTGGCCGATGAATTTACGGCACAGAATCCCGACAAGCCCCGGTTTGTGGCCGGTTCGGTTGGACCAACAAATAAAACCGCCTCCCTTTCGCCCGATGTGAACAATCCCGCTTTCCGTAGCGTCACTTTCAACGATCTGACTGTTGCCTATCAGGAGCAGATAGAAGCTCTGCTCGAAGGCAGGGTAGATGCCATTTTTATCGAAACTATTTTCGATACACTCAACGCCAAAGCAGCAATTCGTGCTGCCAATCTGGCTATGGAGAAAACCGGCATCAAAGTTGCGCTTATGCTCTCAGCTACGGTTGCCGATAAGAGCGGTCGTACTCTCTCGGGACAGACCATTCGCGCTTTTCTGGCCTCCATCTCTCATGCCGATCTGCTTTCGGTAGGACTCAACTGTTCGTTCGGTGCCCGCGATTTGAAACCGTACCTCGAAGAGTTGTCGGCATTTGCACCCTGGTATGTGAGCGCACACCCCAATGCCGGATTACCCAACCGTTTCGGCGCTTACGACGAAACGCCTGAAATGATGGCTGAACAGATTAAAGAGTATCTCGACGAAGGGTTGGTTAATATTATCGGCGGTTGTTGTGGTACGACCCCCGATCATATTGCGAAATATTATGCACTGGTTGAAGGTAAAATGGTACGGAAACCAGCTGTTGAATCAACCAATACCAGCCTTTCGGGATTAGAATTACTGGAGATTACTCCGGAAAACAACTTCGTCAACATTGGGGAACGATGTAACGTGGCCGGATCGCGCAAGTTTCTGCGGTTAATTGCCGAGAAGAAATACGAAGAGGCGGTTAGTATTGCCCGCCAACAGGTGGAAGATGGCGCGCAAATCATCGACGTAAATATAGACGACGCCATGCTTGAAGCCAAAGAGGAGATGGTGACATTCCTAAACTACCTGATGTCGGAACCGGACGCGGCCAAACTGCCCATCATGATCGACTCCTCCAAATGGGAGGTGATCGAAGCCGGGTTACAATGTCTGCAAGGCAAAGCGGTGGTCAACTCCATCAGTCTGAAAGAGGGTGAAGAGCTATTTCTGGATCATGCCCGCACTATTCGCCAATACGGAGCCGCTACCGTGGTGATGGCTTTCGACGAAAAGGGTCAGGCCGACACCTTCGAACGCCGCACCGAGATTTGCAAGCGTACCTATGATTTGTTAACCCAAAAGGCGGGCTTTCCGCCTCAGGATATCATCTTCGACCCGAACATACTGGCTATCGCCACTGGCATCGAAGAGCACAACCGCTATGCCATCGATTTTATCCGCACCACCGAATGGATCAAGCAAAATCTACCCTATGCCAAAGTGAGTGGCGGAGTGAGCAATCTCTCCTTCTCGTTCCGAGGCAATAATATGGTGCGTGAAGCGATGCACTCGGTGTTCCTCTATTATGCTATCCAGGCCGGAATGGACATGGGAATCGTCAACGCCGGTATGTTGCAGGTGTACGAATCGATCGATAAAGAATTGCTCGAACGGGTGGAAGATGTGATCTTCGACCGCAGACCCGACTCTACCGAACGACTGATCGAGCTGGCCGAGAAGATCAAAGCCGACAGCAGCAACGAAACCATCGAAAAGAAAGAGGACGAATGGCGCACCCGCTCGTTGCAGGAACGGCTCTCCTACTGCCTGATCAAAGGCATCGGTCAACACCTCGAAGAGGATTTGGCTGAAGCGTTAACCGTTTACGAAAATCCGTTGACCATCATAGAAGAACCGCTGATGGATGGGATGAACACTGTGGGCGATCTATTCGGACAGGGCAAAATGTTTTTGCCGCAGGTGGTAAAGACAGCCCGCACCATGAAACAGGCAGTCGCCATTTTGCAGCCGCACATCGAAGCGCATCAAAGCGGCCAAGTAGTTCAGAAAGCAGGTAAGATAGTACTGGCAACGGTAAAAGGCGATGTGCACGACATCGGTAAAAACATTGTGGGGGTGATTATGGCCTGCAACAACTTCGAGGTGGTCGATCTGGGAGTAATGGTACCCACCGACCGTATCATTCAGGCTGCGATCGACGAAAAAGCGGATGTGATCGGTCTCAGCGGGTTGATTACACCTTCGCTGGAAGAGATGTGTCACGTAGCGGCTACCATGCAAAAAGCAGGGCTCAACATACCATTGATGATCGGAGGTGCCACCACATCAAAAATACATACGGCCGTAAAGATTGCCCCCAACTACACCAACAACGTAGTGGTCTACTCGCGCGATGCTTCGCAGGGAGTCTCTTACCTCGGCAAATTGATCAATAAACAAACCTATGCCGAATTTGCCGCTTTTATCCGTGACGAACAGGAGAGGATGGTCGCCAAAGAGGTCAAGACCCCGGTTCGGCCGTTGACCGAAGCAAAGAAAAACGCACTCAATATCGACTGGAGCGACTTCACGCCGTTGCGTCCGGCGCAATTCGACCGCCAAACGCTCGACATCTCCATCGACATACTGTTTCCTTACATCGATTGGCGTTTCTTCTTCAAGGCATGGCGCATCACCGGCAGCTATCCCGGCATCGAAAACATTCACGAATGCCCTTCGTGCGAACAATCGTGGATCAATAGTTTTCCGGCTGAAGAGCAGGAGAAGGCCCGCGAAGCGCTGAAATTGTTCCGCGACGCTACCCGTCTGCTCAACATGCTCAACACGAAAGGGGTGGTTGCAAAGTCCGTGCTATCGTTCTACGAAGCCAACGCAACCGACAACCGCGATGCGTTGGTTATACACAATAACGGGGAGATAACCGTTCTACCGGTATTGCGTCAGCAAGCGGTAAAACCGGACGGAAATAATCTCTCACTGGCCGATTTTCTGCTGCCCGAAAAGGAAAACCGCACCGACTATCTCGGCGCTTTTGCCACGTCGGTGACCGGAGCCGAAGAGATAGCCAAAGAGTATGCCGCGCAAAATGACGATTACTCCGCGTTGTTGATTCAGTCCATCTCCGACCGTATTGCCGAAGCAGCTGCCGAATGGTTGCACTTGCAGGTTCGTTGTCATTTCTGGGGATATGCCGAAAATGAGGCGTTGAGCAAAGAAGAGATTTTGAAAGAGCATTATCAGGGCATTCGTCCGGCGGTGGGCTACCCTTCCCTGCCCGATCTTTCGCTTATCTTCGACCTCAACAAACTGTTGAATCTCTCCGAAATCGGCATTTCACTTACCGAAAACGGAGCCATGAAACCCAACGCATCGGTTTGTGGTCTGCTCTTTGCACATCCGCAATCGAGCTATTTTATGATCGGAAAGATTGACGAGGAACAACGGAAGCATTATGCCGCACAACGGGGCATTACCCCCGATGAATCGAACAAATGGTTACCCCGCTGACTTTCGGCATTTTCTTCAAACGCTAAAAAACCTTTCAGAGTCTGACGAAACAGTCCGATTGCTTGTTGATACAAAAGGAAAGCACTATTTTTGTCGCGCTTTAAATGTTAACTCTCTTGAATTATAACCGAATGACAATTGGGAACAAGCGTTGGCCCTGTCATTTTACTATTAAACTATTGATTATGCTTAAGAAGATTTTGTCTGTATCGGGAAAACCGGGTTTGTTCAAACTGATTTCACAAGGAAAAAACATGATGATTATCGAATCGTTGGTCGACAAGAAAAGATGTCCGGCTTTGGCTCACGATCGGGTGGTTTCATTGGGCGATATTTCCATTTATACAGAAACGGAAGAGATGCCGCTCAGCGCTGTTTTTGCCAACATCAAAGAGAAAGAAACCGGAAACAAGGCATCAATCGATCCGAAAGCCGATGGCAATACACTTCGTGCCTATTTCGAGGAAGTGGTTCCCGAGTTCGACAAAGACCGGGTGCATACCTCCGATATTAAGAAAATCATCATCTGGTACAATCTTTTGGTAGAGAACGAACTGACCGGTTTTGCGGCGGCTGATGCCGAAGAAGAAAAAGATACCGAAGCATAAAGTATCCTACTATAAAACAGAAAGCGCCTTGTCAATCGACAAGGCGCTTTCTGTTTTTCGGAGCCTTGAATAAATGTTCGGTAATATACAATAGCCACTCGACAGGATGCAATCGCATCTCGACAACATGAAACGACCGCTCGGAAACATGCAATAGCTGCTCGACTATATACATTGACATCTCGGAAGAATACCGGTGTGTCTCTGCAAAAGAACTCTCCTGCCCGACAAGCTATTGCAGCGTTTTTAGTTGTAACCCGTTTATTCCAACACCTCGCACAACGAATCGGCATATTCGATGGAATGCTTATAAACTGCACGCCATCCGCTCCAACTGCCCGAGTTGCTCAACGAACTGTTGTGCCACAGGCTGATAAACAGTCCATCCACCGCCTTTACGTTACTTGTTAGTTTTTTAATAAGTTGTTCGGCATCAGCACGTTGCAGTTTCAGGCTGTGATTAAGCGCACCATCCATGTAGGCAAACGGATAAATTGTGAGCGAGGTCTTTTCGTTTTTCGACAAATCGAACCACTTGAAAGGGGTTGAGACAGATGCCCGAAAACCCGGTCGGCTGGCATACCCCATCGAATAATCCTCTTTAATGCCACTGTCCACCAACGATTGATACGTTTGAGGCATGGTGAGCAACAGGTAGTGCTGACGACTCATTTCGATTTGCTCGTATATCATCCCGGAGAATTTCCGTATCTCTCGCCCGATCGATGCCTTATCCGATGCAGAGGCAAAAGAGAGATGAATACCTATTTTTCCATAGCTCTTAATCCGGCGCATCAGCTTTTTTATACGACGGCTATCGCACGAAAACGCATGTTCATAGCTGTTGGTTTGTTGCGCACACAATACAAAATAACAAGGATTGAACCCGAAATGCTGTTGCAACGCGAATTGAAAGCCATAGGTATCGAACTGATCTTTGCGGTAATGTATCATCACCAAAAAGCGACCTTTAGCCTCACGAAAACGGTTTTGCGCCAGACTTTTCAGCACTCCGCCCAGATTGACAAAGACATTGCGGTGCACGTAGGCATACGGTTGGTCAATATTGTACGTCGGCAAATAATCGAATTTCCGTTTGGGAAATACCTCGCCAGGATAACGCTTTTGAAGCTCGGAAAACAACATTTTCGCCCAGATATTCACCAACGGCTTATCCAGAAAATTGCCTTTAAAGGCCAGCGCATTCCGGGGCGAATAGCGTCCGAACTTATCGGGCGTATACGCAAGGTACTCTTCGTAACGGGTAATCAGGTAAAAGGAAGCCGCAAAGATATCGAACGGAAAAGGAGAGCCTTGCGCATCGACGGCAAAAAAAGCGGGCACACCTTCATAATCCAGCAAATCGATCTCTTGTTGTTTTATATTGTCCTCGAGCAAGAGCGGATGCTGCGGCACCAACAACACATTATCCGGCGAGCCATTGCTATACGACAGTTTGACCGACTGTGAAGTTCGAAATTCATCTTCAGAATCTGTCAACGTACAATAAAACAACAAGTAGTCGCGAAAGATATAATCGACGATATAACGAATACGAGACGTAATGCGCGGAGTATAGATCAATAATTTCATACAAAATTGCCGGTCGTTAATAAAAACCTGACGAATTTAAACACAATTATTGGATCAGGCAAACGTTTTCGATGCCGTATGCCGCTATTCGTAGCGAATAGCCGAAGAGGGATTGATTTTGGTAATCAAATATGAGGGCGCCACAAGAATAAACGTCGATAAAACGAATACCCCTAGGTTAAGCAGCAAGACAGTTGGGATAGTGAGCAAAATAGGCACCGACGAAACATAATAGTTGGAAGCGTCGAGAGGTATCAGCCCGGTATATTCCTGAACCAAGCAGAAAGTCAACCCGATAAGGTTACCCCAAAACATTCCTTTGCCGATAAGAAAACAGGAGTGGTACAGAAAAATCTTGCGCACCGTCCAGTTTGTGGTGCCCAATGCTTTCAGAATCCCGATCATATTCGTACGTTCGAGGATTAAAATCAACAAGCCTGAAATCATCACAAAACCCGATACCGCCATCATCAGGCCCAAAATCACCCAGACATTCATATCGAACAATCCGAGCCAGGCAAACAGTTGCGGATTGATATCTTTGATCGTCTGCGAGTAATAGGGAGCGCCGTTTTCGTCGAATCGGTTGGCAACCTTCCCGTACACCATTTCGCCCACGCTGTCCAGTCGATTAAAATCGTCGATAACGATCTCCATCCCGCTGACCTCCTTCGGTTGCCAGTCGTTAAGGCGCTGCACCGCCCGCATATCGGCCAGAATAAACAACTTGTCGTATTGTCCGAAGTTGGTCGAATAGATGCCCGACACGATAAATTTTTTCGCTTTGATCCGGTCCTGAATAAAATAAGCAATAAATCCGTCGTGAAGCTTCAAATGGAGAATATCGGCAATCTTCTTCGAAATCACCACCTGATTGGACGGCGCCGTATCGTTAGCGCTAAACGGCTTTCCCTCCACCATGTTCTGCGTAAAAAATTGCCAGTCGAACTGACGATCGACCCCTTTAAACACAACGCCCTGAAAATCGTCCTCAGTTTTAATAATCCCCGCCTTGGTCGCAAATTTCTGTAGATGCTTCACACCCGGCACTGCGGACAAAGCCCGGGTCATCGAATCGGAAATCAACAGAGGACGCATCTCATACGTCGAGTTGTTATCAAATCGTGTGATTTGGATATGCGAACCGAAACCGACTACTTTATTGCGAACTTCCTGCTTGAAACCCATCACAATAGCCACCGTGATAATCATGACGGCAAGTCCGATGGCGATTCCCCACATGGCTATACGCACCGCAGGTTTCGACACCCGCAGCTTGCTGTCACCTCCGAAATGAATTCGTTTCGCTATAAAAAAAGGTAAGTTCACAGGTATACAATCAACAACTATGAATTATTAATTGTTAATTATTAATTAATTATATCGTTCGACCCGGGTAAACCTCCAGCGCTTTGCGCAGCACTAGCAGCGCTTTGGCCAACTCTTCTTTCTTCAGCACGTATGCCAGACGCACTTCGTTACGTCCAACTCCTTTATTGGTATAAAATCCCGAAGCCGGAGCCATCATTACGGTTTGACCTTCATATTCAAACGTCGACAGAAGCCATTCGCAAAATTTATCCGAATCGTCGATCGGCAAACGAGCCACGGTGTAGAATGCCCCCATCGGGATAGGCGAATAAACACCCGGAATACGGTTCAACTCATCGATCATAAACTTACGACGCTCCACATATTCGTTATAGACATCGAGCATATACTCCTCCGAAGCATCCATCGAAGCCTCCGCCAGAATCTGACCGATGAGCGGCGGACTCAAACGAGCCTGACAAAACTTCATCGCGCTTTTCTTCACTTCAGGGTTCTTGGTAACCAACGCCCCGACGCGGATACCGCATTCGCTATAACGTTTCGATACAGAATCGATCAGCACCACATTATTCTCAATCCCTTTCAAATGAAATGCCGAGATATAGGGAGCTCCCGTATAACAAAACTCACGGTACACTTCATCGGAAAAGAGGAACAGATCGTGCTTCTTTACAATATCGCGAATATGATTGAGCTCTTTTTGGGTATAGAGATAGCCGGTAGGATTGTTAGGATTACAAATCATAATTCCTTTGGTACGCGGCGTAATCAACTCTTCAAACTGTTCGACCGGCGGCAGACAAAATCCCTCGTCGATCGACGACACCACCGGACGCACAATAGCGCCACTACCAATGGCAAACGCGGTATAGTTGGCATAGGCCGGTTCGGGCACAATAATTTCGTCATCCGGATCGAGGCACGACAAAAAGGAGATATTCACTGCCTCCGAACCGCCGGCGGTGATGATGATATCTTCGACTTCGACATTAATCTTGTACTTCGCGTAATATTTCACCAGCTTCTCGCGCAGGCTTAGCAAGCCGTCGCTGGGTGAATATTCAAAAATTTTCAAGTCGATATCCTTCAACGCATCAAGCGCGACTTGTGGGGTAGGAAGATCGGGCTGACCGATGTTGAGATGAAACACCTTGATGCCGCGAGCTTTTGCTTTATCGGCCAAAGGCACCAGTTTACGAATAGGCGATTGAGGCATTGCGAAGCCCCGTCCCGAGATTTTTGGCATGTGCGAATTTTTGTTTGAATTAGATTTAGCCGCATTTAGGCGGAATTACATTTTGAATTGAACCCGAATGATTACATATCATGTACAACCAACAACGAACAGTTCTCATCTCATCATCACACATTCCCCGGCTACCGCATCGGCTGGTTACTATCTGTCAATTTTCGATTTATAGGCTCTGTCCATCTGACGTTTATCCTCTTTTTCTTTCAACGTCTGACGTTTATCATAGCTTTTCTTACCGTGAGCCACAGCAATCTCCAGCTTAGCCAATCCTTTTTCGTTGACAAACAACTTGGTAGGAATAATGGTCAAACCGGTCTCTTTGGTTGCGCGTACCAGTTTTGCCAGTTCGCGCTTGGTTACCAACAGTTTTCTATCCCGGCGGGATTCATGATTGGCATAGGTACCGAACGAATATTCGGCAATATGCATATTCTTCACCCACAATTCTCCGTTGATAAACAGACAATAGGAATCGGACAAACCGGCTTTTCCTTCACGAATGGCTTTGATTTCGGTACCGAACAACTGAATGCCGGCGACCAAAAAGTCGGACAACTCGTAATCAAAAAAAGCGCGCCTGTTTTTTACGTTGATATTGGAGGATTTATGCATATTCAAAGATAAGGAACTTTTATTGAAGATTGGGCATCATACCCCGCAGGAGTCCATATACCACCACCGGCACAATCATCATAAAGAAAGTCATGCCGATAACAAACAAACCTCGCTCTTCAACTTTCAGCTTAAACACTACTTCGGCAGCAACCCAAAGCAAAAAAGCGGTATATAAATAAAAGATCCAGAGAAAGAAAAAACTGGGTAGAACAGCAGTAGCTATAAATAATAAAAACACCAAAACCAGCCCGTAACCGATTACGATAGCCGATTGCTCTTTGGTAGGAGTAATGGCATATCTTTTCTGCATCAGAATCTTCAAAACATACTGCAAAATGTAGAATGCAGCCAAAAGAGAACCGAAACAGACCAAACCGTGCACAATAAGTACATGAATAGGATAACCCGGATGTCGATGAAAAATCGCCTCCTGAAGTATTTTAAGCACAGATGCAAGCCCCATCAACGGGTAGCAGAACTGTTTCAATATCTGTTTATTAGAAAACCCTTCCTTTACAAATTGCGGCCAGGCCACTTCGGGTTTTGTAAGCAACAAAACAATCTTCCTGATAATTTCCTTATACATAATTCTTCATCCTATTTTATCCCTGCAAAAGTAGAACATTCGCGTTAAAAAGCCAAATTCAAATTTTGCAAAAAAGAATATGGTATCCCGCTCCGACTTCTAAAAATACCCAAAAGGCCGTCCCTACTTTCAAAAATAAAGCATATCTTTGTCTGCAATTAAGAGAAAACATGCATATTCACCGCATTCTTCATAGTATCAGACATCTATGAAGATGCTTTGTTGTGTAAACAGACTAAGCTACTGTAAACGTCTCATGAGAAACAGCTAAAGAAATTACGTCCACCGTTTTAGCCCCAAAAACCGTTATTAATCAGTGCATTTATTGTTTTAGTAAACCACAGTAAAATTAATGATACAGGAACAATTATTTTCGGAACTACCTTATAAAGTTGCCGACATTTCGCTGGCCGATTTTGGCCGAAAAGAGATTATACTTGCCGAAAAGGAGATGCCCGGCTTGATGGCATTGCGTGAAAAATACGGCAAACAAAAACCGTTGAAAGGTGCCCGCATCATGGGTTCGCTGCACATGACCATCCAAACTGCCGTGTTGATAGAAACGTTGGCCGAACTGGGTGCTGAAGTACGTTGGGCAAGCTGTAATATCTATTCTACACAGGATCATGCCGCCGCTGCCATAGCCGCTGCCGGAGTTCCGGTATTTGCATGGAAAGGCGAAACGCTGGCCGAATACTGGTGGTGCACCCTCCAAGCACTTTTGTTTGAAGGCAACAAAGGCCCGAATGTGATTGTCGACGATGGCGGGGATGCTACCATGATGATTCATGTAGGAAATGCTGCCGAAAAAGAGGCTTCCGTGCTTGACTCTGTAGCCGGTGGCGAAGACGAACGCGAACTCTACGCCATATTAAAAGAGGTGTTGAAAAAAGAGGCTTCGCTCTGGACCCGCATGGTTCCTGAAATTCGTGGCGTATCGGAAGAGACCACAACCGGTGTACATCGCCTCTATCAAATGCTCGAAGAGGGCAAATTGTTGTTCCCGGCTTTCAACGTAAACGACTCGGTTACCAAATCGAAGTTCGACAATCTCTACGGTTGCCGCGAATCGTTGGCCGATGGCATCAAACGTGCCACCGACATCATGATTGCAGGCAAAGTGGTTGTTGTTTGCGGATATGGCGACGTGGGCAAAGGATGTTCACACTCCATGCGCTCGTACGGTGCCCGCGTACTCGTTACCGAAATCGATCCGATCTGCGCTTTGCAGGCCGCTATGGAAGGTTTTGAAGTAACCACCGTTGAAGAGGCGCTTGCCGAAGGTGATATTTATGTTACGACCACCGGTAACCGCGACATTATCCGCATCGAACACATCGAAAAGATGAAGAGCGCGGCTATCATCTGCAATATCGGTCACTTCGACAACGAAATTCAGGTCGACAAACTGAAGACATTCCCGGGCATCCGCCACGAAAATATCAAACCGCAGGTAGATAAATATATCTTCCCCGACGGACATGACATACTATTGTTGGCCGATGGCCGTTTAGTAAATCTGGGTTGCGCAACCGGTCACCCTTCGTTTGTGATGAGTAACTCGTTTACAAACCAGACGTTGGCTCAGATCGAACTCTTCACCAACAAATACGACATAAACGTTTATCGCTTACCGAAGAAGCTCGACGAAGAGGTTGCACGCCTGCATCTCGAAAAAATCGGTGTCAAACTGACCCGACTCACACCCGAACAGGCAAGCTACATCGGGGTAGCACAAGACGGACCGTTCAAACCGGAACACTATAGATATTAATCAATCAATAATGAACAATTAATAATTCAACACTTATGTTCAGCCACCTTTGCAACACCATTTTCAAAGCTGCAATCGACCAATATCACGTTACCGACTATGTGGATACGCCCATAAGCAATCCGTATGAAGTAAAGACCATTGAATTTTACCTTTTTCTGAAGAACTGGATCGATACGGTACAATGGCATTTGGAAGACATTATCCGCAATCCGGAAATTGATCCGGTAGAAGCGCTCCAAATCAAACGTCGCATTGACAAATCGAATCAGGACAGAACCGATTTGGTGGAGTTGATCGACAGCTATTTTTTAGATAAATACAAAGGGGTGGCTAAAATGGATGGTGCCTCTATCAACACGGAGAGTCCGGCATGGGCCATCGACCGGTTGTCGATTCTGGCGCTCAAAATTTATCACATGCAACAAGAAACCGATCGTAAAGAGGCTTCGGATGCACACCGTGCCGAATGTAAAAAGAAGCTCGATATATTACTCGAACAGCAGGTCGATCTTTCGTCGGCCATCGACCTGTTGCTTAGCGACATTGAAGCCGGACGCAAATGGATGAAAGTGTACAAACAAATGAAAATGTATAACGATCCGGCGTTGAATCCGGTGCTGTACGCTAAATAAATTTTGTTTGTAATTTGCTATCGAACAGGAATTAGTGTCTGTCTAACCAAAATCAAAAGTTAGGAGTTCCGTGAATATACTTGTTACACGCTTATCGGCATTAGGAGATGTAGCGATGATGATCCCGGTGGTCAGCTCTATTGCGCTACGATACCCCGAGCATCATTTCACGGTGGTTTCTATGCCCTTGGTAGCTCCACTGCTGAAAGGACATGCAAATATCGATTTTGTTGCCTTCGAAAAGCGTGGTACGCATAAAGGATTCAAGGGAATTTTCAAACTATTCCGCCAATTGCGCAAAATGCGCCACTTTGATTATGTGGTTGACCTGCACGATGTATTACGAACCAAAATATTGGGTTCGCTTTTTCGTGTAACGGGCACAAAACTGCTTGTTATTGATAAAGGCCGGGCAGAAAAAAAAGAGTTGATAGAAAAGGGTCACCTTCAATCCGTTCAACTTACCTCATCAATCGAACGCTACCGGGTTGTATTCTCTTTGTTGGGACTCACTATCGGATCTGTCAATGGTGGTTTACCTTTTGAAACACTAACATCCAGGGAACCGATTTACGCAACTTTCGGCACAAAAAGCGGCAAGTGGATCGGCATTGCTCCGTTTTCGCAACACATCGGGAAACAATTGCCGTTCAGCAAAATAGAAACCATCATCGACTATTTTTCCCGGCAAGACGACATTCGTATTTTTTTGTTCGGAGCCGGAGAAAAAGAGCGACAATTAATAGACGACTGGATACAAAAATATCCGAAAACGGAATCGGTTGTAGGCAAACTGCCATTCGACACCGAACTGTTATTGATGAAAGAAATGGACGTAATGCTCACCATGGATTCGGGAAATATGCACCTCGCCTCGCTGGTCGGTACGCCGGTAATATCCGTTTGGGGTGCGACACATCCCTACGCAGGGTTTTATGGAATGAATCAACCCGAACACAATGCCGTTCAGCTACCGTTAGCTTGCCGGCCATGTTCCATTTTCGGGAATGTTCCGTGCAAATTCGGCACCTATGAGTGCCTCAATGCAATAGAGAGTAAAGATATTGTTGAAAAAATGGCAGCTTATTTGTAAGCTGTTATTTTCAATCAATTAAACGCATAGTTGGCAAGACAAATTTGAATTCGCAAATCAATTAGATATATGGGAAAGATTATTGCTTTAGCAAACCAAAAAGGAGGTGTTGGCAAAACCACCACAGCTATTAATTTGGCTGCATCGTTAGCATCGTTGGGAAAGAAAGTTCTTCTTGTGGATGCCGATCCTCAGGCCAATGCCTCATCCGGTTTAGGAGTAGATGTGCGCGAAGTAAAGAAAAGTATTTACGAATGTCTGGTAGAAGAGATTCAACCTAAGGAGGCAATTCTCCCGACTGAGCTGGACAATCTTTCTATTATTCCCTCTCACATAGACTTAGTTGGTGCCGAAATTGAGATGCTTGAAATCGAACACCGGGAAAAAATTATGCGACGCATGTTGCAACCGATGAAAGGTGATTACGACTATATTTTGATTGACTGCCTGCCTTCGCTCGGGTTGATAACCGTCAATGCGCTGACGGCCTCCGACGTAGTCATTATTCCGGTACAGTGCGAATATTTTGCACTCGAAGGAATCAGCAAGCTACTCAATACTATTAAGATAATCAAGACAAAACTCAATCCCGAACTGGCCATTGAAGGATTTCTGCTAACCATGTATGACAACCGCCTGCGTCTGGCAAATCAAGTATACAACGAAGTGCAAAAACACTTCGGCGATTTGGTTTTCAAGGCCGTTATTCAACGGAATGTTAAGCTCAGTGAAGCACCCAGCCATGGCAAGCCGGTATTACTTTACGATAGGGAATCGAAAGGGTCTCAAAACTACCTTGACCTGGCCAAAGAACTTATTGCCAGAGAAGAAACCGAAGAATAATTTGTCAGAATCAACGACTGTTTATTTGTAAACCGAACGACTTTTATAAGAACGCGATATGGTACAAAAACATGCACTCGGACGCGGCCTTGGAGCCCTCATCGATATAGAGCCTATCAGCACCGGTGGATCATCGTCTATCAACGAAATTGAGATTGCCAAAATACATCCGAATCCCAATCAGCCCAGAACTTTCTTCGACGAAGAAGCACTATCTGAATTATCGGTATCTATCAAGGAAATTGGTATTATTCAACCTATTACCCTGAGAGAAATAAACGAAGACAACTATCAGATTATTGCAGGCGAACGCCGTTACCGCGCATCGAAAATGGCGGGTCTCACCACCATTCCGGCATATGTCAAGAAGGCTGAAGATGATCTGGTGATGGAAATGGCACTGATCGAAAATCTTCAACGCGAAGACCTGAATGCCATAGAAGTAGCCCTTACGTTCCACCGTTTACTTGAAGAATACAAGATGACTCAGGAACGCCTGAGCGAACGCGTCGGTAAAAAACGAGCCACTATTTCCAATTACTTACGTCTGCTTCGTTTGCCTGCGGAAATCCAAATGGGCATCAAAAATAAACAAATAGACATGGGTCATGCCAAAGCATTGATAACCATCGAAGATCCGGCCAAACAAATTTTGATTTACGAACAGATACTTGCCAATCACCTATCGGTACGAAAAGTGGAAGAGATGGTACGGGAAAAAGACGATGCACCATCACCCGTACAGGAGGCTGTTTCTGTGAAAACAAAAGCAACTATTCCTGTAGAACATTCGCTGATTCAGAATCGTTTGACGGAATGCCTGCAGTCGAAAGTTCAGTTTTCCTGTAACGAGAAAGGTAAAGGCAAAATTACCATTGCTTTCAATTCCGATACCGAATTGGAACGTTTGATGGAACTTTTCGATAAATTGAGTTGACCGAAAAAATAGAACAATTTTGAGACAGCTATTGCTCATACTTTTAGCGGGCTTTTTGACGGTAAACGCCCATGCTCTTTCCTTGAATGATTCGACAAAAGTGGTAAGAGATACTATATCGTTTTCTTTATCGGACAAGAAAACGATCAAACAAGCGCCTATTGACACACTGCATCAAGCGATTTTCAAACCCAATCCTTCGCGCGCCGTCTGGCTGGGAGCACTTGTACCGGGATTGGGGCAAATCTATAATAAGAAATACTGGAAACTTCCCATTATATACGGAGGATTTGCAGGTCTGATCTATGCCATTTCGTGGAATGGAAGAATGTATAACGATTACAAAAATGCCTATCTCGACATAACGGACAGCAATCCGAACACGACAAGCTACCTAAATTTCTTAACGCCAAGTCAAAGAACTTCTTACGATACGACTTGGCTAACAAGCGCACTGAAAAGCAAAGTAAACACATTTCGTCGTTACCGCGATTTAAGTGTAATCTGTGCCATTGGCCTGTATGCCCTTTCGATGGTCGACGCCTATGTAGATGCACAATTGTCTGATTTTGACGTATCTCCCGATCTGTCGATGAAAATAGCTCCTACATTATTAAAAAACAACAATATACAACAAGGAGGCTTGAATGCTTCTTTGGGAATGAAACTGAAACTAAATTTCTAAAGCCGACGACATGCGTTTTTATTTCAACTGTTTAGCCTTGATTTTATTTATCACGCAGCCGCTACACCCTTTTGCCGCCAAAGCAGAAAAGAGTGTAAACGACTCCATTTCAAAAAAGGCGACACAGTTGGAACCGCTTGTAATGCCTCAAGGTTATGACATGAGTTTCAACGGACTCCTTAACCAGTGGTACGAAAAGAAAAATATCAACACCTCATTTGTCAACGACAGCATTAATCCCTATTGTTCCGACTCCATCATCATCGACAGACTATCCAAATTGCCGACCATCATGGAGCTGCCGTTCAACGAACATGTCAGGAAATGTATCGACTTTTACACGCTGCAAAAGCGAAAGCAGGTTTCCTACATGCTGGCCATGGGACAATATTATATGCCCATTTTTGAGGATCAACTTCTAGCTAACAAACTTCCAGACGAACTGAAATATTTGCCTATTATCGAATCGGCGCTCAATCCCACGGCTTATTCGCGGGTAGGTGCGGGTGGTCTATGGCAATTGATGGTATCAACCGGACGAATCTATGGACTGGAAATCAACAGTTTGATCGACGAACGTATGGATCCGTACAAATCGTCTGTGGCAGCGGCGCGTTATCTGAAAGACCTATTTCGCATCTACGGAGACTGGAATCTGGTAATTGCAGCTTATAATTGTGGTCCAGGCAATGTCAACAAGGCCATTCGTCGTTCCGGAGGAAAACGGGACTACTGGCAAATATACCCCTATCTGCCTAATGAAACACGCAACTACGTTCCCATCTTTATTGCGGCCAACTATGTGATGAACTACTACAAACAGCACAATCTTAACGTTGCTCCCGTCTGTCTGCCCATGAGCGACACCATCATGGTCAAAGATAAAGTTCACCTGATGCAAATTGCCGACTTAATGAATCTTCCGATTGCCGAACTCCGAACACTCAATCCTCAATACCGACAGGACATCGTACCCGGAAACTATAAACCATGCGCTATCCGGTTGCCCCTGAATGCGGCTAGCTCTTTTCTTCAAAACAAAGACAAAATTGTGGCCTACAAAGCCGACGAACTCTTTACCAACCGGATATTGGTAGAGCCATCCGAAGAGCTTTACGTTGCAAAAAGTTCCAAAGCAAAAAAAAGTGCAATTAAAAACTCTAAAAGCAAAAAAAAGCATGGTTCGTCCAAAGGTCGGTCGAGCAAAAAATCGAAAAAGAGACGACATTAGGATCCTTACATGTATTGATCTTCAAATATCATAAGCACCATGGAACGACTTTATTACTCCATTACCGAAGTGGCCGAACAATTGAGCGTCAACGCCTCCTTGCTCCGCTTCTGGGAAAAAGAATTTCCTCAGCTCAAACCTCGCAAGAATGCCAAAGGCACTCGGTTCTACACTCAGGATGACATCTTGCTTATCAAACAGATTTTTCATTTGGTACGCGAACAAAATCTCACCCTTGAAGGCGCCCGTCACCGACTTAAAAACGACAAAGACAACGTTGCCAAAACACAAGACGTTGTAGAGCGCCTGAAAAAAGTCAGGCTGGAACTACTCAGCATTCGCAAGCAATTGGTTGCTGCCGCCAAACCTCAAGATTAAAACTATACCATTTAACCACTAATAAAACGCCGCCATGGCCATTTCAACAATCGTCACGACATGAAAAATAAAATATTCTGGTCACTTATTCTGATTATCCTCACTGGAGACAATTTATATGCACAACCGAATTCTCTGATTCCAATTGATGCTCAGGTAAGAATCGGGCATCTTAACAACGGTCTGACCTATTACATACGTCACAATGAAAAGCCGAAAAATCGAGCCGATTTTTATATTGTTCAAAAGGTTGGTGCCATCCTTGAGGAAGACAGCCAAAACGGATTAGCCCATTTTTTGGAACACATGGCATTTAACGGGACTAAAAATTTTCCGGACAAACAACTGATCAATTTTTTTGAAAAAAACGGCGTGAAATTTGGAGAAAACATCAATGCTTACACCGCTCTCGACGAAACCGTTTATAACCTGTCCGATGTTCCCACAACCCGCCAAGGAGTGATAGACAGCTCTCTTTTGGTGCTGCACGACTGGTCAAATTATATTGCGCTTGATGGTAAAGAAATTGATAAAGAGCGGGGTGTCATCCGTGAAGAATGGCGAACCAGAGCCAGCGCCAACCGACGTATCTGGAAAGCGGCGAACTCGATCTTATTTGCCGGAACGCAATATGCCAAACGGGATGTTATTGGCGACACAGCAATCATCAACCACTTTACCTACAACACCCTCCGCGAATATTACAAAAAATGGTATCGACCTGATCTTCAGGCAATTATTGTTGTTGGCGATATTGATGTCGATAAAACCGAAACACAGATAAAGCAACTATTCAACACCATTCCCAAACCGGTAAATCCCGCAGAACGTGTTTTATATAGCGTACCCGATAACGATCGTCCTATTGTTGCCCGCATTACCGATCCGGAAGCATCCGACATTGCATTTATGGTACAATTTAAGCATCCTCCCTTGCCCGATGATGTGAAAAAATCATCCATGGGTTATGTAATCGACATTATTAATTCATTGATAAGCAGCATGCAAAACGCCCGTTTTCAGGAAATAGCTCAAAAAGCTGATGCTCCCATTGCCTACGCCATATCTCAATATGGCGATCTGATCAAAACTAAAGATGCTTTTCTTTATTATATGGTGCCCCGCGCTAGCAAAAACAAAGAAGCCATTGCATTACTGTTCTCCGAAATTGAAAAAACAAAACGGTACGGTTTCAATGCAGATGAATTCGAGAGAGCGAAAGCGGCAGTGCTCAAACAAATTGAACAATCTTACAACAACCGCGACAAACAGAATACATCCTCTTTCGTGCGCGAGTATATCAATAATTTTCTGAATCTGGAAGCTATCCCCGGTATTGAGTGGGAATACAAAACCATACAAACATTACTTCCGCAATTGCCTCTGTCTACGATCAACAAACAGGTTCAGAACTACATATCAGATAAAAACATATTAATAACCGAGCAGGGTCCCGAGAATGAAAAAGCCAGTTTGCTCTCGGAAAAAGAAGTTCTCGCATTGATGGACAGCGTCAAACATACAACTATCGAACAAAACAAGCAAGAGACAATCAACAAACCACTGATTGCCAATCTACCAAAGGCTGGAACCATCAAAAAAATTGCTCATAATAAAACATTGGATGCCGATGAATGGACTTTATCCAATGGTGTAAAAATAGTAATCAAACCGACGAAATTAAAACAGGATGAAATCCGTATGCTCGGAATTGCTTATGGAGGTTTATCGTTGGTCGATAAAGACGACGACCTGCCGTCAGCATCCATTTCCGACAATATCATTGCCAATAGCGGATTGGGCGAGTTTTCAAAAACAACACTAAATAAACTGCTGGCAAGCAAAATTGCAAGCGTTTCTCCGGGTATTTCCGACTATCAGGAGACTTTTTCCGGCTACTCTTCTATCAAAGACTTTGAAACGATGATGCAGCTGCTATACCTCTATTTCACCGCGCCACGGAAGGACAGCGACGGCTATCAATCATTTATCAACAACATTCGTACCGGGCTTATAAACGCGGCGAACGATCCCGATCAGGCATTCACCGATACAGTAACGACGGCTCTTTACTGTAACTCTCCTCGGAAATTTCTGTTCAATCTGAATGCTCTCGATAAGGTCAATCACGATGACGTTATGCGACTTTACAAAGAACGCTTTGCCAATCCGGCAAACTTCACATTTTTCTTCGTAGGTAATCTGGAGCTGGAAAAAGCCAAACCGCTAATTCTCTCTTATCTGGGAGGATTGAAAACATCCAGGCAAATCGAGACATGGAAGGATCGACACATCAGGTATCCACAAGGTGTGATCGACAAGCAATTTTCACACGAAATGAAAACACCGAAAGCCTCAAATTTTGTGCTATACAACGATCAGATCACGTACAACCTGAATAATTCGTTATTAGCTCAGGCTTTGGGGGATATTCTGGATATTCGCTACACAGCCTCTATTCGGGAAAACGAAGGGGGATCGTATGGAGTAGGAGTAAAAGGTAGCATTGGCAAAATTCCAGTGCCGACAGTAACCTTGTTTATGCAGTTCGATACCGATCCGAAAGTACAACCAAAGATGATTACACTTATTCACAAAGAGTTGGAAACGATTGCCACCGAAGGCCCAAAAGAGGAAGATGTTTTGAAGGTGAAGGAAAACCTCAAAAAACAACACAAAGAAAACACAGAAGAAAACGGTTGGTGGTTAAGCGCTCTGAACCACTATTATTTTTCCGGCATTGATTTGGTCAACAATTTTGATAAAGCCATGGATAATATTTCCGTGATAACAATCAAACAACTGGCCAAACAACTGGTAGACAGACAGAATATGTTGCAAGTAGTGATGACGGCTAAATAACAAACAGATATTTTTACTGCCAAGGCTTTATCGGGCTATTAATGCCTGGTAAAGCTTTTCTTTTTGAAAAAAGTTGAATTTTATTGTACCTTTATCATCTAAAACCGGGTTTCAATACGTCTAACATACAACCAAACGACAGACGTCTAAATGCAAAACGATTATTGCATTGCTCCTAACTCAAAAATAAGACACAATGAAAATCCAATCAACCATCAGCAAAATTAGCATGTCGGTACTCATCATCACCACACTGCTACTTAGTTCGTGTTACTACATCAACCGTCAAAACGGGTCCGGTAAAGTCACAAAAGTTGAGCATCTCACTACCGGATTTAACAAAGTGGACATCAGCATTGTATTTGATGCTGTGATCATCCCCTCTTCTTTCGAAAAGGTAATTGTAGAAACGGACGATAACCTGCAGCAATACGTCATAATCAGTAACAATGACAGTACGCTCAACATACAGATGAAGCGTAACATAAACATCGGGATGCATTCGACCGGCAAAATCTATGTCTATACCAAAGGAATAAAGTCAATCACCAACAGCTCAGTAGGTAATCTGACCAACGAGGGGACATTGACTGCGGCCTCTTTCATATTGAATAACAGCGCAGTGGGAAGCTGCAGTCTTAAAATAAAAGCGACACAAGCCACCGTCGACAATAGTGCCGTAGGCAAAACTAATCTTTATATTGAAGGAACGACCTTGAATTTCACCAACAGTTCGGTAGGAAAAACCATCCTGACCGGTTCTTGTACTGATACGCATATTAATAACTCAGGTGTAGGAAAATTCGATGCTCAAAACTTCATCACTCAGATACTCCATATCGTCAACAGTGCCGTTGGAAGTACGGATGTTACTGCCGAAAAAGAGTTTTACATCGATAACTCCAGCGTGGGTCGACTGGACGTCTATGGAAATGGAACTATTAAAAAACTGGATGACAGCGGCATATCTAAAATGCACAAGCACTGAATCAATTGGCATTCGTCACATTTGTTACAAATTATCTGCCCAATAAATACAAAATGCTGTTTTTTACACTTACTTTGTAACCTATTGATCTGAAATATTTCATTTTAAACTCAAAGGTCATGAAAAAAAACATAGGCATTTTAGATAAAGGCATCCGGTTAGCCATTGCACTCATTATTGTCATTCTCGATATTAATGATATTGTTACCGGTACGTTGGGAAATATTTTGCTGATAGTGGCTGTTTTACTGGTCATTACCACTTTTCTCGGATTTTGTCCTTTGTATCTGTTATTCGGATGGAATACCAATAAAAAGACGGAAGGATAAATTCATTCTATGAATTAGAACAAATTTGATAATCGTATCATGAAGAGAGGCCAGACCCTCTTTGATAATAATAGACGAGAGCCACGAAACTCAATTGAATTTTGTGGCTCTCGTCTATTATTTTACGACAAAACAAGATGATCATCTGCTGCAACTTTAGTCTCATGTTCCAGCAACCAAGCTTTACGCCACACTCCACCGGCATAGCCTACCAATTTGCCATCGGCACCCACCACACGGTGGCAAGGAATCAGTATCGCAATGGGATTGTTATTATTTGCATTTCCAACAGCACGTTGTCCACTACGGGCGCCTATCTGTTCGGCAATATATCGATAACTAACCTTTTGGGCAAAAGGAATTCTTTGCAATGCCTTCCATACTTTCTGCTGAAACTGAGTTCCTTCAGGCTGAAGAGGAACCGAAAATGCAGTTCTTTTTCCCTCGAAGTATTCACGTAACTGGGTAATACACATCGAAACCGGAGTTGTCAGATCTCCGACCATGCAAAAATCATCGATATCGTCAAATTCGACAGCCGTCACTCCCACATCATCTCCGCATATACGCAAAGTACCTAGAGGTGTGTTCATCAATCGGACACAACTATTTTTAACCATTGAATTGTAAGAAATTACCATTACGGGATTCATCAAAAATCCCATTATTATATACTAACTTTCCATTTACAAATGTATGGGTCACACGTGCGTGAAATTCTTGTTCCTCAAAAGGAGACCAACCGCATTTCGAAACAATATTATCGGTTCCTACTGTCCACGGATAATGAGGATTAACTAATACCAAGTCGGCATAATATCCTTTGCGCACGAAACCTCGTTTCTGTATTTTAAACAAATTGGCCGGAGCATAGCACATCTTTTCCAATACTTTTTCCACAGAGAACTGACCATTACGAGCCAACTCAAGCATTATCGGCAGCGAATGTTGAACGAGTGGCAAACCGGATGCTGCTTGCAAGCAACCACCCGCTTTCTCCGTCAATAAATGAGGAGCGTGATCTGTTGCAACCGTATCCAGTTTATTGGTAGTAAGAGCCTGAATCAGCGCTTTTTTGTCGGCCTCCGTTTTTATAGAAGGATTGCACTTGATTCTTGCTCCGTATTTTTCATAATCACGATTATCAAACCAGAAATAGTGTACACATCCTTCTGCGGTAATCTGTTTGCCTGTCAACGGTTTACCAGCATCAAACAGAGCCAGTTCGTGCGCCGTACTGACATGCGCAATATGAAGACGGGTTTTATATTTCAAAGCCATCTCTACGGCAGTAGCTGTCGATTTGTAACAAGCCTCACCCGATCGTATCAAATAATGATTTGAAATCGGAATATTGTCACCAAACCGGGCTTTATATGCCTCTATGTTACGCTGAATAATGTTCGTATCCTCACAATGCGCCATCAATAACAATGGAGATTCGGCAAAAAGCCATTGCAGAAACTCTTTATCGTCTACCTGCATACTACCGGTAGAAGCTCCCAGAAATACCTTCACACCGGGCACACGTTTAGGATCTGCTTTTTTAATCTCTTCTCGGTTTTCGTTGGTAGCGCCCAAATAGAATGCATAGTTAGCAAGCGATTTCTCAGAGGCTAACCGATTTTTTTCTTCCCATAAAGCCAACGTGGTTGTTTGCGGTACCGTATTAGGCATCTCGATAAAAGAGGTGACTCCCCCTGCAACAGCGGCTTTCGACTCGGTATACAAATCGGCCTTTTGAGTTAAACCTGGTTCCCGAAAGTGAACATGCGTATCAATCACACCCGGCAACAACCACAAATCAGAAGCATCGATTACCGTATTGCTGTTCAAAACGGATTCGGGAACTTCACCCTTAAAGATCTCTGCTATCAAATCACCTTCTATGCGAAGAGAGCCTCTGAAGGTGTTTTTTTCGGTAAAAATTTTAGCATCGTGAATTAAGATTCCTTTCTTGCTCATTTCTGTCTCGTTATGTTGAGAATTAATTATCAATAACGCAAATTAATCGCGTATACTACTTAACAAAAGGTTAATACAGCAAATTTATCCTGTAAAAAAAGGATGCGAAGCAAAATTACAAAAAACTTACTACGAACAATGGAATTTTCATTAAAAGTTTAAAAGTTTTTTCCAGCACTAATAAAAATACCGGACAATATTTACATACTATCCGGTAAACTAAAGCACTACAATTTAGATACAAAAAAATTACAACTTTGTTATTAATTCCATACACATCCGACCGTTGTGATACGGACACTTCCAGAAACCGGCCTTGTCGTCCATTGCATTGACGCTTCCATCGGCTTTTATACTCCAGTACCACTCACCATGAACCGAATCTACCAGATTATTTTTAATATATGTCCAGCAATTCTCCGCTTTAATGCGGTATTCTTCCTTACCAAACAATTTATAGGCATACCAAAATCCCACCACAGCCTCGGCTTGTACCCACCAATGACGATCAGAATCGACATCTCCCGTTGCCGGATCTGTTTCATAAATAAGGCTCCCATCCGATTGCAAGCCTTCCGATGCAGCTTCCACGATAGATGGAATGACTGCTATCACACGCTCGGTCAGATCCGCTTCGCCAAGCACTACAGCAGCCTCGTAAAGCAGCCAGGATGCCTCAATATCGTGGCCATACGAAAGGATACTCTTTTTATTGATCCATTTTTCGTCAAAAAAGAGTTGCAGATGGCCTGAAGGTGCCAGAATTTTATCAAGGAAAAGTTCAATCAGATTTTTCAAACTGCTTTTCAGTTCAAGGGTCGGCCACACACGATACAGGTTTGTATAGGGCTCCAGAATATGCAGATGCGTATTCATCGTTTTTTTTTCATTAGCATCCTTTTCACTCAGGCGCATATCGGCAATTTCATGCCACTCTCCGGTAAACGCTTCGAGATAACCGTTGAGTTCATTATCCAAGCTATATTTCTCTATGAGATGATACAACTCTATCGCTTTTTCGAGGGCTTCCGCATCGCCGGTAGCCCGCGCATATTCGCTCAACCCATAAATAGCAAAACCCTGAGCATAAATCTGTTTTTTCGTATCCAACGGAGTCCCATCTGCTGCAAGTTGCCAAAAGACACCTCCATGCTGTTTATCCCAAAAGGCAGAGAGCAGGTATTCTTTGGCTCGTATTGCCGTTTCCAGATATTCCGGTTTCTCAAATAAACGATAAGCCGCTGAGAATGTCCACAATATTCTGGCATTCAGGATAGCTCCTTTGGGCGTATCCGGATAACGAATACCATCGCCCGAGATACGTCCGATAAAGCCTCCATTTTGCCTGTCGATCGTCCGGGTGATCCAAAAGGGCAGAATGTTCTGTTGCAACTCGTCTTCAAATTCTTTTTTTTCCAAGGTTAGTTCTTTATGAAAGAGTTTGTGATCTTTTCTGATTAAGTTTTTCGGAATTCTCCTTCACTTTCTTGTCTGAAAGCGGATAAAAGAACATACCGATAAAAGCTAATAGACAACACACGGCAGGCAGCAAACTAATCATGATATGTTCTCCAAAAAGAGTTTGTGCGCTTTGTTGCACGGCATCGGGAGCATAATTGAAGATTGCAAGAATCCATCCGCTAAGTGCAGCTCCCAAGGCCCATCCCAGTTTTTGCGACATTGACGATGAAGAGAATATTAGTCCGGTGGCGCGGCGTCCGGTAAGCAACTCCTGATGGTCTACAATATCGGCAAACATCGACCACAACAGCGGTAAGACATATCCGGCAAACATAGAAATCACAAATTGAAAAATCAGAATCAGTGTAATATCTTTGGGAATGAAATAGAAACCGGTACTCAGTATGCCTGCAAGCAGAATTGAAATCATATAGGTTTTTTTCTTGCCATATCTAGCAGAAAGAGACGGGGCTGCCATTACTCCTATCAAATTAGCCGCCTGGCCTACGAGGAAGTAAATGGTCGTCATATCCCAACCGGTAGCCTCTACCCTATAATTCGCCTTTACATAATCTCTGAAGAAATAAATAGCTACGCTGTCGCGTATTGCATTAAATAATAAAGCTGCCAGCCCGGTTCCCACCAAAATCCACCACGGTGAATTATGAAGCAGGTTCTTCAGGTCTTGCTTAATTGAAACATGCTCATCATCCTGAATTTGGGTCACCCGTTCCTTTGTCCAGCTAAAACAAAACAAAAACAAAACGACACAGATAATGCCGATCGTGCCGACACCCATCACCCAACCGACAGGCGAGGTACTCACGGTAGCATCGACAACATGTTTTGCAGTTTGCAGACTCTGCGGATTAAACGTCTTAGCAAAAAAGTCGATCAGGGGTTGTAACAACATAAAGGTTACGAAACTACCAATGAAGGCAAACGACATACGGTAAGACGATAGCGAATTCCGTTCCGTCGGATCGGCAGACATGGCTCCGAGCAATGAAGCATAAGGAACGTTGATGAGAGAATATACTACCATCATCAACGAATAGGTAATGTATGCGTAGACCAATTTTGCCGTTTGACCGAAATCGGGAGCAAAGAAAGTAATGACACCCATCACGGCAAATGGGATGGCAAACCATAATAAATAGGGACGGTATTTTCCCCAACGGGTTTTGGTACGATCGGCTTTAATACCTACAAAGACATCGAAAAACGAGTCCCACAGACGGGCAACCAAGAACATAGTACCCGCCGCTTTGGCCGTTATTCCGAACACATCGGTATAAAAAAACAGGGAGTACATCCCGAAAATTTTCCAAAACATGGAAGAGGCGGCATCGCCAAAACCGTAACCGATTTTTTCTTTTAGTTTTATCATGGTAATTGTTACGTAAAAGAGATATCTGTATTCTCTATCCGTCAAGTATTAATCTTTTGCAAACTCTTTTATTTTACTAACAACGCATTCTTATCAATCAAATCATTCAACGTTTCAACAGAAGCAGCCGAACAAAGCCGGTCAACGGGAGTATGCAGACAATAGTCCACCAATTTATCAACGGACGAAACTGCTACATGCAGACGTGTATCCGACGACGCATAGTAAATAAATACCGATCCGTCTTCTTCGGCAATCCAACCGTTGGAAAACAACACATTGGATACATCCCCTACCCGTTCTTCACCTTCCGGCGCCATAAAGTACCCGCCGGGCGAAGCAATTAATCTGGCAGGATCTTCCAGATCGGTCATGTAAAGATATAAAACATATCGCAATCCGGCAGCACAACCGCGCACGCCATGAGCAAGGTGCAACCATCCTTCGGATGTCTTGATCGGGTGCGGACCCTCTCCGTTCTTCAGTTCTTTAATAGTATGGTAGTAACGGCGATCAATAATGGTTTCCTCCGTAACTTCGGCATGCTCAATATCATCGATCAATGCCCATCCGATACCTCCACCACTTCCGGCATCAATAAAACTATCCTGAGGACGGGTGTAAAAGGCATACTTACCATTTACAAATTCGGGGTGTAGTACCACATTGCGTTGCTGACTTTTTGATTTAAGATCGGGCAACCGTTCCCAGTTAACCAGATCCTTGGTTCGGGCAATTGCCGCCGCTGCCACAGCCGAAGAAAGATCACCGGCAGGTGCATCCGGATCTTTTCGTTCACTACAGAAAACGCCGTAAAGCCATCCATCTTCATGTGCAGTCAGACGCATGTCGTAGATATTGGTATCCGGCACTTCGGTTTCGGGCATTGCAATCGGTTTGCTCCAGAAACGAAAGTTATCTACTCCGTTCGGACTTTCGGCTACCGCAAAAAACGATTTCCGGTCGGCACCCTCCACACGAGCTACCACAATATATTTTCCATTCCATTTAATAGCTCCGGCATTAAACACGCCGTTAATCATGATGCGTTCCAAAAGATACGGATTGGTTTGCGAATTCAAGTCATAACGCCAATTGATGGGAGTATGTTCGGCCGTGAGTAAGGGATATTTATAGCGTGTCAAAACGCCGGAACGATCAATCGGTTCGTTTTTACGCGTTAAAAGAGTCTCATGTTGTTGCAAAAGTCGATTCAAAGATTGATTAAATTCGCTCATGTTGAAATGTTGTAATTGGTTTATATTCGTTTTGATGGGATTTGCTGTTTACTTATACATGAGAGGAAGTTGACTCTCGAAATAGACATCCTTCATAGCCTTGAACCGTATAAAATCATCGGCGCTCAACTGACCGGGATAGGGTGCATAAAAGTGCCCGGGCTTATCGGGAGCATTACGCCAAACGAGAAAATAGGCAATATCACTTTCCGATACCGCTTTGTATATTACCTCCGTCCACCAGTTTTTGATTGGCAGTGATTCTATCCCCGTCTCACTCAACACCGCCACTTTGTCTTTAGCCTTCGCCGCTTGGGTCATATATTTCAGGGCATTTTGTACCTCTGCAACGAATCGATTGCTCGCTTGTTCGCCCCCGTATTGATAAATATCGATACCCAGAATATCCACCATATCATCACCCGGATAACGTTCGAAATACGATGCTGCATCGGGCGACGATGCCGGCGAATAGATAAACAACAACTGATGTAACTTTTTGGTTTGAATCAGATAGTTGACCGTATATTTCCATAACGCGACATATTCCTGCGGAGTACACTGCTTCGCGCCCCACCAGAACCAGTCTCCCGTATGTTCGTGAAAAGGACGAAACAGAATTGGGATAGCTCTGCCCGTGTCATCTTTGAGACTACCCAGAAAGGTAGCCAACCGATCGAGCCATTGCCGGAACAGCGCCTGTTTGGTACCGCCCGGAAGCACACTTTTTACGGCCTCGGTCGTATTACATCTCCAGGCATTACCCCCCAGCGGGTTATTGACATGCCAACTGATCGTATTGATTCCTCCGCGCTTGTATACCTCTTTAATTCGCACACGAACGGAATCGAAGTAAACCGAATCGAGCGAAGAGACCCGACCCAGTTCCAGATTTCCCAATTCCCAACCGAATACCGCCGGATAATCACCCGCCACGCTCTTCACATCGGAAGCCCCGGCATCGTATTTCCAGGTATGGCCATACACGGCATCATCCTGGTGTCCGAACATCACTCCTTTCGATGCCATCTTTTTCAGATTGGCATAAAGGGCTTTTGTTTCGCGCGTGGCATTTGCATCCACCGTTACCGACTTTGCCATAAGAGGATCCATCAGATTGAGAAGAATCAGAATTGTTACAATCAGCCGCATTATTGTTTGTTTTAATCGTTGAATACTATCTTGATCGACACTATGCTATAAACCACGACTTCTCTTTTTGTTCGAAACGAATATTCCTACAACCGACAGGCATTACTCGATCGGTTTGTTGCTCAACGGCCAACCCATCACCGTAGAGATACTGGGAATAAGAACCGAGGCCATTTTCTTTTGTCCTTCGTAGTTCGGATGATAGCAGGCTCCGAAATCGGTTGCAATATTGAGCAACGAAGGCAACAGCCCCACAAAACGGATCGTTTTATCGTTACTGCGTCTCACCACCTCCTGCACATACTGATAAAGCTTTTCGCCCGACATACAGGACGAAACACATACCACCGGAATATTGCCGTACGCCTTCTTGACCGAAGCAATCAGATCGAGATAACCGTTCACAAACTGCTCCTCGGTGGGATATATCGCAAGATTGCTCAAATCGTTCGTTCCGAGTTTAATAACCACCACATCCGGTTTCCACTTCGCAAAATCCCATTGAACGGAAGGATCCTGATCGAAGGTCTGAAAGAAACGCTGGCGCATGGTCTTTTCCGACAGGGTTTTCTTATCTCCGTAGTTTCGCACAACTCCCAGCCCGGAGTGAGCCACCAGGTGATAATCGGCATCGAAATAGCGCGAAACGATGGAAGCATAACTATGATTGCTGTTTTCCGTGTCGGGACGAAAGGGAGCCGTACCGTCGGTTACTTCCGTACCGAACCCGCAGGTGATGGAATTACCTATAAATTCGATTTTCCGCGCAGGAGTATCCGCACATCGCTTCAAACTACCGCTTTTATTGGTCAAAAACTGATAAACGGTCGTTGTCCCCTGTTCGCCCTCCGTCCGTTTGTAGAGCATTACCCGACGAGGCTTCGGCGTTGTACCCGACAACAGCGTAACCACCGTATCGCAACTCACCTTAAAGGTTTTGGCAAATTTTCCATCGACAAAAAGATCGTAATAATCTCCCTTGGTATCGGTCATTTTAACCGCCAGATAGCCTCCGGTAACCTGAGTCCGAAGATGAACGCCCGTCCAGTCGAAAGAGACCGAACCGTTATTCTCGGCCGTGCGCCCCACATACTCCACATTCGGATCATTGCCCGGTAACACCTTATATCGAAGCGACTCCCGGTTCTGAGCCCCGGCTCCGGCACTATTCATCCACAACACTCCGCACAAAAGCGGCATCAACGCACTAATTTTCATTCGATTTTTCATTGAATCATTCATTTTAAGTAATTGAATGACAAAGGTACATTTTACGGAGTAAACATCCACGAAAAAGAGACGGCAAACCCTCTATTTCACCAGCTTCCGGTTATACCGACGAATCAACTCCAGGGTCGATTTATCCGTATCGAAAACCGTATTCAACCCCTGCTCTTCCTGAGGCGGATCGCCCAGAAACGGATCGCCTTTTTTCCAGACATAACTCTTGTCGGCAGCTCTTCCTTCGCCCCCGAAAGCCCATATATTGATTCCCTGAAAGCTCTTCAGATGCGCATCCATCAATCCGAACAGGTCGGCAAAATACCGATCGCGGTAAGTAGTGGCAGTTGTCGGTTCAAAAAGATGCCCGTCGCGCGGAAAACCGATCTCTTCCACCACCATGGGTTTATTCAGCTCGGCAGCTATCAGCGCATGATCGCGCACATACGTTTGCATCTTTTCACGGGTAGTCGCAAAGGTGCGGTCGAAGTCCGAAAAATTGATCCAACTCCAGTTTTTGGCCCAGATATGAATAGTCGTATAGTCCACATCCGGAAAGGCGTGAATGGTTTTCCACAAACCGATATCCTCTTCGGTTCCCATGGCGCCCTCGGTACCCGTTGTGAGCAGGTGTTTCCGATCGAGCGATTTGATATAGTGCGACACTTCGCCGACCCATTGCGTATATACCGTTTTATTCGCTGCACCGTCGGGACGAGGTTCATTGGCCAGTTCCCATGCCATAATGGTCGGATCGTCGGCATAGGGTTTATGCGTATACCGGTTGGTACGTCCGATAATAAACTTACAATGACGGTTGAAAGCCTCCTTACACGCATCGCAACGGTAAAACCCACCCACGAAATTGATAAAGGTGCTCCACCCCGCTTCCGTGGGATAAGGGTATGCCCCCTTTCCGTTCCACTCGAGGTACTGGGCAAAACCGCCGGTCCACTCCCAATTGTTCGAAAGGAAAAGCACCACCGTAATATGCCGTTTGCCCGCTTCGGCCAGGAAATAGTCAAGACCATCGAGCACTGCATCGTCATACTCCCCCTGCCGGGGTTGCAGCGGAAACTTCAAATGCGAACCGTTGCGCGATATTCCCTCTACGCCTACCATAGCGCGCAGGTTGGTAATTCCCTGTTGCTGCAAAAAATCGAGTTCCCGTCCCAAACGGGCCCGATCGCCCTGTGGCATTCCCAGCAACGAGCCGTACCAATAATTCATTCCGATAAACCGATAGGGCTTACCGTTACGCATCAGTTCTCCGTTACGAACCGTCACAAAACGATCGGCAGCATGTAAAGAAACAGTCATCAAACAATACAGTATCCAGCCATAATATATCTTTTTACCCATAGCAATCTACCATTTATCTGTTCGGAAAGGTACCAACGGCAATCCGTTTACATCAAACAAACCGGGCATTGCATCGTTGGTAAAGCAATAACGCACCGCAACCGGCGCCTTCACCTCTTTGGCAGTCAGCACAATATGCCCCATCCTATCGAGGAGAGCCACAGCTGGATAAAATACCCGATCGTCTCCCGCCAGTTGAAAATTGGCAATCGTTTTCGTTTTACAGGTCAGCCGGCCTACCGAAGTGACCGACACCACCGCCCTGTTTTTCTCCGTTTTGAAAGCTGCAAAACGGGGAGCATAGGGCTGAATATCACTCTTTGCATACCGTTCTTTCAACACCATATTCGCCAGGCGGTTGCCCACCTCTTTTTTCAGTTTCGGATGAATATCCCTGATATTATCGACCAGATCGCCTACCGTTATCATGCCCGTTTGCGGCAAGGCAAGAGCCGTCTCCTGCTGTTCGCGCAGCAAAGCGCCATTCAAACCGCTATAACAACTGCAAGGAGCTATCTGTACGTAATAGAAGGGCAACTCCTGTCGGAAAGCCTCCCGCCAACCTGTAATCATGGAGGTAAACAAGGCTCCGTAATCCTGCGGAAAATCCGTATTGGCTTCTCCCTGATACCAGATTACACCGGCCATCCGGTAAGGCGCCACCGGCGCAATCATCCCGTTGTAAAGCAGCGATGATGCCGTAGGAGCCCAGCTTACAGGCTGTATCTTATCGGCCAGTTGAACAAGCTCAGGACGGCGCTCCAGCACCGGCTGTGGAATCCAGGTCTGCACAGCCGAACCTCCCCAGTACGACGCAATCAGTCCGACGGGCAGGCCGGTCGTTTCGTTCAGTTTTTTTCCGAAAAAATAGCCCACGGCGCTCATACCTGCCACCGTTTCGGGCGAACAGACCTTCCACTCTCCCTGACAATTGGCCTGCGGATAGTGATCGTAGGCCCGGGTCACCTGAAAAAAGCGTATGGATTTGTTAGCCGATTGTGCCACTGCATCTCCGGCATCCAAAACGCCCTGCGACCAGGTAAAATTGAACTCCATATTCGACTGTCCCGAACAGAGCCACACCTCACCGGTAAGAATATCATCTATCACAATCCGTTGTTTATCGCTGATAAATGTAATGGTATAAGGACCACCGGCTTTGGGCGTATTGACCACCGCACTCCAGCTACAATCTTTGCCCGGTTGCGCCACTACCGTATCGGTAGGGTTCCAGCTGCAGCTTATTTTTACCGGCCACGAACCGGGAGCCCACCCCCAGAGTTTGACGGGCGACGATTGTTGTAAAACGGCATGATTACCTATAACGGAGGGAAGACGCAATGCAGGTTGAGCCTGCACGCAAAGAGCGATGCACCATAAAACGGGAACAATAAGTTGTTTTATCATGGTTTCTCTATTCAGGCAACAGCGGCTCTCGACCGACGCTACATTTTCATTTTCTATTTTCATCCAAATGAAGAGTCTCAAAGACCCAATCGGTTATAACAAAAAAAGCGGCAGTCGCCACATCTTCGGGAAAAGACACCGTAAAGCACAATGCGATGCATTAAACCGTCAAGCGGGTCGTCCCTACGAAACTTTTTTGCTTGCTGTTCTTGTCTATTGCTATAAACGTATCTTCTCTATACGATTTGAATGCCGTAGGCAGGATATGTTTGTAGACAACGTGTATCTCCGGTTACTCTCAAGTGCCATCGGCACGACACCTGTCGGCATAATCACGCTCATTGCGTAACTATATAATCCCGACGGATGCCCGTCTCCCGGTTTATGAATCACCCATGCAAAAATAGCCCAGATATACCTTTGGTCTCAAGTACAATTTTATCAAAAGATAATACTTTCTTAACGGCCGGCAATCGATCAAAAACAGCGCTCCTTTTTCGAGCTCTGAAGGGTTGTATTTGCTACCGGCGGCAGCGGATACTATTGTGCCGACAGCCGGATAAAAGTAGCAAACGTGCCATTTACGCCCCGATTGTTACACTCCCGGCAACGGCGACGGTTCCACAAAAAAAGACCGATACCAGGTATTACCTCCGTATCGGTCTTTCTCTTGTATAAAAATGGTAACGACACGGGATGCTGATACCATTTTAACCGTTTTGTTCGTACCGGTCAACGCCTTTTAAGAAAACAGGGTGCTGCAACCGACCGGGTACCGCGAAATACATTCGAGCCATTACGATAGTAAGGAATCGGTTGGTGGCGTTATGCAGGGCTAATACGGAACGATTATCCGCAAGAGGTACTCAGTCGATAAAAGGTGCCGGTTTATCGGGTAATGCGATTTTCAATCGCATCGCTTAAGCGAATTAGGCCATTCAAAATCGCGTCACCTCTTCATTTCGCATCGACAGCTTCCCATTCGAAGCATAAGCGGATAATTATCATCGAACGTACCCTCCGGTCGGGTTTGGCTATCGCCGGTTTTCGGGTGAAAGCCGGCCAATCTTAAGTGCCGTCTGCTTTGGTTGACGGCAAAAAGGACAATCCACCTCACAGAGCTTTAGCCTCCTGACATTGCGGCTAAAGCCGGGATGGGTTGTGTACCCTTTGACCGTCGGTTAAATCCGACGGCAATCATAAAGCCGGATAGTTACCGCAATATTCCGTCTGACAACTATCTGTCGAACAACCGGATTCATCTTTCAACCTCTCCGCATCGCTCGTTTCCTTTAAGAATAAGGGAGACCACGGCATACCGGATTGCGGCTTAATTTACGAAACCGCGATGGCTGCTCTATTGATCTGCCATGGAGCATTGGTAACGAACAAATACGGCATAACGGCCACACCGGCCTATCGGCGGATAAGCGTGATATATCCTTTGCGCGTTTGCGCCGTATTATCCGGACCGGTGTAGTGTAAAATATAGAAATAGGTATCCGTATCCAGCCTTTTCCCTTTCAACTTCCCGTCCCATCCATCACTCTGTTTGTCACCCTCATACACCACAGTGCCATTCCGGTCAAAGATCTGTATGTCATACCCGGGCATAAAATAGTCGTTATGTCCGTCATTGTTAGGCGTAAATACGTTGGGTACGAACGGTTCGGCCAGTACGGACTTCGATGCCGTGCTTTTGCATCCGTAAACCGTATTCTCGGTGTTCAGTGTAATGTCAAACCGGTTATTGTTTCCGGTTATGCGGTAATTATGATCGATCTGATGCCCGGTGTCCGTCGCGCCGTCTCCCAGGTTCCAGTTATACACAATATTATCCTCCTGCGGCACAAGGCATGTCACCGTTGAATATTTATTATTGATGGTACCGGGAGTAATCGAAAAGTCGGTTAAAGGCAAGGCAATTTCGTCCACCTTCAGACTCTTTGTTTTGATACATCCCCGCTTATTGATGGCCGACAGCCCATACTCTCCGGCACTATTGATCGTAACCGAAGTAGCCTTAGATTGCTGAACCTGCCACAAATAAGAGACCGCATCGCCCGACGCAGTCAGTTGGGTACTCTCTCCATGGCAAAAATAACAATTACCGTCGACATTCAATACCCAGTCGGGCTCTTCCGAAACAGACACCGGTATAGCCGTCTTACACGCTTCGGCTTTCGAATATCCGATCAACGAGACGGCTCCTGCGGGCAAAGCGCCCAACCGTGCCGAATCGCCCCGGGCAAACACCGTTCCATCGGCCAATACCCAGGTATAGTGATCGGCGCCATACCCTTTCAGGGTGGTGGTCTCGCCGGGACAATAGGTAGAAAGCCCCGTATAACCGATCAAGGGAGGCGAGAAGGTCTCTATGGTAGTATCCAGCACGGCCGTGCAGGTCGACGGATAACTTGTAACGGTAAGTTTGACGGACTGCCAGCCCGATGTGGAAAAGAGATGCACCGGATTTGCTTCGGTAGAGGTCTGACCATCGGCAAAAGTCCACAGGTAACTGCCCACCGACGACTCGCCCGCATGCAAAACATCCGCCGATGAGTGATCCGTAAATTGGACGGAATTCAATGTGTTATTACAGTCGATCGTGTTGGTACTAAAATGCGCTTCGGGCGTTATTCTTTTGATGGTGGTAGTCAGACTGTCCTGACATCCCGCCGCCGTAGTAAAGAAACACTTATACAGATCGCCTTCCCGGGCATTGGCTATTTTACAACTGGTTCCCGACCCGACAACCGTATCCTGTTTTTTCCATACATACGACTCAAAACCATTGGGAGCCGTAAGTTCGGCATCCACGTCATCGTTGCAATACCGGGTGGCGATATAGATGGGTTGCGCATCGACCACCACATAGGCATAACCGAAATGACCTCCCGGAACACAATCATAAGACGAGAATTTAACCGTAATATCGTTGCCTTCGTATGCCTTCAGATTGGCCGAAATGGTTTTCCAGTCGCGCCATACAATCGGAAAGCCGTTGGGAGCAACCGCGTTATTCAAATTATCGAGCGTCGTGGCATTCTCATCGAACGAACCGCACGAGTTGCTTATCGGGTTCCCGTCCTTATCGAGCAATTCGATGATAAACCGGGCCATTTGGTCGGCCGTATGCTGACTTTCATAGGCGCTCGGTTTCTCGAAGACGACTGCAAATTTTATGACCAGCAACTCGTTGGTGTTATCGACCTTCAGTTTATATTCGAGGCTTTGATGGTTACCACGGGGAGGAGTATCCTTTTCATTATAAGCTCCCAACCGGGCACAATAGGCATAACCTTCAGGCACTATCTTCAGCTTGTTATTCGTACAGGGATCGTAAGCCGTCCGATCCGACAGAATGACCATGCGCGGATCGTAGGGCAAAGCCACTGTGGTGGTATCGCCCTTATAGCGGTTAACGCCATTATCATAATAGGTCCATACCTTACCCGTCCAGCCGGTAAAATCGCCGCTTTCAAATCCCAAATTGATATTACCCGCCGAAACCCAAAGGGAACAGGCGAACAACAAAGAGAAGAAAAGTGTTCGTTGCGTTATCTCTATCATTTTATCCATTTCGTATTTGTCAGGCCGACACCAGCAGCCGTTTTTTGTTTTTCTATCTAAAAAGAATATCCGACGGAGCCGGTTCGCCGCCCCTACCGCAGGCTACCTCTCCGGCTGTTTATACTGACTTCCGGCCTGAGCCGGCCTCCAAACAAGCAACGTCCTACCCCGGGCTTTCACCTGCTGATATTGCGGCTAAAGCCGGGATGGGTTGTGTACCCTTTGTCCGTCGCTTAAAACCGACGGCAATAAAATAATCCGATTTTTACCACAATATTCCGCCGGACAACTATCTATCGAACAACCGTATTCACTTTCTAACTCCTCCGCTTTGCTCGTCCCCTTTAATAAAAGGGGACACCACTGTACGCCAACTTTCGGCACCATTTGCGGAACGACATTTGTGCATACCCAGCTGCCGGCCTCCACCGCAGATTCGTCTCCCCTTCAACCGAAGGGGAGTACCCGGCACAGGGGAGGGGTTTCACCGGATAAAGCATCCGTATGTACCATCAAAACAATGCGCCGTGCACCCGAAGAGACGCGGCATGTACCTGTAGAGACGCGGCATGCCACGTCTCTACCATTTGTCACCACCCTGATTGATTATACATTACTGTATTTGAACATCAATAGGTCAATAGAAGCAGAGATTTGTCGCAATGACATCTTTTATACATCCAGTCGGGAAGACTCCACAATATCAATCCGGTATTTTTTAGTCCGTATCTTATTCCAATCCGAATTATGTGCTGGCGCGGGTCTCCCGACCCGTGTTCCTGCTATTCTATTGATAACATTTTAGCTCCTTCCTGCTTTTTCCTTGCTTCCGGCGAAACAATTATCAAATGCTTCCCGGTTCGGCTCCGGCACGGGTCGGGAGACCTCCACCAACGGATGAGGCCGTGCACCCGTAGAGACGCACCAGGCACCTGTAGAGACGCGGCAGGCCACGTCTCTACCATTTGCCGCCATCTGGATTGATTATACATTACTGTATTTGAACCGCAATATTGCACCATAAACAGAGATTTGTCGCAAAGACATCTCTTACCCATCCGGCCGGGCAGACTATACATCCTCAATCCGGTATCTCTCAGTCATCATCTTATTCCAATCCGAATTATATGCAGGGGCGGGTCTCCCGACATGTGCTCCTGCTATTCTATTAGGTATATTTTAGCTTCTTACTGCTTTATCCCTGCTTCTACCGTAACAATGATCGGATGCTCCCCGGTTCGGCTCCGGCACGGGTCGGGAGACCTCCACCAACGGATGAGGCCGTGCACCCGTAGAGACGCACCAGGCACCTGTAAAGACGCGGCATGTACCTGTAGAGACGCGGCATGCCACGTCTCTACCATTTGTCGCCATCTGGATTGATTATACATTACAATATTTGCACATCAATAGGTCAATAGAAGCAGAGATTTGTCGCAATGACATCTTTTATACATCCAGTCGGGAAGACTCCACAATATCAATCCGGTATTTTTTAGTCCGTATCTTATTCCAATCCAAATTATATGCAGGGGCGGGTCTCTCGACCCGTGCTCCTGCTATTCTATTGCAAACATATTAGCTCTTTTCTTCTTTATCCCTGCTTCCGGCGTAACAATGATCGGATGCTTCCCGGTTCAGCTCCGACACGGGTCGGGAGACCTGCACCAACGGATGAGGCCGTGCACCCATAAAGACGCGGCATGCCACGTCTCTACCATTTGTCGCCATCCTGATTGATTATACATTACTGTATTTGAACATCAATAGGTCGGTATTAGCAGAGATTTGTCACAAAGACATCTTTTATACATCCAGTCGGGAAGACTCCACAATATCAATCCGGTATCTCTCAGTCATCATCTTATTCCACTCCGAATTATATGCAGGGGCAGGTCTCCCGACCCGTGCTCTTGCTATTCTATTAGGTATATTTTAGCTTCTTACTGCTTTATCCCTGCTTCTACCGTAACAATGATCGGATGCTCCCCAGTTCGGCTCCGGCACGAGTCGGGAGACCTCCACCAACGGATGAGGCCGTACACCCATAGAGACGCACCGTGCACCCGTAGAGACGCGGCATGCCACGTCTCTACCATTTGTCGCCATCCTGATTGATTATACATTACTGTATTTGAACCGCAATATTGCACCATAAACAGAGATTTGTCACAATGACATCTTTTATACATCCAATCAGACAGACTCCACAATATCAATCTGGTATTTTTTAGCCCTTATATTATTCCAATCCGAATTATATGCAGGGGCGGGTCTCTCGACATGTGCTCCTGCTATTCTATTGGTAACATTTTAGCTTCTTACTGCTTTATCCCTGCTTCTAACATAACAATTATCGGTTGCTTCCCGGTTCGGCTCCGACACGAGTCGGGAGACCTCCACCAACGGATGAGGCCGTGCACCCATAGAGACGCACCAGGCACCTGTAGAGACGCGCCATGCACCCGTAAAGACGCGGCATGCCACGTCTCTACCATTGGCCACCATCCTGATTCATTATACATTACAATATTTGCACATCAATAGGTCAATAGAAGCAGAGATTTGTCGCAAAGACATCTCTTATACATCCAATCGGACAGACTCTATAATATCACTCCGGTATATTTTAATCCGTATCTTATTCCAATCCGAATTATGTGCTGGCGCGGGTCTCCCGACCCGTGTTCCTGCTATTCTATTGGTAACATTTTAGCTTCTTACTGCTTTTTCCCTGCTTCTACCGTAACAATGATCGGTTGCTTCCCGGTTCGGCTCCGGCACGAGTCGGGAGACCTCCACCAACGGATGAGGCCGTGCACCCATAGAGACGCACCGTGTACCTGTAGAGACGCGGCATGCCACGTCTCTACCATTGGCCACCATCCTGATTCATTATACATTACAATATTTGCACATCAATAGGTCAATAGAAGCAGAGATTTGTCGCAAAAACATCTTTTATACATCCAGTCGGGAAGACTCCACAATATCACTCCGGTATATTTTAATCCGTATCTTATTCCAATCCGAATTATGTGCTGGCGCGGGTCTTCCGACCCGTGCTCCTGCTATTCTATTGGTAACATTTTAGCTTCTTACTGCTTTTTCCCTGCTTCTACCGTAACAATGATCGGTTGCTTCCCGGTTCGGCTCCGGCACGAGTCGGGAGACCTCCACCAACGGATGAGGCCGTGTACCCGTAGAGACGCACTATGTACCCGTAGAGACGCGGCATGCCACGTCTCTACCATTTGCCGCCATCCCGATAGGTTGTACATTACTGTATTTGGATAGCAATAGGTCAATATAAGCAGAGATTTGTCACCAAGGCATCTTTTATACATTCAATCGGACAGACTCTATAATATCAATCCGGTATTATAGAGTCCGTATATTATTCCAATCTGAATTATGAGCTGGCGCAGGTCTCCCGACCCGTGCTCTTGCTATTCTATTAGGTATATTTTAGCTTCTTACTGCTTTATCCTGGCTTCTAACATAACAATTATCGGAAACTTTCCGGGTTAGCTCCAGCTACATAAACATATATTATCTACCAGACACTTTTTATTTTGGATCAAGATTTTGTGAATTCGTAAAAATTATCAATCTTTGAGATGCTCGAGTCATTGCAACATATAAATGCTTAGGATTTTTAAATTGATGAGCATTGAGAATTACAACAGTTTCAAATTCCAAACCTTTTGTGAGCAGAGTTGTTCCTACACATTTACCATATATTTTCCGGCCAAATCTTCGGATATTATTTCTTCGATTTACCATAGAACTATATACCAATATATTGTCTACAGCGGCCTCTTCAATTGCTTTACATAAAGAACCAAACAATTCTTTTCGATAGCATTTAACATTTGGCAATTTCATGACTTTTCTAATTGCATCTAAAACGATTGGTAATGAAATGCCTTTTTGTAGTTCGGAAAAACTTGCTTGCAATGGCTTTAATAATTCTTTGTCATTATCTTTCGTCTTTCTTTTTAATCCACTATCATTAAACCAATTATTTATCATTGTTTTATTTGAAAGTTCAATGCAAATGTTTTTAATGGTAAATATTACATTCTGACTATTTAAAGTATCGATTGCTTGCGAAAGTTTATAAAAATCTTTATTATCAATTGATTCTATAAGGATTGGCATATTTAGAAACCTCTGGATAAAATTAATTCTAGAGCCTATATTTTCTGAAATTGGGTCAATAAATAATACACTTTTTTCTTGTTGAATTAATCTAAAAATAAAGTTGTAGTTCTCAGAATAGACATCATTACTAACAAATGTTTCAATGGAATTGAAATTTCTTAAATTGATAACAGTTCCACTAATCAGTTTAGCTCTAATTAAAGCTAATTGATTTCCTAAATTCTCATTCTTGCTATTTTTCCAGCGCCATGGAATTACTAATTCTTGGCTGTTTTCAATAAAACCATTCATCATCATTGGGTCTTTTAAATCAACAATGGATTCTTTAAAATCAAAAATACCCTGCATAAAGTCGCCCAAAATATGAGTAGGCAAAATATTAGATAGGCTTAAGATAAGTTCATGCTGTTTTAAAGTGCAATCTTGATATTCATCAACGAATAACCCAGAATAAGTATTAGATATAACTTTAGATACCGAATTTATTTTTATAATTTGATTTGCTGTCTCAAGAATAAATGGATAATATCTACCACTATCTTCCTGTTTTGGCAATTCTTTACTTGAAAATGCGAATACATACTTTTGAGCAAAACTCGTGATTGTTTCAATATGGAAAAAATTTGGAGAAATATTGAGTTTCGCCACTTTTTCTTTTATTGATACAACCCCAGCGTGCGTATGAGTAAGAATTAAATGTTTACCCAACTGATGAGCTTGAATATATTCCAGACATTTGCCAATTGAATATGTTTTTCCATAACCTGCTGGAGCAATAATCATACTTTTGGGACTAACGATAAAATCCTCTATATTAAGCATTATCTACCCAATTTAATAAACCACTAATTTGTATTCCTAACGGTTTTTTTGCCATGTCGCTCAAATATTTCAAGCATACATTGCCAAGAAATTCTCCATGGTCAATTCTTTTAAACCACTCTTTATCTTTCACAACAGAGGCTTTGTATAGAGTTTCTCGCATTAATGTATTATCTATATTTTTCCAGTCGACTGGAAATTCTCCAACATACTTAGCCTTTATAGACTCTTCCAAGTGTGGTTTCTCCTTTAATACATAATCAATTAATCCTTTAACACCATCCCACGGCAAATCTTCAAACAATTGTTTTTCAAGAGAAAACCCAACATTCCAATCAAATATTTGAATACTTTTCTCTTTCAAATTCTCTTTAGATGGTTTTAGCTTTTCATCCTTGTCGGAATCACATAACACACAGGTATCAACACCTAAATCCTTTAATTTTATTGCCTTATCAACAAAACCATCACCTGCTCCCAAAGAATAAACGACATTTTTTGCAGCAAAACTTGGAAGTCCTTTTTTTATTCTGTATAAATCTATTGCTCTACATATTCCAACCTCTGTTTTGCCTTCACAAACAACCGCTTTTGAAGCATATATTGCTTCAGGACAAGAACGAACTAAACTTTGAAATTTGTCACCATCAGGAACAAATTGACTGGTTAGAATCCCATCTGTATTTTTAATTCGTAATAAATTCTCACATTCTAATTCTTCAATTATTCCTTGTGAATGAGTCGTAATAAAAACTTGACCTTGATTCTTTTTGTTCATACTATATAAAGTCCTTGTCAAGTGCTTAACTCTATCTGGTTCTAAACCTTGCTCAAGTTCATCAATTAAAATAATTCCTCCGGAACTTGTCAATGTGGTTTGTATTGCGATTGAGATTAATCGCTTTGAGCCTTTCCCTTTTAATCTAAAAGGAATATTATTATCATGCAGACATACGCGACCATCTTTGATTGTAATATCTTTAAAATCAATTGTAGTATTTGTGTTTTGAATATTTACTCCAAGATTTAGAGTTGATTCCTTAATTTTATCTACAACAGTTGTTAGGTGTTCAAAATCTATACTATCAATTTGAGATTTTGCTTGTCTTAAAGCATCAATTACAAAATTATTTTCAGTTTCGACTTCTTTATCTTGTGTTAGAATTGAATATAATGGATTGCCTTTAGTCCATGAAAAATGTTGATTAATTAAATCTGAAACAAGAAAGACATTGAGACTTGCTCTATCACTGCTCCTAATCTCTTTTGGTGCTTGTCTTTGGTTAATAATGGACCACTTTGGCTCTAAATCCCTTTCAACTTTTAATTGAATCGTTAATATCTGAGTACTTTCATCAATTGGTTCGTCTTCTATTTTACCCGAATTATTATTGAGAAAACGTTCATATAAACCAAATTTATCCTCCTTCATTAACTTTGTGGGCAAATCATATAATGAAGCTTCAATTTCAATTGGATTATCTATATTGCATTTAAAAAAGTCAGTGTCGTAAAAAGTCAAATTCCAACTTGGAGATAAAACAAAAGAAATTGCTTCGAGAACCGTCGACTTTCCAGAATCTCCTCTACCCACTAGGCAAACAAAATCACTATATCCAAATGTATGCTCGAAGCTTTTAATACCTCGAAAATTAGAAATCTTTAATGAATAAATTTTAGCCATAATTTCATTTCTAGTTTTCAGTTTTAAACTGATGAATTAAAAATACTTTTATTTAGCCTTGGCTTCAATGTAATGTATACCCTTTGCGTAGAAATTAGTATTTCCTTTTCTATCTGAAGACATTGCATAAGCTGTAGAATCTCACATAGCACACTGTGAGCAATATCATTAGGCACATTGAAAACAAATAAAATTTTCAACCTCAAACAATTGTAAAAAAAACATCACCACCCACACTCTTACCCCACCGTCTCTTCTCCTTTTTAAATTTTCGCCCCGCAAACTTACCGATAATATTTAATATTAAGTCAACAATTACCGCGAAATAAATAATTTATGCTAATTATTTCCCCATCGCCGCTTTTCTCCGGCAGATAGCCGGACAACTCCGGCTACGCTGCCATTCGGAGGAGATTTTATAAAAAATTCTCCTCCTTTGCCGGGCTTGAAGCAGGAGAGTTGGAGTTAAAAGGAGGAGGGTTACGGCTAAAATCCTCCTTGGTGAAACTACAAACAGGAGAGTTCGGCCTTCGGGGAGGAGAGTCGGGATTAAAAGCCAGAGAGTTGCAACGAATCGCCTACTTGGCGAAACGAAAAGGAGGAGAGTGTTCGCAAAAAGCCTACCGGATACCGGCCGCCTGGTACCGAACTGCGCACCGGGCTATATATCGCCCACACTTTTGCAGTAGACGGCGGCCTGCACACAGTTAACGGTTCCGGTCTTATCGAGTATATTGCGGCGGTGGTTGTTGACGGTGTTGTTGCTGATGCACAACGCCGCGCTGATGGACAGGCTGTCTTTTCCGCTGGCGAGCAGTCGCATAATATGCCGTTCGCGGGAGGAGAGGTGCTTCAGACTGCTTGTATTGCCGGCTTTGTTAATTTCATAAAACTTATTAGTTCGCCGGTTAACGATGTAACAATGGCAAATGTCGGTGAATACCTCCTCTTCTATCAGCTCGGAGCAGATAAACAATCCCCGTATCTCGCCGTTGGAGTCCGACTGCATCACCTTTACATGGTGCAGAAAACGGGAGTAGCTCCCCTTGCGGTTTTTCATTCGGAATTCGCACACCAGCATGTAATCGCTGCGTTCGGCAGAAGGGCGGTCTTGCAGAAACTGGCAAGCCTTCCATTCGGTCTGCTTCACAAAGGCCACATCGTCGGGATGTATCAGTCGGTAAAAGTGCTGGGTAGAGCCGGCCTTCACCCCATGCGGCACACTGGTGTCGAGCAGCGTGCCGAACTGTTTGCTACGGAAGGGATATTCGTCACGACATCGGTCGTAAATGGTTATCAGTATATTTTTTACATCCGACAATAGCTGTAAAAGCCGGATATTGGTTCCGTCGAGCAGCCGGTCGTCGGCTCCGGTCGGATAATAGAGGCAATGAAGTAATCCGTTTTTCATAAGCAAGGTTTTTTTTAAACGAAGAGGTATGAAAAATGATGAATTTTCGCTATGTTTTACGAATATACGCACAATTATATTTGTATAAAATATAATTGCACAAAAAAGCCTCCCAATCATTATCCGCCTACGGCTATAATCGAGCCGAAAAAAGGGCAAAAAAGAGGGTGGAAGCTCGCCGTACAGTTATAAAATCGCTATTGTTAAATAAAACTAATTCTAATGCTTATGGCTGGATCGCCCCGAATTTCAAGGAGTATTGTCGAGTTCAACTCGTACATTACTACTACGGCTGCCTATCTGGCAGCCGGAACGCCGACCAATGCGTCGCGCCTCGGCATCAGCGAATCCGAAGCCGCTACATGGGCTTCGCACGCAACTACCTGGGTATCGTTGTATCCCAAGTATGCCGACAAGAAGAACAGTCGTACCACGGCCGTGATCGATCAACTGACACAGGTTATCGATCAAACGGTCAGTTTCGACCAGTCGAACCACATCCTCGACAGGATCGCCTCTTCGGTTAACGCAACCATTACAGATTTTGAAACGTTTAACATTAAAAGCGGAGCGCTGAAAAAGAGCACACGCAGTAAATCGAACACCCCCATCAGTGAGGTAATTACCGTCACCCTGCTACCGATAGGCGGCGGCGTGGTGCAGGTCAAGTGCTACACCCCTACCGGACAACGGGCCGGTATCTTCGAAGAGGCCGACAGTGTACAATATGTCTACACCGTGGGTACCACCCCACCCCAATCGGCAGAGGCCGACGGACTAAAGAACGGTTTGTCGACCAAAGGATCGTTCCAACTCGATTTGGGTGCGGCTTCGGGAGGTAAATATCTCTACATCTACTTCAGGTGGTACGATACCCACTACCCCAAACTGGCGGGGCCGTGGTGCGCGCTGGAGACCACCCTCATTTTGTAGGCCAAAAGAGAAAGAAAGGCTGCGGACCGACCGGCTAATGGTAACAAGCCGGCTCCGCAGTACGTAAACAGCCCTGCCCCGGGCGAATCTTCTTCGCATGCGGGACAGGGCTGTTATTATGCGCCGTTTGGAATATCTATTCCCTGCTTTCGGTCTGGTTTTATAGCGTCGGGTTAAAACCCAACACCCCCTTATGCGCCGTTCTTACAGGACCATTTATCTGTAACGAGATGTCCCAGTGCCGTCAGACACGATCGATCCGGTAACGCTGCGGCCTTAGTGCGGCGACACATAAAGATGTATCTCAATGCGCGTAGTACATCTTCTTCCGATCCTTTTGCAACAGTTTTTTCTCCAGTTCGTTGGCATTTACTTTTACCGGAGCCGTCACAAATTCGGGAATATTGTACGAAAAGAGGGTGGCATCGTAGAAACGGGGATCCTTTTGCGGCAACAGAAACGGTTTCGACACCCTACCCTGCCCGTCGATAGAGGCAATATAGAGCCGGGTGTACAAACCATCGCCCCGCCGGCTACTGAAAACAAACCAGTGCGAATTACTGCTCCAATCGTGAAAGCTCTCCGTATTATTGCTATTGACTTCGGTCAACGGACGACTCGTACCATCGGCCAACTTGAGTAGATACAAATCGGCCTCGCGGTGCCAAATCGAAAAATTACCGTAATCGGATTGCGTATACATCAGGTAGTTGCCATCGAACGAAGGACGTGGAAACGAAATACTCTTTCCGGTTTTAGCGGCCGAAATCAGCGTATCGACTTTGTTGCCGAAAGTGGCCGTTTTGGCGTCGAATGCAATCCGGCACAGGCTATATTTAATACGTTTATAATTGGATTGAATATCCTGCTGCTTGGAGGAGCAAAAATAGAGGCTCTTACCATCGGGCGAGAAGACGGGAAAGGTCTCGAAAGCCTCCGTTTTGAGCTGCGGGCAACTTATCAGCCGGTTGTTTCTCAAATCATATACCACCACATCGGAAGCCTGATCGAACACCTCGATCCGTTCGTGCTTCACCACGTGAAAGGCCTGCCGCGTCTGATTGACCGAATAAGCAATGTATTGTCCCGAAGGATGCCAGTAGGGATAGACGCAGGGAGAGATCGTGCTATCGGTCTTGGTATTGTAAAGCTCCATTTTTCCGTTTACCTGCAGCATGGTAGCGCCATTCGCCCCCCGCACGTGGAGGTTCATCTGCGCCGGATTGTTCCGGTTGAATGCATGACAATTGACACACGTGCCCGGGACCAGCGTATTTTCAACAATCGCCTTCTGCTCGAACGACGAGAGGTCGCGCTGATAGATTCCCATCTTGCTATACACCTCATAACCGGGGGCAATCAGACGATATACCAGTCCATAATCGATGGGATAGCCGCTGACATGAACCGCAAACGGTTGATATTGCTTCCACTTGCCTTGCTGTTTCACACTCACCACCACCTTCAGATCCGAAGCTTTATTATCGGCCAGCAATTTTTTCCAATCCTGCAGCGGAAATTGGATAACCTCCTTGCTTTGCAGATGCAATTTGCCCTTTTGGCTCCCGGTCACCACCACATCGATGCGGTCGAACTTCTCCGCAGCCAGCGTAAAGTTAAGCGGCGCAATGGTAGCCGGCACCGTCACGTCGGTATAATCGGGATAAAGCAACGGTTTGGCATTCACCATCACCGGCGACTGCACCGGTTCGTTACAGGCCGACAACAGAAATACAAAATACAGAAAGTATAAAATAGAATGTTTCATAGCGCGATAGTTTATTTTCTGAATTGCAGATAGTACCAGTAGGTTTGAGAATATAGATCCCTGATTTGAGTTTCGGCATACCCGCCGGCAGTACTTAACCGGACATAATTGGTAAACTGCTGCCCGACGGCCTGACTCACCGGCCAGGGAAACTCGGACGGGTTACGCCCTGATCCGGCCCAGAAGGCCAACAAAGCCTCCTGATAATGAACCGGGATGGATGAATACCCCAACTCTTTACCCAGTGGGAAATATTGCACAAAGCGGGTCAAATCTTTGGAAAGTAAGGTGTAAGCTATCAAATATTCATAGGCTATCCGGTTTGTTTTGCAATGAACAAACAACAACCCGAGCATCTGGTCTTTCTGTTGCTCGCTGAAAAGGAAATCATCGGTAATTCTGTATTTGCGCAATTGAGCCCATGCGGGGTTCCTGTCGATCAACGTTTCGTTTCCCAGGCATTTCAGGGTTTCGGTTGCCCATCGACTGTAAAAAAGCGTATGCTGCAATAAACGAAGGTATTTTTCGGCCACCTTGTATTCGCCATTCAACAGATTCACCTCTGCCATTCGTTTAATAGCCCTACTGCTTTTCTTATAATCGGGGATAGCCTCCATAGCTTCGAAAGCATATCGCATGGAAGTGTTCAGAAAACCGAGATGATAATAGATTTCGCCCACAATCATCGGGACGGTAAAGTCGCGCTGAAACCCGGGCAACAACCCTTCCGGTCCATTCTGAAAATAACGGAACATCGTATCGTTGAGTTTCCCTTGCTGACACAAAGCCAGATTGAGGCAAGCCACCGAAAGCGGAGAGTCGGGCGTTTTCCGGTCTGCCATTGCAATCACCTTGTTCCATTGCTCCATGCGTACACTGTAATCATACGCCATAACCGACTCTTTACTCCAATCGACCGAGCGCTGCATAAGCCAATGGCCACTAATGGCCAGTACCAGCACCTCCAGCAAAAACCAGATCAGTGTTGTGTTGGGCTTGAGGCTCTTCACCGATACAAAACGGAACAACAATGGAATAAGAATGAGGCTACTCCAGGCAACCAGCAACGGGATCGGAGAAATAACCGGATAACGATTATAACAAATCCCCCACCATAAGCGGGACAAGGAATAGAACAAAAATTGTTTGGCGATAAACGGAGGAACAACCACACAGGCCACCACCACCAGTAAAAAGAGTGTCCATTGCAGCCGGGTGAATTGGTTGAAACAGGCAAACTCCAGCAATACAAACAAAAGGGCTGCAATCCAAAAAGCGCCACCCGCCAACCAATACAACAGCAACAGCACAACAGCGGCATACCCGATGCGGAACCACGGCCTCCGAATATAAAAACAGAGCTGCACGGCCACCAGAATCAGATGAACCGCAATAAGTGAAGCCAACAGATAACTCTCGTCGCACAGCAGAGACCAAAAGAGAAGGGAAGGAATAAACGTAAGGGGATACAACAGGGGCTCCGTCCTGATTTCTTGTGTGATCCGATAAATTTGTTGCTGCAACAATACCAGCAAGCAGGCAATAATCAACGCTCCAAGCCACGCATAGTAGTAAAACTGAGTAAGAAAGGTGCCTATGTAATCGGCCAAACCTCCCGGACGACTCATCAGGTCGCTCCAATAATCGGAAGTAAAGAGGAACATCTGAAATTGCTCCTGATAGTGAAGATGGCTGCTATAGAAAAACGTAAAAAAGAGCCACACAACAATGCCGAACAGCAAAGACAATCCCTTTTCGGAATAGGTCAACAGTTTATTCATGGTATTTGGTTAACACCCGGGGAAAACGATTTACGCCCCGGCGAATTTATATTTTTCCAATTCAAAGAAACAAAATTTCATCCGACAATCAAAGCGCTGTCGGCAAATAGATAGCAGATTCTTTTGCCTCATTCATGGACCGTAGCTATGCATACCGCCCAGATAGCAATTCACCCCCCAATAGGTAAGGAGAACCGAGAGAAATGCAAACAGAAGATAGCGATGAAAACGGATCGGACAATGCAACCACGGGATCGTATCGGCATGTGCAGCAACGGTGTAAACAAGCAATGTAATCAACGCCCACACCTCTTTCGGGTCCCACGACCAATAGCTTCCCCAACTATCGTTTGCCCACACCGAACCCAGACAGATGCCAATTCCCAACAGGATAATGGCCGGGCACAACATCACCTTCGACATAATTGTCAGCGTTTTCACCCTCTGATCCTGTCCTTTATGATAACATACCTCAACAAGTAAAGAGAGAAGCAACAACCCGAAGAACAACGCATAGGCGGCGGTAATCGTCCACACATGCGGCCTCAACCAACCCGACAACAAGACCGGCGGCATCGACGCGCGGTGCAATTCCATGCGAACCATCACTGCCAACGGCAGAAGTAGAACCGTTACCACAAAGATTCTTCGAAGCACCCGCCGAGACGAATCGCTCAACGAACGGCTCAGTACCCGAAAACGTTCCCCCCGTGCAACAAGCCACCAAACACCTCCGATCAAGAACAAAAGATACCCGCCATACACCAGCCAGATGCCCCACGGATCGTGATTTACCAGCAGCATCACCCCCTGCCTGTCCTCGTCATACCCACCCTGTAGGAACCGATAACCGCGATAACTCAACGGACGATTGACGGAAATCGTTTTCCGGATCTGTTGCTGCCGGTCGAGTATCGTTATCCGGCTCACATAATCCGTCGGATGGCGATTTAGCCGATTGCTCACAACCGCAAACGCATCGAGTCGCATTGAAAAAGGAAGGTTATAACAATCGGACGATTGGTTATCGAGAAAACAGACGGCCGGCATACCAATCCGGACATGAAGGGAACCGTTTTCACCCACGCTCCGGGTGACTAAAGCGCCCAGCAAGATAAAGAGAACTGACGAATGCAATAACAGAACCGGCTTCGTAAGGTTTTTATGCCGGATAAAAACGAAAGCAGAAACTCCTATAAAAACAATCCACACCAACAGAAACCACCAGGAGAGATAGATCCGGTCAACCGCAACAGAGCTTCCATATAACCGATAAACCAGTGTCGCAATTGCCAAAATCGCACTAACCGAAAGAGGCAACATACCTGTTTTATTCCCCATTATCAAAATTTGTTTCTGTGTTAAGGATAACTTTATTACAAATCTTTGAATTGAGGATTATCGACGGCTTTTACCGCAATACACTCCATTTCGACCAACCACCCCGGGCGACAAACCGGTGCAAGAACAATTACCCGTGGTACATTAGCAAATTTAGAATCGAACATTTTTACGACCTGCCGATAATCTCCTATATCCCGCAAATATACTATAATTTGCATCATATCGTCGAACGAGCAGTCGGCTTCTTTGAGTAACGCTTCCACATTAGACCACATACGCAGCACTTGCAACTCTACATTTCCCGGATGCACCACGGCACCTTGCCGGTCGATACTTGCCGTTCCGCTGATCAAAACCTTGCGTCTGTCTCCGAAATCGATAGCAACACCCCGTTCGAAAGTAACGCCATAATCATAAGTCCGACTCATATATTCCGAGGCGTACAAAAATCGAATCTGTCCTGCTTTCAAGCCCTTGATAGCATAGCCATCCATCAATACTCGCGTACGATTATCGACTGTGCCCCCCTGGATTCCGGTACTTGCAATAAAATGGGTATCGGGGCTTAACCCTCGTAATTCGAAATGTGCCTTACGAGCTTCCACCACACCCGGATAATCGCAATCGATATCCCGAACAAAAAACCAGGTTCTTAAACAGTTCTCCGCAAGCGTACAACCGGATTGCTTTAATCTATTTTCATATTCGCGCAACAAAATATGCGTTTGCACGTAAGAAGCTTCAGGATGAACAGACACATCAGGACGCGACGTAAAATAACTATGCACATACCCGTTATGTTCAAATTCATCGGGAAAGCCTTCCGCCGGTGATACGGACGTTTGCATCTGTATCCAGACGGCAATTTTACTTCCATCCAACGGGGGCTGTTGAATGTAACTCACCGGACAACTAAGAACACGCCCCACCACATGCAGCATCTCCTTCTGTTGATTGACCACATCGCTAAGAAAAAACCGGGCAAACAAAGGCCGGGCATTTTTTAAACTATGTTCGTTGAACAAAAAGGACAACACTTTACCGATATGTCTCAACTGATGTCCGAAGTCACCCACACTCGGTAACACATTCAGCATCACCTGAAATTCGCCCACTTTATTAGGCGGCATTACACCCGCAATATGCACATCGACACCCTCTTCCCGATACTGTTTCAATTTATAATTCACCATCATCCTCAATAAATAACAAAAAGAAGGCGGACATTAAAGTCCGTCTTCTTTTACCTGTACTCTAAAATGCCTTATCAATAACTAAAACCCTGTCGTTTAAATACCCAATACCAACCCTCGTATGTGTTCGATTCCGTAGAATACTCCAGAATCAACTCATCATTGGTCAGCTTAATAATATTAAACTTATAAACCACTTTTTTATCGTCATTCTGACTAATACCATGCAGTATTGTAGTTCCATTAATCGTTAATGTTCCAATGCCCTTTGTAGTCGTGCTGGGTGTCATATCAAACGAAAACGAACCTGTTGATGTAACTCCGCTTTCTACTTTAGTGAAAGTAGCTGCATCCAGACTAAAGTTCATGGTACCATTTATATCAATACCGTCAGAAGCGGCATCCGAAGCAGTTCGACCCCACCAGGCCGGAGCCGTATCAGTCAGACCACCGTTGCCCCAAATCCATTTAGACCCGCTATATGTATTATCAACAGCCCATACCCAGGTTCGGGCACTTGCTCCACATAAATAACCCCATTGCGGAGGCACCGGATAATACAACGAATCCACCGTAACACTATAAGTCTTCGTCAAAATAGATCCGTCAGCGGCTAAAGCAGTCAGCTTAATATTCTGAGAACCTTTACCTAAGATCATGACCGTTGTATCATTACTAATATAAGAAGCGGTTGTCGTCCATTTACATATCACGGGACTAGTGCAATGCACTTTATATTTATTTGTCTTATACGTTTTATACATCACGGGAGTTATGGTAACATTAAGTTGGTCTGTTGATGTCACGACATCCCCGGTTCCAAAGTCTTTCTCGATAGGACTACATGCAACAAATGAATATGCAACCATCAAGACAAAGACCATTTTTATTATATTATTCATAATTTTTTGCAGTTAAAGTGTTGGCAAAATAAATCATTTCCATCCTGAATAGTTAGCGGCAGAAGTTCCCCATCCTGCATTTTGTTTAAATAATCCGCTAGAAAGGGATATTTCTGTATCGGGAATTGGGAAAAATCCGTTTGTTGCATTATATCTGGCCTTATATCCCCCTCCGTTATTAGACGTTGTGTTAGTATCCGGATTACCTTTATAGAAGGTCGGTTGACCGGATTGTTTATCCAATGCATCCGCTGCAATATGCCAACGGCGGATATCATTCCAACGAACCGCCTCACAAGCAAACTCCCACCGGCGTTCGTTCTGCAAAGCAGCTAATGAATAAGTAGCAATGGAGGGTAACCCTGCACGACTTCTTACTTGATTTATTCCCGAAACATCCGATTTCAATTCTGACTGCATCAGCAATACATCGGCAAAACGTATCAAAACCAAATCATGAATATTCCATAGTTGCATATTATCTTCTTGCGCAGTGAAACTATACATTACAGCATCAAATGACTGGTATGTTTTTTTAGATGTACTGGTAACATGAGAGGTCAAGATTGGAGACCATTTTTTATCATAATAGTCCGTTTCTTGTACAAAATCTTTCCAGGAACCACCTCCCCGGGTATAACCGGTCAATTCATTCGGAATATTACAAATAGTTGCCGTCCGACGTATATCACTAGGCTCTGCAGCAACCCAATCCGACCATAAATTTGGTGCCACAGGGCCAGCACCCCAGCCATTTCCAAAAGGATAAGACTTACTATAATCCAAATCACCACGCATTCCAAAATGAAGTGCATAACCATTAGAATATCCGATGGTAGTTCCCCAATCTGCAAATTTAGAATATTTAATTGCAAACATCGATTCCGGATTGATTGCATTATCGTTTTCCACCCATTTCAGCCCTTTTCCCTTTGTATAAGCATAATCATCCACTGTCAATCTATTGGTATATGCCCACAGGTTACGATAATCCGACGTCAATGAATATCCTGATTGTGTAGCACATTCGTCAATCCATGTTATCACATTATCTTTTGTCACCTTGGAATTATCAGGCAAAGTGACATCTGTTTTACTGTAAAAACCTGTATAAAAAAGAAATGCTCTTCCCATCATAGCCTCAGCCGTCCAATGGTCAACATGCCCTGCTTCAACCCAACCACTACCAAATTTCTTAGCCGGCATCAACGTAATAGCCTGTTTCAAATCAGAAATAATCTGACTCCAAGTCGCATCAGGAGTTGATTGTGGCAAAGTAGTAACAACAGACGATGTTGTCAATGGTATATTCTCAAACATCGAAGCTAGTTCGTAATAATAATATGCTCTCAAAAAATAAGCTTCTCCTAACATTTGATTTTTTTGATCATCACTAGTATAACCGGTACAATTACCTAATGTTTCTATAGCCAAATTGGCGCGATGAATTCCTTTATACGTATCGGCCCAGAAATTAGCATATTTGTTATTACTATTATACATCAATAAATCTTCTGCCTGCATAGCATAATCCTGCGCACCACCACCACCGAGGCAATCATCGGAAGCTAGCTGCGATGCATAAATAAACGATTCGTGAGGATTAGCACTCCATAATGACAATGTATTATAAATACCGGATAAAACCTGCTTAGCTTGGTCAACCGTTTGTGGATAGTTTGCCGTGGTTGCCTGAGTAAGATTTTGTGTATCCAGAAAGCTGTTGCAACTTGTAAAAAGTGAGGCAACTGCAACTACTGTTACTAAATATTTAAGTTGTTTCATAGTTAGTCTCAATTAAAATTTAAGATTTACACCCATCAAATAAGTTCTCGGACTTGGATAAAAGCCAACATCAATACCTGAAGCCCAGCCACTCGTTGATCCTCCGGATGCACCAACCTCCGGATCCATGCCAGAATAACCTGTTATAGTAAACAAATTTTGGGCTGTAAAATACAGGCGAGCTTGTTGCAAGGGCATCTTAGGAAACAATTTCTTAAAGTCATATCCCACAGTTATATTTTGACACTTTACATAGTCTGCATCTTCGATATAAAGATCTGAAATATTTGTATAATTAGTATTATTATTAGACGTTAATCGCGGCCATTTATTCGAAGTACCTTCACCATGCCAACGCTGATACACCTCCGTTGTATAATTATCATGTAACGAGATCTGACGATATGATTTTGCGATTTGCATACCGAAAGCGCCATGAGCTGCTACTGTAAGATCAAATCCCTTATATCCAAAGTTAAAACTTAAACCCAAATTATAATGCGGATTTGGATCTCCTATCTTAGTTTTATCTTTATCATCTATTTTTCCATTATGATCCAGATCAACAAATTTCAGATCACCAGGTTGTACATTCGATTGTAAAATGCCATTACCGGCGGCTTTCCAAGCATCAATATCTGCTTGGTTTTGAAATACTCCGGCTGTCTTATATCCCCAGAAATAGCCAATAGGGAAACCTACCTGAGCACGATACATTTCACTGGTGCCTTGTCCTAAAATATTGGCATCACCGTGAATAATTCCCTCTGAATTAGCAATACGTGTAACTTTATTCTGATTATATGACATGTTTGCGTTCACACCATAGGTAAAATCTTTACCCACATGGTCATTCCAAGTCAGAACGGCCTCAATTCCTTTATTAGAGATATCACCACCATTGATGTAAGGAGCTCCACTGGTTCCAACCCCATAATAAAGGGCTATTGGAGCCTGAACCAACCAACCTTTAGTCTTTTTATCATAATAATCAAAGCTCAAACCTAATCTTGAATTGAGAAATCGGGAATCAAATCCCAAATCCAATTGTTCTGACTTTTCCCACGTCACATCCGGATTTGCCAGATTAGAAGGATAAGCACCTGTTGTTTGGGAATCTTTGGTATTTCCAAACGAATAAGCCGCAGTGGCATCAAATGAGACTAAAGCAAGGTAAGTAAAAGAGCTAATATTACAGTTTCCATTCTGTCCCCAACTTCCACGTATCTTCAAAAAGTCAAGCCAACTTTTCGTAGACGCCATAAATTTTTCATTAGAAGCAACCCATCCTGCAGATAAAGAAGGGAAAAAGCCCCAACGGTGATTACTAGCAAAATTTGAAGAGCCATCTGCACGACCAATTAAAGTCAGCATATAAGTTTCATTCCAATCGTAACTCACACGTCCAAAGAATGAAGCAAGACCACCTTGCCCCCATGCACCATTACCGGCACTATCTGACTGTTTTATCTTCGTAGTGCCGGCTGCGACACCCTGAGTGTTCTGCAAATAAGCATATTCAAATCCATCAAACAATAAATTTCCATTTGAAACTTGCATATTTTCTCCCATACCCCATTTTTCCAAAGACTGACCGACCAAAGCATCAATATGATGATTATCAACAGTTAATTTATAATTCGCAGTATTATCTAACGTATAGCTCCAGCCCATACCCATATTTTGAGTAGCACTTGACACCGAATTAGTAACTGTTGATGATAAAGAATACGTCGGTTTGTAAGAACGAAAAGAATTTGCACTCATTTTATACCCAAATTGCGATTTCAAGATCAAATTTTTAATCGGAGTAATTTGCAAATATCCGCTTGCATTCAGATTATGATTCTTCGATTTATTGTAACCTCTTTCGTATACCATATCGGCAACTGGATTGGCCATTTGAGCGTCAAAAGCATTCAAACCCATGGTTGTTTTATCGGCATAATTAAAATAAGAGCCTTTATCATTATACATTGGCATAATCGGCATTGCTCTTAACATATTCGAGACATCATTCCAATATTGATTGCCAATACCAATACCACTCTTTACAGAATATGTATAATTTACATTTTCTCCTAGTTTCACAATTTCTCGTCCTGCTGAGTTTTTGTAAATAATATGATCGGAGTTCAATCGAATTGAGGTTCGTTCATACTCTGACTGAACCGGATTTCCTAAGATACCATCTTGTGACGTATAAGCTACACCCAAAGAAAATTTCGACACATCGCCACCACCAACAAGATTGAATGAATGGTTTTGTATAGGAGCATCTTTTTTACGAATAGCATCCAACCAATTGATTCCTTTCCAAGAACCATCTTTCACTGCATCATATTTAGACCCCAGAATAGACTTCCAGTTGTATGCAGAGCTACCTTCATTAAATGCCACTTCATCCATAATTGACATATATTGTTGAGCATTTAACAATGATGGCATTCTATACACATTCTGTACCCCATAATAACCATCATAAGTCACCTGCAGCTTTCCGCTTTTCCCCTGTTTTGTCGTTACTAATACTACACCATTTGCAGCACGGGTACCGTAAATAGCAGAAGAAGCGGCATCTTTCAACACATCAATAGATTCGATATCTGATGGGTTCAAATTATTAATATCACCACCAGCCACACCATCGATCACATAGAGAGGATTTGAATTCCCAATAGTTCCCATACCACGAATATTCACTTTAAAGCTTTCTCCGGGCTGACCTGAACTTTGGGTAATATTAACACCCGGAGTTTGACTTTGCAGCGCAGTAAAAGCACTCGTAGTACTTAATTTCTGTAAATCACTACCTTTTACCTGTACTGTAGCTCCGGTAACCAGTTTCTTTTTCTGAACGCCATACCCAATAGCTACAACTTCGTTTAGACTTACGGATTCATCTTCAAGAGTGATGCTTACCGAACTACGACCTTGCAGTGCAATTTCCTGTCCCTTCATTCCCATGAATGATACTTTCAAAACTGCATTGGCCGGAGCCCTAAGAATAAACTTACCGTCCATATCGGCAACCGTCCCTGTTTTCTGTCCTTTGATAGCGACGGTAGCCCCTGGAATAGGATTGCCTGACACATCAACGATTTTACCCGTAACGGTTTTCTCCCCATCATTAGGGACTACATTGGCCGGTGGCACTGATACCATACCGGCAGCAAAAAGATTTGATGAAAACATCCCTAATGTCAACAAAAATGCTAACAGTAAAGATTTCTGGAATTGATTTAGTAGAGGAATATCCGTCCCTCCTGACTTCATGGTTTTTTTCATAAGATTGTTCGTGGTTTTTAAATGATTACTCATCTAAAGTTTCAGAATTATAAAATCAACAAATGATGCAAAAAACGTTTATTTATTATTGAATGATTTTTTGCTCATTTTTGTCGGATGACCGACGCTCAAATCAGAAAAATTGGTTTAAAATCAACTTAGTCTGCAAAAAAACACCTCCAATAGAAATGATTTACTGAAGTTTGTTTTTCGAATAATTAAATACAAATGGTGTAGTTAAAGTAGAGAAGAATGTGTTATCTCATTAATTATCTAATTTAAGGTTATATTTTCAGTTTTATTTTTGACGCTTTGCTTTCATACTGGGACTTTACGCACATGGCATCATTGCCATCTCCCCTAAAAAACATTAATAAAACAACAAGCTTTGGGCTCCAATAATCAACGACACAAAAATAGGCGAGTTTCCCCGCCTATCTCAAATACAATTTTATCAAAATACAATACTTTTTTAACTGGTATGAATTGTACTAGTCAATGTCTTTCATTGCATTTTCATATCATACAATCGTTTTTTTCTTATTGTAGTTTTCCCGAAATTCTTTGGGGGTACAACCCTTTCGCTTGAGAAATATTCTATTAAAATTAGACAAATTATTGAATCCGCAACTATAACAAATTTCAGAAATAGACTGCGTCGAATCGACCAAAAGTCGGATAGCATTTCCAATACGGATATCAAGAAGATAATCGGTAACACTCTTTCCCGTCCTCAATTTAAAAAAACGACTGAACGCCACCTCACTCATTCCCACAATATCAGCCAATTGACCTAGTCGTATTTCTTGTGTATAATTTTGAATCATGTAATCATGAACCTTTTGAACCCGTCGGCTATCTGCCGGTAATTTTACCCGAGCAAAAGCACTACTAGAGAGGATCCGAATATCATTACACAGGGACAATTCATATAACAAACTCAAAAAATTCATTACAGCATAAAAACCCTGCTTCTCATGCGATAACGAATTGAGTAAAGGACGCACATGAAGTATGGCATTCAACGGAAATGCCAATCCTTTTTGTGCTTGTTCCAGCATTACTTTGACACTTCGAAACTGGTGCTTATCTATAAAGTTTTTAAAAAACAACTCCGGAGAAAACTGAATTGTGATCTCACGAATCTCGTCAGAAGTACATTTATAATTTTCCCATGTATGCTCCAATTCACTCCCAGTTATAAGCACCAAATCGAAATTGGTAATTACTTCAACAGAATCCCCTACGGTACGACGTGCATTCTCTGCATGTTCTATGTAATTAAGTTCACACTCGAGATGCTTATGCAAAGGAAACGTAAATTCTGTTTTATTTCGCTCAATAACATAAAAGCAATCTTTTTCTGACAAAGGCGTAATTTCGTGTAAAATTTCAGAGTTTATCATGATACTATTTTAACATCGATTTAAAAGCCAAATATAGAGAATTATTTGAAAAAATATCAATTTCAACACATCTTTTTTCAATAAGATTACAATTTCGTATTCCGAGAATGTGTTAAATTGCCTACTTTTGTAGAAGAATTCATTATAAGCAGCAAGAAACATTGATATGCGACCGACAATACTTATAACAAACGACGACGGATTAACCGCAAAAGGAATCAAAGAACTAAAAGACTGCATGTTGCCGTTAGGCGATGTGGTAGTGGTAGGACCCGACGGACCGAGATCGGGGATGTCGAGTGCCATCACCGTTACAGTACCTACGCGCTTGCACAAGGTGCATGAAGAAAATGGACTGAAAATATACCGCTGTTCCGGTACTCCTGTCGATTGCGTCAAATTGGCTCTGAATGTCCTTTTTAAAGAAAAAAAACCCGATTTATTGGTAACCGGCATCAATCACGGTACCAATTCCTCCATCAGTGTGGTTTATTCGGGAACAATGGGAGCTGCGATAGAGGGTTGCATCAATAAAATTCCTTCCATTGGATTCTCATTATGCAACCACCGTGCGGATGCCGATTTTACACATGTAATCCCTTTTGTCGGTACTATTGCAAAAAAGGTAATCGAAAAAGGACTACCCAAAGGTGTCTGTCTGAATGTCAATATGCCGGAAAATCTACCAAAAGGAATCAAAATATGCCGACAAGCCAATGGTTTATGGACCGAAGAGTTCGTCCGACATGAAGATCCCGCTGGACATCCCTATTTTTGGTTAACTGGCAACTTCACCAATCATGAACCAGACGCTTCGGATACGGATGAGTGGGCGTTGGCAAACGACTATATAGCCGTAGTGCCGACCAAAATAGACATGACTGCCTACGAAGCAATAGAGGAGCTAACAAACTGGAATCTATAATACCATGAAGGTTTTTAATAAGTTTTGGATTGGATTATTAATTTCAATTATTCTACCAATCGTTTTCGGGCTCACCTATTTCAATATGGCCTACAGAGGCGATCAATCTATGTGGGAAGCTCTGTTCCTGACCGCCAAATCGGGACTACCTCTATTTGGAAAACTGATCTTATTAAGCACATTCCCTGATCTTGGGCTCATCTTTATTTTTTATAAAGCCGACTATTGGCATGCCTGCAGAGGAACTATTGTTGCCACAGCTCTCTTTTTTGTCATTTCCTTTATATATCTTAGCTGAAAATTTTCCATTGAATGAAACAGTACAAACAACATTTTATTGTTAAGGCCGCACCGCAAGATGTGTATGCAGCACTGACCAATCCCGAAATTATTTTTTTATGGACCGGCGAAAAGGCTATAATGAGTACAACCACGGGCTCTGAATTCGAATGGTTGGGCGGAGATATTTGCGGCACAAATATTGAGTTTGAACAAGACAAAAAAATAGTTCAAGAATGGTATTTTGGAGAAGGCGAAACCTCTGTGGTTACAATAAAAACTCACACCAATAAAAAAGGGACCGATCTGGAAATTAACCAAACAAATATCCCGGATGAGGCTTTTGAAAACATCTCCGAAGGATGGGGAGAGTCCATCGTTGCAGCAATCAAAGAACTACTGGAAGAGTAAACTGACCTGCCTCTTTCATTTTTAACATTCCATTTAAAGTTGTTGTTAATTTTTATCGGAAATCGCTATCCTTATTGTCGGCTTTTGTTCTTACCTTCGCACCGTAATCACCACTCCACTAACCAAAAACATTATTCACGTGTCTGATAGTATTGTTATCATTCCGACTTACAACGAGAAAGAGAATATCGAAGCTATTATCCGCAATGTCTTTTCGTTGCCGAAATCATTTCATATTTTGATTATCGATGACGGTTCTCCGGATGGGACTGCCGATATAGTAAAAAGGTTGCAAGAAGAATTTCCGGAATCGCTTCAAATAGTAGAACGCCAAGGAAAGTTAGGACTGGGAACAGCCTATATTGCCGGCTTCCGATGGGCTATCGAACATAAGTATGACTTCATTTTCGAGATGGATGCCGATTTTTCGCATGATCCTCAAGATTTACCCCGTCTTTATGAAGCTTGTACTACAGGAGGTGGCGATGTTGCCATTGGCTCCCGTTATGTAGGACATGTAGTAAATGTAATCAATTGGCCGATTGGACGTGTTGTCATGTCGTATTTTGCATCTTCTTACGTACGCATTGTAACCGGATTAAAAATATTCGATACAACGGCTGGATTTAAGTGCTATCGACGTGAAGTACTAGAAACCATTGAATTGGACAAAATTCGATTCAAAGGATATGCCTTTCAGATAGAGATGAAATTTACCGCATTTAAATGCGGATTCAACATTGTAGAAGTTCCTATTATTTTTTCAAATAGAGTTCTGGGAATTTCGAAAATGAACGGAGGCATTTTCGGGGAAGCTTTTTTAGGTGTTTTAACACTCAAGCTAAAAAGTTTTTTCAGACAATATCCACAAAAGAGAAGGGCATAAGCATCTTTATGATAAGAAAATTACCACTGCTATTGTCCCAATCCCGCTATGTTTTTCATAGGAAGCAAGGACTTCGATCGCAGTGGTAGTTTTTATTGTAATGTTGCATCAAACTTTGCCACTATTTCCATCGCTTTTTCATAATCTTTGGTTGCGACTACCACTTTTACAGCCCCGGCGCCGCCAGGAACAGCTACCCACGGAGCTACCGTTCCGACAATTTCGTCATTGAAATAAGCATCAATTTCGTTATCCGCCAGCAGACTAATCAACATGCCGGCTTCCCACGATGTACCAGCAAAAACTTCAACCGGATTTAATTCTGAATCTTGCGTCATAAAGCATTAATTTTAAGGTTTTATCTACATATCATTTGTATTTTTCCTCCATACATTACGATGCCGTCGACATAAAAACTTTTAGGCTTCGGCCCTCAAAGATACTCTATTTTTTACCCGTTTTATTTCCAGAGCAAACGCATTTAGCAAAATGACAGACCATTTACCGAACACTTAAAAGTAATTGTTCTATAGTTTTACGGGCATCTGCAGAACTCCCCGTATAATTATTCACCATAACGGAAAATGCATATTCTCTATCGCTCAACTCCATATAACCTGAATAACAAAGCACCCGACGAATAGAACCGCTCTTGGCCATCACTTTTCCGGACAGAGATGTTCCTGCCAGTAATTTTTTCAAAGTTCCACTTTGTCCGGCCACTGGCAACGAAGCAAAAAACGCATCTTTATATTTACTTTGGGTGCGCATATAGGTAAGCAATTGTACAAAAAAGCGAGGCGTTACTCCATTCATCGACGACATACCACATCCGTCGTGCTGAAAAAATGCCGCGACATCGCACCCATGTTGTTTCCAGAAAGTACGCACCTGTTGCGTTGCCTCATCACGGGTTGCCACGGCATGATGTATCAATGCCAGACGTTTGAACAAATGTTCGGCATACATATTATTGCTCTGCATGTTTGTCTCCTTAATAATTTCGGCAAGGGTTGGCGACTGATGGACATAAAAACGGGTATGATTGGCACCTCCCTGTCCATCATCGAGAGGAGCTCCCGAAACAACAATTCCGGCACTATTCAGTTGCTGTGTAAACACCGCTGCCAGTTTAAGCGGCGGATTGGGAATATCACCTTTAATACGAAATGTCTCTCTGTTGCACGGAATTACTCCTGTAATAGTTCGCTCATTGCTAAAGGGAGCCCCGTGAATATATCCGTCATCATCATCTTCGCCGGTTTTCCCTGCTTTCACCATGTTATGAAACGTCATTTCGTACATCGGAGGGGTTGTTCCTAAAATCAGAGGCGTCGAACCCGGCGTGCCCGTTTTGAAATAAAGGGAATACATATTATCATAGATCGAAAGCCCATACGCTCCCGCAGCAAAGTAATTCCCCATATTTTCCCATGTCCAGTCGGGCGGAGTCACCTCCTTATCGAAAGCCGAAACATCGGCAATTACATGACCTAATACCGATTTGATTCCGAGCTTACGTACCGCATCCACCCAGCGATTGATAAAATCTTGATCATTAAATACTTCTGAACCGATAGTAGGATCGCCGCTACCCACAATGTAAATATTTCCATGCAAGATACCCTGTCCATCGATGGTTCCATCGTATTCGAGCGGCGTTTCAAACCGATAGTCGGAGCCTAATAACTCAAGCGCCGTTGCCGTAGTCACCAGTTTCATATTGGAAGCAGGAAGCAAACTTTTTTCACTACGATAATCCAACACAGTCTTACCTGTTCTGATATCTTTCACCAGCACCCCTAGATTTCCACCAACGAAATTAGGCGCATCCACAAATTTTTTAAGACCCGGAGGCAAAGCTCCTACAAGACAAACATCGAGCAGGAACAAAACGACTATCACGACTTTCTTCATATCATTTCGGATTAAGCAACAAAAACCGCAGCATTGTTGCCATATTAAGTTACAAAAGTACTATTTTTGAAGAAGTTCTTGCAATCTTTTCCCAAATTTCTTGTCGGGTTAGCATCGCTATTTTATCTGAGAATTTTTTTCTGATAGCCTGCTTATGTTTCGGGCAAGATTACCACCTTTTAGCATTGTACCGTAACTGTTTTTTTGCTAAATTTGCAGGATTGAAAATCATTTCAACACCTCACATGATTACATTTTTCAAATCCACTGACAGTCACATTATTGCTGTTCAGTCAAAAGAGGCATTCACCTCGCCAGATCTCCAAAAATTAACGTGGTTATTCGAGAATGCCACCGTCGTTCAGGACGAAGAAATAGTTGGCACCTTCATAGGTCCCCGCCGCGAAATGATAACGCCGTGGAGTACAAATGCCGTCGAAATTACTCAGAACATGGGAATTGGCGGCATTTTGCGTATAGAAGAGTTCTTCCCTGCCGAGGTTTCGGATGATCATGACCCTATGCTTCAGCGAGTTTACACACGTTTAACCCAAGACATTTTCACCATCAGCAAAACTCCCGATCCGATCCGCTACATCGACGATATTGTATCGTACAACAAAAGCGAAGGGCTGGCTCTTAACGACGATGAGATAGCTTATCTAAAAAGCGTTAGTGAAAAAATCGGACGCAAATTGACCGATAGCGAAGTATTCGGTTTCTCGCAGGTAAACTCGGAACACTGCCGCCACAAAATTTTCAACGGGCAATATATTATCGACGGAGAAGAAAAGCCGTCGACCCTTTTTCAACTGATCAAAAAGACCTCCAAGGTCAATCCGAACAAATTAGTCTCGGCCTACAAAGACAACGTCGCTTTCAGCGAAGGCCCTGTAGTCGAACAATTTGCTCCGAACGAAAGCGAAAAACCGGGTTTCTTCGAAACCAAACCTTTCGAATCGGTTATTTCGCTGAAGGCCGAAACCCATAATTTCCCCACCACCGTAGAACCTTTCAACGGGGCTGCAACCGGTACCGGAGGCGAAATCCGTGACCGTCTGGGCGGTGGCAAAGCAAGCTTACCGATTGCAGGTACGGCAGTTTACATGACATCGTATGCCCGCAACGACGCTTCGCGCACCTGGGAACAAAATATTCCGGCCCGCAAATGGCTTTACCAAACTCCGGAACAAATTCTGATCAAGGCTTCGAACGGTGCCAGCGACTTCGGAAACAAGTTCGGACAACCCCTTATCTGTGGATCGTTGCTCACCTTCGAACACACCGAAAACGGTAAAGAATATGGCTATGACAAAGTGATTATGCAGGCTGGTGGTGTTGGATATGCCAAAAAGAAAGATTGTTTGAAAGGCGAACCGGAACCGGGTCAGAAAGTAATTGTGATGGGTGGCGACAACTACCGCATCGGAATGGGTGGTGGCGCCGTATCGTCAGTCGATACAGGCCAATATGACAACTCTATCGAATTGAACGCCGTTCAACGTGCCAACCCCGAAATGCAAAAGCGGGTTGCCAACGTGATACGCGCATTGGCTGAAGCTGATGAAACACCGATTGTCTCTATTCACGACCACGGTGCCGGCGGACACCTCAACTGTCTCTCCGAACTGGTAGAAGCTACCGGAGGCAAAATAGACATGAGCCAGCTACCGGTGGGCGATCCTACCCTTTCGGCCAAAGAGATTATCGGTAACGAAAGCCAGGAACGCATGGGCTTGCTGGTCGAAGAAAAAGAGATCGATCACATCCGCAAGATTGCCGAACGCGAACGCGCTCCGCTTTATGTGGTTGGTGAAACTACCGGCGACATGCAGTTTGTATTCGAGCAAAAAGATGGCGAACGCCCCATCGACCTGCGCCTCGACTACATGATCGGCAAACCGCCGCGCACCATCATTACCGACACCACCAACGACGATAAATATGCACTGGTAGCTCCCGACGCTACTCAGATTTACACATACATCGAAAATGTATTGCAACTCGAAAGTGTTGCCTGCAAAGACTGGCTCACTAACAAGGTAGACCGTTCGGTAACCGGCAAAATTGCCAAACAACAAACAGCCGGTGAAATTCAATTGCCGCTAAACGATGTGGCCGTTGTGGCTCTCGACTATCGCGGGAAAGCCGGTATCGCCACCTCCATCGGTCACGCCTCGGCTGCCGCATTGATCGATCCTGAAGCCGGGTCGGTACTTGCCATTGCCGAAGCGCTTACCAATTTGGTATGGGCTCCGCTTACCGACGGACTGAAAAGCGTATCGCTGAGCGCCAACTGGATGTGGCCCTGTAAAAACCCGGGCGAAGATTCACGTTTGTATCGTGCGGTAGAAGCGTGTAGCCGTTTTGCCTGCGAGTTGGGCATCAACATTCCTACCGGCAAAGACAGCCTTTCGATGACACAAAAATATGGTAATGAAAAAGTTCTTTCCCCGGGTACGGTCATTATTTCGGCTGCCGGTGAAGTGAGCGATATTCGTAAGACCATCTCTCCCGTTTTAAGCAACGACCCCGACACAACTCTTTACCTGATCGATTTCTCGAATACCGAATTGCAGCTCGGAGGGTCGGCTCTGGCTCAAACAATGAACTTGCTGGGCGATGCAACGCCCAATGTTAGCAGCGCTGCCTACTTCAGCCGTGCATTTACCGCGGTACAGGCTTTAATCAATCAGGGATTGGTACTGGCCGGACACGACATCTCTGCCGGCGGACTTATCACGGCACTGCTCGAAATGTGCTTCGCCAACACCAAAGGTGGATTGAAAGTGAACCTCGATAATGTTTCAGAGAAAATTATCGGTGAAGTAGACCTTTTGTTTGCCGAAAACCCTGCCGTATTGATTCAGGTAAAAGATACGAAAACGGTAGAAGCCATATTGAACGAAAGCAGCATCTACTATGCCGCAATTGCCAAACCGACAACCGAAAGATACGTTTCGGTCGACTACAACAACTTCAGTTTCCGTTTCGATATCGATCGTCTGCGTTACCTCTGGTACAAACCGTCGTACCTGCTCGACCGCAAACAGAGCGGAGAAGCATGTGCCGAAGCCCGTTTCCATAATTACAAGGATCAACCGCTCCAATTCCGTTTCAACAACGGTTTCAGCGGAAAAATGAGCCAGTACGGCATCTCGCCGGATCGCCAGCCTTCGGGTATCAAGGCGGCTATTATTCGCGAAAAAGGCACCAACGGCGAACGCGAAATGGCATACGCCCTTTATCTTGCCGGTTTCGATGTAAAAGATGTTCATGCAACCGACCTGGCTACAGGACGCGAAACGCTGGAAGATGTAAACTTCATCGTCTTCTGCGGTGGCTTCTCCAACTCCGACGTTCTGGGTTCGGCCAAAGGATGGGCCGGCGGTTTATTGTTCAACAAAAAAGCGAAAGCGGCTCTCGACAACTTCTACGCGCGTCCCGACACGTTGAGTCTGGGTATCTGCAATGGCTGTCAGTTGATGGTGGAACTCAATCTGCTCCACCCCGACCACGCCGAACGTCCGAAGATGTTACACAACGACTCGCACAAGTTCGAATCGGGTTTCGTTGGCGTGAATATTCCGCAAAACGACTCCGTGCTCTTCGGCTCGATGGCCGGAAGCAGCCTTGGTATCTGGGTGGCTCACGGCGAAGGTAAATTCAAATTCCCATATGCCGAAAACAAATACAACATCGTAGCCAAATACAACTACGGTGAATATCCCGGCAACCCCAACGGTTCCGATTTTGCAGCCGCCGGTATCAGTTCCGACAACGGTCGCCATCTGGCAATGATGCCGCACTTAGAAAGAGCTATTTTCCCATGGCAGTGGCCTCACTACCCTCTCGGCCGTAAAGCCGGCGATGAGATAACTCCGTGGATCGAAGCTTTTGTCAACGCCCGAAAATGGATTGAGAAAACAAAATAAGATTCACTGACACCGCAATTATGAAAATATGCCCGCCATTCAAACTGTCGGGCATGTTTTTTACCACCGCGCCACATTTTAATAATTAGCAATACACCATTTTTCATCAAACAGCAGGTCGGTAGGCTCTTACTTACAACTTATTATTCAATTCAACAGCGCCACTTGTTTTACGTCGTTTTTTTTTGTTGTTTTGCATAAATATTTCAATCATGCAAATTCACAATCTATCAGAACAAAATTCGCTGCTCAATCAGTTTCTCAAAGAAATACGCAGCGTCGACATACAACAGGACAGTCTTCGTTTTCGTCGCAACATCGAACGCATCGGTGAGGTAATGGCATACGAAATAAGTAAAGAAATGGCCTATGAAACCGAGAACGTTAAGACATCGCTGGGTGTAGCACCTACCGACATTCCGAACGAACAAGTGGTTCTCGGTACCATTTTAAGAGCCGGATTGCCTTTCCACACCGGATTCCTCAACTACTTCGATCATGCCGAAAATGCTTTCGTCTCTGCTTATCGCAAATACAAAGATGCACTTAAGTTCGATATTTTCATCGAATACATTGCATCTCCCTCGTTGGACGGGAAAACACTGATCATTACCGATCCGATGCTGGCAACAGGAAGCTCGATGGAATTGGCAATCGGAGCCTTGCAAACCAAAGGCAAGCCCACTCGTATCAACATTGCCACCATAATTGCCAGCCAACCGGCAATCGATTACATGCAGTCCAATCTTACGGACGACAACATCACATTATGGACGGCCACCATCGATCCGGAGCTCAACAGCCATTCGTATATTATCCCAGGATTAGGCGATGCCGGCGATCTTGCTTTTGGACAAAAGCTCTAAAATATGGCTGAAAACCCTCCCAAAATAATGACATTTATCCGATATTACTGGGTATCGATTATCACCGCAATCGTAATATTGTATCTCTCGTTAGCACCCGGATCGGAGTTTTCGAAGATTCCGAGTTTTCCGAACGAAGATAAGGTGGTTCATTTCGTGATGTACTGCGGTTTGGCATTTGTTCTTTTTTGGAACTCGATCATCTGCTTCGGCATAACTGCTATGAAACGTCGAAAATTATGGTTTCTCATGATTGGAATACCCATTATTTGGGGCGGTTGCATGGAGTTGCTCCAACAGTATTTTACGGCAAGCCGATCAGGAGATTGGCTGGATGAACTCACAAATACGCTTGGTGCTATTACCGGCTTCTTTGTCGGTCGATGGATTCTCCCCACAATGCTGAAACGGAAACTGAAATAACCAATTTTATGCGTTACCTCATTGCCTTATCAATGATTAAAGGTATCGGTCCTATTCTGGCAAAGAATTTGATAGCATATCTCGGCAATGCAGAAGCTGTTTTTACTGAAAAGAAACAGAATCTGGAGAAAATTCCGGGCATCGGAACTTCTATAGCACAAGCCATTGTTGGTAAAACCGAATTACTGACGCTCGCCGACAAAGAACTGGATTTCTTAGATAAAAACAACTTTAGAGCCACTGCTTATACCGAAAAGACCTACCCATACCGGCTAAAGGAATGCGCCGACGCGCCTGTTGTTTTATATTCGAATGGCCATATCGACTTCAACAAAGGTCGTTTTATCGCCTTCGTCGGTACAAGAAACATTACCGACTACGGACGTTCTGTCTGCGAAACGCTTATCGAAGATCTTGTTCAGCAGATACCGGATGCAGTTATCGTCAGCGGCCTGGCTTACGGAATCGATATCACTGCACACAAATCAGCATTAAAGCACCAAACACCGACGATCGGAGTGGTGGCTCACGGCCTCGATAGACTCTACCCTTCGGCACATACCTCTATTGCAGCAAAAATGGCAACCAACGGCGCTATTATCACTGAATATACAACCGGGACAGAACCGGACAAGCCCAATTTTGTACAACGTAACCGGATTATTGCCGGACTATGCGATGCTGTTGTAATCATCGAATCGGCCATCAGAGGCGGTTCTTTACTTACGGCCGATGCTGCCAACCAATACAACAGGGAAGTGTTTGCAATCCCCGGACGTGTGGGCGACAGTCGCTCGGCAGGATGCAACGATCTGATCCGACAAAACAAGGCTGCTCTTATCGAATCGTCCTCCGACCTTATTGCTGCCATGGGATGGCAACCCGATGCAAGCAAACACGTAACGCAACCGTTGCTTTTCTCCGATCTGACCGATGACGAACAAGAGATCATTAAAATTCTGAGAAAACATGATTCACTACAAATCAATCAATTGACAAATAAAACAAAACTTCCGATAGAAAGGTTGTTCTCTCTGCTTATCGAGCTTGAGTTTAAAGGATACATTCGTTGTCTGCCCGGAAGTGTTTACAAAGTAGTCGGATAACTATATTTAGCCGATTATTTATTACCTTTGTTTCGTGTTAAAGCAAAAGCAAAAACGGCTTATAAGTTTCAATCCGTAACATTCAGAGCAGCAAAATATCCCTTTGTTTACAGATCAACCTCGCAATTCAATCAATTGTTATAATGAGCGTTGCAATGCGCACTAACAACAAGAAGATATTATTGGATAGCAGTTTCAGCGAAACATAGGTATGCAAACTATTGTTTGCTTCGTAATGCATTGCTTTATACTACGCCCTAAAACCACAAAAACATTCATTTTATGAAATCAGAGAGTAAGGTAGGCGAAAAAATTGCCTCCATAAGAGATGCAAAAAATATTTCACAAGAAGAATTAGCCGAACGTTGTAACCTATCATTATTTCAACTCAAAGCGATAGAAGAACAAAATTTAATTGCTTCTCTTGCTGTTTTAATCAAAATAGCCCGTGTGTTGGGTGTCCGGTTGGGCACTTTCCTCGATGATGATTTAGGCCTATGGCCGGTTGTAATCCGAAACGAAGAAACGCACCGCACCATCAGTTTTTCCAGTCAGGTTTCCGATTCGCATTCGCACTTGAATTTCTTTTCATTGGCCGGTAACAAATCCGGACGCCACATGGAACCGTTTTTAATCGATATTCTTCCGGCAAATAATAAAGAGATTATACTCTCTTCGCACGAAGGAGAAGAATTTCTGTATGTACTGGAAGGCACCGTAAAAATTCACTACGGAAAAGACGAGTATATTTTGAATACAGGCGAAAGCATCTATTACGACTCGATTGTGGCACACTTAGTCTGCTCTGCCATCGAAAAACCGGCAAAAATACTGGCTGTTGTTTATGCCCCAATTTAATACGAGATGGTGCATTACGAATTAGCATCCGCTTCTCTGAAGGAAGTCCGGCAATCATCAGTGGATTTGGTCATATTACCATGGGGAGCAACAGAGCCTCACAATTTACATTTACCTTACGGAACCGATTGCTTCGCGTCGGCATCCATATCTGCTGATGCTGCCCAAAAGGCCGCCTTAAAGGGCATTCGCTGTATGGTTTTACCGTCCATTCCACTTGGCTCCCAAAATCCGGGACAAATCGAGATACCTTTGTGCCTGCACGCCCGCTACGAAACGCAAAAAGCCATTTTGACTGATATTGTAGCATCACTGCATCGCCAGCGCTTTCGCAAACTGGTCATTGTAAACGGACATGGTGGCAACAATTTCAAAAACATGATCCGTGATCTGGCCGTCGATTATCCCAACTTTACGATAGTAATTGCCAACTGGTACGAAATCATCCCGCAGCAGGCTTATTTCGACAACCGCGACGATCATGCCGGCGAAATGGAGACATCCGTCATGATGCATTATTACCCCGATTTGGTTTTGTCGCTAGCCGAAGCCGGAGATGGAACCGAAACTCCATTTGCTATCGAATCGCTAAACGACAAAACAGCATGGACTCCGCGCCATTGGGCAAAAGCCACCGCTGATACAGGCATCGGCAATCCCAAAATGGCTACAGTTGCCAAAGGCAAACGCTATGCAGCAGCAGTATCCGACAAATTATGTACACTTTTCATCGAACTAGTAAACAACGAATTATACTAAAACACAAATAATCCCATGCAGCTTTTTGATAGAACCTTAGGCGATTGGTTGGAACATTGGGCAACCGAAACCCCCGATCACGAATACATCGTTTATTCCGATCGGAACCTACGTTTTACATGGAAACAATTTAACGAGCGGGTCGACGACCTAGCCAAAAGTATGCTTTCAATCGGTGTTAAAAGAGGAGACAATGTTGGCATCTGGGCTCAGAACGTGCCTGACTGGCTCACTATTCTCTATGCTTGTGCAAAATTAGGCGCTGTTGCCGTAACCGTCAATACCAATTACAAACAACATGAGCTGGAGTATTTGGTGGAAAACTCTGACATGCACACGCTATTTATTACCAATGGCACATTCGACAGCGACTATGTGGACATGACGTATACCATGCTCCCGGAATTAAAAAACTGCGAACGAGGTCACCTGAAAAGCGACCGGTTCCCTTTTCTGAAAAATGTGGTCTATATCGGGCAGGAGAAGTTCAGAGGCATGTACAACACTGCTGAACTTCTGCTTTTGGGTCAGAATCTTGACGACACCGAATTACTCGAAACAAAAAAGCTGGTACATTGCCACGATGTCACCAACATGCAATACACCTCGGGTACAACCGGTTTTCCGAAAGGCGTCATGCTATCGCACTACAACATTGCCAACGACGGCTATATTACAGGCGAAAATATGAAATTTACGCAAGCAGATAAACTTTGTGTTTGCGTTCCGTTATTCCACTGTTTCGGCGTCGTTTTGGCAACCATGAATTGCCTGACGCATGGATGTACTCAGGTAATGGTCGAACGTTTCGATCCGCTAGTGGTACTTGCCTCGATTCATAAAGAACGCTGTACGGCCGTGTATGGCGTTCCAACCATGTTTATTGCCGAACTCCACCACCCGATGTTCAGCATTTTCGATCTCACCTCGCTACGTACCGGTATTATGGCCGGATCACTCTGCCCCATCGAACTGATGCGCGAAGTAAGCGAAAAAATGTACCTGCAAATTACCAGTGTTTACGGACTTACCGAAACGTCACCGGGTATGACGCAAACTCGTATCGACGACTCATTCGACATACGTTGCACGACAGTAGGAAGCGATTATCCGCACGTAGAAGTACAGGTTATCGATCCCGAAACCGGAGAAATATGCCCGGTCGGTGTTCAGGGAGAGATGTGTTGCCGGGGCTTCAACGTCATGAAAGGGTATTATAAAAACGAGGCAGCTACTGCTGAAGTCATCGACAAAAACGGATTCCTTCACTCAGGAGATCTGGGCGTCAAAGATGAAGATGGCAACTACCGCATCACCGGACGCATAAAAGATATGATAATCCGTGGAGGCGAAAATATTTACCCGCGCGAAATAGAAGAATACCTTTACAAGCTACCCCAAATCAAGGATGTGCAGGTAGCAGGTATTCCTTCCGAAAAATATGGAGAACAAGTCGGTGCCTTTATCATTCTGAAAGAAGGACAAACATTACTTGAAGAGGAGGTACGTGATTTTTGCAGAGGCAAAATCTCTCGATTCAAAATTCCGAAATATATTTTCTTTATTAATGAATTTCCGATGACCGGTAGCGGAAAAATACAAAAATACAAACTAAAAGATATTGGGCTACAGCTGCTGCAAGAGCAAAATATCGAAGTGGTATAGAAAGAGAGAGGGCTTCAGTCTACGAATTGAAGCCCTCTCTCTTTTATGACAGCAGATTGTTTTAGTTGCCCATTTCCGACAAAAATTTGACACGCACCAACCTGACTTCCTCTTCTGTAAAATCGTCTTCGCCAAGCTCTTTCAAAGCGTCTGTTATATCATCGGTTTCCGCTTCGCGAAAATAATCTTCGATCATTGCAATATGGTCGTCATCCATTATCTCTTCAAGAAAATAATCGATATTGATTTTAGTCCCCGAATAGACAATAGCCTCCACTTCATCCAGCAACTCACTAAAATCGAGTCCCTTTGATTCGGCAAGGTCATCCAACGCAACTTTTCTGTCAATAGACTGAATCACTGACACTTTTAATTTGGACTTATTGGCAACGGAACGAACTCGCAAATCTTCCGGACGAACAATTTCATTTTCAACAACATGCCGTTTGATAAGATTTACAAACTCTTCACCATAACGCTTTGCCTTTCCGGCACCGACACCCGGCACATTTTGCAACTCGTCAATAGATACCGGATAAGTCGTCGCCATGGCTTCGATCGACGGATCCTGAAAGATAACAAACGGCGGCAACTCAAGTTGCTTCGACATTTTTTTCCGAAGATCGATCAACATTGCATACAAAGCCGGATCGACAGCACTTGTACCGGCTCCTTTTAACGGCGTTTCCTCTTCTTCTTCGTCAAAATCATTATTTTTGACTACCATAAACGATGTCGGCTTAGCCAAATATTTTTTACCCTTGGATGTTATTTTTAATAAACCATAATTTTCAATGTCTTTTTCAATGAAACCGGACAGCATAGCCTGCCGCATAATAGCCTGCAAGAAACTATCGTCTTCTTCCTGTGTCGTACCGAACTGTTCTAGCTCATCATGCCCGTACGATTTGATATCTTCCGTTTCGATACCTTTGAGTACGTTAACAACATATTCGGCCTTGAACTTCTCTTTCAACACACAAATAGTTTCTAATATTAACACTAACAATTCCTGAGCTTCCACCTGTTTTTTAGGATGGCTGCAATTGTCACAACTTCCACAATTCTCCTCCATATATTCTTCTCCAAAATAATGCAACAATATTTTTCTTCTACACACTGATGTCTCTGCATAAGCCGCTGTTTCAATCAATAATTGTCGGCCTATTTCCTGCTCGGCAATGGGTTTGCCTTGCATAAATTTCTCCATTTTCTGCAAGTCCTTAGCTGCGTAAAATGCTATACATACGCCTTCTCCGCCATCGCGTCCGGCACGTCCGGTTTCCTGATAATATCCCTCCAGACTTTTGGGTATTTCATAATGAATAACAAACCTGACATCCGACTTATCTATTCCCATCCCGAAAGCAATGGTGGCTACAATAACCTGTACTTTTTCCATCAGGAATTTATCCTGATTATCGGCACGTGTAGTAGCATCCATGCCTGCATGATAAGGCAAAGCGGCAATACCGTTAACTTGTAAAGTTCCCGCCAAATCTTCCACCTTTTTCCGACTCAGACAATAAATAATCCCCGATTTTTTCGGCTGAGACTTAATGTATTTGATTATCTCTTTGTCTATATCGTGGGTTTTGGGTCGTATTTCGTAATAAAGATTAGGCCTGTTGAACGATGATTTAAACACCATAGCATCCGGCATAGCCAGGTTCTTCAAAATATCATGTTGTACTTTGGGGGTTGCACTTGCCGTAAGTGCTATCAGAGGTGCTTTCCCTATTTCATTCACAAGAGGACGAATCCGCCTATATTCGGGACGAAAATCATGCCCCCATTCGGAAATACAATGCGCTTCATCCACAGCATAAAATGAGATTTCCACCTGCTTCAGAAATTCTATATTCTCTTCCTTTGTAAGTGATTCGGGAGCTACGTAAAGTAATTTAGTTTTTCCTCTGAGAATATCCGCCTTAACTTCATCAATGGCGGCTTTGTTGAGTGAAGAATTCAGAAAATGAGCCACACCATCTTCCATACTGAAGCTACGCATGGCATCAACCTGATTTTTCATTAAAGCAATAAGCGGAGAGATGATAATAGCAGTCCCCGGCATCATCAGCGCCGGAAGTTGATAACAGAGCGACTTGCCTCCCCCCGTTGGCATCAAAACAAAAGTATCCTTTTTGGCAAGTACATTAAGGATAATCTCTTCCTGATTACCCTTAAAGAGATCGAAGCCAAAATAGGTTTTTAATTGTTCTGCCAGTTCTGAATGCTTATTAACCATATATTCTTAGATCAAGGTTTAGTTTGTCAGGATAAAGATAAAACAATTTTCCAAATATTTCAATTTATGCAATAGGACAATTTTCACAACAGGCTGAACCCGATCAAAATTTAATTCACACAGAATATTTCTACTCTTTTTCAAATATTACAACGACTATTTTTCTGATGAAAAACCTTTCTGCTTTCAAAAATAATGGCCAAACTTGTCTTTACAACGCATCGGTCATATTCCTCATACAATAAAACACCTCCCTATAAAGGAGGTTTCTTTCGTAGAACAAATTTATAAACAACTTACCCAAACCCCCTAATATTTTGAGAAAAAAAAGCCCATAAAAACCCAAAAGTTTTCCTTCCGCACGAAACAAACACATAATACTTTATCATTAAACAATTTACACAATTACATTTTTCATCAAGACACAATAAAATGGTGTACAATCGTAATGAATCTCCACGATTATACACCATTTTTATTTAAAATGCAAAGGTTTATTATTGCAATAGTCCGATCAAGCTGAGATTCTGTCCGATTTTTCCATTTTTTCTTTGGCAAAATCAAAAGTGATAACCAGCTCTTTTTTGGTTCCCGACGGGACTTCATACATTGCATCCATCATGATCGTTTCTGCAATAGATCTCAGACCGCGTGCTCCCAACTTAAAGTCGATAGCCTTGTCTACAATATAATCCAACGCAGCATCTTCAAATGAAAGCTGGACGTCGTCCATGGCAAACAATTTCACATACTGTTTGATAATAGAATTTTTAGGCTCGGTAAGAATTCGGCGCAAAGAGTTCCGTTCTAATGGATTCAAATAGGTCAGAACAGGCAAACGACCGATAATTTCAGGGATCAATCCAAATGCTTTTAAATCCTGTGGCGCAATATATTGCAAAAAATTATTCCGGTCTATTTCATGAGAAGCCTGTGTGGCACCATACCCTACCACATGTGTATTGAGCCGTTGTGCTATTTTTTTCTCGATTCCGTCGAAAGCACCACCACAAACAAACAAGATGTTTTGGGTATTCACCGCAATCATGCGCTGCTCGGGATGCTTACGTCCTCCCTGAGGCGGCACATTCACCACAGATCCCTCCAACAACTTCAACAAACCCTGCTGAACCCCTTCGCCGCTAACATCTCTGGTAATGGACGGATTATCGCTTTTACGCGCAATTTTATCTATTTCGTCAATAAACACAATTCCTCGTTCTGCAGCCTTCACGTCGTAATCGGCCACTTGAAGTAAGCGTGTCAGGATACTTTCGATATCTTCTCCCACGTATCCGGCCTCGGTAAATACTGTCGCATCTACAATCGTAAACGGGACATGCAACTGGCGGGCAATAGTTCGAGCAAGCAACGTTTTACCGGTGCCTGTTGGCCCGACCATGATAATATTCGATTTTTCAATTTCCACATCATCTCCGTGATCACGTTGCGTCAGTCTTTTATAATGATTATAAACCGCCACGGACAAGAATTTTTTTGCCTCTTCCTGACCAATCACGTATTGATCGAGAAATTGTTTAATTTCCATTGGTTTGGGAGGAGCTCCATTTTTGAATTTGAGATCCTCCGAGCCTGATTTTTTCGAGAATTCCTGAACAATGTCATAAGCCATTTCTACACATTGCGAGCAAATCGCTCCGTCGACACCCGTTATCAGAGCACCCACCTGCGATTCTGCCCTTCCACACATTGAGCAGCATCTTTCAGTCGTATTCTTTTTTGCCATAAATTATGCCTTATTTCTTATCGCGGAACAATACTTCGTCAACCATACCATATTCTTTAGCCTCAGTTGCCGTCATCCAGTAATCACGATCCGAATCTTTTTCAATTCGTTCATACGTACTACCCGAATGATCCGCAATGATAGTATATAACTCTTTCTTCAATTTCTGAATTTCACGGGCTGTAATTTCGATATCGGAAGCCTGACCTTGCGCCCCACCCATCGGTTGATGAATCATCACCCGCGAATGTTTCAGTGCCGAACGCTTACCCTGACTTCCGGCAACCAGCAATACGGCCGCCATCGAAGCTGCCATTCCGGTACAAATAGTTGCCACTTTACTACTGATAAACTGCATCGTGTCGTATATACCCAGACCGGCATAAACGGAGCCACCCGGACTATTAATATAAATGGAGATATCTTTACCAGGATCGGCTGAATCTAGATAAAGCAACTGGGCCTGAATCACATTGGCGACATAATCGTCGATGGGCATTCCCAGAAAAATAATACGATCCATCATCAAACGCGAAAAAACGTCCATCTGAGTTACATTCAGCTGACGCTCTTCCAAAATCGACGGAGAAATATAATTGTCGATGATCTGCGAATACTGATCTAATGCCAGTCCATTCATTTTCAAATGTTTGGTCGCATAATTTCTAAAGTCATTCATAAAATATTCTATTTGCGAAACACGGCAAACGCCATAAATATCACCGCTGTTTCTATTGTTAATTATGAGAATAACAAAGGTAATGTAATTTCAAAGCAATTACAAGGATATAAAATTGCGACAAATTCCAGATCAGACCAGAATTTGTTGATCTATTTTATTCAAACATTCGCCTGAAATTCTGAAAGAAAGATTTCGAGGTCGACCCGTTCGGTTTCACATTGGGCGATTCATTCAATTTTTCAATCAGTTTTTGCTCCTCCTTGCTAAGTTGTTCCGGTATATACACCCCAACATGTACCAACAAGTCGCCATGTCCGTACCGGTTCACATTGGGCAAACCTTTCCCCCGAAGTCGTAATACTTTTCCCGGCTGTGTTCCGGCATCAATTTTCACCTTCACACGCCCATCAACGGTAGGCACCTCAACCGTTCCTCCGAGAATGGCCGTGGTTATCGGCAACAACAAGTTGTAAACCAAATCGTTTTCATCGCGAATCAGTTCCGGATGTTCTTCCTCTTCGATCAGTACCAGCAGATCTCCGCTTATACCACCACGACGCGCTGCATTGCCTTTTCCGCTTACCGAAAGTTGCATTCCTTCGCCCACTCCAGCCGGAATATTGATACTGATTACTTCATCCTGACGAACAATTCCTTCACCATTACAGTGCGGACATTTTTTGGTGATTGTTTTTCCATCTCCGTTGCACGACGGACAGACCGATTGCGTTTGCATAGCACCCAGAATGGTCTGCTGCACACGGGTCACATGACCGGTTCCATGACATGTAGAACAGGTTGAAACTGCGCTTGGATCGGAAGCCCCGCTCCCTCCACAATGCGAGCATGCCACATATTTGTTGACTTTAATCTTCTTTTCAACTCCATTGGCAATCTCCTGCAAAGTCAGACGGACTTTTACCCTCAGATCGGTTCCCCGATTATAACGAGGGGCATTCCCTCCGCCAAATCCGCCGAAACCTCCGAAATGGCCTCCGAAAATATCTCCGAAACGACTAAAAATATCATCCATGGAAAATTCCATTCCGGCTCCGGAAAATCCGCCACCGCTACTGGCTGCACCACCAACACCGGCATGGCCGAATTGGTCATAACGCTGACGTTTTTGAGAATCACTCAACACTTCATACGCTTCGGCTGCCTCTTTGAATTTTTCTTCAGCTTCCTTATTGCCCGGATTTTTATCGGGGTGATATTGAATAGCTTTTTTCCGATAGGCTTTCTTTATTTCTTCATCCGAAGCACTTTTAGACACTCCAAGCACTTCGTAATAGTCTCTTTTAGACATCTTTATCAAATTTACAATTTATGCATTAACGATTCGCGCATGCAAGGAACATGGATAAAACACGCTATAGCGACACTTGAATCGTTGTAATTTTGGATCTCAAAAACTGAAGATTGTTTATTCTCCCACAACTACTTTGGCAAAACGAATCACTTTATCGTTCAACAAATAGCCTTTTTGGACACAATCTATGATTTTGCCTTTCAGTTCTTCCGTTGGAGCCGGAATCGTTGTAATGGCTTCATGGAATTCAGTATCAAACTCACTATCCTCCGTTTCAATCGCTTTCACTCCGTTCTGTTGAAAAAAAGCTGCCAATTTAGAATAAATCAGTTCCATTCCCTGACGGACAGCTTCCACATCCGTACTATCCTTCAAAGCTTGCAGACCTCGTTCAAAATCGTCGGCCAGTGGTAACAAATTAACCAGAACCGATTCTCCGGCCGATTTAATCAAATCAGATTTTTCACGCAAAGTCCGTTTTCTATAATTATCGAACTCTGCCATCAAGCGTAAATGAGAATCATTCAATTGGTTGTACTTTTCTTCCCATTCATTCGATACATTTTCAGATGCTACCTCTTCAGACACTTTGGGTTCTTGAGAGGTATTTTCCTGATTCTGATCCTCTTTTTCTACAATATCTTCTGATTTTTTTTCTTGATTCATACCTGTTTTATCGTATTTTTTATTCATTCATTCCAAAGCGGACTTCCGCATTTATCTGTCACAACAAAAAGTCTACCACAAAAGCTTCGTACTCCATTTTGTCAGCCGTCAAAAATCAATCCTGAACTTTTGTCATGTATTTATTCATGATGATAGGGCTCTCCTTTTAAGATAGTCATAGCCCGATATACCTGCTCTATAAACAAAAGCCGAATCATTTGATGAGAAAATGTCATACGGGAAAGTGAAAGCTTACCATTTGCCCGAGTATACACATCGTTAGAGAAACCATACGGTCCGCCCACCACAAAAACCAGACGTTTCACTGAAGAGAGATTCTTCTTTTCGAGCAACGATGCAAATTCGACAGAACCGTATTGAGCCCCCTTTTCATCCAGCAAAATAACTTCGTCGGAGGGCTCTATCGAATTGAGAATTGCCACTCCTTCCTTTTCTTTTTGCTGGTCAAAAGACATATTTCTTGCATTCTTCAGCTCTGGTATAACATTTGTTTCGAACGCAACATATCGGCGAAGCCGCTTCAAATATTCTTCAATAGCTTGATTTAGGTAAGATTCGGTCGTTTTTCCGACGAGTAGCAATGTAATTTTCACAAGAAGAACATCAAAATTAATGGATTATGCAAAGTTACAAACTAAATCGGCAACCCACAACCGAAACCTCTTATCCGAATTCCGTTATAAGTTCCATCCACAGTAATCTTTTATCAGAAACTTTAATAATCATTCACTCGTTCATTTATTCCATAAAAAAAACAACCAATAGACTAATTACAAGAAAATTACAAACAAGAAACACTAAGTAATGAAAATATTAGAACAATTCGCGTATTTGGCAGACTACGAATTCAACTTATCTTTGCAAACAAGGTTAAATACTCCTGAATATTGCCTTGCATAGCAGTAAATTATTGATCGAGAAGATTATCAAAATATTTTTCGGTATTTGTCATAAATTCACTACCTTTGCAGGTCATTTCAGGATTGTGCTGCATTCGTTTTTACATTGAACACACCGAACAAACCGACAATCGAAACGAGCTTTAGCCCTATTAAATGAAACAACATCAATCAATGAAAAAACTACCGCTTTTATTATTGTCCGTTATTTTGGTTTTATCTTCCTGCAGTCAATTTCAGAAATTACTGAAAAGCAACGATGTAGAATTAAAGTTCAATGAAGCTAAAGCTTTTTACGACAAGAAGGAGTACAATCACGCAGCACAACTTTTCGAAGACATTTCGGCCTATTACAAAGGAACTGACCGCGCCGAAGATGTAATGTATTATCTGGCCAAATCGTATGCCGGACAGAAAGATTTTTACAGTGCCAGCGAAAATTTCAAAAGCTATATTAAGTCCTTTCCCAGAGGCAAATACGCCGAAGAGAGTTACTTTATGATAGGGTATTCTGCCTATCTCGATTCGCCCGATGCCCGTTTGGATCAAGCAAGCACGAATGATGCCATTGTAGCTTTCTCCAACTTTGTAGAAAGTTATCCTCAAAGCGAAAGAACGAAACAAGCTTACGAATACCTTACCGAGATGAAAGACAAGCTGGCATACAAAGCCTATTTGAATGCAAAAACATACTACAATCTGGGTAGTTATCTCGGCAGAAACTGCTATGCATCGGCAGTAATTACAGCCAATAATGCTTTAAGAATATATACCGAAAGTAAATACAGAGACGATTTGACGGCATTAGTCATGAAATCAAAACATGCTCAGGCGGTTGAAAGTATTGAAGAAAAGAAGGCCGATCGCTATCGCGATGTAATTGATGAATGCTACAGTTACATCAATGAATTTCCAAACGGGAAATATATCAAAGACGCTCAAGTATTCTTAAAAGAAGCAAAGAACTACGTAAAAGAAAAATAACTATGGACTTTAGAAAAACGAAAGCACCTCTTACCACCATCACTCGCGACATGAACAGCATGTGCGAACCGACAGGTAATGTATACGAAACCGTTAACATTATCGGTAAAAGAGCCAATCAAATCAGCTTGCTGATTCGTGACGAACTGGAACAAAAACTGAAAGAATTCACATCCGTAGCCGATAGTCTGGAAGAAGTGTTTGAAAACCGCGAACAAATCGAATTATCGCGTTTTTATGAAAGGCTTCCAAAACCGACTTTAATTGCCGCTCAGGAATATCTTGACAACAAACTATTTTGTCGTTTACCCGCAAAAGACAAAGCTATTAAATAAGCTAATCTGACTCTATCCATACAATTTTGCCGGTTCGTTTTTCTACGGATCGGCAAAAAGTGTCTTTAAACGATCCTGAGGAGAGATTCAAGAATCGCCCATCATTTCAACATCAAGCGATCATGCTTCAAGGAAAAAACATCATACTTGGCATCACTGGCAGTATTGCTGCATACAAATCGGCTATTCTGATCCGGCTCCTCGTTAAAGAAGGAGCCAACGTCAAAATTGTAATGACGCCATTAGCCAAAGAGTTTATCACACCTTTGACACTGGCTACACTGGCGAAAAATCCTATTCTTGTCGATTTTTTCGACCCGACGAATGGAAACTGGAATAGCCATGTCAACTTGGGACTATGGGCGGATGCTTATGTAATTGCACCTGCCACCGCCAACACCTTGGGTAAAATGGCAAATGGGATTGCCGACAATCTTCTGTTAACTACTTATTTTTCGGCTAAATGTCCGGTTTTCGTGGCACCGGCAATGGATTTGGATATGTTTCGACATCCAGCGACACAAAACAATATCAGCACTCTGTTAAGTTACGGAAACCACATCATTGATGCCGGCACCGGCGAACTGGCAAGCGGACTGGAAGGCAAAGGCAGAATGGCCGAACCGGAAGAAATTGTCAGCTACCTGAACAATTATTTTGCGGAAAAACGTTCACTTGCCGGCAAAAAGATTCTGATCACAGCCGGTCCTACGTACGAAAAAATCGATCCAGTTCGTTTTATTGGTAATTATTCGTCTGGAAAAATGGGATTTGCGCTGGCACAGACTTGTGCCGAAAGAGGAGCTCTGGTAACTCTACTGAGCGGTCCCGTAAGTCTGACGCTCGACCACCCCAATATCCAACGCATCGACGTAGAAAGCACCGACGAGATGTATCGGGCAGCCTCTTCTCATTTTCCCAAAAACGATATTGCCATACTTTGTGCCGCAGTAGCCGATTTCACTCCGGAAAACAAAGCCGGAGAAAAGCTGAAAAGAGGTAATGATGATTTTATTCTGAAACTGAAACCTACACAGGATATCGCAGCTTCATTAGGCGCAAGCAAGCGTCCCGGTCAACTCCTGATAGGGTTTGCTCTTGAAACGAATAATGAACAAGAGAATGCTTTGTCCAAGCTACAGCGCAAGAATCTCGACATGATCGTACTCAATTCGTTACGAACACCTCAGGCAGGTTTTCAATATGATACCAATCGAATCACCATTCTCGACAAAAACGGTTCTAAGAAAGAATACCCACTGAAAACCAAAAAAGAGGTTGCATGTGATATTGTAAACGAAATAGAACAACAATTATAAGACCTTTTTATGGAAAAGAAGACCCTTGTAACACACATTTGTTTTTATCAGTTTGAAGAACTATCTCTCGAATATCAACAATTGATTTCTATAGCCAAGGAGCAAACCGAAAAATCATACTCTCCCTATTCTAATTTTGCCGTAGGCGCAGCTGTATTAATGCACAATGGTGAAATTTTTGCCGGAAGTAATCAGGAAAATGCAGCATATCCATCAGGCTTATGTGCCGAAAGAACCGCAATGTTCTATGCCAATGCGCAACGTCCCGATATACCCATCCGAGCCATTGCAATAGCGGCATATGCCCACAACGATTTTTTGGAAGATCCGGTAGCTCCTTGTGGAGCCTGTCGGCAGGCACTACTCGAAAATGAAGGCCGGTTCGAACAACCGTTACAAATACTCCTTTATGGAAAAAAAGGAATTTATGTTGTAGATAGTGTTAAGGACCTTCTACCGCTTTGTTTTACGAAAGAGAGTCTGCAATAAGCCAGATCGTATCGTTCTAACTTATTTATTTATCTTTCAGAAAATCGAGACGGACGGGACTGAAACCATCTATAAGGATTCCAGCTTCGAGACAAACCACGCCATGAACCACATTAGGTTCCACATAAAAACCATCGCCCTGTACAAGAATCCGCGATTTACCGTTCACTGTCACCTCAAAACGCCCACTTACCACCACACTGCTTTGTGAATGAAAATGTTGGTGAGCATAGCCGACTGCTCCGGTTTGGAACGACACCTTCACCTGCATCAATTGTCCATCATAACCTAATATCTGGCGAGTAACTCCCTCACCGGCAGGTTCCCACGTCGACTCTTTTTCAAAAATAAATTCTAAACTTTTCATTCTATAAAAGCAGATTAAAGATTATAACCAATTATTTTTTCAACGAAGAGGCGAACACCATCACATTATTCAGATGCAGCCTCATGGTAGCTTCTGCAGCTTCCGAGTCTTTCGCCCTTATATATTCCAGCAATTTCAGATGTTCGTTGGCTGCCACCGTTTCCACAGACTGGCACACTTTATATTCGTTGAAACTCTTCAGAATATCAGGCGTGATAATCATCATCAACGACTTAATCACCATATTCTTGCTTCCCTCTGCAATACATCGGTGGAAAGCCATATCGGCATCAGCAACCTCCATACAGCCCAAGTCTGTTCTATCTTTGTCCATATAATTTTGCAAAGCGACTTCGATCTTCATCAAATCGGCATCCGTACGCCGCAAAGCACATAACCGAGCGGCGTTGGTTTCAAGGATCAAACGGGTCTCCACCAGCGAATAAAAATCATAATTGTCGAGTTTGAGCACATCAGTTATCAACCCTTCAAGCGCAGGAATTTCCAATCCGGCAATTACAGATCCACTCTGAGGAAGAGTTTTGAGCACACCATAAAATTCAAGCTTTTTGATCGCATCGCGCACATAAGCCCGGCCTACGCCAAACTGTTCGGCAAGCTTTCGTTCGGCAGGTAAGCGATCGCCTGGTTTTAGTTTTCCATTGTTTAACAGACATTTTATTTCACGAATAATAATGTCGGAAGGTGATTCGGTTGATGATTCTGAGATACTGTTTGCGATAGATTCGACGGTCATATATTCCTGACAAATTGGTTATTTATTTAGTAGGACTCTAACAAATAATAAAGTGAGCCGAAAAATGGGTCTGATCCGAAAAAACAAATACAAAGATAACGACTATACGCAATATTACAATAAAAAAAGAAGAGTTTTATTTGGTGTGTGCAATTTTATAATAAACTGATTTAATGAAATATGAACTGATTTTTTTGCTTCACCAAGCACTTTTGAGAAAAATGCATTACAAACCCAAATTAATTTTTTACCTTTGCAACCCATAACCAAAAACAAAGAAAACTGTGAGTTTACTTAGCGAAAAAATGTCCCTGTTTGATGCTCCTCAAAAGTATCAGAAAGCAGGGGTATATCCGTATTTCCGTCCGATAGAATCAGACCAAGACACAGTGGTAACCATTGATGGAAAACCAGTATTAATGTTTGGTTCAAATAGTTATCTCGGACTTACCAACCACCCACGCATTAAAGAAGGCGCAATTAAAGCGGTGGAAAAATATGGAACCGGATGCGCCGGTTCTCGTTTTTTGAACGGCACGCTCGATATTCACATTGAATTGGAAGAACGTTTAGCCAAGTTAGTACATAAAGACGGAGCTTTAATTTATGCTACCGGATTTACTGTTAACTCTGGAGTTATCCCCTGCCTCACCGGAAAAGACGACTATCTCTTATACGATGAGCTGGATCATGCCTCTATCATTGAAGGCCGCCGCCTATCTTTTTCCAACCAGATTAAGTACAAACACAACGACATGGAATCGTTGGAAAGGCAACTGAAACGTTGCGCTCCAGAAAAAGTCAAGCTGATAGTAACAGATGCGGTTTTCAGCATGGAAGGTGACGAAGCCAAACTGGTTGAAATGGTTGCCCTAGCCAAGAAATACAACGCATCGCTTTATGTAGATGAAGCCCACTCGCTGGGTTTCTATGGGACCACCGGAGCCGGTCTTTGCGAAGATTTAGGCATTTACAATGACGTTGATGTAATAATGGGAACCTTCAGCAAGTCGCTTGCCACTATTGGTGGGTTTGTTGCTGCTGACAAAAACATTATCAACTATTTGAAACACAATTCGCGCACATTGATATTCAGCGCCAGCATTACCCCGGCTTCTACCGGCTGTGTACTGGCTGCACTCGACGTAATGCGCGATGAACCCTGGCGTAAAGAACAACTGTGGGCAAATACAAAAAGAGCCATCGAAGGGTTCAAAAAAGCAGGGTTTGATACGGGACATACCACTACGCCGATTATTCCTCTTTTTGTTCGCGACAATGACAAAACATTCCTGTTGACTAAAAAGTTAATGGATGACGGCGTTTTCGTCAACCCGGTTGTATCACCGGCAGTACCATCCGAAGATACGCTGATCCGTTTCTCGCTGATGGCTACTCACACATTCGAACAGATTGACGAAGCTGTCGAAAAAATTACCCGTAATGCCCGCGAATTAGGCATTATCGAATAAAAGAAAAAGTCGGTGCAAAGTCAGGTTTTCAAAAAAACCATTATCTTTGCACCGCTTTTAACGCGGAAGTAGCTCAGTTGGTAGAGCATCAGCTTCCCAAGCTGAGGGTCGCGGGTTCGAGTCCCGTTTTCCGCTCATAAAAATCAGCCACTTGCAAGGAAATTTGCAGGTGGTTTTTTTATTTCAAAGACATCGTTTATCTTTGCTACTATAAATTTAGGACACAACTTACAAACAAACCCATGAGACAAATCTCATTTCTCCTGATTCTCTCTTTAACGACGATATTGAATTCCTGCTCGTCAAACAGCGATCGATTAATTGCCGCTTTCACATCTGAAATTGGCAATAGCCCTACTATCAAAGCTTATGGAAACAGTAAAATTTCTTACACGTGGAGTGCTGTTAGTATGGTAAAAAGAGATATTCTAAAAGACATTGCCAATAAAGAGCTAAAAATGTCTCCGAGTTCGATTCAAGACTTAGGTCCGGCTCTGGATGAAAATCAAAATCCGGTTATAGGGAAAATACAGCAATCGTGGATTTACGAAACACCTCAAAATAAAACAGAACTGATTTATCAATCATCTACTTCGACCATCGATGTCATTTTAATCGTCACTCAAAAATAGGCTTTCGCAAGCATAGAATTATATTTTACGGTGCTATTTTTGAGTATTAAACTGAACGGATTTGGTTGTTTGGGGAATTTTAACGATAAGATAAGGTCGGTATTGTATGGCCATTAACGTTCTTGTATCGGCACTATCATAGACCGTCTCGACGTAGACATTTTTGCTGTTTTCCACTATGCTGACACTGATAGAACTGCCGGCATTACTCATCCAGACGGTGTCAAATATGGCTAAAACGGTATATTTATCAAAATCAACCCGATCCTCCAAGACAACCATTCTGCGTCTATTGGCACTATCAATATTCGACAACAACTGATTCCACTCCTCCGTACTGGAGATTACGAACGACTTTTCCCCTATTTTATCCGTCCCGTTTCCTATTAAATCGCCCTTTGCAATAATGATTGGTATCACGGGTTGAACTCCGCGATCCTGAGTACATCCTACAAGCAATAGAACAAGTACCCACAGGAAAAGGAACCGTATATCCAGAAATGACGTTACCGTTTTCATCTCACAAAAATAATTAGAATTCGGATACAGACGAAATTTAGAGTAAAATTATTCTGATCTCATTTACACCCGAATATTCCACTAAAAAAGTACCTTTGCAGATACAAATTAACTATTCCGAAACCACGTATGAAACTACATATATTTTGGATACTACTACTGATGTGTACAACCACCCTGTGTGCTCAAAACAAAAATTCGTTTTACAAGGCCTCTGACAAACGCTTTTCTTATATGGGCCGTGGCGATTTTCACGTCCCCGACCATCCTCGTTTCTGGGCAGCAGCAGCTCAAATAGCTTTTTCGTTCAAAGGTACCGATTGTATTATCGACATCACCGACGAGCATCTGTACAATAAGAATCTGAACTATATTGTGCTTGTTGTCGATGGGAATTATTCGCGTTTCAAGCTATCCGGAGCTTACAATCAACTGTCGGTAGGTGCAAACCTGAAAGATACAATTCACACTGTAATACTTTGCAAAGCGACAGAAACCGGTATTGGATACATACAGTTCAACGGGATAACCTGCCGTGAATTGTTACCCAGTCCTGCTCCACCCAAACGTAAGATAGAGTGTTTCGGCAATTCGATTACTTGCGGAACCGGCAGCGACCAAAGTCTGGTTGCCTGCGGTCAGGGCGACTGGCAGGATCAACACAATGCCTACTTAAGCTATGGAGCATTGACGGCACGTGCCTTGAATGCGCAATGCCACCTCACCTCTGTTTCAGGTATCGGACTCATACACAGCTGTTGCGACATGGACATTGTAATGCCACAGGTATACGACAAAATTAATCTGAGAGAGAACAAACTCCGTTGGAATTTTTCGCTATACCAGCCCGACGTTGTCACCATTTGTCTGGGTCAAAACGATGGAATTCAGGACAAGGAAAAATTCTGTTCTGAGTATATCAACTTTATCAAAACATTGAGAAAAGCATATCCGTATACACAGTTTGTACTACTCACCAGCCCGATGGCCGACCAGAAGTTACTCCCCTTTATGAAAGAGTGTCTGACTATAGTTGTGAACCGGATACACAAAACAGGAGACAAAAAAGTATCGCAGTTTTTCTTCAGCCGCAGTTACAACAGTGGATGTGATGCCCACCCCGATCTTTCGGAACACAAACTGATCGCGCAGGAACTAACAGCCTATTTACGTCAATTAATGCACTGGTAAATTCAGACCCAATGTCGACAAATGAGATTAAACGATTGCTTGACACCAAAGCAAAACAATATAATTGTGCGGATTTTATCGATACCGACCCCATTCAGATTCCGCACCGCTTTGCCTGCAAAGAAGATATCGAAATAGCCGGAATCCTAACGGCCACTATTGCCTGGGGACAACGCAAAAGCATCATCAACAATGCCGACCGACTGATGCGACTGATGGATAATGCTCCGTACGACTTCGTTTGCAATGCCGAAGATTCCGATTTGGCTGGTTTAGAGCAATTTGTGCACCGAACCTTTAATGGTAACGATTGCCTTTTTTTTATTGAATCGTTGAAAAATATCTACGCCAATCACAACGGATTGGAGGACGTCTTTACAAAAGGATTTCAGGAAGGAGAAAGCGTCTTCGCCGCATTGCACTATTTCCGGAAAGTTTTCCTTTCGGTTCCACACGAGCAGCGAGTCCGGAAACACATTTCGGACGTAGCAGCCAATTCGAGTGCCAAGCGTCTCAACATGTTTCTTCGCTGGATGGTAAGGCAGGATGATACCGGAGTAGATTTCGGATTGTGGAACAACATTTCCATGTCGGCGCTAATGCTTCCGCTCGATGTGCATACCGGCGATGTGGCACGCGCTTACGGACTACTCACACGCAAGCAAAACGACTGGAAAGCCGTTGAAGAGATCACCGCTATCCTCCGACAATTCGACCCTCACGATCCGATCCGTTACGATTTTGCTCTGTTTGGCATCGGAGCATTCGACAATCAGGAGATAGGATGAGAACTATTTGGCAGGATTGTATTTCACGCTAATCTCTCTTCCCCACCCGTTCAACTTTTCCAGAACAGGCAGAACCGACACACCCATTTCGGTGAGTCGATATTCAACTTTGGGCGGAACCGTCGGATAAACGATGCGTTCCACCAAACCGGAAACCTCCAGCTCGCGAACGGTTTGCGTAAACATTTTATTGGTAACACCCCGCAAACTGCGCTGTAATTCGCCCGAACGCATCACTCCGTCTTTGAGATGATACAACACTATCGGCTTCCATTTGCCCCCGATCATGTCCATCACCAACTCCAGCGAACAAAAATATTCTTTCTTTTTGAAAATATATTTATCTATATCTCCCTCATTATTCATAATTTACTCCTTTTGGTAACTATACCACTTTTTAGTAAGTACTTGTATATTTAGTATTAATCCCCGAAATTTGCAGCACAAAAATACAAAAAAGGAAGTAAACCCACTAAACAATTCAAAAGATGAACGTAGTAGCTATCAACGGAAGTCCGCACAAAGCAGGAAATACCTTTCACGCCCTCTCTATAGTCGGCAAGCAACTGGAACAAGCCGGTATCGGGTTCGAGATCGTGCATATCGGCAACAAACCCATCAGAGGGTGTTCTGCGTGCGGTATGTGTGCCAAAAACAGGGATGAAAAGTGTGCCATGAAAGACGACGGAGTAAATGATGCTGTTCAGAAAATGAAAAATGCCGACGGTATTATTCTTGCCTCGCCGGTATACTATGCCGGTATTGCAGGTACTATGAAATGCTTTCTCGATCGGGCTTTCTACGTATCGGGTAGCAATGGAGGACTCTTCCGCAACAAAACAGGAGCATCTGTAGTAGCAGTTCGCCGCACGGGCGGTTCGTTCACGTTCGACAACTTGAACCATTACCTTCTCTATTCGGAGATGCAGATCGCTACATCCAACTACTGGAACATTATTCACGGACGGACGCCCGGCGAAGTTCTCGAAGACGCCGAAGGAGTGCAAATAATGGAAGTACTGGGCAATAATATGGCATGGCAGCTTAAAATGCGGGAAGCCACAAAAGAGTCGGTTCCGGCTCCGGCTCCAATCCAAAAGGTAATGACAAGCTTTGTAAGATAATTCCTCTCTCCACAAAATGAGTATTCGCGTCTCTGCCTGTTGCAGGCAGAGACGCGTTTGTTTTAAAATCAAAATTCACCATTTTGAGCTCTGTTTACATCATTTTTTCACATCTTAGTAAGCCATATAAAATACTAAAGAACATTAAGTTCTCCGGGTAATATTTGCATTTCGTCCTCCTTCCAATTACTTTTGTATCACTTATCAAAAACAATTGCCTCTGACACACCTCTACTTTTCTTTATAATCATTACTGCAACGGAGGTTTCCTATGCATCAGTTTCACCTTTTAATTCACTCTTCGCATGATAAAGAAAAGTCTGTTCATCGGCCTTATCGGGTTATTTCTATGCGTAGTTCCAAGTCACGGTCAGCAATGGCAACACAGTTGGAACGAAGCAACCGCCCTCGCACAAAAAGAGCATAAGCACATTTTGCTCAACTTCTCCGGCTCCGATTGGTGCCTGCTTTGTATGCGAATGCATAAAAACATTTTCGGTTCCAATCAATTCATCACCTTTGCTTCGCAGAACCTGATTCTCTACGATGCCGATTTCCCACGCAATAAAAAAAATCAGCTCAGCAAAGAACTGGAGCGGCAAAACAACACGTTGGCAGATAAATACAACAGTGCCGGTCATTTTCCCTGCACCGTATTATTGGACGACAACGGCAAAGTGTTGAAGCAATGGGACAGTGCCTACACGGGAACTCCAGAGAGCTTTATAGCTGAAATAAAATCCCTGTAATTTTCAAATTAAGCGGTAAAACTCCCGAACAAAAGCCAATGCTATATTCACATGGCCAGAAAGATTATACATAAACGTGAAATGAAGCTGATGGGTAACCACTTTGAAATATCGGTGGTAGCGGCAGATGCCTATTGGGCCCGGCAACGTATCGATGCCGGCGTAAAAGAGATCAAACGCATCGAAGCATTACTCACCACTTTCAACGACGAAAGCGAAACTAACCGGATCAATGCACTGGCCGGCATACGACCGATTGTCGTAAGTGAAGAGATCATTCAACTGATAGAGCGATCGAAGCGCATATCGGAGGTAACTCAGGGTGCGTTTGATATTACGTACGGATCGGTGGACAAAAGTCTGTGGAATTTCGATACGCAGATGACCTCACTCCCGGACAAAAAGACAGCTAAGAAAAGTGTTCGCCTCATCAACTACAAAAACATTGAGATAAACCACACCGACTCAACCGTATTTCTAAAAGAAAAAGGAATGCGCATCGGGTTTGGAGGCATTGGCAAAGGCTATGCGGCCGAGATGGCAAAAAATGTCATGAAGCGTCAGGGCGTAACAAGCGGAGTGGTCAACGCCTCGGGCGATCTGACGGCATGGGGACACCAACCCGATGGAATGCCGTGGACAATAGGCATCGCCAATCCGAATCTGGCACAAGAAATTTTTTCGTACATGAACATCACCGACATGGCAGTAGCCACTTCGGGCAACTATGAAAAATTTGTGCTGATTGACGGACAACGCTACTCTCATACCATCGATCCGAAAACCGGATTACCCATCAACGGAATCAAAAGCGTCACCATCATTTCGTCCAATGCCGAGGTTGCTGATGCCATGGCAACACCTGTCACTATCATGGGCGTAAAAGCCGGTCTGCACATGATTAACCAAATCAAGAATATCGAAGCCATCATCATCACCGATGACGACAAACTTTACACGTCGAAAAATATCAATCTGATTAAATAACACCTAACCACCTATTTTATATAACAATGACTACAAAAGCAATCATATTATTTGCAATGCCAACACTATTGCTAAGCTCCTGTGTTTCGGTCAAGGAGTATCAGAAATCGAGACTAAACGATTCGGAAATGATTCTGAGCAACCGAAAAATAGAAAAAGAGGAGCTTAACTTTCAAGTTATCAAAGAGGGAGCTGCAGGAGCCAATTCCGGCAAATCGGGAGGCGGATGCGGCTGCAACTAACCATTGACAAAAAAACTTACAATGAAGAAATACCTATTTATTGCATTATTTCTCTTCTGTGTCGTCTATAGCGCTTTTTCACAGTACTTCAGGAAAGATACCGCAAGTTACACAACCAAAAGCCTTAAGTTGGACGAAGTAAATCTGGTAACTGGTTACTATTCTCAAACCGGAGATCACTCCACCACACTCGGCGGTTTGGGTGATGAACAGGTAAAAGAGTTCTCCTCCTCCATCGACCTGAAATTTGTAGGCTATACCAATCCCAATTATATCCATTCGTTAACGGCCGGATTCGGCTATGCACATCATACGGCAGCATCGGCAGCATGGGTATCAAAAACAGGAGCCTCCCGCACCGGCGGTGACCGTATTTACCCATCGCTGGAATGGTCGATGCAAAACGTCAGGCGAAAAACGGAATATACTGTTGGGGCACAATACTCGGGAGAATTCAACTATAAATCACTTACACTCAACACCGGATTTACCAAAACGAATAACAACAACGGAGAATTTGGCATCAAACTGGTCTCCTCCTTCGATCGGGTGACCCTGATTAATGCTGAAACGATGGCAAAAAATGCTTCCGTTTTAACTCTTGCTCAGAGTTCCTCTAATTCTGAAAATGATGTAATGTCATTGGCTGGCACAACAACCAATGCAGTTTCATCGGCCAGCAGTGTTGGCACGACAACAACTACCACAACAACAGGTACAACCAATACAAATACAAACATTGTAACAACATCTGCCTCTACCCAGGAAGGATATGCTAGCAAACCCCGTACTACTCTTACCACAGCATTGAGTTTCAATCAGGTGATTAATCCCCGCATGCAAATGGCTTTTCTTGCTGACTTTACCGGTCAGTTCGGCTATCTGGGACTGCCCTTTCACCGGGTATTTTTTGCCGATGCCGACAGTAGTAAAATAGAGCACCTACCCAGCCAACGACTAAAATTACCATTAGCCGTAAGGTGGAACTATTTTCTGGGAGACAATGTGATCCTCCGAACCTACTACCGTTTTTATACCGACAACTGGGGAATTACAGCACATACGGCTTCTATAGAAACACCGATAAAGCTGTCGCCATTCTTCTCCATCTCTCCGTTTTATCGTTATTATACACAGACAAGCTCTAAATATTTTGCCCCGTATGCACAGCATCAGACATCAGAAGAATATTACACCTCCAACTACAGTTACTCGGCCTTTTCGTCCAATTTCTTTGGAGTGGGACTACGATGGATGCCACTCGAAGGGGGCTTTTTCAAATCGATCGAACTACGCTACGGGCACTACAAACAGACCACCGGACTGGTATCCAATGTTATCACCCTGCATCTGAAATTCTAAAATGGAGAGTGTATATTACACAAAAAAACCTCGTAAAACAGATCTGTTTTACGAGGTTTTATCATTATAAATCATTTATTATTAATCCAAAGCCCGCAACACTTTGACATCAGATCGGGCTCAGTGACATAATTCAAGTCTTTCAAAACCGTTTTCCGATACAGATTCCGCATCGGGGATAGGCCCTGTCAATAGGATTGCCGAACAAACGGCCTGCACCCAGATACAACTCTCCGGTGACTCCGCCACGTGTCAGCAACTTGAACCCGACAGCAGCTCCGAAACCCAAAGCTGTGGCTGTATTATAACCTGGTTCAAGATAATTTCCATCGATATTATAATAATTCACAGCCTCTTTTTGTGATACCATAGCCATATTCCCCTCAATAAAGAAACCGTTTGATTTCTTTTCGCCAAAATAGACACGGCAATACGGCAGAATCATCGAACGCAAAGTCATGTCTTTCACTTTCTCGATAGAAAATGCCATGGCCATACCCACACCCATGTTTTCGGACAGATAACGTTCATAATTAATTTCAGGCAACCCGATAATTGCCATCAAAAAATTCACTCTTACCTCATTATCCTGCTGGTCATCCCAGTAATAATCACTAGTATCTCTGCTGTTTTTCTGAGCAAAGACACTGACGCCAATAAGCGCGATAAAAACACTAATAATCAGTCGTTTTGTCATCATCATCAAGTATAAAGTTTATCGTTATTCTATTCCAATATCTTTGTTTCTGTCTATTGGCCTATTTTACCCGACCACCGCACACCCATGCTTTCAGGTAATAGGGCTCATCCAGATCACTGACTATGACACCTCTGGAGGTAGATGCATGCAAAAACTTATTCTCTTTAAGATAAATGCCTACATGATTGACATAGGCTCTTGCTTTGTTTCCTGTACTAAAGAAGACCAGATCGCCTTCTCTCAGCCTTCCTTTGTCTATTTTCCGGCAATTCTTCATCAGTATGGCCGACGAATTTCGTTCCAACGGTTTGCCATAAACAGCTTTGTAAATGGCCGATACCAAAAAAGAACAATCGGTTCCTTTTCGGGACGTTCCTCCATCTACGTGGGGGACATGCAACCACGAGGAGGCTTCTTTGTAGAGAGCATAGTTATCTCCTCTATCTTTTTCAATCCCCAAAGACACATACACCGCTTTGCTTTGTCGTTTTTCAAGATGGCGTGAACTACTACAACCTACCAATACCAACAACAGAATAGGAATTGGTAAAAAGCGAAAAGATATTTTATTTCTCACACCCATTTATATCTTCATGAACAAAGGAACTGGCTATTTCTTCTGCACCGAAAACCGGTAAATAGTTTTTGATTTAAACTTCTCCCCGGGATTCAACACCGTAGACGGAAATCCTACCTGATTAGGGCTATCGGGAAAATGCTGCGTTTCCAGAGCAAAAGCAGAACGTGTACTAGTTGGTTTTTCGCCGTTGTCAACTGCTTTTCTCCATTGGGCACCTCCCATGCCCGAATAGAACTGCATACCCGGCTGATCGGTAATTACTTCCATCGTCCTTCCGCTTTCTGGATCGTAAACCGTGGCACACACTTTTTCTTTACCATCAAGCACATAATTATCATCATATCCCTGAAACGGCACATTGTTATAGGTCTCTCCTATTTTGTACCCCATCGGATGCGGTGTCGTAAAATCGAAAGGAGTATCCTTTACCGGACGAATCTCTCCTGTCGGTATTTTCGTTGCTTTCAACGGTGTATATTTCGATGCTTTCAGTGTCAGAATATGGTCGAAGATATATCCTTTTCCGGCTCCATGCAGATTGAAATAGGCATGATTGGTTACGTTGATCACCGTTTTTTTATCGGTAGTTGCAGCATAATCGATCACAATTTCGTTTTTATCGTTCCACGTGTAGGTAACCGAAATAGTTACTTTACCCGGAAAACCCTCTTCCATATCGGGACTCACATACGAGAATTTCACAGCCGGCTGCTTGCTCTCTTTCACAATTTCAGAGTTCCATACTTTTGAATACCACCCATTACGTCCTCCATGCAAGGTATTCGGACGGTTGTTGATCGGCAACGAATATTCTACTCCATCGAGCGAAAACTTTCCGTTGGCAATACGGTTAGCAAACCGTCCGATGCTGGCTCCGCCGAAAGCATCTCCACGCACAATCGATTCCAGCTTATCACCACCGGTGGTCACATTATCCCTGACTCCGTTTTTATCAGGCACCTCTATCCGGACAATCCGGGCACCGTAATTGGTTACTTTCAATACATTACCGGCTTTGTTGGTCAGCGTGTAAAGGCTGACCTGACTGCCATTGTGATCGCCTAATTCTTCTTTGACCACCTTCTGAGTTTTCTGTCCGAAAACAAAACCGCAAAAAAGCAAAGCCACTGCAAAAATAACTATTTTTTTCATTGGTATAATTTATTTATGTTTTATCACTGCATTAACAGGGAAACCACCTCCGATCCGGCATCATTTGGGTATTGCTACCGTCTCGGGAATACCCGACATATAAACCAGAAACCTGTCTATAGACGAAACCTGTATGTTCTTATACTGCGCTGCTGTGCTGTGGGTTCCAAAAGTAATATTATTTTTTGCCGCTGTGCTTTCCATCCCCGAAAAGGTAAGTATCGTTGCATCGTCCCATTTGACCGAAATGTTTTTACCCGAAACCGTAATAAACAGGTTGTGCCAGGTGTCGGCTTTATCTATCTGACCCGGCTTCACGGTCGCGCTTACCACCGTTTCCCAGGAACCTTCGTCCGTACCAGTTCGTCCCGTTGTTATTTGTTTTTCGATAGCAAACGTAGCCTCTCTAGCTGACGACGATTGATTTGCCGGTTCGTATTGCGGATCATGCAGGCGAAAACGGTATTTCAATTGGTCTGAAATATTCTTGACGTCCACACGGATGTCCGCATAATCTCCACTTTGCATCTGTCCGGCACGCCATTTCACATCGGTGGTGATAATGTATTGATCGGCTTCTACCGACGTCAAAGCAACGGTTTGTAATCCCGAAACAGGAGAATACAGTATTTCGTCACCGTCGGCATACCAGTTGGTTGTATTTCCGTTTTGTGTTTGCTGTCCGAAAATAGCAGCATAAATAAATACGAATGTAAAAAAAGAGGCTATTCTTCTCATTGCCAATACAATTTAATTAAATTCAGAAGTGTTTGAATGTTGAAATAAAATAACAAACGGGAATTAATAAGTTCCCGCCTGTTTTTTATTGTATATACAAATCCGGTTCATCCGGATATTTCTTATTTATCGGGTACCGGACCTAACGATTCACTATATTTGAATCCCTGCAATTTTAGCATTTGAACGGCATAACGCCTGCCCAGTTCACGCATACCGGTCGTATTGAAATGGAACTGATCGCGGGTTCCCTTTACGCCTTGCGAAGAGATAACATACGAGTTGGGAAGCACTTTGGGCAAATTGGCCAAAATATCGGTATTGAAGGCATAACATACGCCGTGTTCTTCCTTACTCTTCAGTTCTCCGGCCAACAGGGGCACCTTTTTTGGATTGAGTTTCAGGTCTTTCACCAGGTTATTATAGATAGACTTTACTTTCTCCGGCCATTGCGGATCGGTAGAATTTGATTCTCCCTGATGCAGCAAAATACCAACTATCACTCCATCCTTCTGTGCTATCTTTGCCATCTCTACCAACCGTTTGTACGGATTCCCATCGTACTGTTTGCAGATGTTTTTCATCCACGACGGAGCACTATCCAGATATTGTTTGTAAGCATCCTGTTGCCACAATTCTATTTTGGCTCCGGCTACCGATACATTAATTACACCTACACGGTATTTTGCGGGAAGATTAGCAACCATGGTACGACCAAAGAAATCGACCGGTCCTAGATTGTTTTCCGGACGGCAGATAGGAGGTGTTGCCACATACCAGTTTCCCATCTGACGGTTCAATTTTGGCATATTAACTGCTGCCAACATTTGAAACCGGGGATCGACCGCTCCCTTATCCTGCTCTTCAGGACGCGCACCTGCTTCCATATTCGACTGACCGATACAAAGGTAAATAAAGAATTTCGGATCCGGTTTTTTTACCTTTTGAGCAGAAGTGTTCACTGTAAAGAAAGCGAACATCATGACTCCTAACATCAAACTCAATTTTGTTTTCATGTGTAAATAATTTTGATTTTAAAGTATTAATACGATTCCTGTCGTTTCATTATACATTCAATCGGATGCAACAAAACGCAGGAATTTTATTCTATAATAGCCCATTATAAAGATCGCGACAAAGGACAAGAAACGGAATTGCCACAACATTTTATTCCCAATTGAAGGAAATACAATCAAGCAGGTTCAAAAAACGGAATAACTATCCGTTTGACTGGCAGAAAAATAGCAGGTGAAAGGTATATTAGGTTCCGACACTCAAAGCTATTAAGAAAATATGAAATTTTCAAATATTTTTCAGATCAATCGGCACAGAAATAATACTATTATTGAGAGCAAAACAGACAACGAACGAGCTACAGCAGATTCATCTTTGAATCGTTCGGGGTAATAAGCCTTACCGGCTTGCATGGGCTACCGTAGGCTACATAATTGGCTGGAATATTTCTGGTTACGACGCTTCCTGCGCCTATTACCGCATTGTCGCCAATAGTTACACCATCGCAAACCACCACATTACAAGCTATCCACACATTGTTACCAATACGAATGCCCTGTGCATATTCGGAGACAGAGACATGACCATCGGCATATTTCATGGCAATTCGTTCTTGCGGCAACAAGGGATGATTAGTTGCCATTAGCGAAACATTCGGGCCGATCATCACATTATCGCCAATATCGATCCGTCCGTCATCCAAAATGGTGGTATTAAAATTGGCAAAGAAATTTTCGCCGATAAACGTATGGGTACCGTAATTGAACTGTATGGGTCCCTGAAAATAATATTTCGCACCTATTGCCCCGATAAACTTCTTGATAAGCGGCAATCTGTTTGTATCATATTCATCCATTGCGTTGAATTGTTGGCAAAGCACATGTGTGTTGTGTTTTATCTTTCTCAACTCCAAAGAACGTGCATCAAACAACTTACCGGCAAAAATTCTCTCTTCTTCTGTCATTTCCTATTTTGTTTTCCCCGCATCGCACGCAGTTTTGGTACCAAACCGCGCCATACGAAGTTATTTTCCATTCAGATTTTTCAACGTAAACTCGCCGACACGGGCATGTCCGGGATTAGAATCGAGACCTGACTCCAGCAACATCGTTCCGAAGAAGATTGCCCATCCTATCGACCGTTTCGTCATGCTTTCGGAGGCGCCATATAGTTTCAGAGCCTCTTTCCGCACCTCCTCCCGTTCAAAAAGCATCCACAGACAGGCCAAATCGGTTGCCGGATCGCCCGATGTAATATCGCCCCAATCGATAATGGCTTCAACATGCCCGTTTTGTACAATCATATTTCCGGGATGCAGGTCGCCATGAATCAGACACCTCTCCTGCACATCGGGTTCTACCACAGCCTCACACCAACCGACTTCTATCTCCGGTGTAATCAGTCCGGTTTTAAGCTTCAGGCGTTGCATGCGCGCCTCCACGTCGGCAGCCTTGTCCGACAAAGGTACGTCCCGGTATCTATTCCCGGGTGCTTGTTCTGCATTGTAACTATGGAGCTGTTTCAAAAACCGTATCACCCGGAAGGCTTCCGTTTCGTTGGGTAACATACGATCGGCAGCCATCCCCTCAAACCAGGGAACGATGCTCCAACAGAAAGGATAGTTCCGGTCGGGGACACCTACCCTAACGGGTGCCGGTATATCGATCGGAAGCAGAGGCTTGAGCTTCGGCAACCAGGTTATTTCGTTCTGAAGCAGTTTGGATGCCGACACTCTACGCGGCATTCGGACAATATATTCGGAACCCAATCGGTAACTCTCGTTATCCCAGCCCGAACCCAACAAGGCAATTGCCGAACCGGACAACTCCGGGAACTGCGATACGATCAAATTATGCACCAAATCCTCGTTAATATCTACCTCGGCCTTGGGTTCTGTATAAATCATGTTTGTCGACGCTATAAAATAAAAAGTAACCGACAGGAGGACCGTTACTGAAGATCAATTTCTCCGTTTGGTATGGACTTCGTCTGTTGTATGGTTTTTCAAAGAGTGTCCACCGCCCAATCTCGTTCAAATATAACACTATTTTATTTAACCCAAAAGAACGACAGCGCCCTACTATCGTTCTTCGGTTTTGTTGCTTGCCCGATGTCTTGCGTTTCCGTACGGCATAGAACAAAGGCTTATATTTAACGCATAAAAGCTTAGTGCGTTTTAGACATAAACTACGCTTCAATTCATATTCTCTGCCAGTATCTTGTTTTTTTGTTCTACAAACTCCTCTTCTTCCAAGATACCTTTGTCATGTAGTTCTTTTAGTTGTTCGAGCCGCGAAACCCAGTCGGCTTTCTTCTCTTGTTCGCTACTACCCAAAAACCAGTGTGCCACATAGCCGGTAAAAGTTCCGAATAGCCCCATTCCACAAATAACCAAAGTTGCTGCAATCAACCGGCCTTCTACCGTTACGGGATATAAATCGCCGTAACCGATGGTTGTTATTGTGGTGAAAGCCCACCATATAGCATCTTCTGCCGTCTTTATATTCGAAACAGCACTTCTTTCCACCTGCAAAATAGCGATCGAGCCGAAAATAACCGTTAGTAAGGCAATCAATGACGCTGAAGCAAACGTGCCGTTTATCTTCGATTGAAAGATCTGCTGTGTAAGGCGACGAATGGAGCGAAAAGCACGCATAATGCGTATGATTCGGACCAGGCGAAACACCCGTCCGTATTGCAGATAGCCAAACATAGGTATACTGGAAACCAGATCGATCCAGCCCCACCGCATAAACTTCAGTTTTGACTCTGCTTTTACAAAACGATACCCGAAATCGTACAGAAAAACTATGCAAATACCATTATCGATCATAGTCAATAACCGCGATATTTCGTCCGATAGCCTAAAAAACGAATCGACCAGCAATGCCATCAATACATACACCGACAATACCATGATTACCAGATCCTGAAATGTCAGTTTATGCTTCTCTTCTTTCATGTATATATTGTTTTCCTAATAAACTACTTTCTACAGACATACGACCACTCAACAACCTTTTTGTGAGACAAATTCAAAAATCTCATTTCATAAGTTTTGAAATAATGTAAGCCACAGCAACACCGGCATTATGAGCTCCGGAAACATTTTGTGCATACACTTTCGGATTTACATCCTGAGAGAACTTGGTATACCGGTCGACAACACCACTTATAAAAATAAAAGGAGGATTCTGTTGCAGGTAGTTCTTTGCCGAAAGGTAAATCAGGCAATGGGTCGTTTCGAGCGATACTCCATTCACATTGTCCGGATAATGAGTTATAAAATCATCGCCGGTCTCCATATCTTTTGCCGTATACTTGGTATAGTCGGTAACATTAACATCGCCCAATGCGACATAACCGTTATTGATATAGAACTGTTGATTCTCAGGGGAGGGATTCGTCGGCGGACACAACAGAAGTGTGTCGTACTGATTTAAGTCAGCCGGATTCAGCGTATCTATAAAGGCAGTTGAACCCGAAGGCAATATCTGGCTCCAACAATTGCACTGATAATTACTCTTCGAATCGCTATCCCACCCGTTATGCATAAAAACATTGCTGCCGATTACCACAGATCCATTGATATTATCCGATTGAAACGCCGGATTGACGGCAAGACCCGGACCTCCCGAGGCTGTACCCACTGCAATAACCAACTCAATGTCATATTGCATATTTTTATATTGATACGCAAATATAACAGGTATTAAGTTCATTTTTGCTTCCGAACTGGACTGGTCATCTTGCGAACTATTGCTCAGCAAATCGGAAATACACCAGATTTCAATCACTTTCGTATCCGTTTCGAACACAATGCGTGGTACCGAATCCTTAGCTGTTGCCGGCTTGACGGCTCCATACGATGGATAGGTAATCAGTTTCATCGTGTTTGCAATATTCAAATCGATGCGACCATCACTATTATCGGTTATATACTTGTTGGTAAGCACCCAACATACGGGATCGCACTCCCAATACTTATTAACGACCGTAATAATCCTTGTTTTTTGTGCCATAATGAATAGATTTGAGTTAATAATTTATTTTCGACAGGCTTCTCTTCACCACAATCGAAGATCAGCAAAGCTAATTGCATTCTAACAGAACAGAGATAACATATTTCGCACCAACACCAACCTCCACAATGTGATATACACCAGCAAAATCGTATAAACCCCGTAGAGACGTGGCATGCTGCGTCTCCACAATGCCTGATTTTCGGCAAAGGCCGCACCCTGTCACTCTACATTATACAATGTATCGTCATTCCATTTCATAGGATTTTGCTCAATATAATCTGCTATATAATTACACTCTTTTTCGTTGCGAATAATATGGTCATGAAAACGGCTTTGCCATGCAAATTCGATATCCGATTTTGTTGCATAACGTTTCAATGCCGATTTTATGTTACCAACGGTAACCGACAACAACCCACGGTTCTCTGCCATATATCGCATTCGATCATTGGCCATCCGATCTGTGCTTGTAAGGACGCGGCATGCCACGTCTCTACCATTATTCGCCTCATTGTTGCCCATAAATTCCGTATCATCCTGAACTCGGATGTAAATTATCAGGTGGACATGATTGGGCATAATAACATACATTGGGATGGCAGCATAAGGATGATGCACCGACGCCTCCTCTATAATATGTTGCAGGTATTGTCCCAACGGATTCAGCTGCATTATGCCATCGGCAACACGCCCGAAACAAGAAATTTTATTGGCCGTACAAATGGTAATAAAATAGAGACCTCCATTGTAATCGTGCCATAAAGCCCGAGCCGTTGGCACCCGATACTTTCCTTGATATTTTAATGTCATTGTACCATTGAGATTACATATAATATATTGACATCAATTACAACAACCTAACATACGATTAATCTGTGATATGGCATCTGTAGAGACGTGGCATGCCGCGTCTCTAAAACATATCGATAGGAGTTCTATCCATAATAAACCTCCGTTCGCCAATGATTGCCGATACGTTATGCCAATTTCATCATTTCAATAGCATTACAATATAAAAACAACAGACAAGGTATTTATTTCAATCGCAACAACCCGATACACTACAACCAATCGTTACAAAACCCGTAGAGACGTGGCATGCCGCGTCTCTACAATGTACAATTCTGCATTCTTACGATAAAAAATCCAATATGTTTTAGAAAAGCTCGTTAGTAACATATATCCGCCATCAAAAGCATACCTATATTTTGTCTATGCTTTTCTATAACCTTATATTTTCAAATTCATATTCTATAGGCAGTCCCGAAACCATCTTTGCTTCGACTTTTATATTCACTTGACTTAAAATTAACTTTGTCGATTTATTTGTAGTGTATGGCTCTTTTGCCGGATGGAACTTAAGTCCAGTCAATTCTTCGATGGAAGATATTGAAACCTGAAAAGTAGCGGCATCTTCAAAGCCTTCAAAAAATGCTTGCGTTTTGAATGACATAAGTCTCTTACTTTTCTCGACTTCAGAAACAACTATTTTCTTTTTTTCTAATAAGCCACTCTGTCCCATTAGAAAGCCAACCCTTTTAAGAGACTCACCATCTTCAGAATAATATACTATTTTCCAAAAATATTTTGGAAGCTTGACACTCTGACCTTCAACATTAGTTATAAACAACGGATCTGAATCTAGAAGCACAGGACCTGTAAAAACAGAAATCAAAAGATTTTCTGGTTTTGCAACTTTATTCAAGATGTAGGTTTCCAATTTTCTCCATTCAACACCATTTAATTCTTTTACCTGAGGAACGCAATTTGTATAGAAAAAAGTAGATTGTGCAGCCTTCCTTGCAATTTCAATAGTTTCTCCCCATTGAGGGTCTTCTCTTTTGGTCATGTGCCCTTTTTCAAAATCACTCCCTTCTGCTGAATATAGAGCTGATCCAAATTGATATGCAACACCTCTTTTATCCATTTCCCATTTATCACTTCCACCATCAAACAACTCATTACGCTTAATCGATTGTATAAGTGTTCCATTAATATTCGTAGCTGTAAAATATGGGAACTTTCTTTTTTTGCTAAGAAAAATACTATGATGCAAATATTTATACTCTCCAAAATTATCATCTGCACAAGGTGCAATATCGCTAGACTGAGCTGCGGTAAATTGAGGAAATTTAACCTCTAAGTTATCACCAATGAATTTTGAATTATAGCCTATCATAGCTTTGTAAATTAGTCAAGAACACAATAAATCATATATAAAAAACAGCAGTTATTTTTATAAACAAGCCCATAGTGCATTTGTAAATTAAACAACCGGATATAAAATCTACAGGTGGTATGGTATCCATAAAGACGCGGCATGCCACGTCTCTACAATTTGCAAATGCCTTTATGATTGAGTTTCAAGCACAACAACAATTCCATCGTCATTTTTTCTTTTTCTCAATCAAAAATACCTTTTATCCGTATTTCTTTTATTTTCTTTTCACCGGCGGCTAGTGCTGTATTTACGGTTGATGCGGTTATTTGTGATACGGAGCAGCTAACCAACCGTATAGAGACAACAAACATACGTATTTATTTTTAATACATTCAACATTACAAGGATAAAAATGAAAAATATCAAAATATTTTTAGTTTCACCCCTTTAATTTACGCTTGTGTTCCTTTTAATTTCATAACAGAAGGGAGAACTTCGTTGCCGAAATTCCCCCTATCGAACCGAACTGACAAAAAGAGAAACCGAATAGTGACGTTACCGGCCGGTTGGTTACACCACGTAGGTAACAATAACGTTACTGTATACCCGCGAAAGATCACTACCGGCGCCTGCCACACGAAATGCCATCTCTGCCCCGCTGGTCAATCCATTAATGATGGTACTGCGCTTGGTGGTGGTTTTTGTCTCCCACACACTTGTGGCAGTCACCGGAGCATGCGTATAACTGAACTCATAAAAGTCGGCATAGTCTACTGCATCGCACAATGCAACCACACTTCCTTTGTTTTCGCCCATCTTTACCACAAATCCGGTCGGTTTGTCGAGCATACCCACGGTCGATGATTTTTTCCGTACATCGAATCCGCTGGAGAGGATAGTAGCTTCGTCGCCACCGCTGGCAACCTGCACGTAATCGGCCTCCTGCGAGAGAGCCTCTTCGAGCTGCTTGCGTAAACTGTTTTTAATTACGGTCTCTGCTTTTCCACCACCTTGCGTATTGAGCAGTGCCTCGTGGTAATTTTTGACCTGAAGTTTCAAACTTTCCAACGAAGGCGCCGGATTCGGATAGGCTCCATTGCCAGTCATCCGTTCGATAATATACCCTGCCTTTACATCCAGACCGGAGTCGGTATACTTAGCCGATGAAAATGTTTTTACTACTTTTGCTGTTCCCATAAGCATAACTGATTGATTGATTAATAAATAAGAGTCCACTGCTTTATTCAGACCCATTCCATTATATACTTAAGTTGTTTCAACTTATACTTAAGTTGCTTCAACTTATACTTAAGTTGCGGCAACTTATACTTAAGTTACGACAACTTATACTTAAGTTGCTTCAACTTATACTTAAGTTACGACAACTTATACTTAAGATGCTTCAACTTATACTTAAGTTACGACAACTTATACTTAAGACAAAACATCTTTTGCTTTTTGAGAGCTATCTGCTGCACATCCTGTCTTCCGGTTGTAATAGAATACTACAGCACTATTTTGTTTGATTTTGCCTTCTCGTAAGAAAAAACCAGCCTTGTCACAGATCGTTTTCGCTACAAAAATAGGGGTCTGAAAAGCGGTATACATAGATTATTTTTCATCTTTTTTACATGCTTCACCCTATTATTTTCGTTTAATCTATATCCAACTTAAACAAAACAAATGGCGAACAGAAGAGACAGAATACAATACAAATACCTATATTAAAGAATATTACAAAACAAACAAAACACAACAGAGGAGTCGTTTCAAATCGATTTATTATATTCAACCAGAACAAATACTAAAACATAAAATGAAATTATAAACATATACACTTATCTTTGAAAAAATATTTGACTTGCAAAAACGACGCAAATACAGCTGGAAAACCGACCGGCAGGCAAGAAACAACAGCAATAAAAAAGCCGCTACCCGATAGCGGCATAGTAGATAACCCTTAAACTAAGGAAAAACCGATGAGCACCAATCTGAAGTATTTAATTTTGGGAAGGCAACACAAACTCTACACCTGCGCCGTAGACGAAACCGATTACGTTCAGGTACAAAGGCGGTTCTTCGATCTGGAACAGATCACCGAGTCGATGAGTTGTCTGTCGCTTATTTACGATTTACACAAAGGAGAGTTTATCTTTTTCTACAACCGCCTTCGCTCATTTTTCCGTAAAGAAATAGAAGCACAAGGTATTGCGTCGGGAGAAGATTTTATTGACCGGCTGGACGAAGAAAGTCGCATGTACATTCGTGATTATTACAAGAATGCCAGCAAAAAGCTACCGCCGAACAATACATTGAATCACAAAGAGTTTCGCCTCCTGTTTCCGGTTGGACTAAAGCCGACAGGCAAGCAGAAAAACGGATTTCTGCATACGGTTCAGTTGTACGAGACCGACCCCAACGGCAATCCATGGCTACTCTATATTGCCATACACCCGTATGCCCGCAAAGTGGGTGAATCGAAACTACCGGTACTTATTACCCACCCCAAAAGCGGTTCGGTGATCTATCCTGCAATGCGCACCCTTCTTTCGGAACGGCAACGTGAAGTAGCGCATCTGATATCGTTGGGAATGAGTTCGCAGGAGATAGCCGATAAGCTCTGCCTCGACCAGTCGACCATCAATAATAAACGGCAACAGATAAGCGATATGGCCGACACAAACAGTATGCCAAAGGCAATACATAAACTTTTGCTGATGGGGTTGCTATAACCTGACAGCCGAAGAAACAACAGGAAGATACCACCGAATGACGATAGACAGAACGGTAAACCGAATACCGTATCACTCCAAATGATGCCTCCTTTCGGCACATCTTCTATGATCCGGCACCAAAATCGAGCCAGATGCGGAGGTATCGATCAATAAACAGAACCGAAACAGAGCACACAACGGAGATGTAAGTCCGGCGGTGTTGCAAACAGGCGTTATAAAAAATTCCTTTTACCCGACACGTAATGCGTGACAGGCAAAAGGAATCGATAAAATGGACACAAGTGTCAAAACCACATCCGGCACAAAGCGGAATAGCAAACCCGCAGGTTAATTCTGTGCAGGAGCTTCGGTAGCCGGAGCATCTGGTGCCTCTGTCGGGGTACGATGTCCCGCACCTTTCATACCGTGACGCATAGCCGGACGACCCATCTTACGGGCATCGCGCATTCCCATCCGATATCCCGCCATGCGATCTTTCATACGTTGCATTTGTGCCTGATATTTTTTAAATTGTTCGGGCGACAACACTTTCTGCATTTCGGCCTCGTATCCTTTCATTTTGGTCATAAAATCTTTACGGGCATCCTGCATATTTTTCTGCATCTGCTGACGGTCTTTCAGCACCGAGGTTTCGATCTTCTTCATTTTGGCGGCCTGTTCATCCGTCAGATTCAACTCCTGTTTCATCCGTTCGGTATGCTTTGCAACCATCTCCTGAGGATTTTTTACCTGTTTCTGTCCCTGTGCCGATACTCCTCCAACACTCAATGTCGAAAACAAAAGGGCTAAGCCCAGAATTGTGTTACTTTTCATAAGTCAAAAAATTAAACGTTACTATTAGCTCTATCATAAGTCTGTTTGTCTATTTGACGTTATCTCCATCCACAAGTTTAAAATAATAAGGAACAATTAACTCACTATCAAAAGATAAGCAAATAAAATAAACGGTACGTTAATCCGATATAAGGCATAAAAAAGGAGGGCAATGCAACTTGTCCTCCTCCCATACAGCTTTTACCGTAAATCATAGCTTAGCATGTGCCCCGTCGCAAAATGGCTTATTTTGAGAATGTTTGCAACCGCACAGAAAATACTTTCCGGCCTTTTCGGGGGTAAAAAATACCGGTACAAAGTCAGTACCGTGATGCGATCCGTCACAAAAAGGTTGATTTTTACTCTTACCACAAGCACACCAGTGATACTCTTTGCCGGCTTCCAGCTCTACGGCATACGGTCCTTTTTTAGCTACTTCAGCTTCCATAACTATTTTAGATTTAAGAATGAATAAAATAAAGAATGATTGCATTCTCTTATTTGCCCAGAACAAATGTAGCACTATTTTGAAAAATTCGTTCCGAAGCCAGCATTTTTATATAAGAATGACAGCACAACGCTCCATTTGTTTTTATTTCTTTATCTTTGCTTACCAAAACCGGCAAATCTTTACGGTTTATTTTCATACATACCGAGAATAGCGTACATTTGCAGCCATTTTCTACATCATTTTATTCTATGAGTGACGTAAAACACAAAGTACCTTTTGGCGCTATCGGCCTGATAGTCGCAATCGGTATCGTTTACGGAGACATCGGCACCTCCCCTTTGTATGTAATGCAAGCTATTGTGGGCGACACCCATAATGCATCGGCCGAATACATTATCGGAGCCATTTCGTGTATTATATGGACGCTCACGCTCCAGACCACCGTAAAATATGTATTGATTACCCTGCGGGCCAACAATAAAGGCGAGGGTGGAATTCTGTCGTTGTTTGCCCTGCTGCGTAAAAAATACCGTTGGGCCTATGTTATTGCCGCCATCGGAGCCGCCACCCTACTTGCCGACGGCGTTATCACCCCCTCTATCACCGTCATTACGGCCATCGAAGGGATGCACGGCATCCTTCCCTCAATGCCTATCATACCAACTACAATAGGAATATTGCTACTACTCTTTCTCATTCAACCGTTCGGCACTGCCTGGCTCGGGAAATCGTTCGGCAGCATCATGCTTATCTGGTTTACCATGCTGGGTGTGATGGGAATTACCCATATTTTTGCTTTTCCGTCCATTATTGAGGCTTTCAACCCCTGGCACGCCGTCCATTTTCTCTTTACAGTACCCAGTGCCTTTGTTGTTTTGGGAGCCGTATTCCTGTGTACCACAGGAGCCGAAGCGCTTTACTCCGATCTGGGACATTGTGGATACAACAACATACGCGTTTCGTGGATCTTTGTAAAAACAACCCTTATTCTCAACTACCTCGGGCAGGGAGCCTGGATCATTACCAACCCGGCTAAGATTGTTCCGGGAGTAAATCCCTTCTTTGCCATGATGCCCGACTGGTTCTCCCTCTTCGGGGTAATTATGGCTACGCTGGCAGCTATTATTGCCAGTCAGGCGCTTATCAGCGGTTCGTTTACCATCATCAGCGAAGCCGTTTCGATGGATATATGGCCGAATATTTATATCAAATATCCGTCGGAGGTAAAAGGACAGATGTATATTCCGGCAGTCAATCACATGCTGATGGCACTTTGCATACTGATGGTTATCACCTTCGGATCTTCCACCAACATGGAGGCAGCTTACGGACTGTCGATCACCATCACCATGCTGATGACCACGTTGTTACTCTTTATTTATTTCAGAGCCACCAATAAACCGCTTTGGATGAGTATACCACTCACACTCTTTTTCCTGACGGTGGAAACCTCTTTTCTGATTGCCAATCTGCATAAGTTTGCACACGGTGGTTTTGCCACCATTATTATTGCCGGCATTCTGTTTACCCTTATGTACATCTGGTACAACGGCCGCCGTATCAAAAACCGTTGCGTCAGCTACGAACCAATCAAATGTTCCATTCCTATTATCGAAGAGATCAGCAACGACGAGGGTATCCCAAAGTTTGCCACACATCTGGTGTACGTTACACGGGCAAAGTATCCCAATGAGATGGAGAGTAAAATTCTCTACTCCATTATTAATAAACAACCCAAACGTGCCGACACCTACTGGTTCGTCTACCTGACACGTAGCGACGATCCGTATGAATTCAATTATACGGTAAAGACGTTTTCGTCCAAAAGAATATTCCGTATCGATATTACATCGGGCTTTAAGTTGGGCGTTCATATGGATACCTATGTGCATCAGATTGCGAAGGAGATGGAAGAGAAAGGACTGGTAGATCTGGGAAGCCGTTATAACTCTCTGTCGCGCCACAACATCGAAGGCGATTTCAGGTTTGTGGTGGTAGAACGCATCTTGCGTATGCATGCTCAAATGCCCGCCTTTAAAAAATCGATACTGATATTATACCATCTGATGAAACGCATGTCTACTTCCGACACACAGATACTGGATCTCGACCCAACCAATGTCACCGTAGAAACCGTGCCGATGGCACAGATACAATAGAACTATTTTGATCTTACTGCAAGGTTGCATTCTGACAAAATGCAACCTTTTTTTGTTTCGAAGCGAAATCTCAGATCCAAAAGAAGCTAACAATCAGCTATTTCCCTTTTCAGCACAATCTTTCTATCGGAGCACTATCCATTCTATCAAAGTTTTGTGTAAATTAGCGTCCCGCAATTCAAAAAAAACAGATGGCAGACAAAATACAAAAGGTTCCTTTCAGTTCCGTCGGATTGATTGTAGCAATGGGCATCGTCTACGGTGACATCGGCACCTCTCCTCTTTATGTAATGCGTGCTATTATGAGCGGGCTCAACATGCCGGCAGCCGATGCTGTTGTGGGAGCCATATCGTGTGTAATCTGGACACTCACCCTTCAAACTACACTAAAATATGTTATCATCACTCTGCGGGCCAACAACAAGGGCGAAGGTGGAGTCTTGTCCCTCTACGCTCTGATCCGAAAGAAATTCAGATGGGGATATGTGTTTGCCGCCATCGGTGCTTCTACCCTGCTGGCCGACGGCATTACCACACCGGCCATCACGGTTACTTCGGCCATAGAGGGAGTACACGCCTATCTTCCGTACGTTCCGGTACTGCCTGTTACCATTGCCATTTTGCTCATACTTTTCATGCTGCAGCCCTACGGCACCTCATCGTTGGGAAAGATGTTCGGCAGCGTAATGTTTGTTTGGTTTCTGCTACTGGGCTTTCTCGGAGCAATGGCCATCTCTTACAATCCATGGATCATCAAAGCCTTCAATCCCTGGTATGCCATCCGGTTTCTGATGGAGGTTCCCAGCGCATTCGTTGTTCTGGGCGCCGTCTTTTTAGCTACTACCGGAGCCGATGCCCTCTATTCTGACCTGGGACATTGCGGAATAAAAAACATCCGTGTCTCTTGGGGATTCGTCAAAACAATGCTTATCCTGAACTATCTCGGACAGGGAGCTTGGATCATCTCGCAGGGCGGAAATATTCCCGCCGATGTTAATCCGTTTTACGCCATCATGCCGTCGTGGATCTCTCCCTTCGGAGTTGTCATGGCTCCATTGGCGGCCATCATCGCCAGTCAGGCAATGATTACCGGTTCGTTTACTATCATCAGTGAAGCAATTTCGATGGATATATGGCCCAATATCTACATTAAATACCCCTCGGAGTTCAAGGGGCAGATGTATATTCCGGCCATCAACCACATGCTTATGGTGCTCTGTCTGGTCATGGTGCTTGGTTTTCGCTCTTCGTCTAACATGGAAGCGGCTTACGGGCTCTCCATTACTATCACCATGCTAATGACCACTTCGTTGTTGTTTCTGTACTTCCGCACCAAGCAATATTCACTCTGGATGGCCATACCGCTCACGCTCTTCTTTCTGACGGTCGAGACATCGTTTCTGATCGCCAACCTGCACAAATTTATGCACGGCGGTTTTGCCAGTGTAATCATAGCCGGATGCATGTTTACCTTTATGTATGCCTGGTACAACGGACGACGCATAAAAAATCGCTGCGTGACCTACGAACCGATCAAAGGATCGATTCCCGTACTGGAGCAAATCAGCAACGACCTTACCATTCCAAAGTTTGCCACACACTTAGTCTATGTTACCCGGGCAAAATATCCGAACGAGATGGAGAGCAAAGTACTCTTCTCTCTGATAAACAAACAACCGAAACGTGCCGATACCTACTGGTTCGTCTACCTGATCCGCAGCGACGAACCGTATGAGTTCAGCTACACCGTCAAAACATTCTCTCCCCAAAAGATATTCAGGGTCGACATCAAAGCCGGTTTCAAAAGGGGGTTACACATCGACCGATATCTTCACGAAATTGCACAAGAGATGGAAGAGAAAGGACAGGTAGATCTGGCAAGTCGCTATCCATCGCTGGCCGCCAACCATATCGAAGGCGATTTCAGGTTTGTTGTGGTAGAACGGGTATTGCGGGGCAACATGCAAATGCCACCACTGAAGAAGACCATCCTCACCCTTTATTACCTGATCAAGAAATTTTCTACCTCCGACACTCAAATTTTAGACCTCGATCCGTCGAATGTAACCGTAGAAATGGTACCTTTGTTCAATATTTCGCCAACTCAGGAAAAGCCTAAGAGTTAGACGAAACACGACAAGTACCAACATTTCAAAAAACACGCCGCTATGCAGGATGTGAGAAAAAAAATATTACTCGGCGATAATCAGGATTTAACCAAGTTGGGACTGATTCATGCCCTTGCGGGAATGAGATGGGTAGACGAGATATCCGATATTGACACAAAGAAAGAGCTAACGACCAGACTCTTAAAATGGTCGGATGCCATTGTTATCCTCGATTATACCCTTTTCGATTTTTCGGATGCATCCGAGTTGATCAATATCTCCGACCGATTCAGAAATACGCATTGGATACTGATGTCGGAAGAACTAAGTACCGACTTTTTGAAAAGAGTAATTTATAGTAGCGAAAGTTTCAGTATCATTTTCAAAGATTGCTCTTATTCAGAATTAATCCTCGCACTGGAGCAGGCTGCCAAAGGCGAACGATTTATCTGCAGCAAAGCGTTCAATATTCTCACCAACAAATCGGTACCGGAACCAACGGTTGAAGAAAACAGACTGACCACGACCGAACGGGAAGTGCTTCAGTTGATTGCTCTGGGCAAAACAACCAAAGAAATTGCCGCCGAACGCAACCTGAGTTTTCACACCATCAATGCTCACCGCAAAAATATTTTCCGGAAACTGGAAGTCAATAACATACACGAAGCCACCAAATATGCCATTCGGGCAGGAATTATAGATATGTCCGACTATTATATCTAACTGATTGATGTTTCAAAAATCGTTTACTATACTGGCCGACGGATGTTTTCCTACTCATGAAGCCCCTTTAACTCATCTACGAAATGCTCAATGCGTGGTATGCTGTGACGGAGCAGCGGCTAAACTGACTGAATTCGGACGCCAACCCGATTATATTGTAGGAGATCTCGACAGTCTACCCGCCACGCTCAAAGAAAAATATGCCGACAGACTCTACCCATCGGCCGATCAGGAGACCAACGATCAGACCAAAGCCGTGCTGTTTTGTAAAGAGCAGGGCGCAACGGCCATCACCATCATCGGAGCCACCGGATTACGAGAAGATCACACACTGGGCAACATTTCACTGCTGGCCGACTATGCCGAGACGTTTCCCGACATTGAAATGATGACCGACTACGGTATTTTCACCGTGATGACCCGAAGCGGTTCCCTACCTAGTTACAAAGGGCAGCAAATATCTGTTTTCGCATTCGACAGCCGGGCGCGGCTCACAGTGGGTAACCTGAAATATCCGATTCCTAACAAACCGCTATCATCGTGGTGGCAGGGCACTTTGAATGAAGCGCTGGGAGATTCCTTCACTATGACCTTCGAAGAAGGGCGTTGGATTGTATTTAGGTGTTACTGACATACCACACGTGTGGTATCAATTTACCATTCTTGGGGGATTTTCCGGCTTGGGTAAACCCTTTACCTTTGCAGTATAAATTCATTCTAAAACAAAAAGACATGGCTACACAAGACTTACGATTCGAAACGCTGCAGGTACACGCAGGACAAGAGGCAGATCCAACCACCAAATCGAGGGCAGTACCTATTTATCAAACCAGTTCGTATGTTTTCGACGACGCAAAAGATGGCGCCGATCTGTTCGGACTGCGTAAATTCGGCAATATTTACACCCGTTTGATGAACCCTACCACCGACGTGTTTGAAAAACGTGTCGCAGCTCTAGAAGGCGGAGCCAGTGCATTAGCCACTTCATCGGGACAATCGGCTCAATTCATTGCCCTCAACAACATACTCGAAGCAGGCGAGAATTTCATTTCGACACCTCACCTCTACGGAGGCACCTATAATCAGTTCAAAAATCAGTTCAAACGGCTCGGCGTGGAGGCACGATTCACCGTGAATGACACCCCCGCAGAGTTTGAAGCGCTGATCGACGACAAGACAAAAGCCATCTATCTGGAAACGATCGGTAATCCCGATCTGAATGTTCCCGATTTTGAAGCCATTGCCGCAGTTGCCGACAAACACGGTATTCCTCTGATTGTGGATAATACGTTTGGCGCCGGTGGTGCCATCTTCAAACCGCTCGAACACGGAGCTACCATCGTAGTGGAATCGGCCACCAAATGGATCGGCGGTCACGGTACTTCGCTCGGTGGTGTAATTGTCGACAGCGGAAAATTCAACTGGGGTAACGGCAAATTTCGGGTATTTACAGAACCATCACCCAGTTATCACGGATTGGTATTCTGGGATGTATTCGGCACAAACGGACCTTTCGGCAATATTGCATTTACCCTGCGTGCACGCGTAGAAGGCGTTCGTGACTGGGGAAACACCATCAGTCCGTTCAACTCCTTTCTTTTGTTGCAGGGTTTAGAAACACTATCTTTGCGGGTAGAGCGTCACGTGAGCAATGCGCTTACGCTGGCCGAATGGCTCGAGCAGCATCCGAAAGTAGAATATGTAAACTACCCGGGACTGAAAAGCAACAAATATCACCAGTTGGCCACGAAGTATTTCAAAAATGGTTTCGGAGGAGTTCTCACCTTCAAGGTAAAAGGAGACCCTGCAAATGCCGACAAACTGATTGACAACGTAAAATTACTGAGCCACCTGGCCAATGTAGGCGATGCCAAATCGTTGATTATCCACCCGGCAGCCACCACCCACGAACAACTCTCTCCCGAAGAACAAAAGGCATCGGGTGTGGAGCCGGGTCTGTTGCGTATTTCGGTAGGTATCGAGCACATCGAAGATATTAAAGGTGATATTGCTCAGGCATTGGATAAAATTTAATTTACAACATCGTAGATACACACGGCCGTGTGTATCTACCACATAAAAATAATATTATCATGGCAAAAATTGTAACACAACTGACAGACTTAGTCGGTAATACGCCGTTATTGGCTCCGGCTAATTTCGCTAAAAACCATGGCCTCAAGGCCAAAGTTATTTTCAAGCTTGAATATTTCAACCCGGCAGGAAGCGTCAAAGACCGTATTGCTTTGGCCATGGTGGAAGATGCAGAGAAGAAAGGTCTTTTGAAAGAAGGATCGGTGATTGTGGAACCCACCAGTGGAAACACCGGCGTAGGGTTGGCCTTTGTTGCCGCAGCCAAAGGTTATCGTCTGATCATTGCCTTACCGGAAACGTTTAGTGTGGAGCGTCGAAATTTGCTAAAAGCATTAGGTGCCGAATTGGTACTGACCACCGGCACGTTGGGTATGGCCGGAGCCATCGAAAAAGCGAAAGAGATCGCCGCCGGAATTCCGAATTCATTCATCCCGCAACAATTTGAAAATCCCGCAAATCCTGAAGTACACAAACGCACTACAGCAGAAGAAATTTGGCGCGATACCGACGGCAAAGTCGATATTTTCATTGCCGGTGTAGGCACAGGTGGTACGATAAGCGGTGTAGGAGAGGCATTGAAAAACCACAATCCGAATGTTAAGATAGTGGCTGTCGAACCGACCGAATCGCCCGTTCTTTCAGGTGGCACTAAGGGTGCTCATAAAATACAAGGCATTGGTGCCGGTTTTGTTCCTGCGATATTCAACCGCGAGGTTATAGACGAAATACTCCTCATCAAGAGTGACGATGCGATTAAAACAAGCCGCGAACTGGCACAAACTGAAGGTTTATTAGTCGGCATTTCGTCAGGAGCCGCTGCTTATGCCGCATTAGAACTTGCAAAGCGTCCCGAAAACGAAGGAAAAACCATTGTGGCGCTGTTGCCCGATACCGGCGAACGTTATTTATCTACCGTTCTTTATGCCTTCGACGAATACCCGATTTCTTAATTCAGGGATGGATTTTGTGTTCTAGTTTGCTAATTCTGAAATAATTTGAGTCATTTCATTGGATTTGATTCATATCAATCCGGTTCCATTGAGAAATATATCCGGATAAATTAAAGTGAGTGATTGTGAAAAGAGTCGTCCTTGCCACTGCGGCAAAGGGCGACTCTTTTATTATAGACATAATCGAATGCCTATCGGCCGTGATGCCGCATAGGTTCTGGATCGGCCACTTCATTGAGATAGATTACTCCGCCTACGATAGCAACCGTACCAACTCCTCCCATGATATGCCCGAACGTTGTTGTTTTGTTTACATAAAACATATTATCAGAGGACAAAACAGACGAAGGAGACATATACGTTTGCATAACTTCGGATACCCAAAAAGGCTTGTCAATATATGTCACATTGCTAAAATTATCGTTGATTGACAATGTCAAAAAACACCGGAAAGTAAATGGAGTATTCTCCTGGGTAAAGCTGTATTTATCAACCTTCGTATTGCCTTCATCTCCAAAAGTGACTTTTTCCCTCAAGTTTTGAGGTAATGACTTAAAGAAACCGTTCACAATGGCTAACGGACGTACCGACACATACGAATTAGGCGGGATAAAGCTGATTTGTTCTCTTTTTTGAATTACGCCATCGGTTGAAGAGGATGAATAAGTGTTATTTCGAACCCTCACAGCACTATTCGTGGTAGAAGTATTGATATACGAGTCATCATTCCACAGAGACCAACGCGAACCGTCACCATAAACTACTGCCGATTTTTTCCAGTCGACATATAGCGGTTGGTTCATCTTGTTATACACCTGCACGGTTAACGGACAGTTGTACCCCGAGAAGATATAGCGAATCTTCACCGTATCATTTTCCCAGACAAAAGACTGTTGATCCTGATGATAGATGTTACTATCCAATGTAATGTACTGATATTGTGTGCAGGATCCCAACAATACAGCAAAGCAAAGCAAAAAGAAATTTCTCATAATGGCACTTAAATTGATTGGATAAAGATAAACAGTTTTTCTACGTAAATAAAGACCTACCTATCTTTTTATTCTAAAATATGTCAATCTACAACAATAATAAGATGACTCAAACAAATAAAACGCTGCATAAAAAGAGCGATTACGACACAAAAAAGCCATCTGCGTTTAACAACGACAAATGGCTTTTTACAAAATCAATTAAAATCAAAGTTTTATATCCTGACCATATATTTCTCCGAATCTATTCACAACCTCGATTCTGATCTGCTTGACCCCTTTGGTCGGCTTGACACGGAACAAATGTGCAGTCTGATATCCTGTCGGCTTTCCTTTCATATCAATAAAAGCCTGATCTTCGTCGGAAAATTGTGCCATGTGCCCTTTCAACTCTCCGTCTTCATAATATTGTATCTTCCAAAACGGATCCCAATCCCAGACATTTATCACCAGATATTCCGGTTGCGTTTGAAAATCACCCGGTTTGTAAACCCGAAACTGATACGCCAAGTCACGTCCAGTAGCTTTGTAATGCCATTTCACACTATCTCCGTTCACATCAACCACTAAGTAGCCGTTAGGAGCTCCGCACCTGTTCACTTCGCCTGCCCACCATGCACCACATGCCGCACCGATATTGTGTTCGTATACTGCCGGAGAAGCTTCTTCGTTTTCATAAAAATGGGTATGACCAGTAAAAATATGCACATTGTAATTTTTCAGCAAATCCAGGAGTTCAGCCCTGTTTTTAATATTGCCTGATCCGTTCGATGTCTTGTTTAAAACCGGAGCATGCATGTTCAAAAAAAGCGTGGTTCCCGGTTTCACATAACTCAAATCGTTCTTCAACCATTCGAGCTGATCCTGAGGTATTCGCTCTTTGTATTTCTTATCCTGAAAATAGTCGATATCATTGATTGTCACCACATGTATTTTTCCGAGATCAAAAGAGTATGCCACCGGACCGAAATTCGATTCATAAATCTCTTCGGCAAAATGATTTGCAGGATCTTCGGAATTCTGAAGGCTGTTATATGCCAAATTGAAATCGTGATTTCCTATAGTGGAAAAGACAGGAACGCCCAACGAACCGATTGCCGATTTATAGGCCGGAAAAAGATCCATAGCATCCCATACGTTATCACCCAGTGTCATGACGTAAACTTCATGGTCTCCGGCCTGAGCAAATGTCTCTTTCAAATCGGGAACAGTCTCTTTCTGAAAACGATCTAATTGCGTATAATTGCGCACCTGCGGATCCGAAATGGCAACATATTCGAATGCCGATAACCGATCGAGACGCGACTGCAATACAAAATCGCATCGATTCGTCGCCTGCCCGCCAATCAACCGTGCATAATAACCATCGGCAATACCTCTGCTTGCCTGAATCCGGTATGCCGCCGGTACCGAAATAGAAACATATTTACTACGAGCCAGATCGGAGGACAAGTAATACATTCCCTCGGCATCGGTTGTCGTAAAATGAAATCCGTCGTTCACTACCACACCTGACACCGGTTTACCTGTCTCATCAACCACCATTCCTTTTACGGTCATCCCCTCTTTATCGGGTATCACTAGGCCCGATAGTTGCTGTTTTGCTTCTACGCCTACAGGCTGAGCCTGACAAGCCGCAAAGGGCAACATCAACATCAATCCACACAGAGCAATCTGTTGAAAAAATCTTCTCATTTTTATTGTTTTATTTATCGTTAGTTCGATTATCAAATTACTTTTATATCCACACAATCGAACAGTGAAATAATTTCCTCCGGAGAAATAGCCTTATTCACCTCGCGCTCAAACGGTGCCGATTCGTCATCAAAGCAAATCACATTGGCACAGTCGAAAATATGACTCAGCTTACGGATTGCTTCGTCTCTGGTAACCCACCCTTTCCGAACAGCTTTTTTATAATAAGCATTCACCTTATTTACAGCATTATAAACGGCAGGTTTCACTATTTCGATATTTGAAGTAGACGGACCTATCGTTACATTGTAAACATGAGTATAGTTTTGATTAAATGCATTCCATTTGGCAGAAAGGTCACCTCCGAGAAAATGTTCTTCTTCGAAAGTTGCTTTCGGGGTAGGAATACTGCCATAAACCTTAAAGAGATAACGTGTACGAACATTGGTTGTTGCAGACGATACACTGCTGATTTCTTTACTTGTAGCATGATTCACTGCTGCAATTTCCGTATAAGTCTGCGCCTGAACGGTCAAAGACACTTCCATCAGCAACAGGCTAATGTAAAGCAATTTCTTCATTGTTATTCGTATTGATAATTAAAAATCATTTCTGCCATATAAGTTTAATAGAAAAGTCATCTCCACCCATATTAGCTTTCGCGGCTTGATAATTTTTCAAATTTGTCCGTTGCATAACTGCCGGATATTTATAGCGATAAGGCATCGAATTGCCAGTAGGAATACCACTTCCCCGTGGAAGTACCGGATATCCGGTTCGGTTTAATTCGTACCAGGCCTGACAATCGCAAAAAAACAGCGCATAAAATTTCTGCAACATAATACGTGAAAGACTGCCATCATACGCAACGGAAGTATTCGAAAAGTAGGTAGAAGGCACTACGCCGCCCCATTGTGTAATAGCGGCACTAACTCCATTTTGATAATGTGTTTGTGCACTCTCGGTTATAATACCACGCTGCGCTAATTCTGCTTTAATCAATTCCACTTCAGCATAATTCATCAATGTCAATTTCATAGGTGCAATTGCCAGACTGACATTAGGTTGAGAATAGCTACCGGAAGGCACCACGCTATAACCGCTTGGCATACCCACATACGATTTCACCCCATTATTAGTCGCCTTGGTGGCAAAAATAGCTAACCGGGGATCATTCCAACTTTGCAGATTACTCACAAAAAAATCAGATAAATATGTATAGGATGTAAAATCGGACGATCTTGTTAATGGAGCCAATAGTGGAGAAACTCCCGAAACATATAATAACGCTGCATCATCATTGGAGGCGAATACCGGGTATTTGGTCGGATTATTAATCATTTCAACCAGTTTTGTCTGTGCATCGAAACCATCAACGTTCAAAACACGCAACAGCACCCTCATCCTAAGAGAATTACAAAATTTCTTCCATTTCAATATCCCGGTAGAAACACCAGATGTAAGCGTCGCGTCCGTAGAATAAAGTAACTCGCCACCGGTATTATATTTTAAGCCGGACGCCGTATTGAATATATTATTGGCCGAATCAAGATCGTTAATCAAAGCAGTATAAACCTCCTTTTGAGTATCGAATTTCGGAGTATATACACCCTCGTCGCCACTACTAGCTTCAGACATGGGTATATCACCGAAAGAATCGACCAACAATTGATAAATCCAGCTACGTAAGGTAATCGCAACAGCATGGTAATTCGGCAAATTGAGCGCCACCGACTCTTCCTCCATTTTTTTAATATTATTCAACCATTTATAATAAGTTGTCCAAGTACCGTCTCCGGCTGCATCGCTAAGATAGTACCAACCTACACCCGTAGAACTTGATGTCAAAACTTTGGACTGTAACAGCGGAAATGCAAAATCGTCATAACGATTCCAGTTATAAGTTGCCATCCCATAGAGAACTGGGTTGAGCAATGTACCGGGATTTACATCGGTAAGGCGGGTTGAATCGGTATTTAATTCATCAAACGAACCACAACCTGTAAGTAGCAAGATTGAAGCTATCATGCAGATTAATATTCTATTTTTTGTTTTCATCTTCACAATGGATTATTTGCAACATTAAATCATTATTATCTTCACGTTCAAATTATTATACAACAATTTAAAAACTCACATTTAAATTAGCTCCGAAAGTTCTAGTGGTAGGCAAAGATCCGGTTTCCACTCCTGGAACAATCGTACTGCCATTCAAAGCAACAGTTTCAGGATCAAACATCGGATATTTTGTAATACACAAAAGGTTACGTCCGTAAATTGCTAAAGAAGCATTGTTTAACGGCGTTTTTGCCAACAACTTACGCGGGAGCGTATACTCAAAACGCATTTCTCTCAATTTGATAAAAGAGGCATCGAAGGAATTGGTTTCCACATTCGATATTTTATTGTATTCTTTGTAGTACGATTCTACTGTAACCAATTTATTATTAGCGCTGTATGTTCCATCACTATTAAGAACGACTCCGGGCGCCACCATATAAATACCACCCAGTTGTGTAAGTGATGAATTACTTGTAATGCGAGAATCGCTAGCTGCAATATAATAAGCAGTGCCTGGCAAACGTCCATTAAGCGTATAAGCAAGCTTTCCTTGTTCTACCATTTTATAAAATGATTGCGAATAAACCAGCCCTTTCCATTGTCCATCAATCAGAAAACTCAACTTAAAGCCTTTATATGACAATTCATTATACAGACCACCCTTCCAGGCTGGATAAGCGCAACCCACATATTGGATTTCGCTAGTTGTCGTCGGCAGGCCATTCGAACCGATTATAACATCTCCATTTTCATTACGTTGCAGTTTGTACCCCCATAAATCTCCTGTTGTTCCTCCCACTTTTCCAATAATGGAAACACTACCAACCGAACTGATTGTCTGGTTTTCGTCCGAACCGGCCGCTAACGAAAGAATCTTATTTTCGTTACGAGACCATGTTAACTTTGTATTCCATTTGAAATTTTTATTTTGGATGGGAACTACATTCAATTCCACTTCATAGCCTCGATTACGAACATTGCCCGAATTTATAGTTGCCCGGGTATAACCGGTTGTAGGATCGATTGGTGCATCAAGAATCTGATTTCTAGTCTGATTATAATAAAAAGTCAAATCAATTCCGACTCGATTATTAAACATGCGAAAATCCATACCGGTTTCGAAGTTGGACGAAATTTCTGGTTTTAGATCTTGATTATAGAGCGTTGTCGGCATTGTAACCGATCCGGAAAAATCACTAGTTGTATAATATGCTGACGTCTTATACGGATCTGTATCGTTACCGACCTGAGCCCACGAGGCTCGTAACTTAAAATAACTGATTGGTTTTGGCATTGATAATATTTCAGACAACAATGCACTTCCTGTCACGGAAGGATAGAAAAACGAACGATGCGCAGACGGAAGTGTAGAGGACCAGTCATTCCTTCCGGTTATATCTAAAAACAACCTGTTTTTATAATCCCAGTTTGAAATAAAATAGACACTATTGATTGCTTTTTTTCTAATATCCGTCGACACAGCAGGATTTGATACCCCATTGGCCAGCTTATATACCCCTGGAGTAATCAACCCAGTAACTGAAGCCGAAAGCATATCATAATATTTGTACATCATATTACCACCAACGGATGCATTCATGTGTATCCCACTCGTATAACTATCATGATATGACAATAAAGCATCACTATTTATCTCATAATCAAAGACATTTTGCTTTCTAAAAAACCCAGTAGAATACACCACATCACTAACCGTCCGATGCTGTTCTCGCACATCGGACGAGAGCTGCATACCCGATCGAACCATCAACTCCATTTTTCGGGTCAACTGCAAATTTGCTGATAATGTGGTCATATTGCTGTGTTTCTCCGACGGATTGACATTTTCATACAAGGTAACAAAAGGATTTCCGATATAAGAACTATAAGGCTGCAACTGAGCCACTTTCTCTTGACCGTTTTTCCACATAGGTCGCAACCAATCCAAATTAACATTCGGATTCTGAAATATCATAAAATAAGTGATAGAATTACTATTATAGCCCAAAGCCGGAACATTATCTGTCTGACGGTATGTATAACTACTCTTGGCACTTATTTTAAGGACTCTTGACACCTGCTCCTGAGCAGAAAAACTGGCAATAATACGTTGAAAACCAGTATTAGGCAGGATCCATTCGTTTTTGGTATGCGTAACCGACATCCTCATAGACCCTTTATCTCCCTTGCCGTCTACGGCTATTGCATTGGTAAGAGTATAGCCGGTTTGAAACAACCCCTTGATATTATTTTTATAGGCAACCCATGGTGTTGCGGTTGTCGATCGGGTTTGAGTGACCGGATCAAACTGATAATATACCTGGTTTGCATTGAATTGCGGTCCATAGGCACTACTGGTACCACTGGTACTGGTATTTCCATCCGACGAGGCTCCGTAAGAATAATATTGCTGTCCGGAATATATCGTGCCTGTTTTGCCAATATAGGAGGGCAAACCTTGTCCGAATTCATATTGATAATCCGGCCAACGCATCACTCCATCTACACTAAAATTAGAGCTATATGTTACTCCCACACCTTTTTTAGATCGGCTACCCGACTTGGTTGTAATCATAATTACACCATTAGCGGCCCGTGTTCCATATAAAGCAGAGGCACTAGCTCCTTTCAACACCTGAATATTTTCAATATCCTCTGGATTAATATCTGAAAAACCATTCCCATAATCAATAGATAACTCTGATGATGTGCCGGCACCATAAGCAACACCAGGGTTTGTCATTGGGCTACTCATCGGAACACCATCGAGCACCACCAACGCATTGTTTCCATCTTTATTCAACGAAACATCCCCGCGTAACGAAATGCGTGATGACGAAAGAGGACCGCCAGGAGATAGAATACTTAATCCGGCAACCTTTCCACTCAGTGCACTCGACCAGTTATTAGGCATAGAAGAAGTTATCATCTCTCCTTGTACTGTCTGTGTAGCATAGCCCAACCCTTTTTCTTCACGCTTGATACCCAATGCCGTCACGACAACATCAGTCAGTTGCTTCGAATCTTCTTCCAACTTAATAGTAATCGTACCATTGGCATAGACCTGTTCGCGGGTTTTATATCCCACATAACTAAAAACAATCACACTCTTCGAAGAAAGAGTCCTTCTCGATTTGAACGAAAATTCGCCGCTTGCATCGGTAACAGCCCCGTCTGTCGAACCCTTTACTGTTACAGTTGCTCCTATCAATGGCTCTCCTTTGCTATCCGTCACTTTTCCTTTCACCACACTCTGAGCATAAAGCATGACTGGCATTAATGTCAGTAGAATCAAGCTCAGCCTCATCCAATTTTTCAACAGTCTCATCGTACACATATATTTTATTTGGTTAATATTTAACTTTCTATATTGCAATTACAAATGCTTTCTATCGCTTATAATTCCGATACAAAGGGAGCTTTATTATATTAACCTACCATAAACAAAACGTTACGATTTTATAACATTAACCACACAAGACAAAAAAAAAGAGAGCATAACCCATGGCGGATCATACTCTCCATAAATGCCTTGACACCTACTTGTTACCTACTACACCGGAACATAGATCTCCGTCTTCAGTTTAGCTGGTTCGGTTTTGTCGGGATTATTGAGGTATTTTTCAAAACAAGCAACATTGCGCAACTGCATCCCGCTTTCGGGCAACCAATGGCCGAAAATAGTATCGTACACAGAGTCCAGCTTATCGTACGATCCCTGATAAAGGAAAACGGCATATTTACCTCCCGGCAAAGTCTTCACACCAATCGCACCTTCTGCTTTGGCTGGTTTATGAATAACGAGACAAATATCGGTTCGCAACTTGTCGGCTTCCGTCACTTTCGGATCATCGTGATAAACACAAACATGTTCGATACCCGCCGTAAAAAGCTTTTGCGACTTCACGCAAGCCCAGAGTTTTGTCCAGGTTCCACCAAAATCGAGCGAAGAATAGTCACCGATATGCCGGATATAAATCACATTTTGATCTTCCTGATCAATTATTTTCGGTACTTTCAGATTAAGCGCCGGGTTGATAAATGCTGGTTTCATAATGATAAAATTTTTGTTATTTCTGAATTCGATCGGCGAAATGCCGTAATATTGGTTGAAAATCTTTGACAGAGAAGAGGGCATCTCATATCCCACATTGAAAGCAATATCCTGCACTGGGAGTTCGGTATAACGCAACAACCGCGCTGCGGTTTCCACCCGCATCCGGGTAACATAGGTTCCGATAGGTTCGCCCAGGAATGCCCTGATGATGCGATGAAAGTGAAACGGCGACAAATTGGACAATTCCGCCAGTTTGCACAGATCGAGCTTTTCGTCCAGATGGTTGTTGATATATTCCGTCACCATATTGATGCGCCGTAGATACTCCTCCCGCGTGGTAAGTTTGTTTTGCATAATCGATTTTTGTTTGACGTTGCAAAGATACGCCTTCGACAAACGACCTCTCTTGTCCGATCTTGCTTATTTGAAAATTACTTTCGTCAACGACAAATTCTTCTTACATTCGTCGCACATTACTTATCGGCACAAAATTTGCTGGAAGAGAAACTAATTATACTCATACAACAAAACACCATTATAATTATGAAATACAGCTTTTTCATCATAATGTTTGCCATTTTTCTTACCATGTTCGGCTACGTAATCGGTCGCGGATGGCAGGCATTGCCCTCACAAGGATATTGGCGCCAAGCGTATGCCGGACTCAGTATACTGCTTTTTGTCTCTTTTTTCATTGCTCTTTTCTTAGGGCAAAGAATGTCCATAAGCCTTGCTTCGGCTGTTTCGTTTGCCGGTGATACCTATTTTCTGATAATGATCTACCTGCTGTTGTCGTTTCTGGTAGCCGATATGGTACGAGCAATCAACTCGTTTATCCATTTTGCTCCGGGAGGAATGATGAGCTTCCGGTTCTGGTGGCTAATGGCCAGTTTCGGCATAATTGCCCTCGCTTTAGTTGCGGGTAACTACAAATTCAACCATCCCGAAATAGTATCGTTCAACCTCGAGACCAACAAACCGAAACAAAACAAAGTGCTGAAGATTGTAGCTGTAAGCGATTTGCACGTCGGGTTTTCCATTAAAAAGAAACAGTTACAACACTACGTTGACCTGATCAACGTACAGCATCCGGATATTGTATTGATTGCCGGCGACTTCTTCGACCGGGATGTAGAGTCTGTTGAAAAACAAAAGATGCAGGACGAGCTCCGGCATATCCGTGCTCCGAAAGGAATTTATGCCATCAACGGCAACCATGAGTTCTATTCGGGCAACCTGAAAGCAGTCGACAATTTTTATCACAACGCGGGTGTTCATCTGTTGACGGACGATGTGGCATTGATCGATAGTGCTTTTTACCTCATCGGGCGCGACGACCGCACCAACACGCACCGTAAGCCATTAAAATACCTGACGGAAGGCCTCGATCCGGCATTACCCACCATTTTACTGGATCACCAACCGCACCATCTGGAAGAGGCAGAGCAAAACGGCATCGACCTCCAAATATCGGGACATACGCACGAAGGACAGTTCTCCCCGGGTAACCTTATTGTGAAACGGGAGTTCGAGCAGGCACACGGATACCTGCGCAAAGGCAAAACGCAGTATTATATTTCATCGGGACTAGGCATCTGGGGACCACAATACCGCATCGGCACACAATCGGAGTTGGTTGTAATTAACCTGAAATATTAGGACACACCGAAAACTTGTCTAAACTCAACAATTCCAAATCACAAGATCCTTATCTTTTTCTTGCAAAATTCCCATTCACGGGGCTATCTTTGCGTAGTGAAACTTTTAACAAATGACTGACACTTTATCTTCTTCAACTAACGAATACGTCCACGCCACCGAGTTTGCCGATCTGGCACTCGACATTGCCACCACTATGCTGGCCTCGGGAGCCCACTGCGGACGAATCATCCGCAATCTGGATCGTCTGGCCAAACGGTGGGAGTTGAGCGTACAGATGCAACTCACCTTTATCGGGGTGGTAATGACCGTTACCAGCGAACATGATCTCTTTCACACCGTCACCCGTTATCGCTCTACCCCGCCCCACTCCGTACACCTAGAACTGCTTACCGAGTTCAGTCGCCTGACATGGAAAGCCACCGACGGCGATCTTAACTTTCAACAAGTGCAAGAAGAGACCGAACGGATAAAACGAATAAAACATTACAATTCATGGTCGGTGGCTTTGGCGGTAGGCCTCTCATGTGCCTGTCTCTGTTTATTGGCGGGCGGAAGCTTTATCGACGGTATGGTAGCTTGCGTGGGCGCCTTCATCGGATCGATCGTTAGGGTATTTATCCTGCACCAGAAGTTCAACCCGATGATTGCGTTTGTGATTGCTTCGTTCGTCACCACCATGGTGTCGGGCGCCAACATGGTGTTTCACTGGGGAACGGCACCCGAAACGGCACTTGCCACCGCCGTACTCTATCTTGTACCGGGCGTACCGCTGATCAATTCGCTGATCGATCTGATTGAAGGGCATCTCTCGTCGGCATGGAACCGGGCGCTCTTCGGAGCCTCCATCCTATTGTGTATGGCCGTGGGAATGACTCTGAGCATTGCATTGTTGGGCATCAATAATTTTTAAACATGATTGCAAACTTTATTTTTCGTGTACTGCTCGATTTCGGACTGGCCTTTGTAGTCGGTTTCTGCTGGGGAATTCTCTTCGGTTCTCCCAAAAGGATTCTCTGGATAGCAGGCTTGCTGGGAGCTGCCGGGCACAGTCTCCGCTTCGTTTTGCAGCAAACGGGTACCGAACTGCTTGCCGCCACCATGATCAGTTCCGTCACTATCGGGCTGATAGGCATCTATTGCGCCCACAAAGTACACCATCCTCCGGTGGTCTTTACCATGCCGGCCTTTATAACCATGATTCCTGGTCTCTATGCCTACCGCACCATGCTGGGATGCATTAAACTGACCGATCCGGCAATTATCAGGAAAACGCCAGACATCATGACACAGATAGGTCATAACCTGATGCTCACCCTGTCGTTGCTGGCTATTCTGGCTATCGGGATCTCGATTGCCGCATTGCTTTTCAGGAGCCAAAGCGTAAAGGATATTAATTTCGGAAAACGACAGAAAAAGAATTAAAAACAGGATAAAACAGTAAAGGCTTCGCTTGAGCGGAGCCTTTACTGTTTACTTAATCATCCAGCGCAATTTCATCGAGGATTTTTGCTCTGTCGGGTTGTTTGTCTTGCTCAAAAAAACGAGCGATTATGGCTGATTTTTTTCTCTCTACCCAGGAGAATGCGTCAGAAGAATTAATGTTCGTCAGATGCCACATACCGGCTTCCTGTAAAGCATTTTTTAGCAGAGGGATGGCATCGAAATCAGTTTTCTGAAAGAAGCTCAGCTTGTCCATTCCAAGAAAGATCGCATCGTCCTTGCTCAAATTGACAGCTTTATATAATCGACTTCCTTCCGGAGTCTGCCAGCTGGAAATAGGAAGAAAACTGAGAATTAATAAGCAATCGTTCTGCACTGTAAATGGCAAATACCCAACAATCTCCTTTTCCCGACGAGAACAAACCAGCAGCTTCTGTCCATTGACGGCATCCACTATCTCTGCACCCAGTATAGCGTCGACCAATACCAGATTTCTAAAGAAGGGATTCAGAGTATCCATCCGCTCCTTTAGCCTTTGTAAGGCATGATTCTGAACATATACCTTTAATTGCCGTGTCGCTTCGCATCCTTCAATAATCCGATTGGCCGGGAAAGAAAGCCATGCGATCTGTCGGTTATCTAGCGTTGCTATACCCATCCGAAAGGCCGACCTCTCTACCCCGTTATGCCTGAAAACTTTTACATCGGCAGAAATAGCTTCAATGCGAAACCATGAAATAAAACAATCTGACCTGTTTTCAGTACTCCAGCTGAATTGATACGCATACAAGCGAAAGTTCATTTTTGATAAACCGATCATTATGAGCTGAAAATGTTGTTGCAACTCTCGCATAAAATGCGTTTGTGCACATGCAGTCACTTCACTAATCCGTTTTGCTATGGTGACTCTAGCATCCGACAAATTGATGTAAGGCGGTGGATATTTGTGCTCGAGATAGGCTATAAACACCACGCCCATCGTCATTAAATCATAAAAGGTCAACGCTATCGACGAATTTCCCCTCACATAGTTTTCTTTTTGGAAAGCAGTCAGATTGGCCTGAATTATCCGTATATAAGAACGGGGAACCAGGCTATCCCTGACGATGGATACTCTTGGAGGAGCTGCCTTTAGTGCCATCATATCGAGCTTCTGTTTTTTGGAAAACGAATCAAACAAAGAAGGATCGAGATCGGAAAGCCTCAGCATCTTACGGGCAACCTCCGAAAACTGGTCAAAGTAGGTTTTAGTCACTGCAAAACCTCTTTTGACAGGAGCTAGTGGTTTTTTCTTTTTATGTTTCGCCATGGATAGTTAAGTATAGAAATAATTGAATGTATGTATCGTTCGGCATACGGTTGTTTCGAGCTCTAACACATTGCTGTATGTAAAATCTCATATTCAGTCATCCATAGCAATTTCGTCAAGGACTTCCGACCGATTAGAAGAACGATCACATTGCAAATAAGCCAATATTTTATTCGAGTCTAAATGAGCATTACCTTTTCTACTTGCAGCAAGCATTTGTACGTCTTCCTCAATATTGAGCAAACCGGCACATCCGATTTGTTCGAAAAGCGACTTTAGTTTCTCATTGTTACCAATATCACTTCGAATATAGCTGCTTAGTTTATCCAGCATCAAATATTTTTTATCCAATTTCCCCAGACCATACAATTCATAAAGTTTTCGGCCTTCAGGCGTTCCATTGTTGGTAACAAAAAGAAAGGTTTTTAGCAACAAGATCCCGTCTACATATTCGCCCAGCATATAGCCTATTTTGGAATCGAAAATTCGATACTCTATCAAATAACGACGATCACCTGTGTATAAAACTATGGAAGAGCGGAACGACGCATCAAGCATCAAGTAAATTTCACTTTTCGACAAACAATCGAGCCGTTCGTTCATCCGATTAATCGCATGTTGTTGAATATATACATCTATTGGAGTATCACTCTGCTTATCGGACAGTCCTAACACTCCAGCATCTATTTTTCTTCCAAATGGACCTCCGATATGTTCAAACCACGAAAGACGATAAGCCTGACGTTTGCCATCGGATGTATTAAACGTCCTGGGATTCTGAACTTCTCCATGCAAATAAAAAACAGGGATAAAGCTCTGGTTCTTATCTTTTTTATGTTCATAGTTAAAATCTCCCCACGAAATCGTTGCACTATAATCGAACAGATCGAGGCACAACATTTCCAAAACCACACATATCATATGATCCCCATTCGTCTTGATCGAAGGATCCATAATGGCCGACATACGCTGGTTAAACTCATGATTATACTTACAATCAAACTTCTGATAAGTTTGCAGGCTAACTACAACCGTCAGATAATCGAACAAGGTCACTGTCAGTTTTTCTGTTATCTGAACCGTAAACAGATGTATCATGCGATTAAATCCTTTTCTGATTTCGCACATATCCCTTTCAGTTAGTCCGGGATAAGACCCGTTGACAATTTTAGGATCCAACATCCGAAACCGATACAATACATCCAAAAAGAGAGGATTTAAGAGTTCCATCACTCCTTCTCCACCGACCTCATTGCATACCGTGCGAAATACAGAAAAGAACCTATTCTTCGCTTTCTCTCTTTCCAACCGGGCTTTATTCTGGATCAATTCTCTTTTGTTCATTTTTTTCATAGGCAAAGAATCTTCAATTGGAATGCGATAGAATGTGAGGTGCTTTGCGTAGTACCCCACATTCAGGATAAGATAGTGACTGATTTTATTTGGACAAATCGGTAGTGGCTTTCTTACCGGCCGCCTTTTGGTAAGCGAGAGTACGGTTCAGATTCTCAATGTCTCCGTTTAACCCATCGATAAAATTGTCGTACATTGTATCCGTTTCGCTCAGTTCGGCCAGAGCATTTACGCGCCGTACGATTGCTTTATAGCTGGCATCCACCTCCTGACGAGCCTCCCGAACATTCGCCGATGGCTTTTGCTGTAGCTCCACATTACGGGAGTTGAACAGTTGGTCATACTTTTCATTGACCGTATTCAAGGCTGTTATCCATTCGGCACCGGCAATAGTTGCCAAATCGCTCTTGTTGGGTTCGGACGCATGAGCTGCCACCAGATTGCGGATGGCATTGGTTTCTTCCGCCTCCGTCTTCTCGCGCACGTTTCCGAATTGTGAAACCAGCTTTTTCAAATGGGCGGCCGCCTCACGACACTCCTGCCGGGGATGCCTCAGCCCCGATTCGATCAGAAAATTGTATCCACTGTAGTATTGTTCGCGTTCTTCGTCCAGAGTATTCATCTCTATGGTACTGTTGCTGCCCTGAGCAACTACCATAGCGGAATGTTCGCCCGACAAAGCTTTTGAAAAAGAAGGATAGAGAGTCTCGAGTTTCAGCTTGGCAACTGTCTCTTGTTGGATCATCCGGTCGACCGCAGTCATCAGGTTCTCGTGTTGCTCATTTCTCAGGCGAGAAAGAGGAGCTTCTGTAATTTGCTTCATTGGCACTCATTTTTAATTGGTTAATATTTGAAATTGACATCACAAGTACAAATCAATAAAAAAACACGTCAACAGCATCAGATCATCAGCACAGCCCGTTTTCGGGCATCTATTCGTCCATCGCATTGTACTCCGACAATCGGAGTCAGGGGGGGGTATGCCGCGTTGTTGCCCGACAATTGTGCGAGGAGGGGGGGGGGGCAGCATTGTACCCCTACAATCTCATTCCCCGGCGGCAGATTGCCACATTGTACCCCTACAATATCGTTTCCCGGGGGTGGATTGTCACATTGCAGGCCTACAAGCACGCAAACCGGGGGCAGGAAATGCCATTGTACCCCTACAAGCACGTTTCCCGGAGCCGGACTGCCACATTGTAGGCCTACAATGCTTTTTTTTGCATTGCACAGGCCTATTATTCAACAACCGATCCACAAAAATATGAAATATGTTTTGATTGCAAAACATAATAAATCATTTTTTCACAATAAAACACCTCTATTTTTCAAATCAACCGATCATATTATTAAACAACATCCTATTTTCGGGTGTTTCGAAGAGACAACATTCCTCCACAAACAGAATATTTGCATCTATTACCAAAGTGTTTATGCAATATTTTCAGATAAGCAACAACATCTTAACCACTTTGTAAGAACAAAAACATATATTTGCAGAAACGAACAACTGCATCAGTGCATCAAAAAACAGATTATCGACCATCCAGAATTGGGATACCGACAAGTTGAATCAGCTGCCACAAACAGTAAAAACGGCATTAATTATACAAATCAACAAGAATGTTTCACCATTAAAATGTTTCGACCATGAAGAAAAAGATTTTGTTCCTCACCGGCGATTTTGCCGAAGATTATGAAACGATGGTACCGTTTCAGATGTTGGAGATGGTAGGTTATGAAGTACATGTGGTGTGTCCCGGAAAGAAAAAGGGCGACATGGTGAAAACCGCTATCCATGATTTTGAAGGCGATCAGACCTACTCCGAAAAACCGGGTCATAATTTTGCCCTCACCTATAGCTTCGACGAGGTGACGGTAAGCGACTATCTCGGATTGGTGATTGCTGGCGGCCGCGCACCCGAATACCTGCGCCTCAACGACAAGGTGATCGACATCGTGCGCTATTTCTTTAACCACAACAAGCCCGTAGCCGCCATCTGTCACGGCATTCAGATTCTCACCGCTGCCGATGTGGTAAAAGGTCGCAAACTGACCGCTTACCCTGCCGTAGGTCCCGAAGTAACACTGGCCGGAGGCGAATTCCACGCCATTGCAGCCGACAAAGCCTTTGTGGATGGCAATCTGGTCACCTCACCGGCATGGCCGGGTCACCCGGCGTTCATACGCGAGTTTCTGAAACTGTTGGGAGCTACTATCGAACTATAAATTGTTCATCGAAAGACATTATTCACCGAAAGACGCGGATATTTTCTGTGCAAATCCGTTTCTTTCGGTGAATAATGCAAATCAAAACAAGTCCAATTGCAGTTGTATCGATTTCCGGTTGGTGCTCTCGGCAGCATTACTGATACCCAACCCGAGCAGACGCACTTTCTGTCCACCCAAATCAGCGGCACGGAGAATGCTTTTGGCCGTCGTCCAAAGTTGTTGAAAATCTTTTACAACCTCGGGTAAGGTACGGCTACGGGTAATGATGCGAAAGTCGGCAAACTTGATTTTCACCGTCACCGTACGGCCGAAAAACTGCTCTTTCTCCATCCGTTTTATCACCTCGAGAGCCACCTGATAAAGTTCCAGTTGCAAGTGTAACACAGAATCCTTATCCCGATCGAACGTACTTTCGGCGCTTACCGATTTGGTAATCCTATCCGATTCCACTTCCCGGTAATCGAGACCACGAGCATTCAGATAGTATTGATGACCGGCCTTGCCGAACAGTTGCACCAGCTCCGGTTCCGAACGTTGTTTAAGATCGGCTCCCGTGTAGATTCGGTGCCGATGCATCTTTTCCGCCGTCACCTTCCCCACCCCGAAAAACTGTTCTACCTTCAATGTTTCCACAAACTTTTCAGCAACCTGAGGACGTACGACAAAGAGTCCGTCGGGTTTGCGGTAATCAGAAGCTATTTTAGCCAGAAACTTATTGAACGAGACGCCTGCCGATGCGGTCAGACCGGTTTCCTCTTTGATCCGTTGTTTGATTTCGCGCGCTATGATGGTTGCCGAAGGATTTCCTTTCTTATTATCCGTCACATCCAGAAAAGCCTCATCAAGCGACAAAGGCTCTACCAGGTCGGTATAATCGAGAAAAATCTGCATGATTTGATGAGATACCGAATGATACACCTCAAAACGCGGCGGTGCAAAAATAAGCTGCGGACACTTTTTCAACGCCATGGTAGAGGCCATCGCCGAACGAACACCATACCGACGCGCCTCGTAACTGGCAGCCGCCACCACACCACGCGATTCGGGATACCCAACGGCCAACGGTTTGCCCCGATAATCGGGATTATCCCGTTGTTCGACAGAGGCGTAGAAGGCATCCATATCGATATGTATGATTTTTCGCACCATGCTTTTCAATGCATCACAAAGATAAATATTTCATACGACAATCATCTTCTCATCTCAAGATGTAGCGACTCATGTTGCTGAAAATTATTCAATGCTCCTGAATATTGTGAAGCAACAGGTGAGCTTCAGCACCTCCTTTTTTTTCTCCACAACAAGGTCTCTCTGCTCCTTTGATTATTGACATTCGCCTGTTTGTTTTGATATTTTTGGTCTGAAGGATACGAGTCGGCCTGCGATTACAGAAATATTTCTTTAATTTTGTCGATACAGACGCAAGAGCATACTCATTCACAACAATCACACTATTTTCAATTAATTATGGCTATACAAAGAATTGTACTGAACGAAGTTTCTTACTTCGGGCCCAGTGCGAGAACGGTCATTCCGACCGAAGTAGCTCGCAGAGGTTTCAAAAAAGCATTGGTAGTAACAGACAAAGATCTGATGAAATTCGGCATCGCACAAAAAGTGATCGATGTGCTGGCAGGAGCTAATATTCCCTACGAAGTTTACGACGAAATCAAGCCCAATCCTACCGTCACCAACGTACAGGATGGTGTAACGGCGTTCAAAAAGAGCGGAGCCGATTTCATGGTAGCTATCGGAGGCGGTTCCTCTATCGATACGTCAAAAGCCATCGGCATCATCATCAACAATCCGGAGTTTGCCGATGTGGTTTCGCTCGAAGGCGTTGCCGATACAAAAAAAGCGTCCATTCCGGTTATTGCTGTTGCAACAACAGCCGGAACAGCAGCCGAAGTAACCATCAACTACGTAATTACCGACGAAGCCAATAAAAAGAAAATGGTATGCGTCGACCCCAACGATATTCCTTGTCTTGCAATTATCGATGCCGAACTGATGACCTCCATGCCTAAAGGGTTGACCGCCTCTACCGGTATGGACGCACTGACTCACGCTATCGAAGGCTACATCACCAAAGGAGCCTGGACCATCAGCGACATGTTCGAACTGAAAGCCATCGAACTGATTGCGAAGCATCTGAAAACAGCTGTCGATGAACCCAATAACCTCGAAGCCCGCGACGGGATGGCCGTGGCTCAATATGTTGCCGGTATGGGATTTTCCAATGTCGGTTTAGGGGTTGTGCACGGCATGGCGCATCCGCTCGGAGCTTTCTACGATACACCTCACGGAGTTGCTAACGCACTGTTATTGCCTTACGTAATGGAATACAACATGCCGTCTGCGATCGCAAAATACCGCGATATTGCCGTGGCAATGGGAGTTGACGTGGCAGGTTTGAGCGACGAAGAAGCTGCAAAAGCTGCGGTAAAAGCGGTAAAAGATCTTTCTGTTTCAATCAATATTCCGCAAAAACTGAGCGCTATCGGCGTGAAGGAAGAAGACCTGCAAGCTCTTGCAGTTTCTGCTTTCAACGACGTATGTACTCCTGGCAATCCGCGTGAAGCCAGCGTAGAAGATATTTTAGCCATTTACAAAAGTGCTTTTTGATTTCACTTTCAGGCAAAAACAAGAATCCCGCAATTACTTCAAAAACAATTGCGGGATTTTTTATCGATCAATGGAAACGCAAATGATTATTCTACCAACTCATTATTGCCGAAAATCGTGCTATTTTATGAGAATTTGCAGCATTTGCGTCTTCACCATTATTCCTGAAAATAGACACGCTTAACTCGCCGTGACACATTAGTCAACAGCTCGTATGAAATAGTACCGACCGTGTCGGCCAGTTCGCTGATGGAACGTCCGGTGCCGAAAATTTCAGCAGTATCACCTTCGTGCACTTCCATGCCGGTAACATCAATCATGGCTACATCCATGCATATATTTCCGACTACCGGAGCCAGTTTTCCGTTAATCAACACCTTACCCACACCATTTCCGAAGCGACGGTCGAAACCATCCGCATAACCCAACGGCAATACGGCAATCTCGCTATCATGTTCCAACACTCCGCGACGGCTATAACCCACTGTTTCGCCAGCCTTCACCTTACGCACCTGCAACACGGTAGTCTTGAGTGTGCAAACCGTCTCCATCTCGGGCGAATTCACAGCGCTGATACTGTACAACCCGATGCCAAGTCGTACCATATCAAATTGAAATTCAGGGAAACGCTCAATGCCCGGCGAATTGAGGATATGGCGCAGGAACGAATAGCCAATGCCATTCTGTAAGGTATCGGCACAATATTTAAAGAGATCGATTTGTTGGTGAGTAAAATCATCGAAAGCTGGGCTATCGGCACCGGCAAGATGCGAAAATATCGACTGCACCTGCACTGTTTCCTGATCTTTCAGAATGTGCACCAGTTCGTCCATGTCCGGTTTCTCAAAACCAAGGCGGTGCATTCCGCTATCGATTTTAACGTGAATCGGATAGTGGCTCTCGCCATGACGCACTGCCGCTTTGATAAACGCATTCAGCAAACTAAAGCTATATATTTCAGGTTCTAATTGGTATTCAAACAAGAGATTAAAGCTGTTCGGCTCCGGATTCATTACCATAATGGGCAAAGTAATTCCTTCGCGGCGCAACTCAACTCCTTCGTCGGCCACTGCTACTGCCAAATAATCGCACCGATGATGCTGTAACGTTTTAGCCACCTCAACGGCACCGCTTCCGTAGGCAAATGCTTTCACCATGCAAACAATTTTGGTTTCGTGGCGTAGTTTAGAACGGAAGTAGTTGAAATTATGCACCAACGCACTTAAGTTCACCTCAAGCGTGGTTTGATGAGTGACATTCTCGATCTGTTCCGATATTTGTTCGAAATGATAATTACGCGAACCTTTCAGCAACACCACCTCGTTTTTCAACGCTTTCCACCGACCCGACTGCAAAAACGATTCGGTGGTATTGAAACACTCTTTCTGAGGCATTCCGAACTTATCGAGATGTTTTGAAATTTCGGTTCCGATTCCGATCAGGCGGTTGATTCCGCTCTCCTGCACCAGATTGGCAATATTGGCATACAACTTAGCAGCAGCTTCGCCACTTTGCAAAATATCCGATAACACGAGCGTCATATTCATCTGCTTATCAGCAGCCTGCCGACGGGCAAAATCGAGCGCTATGTTCAACGAATTGATGTCGGCATTGTAACTATCGTTAATCACCAGACAGTCGTTGCGCCCCTCCTTGACTTCCAGGCGCATGGCTACCGGCTCCAGCTGTTTCATACGGGCGGCAATCAACTGTGTATCGAGGGTTTTGTGTTCGATTACCTGTGCCTGCAAAATCCAGGCGGCAAGACAATGCAAACTATTCTCTACCGAAGCATCGTCGGTAAATGGAATACTGTAAACAATAGTCTCTTCGCCAAACTTACATGTCATGGTACTTACTTTGCCTATTTTATCTATTCCCAGCACCTGCAAATCGCAAAGCTGATCGTATCCCCAAACAAACCGATGACACCGCAAACCAGATTCCAAAATACATTTTTCGACTACCGCATGATCTTTGCAGGAAATAAGCCATTGAGCATCGGCAAACAGCAACAATTTTTCGCGGCATTTTTCAATAAGCGACGTAAAATTTTCCTGATGCGCCTGCCCGATATTGGTCATGATGCCAATGGTAGGCCGAATAATATGTTCGAGCCGTTCAATTTCTCCTTTCCGAGAGATACCGGCTTCAAAAATGCCAAGGTTATTTTGTTCGTTAATTTGCCACACCGACAACGGAACACCGATTTGCGAATTGTAACTCCGAGGCGAACGCACGGTATTGTAATCGGCATGCAACAGTTGCGAAAGCCACTCTTTAACAATGGTTTTCCCGTTACTTCCCGTAATGCCAATCACCGGCAACGAAAAGTGGTTGCGGTGAAATGCCGCCAATTGCTGCAACGCCTGCAACGTATCATTTACAATCAGGAAACTGGCATCCGACATAGAATCAAAATCCGACTGAAAGTCGCTCACTACGAAATGACGTACTCCGTGATTATAAAGATCGCGGACATACCGGTGGCCGTCGTTACTGGCGGAACGTAAAGCGAAAAAGAGTGTGTCGTCAGGAAAAATCAACGAACGACTGTCCGTCAAAAGGCGGCTGATATTGCCCTCGGTACGCAAAAGCGACTTTCCCCCGAGTAGTTGGGCAATATGAAAAAACGAATAAGTCATTGAAATTTACAATTTTCGATTTGGAAATTTGGGGATGTGGAGATTTGAAAATGCAAAAACGTCATGAGATTAAAGTCCAAAATAGCTTTCCTGCAATTTTGACTACCACCAACGAATAGACACTCTGATTTGGATCATCTTCACATTCTCAAATCCTCAAATTCTCATATTAATATTCTCTTGCTCCGAAAATAGAGCTACCGACACGCACCATGGTACTGCCCTCCTCCACCGCTATGCGGTAGTCATCGGACATTCCCATCGACAACGTATCGAAATAGGGTTGATCTTTGAAGTAAGCGATTTTGATTTGATCGAAGAGTGTTTTGAGAGAACGAAACTCGGCATGTACCTGTGCCTCATCGTCCGTAAAAGTTGCCATTCCCATCAGGCCGCGAATCCGAACCGAAGTCAGTTCGCCCCACTTACCGGCTGCAAAAATAGTTGTCAGTTCTTCAGGAGAAAACCCGAATTTGGTTGTTTCCTGCGCAATATGCACCTGCAATAAACAGTCGATTACACGACCTGATTTTGCAGCCTGTCTGTCAATCTCTTCCAGTAAACGATACGAATCCACACTGTGAATCAGCGAAACAAAAGGAGCAATATACTTAATTTTATTAGTTTGAAGATGACCAATGAAGTGCCAAACAATATCTTTTGGTAAGGTTTCCTGTTTGCGAGAAACCTCCTGCACTTTATTTTCTCCAAAAACGCGCGCACCTGCTTCATAAGCCTCTAAAATAGATTCGTTCGGATGAAATTTGGAGACGCATACCAACGTTACATGCGAAGGCAGTGTTGCTCTGATAGCTTTCAAATTATCTGCAATCGACATAATTAGAAAATTTTGATACGGAAATTCGCATCCTCAAATATGCTATACATTATTCGGGAGTTGACCCGTTTTCTTCGCGAGGAGCTCCTGCATACGGATAAACATCCATAATGGCCGTTTCGGTAATCGACGCTATTTCCCAATCGGACAAAGTCGTACTCAGTCTTTCAATCAAAAGCGTAAGAGCATCTTTCAGATTGGCTGCCTGTACCATCATGGTAACAGCTGTCTTTTTTTCTACCGCTTTTTCTTCGTCCAGTGTCACAAAATTCACTTTTGCCCGATACCACTTATCACCACTCGGATTATCAAAAAGCTCGGCAATGCGTGATCTCTTTATATTGCTCACCGAAAACTCACCACTCACAAATGGCTTTATCTCTTCGATGATACGCGCTTCGGCTTCGGTAAACGAAAGTGCATCGACCAGATACGGTTCATTCACCTTCTTGGGGAGTCCGTCTTCCCCTGTCTTTTCATAGCGGACTTTGCATTCAAACCAATTATGCATTGTAATGTATCTTTTTTATATTCAGCAAGCTACAATCGTCATACGCTTGTTTTATCGAAATCTTTCAGTTCTGCTTTTGGTATAAAACCTGCCGGTAACGGCATGTCGTACACTTTCTGTCTAAGAAAATCACCCAATTCTTTAGCTCCGGAAAACTGGGCAACCTCTTCGGCTGGTATCAGTTCACCGATACCCAAACGAGGACGTTTCCCTTTTTTATTAAACAATTCGTATGGCATCCGCAGGCTTCTGATTCTCCAGTTAATTAACCCCAGAAAATAGAAAAAAATGGAGTTCTTATCATAAAACCGAATCGGCAACACGGGCACTTTGGCAAATTGTATCAACTTCAGAATACCATCCTGCCACTCCCGGTCGCGAACCCGTAATGTCCGGAGTTTGAACATCGATACCGCTCCTGCCGGAAAACAACCTACCGGATGCCCGTTCTTCAATTGATGCAACGTTTCCCTAACTCCGTTAATAGCTGCTGCCGAGGGTGTTGTATTATTACCGATACGCGGTTGAACCGATATAAAGTTTTCATCCATTGCTTCTATCAGCGTCAGTATCTGATTCACCATCACCTTGTAATCCGGACGAATCCCCGCCATCAGGTGAATAAGAATAATACCATCCAGACCACCATACGGATGGTTCGAGACAGTAATAAAAGCTCCTTCTGGTAGATTATGTAATCGTTCTGCATTACCCACACGATAATCCACCCCAAAATCGTTCAGAAGTCCGTCGGCAAATGCAGCTCCCGTACAATGACACGACCGACCGTAAGCCCAATTAATCCGATCGATAGCAAGAAGATGCAACACAATCCGGGCAAACCAATTACCCAGACGCCCCCTAAAAAATATTGATTTCTGCGCTAAAAAATCTACATCAATAACCGTTCGCTTCATATATAAGTTATTGCGCCATCTTTTGACGGGTTTCAACCGACTCGGTGTGTACGGTTTTTACAAGATAATGTGTCTTCATCTTTACTTTCATCAGCAATATTCCTATTCCCATCCAGAATAATTCCCTGACACGGGTAACGAGGCTAACGTAAATTCCCAATCCTGCCGGTAAAGATAATGCTCTCAAAGCCAACGCAAATCCACCTTCACGGGTTCCGATCTGCATCGGAGAGAAAAAAAGTATATTGGTAAACAAACTCATAAACGAATAAACCACCACCGACTCCACCAAGCTGACATCCACATTGACAGGTTTCAGTATAACATACACTTCGAGGCAGTTACAAATACGAGCAATCACTTCTAAACTGAGTGCCGTAAAAAAAGCCTTTCGCCGAGCTCCATATAAATAAGAAATCTGAGCATCGATCATCGAAAGTTGTTCCTGATATTTATCTTTGAAAGGAGACACCCATTTTTTCAACAACGGTAACCGTGCAAAAAAATTAAAAGCTTTAACGGCCATCCCTCTCCGGTAACCGCGCCATAAAAGCATTAACAAGGTAACAAAAGCAAGAAACGATGCAATCAACACAATACTTAACGAAAGTTTCATCGGAAGAAACAAAGCTGCCACCACAATTGACAAAGCCCAGAAAATACAGTGAGCCGAAATATGAGTCATCGTATATAACAGCACCGAAGAAGTTGCCTTTTCAACTCCCAGCATCGACTTGAATTCCATTATTTTATACGGATCACCACCGACAAAACCCAGAGGAGTGGCAGCTTTCAATGCAAAACCACTCAACGTGATTTTGAATACATGCAAAAACGGTACAATCCGATGTTCGGGCATATCATCCCGAATAATGGTATTGAAAGCCATGGTGTTAATAAGATAGATTGGCAACCACATACCGATAATGGCAATAAACCACCAGCCGGTCTTTTGAACATGAGCCACAATGGTATCCCAACCGATACACCAAGCAATCACCACCAAAGCTACCAAGCCTAAAGCGAAGAAAAGATTTCGTCCGAGATTTGTGCTAATTTTTCCCATGCAAAAAGGTTAGAGTCGGTTTAGACCATAGCACATCTTTTCATGACGATGAATTGCAAAACTCAATAACGGATTGAGAATAACAATTTCGCACACAAAATAGAGCCATTCGATATCGAGAAGCAATGTTACCAACATCACAATACTGCGGGCATTGAATGTAAAACTATCGAGCAACGGCATCATTTTCAGACTCTCTGCACGAAATTCCGCAATTCTTTCCTCCGGGAAGCCGTCGGGATACGTTTTATGTAAATGCTTAATGTAGCGTTGCAGTTCCGGAGTTCTGCGTTCCTGATTCATTGTATAGATATGATACAACTTGAGAAAAAATTTAGATACCGGCTCCTTTTTCCAGTCGAGCGACTGAAAATTCCGCTTTACCGAATCGGCATCTTCAAATTCGCTGTTTTTCCCTCCTTTCAAAAAATGGAGATGCAACGTTTTGTAATAATCCACCATAGCAGCCTGATTGAAGTGAGAATAGGCCGAAACAAGAGCAATCAGAAAAGCCCACCATCCCCATTCGTAACCATAAGCCGACAATACACGATCATTCCCGTGAATGAGGCGCAGGCAAATAGTGGTATAGAAAGTTAAAAACCAAATATCACCGCAAAATCCGTCAAGAATGCGCCCGATTTTTGATTTGATTCCCGTAATCCGAGCTAGTTGACCATCCACACAGTCCAGAATATTGGCAAACACCAAAAAGACAAATCCCAACAGATTGATCGCCAAATTATCGTCGGGATAAAACAAGACACACCCAAATACTCCCACAAAAATGGAAATAATCGTGATTATATTAGGTGTAACAGGAGTAGATCGAAGTAATAAAGCGATTTGAAAACCTACCGGACGATAAAAGACTCTATCGAGCCAGTTTTCTGTATCCCACGATTTCAGAGAATCCTTGAATGTAATCGGTTGTTGTATGTTCATTGCGTGCGTGATTTGTAACGATATTTTCCCTTTATCGAAAAAGGGTAAATAGCAGTTGCAAATTTAGAAAAAAAAAACGTATGCAGGTTGAATGAGTACCCGCAAATTTTAGTGCATTTTAGGTTAAGCACTTACGTCAATCTAGCAGTAACTATAGCCTCCATCACAAACGACAATTTCACCGTTCATATACTTATTGTTGATAAGCAACCAATATACATCGGTCAGTTCTTCCGGCGTACAGAAACGTCCGAGAGCCAGTTTACGATTGATATTATCCCGGATTTCGACCGGTTTCGTTTTTTGCCATTCAGTATCGACAAAACCGGGAGCCACCGCATTTACCCTTACTTTCTTTCCGGCAAGAAACTTGACCAGATTTTTTACCAACGCATGTACAGATGCCTTGGTAACTCCGTATGCCAACGAGACCGAATGTGGATGAATACCCATCAATGAACCCGTAAACACAACGCATCCGCCTTCTTCAAAGACAGGATAGAGTTTTTGCATCAAAAAGACAGGAAAATGGATATTGGCATTGAAGACCCGCAACCAATTATCAGGTTCGATCTGTAAAAAATCGCTCCGGTCAGTCATTCCGGCATTAAATACGACACAACTGAGAGTTATATGATGCTCCGATAAAAAAGAAGCTATAACTTCAATTGACTGCAAATCCGAAATATCCGCCCGAAGCAGCTTAGTCTTACCCGGAAAACGATCCTCAAACTCGCGGCTGACCTGACGAGCCGTCGCATCGTCGAATGAATAGGTCATCACAACCGACATTCCTTCTTTCAGCAAACGTTCACATACCGCCTTGCCGATTCCTTTGGTTGCTCCGGTAATTAGCGCTGAATTACTCATCTTTCTTTACAAAGGTTGGCTTTGCACTACGCTCGGCGTGTAGTTGCTGGTCGTACGTCTCATAGATAGTTTTTTTCAGTGAAGAAGAGGACACTCCATCACCATACGGAAAATAAAAGACATCCACACCAAGCTCTTTCAGGTAATCGTATTTGCCAAACCAATCGTCACCGACCACAAAAGCGTCAATGTTCAGTTTTTTTACAATCTCCGTATGATCGAGTGTGTGCTGCGGAATGACAAGATCCGGAGCTTTGAGTGCTTCGATAATCAGCATCCGTTCATTAAAAGGAATGATCGGAGCCGCTTTGTACGACTGCACCAATTCATCCGTACTGACACCCACAATCAGAATATCACCCAATCCACGAGCATAATTAATCATTTTCAGATGGTTGGAATGGAACATGTCAAAAGTTCCTGAGGTATAAACAATACTTTTTTTATTGAACATGAGAAAATCTTAGTGAAAACAGAATATAAATACAACAAAAAAGAGCTAACTTGCAACGGTTTTGAACCTTGTATTGCACCTTTCGCCTATTCATGCAAAGGTATTTATTTATTTGGTTCTATCTGACTTTTTTACACTTTTTTTCTATGGAATAACAGCAGAATATGCCATTTCCCATCGAAAACAGACACACAGTCAAACCACATTCGCTTTCAATCATTTTAATCATGCATTTCCATGAATACATTTCTCGACTCTGACCTGGAATTACTAAAAAAGAAGGGAATCACGGTAGAAACCTGCTTCGAGCAACTAAACTGTTTTGCCTCTGGATTTCCTTTTCTGCAAATAGAAAAAGCCGCCGAAATCAACGACGGCATTATGGAAGTTGACACGGCTCATATCGATCATTACATCCAGTTTTGGAACGAATTTCTCTCCGAAAATAAAAAAATTGTCAAGTTTGTTCCCGCTTCCGGAGCAGCCAGCCGCATGTTCAAAAACCTTTTCGAATTCCTCGAAGGTGAATCCGAAACACCGACTTCGATCTTTGAAAAGAAGTTCTTTTCTGAGATCGAATACTTTGCCTTCTATGAAGCTCTAAACTCGGTTTGTTTCCACAACGAAAGGCGTACCATTCCACAACTAATTGAAACAGGCGAATATAAAGCCGTAGTACGCAATCTGCTCGAGGAGAAAGGACTCAACTATCAGAATCTACCTAAAGGTTTGTTGTTTTTCCACCGCTACTCCGACGAGACACGCACTCCAGTGCAGGAACATCTGGCCGAAGGAGCGGCTTATGCAGCCACCCATGCCGGCGAAGTCAATATTCATTTCACTGTGTCTAACGAACATCACAGGTTGTTCGAACAACACGTAAAAGAGCAACTGGCTATCTTGGCGAAGAGAAACGAACTTCGCTATCACGTCACATTCTCGGAACAAAAAACCTCGACCGACACTCTAGCTGCCGACGCAGACAACCAACCCTTCCGCGATAACGGAAAATTATTGTTCCGCCCGGGAGGCCACGGTGCATTGATCGAAAATCTGAATGACATCGACGCCGATGTGGTTTTTATTAAAAATATCGATAACGTAACTACCGACAGACTAAAAAAACCGACCATCACCTACAAGCGCCTGTTAGCTGGCATTTTGGTACAGACCCAGAAACAAATTTTCGGATTTCTACACGAGTTGGACAACAAAGAGATTTCTGATGCTAAGTTGGAAGTCATCAAGCAATTCTGCAAATCGCGGCTTTCCATTCATCATCCGGCTATCGACTCGTTAAATAAGGATGTATTAATCGGCTTCCTGCGCAACAAACTCCACCGTCCGTTACGCGTATGCGGCATGGTACGCAACGAAGGCGAACCCGGCGGTGGGCCGTACATTGCTATCAATCCCGATGGCACGGCATCTCCTCAAATCCTGGAAAGTTCGCAAATCGACACTTCCGATCCCGAAAAGGCAGAACTGATGAAAAAGGCAACCCATTTCAACCCTGTCGATTTGGTATGTGCTGTAAAGGATTACAAAGGAAAAAAATTCGACCTACGGAAATACGTGGATAAAAACACTGGCTTTATTTCTTTGAAATCAAAAAGTGGTAAAGAGTTGAAAGCGCTAGAATTACCGGGCCTCTGGAATGGCGCCATGAGCGACTGGAACACCATTTTTGTGGATACCCCGGTAGAGACTTTCAGTCCGGTAAAAACGGTAAATGATTTGTTAAGACCGGAACATCAATAAAACAAAACACCTCCAATTGAATGACTCAGTTGGAGGTGTTTTCGTTAAACGGCATTTTTTCTGCAACGGAAACTCAAAAAATAGGCTACAGACCGGCGAAAAATCGCTATCGGGAAGTAAATCTTCAGAATTTCGGATCTCGACTATTTTTACCTTGATTTATAGCTGCCGACTGTTTGTCGCTATCAAAAAAAATCGCTAGCTTTGTACATCAAAAGACTGTCAATTAATCACTTAATAATCAACATTTTAAATTTCAGAGGGTATGATTTATTCACATGAAGTAGAACAAATGTGTGTGGTAAAAAAAGGTCCTAACCACGGACCAGCTCCCATTCCTCAAGAAGGAAAATGGGTTCAAGCGAAGGAAATCAAAGACATTTCCGGTTTAACTCACGGTGTGGGATGGTGTGCACCGCAACAAGGTGCTTGTAAACTGACACTGAACATCAAAGACGGTATCATTCAGGAAGCTCTGATCGAAACTATCGGTTGCTCGGGTATGACTCACTCTGCAGCTATGTCTGCCGAAATTCTTCCCGGTAAAACGATTCTGGAAGCATTGAACACCGACCTGGTTTGCGATGCTATCAACACTGCAATGCGCGAGTTGTTTCTACAAATTGCATACGGACGTACTCAGTCGGCTTTCTCGGAAGGCGGTCTGCCAATCGGCGCCGGTCTCGAAGACCTGGGTAAAGGTCTCCGTAGTCAGGTAGGTACCATGTACGGTACTTTGTCAAAAGGCGTTCGTTACCTCGAAATGGCTGAAGGTTATTGCACACGTCTCGGGCTGGATGAAGACGGAGAAGTCATCGGTTATGAGTTCGTTCACATGGGCAAATTCATGGATATGGTAAAAAAAGGCGTAAATGCCGGTGAAGCTTTGGAAAAAGCAAAAAGTTCGTACGGTCGCTTCAAAGAAGCTGCAAAATATATTGATCCCCGCCACGAGTAATATCGTGATGTAGAATTTGAATTATTAATTACCAATTATTAATTAAGAAATATTATGGCTTTATTTGAAAGTTACGACCGCCGCATTAACCAAATCAACGCGGTTCTCAATCAATACGGAATCAAAGACATCGACGAAGCTAAGGCTATATGCGATGCAAAGGGCATTGATCCCTACAAAATATGTGAAGAAACCCAGCCTATATGCTTCGAAAATGCAAAATGGGCTTATGTTGTTGGCGCTGCTATCGCTATCAAAAAGGGTTGTACCAATGCTGCCGACGCTTCCGAAGCTATCGGTATCGGTTTGCAAGCTTTCTGTATTCCCGGTTCTGTTGCCGACGATCGCAAAGTAGGTATCGGTCACGGTAACCTCGGCGCACGTCTGCTCCGCGAAGAGACTCAGTGCTTTGCATTCTTGGCAGGTCACGAATCGTTCGCTGCTGCCGAAGGTGCTATCAAAATTGCCGAAATGGCAAACAAAGTACGTACAAATCCGTTGCGCGTTATTTTGAACGGTTTGGGTAAAGATGCCGCTATGATCATCTCCCGTATCAACGGCTTTACTTATGTTCAAACTCAGTTCGACTATGCTTCGGGCGCTTTGAACGTTGTAAAAGAGACTCCTTATTCAAACGGTCTTCGTGCAAAAGTAAAATGCTATGGAGCTGACGACGTTCGCGAAGGTGTTGCTATCATGTGGAAAGAAGACGTTGACGTTTCCATTACCGGTAACTCAACCAACCCTACCCGTTTCCAACACCCGGTTGCTGGTACTTACAAAAAAGAACGTCTTGAAAAAGGCGAAAAATATTTCTCGGTTGCATCCGGTGGCGGTACAGGCCGTACCCTTCACCCCGACAACATGGCTGCAGGTCCTGCTTCTTACGGTATGACCGACACCATGGGTCGTATGCACGGTGATGCTCAGTTTGCAGGTTCTTCTTCTGTTCCTGCTCACGTAGAAATGATGGGCTTCCTCGGAATGGGGAACAACCCGATGGTTGGTGCAACCGTTGCTGTTGCCGTTGCTATTGCTGAGGCTTGCAAATAAGAAGATTTCAGTATTCAAAATTCCACAGATTCAAGATTGTCTCACAAACTGAGCTTATCCAACGGTTGGAATGATGAATTCTAAATCTTGAAATCCAATAACCAGAAAAACTGCCACTGCATTCGTGCCGGGGCAGTTTTTTTATATTTCCGAATTATGAACCGAATCCAAACTTTCATCGTATATGCTGCTTTGCTGTTCATTTGCACATCCTGTTTGAATGCACAACAAAGCACAAAAGGCCGAACAGATTTAACTGTCAGCCAATTCAAAGAGTATCTGGCAAAAAATCCGACCACCATACTACTTGATGTCAGAACACCCGAAGAATTTACTGCCGGACATCTGAAAAATGCCGTCAATATTCCGGTTAACGATACCGACTTTGAGGCAAAAGTCTCAAAATTCGACAAAACACAAGTGGTGATGGTTTACTGCCGCTCCGGACACCGCAGTGTAATGGCTTCCGGGAAATTACTGACACTTGGTTTTGTCAGCATCCTAAACCTTGAGAAAGGGATCAATAGCTGGCAGGCAGCAGGCGAACAAACGGTAAAATAATTAGAAATTATGAGTTATGAGTTATGAATAAAGAACTCCGACTCACAACTCATAATTATTCATTCTTAATTATCAATTAGTTATGTGGCTATTATTGGGTGCTTTTTCCGCGCTTCTTTTAGGGATATACGACGTTGCAAAAAAAGTTTCGCTGCAAAAAAACGCAGTTATTCCGGTACTTTTTTCTTCTATCGTCATTTCCTGTCTTATTTTATCGCCGCTACCGGTGTTGTCGCATTATTTTCCCGACATGATGAAAGGCACACTGCTGTATGTTCCGCCAATGGACAGCAGAGCCCATTTTTATATCTTATTGAAATCGCTGCTGGTACTCTCTTCATGGCTGTTCGGTTACTTTGCCATGAAGCACCTGCCCATCACAATCGTCACTCCGATCGAAGCCACACGACCACTCTGGACGCTGCTCGGAGCTTTGATCATCTTTTCGGAAAGATTATCACCCTATCAATGGATCGGGGTATCGGTCACCCTGATTTCGTTCTACCTCTTTTCGATGGTGGGTAAAAAAGAGGGCGTCGTTTTTCATCACAATAAATGGGTCTTTTTTATTATCTTAGCAGCGCTTACGGGAGCTGCCAGTGGACTCTACGACAAGTTTCTGATGAGGGAGTTTAACCGGGTGGGAGTTCAGGTATATTACCTTTTTTATCAGGCAATTATCATGGGAATCATCACGCTGTTCCTCTGGTATCCCAAGCGCAAAACATCGACACCATTTCAGTGGCGATACTCGATTATCGGTATTTCGGTATTTCTTACCCTGGCCGATTTTGTCTATTTCTTTGCTCTATCCGATCCTAATGCTATGATTTCGCTCTTATCGACAGTGAGACGAGCCGGAGTGGTTGTTTCATTTTCTATCGGAGCATTTGTGTTCAGAGAGAAGAACATCAAGATCAAATTTATCTGTCTTGCCGGTGTCATCGCGGGCACATTAATCCTTCTGTTAGGAAAATAACCCCCGATATCTCTTTTACACAAAATCTGTTTCATTCCGAACAAATCAAACGAACAACAGTCCGAAAACTATACGACGTTCATTGAATTAAAAATTACACTATCAGATTGATAGTCTACATTTTTTTATATTTTACGCATTTATTATTCAGATACATATTTTTGTCATATTTAACACATAAAGTTACCAAATAACACTTCGAAAAGTTGTTTTCTGCCCCGAGAATGCTTAAAATTGTAGCAAAAATATCACGCCATGGATATAGATAAACTACTACATTCGCTGGAAGCAAAACACCCCGGTGAACATGAATATTTGCAGGCAGTACACGAAGTGCTGATGAGTATTGAAGAGATTTACAACCAGCACCCGGAGTTTGAAAAAGCAAAAATTGCCGAACGACTGGTAGAGCCCGACCGGATTTTCACCTTCAAAGTGCCCTGGATTGACGACAGTGGGACAGTTCAGGTAAATTTAGGATACAGAATACAATTCAATAATGCCATTGGACCTTACAAAGGTGGGCTGAGGTTTCACCCATCCGTCAACCTCTCCATCCTGAAGTTCCTTGGTTTCGAGCAAATATTCAAAAATGCGCTCACCACTCTTCCGATGGGAGGAGCAAAAGGGGGTTCTGATTTCAATCCGAGAGGTAAATCGGATGCCGAAGTGATGCGATTCTGCCAGTCGTTTATGCTGGAACTATGGAAGCACATCGGCCCCGAAACCGATGTACCGGCCGGCGATATCGGCGTAGGTGCACGTGAAATAGGCTACCTGAACGGCATGTACAAGAAACTGACCAACACCGTTACCGGCGTTCTGACCGGCAAAGGTCTCGAATACGGAGGTTCGCTTGTTCGTCCCGAAGCTACCGGTTTCGGCGGTTTGTATTTTGTACAACAGATGCTTGAAACTGCGGGCGATTCATTGAAAGGAAAGACAGTAGCCATCTCCGGCTTCGGAAATGTAGCCTGGGGTGCTGCTCTAAAAGCAAGTCAACTTGGGGCAAAAGTGGTAACAATTTCCGGCCCCGATGGCTATATTTACGACCCGAATGGAGTTTCGGGCGACAAAATAGATTATCTGCTTGAGTTACGCGCATCGTGCAATGATGTGGTGGCTCCTTATGCCAAACAGTTCGGAGCCACATTCGTTCCCAACAAACGGCCATGGGAAGTTAAAGCCGATATTGCACTACCGTGTGCAACTCAAAACGAATTGAACGAAGACGATGCAAAACAACTGATTGCAAACGGAGTACACTGCGTTGGCGAAATATCCAACATGGGCTGTACCCCTGAAGCTATCGACCTGTTTATTGCAAATAAAATATTGTATGGTCCGGGCAAAGCGGTCAACGCAGGAGGCGTGGCTACTTCGGGACTTGAAATGACGCAAAACGCCATGCACCTCGGATGGGCTGCCACAGAGGTGGATACCAAGCTTCACCAGATAATGGGAAGCATTCACGCTCAATGTGTGCAATACGGGCGACAGTCCGATGGCTACATCAACTACATGAAGGGAGCAAACATTGCCGGCTTTATGAAAGTTGCACGAGCAATGATGGCGCAAGGCATAATATGACACAACAAGTCCCGGGTTTCCAATCGAAACTTGGGACTTTTGTTATAAACCTGAGGGTTTATAAATTCGGGTATTTTTACCATTAAATATTTTTACAAACATTAGCTATGAGAACAAATCTAAGTTCACAAATTACACTGAACAGGATTCCCGAACGGCTCTATCGTCCGACCGATGCTTTCGAGTTGGCAGCTTTGACCCGTTTTGAAAAGGTGCCGGTGGAAATTTATGACGATGCTTTGCGTGGCTCTAAAAAAGTGGCTGCGGAAATTGTGGGGTTGATGAAAGAGAAGAACAGCAAGGGAGAATTGTTCGTTTTAGGCCTCACCGGCGGAAGAGCCGGCATCGAATTGTATTTAGAACTGGTACGCCTGCATAAGGAAGAAGGTTTGAGTTTTAAAAAAATGGCAGTAGTCAATCTCTACGAGTATTATCCCCTGTCGAAGACAATGGATAAAAGCTTTTTGGCTCGTATTAAAGAGATGTTACTCGATCATATCGATATCGATCCTGTCAATATTATATCTCCAGATGCGACTATCGACCGAAAAGATGTAATGGCTCACTGTAAAGCGTTTGAAGAGAGAATAAACGCTTTGGGCGGTATCGATTTTCAATTATTGGGAATAGGCAGAAGTGGTAACATCGGGTTCAACGAACCGGGTTCGCAACTGAATTCCACTACCCGACTGATTATGCTCAACAGCGACTCCCGGAAAGAAGCCGCTCGTCATTTGGGCTTTTCCGAGCCTCCTGTAAGTTCAATTACTTTAGGAATTAACACCATAATGAAAGCGAAACGAATTGTATTGCTTTCATGGGGCGAAGATAAATCGTCCGTCGTACGCACAGCCATCGAAGAGGCAGCGTCCGTCGCATTCCCGGCTTCATTCTTACAATTACACAACAATGCATCCTTCGTTATCGACATACATGCCGCAGGGGAACTGACACGAATCAGTAAACCGTGGTTAGTTACCTCGTGCGACTGGGACGATAAACTCATCCGCCGCGCTATCGTATGGCTTTGCCAACAGGTCAATAAGCCTATATTAAAGCTCACCGACAAAGACTATACCGAACACAACCTAAGTGAGCTCCTGACGATATTCGGTTCGGCATACAATTGCAATATAAAAATTTTCAACGACTTACAGCACACCATTACCGGGTGGCCGGGTGGCAAACCCGATGCCGACGACACCTACCGTCCGGAGCGTGCCAAGCCTTATCCTAAAAAGGTTTTAGTATTCAGCCCTCATCCCGACGATGATGTTATCTCGATGGGAGGAACGTTAAAACGCCTTGTGGATCAACACCACGAAGTGCATGTGGCATACGAAACTTCAGGAAATATCGCGGTAAACGATGACGAAATCATCCGTTTTCTCTCTTTTGTAAAGGGCTATATCGAGATGTTCGAACCCGACAATAAAGAGCTGAAAGCGCGCTACGAAGCACAATCGTGCTTTTTGGTCAGAGAAAAAGGAAATATTCCGCTTTCCGAAATCTTAGCGATGAAGGGATTGATCCGACGAGGAGAAGCAAAAGCTGCCTGCCGTTTTGAAGGAGTTTCGTCCAAAAACGTTCATTTTCTCAATCTGCCTTTTTACGAAACCGGAACCATCAAAAAGAATCCGATTTCGCAGGCCGACATTGACATTGTAAAAACACTTTTGCAAGAGTTAAAACCTCATCAGATTTATGTAGCCGGAGATCTCGCCGATCCACATGGAACGCACAAAGTTTGTCTCGACGCGGTACTTGCCGCCATTGACGACCTGAAAGATGAAACCTGGCTCAACGACTGCCGCATTTGGATGTACCGCGGAGCCTGGATGGAATGGGAAATCGACCATATTGAAATGGCCGTACCTCTCAGTCCAGAAGAACTTCGTTCAAAGCGAAATGCCATTCTTAAACACCAGTCGCAAATGGAAAGCGCGCCCTTTCTAGGTAACGACGAGCGACTCTTCTGGCAACGTTCCGAAGAACGAAATATAGCCACTGCCGCATTCTACAATCAATTGGGATTGGCGGCTTATGAGGCCATAGAAGCCTTCGTTCGCTATATTCCCATTAAATAAACTCGTTTTGATCCAATCTCAACAGCCGTTTTGTCCTCACAAAACGGCTGTTTTTCATCCGACGCTCTTTTTGTAGCTTTGCAACTTGTTACATTTCACTTATCAACGCCAATGATCCGGTTTATCAAATCGTATATGCTGCCGATCGCTATGTGCCTCGGTATACTCTTTTACAAGTTCTTTACACAGCTTTCCATTATCACGCCCTACCTGATATTTGCAATGCTATTTATTACCTATTGCAAAATATCCATCAAAGAAATTCGGTTTGAAAAATTTCACTTCTACCTGTTAGCCATACAATTATTTGGAAGCATTGCCGTTTATCTGGCATTAGCCGGTATCAATCCTTTGGTTGCGCAGGGGTCTATGATTTGCTTGCTGGCACCTACCGCCACATCGGCCGCCGTTATCACGGGAATGTTGGGTGGAAGCATTGCCAGCCTGACAGCCTACAGCATTCTGAGTAACCTTTGCGTTGCTGTTTTTGCACCTGTCATATTCTCATTTATCGGTACTCATACCGACATGACTTTTTTTCAATCTTTTCTTTATATTCTAAAAGAGGTATTTCCCCTCTTAATTCTGCCACTCGTATTTGCTTTTCTATTAGAAAAGCTCGCTCCGAGCATCAAATCAAAAATAGAGGCATTGCATGGATGGTCATTCTATCTGTGGGCGTTGGCGCTTACAATTGTGGTGGCGAAAACGGTTTCGTTCGTCATTAAACAATCTGCCTCCAATTATTCCATTGAAATAAGTATGGCAGCTTGCACCTTTGTAATTTGCATTGGACAATTTATTGTGGGGAGAAAAATCGGCAGCCGGTACAATCAAACCGTCACCGGAGGACAAGGATTGGGACAGAAAAACACGGTACTCACCATCTGGATGGCTCTTTCTTATCTCGATCCCATTTCGTCAGTAGGCCCGGGAGCTTACGTTTTGTGGCAAAATATAGTGAACTCGTATCAACTGTGGAGGAAACAACGGAAACACAAAGTAGATTTTTGATTTCTGCAGGAGTAAGCATCAAAAACGATATCTGATCCGTTCGACCAAATAAAACCACACGCTCTTTTCTACCTATAAAAGACGATACCTTAATTAGCTAAACCTAAAATTATTAATATAAAACCACCTAGTAATACACAAACAAAGATATTGTGATTACAGAATATTATCTACGAAATTCGCATCAAATCATAACAATTCTGAAACATTCATTATCTGTTTTGATAAAATTACTTGAAAAAATAGAACAAATAAATTTCATATCGTTATATTATTATTCTCTGCAAGCTTTTCGGCAACGATTAACCAAGATCTGAATAGTTTGCAAAAAAAACCGAGCTTCTATTTTACAACTAAAAAAAATTCTTATCTTTGCACCGCAAAACAAAACAAGGTTGAGCCTTTCAAAAGAAGGCTCATACTATTTGATAAAAAAGGAACATAATTGCGGAAATAGCTCAGTTGGTAGAGCACGACCTTGCCAAGGTCGGGGTCGCGGGTTCGAGTCCCGTTTTCCGCTCCAAGGCCGCCCGAATGGTGGAATCGGTAGACACGCAGGACTTAAAATCCTGTGGCCATTACGGCTGTGTGGGTTCAAGTCCCACTTCGGGTACCAGCTATCAAAATCCCTTGAAACTAAATAGTTTCAAGGGATTTTAAGTTACAAGCCAACATACACACATGAAGAAACTTTGAAACTCCATACAAAGGGTTATAAGTACTGACTACACCACACATCATTACTCCACATTTCGCACACAAACAAACAACACTTAACCAGTTAAATAACAGGATTAACCAGCTGCATTTGTTATAGATACAGAACGCCACCTACAATATTTGCGCTTTATTTTATTTTTTTATAGCTCCACTAATTTCGCATCAAAAAAATAGCGAAAAACAAAAAACGCAAAAGCATAAGAATCTGTTTTTTTGACATTTAAAAAAACAACACAAACATACTATCTTTACCAGTTTCCAATTAAACATCTCTCTTTTGTCCACACCAAGACAAAACCACTCCCGATTTGTCCAGATCCAAATCTGAGTTTCAGAAAAACTTGCTACCTTTGTAAAAATACAAGTATAATATAAAAATGTTGCGGCACAATATCATTTCTAAGTTAGAATGATTACGGCAACATAAAATCACATCTGACATAAAAAAACTGAAAGTCAAACAGATGAAAAATGTTTTTGTAAAACTGTTCGTGATATTGGTTGTAATTACTTGCATAAGTTGCAGTAAAGAACCATCTTCTGTAACCTTTACTTATATGGTTACAAGTTCTTCTCTACAGACCGTAAGAGTTGCTTCGTGCCAAAACAACGGAATTGCGGTGGTAACTATACCCTCTACAGTTGAAATTAGCAGTGTAGTTGACACGATCACCTCTATTGGAAGTAATGCGTTTAAAAATTGTACTGGCTTAACCACTGTATATATTCCTGCTACCGTAGCCTCTATTGCAAGCAATGCTTTTTATGGCTGTAGCGAACTTACCTCTATTAATGTCAGCTCCGCCGACACATACTATTGTACTGTTAATGGAGTCTTGTTCAATAAATCTCAAACCACATTGGTTGAATTTCCACAAGGCATATCCGGGACTTATACCATTCCATCTTCTACAACCACTATCAGTATGGTGGCTTTTCAAGATTGCAGTAAATTAACTTCGGTTACAATTCCCTCTTCGGTAACTTCCATTGGAACTTTTGCTTTTTATGGTTGTAGTGGACTAACAGCCATCCATGTCAATAATACGAACCCTTCAACTATCACCTTAGGGAATGATGCATTTTATGTTTCATCTACCTGTAAGTTATATGTACCAAGCGGTTCCAAATCTCTTTATGCAGCTGCGGCTCAGTGGAAGAACTTCTCCAATATCATCGAAGAATAAACCCTCATTTAATTTGTTGAAAAATCAATTACGTCAAAATCAACAAGAGATAATATTTATTTCCTGTAATTTAAGAGAGATCGTGACGATTTATTGACAAAAAATAATACAGGAACATTGCGGTTTTTTTGTCAGTTCATTGCATTTGGCTACCTTTGCATGCTTTTCTTTGCAAACACGCCAAATCTCAAATTTCAATAAAATGGAATCAAACATATATGTATCAAAACATTACAAAATTTCAATTTCAAATACATAACCGAAAGGGTTTACACTATTCCGTGTAAGCCCTTTTTTTATATCTTCAAACATTCGATATAGATTCTCCGATTGTTATTCTATCTCTTTTCCATGAACAAAACCACTCAAATTCAAGAATTAATTACAAATTCTATATAACTTTGTAACATCAATTTTTTACCCCTATAAAAAATCACACAACATGCACTTAGCAGACTCATACAAAGTCTTTTCGGGCACAAACAGCCGCTATCTGGCAGAAAAAATTTGCAATAGTTTAGGCTGTGAATTGGGAAAAATGACAACCACTCGTTTTGCCGACGGAGAATTTGCTGTCAGATATGACGAATCGATTCGCGGTTGTTATGTTTTTCTGGTACAATCCACTTATCCTTCGTCCGACAATTTAATGGAACTGCTGCTAATGATAGATGCAGCAAAAAGAGCTTCGGCCTACAAGATCGTTGCTGTCATTCCTTATTTCGGATGGGCTCGTCAGGACAGGAAAGACAAACCTCGTGTTTCTATCGGAGCAAAACTGATTGCCGATCTTTTGAGCGTAGCCGGCATCGACCGCTTAATTACAATGGATCTTCACGCCGATCAGATTCAGGGCTTCTTCAATGTTCCGGTAGACCACCTTTACGCATCGACATTATTTATTCCATATATTAAATCGTTACGGATTGAAGATTTGGCGATTGCCTCTCCCGATGTCGGAGGATCAAAACGCGTAGGTTCTTACTCCAAACACATGGAAGCTCCAATGGTACTTTGTTACAAGTTGCGTGAAAAAGCAAACGAGGTGAGCGAAATGAAAATTATCGGTAAAGTAACGGGTAAAAACGTCATCATTCTCGATGATATGGTTGACACGGCTGGTACCCTTACCAAAGCAGCTGGACTGATGATGGAATACGGGGCAAAATCGGTCAGAGCGATCGTTACCCATCCCATCATGTCCGACCCGGCATCACAGCGTATCGAAGATTCAGTGTTGAAAGAAATTATTTTCACCGACTCAATTCCCTACAAGGGAAGTTGTAGCAAAGTCCAAGTTTTGTCAGTTGCCGATTTGTTTGCCGATACGATCAAAAAAGTGTTCCACAACGAATCTATCAGCAGCCAATATTTACTTTAAATAGACTATCTGAAAGTGGGATTAACGAACCTGTGATTAGGAAATGAAGATAATAATCCTTATCTTTACAGTCTAAAAATCACATATTTGAATAACTTCTTGTCATGGATATAATGTCAGTTTTTCGCTAACATATTGAAATGAAAGAAGTTTTTCGCATTAAAATTGTTATTCGGCTGGATTTACAATAAAACACCAAAGGCAAACTTCAGAAACAGGCATAATCGGACAAAATTTGATATTAAATTCAACTAAAACACATTACTACGATGAAAGAAATTGACGATCTTCCGGAATTTGACGACGATGAAGCCATCTCGTTTATATTAAAATATATACCTCAGGAACTAAATGCAAAGATAACCGAAGATGATGTTGCTTACATTCTCGACGTTATCTACGATTTTTATGAGTCGAACGGACTCATTGAAGAGGATTCCACTGAAGAGGCTTCTATTGATGAAGAAGACATGTTGAAATTCGTTATGAAAGCCATAAAAAAAGACAAAGTGATTAACCTTTCCGAAGAGGAAGTTCAAATTTTGCTGAATGGAGAGTTTGAATATGGAAAATCAATCGGAATTTACGACGAAGAATAAATCAAAAATACCCATTAAAATAATAACACAGAACAACACTTATGAGCACAACATCCATTTTAGACAAGGCAGCTGATAACATTCGTATTCTAGCAACAAGTATGGTCGAAAAGGCCAAATCGGGACACCCGGGCGGAGCTATGGGAGGTGCAGATTTTGTTAATGTCCTTTTTAGCGAGTTCTTAACCTACGATCCAAAAGATCCGCAATGGATTAACAGAGATCGCTTTTTCCTCGATCCTGGTCACATGTCGCCAATGCTTTACAGTGTTTTGGCGCTTACCGGCAAATATTCACTCGATGACTTGAAACAGTTTCGTCAATGGGGCAGCGTAACTCCGGGTCACCCTGAAGTAGATGTGGAACGCGGTGTTGAAAATACCTCCGGTCCGCTCGGACAAGGACACACGATGGCAGTTGGTGCTGCTATTACCGAACGTTTCCTTGCTGCCCGTTTCGGCAACTGGATGAGTCATAAAATTTATACCTTTATCTCCGACGGTGGCGTACAGGAAGAAATTTCGCAGGGAGCCGGTCGTATTGCAGGTACTCTCGGACTGAGCAACCTGATTATGTTCTACGACTCGAACGACATTCAGCTTTCAACCGTTGTAAGTGCCGTAAGCGTTGAAGATACCGCAAAAAAATACGAAGCCTGGGGCTGGAATGTAATGTCCATTGTTGGCAACAACGCATCACAAATCCGCGAAGCGTTAACCAAAGCACAGGCCGAAACAGCACGTCCTACCCTGATTATCGGTAAAACCATTATGGGTAAAGGTGCTGTTACAGCCGACGGAAGCAACTACGAAAACAAATGTGCTACCCACGGTATGCCATTGAGTGAAGGTGGTGCCTCTTACGAAAAAACAATTCAAAACCTCGGTGGAAATCCCGAAAACCCATTCGTTATCTTCCCCGAAGTAGAAGAACTCTACGCCAAACGCAAAGCAGAACTGACAAAAATTGCCGCTGAAAAGAAAGCCGTACAAGCTGCCTGGGAAAAAGAAAATCCCGAACTGGCTAAAAAGCTGGCTAAATTCTTCTCAAAAGAGGCTCCTAAAGTTGACTTTGCCGCCATCGCTCAAAAAGCCGATCAGGCTACACGTGCAGCATCTTCTACCGTTTTGGCTGCATTTGCAAGTCAGGTAGAAAACATGATTGTTGCTTCGGCCGACCTTTCCAACTCGGACAAGACCGACGGCTTCCTTAAAAAGACACATGCCTTCACCAAAGGTGATTTCTCCGGTTCATTCTTCCAAGCTGGTGTATCCGAATTGACCATGGCTGCCATTGCTAACGGTATGGCACTCCACGGTGGGGTTATTCCGGCAGTGGGTACATTCTTCGTATTCTCCGATTACATGAAACCGGCCGTACGTATGGCTGCTTTAATGCAATTGCCGGTTAAATACGTTTGGACACATGACGCATTCCGCGTAGGCGAAGACGGTCCTACTCACCAACCGGTTGAACAGGAAGCTCAAATCCGCCTGATGGAACAGTTGAAAAACCACCACGGCAAAAACAGCATGTTGGTACTTCGTCCTGCCGATGCCGACGAAACAACCGTTGCATGGAAACTGGCTCTCGAAAACACCAGCACACCTACCGGTTTGATTCTGTCTCGTCAGAACATTAAAAATATTGTTGCCGAAAACGGTTACACATCGGCTTTGCAGGCAGCAAAAGGTGCATATATCGTTTACAAACCGGCAACAAAAGCCGACATCATTTTGGTTGCCAACGGTTCTGAAGTTGCAACTTTGATTGAAGCCGTTCCTTTCCTAAAAGAAAAAGGCATCGAAGCTCAAGTTGTTTCAGCTCCTTCTGAAGGATTGTTCTTCAACCAGGACGAAAGCTATCGCAACGAAGTAATTCCCGCATCGACTCCGGTATTCGGATTGACTGCTGGTCTTCCTTCCACATTGCAACGTCTGGCAGGTGCAAACGGTAAAGTATTCGGTTTGGATCACTTCGGATACTCTGCACCTTACAAAGTATTGGACAAAGAATTTGGTTTCACTGCAGAGAATGTAGTTAACCAGGTTACAGCACAACTAGGCAAGTAATAACTTACCTTTCCTTAGTTTCTGACACCGTGAAAAGATAACACAATATTTATTGTTTATCTTTTAATCACTTAGTTATGTATAAAGCAAGACATATAACCGATGACATTTATTACATAGGTGTCAACGACCGGCAAAAGGTGCTCTTTGAAAATCTCATTCCACTACCACACGGAGTTTCGTACAACTCCTATCTGATAATGGATGAAAAGACAGTTCTTGTCGACACCGTTGAAGTCTCGTTTGCAGAGGTTTTTCTCGACAAACTGTTAAGTGTACTGGGCAATCGGCATCTCGACTATCTGGTCATCAACCACATGGAACCCGATCACTCGGGCGCCATTCGTGCCATTCGCCGGATGTTTCCCGATATTAAAATTGTGGGAAATGCCCGTACATTCAACATGCTGGAAGGCTTTTACGGCATCCATGACGGTTTGCACGAAGTAAAAGACGGAGACCGGTTGCCAATAGGAAAGCATACGTTACAGTTTTTCCTGACACCGATGATTCACTGGCCCGAAACGATGATGACTTATGATATCGTTGACAAATTGCTTTTCACAGGAGATGCTTTTGGCGCTTTCGGCACATTAGACGGAGGTGTTTTGGATACCGACATCGAAACCGGCAACCATTTGGAAGAAAGCCGTCGCTATTTTTCAAATATTGCGGGGAAATACGGATCGGCCGTTCAAAACGCGCTGAACAAGCTGAAGAATGTGGAGATCAAAACGATTTGCCCGACACACGGACCTGTTTGGCGTGAGAAAGTCGACCAAATAATCGACATCACAGACAAACTGAGCCGTTACGAAGGCGAACGCGGAGTGGTGATTATTTACGGTAGCATGTACGGCAATACCGAACAGATGGCCGAAGCTATCGCTTACGGACTCTCCGAAGAGGGAGAAAAAAACATCACCATCTACAACGTGTCGAAGACGGATGTCTCGTTTATTCTGAGCGATATTTTCCGTTACGACCGTATTGTAATCGGTAGTCCGACCTATAGCAACGAACTGTTCCCGGAGATTGCATCTTTGCTTGCAAAACTGGAAACCCGCGATATCAAGAACCGTAAATTTGCCTATTTCGGCTCGTCGACGTGGGCTAACGCCTCTATCAAACTGCTGGCTGCATTTGCTGAGAGAGTAAAATGGGAGGTGATTAGCCTGCCAATTGAAATCAAACAGAGCCTGAAAGAGGACAAATACGAAGATTGTATCGCTTTGGGACGATTATTGGCAAAATCATAACAGAGTGTATTGTCAGATTTGCTGATGATTTTGTTATGGAGAAGATGATTGAGATAGTGACAAAACTATCGCTAAACGTGAAGATGAACGCAAAATTACAAATCTTTAAACTACACTTAAGATGAGACTTATTATCGAACCCGACTATGATGTCGTATCGAAATGGGCAGCAGCTTACATCGTATCGAAAATACGCAAAGCCAATCCCACGTCGGGAAAACCTTTTGTACTGGGTCTCCCGACCGGATCAACACCGCTGGGAACCTACAAAGAACTGATCGCCCTGCACAAGGCTGGTGTCGTTTCTTTCAAGCATGTCATTACTTTCAACATGGATGAGTATATCGGAATTCCCGAAGATCATCCCGAAAGCTATCACACTTTCATGCAAAAGAATTTCTTCAGTCATATCGATATTCCGAAAGAGAATATCAATATTCTGGATGGAAATGCTGCCGATACGGCCGCCGAATGCGAACGGTACGAAGCAAAAATAAAAGCGGTAGGAGGCATCGACCTGTTTATGGGTGGTGTCGGATCGGACGGACACATTGCTTTCAACGAGCCTTGTTCGTCGCTTTATTCACGCACCAGAGACAAGGAGTTGACTACCGATACGATTATTGCCAACTCTCGTTTCTTCGACAACGATGTCAACAAAGTGCCCAAGACTGCACTTACGGTTGGAGTAGCAACCATTCTGGATGCCCGTGAGGTGCTGGTTCTGATTTCAGGGCACAACAAAGCGCGTGCACTGCGTCAGGCTGTCGAAGAGGGTGTCAACCATAAATGGACGATCAGTATGCTGCAACTGCATCCAAAGGGAATTATTGTTTGCGACGATGCTGCCTGCGATGAGCTGACAGTGGGTACCTACAAATATTTTCTGGATATCGAAAGCCAATGGCTCGATCCGAACAAAATGTTGCAATAAGACATAACGACACTTTAAACTAGGAAAGGCTTCAGGTAGCAGTGCTACGATGAAGCCTTTCTTATTTTTACTGACTATTCTCTATTTTTCAGTTATCACTTCGTCCATAGACATATCCCATACATCGACAGGAAGAGCATCTACAATCTGCAACTGAAATGCCACTCCAATTTTACGAGCCTGTGTCGATGGTAAAAACCGGTCGTAGTATCCGCGCCCCCTTCCCAGACGATGTCCCTGCAAGTCGAAAGCTACCCCGGGAACAAGAACCAGATCCACATCTCCCTCACAGGCCTCTCCGAGCGGCTCCATAATACCAAACGCCCCAGCTTGCATGTGATCGCGTCCACGAAAGAGGCGTATCTCCATCTCATCGCCACGCACTACGGGCAGGTAAAATTGCTTTGTCTGCCAGTACTTGTCAATCAAGGATCCAATCTGCACCTCATCGGCAAGTGGCCAGTAACACAAAACAGAATGAGCAGTGCGAAAAGCTTCACACTGCTCAATATGCTGCACAATTTTCTCCGACAAACAGATCTGTTCGTCTTTCGACAACTGTTGTTTACGCTCTTTTATCAGTTTGCGAACCAACGCTTTTGCCTGCGATTGGAACTCTTCTGCCATATCAAATCAATTTCTTGATGTCGGCAATAATCTCTTTACCCAACCGATCGGCCTCCTCCGGCGATTTTGCTTCGGAATAAATCCGGATAATCGGTTCGGTGTTCGATTTACGCAAATGCACCCACCCTTCGGCAAAATCGATTTTTACGCCATCAATATCGTTGATATCGTATTGGGCATATTTTGCCTTGATAGAAGCCAACACTTCGTCAACGTTAATAGAAGGAGTGAGCTCCATCCGTTTCTTGCCCATAAAATAAGAGGGATACGATGCCCGCAGTTCGGATACTTTCTTCCCTGTTTTTGCCAGATGTGACAAGAACAAAGCAATACCCACCAACGCGTCGCGCCCGTAGTGGCTGGCCGGATAAATAACGCCACCGTTGCCTTCTCCACCAATCACGGCATTGGTTTCTTTCATTTTGGTCACCACATTCACCTCGCCCACAGCCGAAGCGGTATACGAACCACCATGCTGTTGTGTAACGTCGCGCAACGCACGGGTAGAACTCATATTGGAAACCGTATTGCCCGGTGTATTCGACAAAACGTAGTCTGCAACCGAAACCAAGGTATACTCCTCGCCAAACATCGATCCGTCTTCGCAAATTATTGCCAATCGATCGACATCGGGATCGACCACAAAACCGACATCAGCTTTCCCGCTTTTCAGGAAAGAGGCAATTTCGGTAAGGTGCTCCGGAAGCGGTTCCGGATTGTGAGGAAAATGTCCGTTGGGAGTACAATTCAGCTGTTCTACATTGTTCACACCCAAAGCCGACAACAATTCCGGGATAGCGATTCCACCGACCGAGTTAACACAATCGATGGCCACGCGAAAATCGGCTTTGTAGATTGCTTCTATATCGACCAAATCGAGTGCCAACACGCTCTCGATATGCTTTTGTGTATACGAAAAATCTTCCGTCAATTTACCGATAGCATCCACTTCGGCATAGTCAAAATCCTGCGTTTCGGCAATGTTCAAAACGGTTTCACCCTCTTTGGCATTCAAAAACTCGCCTTTTTCGTTGAGCAACTTAAGTGCATTCCATTGTTTCGGGTTGTGGCTGGCAGTGAGGATGATGCCACCGCTTGCTTTTTCCATCGTAACGGCAAGTTCGGTGGTAGGAGTGGTAGCCAATCCGATATTGACAACATCAAAACCCATTCCGAGCAACGTACCAATAACCACTTGATTTACCATCTCGCCCGAAATACGGGCATCTCTGCCGACAACCACTTTCAAAGGATATTGAGTTGTATTCGCTTTTACCCACATGGCATAAGCTGTAGTAAATTTCACGATATCCAGCGGGCTAAGTCCGTCACCTACCTTACCTCCGATAGTACCACGGATTCCTGATATGGATTTGATTAATGACATAGTATAAAAGATTAGGGGGTATAAAAAACGACTGCGAATCAAATACTAGAAAATGATCCGCAGCTATTATATTAATTCACAAAAAATTACCTTGGCAATTTTTTTATACTTATTTTATAATAGTACGGAGTTACATTCGACTGATCGGTCGACGTCCCCAATGATCCTGGCACTATCATTTCTGCCTGAGCTCCTGAATATTTCATGTAAAAAATAGCCTCCTGCCACGCAGTAGGTTCGGAACTCGAAGACCCATAAGTCATACTATACGGATAGGCTGAGTCCAACGATGTCCATGTACTTTCCACAGTGTCGGCAGGTTCTGTCAAATCCACTTTGATATACCTTATAACAATCACATCACCGGTACGCGCAGAGTCAGCTGATGCAATTGCTGCAGCATCTCCTACTTGTGACAGGTGAAAATAGAGCCCGGTAGAACTCAAATAATAGGCTTTATCGCCCCACGCCGTCGTCGAGTAATTAGTTGGCAAAGTGCTGGTAACACTTATTCCATGGCGATTGATATAAGACCTAATTGTCGCTTTCTGTTCTTTGACCAGATCGGAATAAGTAGACGATCCACTACAACCCACGACTGCGAACACTGCAACAAAGCAGCTTAGCAAAAAGCCCGAGAATAACTTCATATTTTCTTTTTGAAAGATGATATAAAAAATGCAAGGTGTATTGTGTCGCAAAGTTACAATTATATTTGAATCCAGCTCAAGATTGCTTCTCGTTTTTTGAATAGTTAAGGATATTGGCGTAAATTCAGAAACATCCACTGAACAACGTTCATTCTGAAAATGGCGTACCCTCCAAACAAAACACCCGACACGCAGAGTTAAAATTTACTAATTGACATTCTCATATGCAACGTTTTACGGCCTGATTCATCTTTCTTTACAAAGGCAAGAATGTTTATCAATGAAGACAATAAAGTTTATTGGCATTTTGGCCATTTTATGCGGAGTTATATCTTGCGAGAAAGATGAACAACGGTCTTTGGAAAATTATTGGGTCAGTTTTGCTACAGTTACACAGACAAATAATGACGGTTCCTTTTCGGTACGTCTTGATAATGGAACATCGGCATTGGCGACTAAAGTCAAACCCAGCGGATTTACTACGGCAAAAGGGGAAAGGCTAATCATAAACTACTCTCTTTTGTCCGATTCGACTGATTCGCAAACCCGAATCATTCAGATCAACAGCATTGGCACCGTTGAAATAAAGAAAATCGGAATACTTAACACAACCAATAAAGATAGCATTGGAAATGATCCCGTGGATGTAGAAAAAATCTGGAGTGGAGGAAACTACTTGAATGTTTCGTTTTCGTATTACGGCAATAAACAGGAGCATTTGTTCAGCTTAGTAAAAAACACAACGATTGCACCGGCAAATGATGGAACGATACACCTGGAGCTACGGCAAAATGCTTATGGAGATGCTCTGTTAGTAAAAAACAGAGCCATTATATCGTTCGATCTCAGAGCTCTGACCAGCAATATCAATGCAAGCAATATTCAAATGGTAATAGAAGCTAAAAATTACACAGGAAATGTTATGAATTACGCGCTAACATATCAGATCAACTAGCATAAAACATTAAACAGCAAAATTATATAGGCAGCCTCAGCGCTGGCAATCTTTATTTTTTTTGGTTTTTGGTTAGATGGGAGTCCGGTTCACTGGGAAGTGACCGGATTTTTTTTGCCACCCATTCAAATTTTACTATCTTTGAAACCTGATTTTGACAGTATAAAGAGGCTTCATAAGACCCCTGTCAAGCATATTCTGAATTATAACAAAACACACCTGAAGATATAAAGCCCATTCGACAATCTTCTAACATTTATTCTATGTCTACTCGAAATTGGATTACATTTATCATTGTCATTTTAGGTATCACATTTTGCGCTTGCACCAGCGAAAGTGACAAATGGAAAGACTTAAATGAAAAATTCTTAGAAACCAACAAAACAAAAGATGGTGTAGTCACGCTAAAGGACGGCCTCCAATATAAAATCTTAACGCAAGGTTTAGGACTAAAACCTAATACATCGAGTTATGCAAAAATTGTATACACCGGAAAACTTATTGATGGCACCGTTTTTGATACTACAATGAATGACACAACGTGGGTCAATACGGCAAGCTCCAGTTATGTTTCGTATTTTGTAACCGGATTTCAGGAAGCATTGACAAAAATGAATACCGGTTCGCGTTGGGAGATTTACATTCCCCAGTCGTTGGGATACGGGTCCGACGCTTACGGCTCCATTCCGGCCTACTCCACATTGATTTTTGACGTTCAGTTGTTAGGGTTCCAATAACCCGATTTTTTGAATACTCATTTACTAAAACACATCTATTATGGACATTCTTGTTGTTGGCGGATTGGTAGTCCTATTTATCCTACTGATCATCTTCTTCTATTATGTTCCTTTTCTTTTGTGGATCTCTGCAAAAGTTTCGGGTGTCAGCATCTCGCTGATTCAACTCTTTTTGATGCGCATCCGTAAAGTGCCACCACATGCCATCGTACGATGCATGATTGAAGCTCACAAGGCTGGGCTAAGCACTATTCGTCGTGATGATCTCGAGGCACATTATCTAGCCGGAGGACACATCGAAAGGGTTGTTCATGCCTTGGTATCGGCAGCAAAAGCGAACATTGACCTGTCGTTCCAGATGGCAACTGCTATCGATCTGGCCGGTCGCGATGTATTTGAAGCCGTACAAATGTCTGTTAATCCGAAAGTAATTGATACGCCCCCGGTAACGGCAGTTGCCAAGGATGGCATTCAGATGATTACCAAAGCCCGTGTAACCGTACGTGCAAACATCCGCCAGTTAGTGGGTGGCGCCGGCGAAGAGACGGTTCTGGCTCGTGTCGGTGAAGGTATCGTTTCATCCATTGGATCGTCTCAATCACACAAAACAGTGATGGAAAATCCGGATTCAATTTCAAAATTAGTTCTACAAAAAGGATTGGATGCCGGAACTGCTTTCGAAATTCTTTCCATCGACATTGCCGATATCGACATCGGAAAAAATATCGGAGCTCAGCTTCAGATGGATCAGGCGGAAGCCGACAAAAATATTGCTCAGGCAAAAGCCGAAGAACGTCGTGCGATGGCCGTTGCATCCGAGCAAGAGATGAAATCCAAAGCACAGGAAGCGCGCGCTAAAGTAATAGAAGCCGAAGCGGAAGTTCCCAAGGCCATGGCCGATGCCTTCAGAAGTGGCAACCTCGGTATTATGGATTACTACAAAATGAAAAATATTGAGGCTGACACATCGATGCGAGAATCGATAGCGAAGCCATCGTCCACGCAGGGAATGACTGGCAACAAACCTTCAAAGCCAGCCTAAACGACTCTGAATAAACCAAACGGATTGTGTAATTATGCAATCCGTTTTTTTATTTCGACATTTCAAAGCCGGCGATTTTACACTGTTGGCTGCAAACTCTTATTTTTGTATCTTTGCCCAATTTTATTTCCAAAAAAAACAGATATGGCACACTATTTAAATGACATCTCCAGAACCTTTAGTGAATACCTGCTGATCCCGGGTTTAACCACCAAAGAGTGTATTCCCAACCAGATTTCATTGAAAACCCCGCTTGTCAGATTCAAAGCGAATGAAGATCCTGCAATCTCTCTCAACATTCCGTTTGTATCGGCTATCATGCAATCCGTATCGGATCATAAAATGGCCATTGCCCTCGCCCGCAACGGAGGACTCTCGTTTATTTTCGGATCACAGAGTATCGAATCGCAAGCTGAAATGGTGCGCAAGGTAAAAAAATACAAAGCCGGCTTCGTTATCAGCGATGCCAACCTCACTCCTGACCATACACTGGCTGATGTGCTGACACTGAAGGACAGAACAGGACACGCCACTATCGGAATTACCGAAACCGGAACTTCGGACGGTAAGCTGGTCGGTATCGTTACCGGCAGAGATTACCGTGTAAGTCGCGACAACCTCGACAAGAAAGTAAAAGAGTTTATGACTCCGTTTGATAAACTTATTACCGGAGAATTCGGAATCTCTTTGGCCGAAGCAAACGACATCATCTGGGATCACAAACTCAATTGTTTGCCTATTATTGACAAAAACCAATGTCTCAAATATTTCGTATTCCGCAAGGATTATGATAACCATCAGGATAATCCGAACGAACTTTCGGATGACGACAAGAAGCTGCTGGTTGGCGCCGGGATCAATACCCGCGACTATCGTGAACGCATTCCGCAACTGGTGGAAGCCGGCGTTGACATTGTGTGTATCGATTCGTCCGACGGATTTTCGGTATGGCAAAAAGAGACACTCGAATATGTACGCAACACTTATGGTGATAAATTAAAAATCGGAGCCGGTAACGTGGTCGACAGAGACGGATTTCTTTATCTGGCCGAAGCCGGAGCTGACTTTGTAAAAGTGGGTGTGGGCGGAGGTTCCATCTGCATTACCCGTGAACAGAAGGGGATCGGTCGCGGACAGGCTACCGCCTTGATTGAAGTAGCTGCCGCTCGTGACGAATATTTCAAAAAGACCGGCATTTACGTACCTATCTGCTCCGATGGCGGCATCGTGCAGGACTATCACATGGTACTGGCATTAGCTATGGGAGCCGACTTTATCATGATGGGACGTTATTTCGCCCGCTTCGACGAAAGCCCCACCCGTAAACTGATGGTAAACGGCAACTACATGAAAGAATATTGGGGAGAAGGTTCGAACCGTGCCCGCAACTGGCAACGTTACGATGCGGGAGGAAGCGAAGGTTTGAAATTTGAAGAGGGTGTCGACAGCTTTGTACCCTATGCCGGCAAACTGAAAGATAACCTCGACATCACGCTGGGCAAAATTCGTTCTACCATGAGTAGTTGCGGGGTAACCTCGGTGATAGATTTGAAGCAAAATGCCAAAATCACATTGGTTTCGTCTACCAGCATTATCGAAGGTGGTGCTCACGATGTGATTGTAAAAGACTCACGCAACAACGGATAATAACTCCGGATACAATACAAGCGGTCGGACTTTCTATTGAAAATCCGACCGCTTGTATTTTACCTTACACCGATCAATTGTTAACCCTTACATCGAGATCATTGTAGATATTGACCGCCACCGTTGCACCGGCCACATCACGACCGTAGCGGTCTTCCAGATATCCGCTAACAATAATATCCTGCTTGCCATAATGCCTCATATCATTGATAGCATCGGACATAAAGTGGTAGAAGACTCCGTTGCTTCTCGAATCGACAAGAGAGATCACCTCCCCGTTTTTATATACCGGAATATCGGGAAACAGGTATTGCACCCCATCAATGTCGATTACCAAACCACGAATCACATCACCTGCCATCAGGTTTCCTGTCACCTCCACCATCGAGCCCAGAAAGCTAAAATCGTTGATGGAATTGGCATAACCGCTAATAGTGATGTTTTCCGGATAGGCAATCTGACGCTCCTGAAAGTAACCGTCCGAAGCCGTAACCGGAACAAACTTGTAATCGAGCGTACCTCGCGTTATGGTTTCTTTTTCGCACGAAGTAATCGCTAGAGCTAATGACACAATTAGCCCTAAAATCATTTTTTGTCTCATCTTAAAAAATTGAATTTGCCGGGAATGGTTATATCATACAAATACTACACCAGAGAGCACAACTCCGGTTCCATGTTCCGACAACGTCTTATATCACTTTATCTATAATCAGATTTTCATGTTCATTGCACTGCGAACCTCTTCGAGTGTAGCCGAGCCTACTTCGCGAGCTTTGGCGGCTCCATTCAACAGCACCTGACGCACATAATCCATATTTGCTTCCAGGTCGGCCCGTTTCTGACGGAAAGGACGAAGGTATTCGTTGATCGACTCCGTCAGCACTTTCTTCAACTGTCCACCGCCACCGTTACCAATGCTTTCGGCCACCTCTTCCGGCGTACGTCCGGTACACATCGAGATAAGCAACAACAGGTTCGATACTTCGGGACGGTTTTCCGGATCGTAGGTAATAAACCGTTCGGCATCAGTTTTAGCCTTCTTAATCAACGCAGCCGTTTCGTCTTCGGTCGCGCTCAGCATAATGGCATTGTTGCGGCTCTTGCTCATTTTTTGTCCGCCATCCAACCCGAGAATCATCGGAGACTTGCTCAACAGCGGTTGCGGTTCGGGAAATACCGGATTGCCTGCCGCAAATTTATCGTTGAACCGACGGGCAATCAAACGGGTCAGCTCAAGGTGCGGCAACTGATCCTTGCCCACCGGCACCACATTCCCCTTGCAAAAGAGGATATCGGCAGCCTGATGTACCGGATAAGTGTACATACCGGCATTGATGCTCTTCAGCCCCGATGCCTGAATCTCTTCCTTCACCGTCGGGTTACGGTTAAGCTCGGCGTTGGATACCAACGTCAGGAACGGCAACAGCAGCTGGTTCAGTTCGGGAACGTAGCTGTGCGGAAAGATAAATGTTTTGCCATCGGTCGGATCGATGCCGGCCGCCAGATAATCGAGCGTCAGCTGACGCACATTTTCCGATATTTTATCGAACGAATCACGATCGGTGAGCACCTGATAATCGGCAATAACGATATAAGTTTCAACACCCAGGTTGTGCAGCCGGACACGGTTTTGCAGCGACCCGAACAGATGACCGATATGCAGTCTGCCCGTTGGCCGGTCGCCGGTCAAAACCCGGTATTTCTCGGGATGAATAGCCAAATCCGCCTCCAGTTTCTTACTTCTTTCTACCGCAACCTCGTACGTGCCCAACTCCATCTTTTCTGTATCCGACATAATTCTATTCGTTTGTTCTGTTTTACATTTGATTGACAACTTTTTCAGGCTCTGAAAAAATATGGACAAATTTACATCTTATTTTGAAAACAAACAGTGTAAAGTGAGGGTTATTTGCAAGGAAATTAGAAAACATGCCATAATATTTGCATCTGCAAAGGGGTTCACAGACATATTTATTTCTGTGAATTATGAATGACATTTTGGATTATATATTTCACTTCAGTATCACCATCATAATTATTTTTCGCATAATCTTTATGCGTAGGCATTAAATCCGGATAGAAAATTTTTGCTTTAGAATTATCTGATGGTAAAAATTCTTGCACCGCATTCGATATAGAACCGATTACTCCGGTTAAAGGCAAACGATAAGGAGTTACCTCCATGTAAGTATTTGGAGCCTGAGATGATGGAACACCAACAACAATAGCTCCCATTTTCCACAAATAAAATGCAAAATGAAAAGCAGCACTAAACGTACCCGAACTAGTAATAACAAAAACTTTTTTGGGAGTATATACTGGACTACCATCCTGTTTCAACAATAAATCCTTTCGTTCCGACATGGAATTTGCTATAAACTTACTCCTAATAGATTTAATATCACCTTTTATATCTTCACTCTTAGTAATGAGATAATCACCTATTTGATGGTTAGTGTGATTTTGTGCATTGAATTCATTTAACGTCATATTGTTTTTAGCCAAATAGAGAGGAGATAGTAAGCGGTAAAACGTCACCTCCATATTTTTTTTCAAATAATTATCACCATAGAGTTGATAAAGTACCGGATAAACAATGGGAGACCACCCTCCTGAATTATTACGCAAATCAACAATCAGATATTCAGATTCTGACTGCTTCATATCCATAAGCATATTATAAAAGACTTCTGTAAAAGAGGGTATTTCTCTTATTGCATTATCCAAAGAGTCTGGCATTGTCTTTTTCAGGTAGTTATTGTAGATATCTGCTATCGATTCCTTAAGGCTCCCCCAATGATTTTCATACATGTAACATAAATTATCACGAGACATTACCGTTGCATCTCTGAAATACATAATATTTCGTTTATTATCCAGAAATTTATACCCAATGTAAGGGAAATCTTCTTGCAGCATAGAATGTTCTACTTTTGAACGTTCTACTTTATCGGCTTCCATTTTTGCAAGGAATGGGAAATCAATTATTGCCTTCTTGCCATCTACCGTTTCAACTTCCAAGGTAAGAGAAGATAAATCACTTTGATAAATTCGCTTATACATTCTACTTCTACACAGCAAAAAACGCAAGTCATCGTATGCATGATAAGTATTCTCGCAGCCATAGCGTGAAGTCACTTTCCGACAGAGCTCTTCTATTGCATGGCCATTTACACCGATAATTTTTGCTCCAAGATATTTTGCATCTTGTTTAGGAACAGATGTCAGTATCAGTCCATCAGGAATCACGGATACCGATACCGGAGCATATAGATCATCTGCAAATTGCTGGTTCGACATATTTACAGATGTATGTCCATCATTCAATTGGGCATTCAATTCTCTTATTGCATCAGTCAGTATATTAATCGAACCTCTCGGCATTACTCTTATCTTGTCGATAATTTCCTCTGAACGATTATAAAACTGCACTTTCCCTCCCATATTGGAATATGGATCAGGATGTGTTTCCTGAAGCAATTTGACATAAGATTTGAAATCAGAGACCAAAGTATCTGATGAAAAAGTCTGAGCCTTTAGACTTAATGGCAGCAACAGACAGATAAATGAAAATATTTTCTTATACATTTCGTAGCTTATGTATTTGTTTGTAATGAAGTCATCTTGATTTTGCTTACAAAGTACTAAAAACAACCATTAATGTGTTTTTACGTACTGAATCAGCTTGTCTTTATTCATCAAATAATTATCGCTATGATAATCGTTATTCTGTACTTTATCAATATGCTCGTTGATATTCAATTCTAAGTTCACATTCACTTTATCCATATAGGGATTTGCTTTTCCGCCTGTCAGATCGGAAGAAAAGGCAAGAGAAAAAACAATTCCTGAATTTGGAAGTTTGAATAAGATTGCCGGAAATGTATAACCCGAAATGAGAGCCGAAGGTTCGCCAATCAATTGCATATTCCGGCTTTGCATCGCTAACGATGATAGAGCTGACGCAGCCGAATAGGTATAACGGTTTTGAAGTACATAGATCCTTCCCTTAAAATGGACGCTGTTACTATCGGGGAAAAGGGTTACATTATTCGTTAATACAGCCGCATTACCGGTTACCTTTATGTTTCCAAAAGAGCTTATCGCCTTTTCTAATGCTACGGTATGATTCACTCCGACGCTGTAACTATATGTCAACGGTTTATCTAAAATCTTTCGCAATAACTTTGCCCATACACTATCATCTCCTCCGCTATTGCTACGAATATCAATGACTATCTTTTTCACGTTGGGAGTATATATACGCAACAATTCGTTGATATACCAATTTGCATCCATCATAGAAGGCATGTAAATATAGAGTATATTGTTATTAAGAATGGACATTTTCGAAGAGTTGTTTTGAGGGTGTAATGATTGAAGATTATCAAAGGATTTTGCACTATCAAAATCGATCAGTTGATTATCAAAGGTAAGCGAGAACTTATTTTTTCCCATCAAAGGCATTGCAAAAATAAAATACTCGTCAAACCATTGCTTATTGACGGTATCCCACATCGGACGATACAGTTGAGACCGATGCTCTTGAATAAAACGATTTATTGCCACACCGTCTACAGCCTTTATTTCTGCTCCGGCTTTAATGGGAACGCCATTGTAAGCAAAAGAACGGAAAATATAGTATTTACCATTGATATATTTAGGCCAAAATCCACATTTCATTCGGGAATAAATGCTGTCATTTTCCAAGCTATAATAATAATCTGCATGAAGAGTGTCAGCCAAAGAGACGTTACTCAGAGGAGATAAATAACTATTGGCGACATACCATTTTATCCGTTGGCTATTTTGCAGTCCGGTATGTCCATCACTCAAAATATTCAGCCCCTGACGGATAATTTCGACAAATTCTTCTACCGAATTTACTCCGGTCACTTTCTTTTTGAGCTTGTTATATTCATCATTGACAGATATTCCCGTCCGTTGTTCCAATAGCGGTACAAATGAGCAATACTCATTGATATGCGATTGCAGGAAGTTAATATCTTCGCGCATCTGTGTTTGCGTAAGCGTTTGACTCTTTGATACCGGGCACAAAAACGCCCAGCAAACCAGCAGAAAACAGAGTTTGTTCATGTATTTATATTTTTCAATGTTGTTTCACATACTCTATCAGCTTGTCTTTGTTTGCAAGATATTCCAAACTATAACAATCCTGATTGAGAACTTTATCGGAATAGGGCACTATATCATTTTCTAAAACAGGCACCTTCACCTTATCCATATACGGATTCGCTTTACCACCTGCTAAGTCGGCTGAAAATGCCAGCGTAAATACGATTCCTGAATTTGGAAGTTTAAATGCTATTGCCGGCAGCGTATATCCGGCAATACATGCCGTCGGAGCACCTATCAATTCAATATTTTTATTTTGCCAGGCAACAGAAGATAATGCAGTTGCTGCCGAATAGCTATATTCATCCTGAAGCACATATATTTTCCCTTTAAAATGAATACTATTACTATCAGGCTGTTCAACTGTTTTCCTATATAGTTCTGTTTTAGCTCCCTTTCGGATTATTCTTAATTTAGGGAATGAAGATGTAACCGCTTTTTCTATCGCTTCATTATGATTCATTCCAACGTGATATGTATATTTTAATGGTTTGTCTATTATTTTCCGCAATAAATCTATCCAAACACCATCATTACCACCTGCATTGCTTCGGACATCTATAACGATCTTTTTTACATTGGATGTATATGTATGAAACAATTCGTTTATATACCAGTTGGCATCCGACATCTCCGGCATTCGGATATACAAAATATCGTTACCAATAAGCATCATTTTCCGATAATTAGACTGCATATGTCTTTGCTGTAACATTTTTACCTCTTTCCCGACTTCTAACGTTACATCTTTATTACCGATAGTGAGTGTAAATTTGTCCATACCCAATAATGGTAAGGCCGCTGTAAAAAGACGCGAATAGTATGTGTGACTCATTGGATCCCACATCAGATAATACATCTTGGAAAAATTATCTTTGATAAATTGATTCATCGGAACGCCATTTATCGCACTAATTCGTTCACCTGCATTAAAAATCATGCCGTCAACTTCAAATGGTCGTATATTATAATATACTCCATTGATATATTTGACCATTATATTGATTTTTGCTTTGGTTTGGCTGCTGGTTGCCAATTGGTAATAATAATCGGCATTTATCGTATCCGCCAAAGAAACATTCCCGATTGAAGCCAAATAATAATCAGGCGCAATGTAATTTTTCAAAGAAAATTTTGGGATAATTTGCGAATGTCCGTCATTCAGCATATTCAATCCCTGTCGAATGATTTGTGTGAATGCTTCTATTGATGTAGTGGGTGTTATTTCTTTCTTAAGCTTTGCATATTCACCATCTACATTGATACCTGTCCGTTGTTTCAACAACGGCAATGGAGAAAAATATTGATTAATATGATTCTGAAGAAACAGGAGATCTTCTTGCATTTGTTTTTGGGTTAGCGTTTGACTCTTTGATACCGGGCACAAAAATACCCAGCAAACCAGCAGAAAACAGAGTTTGTTCATGTGTTTATATACCTTTTTTAAGTTGCTCCATCCAGGAAACAAAATTGTTCATTACATCGTCCCAGTGCATTTTATCATAGTCGGGAGAGCCATCCGCTTTGTATTCTTCGAAATTATGCCCGCACCCTACCACCGGATTCATCTTATAGTTTGTCTTTCCGGCTTTTTCAAAATAGATAGGCATCAGCTCGGAACTTTCCGCCGATTCCAGATCTTTGGTTCCGTATGCTATAAAAACCGGAGGTTTGAGTGCTATCAAATCCTCACGTCCCGATAACGTAAAGCTCACCCATGTATGAGCCGGATCACCATATTTAAAATCATTTATTAAAGAACCTTTGATCATGGCTTTCCATGTATCATACATAATATTGATACGTTTTTGGCTCTCCTGTTCTGTAATTTCACCTGCTATTGCAGCCCGTCGTAGTTTACGAATATGCAGCGCAAATCGTCCATCGGGATTGCCGCCCGAATAGCCCACAGCTCTCAATTCGGGATGTAACAAACCTAGTTTCACTGCAATGTAAGAGCCTTGCGAATGACCGAACACCGAAATATTATGCGAATCAACCCATTTTTGCTTCTTCAAAAAGCCGATTACTACATTTGCCCTCTCCACATACTTATCCAAATAGTTATCCCGCAAATAAAGCGAATCGTATGAATGTTCATCTGTCGTATCACGCACAAAAGAATATGCTCTATTTAGATGTTTGGATGATGCCACAGGAGGCGTGTGTGGCATAGAGATCATCACAATATGATATTTCTTAGAGAGAGTATTATAATTAAAATTGGAGATATTGGTAACAAAATTTTTAGATTCAAACCCGATAATCAGCGGATAAGGTAATGATCCCTGACAAAAAAGAATAACAGGCTTTTTCACGTTGACCGCGCTATCCGTTTTCAAAAAATGGATAGTATCTCCTTTAGCTGAAATAATTTTGAACAAACGCGCATTTACTCCTTTTATAACCTGAGAATAAGATGACAGTGTTATAAACGACAAACATACCAATAAAACGATTTTCTTCATACGATGCTCATTAAACTAATTAGAACTCCAAAACACACAATTATATAAACACCAATAGAGACGTGACAGATGCCACGTCTCTACCCGATAAATTTTTAGGATGCCGAACCTGGTGTGGTGGTATCGGCCGTGGGTTTCGAACTATGTTTATAAATAACCGTTGCGGCGGCCTTGTAGGTTTGATAAAACTCGGGAGCCTTGCGGCGGAACTGCGATGCCAGACGGTCGAGCGTATTTTGTTTCAGCTCCGAGGCCTCGGCAAAGAGGTCGGCCAGTTGTTGCGTGTAACCTGCACGGTCGATAATGGCCGCGCGCGGATCGTTGCTAATCTCTTTGAATGTTGTACACAATGCCTTGAATCCGGCCAGTTCCTCCGCCGTAATAACCTCTTCAGTCAATGCTTCAGGAGCCACTTTTGCAGCTTCGGCCAGAATAGCAAACGATATATTTTCCAAATCCTTATCCGTCATTTTTATGATAGCCGTCTCACTATAGTTCACTTTGGCCAGCAGCTCTTTATTGCCGGCCGAGTGAGCATAGGAGTAGAGAGCTCCCGACACATCTACGACCAAGTCGCACAACTGCTCGCGTACAGAGCGTTTGTTGTCGGTTACACCGACCAGTTTCACTACCTGTTGTGCCGCCAGTGCATCTATTTGTTGGGTGATGGTGGCCAACCGAGTTACGGTTTGAACAAACTTAGGAACCAGAGCCGTTTCGGTAGGACTACTGTTGGCCTTTTCTACAATCAGCTTGTACGATTTCAACTTTGCAATTTGATAATTGTTCATAAAAGTGCGTTTTAATGGATGGATAATTAAAGTTATTTTCATCGCAAATATAAAACACATTTTCTCATAAACAAAATTTTTAATTAGAAACAATCAAGAAACAGACGCATCATATCGCTCCGACTATTTCTCTTATCAACATACCAGTAGGCGATTGCACGAAATATCGGAGACTACAAAGCCGTGCAGGCAGGTTTCGGAGCAGACGTTGCATTGTGTCGAGCGGCAATTTCATGCTTCCGAGATGCAATTGCATTCTGTCGAGACGGAGTTTCATTGTATGGAGAAACGATTTCACCTTTCCGAGCAATCGTTGCTTTGTATCGAGCAGTCATTTCATGCTTCCGAGATACGATTGCATACCTTCGAGCGGCAATTGCATTCTGTCGAGACGGAGTTTCATTGTATGAAGAAACGATTTCATCTTTCCGAGCGGTCGTTGCATAGTATAGAGCTCCGGCTGGCGGGCGTTTGTAACTCGTGACCCTGCCATGCAGTAGAGCGATGCAACAACAAATAAGGAATCCATCTGCATTTAGTTTTACAGACTTTCGAGGCATTCATTGCCGTCGGTTTCAACCGACGGATAAGATGCAACCACGCCCAACCCGGCTTTAGCCGAATGGTTGTTGGGCTAAAGCCCGGGGATCTGGTTGTTTATTTACCGTCAGCTAAAGCAGACGGCCATAGTCAATGATCTCTCTACTCGGGGTAGCGCCAGTTTTTCTATCAATATGCAAGTCCTTACGGACTAAATGGGCGCCGAGGTGCTGTATGACAAAATAGCATAACCCTTCAACATACCTTTGCCCGTAGGGCATCCATATCAATAGAAACGGAATACGAAAAAGATGCATAAATGCCCGTAGGGTATTCACCTTCATGCAAAACCTACATTATATCTGAGCAATACACTACCTAAACAGTTGCGGCGCAAATCCGCTTAGGTAAATGCGCCAGTGTTTCCAGATATGGCCTTCGCCGGTTTCAGCACTACCCCCCTACTCTTGCGGCCATCTATTTTGATGGTAAAGGGACGGTCGAACCGCACGTGCCGAATGTGTTCCGTTTCGTGAATGGCCGGTTGCGCGTCGAGAAATCCGAAGTCGAGATAGCCCTCTTTGATATAGGGATTGACCGTGAAATAACCCACGCCGAACGAGGTAAGATTCTGGAAAAAGTGTGTTCCCTGGCTTGGATCGATGCGGTAGTTGGTAAGCCCCGCTTCCACAATCAACCGTGCAGACGAGATGTGCGGCCACTTGACCGGAATACCCAAACACGGATCGTTGGTTCCCCAGCGTCCCGGTCCTATCAACACACAACCCCGCTCTTCGGCAAGCAACTGCCGGTTGATTGCATCGATCTCGTCTACCATTTTCCGGTTGTTTGCCGCATTAAACGATTCGGGCTTCACGTAGATAATATCGTACACATCGTGGGTGATGCCATGCCCCAGCGCATTCGTACAATTGATAATGGTTTCGCTGTCGGAAATCTCGCTCAGATCCTCTTCGAGCATCTCGGTAGAGTCGACAATCGGGCGGATCTGCAACAGGTAAAACGTTCCTGACTTACTCTTGCGGTCGAGTTCTACGGCAAACTCGATCTCGACAGGACGACCCATCTCGCGCTGACCGGTCTGCAATACTTTTTGTAAAATAGCCGCCAGAGGGAACGTATCGTGCTTCAGGATGTTGGCAAATGTAATCACCCGTCGACCATTTTCAAACAGCGAATCGTAGAGCGCTTGCGCCTGCGGGTTAAAAGTAGAGGCAAGCCATTGTAATGAATTATCTTTCTCGGCATCTTTCAACGTCAGTTTCAGCAGATTGAATCCATCGTCTACCTGTGGTGTAAAATGTTCCTGAGCAAGATCAAAGGCATAGAAATGGTTTTGAGTTTCGCGTAAAGCAATCTCCAGACTATTAGCCTGCAGACAGCTTTTGGGATGCGCCGGCGAGAAACGCAACGACAATCCTCCATCCACAATATATTTACCGAGCCCCAACGCCACATTGGCAATACCCTCTTCGGCCGTCTCGTGATCGATAGGATAGTAGTTGAGCGAACGCGCCACCCCCGAAAACGAGGGATAGAAATGGGTTCCATAGGCCGACCCGCATACCTCCTGCAACACAATGGCCATCTTCTCTTCGTCGATCACATTGTGCGTGGCCTTCATGTAGGCCTTACTGCTCTTGTAATAGACCGACGCATAAACCGCTTTGATAGCCTCGCACACAGCCAGCAGCGTATTGGTTTTACTTGCCTTCACGTTGGGCACCATGTAGGTGGTGTAGATTCCGGCGAAGGGTTGGTAGTGCGAATCTTCGAGCAAACTCGACGAACGAATGGCAATGGGCCCGGCAATGGAGCCGAGGAACGCGTAGAGGTCGGCCACAATATTCTGCGCCATCTTCGCCTTGAGAAAGTGAGACAGAATCACCTCATCGGGCTCATCCTGCAGAGCAATGGTGTACAGATCGTTTCGTTCCATAAATTCGGAAAAGACATCGGTACACAACACCACCGTACGCGGCACGGCAATGACCGAAGCGCCGAACTCGTTCTCCTCAATATTGCGTTTCACCATGGCATCGAGAAAGGCCAGACCACGTCCCTTGCCCCCCATCGATCCTTCGCCGATACGGGCAAAATTGGAATATTCATCGAAACGTCCCCGCTCGAATACCGCCACAATTCCTTTATTTTTGATACGACGGTAGTCGACAATGGCATCGAAAATAATTTTGCGCACATTGCCCAGCGTATCGCCCGGCTCGATGGTGATGCGCCGCAGGAATTCGGCCAGCGGAAACATGGCACGAGAATAGAGCCAGCGCGAGATATGGTTGCGCGACACATGGTAGAGCAACGAATCGTCGGGAATAGCGAAAATCAACTCCTGCAAATCCTTCAGCTTCGTCACACGAGCCACCTCTTCGCCGGTTACCGGATTGATAAAGACAAAATCGCCAAAACCGAAGTTATTAATCACCGTCTCCTGCAGGTCGCGCTGAAAAGCCTTGGCATTTTTATTGAGGAACACAGCCCCGAATCGTTCGGCGTACTCGGCATTCTCCTCATCGGACGACTGCATGATAATCGGCACATAGGGATCTTCCAACCTGATATCTTCACAAAGCGCCACACCGGCATATTTGTTCTTCACTCCCGACCGGTTGAAACTCACATCGGTAATTACACCCTGCAGATGGTGCTTGTAACGCTGGTAGAGCTCCCACGCCTCTTCGTAGTTGCGCGCCAGCAAAATCTTGGGTCGCCCACGCATACGCAGCATCCGTTCGTGCTCGTTGAGCGCCTCGGTCATAAACGAGCGCGACTGCTTAAACACCAGTTTAAAGAGCAGCGGAAGGATGGATGAGTAGAAACGCACCGAATCCTCCACCACCAGAATCACCTGTACGCCCACCGCCCGCACATCCGTTTCGGCATTCATTTTGTCTTCCATCAGTTTGATGATGGCCAGCAACAGATCGGCATTCTCTAACCAGGAGAACACGTAGTCGATGGCGCTCAAATCTTCGTGCGCCAACCGGCGGGTAACGCCACGCGAGAAGGGTGTGAGTACGGTGATAGGAATTTGGGGAAACTGCGCTTTGATTCGTTTGGCCAGCTCGAAGGTGTCGCTGTGTTCACCCGAGGGCATGGAGATAATCAGTTCGAAAGTACGTGTTTGCAGCAAGCGAAAAGCCTCCTCTTCGGAATGCACCAGCGTAATGCGCGGCGGATAGCGCAGATTGAGAGAGACATATTCGTTAAATATCTGCTCGTCTACCCGTCCGTCCTCCTCCAGCGTAAACGAGTCGTAGGCACTGGCGATAAGCAAAATATTAAACACCCGTTTGTTCATCAGATCGGCAAACGAAGTATCCTTGAAGTATAATTTATTAATATTGACGTTTCGCATGGATTCAATTTGAAAATGAGAAAAACAACGTTCCGCGAAGCTAATATGCCAATGAGACAGACATCAATCCATCATCGACCATTTTCAAAGCCACACAAATATACACAATTCCCAAACAAAAGCGTATAACCGGTCTATTTTGATTTTTTGTCAAAAAAAACGCAGCCACCCGAAAGCAGCTGCGTTAAATTATCAATTGTACGTTCGATTTATCTTTTCTTAAACGGCATTTTATTTTGCGATACCATCTTCATCATTTTTCGCATCTCATCGAACTGTTTCAGCAGGCGATTCACATCCTGAATGGTAGTTCCGCTCCCTTTGGCAAGACGCTGACGGCGGGTTCCGTTAATCACCTCCGGATTTTTCCGTTCAAACGGAGTCATGGAGTGGATAATAGCCTCGGTCGCTTTGAAAACATTGTCATCAAATTCCACATCTTTCAATGCTTTGCCCATACCTGGAATCATCGAAGCCACATCTTTCAGGTTACCCATCTTTTTGATTTGCGACAGCTGTCCCAGAAAATCGTCGAAGTCGAACTGGTTCTTGGCCAGTTTTTTGCTCAGGCGACGACTTTCTTCCTCGTCGTACATCTCCTGTGCCTTCTCTACAAACGAAACGATGTCGCCCATACCGAGGATACGGTCGGCCATACGTTCGGGGTGGAAAGTATCGAGGGCATCCATCTTTTCGCCGGTTCCCACAAACTTGATAGGTTTGGTAACCACCGTACGAATAGAGAGCGCCGCACCACCACGGGTATCACCGTCGAGCTTGGTGAGGACAACCCCGTCGAAATCGAGGCGATCGTTAAATTCTTTGGCCGTATTTACCGCATCCTGACCGGTCATGGCATCCACCACAAACAAGGTTTCGTGCGGCTGAATGGCAGCTTTCACGGCTGCAATCTCTTTCATCATCTGCTCGTCGATAGCCAGACGACCGGCGGTATCGACAATTACCAGGTCATGATTATTCTGTTTGGCAAATTTTACGGCATTTTTTGCAATCTCCACCGCATCCTTGTTACCAATTTCAGCATAGACGGGCACACCGATTTGCTCTCCAAGCACCTTCAACTGGTCGATAGCAGCCGGACGGTAGATATCGCAGGCAACAAGCAACGGATTTTTACCCCGTCTCGACTTGAGCATACTGGCCAGTTTCCCTGAAAAGGTAGTCTTACCGGAACCCTGCAAACCCGACATCAGGATAATTGCCGGATTGGCTTTGATATTGACATCGACGGTAGTACCACCCATCAAACGGGCAAGTTCGTCGTGCACAATCTTCACCATCAGCTGCCCGGGTTGCAACGAAGTCAACACATCCTGACCCAATGCCTTCTCTTTTACCTCGTCGGTAAATGTCTTGGCAACCTTGTAGTTTACATCGGCATCGATCAATGCTTTACGGATGTCTTTCAACGTTTCGGCAACGTTGATTTCGGTAATCGATCCCTGCCCTTTCAGTATCTTAAACGACCGTTCAAGTCTTTCGCTTAGATTTTCAAACATATATGAGAAAAATTTGCTTTTTGAATTTCTGTTTTTTCGGATTGCAAATGTACAATTTATCGTCAACCTGTGCAAGTTGTTGAGAGAGTTTCATATCCGTCCGCTTCACGAAACCATTACCCGCTATCGTTTGTCCGGCGAAAGAAAAGAGGAATTTTGCTCGGTTACGTCGGAAGAAATAGATATTTTTGCATCCTAATTAACAGCGCCGAAAGAGGCCCTAAGACAAAAATCATGATAGAAAAATATACTTCTGCCGATTTTCAGGTTGTGTATGACATCATTAATGATGCCTCGTCGGCATACAAAGGGATCATTCCGGCCGACCGCTGGCACGAGCCCTATATGCCCGAAAAGGAGTTGCAGGAACAGCTGGAAGATGGCATCGAATTCTGGTGCTACAAACAAAACAATGAAATTGTGGGCGTAATGGGCATTCAGGAGAAGAGCGATGTCACGCTGATTCGCCATGCCTACGTACGAACCATCCGGAGAGGGCTCGGCATCGGAGGTAAATTACTCTCACACCTCACCACACTGACTTCAAAACCGGTATTGATAGGTACCTGGGCCGATGCGGACTGGGCCATTTCGTTCTATCAGAAACACGGATTCAAACTGGTGGAAAAAGAGTTGAAAAATAAGTTACTGCAGACCTACTGGTCGGTTCCCGAACGACAAATAGAAACCTCGGTAGTATTAGCCGACAGTAAATTCACATTGAATAATCCGGCATGAGCAACAGCTATATCGTATCCATCGGATCGAACAGCGATGCTGAACAAAAGGTCGAAGCTGTCAAGAAAATACTCACCGAGCGGTTCGATCAGGTAGTTTTCTCCGATTTCAAATGGGTACCACCCGTCGGCGATCATTACAAGCTCCCGTTTTACAACGGTGCCGTGCGCTTTCTGTCCGGTCTCGATCCGGTGGACTTAAAGCAACAACTCAAAGCCATTGAATCTATTCTCGGGCGCACTCCCGATCAGAAAGCAGTTGGCGTGGTACCGATAGATCTCGATATAATCGTGTGCAACAAAGCGATTGTGCATATCGATTACGAGCGTTTTCCCTTTGTAAAAGAGGCGACGGATAGTTTATTAAAGCACAATAATAAATAAAAGCACCACTATGGGTACAAAATCTTAAACAAAGCCGTATTTTTGTTTATTTTCAATTTTTAATTGAATCTGACGGCTCGAATCGGATAACCTTTTAAGCCATATACCGTCAACTCTATTTTTCCACAGAAATTATAATCAACAAATAATCATCAGCATGAAACATTTTCCAAGTTCGGAACTTATTATTAATGATGACGGTTCTATTTTTCATCTGCATTTATTACCGGAGCAGCTATCCGACAAGATAATTCTGGTAGGTGATCCGGGCCGTGTAGAAATGGTCGCATCCTATTTCGACAACGTAGAATGCGATGTGGCCAACCGTGAGTTTCGCAGCATAACAGGCTCATATAAAGGAAAGCGCCTTACCGTAGTAGGCACAGGCATTGGTACCGACAACATCGACATTGTGGTAAATGAACTGGATTCTCTCGCCAACATCGACCTGCAATCTCGCACTGAAAAACCGGTTCACACGCAACTGACTATGGTCCGTATCGGGACATCGGGCTCGGTACAAGCCGATATTGCTCCGGGAAGCTATGTTTTAGCGCAAAAATCCATTGGCTTTGACGGCGTACTGAATTTCTATGCTAACAGAAACACCGTTTGCGACATCGAATTTGAAAAAGCTTTCACACACCACGTCAACTGGCATCCGCAATGGTGCGCGCCCTATGTGGTTGACAACGACCCGGAACTGATAGAACGCATCGGCCTCGACGACATGCTGAGAGGTGTCACCATCTCGGCCAACGGGTTTTACGGGCCACAGGGCCGCGAATTGAGATTGCCGCTGGCACATCCGACCCTGAACGATAAAATCGAAACATTCCGGTACGGACGCTTCAAAATTACCAACTACGAAATGGAGAGTTCGGCGATTGCCGGCCTTGCAAAACTGATGGGTCACAAAGCCCTCACGGTTTGCTGCATCATTGCCAACCGCCGCGTACACGATGCTTTTCCCAATTACAAAAAGTCCATCCAAGTGCTGGTAGAAAAAGTACTGGAGAGAATCTGATTATTTAATTCCGAATCATGAAAGAACCGATCTTAAAACGCCTCACGGCACGCACCGACTGGATGTTGCTTCGCCATATCATCTGTATTGCAGCCGGAATTTTGTTATGGATATATCCCGATGCTTTTGCCACCGGAGTAGTCATCGGAGCCGGCATTTTGCTGGTACTTTATGGCGTTATTTCGTTTTTGCTCTCATTTCGGCACGTAGTCCGCAACCTGCTGATTCATACCGCATCCATCAATTCCATTGTCTCTTTGGTTGTCGGACTGGCCTTTATTATTGTTCCTTCATTTTTCGCGAAATGGTTTTTAACCGTTCTGGGAATCATCATCATCGGACTGGCGCTGTTGCAGTTGCTCGAAATAGCCTCATTGCGAAAGTATGCCAACTCCATCTCAGCGCTGTTGTTTCTGAGTCCGCTGGTTTTATTGGGCATCGGAATTGCCGTTATGCTTAAACCCGAAGGACTTATCAACCTGCTGGGCTATTTTTGTTCCGGAGCATTGATTTACACCGGAATTTCAGGCATTTTCTTAGCCATTCGAATCCGGCGGGAGGGTAAACATCTCGCCCTGACACAGCAACAAGAAGGTCACGATACCATCAACTCTTAAACCGAACGATTTTCCGCATTCATGAATAACGATACGATCTGCGCCATTTCGACGGCTCCCGGACAAGGAGCCATTGCCATTGTACGTGTTTCGGGCAAAAATGCACTTGCAGCCTGCAATGCTATTTTCAAAGCTAAAAACAACAGCCGCGATGTTCTCTCGCAAAACGGACAAACCGTCATTTTCGGTAACATCGTCAACCAAAAAGAGGAAACGGTGGATGAAGTGCTACTCACCGTTTTCCGCAATCCGCACTCATATACCGGCGAAGACTCGGTGGAAATTTCATGCCACGGATCGGCATTTATACAACAAAACATTCTTCAACTGCTGATTGCACACGGATGCCGCATGGCCGAACCGGGCGAGTTTACGCAACGGGCTTTTATGAACGGGAAAATGGATCTGTCGCAGGCGGAAGCCGTGGCCGATCTGATTGCCGCCGAATCGGCCGCCGCCCACAAATTAGCCATCAATCAACTCAAAGGTGGTTTTTCTGAAGAGCTCAACCGGCTGCGTGCCGAGTTACTCGACTTCACCTCTCTCATCGAACTGGAGCTCGACTTCAGTGAAGAAGAGGTGGAATTCGCCAATCGCGATCAGCTCAACACGCTGATCAACCACATCGAACTGGTTACCAACAAACTAATCAACTCGTTCAGTGTGGGAAATGCGGTTAAAAACGGTATTCCGGTGGCCATTGTCGGTGAAACAAACGTCGGAAAATCGACCCTGCTCAACCGGCTGCTGAACGAAGAACGTGCCATTGTATCCGATATTCACGGTACCACCCGCGATACTATCGAAGAGGTGATGACCTTCGGGGGGATACAGTTCCGCTTTATCGACACCGCCGGCATCCGCGATACGCGCGACAAGATCGAGAGCCTCGGTATCGAACGCACCTTCCACAAAATCGATCAGGCAACGATCGTTCTTCCGGTTCTCGATTCGACCCGCAGCATGGCAGAGCTGACCCGGTTCGCCACCGACATGGTAGAAAAAACAGCAGGAAAGCAACGTATTTTCATTGTCAATAAAATCGATTCGCTGAGTGAAGCAAAACGGACTGCCCTGCAAACTTTGCCGGTATTACAAAATGAGACCTACTGTTTTCTTTCTGCCAAGTTCGGCCAAGGTTACGATAAATTACAACACGCGCTGATTGCCGCCGCCAACATTCCCGAAATAGGTGCAAGTGATGTCATCGTGACCAATGTCCGCCACTACGAAGCCCTCCTGAAATCACAGGAATCCATTCTGCGCGTGATCGACGGCCTGAAAAACAATCTTTCAGGAGAATTCGTTTCTCAGGATATTCGTGAAGCGATCTACTACCTCGGACTTATAACCGGTGGCAGTATCACCAACGACGAAATTTTGGGAAATATCTTCCGGAAATTTTGCATTGGGAAATAACTAAGTCCACTTTTTTCCTGTATATTATTAGGAGAACAGACTCCCTTAGGGTATCCTTCTTTTCTTCGAAATACCTTTCAACATAGGAATAACTAAAACCATTACAAAAGGTAATGAAAACAGCAACAATGGATGTCTTTGGAGTTGAGAAAAATTGTCGTCTTCGCTCATATGCTGAAAAGTAGTTATTGCCAGCGCCAGCAGTTCCAGCAGCAGCATCACCGATACAAGCACTACAGATTCAATATATTTATTCATAAATGTAGAAACCGACAAACAGGTATAATATAAAACCACAACCAGAATTATCAGAAAAATAGTCAATAATAATAACAGCAGAAAAAATTCCCAGGTATTTTCAGAATAATCTGCCTGTAAATAAGGGCCGATAACCTGTTTAGAGAAACAGATCAGATTAGATTTGGATATATCAATGGGACCGGTATAATATCTTGCAATGTAATAATGACTGACGATCTGATCTATCAGATTTACATCCAACTCTTTTAAGGAGGTTATCCTGTTTCCATTCACATAACAACTGTCGATAAAATCTTCATGTAAACAAATCACTTCCGTTGCTTCCTGCATAAGTGCATAAAGAAAGGCCTTGTCAAGATCCTTAGTTCCCTTTAATGTCAGAAATGTTACATTGAGTCTTGTTTTGGGAGGTTTAAAACAGTACGAAGCATCCATTATAATTCGTACTGACTTTACAAATTGCAACATAGCTCGTTTATCCCGAAATGTAAAATCAGGGAAATAGAGATTAATTCCTTTGATTTTAGTGGACTCAAAACTTTCCTGTTTTTGCATAAACGTGAACATTCCTGAAATAACCCGAGTAATAGCTACCGGGTTTCTCAGAAAATGATCTGTGTCATCAGCTCCTTTACAAGTAAATAATATTTCATTTCGTACAGATTGTTTCCGATCGACAATATCCGAAGCGGTGGCTTCTTCCTGTTCCAGCAAATCATCTTTTACCCGAAATTTCTTAACTATAAACCGGGTTGACAGCTTATGATTATGATCTCGCGGTAAAAAATAATTGTAAAAAAGTCTCTCCTCCGAAAGCTTATTTATCGAATCGACCATATGTTTCATTGGTCCGTATTTCTTAGCGAAAGTTCCCAGATTACAGCCATATTGTTCAAGAAATCCATCTATATCAGAAACAAATACGGTATCATGAACTACAATAGTATCGTAAACTAACTCGGTTGTATCATCAATTAATTCTTCTTTGCTGTTTCTTTCCAAATAGGATACATTGTGTTGTCCCAATGTTGTTGATTGGAAAACGAAAAGTACGCAAAAAAGTATAATAGAAATTTTCATTTACTCATTTTTTTAGTCTTTGCATCGCTTGTTCCGATTTAACAGAAGAACACGCAATGATCGTAATCTTTAGTTTAAAGGCCGTTTAATTGTCTGTTTCATACAGTAACATTTTTAATACAAGTCTTAAGGTCATTACTATCTATACCAATCATTCAAATGAACTAATACTTAAAAATAATGTCGTAAAATCTTACCCTGCACCCGGCTAGGAGAGATCAAAACTTAAAATGTAACATAATATCCTTTCTACTATCATATCGGAGTCAGACCCATAAGATTGTAAATTTCAATGATCAGATTTTTCCACAGCTATACCTTCTTTCGATAATTCCTTTTGAATAGCTTGCTGTAAAAAAGAGACCGTAAGATTTTGAGATGCCTGTTTATAGAGCTTAATTGCACAAGATTGGATCACATTCACCATGCTACCTCCGGACAGTTTGAACTCTGCTGCTTCGTGCAACAACTCTTCTTTATTTTCATCCAACCATTCGGGAGGCAACATTTTTTTCCAAAGCTCATAACGCAGGTATTGATCGGGCATTGGAAAATAAAGCGATGATTGAAACCTTCGGAAAAATGCCTCGTCAATATTATCCTTGAGATTGGTAGCCAGAATAACCATTCCCGGAAAATCTTCGATTCTTTGCAACAGGTAAGCCACTTCCTGGTTGGCATGGCGGTCGTTGGACGATTGTGTTTCCGTGCGCTGTCCAAAAAGCGCATCGGCTTCGTCAAAGAAAAGGATCCAGTTCTGATGCTGGGCACAGTCAAAAATTTTTGCCAGGTTCTTTTCCGTTTCGCCAATATACTTCGACACGATCATTGACAGATCCACCCGGTAAACATCCATATTATTTTGTTTCCCCAACAGCATTGCCGTGAGTGTTTTCCCCGTTCCCGGAGGTCCGTAAAAAAGCGAACGATAACCGGGCTTAATGATACGATCCAGTTGCCAGCGGGTACGAATGGTTTGTTGATGTTCGAGCCACAAAAGAATATTTTCTAATTCTTCACTCAGGTGGTATGGGAGTACCAGATCGTTCCAGTCTAATGCTGTAGTAATACGTCTGGCCGGGAAACCCATGCTGTACTCATGTTCAAAACGGATATTATGTACCGGTTTTGCCAACACTTCGTCCGAAATCACCAACCGCCCACTCAGAAAAGGTTCACCTTCTCCCTGTCCCTCACATCGGAGAATATTTTTTTTATAGAACCAGTGTTCCCGCCCTAAAATGCGAATCACTTCCTGTCGTTTCTCCGGAACATTCACCGATACAATAAATGCGGCCGTTTCACCGGTAGGTAAAAAACCGCCGTGTGACAAGCCCTTCCATCCGCCAAACTCGGTATAAGGGCGGTCGAAATCTTTGTTATGCACAAAAAAAATATCCAGCGTTTGCGGACTGATGTGCGGCATCAAAGCCAGCAATAAAACGATCCGTTCCTCAAACGATAGCTCGTGCTCCCCAACCAACAAGCCGAATACCTCGTCCTGAGGCTGTGGCACGTCACGTATATCGGCATACTCACTTTCCTGTTTGAAATATAGTGAGACCGCCACATAGATAAGCTGTTGAAAATAAGCCACTATTTTATCCATTGATTTTACTGTTCTTTATTATCGCCATTTCACAGATATACTATCTTTCATCCAACTAAATTTGATGACACTGTAGCTCCAGGGTACACTATCGAGCAGCATATCGTAAGCTTTACTTTCGACCGTGAGTTCCAGCCCCTCATCAATTGCACAGATTTTTCCTTCCCGCTGTAAAAAACTTTGGCGCAGACCGGCTACCGAAGTATTACTCAATTTCTTCCAATGTTGAATAACTGCCCGCAACATACCATCGGCGGTTTCTTTTTCAGTCTCCGTTAACTCTATGCCTAGCGGAATGGGAACGCCGGTCTGAAAACCTGTCAGTAGCTTATTGAACGTCATCTGATACTCGGGAAACTCCGTGTGTTCAAATACCAGATATTGCAGCAGAAACATGGCTCGAATCTGTGCATCACGATCTTTAAAATTGCTCGCTTCGGTCAACTGCAACCTGTCAAATAATCTCGGCAAATAAGGAGCCAGCAACGCCAAACCGGCATTGTCGATATAGGTTAGTTCCATCAATTTTTCTTCTAATATTTCATGTTCAATAATTTGAAGAGAATGCTCCTGTTCCGGGAGTTCCTCTCTTAGCTTTTGATTCTTATCCAGCTGGATATCGTGTAACAACTGGTTCAGTTCAGGCAAAGGCTGCGCTGCCCTTTTCAGGAGTACTTGTAATTGCAGCAGTTTATCCTGAGATAAACGGTAATGAGTGGCAAGTTGCTCCAATACGATCTCCAGAAACTCTTTGCGTGAAAAGCGGGCGCTTCGCCTGTTCTTTAAAAGATAACTAAAAACGATATTCCAGATTACCCGACTGAAATCATATTCGGTAACCGAAGGGAGTAAATCCTGCCGGCAACATGTATTCAACCAAAGAACATAATCCCGGATAAAGTCATGTTCCCAGGGACTGAACGTTGCCAGCAATCGGTATATTTTTTCCGGATCTCTGGCTTGTAATACTTCGTATATCGTTTTTTCTTCGAATGTTTCAGGTGCTTTAGCCATAATTAACGACGCTTCGTCACGCAATCCGGAATTATGTTTTGCAGTTTGCTCCCGATATATATCATGCAGCAACCGGATCAACTCCGGTGATGCTTGTGCCGGAGTTGTCCGCAATATATCAGGGTTCAGCAATTCATCCGAAACCAAATGGTAGTGTTCCGCAATTTGCAGCAATATCAATTCCAGGAAACGTTTGTGCGATAAATTGACCGTCTGTTGGTTCTTTAAGAGCAAACGAAAAATAATCTTCCAGATCGACGCATTAAAAGCTTGCCTCGTAACAGAAATGACCAGAGCCGGCTGTACTGATTTTTCCAACCACAATGCCAGACTCCTGATAAATGCACGCTCCCCGGGGTACAAGGTCATCAACAGTTGATGGATATTCTTCTTATCGCCTGTTTCCAATATCAGGAAAACGATTTCTTCCTGCTCTTCAAAATAGAGTGACTGCAAGATATCCTTTATTTCGGGCGTCAACAACGAACTGTTTTTACTGCTGTAAAAATAACTCAGCAACTCAAGATGAGTCAGATGATAGTGGGCTGCCATATTTCGTAGCACCTGACTGACAAATTGTTTTTGATTGAAAGCAGTCTGGTAGCTTTCACTCAATACCGTCCAGATAAAAATCCACTTCAGTTGCCGGAACTCACTACCTGCCTTTCCTTCCAACATGCCACGCTCTTGCTGCGTATCGAGGTTGGCTGCATAGCTCAGAATAAAGGCACTGTCGTTTTTCAGCAAATGTCGCACCAAGTGTCGTTGTTCGTCTTCGGTAAGTTCCATGACCAGCTTTTTACGTTGTTGTGCATCCGAAAGCTGTTGCCAGAGTTCGGTTTTAAACGCTTGTGTAAATTTTTCAGCAGTCAGTATCATTCGTTTTACATCCAACAAGGTATTTTCAACCGGAAGCTGATTTTTATTTTGTTGTCGTGCTTGTTGTTCTGGACAGAGTTCCCTGAGTATAACCGCCAAAGAATGGTCTGTCGAAAATTGTTCCAGCTCCCTGTGAAAGTATTGAAGCAGTTCCAACACCATCAGATTATAATGGGCAGCCAACTTTTTCAACACTCCGTACACAAAATATTTGCGGTTAAATGACGCTCCTGTATTTTCGAACAGTGCAGTGAAAATAAGTTGCCATTTAAGTTTGACAAACTCCCCTCCTGCCCTACCCTGCATAGCGCCCTGTTCTTTTTGCATGTCTAAACTATGAGCGTAGCTGATAATAAAATCGCTCTCCTGCGGAATAATAACCGACACCAACTGTATTATTTCTTCTTCGCAGAGCAATTGCAGAAAAACCCGGCAGCTGTCGGGCTGGGAAAGCATACGCAGCAATGCCTTACGGTTTTGCTTATCGAAACCAGTGCTTAACTGCCCTTGCAGATAGAGTGCCAGACTTTTGTACAAGCGTGCGGCATTTTGTGCGGATGCCACGAATTGGCGTTGGTCGAGTTCTTTTTGCAACTCACCCAGTACCTGAAACAGCTCGGGAAGCAAGTTCTCCTGTACTGCGCAGTTACTTAACTCACTACTGAACAGCTCCAACAACGCTTGATAGCTGGTATTATATTCCCCTGCCAGTTGCGTAATAGTTTCGGCTACGAAGCTTTTTTTATTGAAGTACGAGCTCCGGTTGGTAAGCAGATAGGCATACACCACTTTCCAAACAGCCAGGCGATGATCGGTCTCCGGCAAAGCAGGTTTGCTGATTAGCTTGTACTTCTGTTGCAACAGCTGCACATACGAAACAATAAACCGGCTCTCGCCCGGAGCCAGCAACCGGACACCGGCTTCCAACTCGGGTTGTTGAAACTGATAGACCAGCCGCTGTTGCAGACTGCTGTAATGACCGTAAGTAAGCAAAAACTGCTTCAACTCCCTGCTATGCGATTGCAATACCACCATAAAAAGCTGCGAGAGATTTTTGTACTGTTGCTGTGCATTCCACGACATGGAACCGTTTAATAAGAACCGACACAACAACTGAAACCCATTTTCAGTACCGGAAATGCGTTTTACGCTTTGCTGCACCGTGCTATCGAAAACACATTTACTCAATGCCTCTTCCAGCTTTTCCCGCAGACGAAGTGGAAACTGCTCATCCAGCTCATCTTCGAGTATTGTTCCTAAATCCAACTCCAGCAGCTCTATCTCCAAATGCTCGTTGGGTGGACTGTAAAGCGTAAGAACCTTATCGGCCACCCTCTCGAAACCCGATGCAAAAAAACTATCCCAACGGCCATACAGGCTGCGGGCAAAGTCTTCGTTTTGCATCGTGAAGTCGAATTTCAAAAGGGCGATTTGGTTCATTTATATTTATTTTCTATAATACCCGACGAGTAGTTCAATAGTGAAAATCTTTCTACTAAACACAAATTTCCAACTTTATTGCCATTGATGTTGTAGTGTTTAGCATACTTCTTTGGACAATTGTATCAGGCCGATTATCGACCAGGCCGGAATCCTGATTGTCATCACTTTTGTTTTGTGAAACGGTATTGGCAACGGCCCGGCTTTGTTGTTGATTTGCCGGTATGTTGCCTTGCTTTGTTTTTTTAGCTTTTGAATACATAGTCATGTGTTTTTATTTTAAATGTTCTTTATTTAAAAATGTTCCAATATAAACGTATAGTCATCGTCGAAGTAGCCGGTAATTACCTGTACCTGCGGACAAAGGGTATGGCAAAAGGTCTCAACCTCTTTAATGTTGTGCCCCATCAGGATGGGATGTTCGGGAAAGGTTTCGGCATTGAACAGATTGAAAGCGACCCCCTGGTTGGCGGCACTGTACATTTTGGCTATCATTTCGAAAACAAACCGGCTGTTGCTGCTCCGGTACGACAAGGCACCGGAAGCCACTTTATAATCAACCTTAGGAAACTGAACCTGTGTGAAATCGGTTTGGAAGAAGTAGGTGTCCGGCTTGTTGGCATATACTTGTTTGGCCTCGGCTATGAACTTAGGTTGCTGGTCGATACCGGTGTAATGAAAGTTGGTGAACCGCTCATCGAGGTATTCTTTTAAATCGCCATAGCCACAACCCACATCGAGGATTGATTTGTTATTTAAATCACAGGCTGAGGCGATTACCTCGAAACGCTTTGCCTGGCTTTCCATACTTTTCCAGCCTAAGGCACGAAAGGTTCCATTGCCGTAGATATTTAACCGATGGCGGTGAAAGTGGAGAATAGTGGCTTTTTCTATTAGGTTCATTTTTTGGTTTTTTGTTTAACAATTGGGCTAAAAGACATTTTCAATGGCTTTTAGGTTTTGTTATTGGCTTTTTTTTGAACTTTGGTGCTTTGTTAGGGCTTCTTTTAGTTGCGTCTCTTCTGTTTTCAGTTTTTGTTCAGCTTCCTTAATAGCAGTCATTATTTGAGCGCCATCTTTAGGGTATTTAGTCTGTACAAGCGCAGCTTTTCCACTTGCATATTCCATTTTTTGAGTAAAAGTTTGATTATGTATTTGTCTCAGTGAACTTCCAGCTTGTCCCCATGTTGGGTCTACTCTTCCAAAATTTATATCCACCTCTTTTGCACTGGGTATTTCTAGCCAAGCATGAGCTCCTGAACTTCCCGTTCCATAAACAGCAACAGAATCAATGCCAAGTTCAGCTAAAAGCACCTGTGCGAAAGCAGATTTTTCTCTACAAATGGTTGCCTTTTTCGCAAGTAAGCTTCCTAAATCACCAGAAAATCTAGTATCCTTACTAGATGCACCCGCTGGACTTGTTTTGGTATAGGTGGTGTCTCTTTCTGAATCATCATAACAAATAGCCTCTTTTGTATAAATTAAAAGTCTTGCCACTTGGGATGATAGATCTTCCACTTCACATATGAAAGACATAGCATCTTTGAATTTAGAACTAAAAGTATTAGATTCGGAATCGTCAAGAGTAATTTTCCTTCTTCCATACTCTAATCCTTCACCGGTTTTGTTGTAACTAGGGGAATCCTGAACATGTAAAATTGCAGATACCCAATCGTCAAACTTATGCTCCTCTTTTGAATCAATCAAAGAGTAAATTCTGTTCATGATTTCAGGACTTTGATTCAATCTATCAGCTTTGGCTGTTTCCCTTGATTCAGGAGTAGTGCTACTTCCTATATACAGTTTAGGTTGAATGACTTGCTTAGTATTTACCATCTCTTGTAGTTTTCTTTGCTCTACCGCTTCAGGTCGATTATCCACAAATTCAAATCCTTGCCTACCACTATTCTGTTTCTGAGCATTCTGTTTCTGAGCAACAGAATTAGCAACCGATCTACTTTTATTCCCTTCCGGTTTCATCTGCACCGCCTTTCCCCCCATCACATCGGCCTCGCTTTCCAATCCGGGATTATCATTCACCGCCATACCACCCACAGTGGTGGTGGGTTGTACGCGTCCTTGTTTTTGCTGGGCTACATGCCAGGCTTCGTGCCCCAAGTGTTTTTCCTGCCCGGGAGCTACGTGTATATCGGCACCTTGCGTGTAGGCATAAGCCTGTACGCTGGCGGGTTTGGAGGAGTTGTAATGTACTTTTACATCGCTCATGTCCAGACCTGAGAGTTGCTCTACTCCTGCTTTCAGGTTGTCGGGCAGTCCTGTGTTGTTGGGAGCTTCCTGTCGTTGGGTGGTTTCGAATTTACCCTGTAAGAGTTCGTCATCTTCCAGTTCATCCCGTTGAGCGGTTTCGAACTTTCCCTGTAGTAGCTCGTCGTCATCAAGCTCTTCCCGTTGGGCGGTTTCGAACTTTCCCTGCAATAACTCATCGTCGTCTTCGATTTCCTGTCGCTGGGAAATGTCCTTTTTGTAAGCCTGTAACACATCATTTACAGAAGCTGTATTGGCTTCCCGGCTCTTTCCTTGCAAAGTGCGGGATAGGGGGGCGGGTTGTGGAATTTGCTCTTTCATAAGTATGTTAATTAATGGTTGCTAATTCAGTACGTATTTTTGTCGAAAATAATTTAATCAATTCTTGGTTATTTGTTGCCCAGGCTCTTCGCCACCAGAAATAGATTTGCTCGAAGCGGTACATGACTTCTATGGGTAACCAGCAGAAGTCTACCTCCAAATGTACTGGTAAACGCTCCCGGATAAGTCCCTCGTAGTTATCACGGTGGTACAGGTGTTCGGTCCATTGAGGTATTACGATGGTCAGTCTGTTAGCATCTGATGTTTTCGTTGCTTCGGCTTGCTGCAAAAGAATATGCTCCACTACATAGATAGCCGCACTGTCGCAACTTAGCTTTTCCACAAAAGCAAGGAGGTTATGCAGTGTTTCCACCAACCTTTGCTCACTGAAGAACAAACCCATATTGATGTAGTTTTTCCGGCCAGGATGCTGGTAAAGCAACAAATAGGTGTTATTTGCCTGTACATGATACATCCGGTAATTCTCGATATGCATTCCATGTTCCAAAAAACTCACAAACAGGATATTGTGCCGGAAGAAATTCAGTTGATTGCGCAGCGCAGCAAATTTCCGTTCGTTATAGGCTATGGGCTGCTTTTCTATTTTTAGAAGTTTAGGCTCTATATATTGTTGATTTTGCTCAGCAGTGAAGTATTCTATGTTCAGTAGTCCCTGCATTTCTCCGAAAAATACCTCATCGCTCACCAGTTTGAGATTATGGCGGCTGAATACATTGGTTAGCACACGTTCCGATTGTTGTTCACAGCCCAATATTGCAGATGTGAACTGCTTGATGCCGGCAACACACTCCATTTTTTCATCCAGCAAATTGAATGATCTGAAACGGTGCGTATTCAATTCTGGAAAACGACGAATCAACCCGGCTCTTCGGATATTGAAGTCTGTTTTCGGTAACTTTTTGTTTGCAATGGATATCTGGTGCGAATCCTCACCATAAAAAGCATCCAGCAAATCGTAATAGGCCGATTTCCGTTCGGTAAAATCATCTTTTTTCAACAACTCCGATTCATTGACTTTTTCCCTATCAAGTAGCAAGTCCAGCCCCTCCACGTTGATATCTACCGAGAACCGGGGGGCTTCGTGCTCCTTCAAATTCAGGAAACGGTGCAGGTTTTTGGTTTGTTGCCCCACACCGGAAAGCAGGTAATCGAAAATAAGCAGGTAGGATTTCAGCTGTAAGGCAGATACCTTCTGCTCCGGCGTTGCTCCGGCAGGCAGTCCCATCCGGTTGATGCCGTAGCAATCGGGGAACTCATGCTGTATAGTACCATAGGCAGTTTGAAGTCTGGGGGATATCTCCCTGTTTTCGTCGGACTGATGAAATATCAGGTCGTCGTTCAACTTTACTTCATCGCGATTTCGGGTGGCTGTCACCAGTTGTATATCTTTCAGGTTTTCACAAAGGTTGCGGTTGCTGTGATATAGTTCACGGATACTCTGTATGGTCGAAGTCACATCGCCGTCCTCGTGTAGTGCAACCTGTATCCGGTAATGATTATCATCGGTAACTGTTACTTTGCAGGTTTTGACTGCAGGCAGGGTTTGTTTAATCAAATGTTCATAATCCTGTGGTGTTACAATGGAAGGAGCAAACAGTTCATCACCGGGCAATAAGCCTATAGCCGTATAATCAATCCCTTTCAAATCGGGATTAACCAGGTATTCTTCAAATTCGAAGTCCATCCGGTATTTAGTCTCAAGAAGCGCATAGTTGAGTACATCCAGTATGGTAATTCCGGGATCGTGCTCATTAAAATCTGTCCAAATATTGCCGCTTAGCTTTTGCAACATTTCGAGCGAACTGCTTTGCAGTTGCCCGTACAGATTATCGTCTTTATCTCTTCTCTTAAATTGCATGACAATAAGTAATCAATGATAATTGATGACATGTTTTTTCACTGGTACAACCAAGACAAACAGACTTGTAACCCCTAACTATTTCAATGGATCCATTAAAGGGTTATCCCATAAATTAGCAATCTGATATTGAATCAATACTCCATCACCATATTGCGAACGTGTTCTAATTTGCAATTTGCAGGTAAAAGTGCCTTTTACCCTGAGCCAGCGTAAAGATATTTTATGACCAAAATAGCCAAAATGCGAACGGACTTTATGTATTCGCGGCTTATTGCCAAAACAATGAAGCGCCGTGGCTACCATTAATGCGTACCGCCCTTTGTGCCGCTCTCCGCATCCGGCCACCACCTCGAAAGCCCAACAACCTTCCTGTAATTTATCTGCCTCACCCAGTATATCGTGCCACTGGCCGTCGGCTGCCACGGTACCACATTTAAAAGTTCCCTTGCGTGCCGGACTACAAAGAATACCATCAAAACAGACTTCTTGAGCATGGCTGTTATTATCCCGTTCGTACTTTAAAGTGATTACCGGTTGAGCATTTTTTTCGTTGCATCGTTTTATCTGTAAATCACCGTTATTCTTATTAATAGCTACTTCCCATACCGTATTGGTATCTCCCGGATTCCGGTAGATGGATATAATGGTTCCGTGTTGTGAAAGCGGAGCTAACCCGATACCGATTTGCGGAGAGCCTGAAAACCCGTCATCCAGCATATTCAGGGTTGAATCAATCAGGTCTTCAAAATCTTTTTCAGTCGGACGCTTTCCTTCCTTGAAAAAATTCTTCAGCGTTTTTCGGTTTCGCTTTGCCATATCACAAAATTTTCATCCATTTCCATTTCATTTAGTCCAAACAGACCACGCTTCTCATCCGATAATATATAATGCTCGGCAGCCGGAACCAGTATGGCTCCCGCCCATGAACCGACAACCCTATCCTCAGGCTGCATATATTCTTTTAAGTGATAAAGATCACCGGTTTGGATAAGCTGTATCACTGATAGCTGGAAAATTTCATCCACTTGTTTCATCCTACTCAATTTATCACGAAGTTGTCCAACCGAAAACGAATAACCAAAGTCAGGAGTCTCGTTTTTTCGTTGCCAGGGTGCAATCACCGCATTAATCAGTTTGGCAATAACAGCCCGAGAAACTGCTTTCGAATTGTTGGTCCAATTCATTTTCAACTCACACCTAACCGTAATTTTTTCGTAAACAGGATTCACAGCATTAACACTTTTAACCATTCCTGAAGTACGATTGGAAAAATAGCTCTCAATTTTCAAGAGCAATTCAGGTGACGAACGGGGTCGCCGGGATTCTTTCTCTGTATTACAAACCGGAATCACAACCAGAGTAACCATTTGCGAAGCAGGAACTCCAGGCAGACATTTAATTTTCCGGACTTCGGGAAATGCCTGTAACGCCATGCGTTCGTAATCGCGTGCCGTCACCGCCCGTCCTCGGTGTGTAATGTATTCCGACACACGAATCAACTTATTTACGTCACTTTCTTCTGCATTCGTATCCGAAAATGGAGTGATCTGCACAATTTTTTCAATACCCGGCAATTTTCGTTCAGTACAATTCAGTTCATAATCAGCTTCTTTTATTCCTCCCGACACGTTCTCTTTTTTGACTTTTGCCACATTGCTGAATATCCGGTTGATACCGGCTATATTTGTTGCATTCTCTACTATGCTCAGGCGTATCCATACCAACCCATCAGCATCCCGGAAATCATCACTCTCTATTTCGGGAATAAACAACCGTATCATCCCGCTGGTCAACAAATTTTGTGTTGTATTTCTGAGAATAGTAGTATCAGGCAACCTCTCCCAATAATATCCATTGCCCCAATACCATGCGATTAGGGGAGGACAACTCAGGTCTATTTCATTTTTTAGTGGAAGCAATTCAAGATACAGGTTTACATATTCGTTTCCTACCACATTGTCAAGTGCCAGCAAAATATTAGTATCCGCATCAAACTTCATCACAAATGAATGAGGTATATTTTCTTTAGCCGGATATATTTGCTTGATTCCCAAAGGGTGGATATGATATACCTGATTATCTTCGTTTAAAGAATGTCTGGTAAGGTTAATGTTATCCTCCGATTCATATGTCAGAGTAATTCGCTCTATCAAGGGATTAATCGGAGCATTGATTAACTTTTTCTTTTTTTTAATTAGCGATGTCGCGAAAAGTTGTTGGTAAACTTTGTCGCCAAAGCCCATTTCAGGAGCTACCAGACTAAAATTCACAAATCCCGTTTTAGCACGCAGATTATACTGATACTCATTTTCCGGAATACGTATGGGTTCAGCATCCTCAAGTAAGATTTTTTTCAGAATATGATCTTCTTCCAGCTTGCTGTTATACACCGGATTTCCGGAGATATCTTTTAAAACTGATGAAAACAAGTATATAGTTTCCCCGTTTTTTGTATTTGTCCAGTTATAATCCGATAAATATCTTGATCTTAACTGAAAGCTCAGATTGTCGATATCTTGTTGGTACGATTCGTAATATGACTGTAATCCTGTCTCATCCTGAGGCAATTGTTGCCATTTGATGTGAACATCAATTGACTTCGTTCTTTTAATGGCCATCTCATAATTACCAAGTACAAACCAGGCATCCCGTGTGGCGCTAAATCCGAAAGGTGAAAATGGTTTCGAAATGTCAACTTCGCCAAGTTGATTGTAAAACAGAAGATGCGTTGCACGTTCTACCTTCGTTTCGATTTCAATTTTCTGTATAAAAAAATCTTTTAGCCAAGCATAAGCAAATAACCAGGAATCATGATTCAAAAATATTTTCAAAACAGGAAAAGAAGTAACAATACCATGGACAGGCTCATTGCAAAGCGTTGTTGCCGGGAAACTCTCATCCAGATTAAAACGGACACACAAGCGCTTTCCCTTCGTTTCAACCACATATTTTTTTATTTTAGTCCAGCCAATCGCCGTACTGATTTCAAGATCGAATATATTATGAAGTAAATTAATCAGAACAATTTCTTTCGCATCATCCCGTAAAATTTCCTGATTGCTGTTTTTTTGTACTTCAATTATCAACCTGACAATATACCTTTTAAGTATAAAAGAATTGATTGTACTTTTTTCGGGTTTAAATCCGAGTGTAACATACCGTTTTCCTTCACGCAAAAGCAACGATGGGCTAGAGATGCTAATACCCAATGGCAATCTGTCTTCATCCAATTCCTGCTGAACAGGATTTGAATTTTTCGCTAACGCGGAGTCAGACAAGTCTTCGACACTTAATCCGGTTGGACAACCAAATAAATTCTCCGGAAAAATATCCGGCAGTTTTTCCAACCGTACAATCAAGACTTTATTAACCGTGATATTATTGACTTCAACATCTTCAGTTAACCGGTAAAACACTTTAGTGTTGGGATTGGCCTTATCATAACTAAAACCTGTATTCCGGGTGATTAATAATTTTTGGGGAACGCTTTTTACGAATGAAATCCATGTATAGTCGGGTTTTTGTACGTCAGACTCCACTCCTAATATCTGATTAATATACCATTGAGAATAGTCTTTCCAACGTTGATTGAACCGTTCCAGGATTATATGCAATTGAGATAGAAACGTATATAACAGAGCTTGTCCGGGCTCCATATCTCCATCGAACTTAGCCTTGGAGTGTGGCAGCTTTCTGATCAATTTTATCTCATCCAGCAATTCGTCGAAGTATCCATCCGGTTTACTATCTAAGCCATAATAGCGAATCCAACCGGCAATCTGTTCTGCTTGTTGTAAAAGGGTATCCATCCGGTTATCAAACACCGAGAAGCTCCCGGTTGCCTGAATTCGCTTGAATCTATCATATTGACTTAGGCCATCTTTCATCTCTGTTTTTGCCGTTCTATTTATAAATTTGTTCCTTCTTTGAAATAGAAAGGATAGACAATATTGCTCCTGTTGTTGGTTTGATGAATCGTATAGTCAACATGAATCCATAGCACTCCTTCTGTTTCATCTTTTATCTCTACATCTACATTTTCAACAATAATACGCGGCTCAAAAAAAAGGATAGCTTGCTTTATGGTATCTATCATCAGGGTTTTGACAGACAAATCCATTCCTCCAAAAATCCATTGCCGGATATTACAGCCATAATCGAATCGGAAAATCCGTTCTCCGGGAGATGTAGAAAACAGGACATGAAGACTTTGGAGAATGTCTTCTTCTGCACTAACCAACCCTACGCCGGTTTGTTTCATGAATACAGGCGGAAAGTGCCAACCCGTCCCCAGATATGATTTAAGTTCCTTCATAGGTTTTATCCTCCGATTATTACCGTTGGACAACCAATCACTATTGATCCTCCATGTGCACAACTATCACCCATACGTGCCGCCGGCTTTCCACCTATCAATACGGTAGATGATCCCTTAATGATGCTATCCGGTGGCCCTACACAAACACAGGAATCACCCAGCACCGCAGCAGGCAAGTTCCCGATTAAAACTGTTGAAACACTGGGTCCTACAATCGGTCCCCCTACATGAGGAATAGGTGGCAACCCTGGTGTTTGCATTGGGCAAGTGTGCATATCTGTTATTCTAGCTGCTAATGGCATTGTTATTTCTTTTTAATTAATCATTACCATTGCACCTTTTATAACTGTTTGCCCTCCTGCGGACAATTCCGCTTTGGCATTGCCTTTTAAAGTCAACTCGGCACTGGCGTTTGCTTTAATATTTATTCCTTTCATTTCAATATCGCTTTTGGCTTTTACCTGAGCAGCAGCTCCGGCATCAATCACAACGTTATTCGTTGCTTTAAGCGTTAAATCCTTTGACGATTCAAGCAGTATACCTCCATCATTCAGGATGATTTTATTATTATTTTGATCTGTCAGCTGCAGACCTTTCGCGTCGTCGGAGATTTGAATACTGTTATTGCCGGGTGTTTGAATCGTTATACTCTTTTTCTCCTCATCAAATTCGATCTTCATCTTCGACTTAGTGCTGATAGCGCGCATAGTATTATTTGCTGTCAACTCATAAGCAGGTTTTTGTTTGCTGCTGTACAAACTGCCTAATATCACCGCATGACAGGGGTCTTCATTGAAAAATCCCAAAACAACCTCATCCCCAATATCGGGAATAAAAAATGCCCCGTAACCGGTACTCCCCCAGAAGTTGGCTAACCGTGCCCAGACTTTAGCTGTCGCATTGAGAATAGGTATATCTACCTCTATTTTATACTCGCACGTTGGATCGGCGTCTAATCGGGTAACCTTTCCGACATGCAATCCGGATATGCCGGGTAGAAATCCGGAAGCTGCGGGAGCCATAACATCTGTTTTATCTGTCACGTTCTCAAACAAAAGTCCCAGACCGGCGGTTGTTACCCACTCCCCTTCTTTGATTTCATGTTCCACATATCCTATATATGCATTTCCATTGAAACGTTTGCCCAATCCATCCAGTTCTATCAAATCACCGGGTAGGGCTTTTGCGCTTCCCGGAAATTTACAATATCCCTGGATACGCGATAAACCGGCTTTTACCGCCTGTGCATCCGCCCACGATTGAAGGGAAGACTCCTCTGCGCAGAATTCGGTTTGCAGCGTATAATTACCATCCCCCAGACATTTCGCCATATCTTCGGGTTTATCCGTACCCTGATCATTTAAGGTTGGATTCTTTCCCTGTACTTTAAAGATATTCTGATCAGCCGGGTTCCATGCCACAGCCTCAATTCCTGCCTGTTGTTCGTCCGCAGATAATTCGCCCCTGAATTCTATCAAATCCGTACCATAGGTTATTTTCAACTTTGGCGATGCGCTTAAATCCGGATTCTTTACAGTAATCGTTTGCAGATCCGTAATGACCACCAACCCGTTGGCATCCGAGCGCGAAAGAATAAAATCCCAATCGGTACAATAGTATTGTACCAGTTCATTGTGTATGGTGGTAGTAGCATCCACCGACAATGTCAGAGGTGAATATGCCCCCAGAATTGCAGCAATGACTTCACTGTCTTTCTTTTTCTCAAATATGTGATTCCGGCGGATCTGAGTAGCCGCAAATGCATAATCTTTACACTCTATCTGTAATGTGGAACTACCTTCCTCTATCACATAACTGTGGGATACGACGACACCTTCAAAGACGGGGCTCTCCTGGTTTTCATATCCTGCTGTGACAGAAATCACTTTTCCCGGAGCCAGACTGTCATCGTCGCTCTCGGGAACTTCCCCTTTGGGCATATCTCCGGCTGTAAATACCAGTCGGGCAGTGCCAATCCGGTTCACTCCTTTAAAAATAGAAACAGATATCAGACTGAACATGTTACTCAGCGCTGTACCTTCACTACAAACAGTGAAGGTTACCATTCCACTGGATACGTTATTCGGTGACTCTCCCATTGCTATTGAGTGGTGGAAACATCAATTGTGTCCCTATTTGTACATTTCTGAAATCACCCAACTTGTTATATTCGGCTATTTCAAGACAATAACTGGAATCTCCGTAAATCTGCCTGCATAAAAGGGCTATACTCTCTCCTGCTTTTAATGTAACCAAGCGTGAAAGATCGGAAGAAAGTCTGCAAACAGTTTTTGACTCCAGCAGCTTATTCATATACCCCTCAATAGATATTGATGTTTTGACTCGAAGAGGTGAACCATCCGGACGAAACAACGAATAATCATAACTCATTGACGACATTCGTCCATTAAACAGAAAACTACCCCAATTGACCTGTAAATAATTCGGTTCATGGGTATCACTGTTTATATTATAAACTACATCTTCGAGATGACCAATCATTTCAACCAGAGTTTTCTTTTCCGGGTTGGAAACAATACCCGTACCATCAAAAACAAAATCAAAGCTGAGAGTCGTTTTATTACTCCTGTCATATTTAATCTCCGAATTTGATTTGCCTACAGATTTATCGCTGATATAGGATAAACCGAGTGAGTATTTGAGTGTTGAGGGATTAATCTGGAGTGTTATAGTATCATGTTTCTTTAAAAAAGTATTATCTTCAAAACTGATAATCTGCATTTTTATCAACTCGCCCATTCTTATCTTTCCTTTCTTTTTCGTTGCACAACCACCCTGTTCTTTTGAATATCTCTCAGGAGTTCATATTTAATTCTTTGAATAACATCCACAGAAACAGGCTCTTGTTTCCCATTCCTTTCAATAGTCGTTTTAACATGTATTTCTTTAATTACTATCGGCATTACATCACTCTTGTTTGTTTCAGATACGTAAATTCTACGGATTCAATAATGATACCGTTTTTTTCGGAATCGAAGTTGTCAACCTCCCATTTCACAGGATATGCCCCTGAACATCCCCATACTCTCAATGATTTTCCATTTTCGTTGAGAAGATGAATTAATATGTTTTTAGTGACTACCGGTAGCGTAAAATCATTTCCCAGACTTTGACATATCCATGTCTCAATTGAATTCGTCAAAGGCAATAATGCTCTCTTGAGGACCAAATTCCCATGCTTAAGTTGTTTGGGAAATTTATAGTCATACTCATTGACCCCTCCTTCCTGGATGGTTTCGGTTTCCATTTCTACAGATAAACCGGAAACTTCTTTGAATGGAACTTTTATTTGCTCCCCAAATTCAACTTCAAAGTAAAACGCAACCGGTAAATCTCTGTCTGTTTCATTCCCCACTTTAACTATTTGCGATGGTTAATCCTTCGTGAACAAGTACCAATGTCTCAACGGCTACTTCGTTGCCGTCGGATTTCAAATCTGTTCCCGTAATCTTGGATGGCCAGGCATTTTTAAGTGTCCATACCATGGTCGGCGCTCCGGCCTCATCGAGTAAACTTATGGTTACCGACTGACGTTCAATGGTATTCATTTTGATTTTATTGAACCAATCCCAAAATTTATTGTCACTCTTAAACACGCCTTTTTTCAGTGTTATATCGCCAAACTTTTTGATTCCGGGCATTTTAATGGTTGAAAACTCGGGACTGTTCCCATGTCTGTATTCTATGACCTGTGCTTCGATCTCTAAGCCTGAAACTTCCTGAAAAGTGGCATCCAACGATGCAATTGTAACTGAAAAATAAAACTTGGGTAAAGGCCATACCTGGTCTTGTGCTTCTCCTGCCATGATGTATTATTTTTTAATGATTAATGATTAATTTGTTAGCTTTTTTGCATTTGTTGCTGGAAAGTAATCTCGATAAATTCAGCGGGACGAACAATGGCCACCAATACGGTGACTCTCAGGATTCCTTCCAATATATCCTCTGGTGTCATTGTCTCTCCCAAGCCTACATACACACTATAAGCATCATCGGGAACTGCTCCGGCCAAACCGCCCCGTTTCCAGATGCCATTGAGAAAATTGTTTATCATGCTTTTCACATTAACCCATGTATTGGCTTCATTGGGATCAAACACATACGCACGGGCTGCATTCCGAACCGACTCTTCAAGCATGATCATAGTACGGCGGACATTAATATATCGCCAGTCCAATGAATTGCCATCCAGGGTACGTGCTCCCCATACTTTGATGCCTTCTCCAGTAAAAGTACGAATGGCATTAATAGATTTTCCGCTTAGCGGGACATTCAGATCTTCCTGTTCCTCGTGCGAAATATTCAGCGAAGGACTGATTGCACTGGCAATACCTACATTAGCCGGTGCTTTCCATACACCTTTGGTATTATCCACTGTGGTCATCACCCCGGCCATTGCTGCAGACACAGGTAGAAGATTTAGTGTCAGCCGCATTTCTTTCATTACCTCTGCATACAATTTACTTAGCTGAACAAAAATCTTATGCAGCGTATTGCGGTCGACATCGGGCAAACCCTCCTTCAGACCGTCAATATAAATTGCTATCTGTTTCTTTTTATCATCGGATAAGAAAGATAAATCCAACTCAGCGGTTAACAACTCTTTTAATTGGGCAATATCCAGATTTTCGTAATCCAGTTCATTCTCCTGAACAATGGATGTGTTGATCCAGGGATAATAAGCTGCTCCAAAATCAAGAAATTCACTTCCTATCGCTTCGCGGAAAAGATTAATCACATCTCCGGCTTCATCTTTCCGGTCTTTATAGCCTCCATAAATATCCAATAATGCCACACGACTGCGTATAACGTAACCGCAATGCCTCAATACGCTTTGTTGCAAGGCATAACAGTCGTTAGGATCCGCTAATGCTACCGCTTCCGGTATTATTATCATAGTTGGTTCCTGCTCTTTTATCAATGGAAGAATCCCCTCTTCCAACTTGCCTTTCTCGATATCCGAAGTATAACTTCCTACTGAAACGATATAACATGGACCACCACCATTGGCATAAAACAGCAACATATTATAATATAATGTGTATTGATCTGTTCGCTTTAGCAGATAGTTTTTACCGTTGAAAGCAATCACGGAGTTACCAACTCCTTCCACCAATTCAAATTTTGGTTTTGGAGCGTCTCCAAAATAAGATCTGAATTCAGCCATGGAACTGATACGCCACGGTGTGTTTAACAGCGATTTATTTCCATTTGCAGCTCTTTGTGTATAGCCGATGAAGGCTGGGACTGCTGTTGCCACTTCAACTACGGAATTGGGGAATGCGTTTTTTTCAACAACATATACTCCCGGTGTTTTCATTGAACCCATAATTTTTTTATGTATTAAAAATAAAAATAGTTAGTAATCATATTATCCGGACTAAAAATGGAAACGGAACCTGGCTGTGGATATGGAATATGGCTGCATAACAGACGTCTCCCGGTATCCTGCACATCCCACAAACAGATTCGAAAATGATATTTCTCTTTTAATTGCAGCTCTTGCTCCGAAACAAACCTCCAGACCGGCTGTTGCTCTCCGGGAAGAGTCACTTTCTCAAGACAGGTAAACACCAGTCTGTTTTTATTCTCATTCAACAGGATATTAGATAGCTGTGTATTGAACTTCGGAATGAGAATAAACTCCCAAAACCTCATTTTGCTCTCGCAGATAATATCCATATGCTGCCTGCTGCTTAAACTATCTTTAGATACGGGAATTGCCAATTGTGCAAAAATACCATTTCGTCCAATGTGCATACAACTACAATCACCGATGGTTTTTATTTCGGATTGGGTATAAAAATAAAAGTCGGTCGATAGCGGTTTCATATTAAACAGCAGTACCTGATGTTCTTCAAAAAACAATCCGGTTCTACTTAGAGCCTCCTCCCCTACCGGTTGAAGCAATATCCATGTATGTGTATCTTGTTTACGAAACAAAATCCCCGATCTTTGCAGTATCAAAGCTGTTTCGGATGTCGGCTCCAACCCCAGGTTGCATCTGCCGACATCAAAGAAGCTATGAGAAATAGCGATTGTCATCCAGATACTATACGAAATATTTTGTGTCATCCGGCTATTTTATTCCCGATTCCATGTCTTGTTGCCCAATACTTGTCGACATATCTAATGTCTCTGCTTCATCAATTGTTATCGTTCGGATTTTACATAATATGGAAGGGTAATAGCTTCCACCAAAAATGCTCCATATATTGGATAGCTCCTGAAAAGAGAGATTAACCGGTTCAATAGCAATGGAATTACTTCTCCCCTGCAGGGTTAACAGGTTATTTCTCTGAACAAACGACAAGACACCCGACAGGATCTGAATGGATTCCGTGTATTGTTTTTCCAAAAAAATGGCCGATATCAGCAGATATATATTTACCTGCCACGATGGGGCGGTTTTTCGTAATCCTGTGTCGGAAACAGATTGCCGGTTGAAATTCAAACCTCCTGAATTTTCTTTTTCAATATTAATAATAAAAAGGCTTATTCTGTTCGAAGGAAACGTATTGGTATTATCTTTTGGCTGAGAAAGAAAGGCAATGTCTTCTTTCAGCTTGTAATGCATTTTCAGATAATCGTTTATTTGTTGAGTTAAGGATGTCAAAACTTGAAAAATCATTTTTTTTTGGTAAAATTACAATCGAATGGCGAAATTTTACTTCGCCATTAAAATTAAATATACTCTACCGACATATTTTTCATCCGCACTATCAAACCACCCAGTATATAGCGCTGTTCATCTGCAATTGTGTATTCAACAATTTCATAGATATGCTCCAACAATTGAATTTCCTCATTGGCAAATTGAAAAGGCATCAGTCGAAAGTCCCGGTTTATATAATAGTAAGCTTTTCGCTTTTTGCAGTACTCTATTGGTGCGAAAAAACGGAGAAAGGAATCATGTTTCATCGCATCGATATCCATTTGAATTGTCCTTTGCGAAACTTTATAGCCGGTCTTATTAAAACAATAAGTCGCAATAAAGGATGTCTTAACAAAATTCGATTGGCGTAGCAGGCCATCGATGATATGATAACGAATCAGGGCATGTTTATTTTGTGGCATGATAATTCAGTAACTGGTTCGAAAACTAAAAATCACACGACAAAGTTAATATATTTTTTATAACATTTAATATTATTTTTAACGCAACACTCTTAATTCTTTATTCTATTTTATTTATCTTTTTAATTATTTGAGTAAATGGGACTCAAATATGAACATATAGTAGCTCACAGTACCTTTCGGATGCCGGAAATCCGGTTCTGGTAGCAAATCCATCGAAAGATAAAACCAACAGTTTGATTTGATTTTTCATCAACCTGTTTCAATTCAAACTCAAAACTCAGAACCATCTACTCTTATCCGACTCCAGACCTTCCGAAACACCTGCAGGAAAGTAAAAAAGAATAGTAGTATTCCTGTATAATACGTAAAAAGATACCACTGGGTAAGTTTTTACGGGAGTATTATATAGAATTAAAACGACAAGACCTCGCCAATTATTCAAAATAAACCACAACAATTTGATATTTAAATAATTGTGGCTTTAAAAAGCAGTACTACCGGAAGATCAAAAAACACTAAACTGCTTGAATTAAAATCTATTTACCATTGACTGTCAGATTAAATACAAACTACTTAAATTCAGCACTTTATTCATTATTATTTATTTTTACAAATGCACGATATGTACCGTATTTGTACCACAAAATTATAATATACAGACTATCTGAATTGATTACTTTTTGCATCTAACCGCCCAAGAAAAAAATTTATTAACCGTTGTAATCATGCCAGACTACAACGGTTTTTCTTTACTACTCATTGAAGCACGCTCTATCATTGACTACTCCACAAAACTCTTCTTTGTCTATCTACATCAAAAGTGAGGCCATTTATCTTTCATTTTCCTTATTTTCAAAAACATATTATAGTCATTAAAAACAGGCAGTAGCATCAATCCCGATAATAATGACTAACTTTGAAGATATCACACTTAATACAATTCCACTATGTCAAAAGAAAAAGAAGGCAAAGAAAAGTCGGTAAAAAAGGTTGCGCTAAAAACATTGAAAGAAAAAAGAGCTGACAAATCAGCCAAGCGCAAAGAAAAAAATAAAAGCAGCATCGAATAGCCTCCTCATACGGCTTTCGCTTCACATTCTTCTATCACACTACCGTCACATCCCGCAATTTTCTTCGAGGAATAACATTGCACACTCCAAAAGGGATGAAGGTTATGCGGAGAGTCCAACTATCTCTGTACTCCCGCAGACATGACCTTGTTTTGTCTGTTCATCCATCTCCAAAGCAACCGTTTGCTTCGTTAAGAATACAACCCGTGAAATAGGGTTATAAAAACTTCGCGTGCATTTGGCTACGAAAATATTCGCATCAGCCATTCATCAAAAGCACTTGAACAACACGCAATTCACATCACATATTAATGTTTCCATCCGATGATTAAAGTAAAAAAAGAGGGTATCCTGCTGCAAAAAACACACTACGAATTTGAAAATGAAGGGGTACTTAACCCGGCCGTAATACGCCAGGGCGATAGTGTATACCTTTTATACCGGGCCGTAAGGAAAGGCAATCACTCAACCATCGGCTATTGCCGGTTGGATGGTCCTTTAACCGTTGCCGAACGATGGAATAAGCCCTTTATGGTTCCTGAATTCGATTATGAGACACAAGGCGTGGAAGATGCCCGCATAGTGCAATTAGTGGATGAATACCACCTCACCTATACCGGATATGACGGCACTAACGCCCGAGGAGCACTGGCCACCGGAAAAGATTTTATGCATCTGAAAAAACAGGGGCTTATTGTTCCGCCGGTTTCGTATGCCGAATTTGTGGCACTGGCCGAATCAGGGGGCAAAGTACATCCGGACTATTATCACAATCATAAATTTTACTACCAGGAGAATGACCCGGAACGGAAAATTATGTTGTGGGATAAAGATGTTATTTTCTTTCCCCGAAGGATTCACGGCAAACTGGTATTTCTCCACCGGATTCGACCCGGCATTCAAATCGTTTCTGTAGACGATCTGCAGGAACTTACCCCGGAGTTCTGGAAAAATTATTTTCTGAATCTGCACAATCATATTATCCTCGACCCGATCTATCCTCACGAATCGAGTTATATCGGCGGAGGATGTCCTCCTATTGAAACCGAGCATGGGTGGCTGGTTATTTACCATGGAGTAGAAGAAGCTGAACATGGGCTGGTCTATTGCGCGTGTGCGTCACTGCTCGATTTGGATGATCCGTCGAAAGAGCTGGCCCGTCTGCCGTACCCATTGTTTGCGCCTGAATATATCTGGGAGACAGACGGAGAGGTAAACAATGTGGTATTCCCTACCGGGACCGCTCTGTTTGGCACCACCCTGTTTATCTACTACGGAGCCGCCGACACACGCATCGCCTGTGCCTCCGTCAGCTTACCGGAACTGATGTCGGAATTATTAAGCTACACAACAAAAGAGTGAAACGTCGATACAAAAAAAAGAGTTATTGACATAAGCCACAGATTTCTTATCTGAGATTTAATCGCTCTCATTTAACAACATTATCGTATGAAAAATAGAAGTATATCGCAGCTAATCGAAAGCGGATTCAGTCCGCAGCCAACTGTTTTGGAAGTAAGCCACCCATTTTATCGCAAAATAACACCGGAGACTACACAACTTCAGCCATTAACATACAACGCAAGTTCTCTGCCTGAAATTTTATGCATCACCTCCTATCCGCCAAGAGAGTGTGGCATAGCAACCTACTCGCAGGATCTGATCAAGGCAATGAATAATAAATTCAGCAACTCTTTTACCATTAAAGTCTGCGCTTTAGAATCCGCTTCCACCTACTATAATCTCTATCCGAAAGAGGTAAAATACACACTCAACACCTCCCGGGCAACCGGATATAAAACACTTTGTCAGGATATCAATCTGGATCCGGATATTAAAATTGTATTGGTTCAACATGAGTTCGGCTTTTTCAGAAAACAAGAGAAAGCCTTTCTGCAATTACTCTCAGGCATAAACAAACCGATAGCAATTGTTTTTCATACCGTACTGCCCCACCCCGATGAAGAGTTAAAAAGCAAAATACGGGAAATAACTGCTGCATGCCAGTCTTTAATTGTGATGACTCACATTTCCGAAGGCATATTAGTTAACGACTATGATGTTCCCAAACAAAAAATCACAGTGATTCCCCACGGCACCCACCTTGTGTCGCATGTAAACAAAAATGACTTAAAGCTGAAATACAACCTAAGCAACCGAAAGGTGCTGACTACCTTCGGTCTGCTCAGTTCCGGGAAAAGCATTGAAACAACCCTGGAAGCACTACCTGCCATCATAGATGAATGCCCCGAAGTGGTCTTTCTTATTATTGGCAAAACACACCCCGAAGTGGTGAAAACGGAAGGCGAAACCTACCGCAAAAGTCTTGAGACAAAAGTAAAAAAACATGAACTTCAGAAGCACGTTATCTTTATCAACCAATACCTGGCACTGCCCGATTTGTTGGAATACCTGCAATTGACCGACATCTATCTTTTCACCACCAACGATCCCAATCAGGCAGTGAGTGGCACCTTTGTGTATGCCATGAGCTGTGCTTGTCCTATTATTTCCACACCGATTCCTCACGCCAAGGAGGTACTGACAAAAGAGACCGGTATCATTTTCGATTTTAAAAATTCGGCAGAACTGGCACATGCCGTAGTACGCCTGTTCAAGAACGAACCGCAAAGAAGGAGTATGAGTTCAAACACCCTTCAAGCAATTGTTTCAACAGCATGGGAAAACTCTGCCGTGTCTCATGCCATGCTGTTTGGACAGATTGGCAACGGCGCCATTAAATTAAAATACAACCGGCCGGCTATCAATTTCAATCACATGAAACAGATGACCACGCCGATCGGAATCATTCAGTTTGCAAAAAACAATCAACCCGACATTTCAACGGGTTACACACTGGATGATAACGCCCGCGCACTGGTAGCCATTTGCATGTATCTGCAATTGACCTGCTACGAAAAAAGCATCCACACTATTCGCCGATACTTCCGTTTCATCAAAAACTGCTTGCAAGCGGATGGCTCGTTTTTGAACTACATGGACAAAAACATGCATTTTACGGATCAAAACAACTCTACCAACTTAGATGATTCCAATGGGCGTGCCATCTGGGCCCTCGGCTATATGCTGTCGATAACCAACCTGCTACCCGCAGAACTCATCAAAGAGGCAGAAGCTGTTTTCGACAAAGCGGTACAACATTTTGAATCTGTCCGTTCTCCACGTGCCATGGCTTTTGCCATCAAAGGAATTTACTACCACCACACCGGAACAAAGTCTACCAAACACGTAAAATTGCTCACAACACTGGCTGACAGGCTGGCGGCAATGTACCAATACGAAAAAGATGACAACTGGAATTGGTATGAAAGCTATCTGACCTACGCAAACAGCATTTTACCGGAAGCAATGCTGTGTGCATGGAAAATCAGCGAACAATCCGAATATAAAAACATTGCCATCGCCTCTTTCGATTTTCTGTTATCGCAGATATTCAATGACAACGGCATTGAAGTTATCTCCAACAAACATTGGCTCCACAAAGGAGAAAAACCGGGACATTTCGGCGAGCAGCCCATCGATGTGGCCTACACCATTCTGGCGCTTGAAAAATTCTACGACACACTCCAATTGGAGAGCTACCGCGAAAAGATGGAAATCGCTTTTAATTGGTTTTTAGGTAAAAACCGTCTACACCAAATCATTTACAATCCCTGCACAGGCGGATGCTATGATGGTCTGGAAGAGACACATGTCAACCTCAACCAGGGGGCCGAATCCACCGTGAGTTACCTGCTGGCACGACTCACCATGGAAAAATACAGTCAGGAATAAGTTTACTGAAAACATTCTGCCGACACTAAACGCCAACCGCTGCAATCTGAAAAATTACAGCGGTTTTTTCAACTCTTCATCCTTGTTTGCAGCGCAATTCTATTTTCCGATTAGTACAAAAATGATGAATATTCCGGTATTGTCAATTAATCCGACAGTTATCCCGGACGTAGAAAACGGGCTATACTATTCACTATTTGAGCATTACGCCTATAGTTTCTTTCCCCGTTCGTTGAATGTGCATATTACACCCACACATTATCATTATAATTGACTGATTTTCAGATACTGTTATATTCCATATTCAAAAACAAGCACCCGTTTCCGACGATTCACATATAAACATTTGTAAAATAGACAGAAAGCGAAATATTATGCTTACCTTTGTGCTCTGAACAATAGAGTTTATATTGATTCTTTCACAGCAATGCTTTGTTCCGTTGCCCATGCACGGATCTTCTCATCGTCAAATCGACCCATATTCACTTTCTTGTTATTATTTATTTGTTGCGAAAGTTTGCAGCATCCTGTAGTAACTCTTTTAGCAACACAACAAAATCATTTTCAGGGCTGTATCTACGTCACCACTCACCTTTCATCCTGACGTACCTTACACTTCTCCCCCTGTTATTTAAATTAAAAACGGCTATAACTTAGTCAACCATTTCATGACATTTAAAGAACTTAATATTTCGGAGCCTATTTTGAAGGCTCTGGCAAACAAAAATTACAAAACTCCCACTCCTATTCAGGAACAGGCAATACCCATTGCTCTCGACGGTCGAGATCTGTTGGGTTTGGCTCAAACCGGCACAGGAAAAACAGCAGCCTTTGCAATTCCTATTATTCAACAATTGAGCCTGTCTCAAAACAAGAGTCGTAAACGCGAAATAGCAGCTCTGGTTATCACTCCCACACGGGAACTGGCGATACAGATCGACGAATGCTTCACCGACTACGCCAAACACACCGGAATCCGCAACACGGTAATCTTCGGAGGTGTAAGCCAACGACCTCAGGTAGACCAGTTGAACAACGGAACCGACATACTGATAGCCACCCCGGGCAGATTGCTCGATCTGATTAACCAAAAAGTTATCACGCTCGAACATATCCGCCATTTCGTACTCGACGAAGCAGACCGGATGCTCGATATGGGTTTCATTCACGACATTAAACGGCTGTTGCCGCTGCTTCCGAAGCAACGACAGACGCTGTTTTTTTCGGCAACTATGCCTGCTGCCATCGACCAGCTATCGAAAACTATTCTGCATAAACCTGTCAAAGTAGAGGTAGCGCCGGTATCTTCGGTTGTAGATACCATAGAACAACATCTGTACTTCGTGGAAAAACCACAGAAAAGTGACTTGCTTATTTCGTTACTGGCAAAAGAGAAAAACAAGTCGGTGCTGATTTTTTCCAGAACCAAACACGGTGCCGATAAAATAGCCCGGATACTGACAAAAAAGGGTGTAGGATGCGAAGCCATTCATGGAAATAAATCGCAGGGAGCACGACAACGTGCACTGACCAACTTCAAGTCGGGCACCACCAAAGTGATTGTAGCCACCGATATTGCCGCCAGAGGGATCGACATCGCCAATCTGGAACTGGTAATCAACTACGACCTTCCGGACGTGGCCGAGACGTATGTACACCGAATCGGACGTACCGGACGTGCGGGAAAACATGGCACAGCGCTCACTTTTTGTGCTCCGGAAGAACGCGTAATGCTCAAAGATATTCAAAAGCTGACCGGAAAGGTGCTGAACACAGTAGCAACCCGGGCGTAAAAGACATCAAATCAACTATTAATATTTAAACTCATTTCTGTGAACAAAAAAGAATTAGAAAAGAAAAAAGATCAGAAAAAACGAGAAAAGCTGAAACGCAAAGAGGAGCGTAAAGCTAGTGGAGGCAGTAAATCTTTTGAAGATATGATTGCCTATGTAGACGAATTTGGTATGATTACCGATACCCCCCCGGATCCCACGAAGAAAAAAACAGAGGTAGAACTTGAGTCTATTGCTGTTTCCTCTCCCAAACAGGAAGAGATAGAAAAGGAACCGCTGAAAGGCAGAGTGGAACACTTCAATACCGAAAAAGGATATGGATTCATTAAAGATATGGGAAGTGTAAACAAATACTTCTTCCACATCAGCAACGCGCCCGAAAATATAACTGAAGGTGACATTGTTAACTTTGAACTGGAAAAAGGACAAAGAGGAATGAATGCTGTAAGAATTGAACATGTACAATAACACACTATAGAATATGAATATTTACGTTTCAAATTTAAGCTACGACACAACGGACGATAGCTTGCAAGAATTATTCGAAGAATACGGAGAGGTAGCTTCCGTTAAGATTATTTCGGACCGGGAAACCGGACGCCCCCGTGGATTTGGTTTTGTCGAAATGGGCGATGACACACAGGGCCAGCGGGCTATTGACGCTTTGCACGAAACAGATTTTGAAGGCAAAACACTGAATGTGACTGTTGCCCGTCCCAGAACCGAACGTAGCGATAATGGCGGCTATGGTAATCGCGGCGGAAACGGCGGCGGATATAACCAGCGACGTTATTAAAAATCATTTACGATAAACCCGACAAGGCAGATCTGCGCCTTGCCGGGTTTTGCTTTATCTTTCGACAAAAGCGCAACAATTGGTTGAAAATAAGAACGTAAGAACAGAAATTATTGAAAATTTGAACCCTCTAATTTGAATTTTACAATGATCCCCGATTCCTATATTTTTCCTCCACGCAAAGCTGAGATTGCCAACAGCATCACCCATGCATTAGGCATCCTCTTCAGCGTGAGTGTTATTTTTGAATTACTCTTCTCCCCTGCCGTTTCATCCGGCAATCGTTTCAGTCTGTTCGTATTTGCGTGTTGCATGTTGGAAATGTACAGCATCTCTACCATCTATCATTGGGTAAAAAAGGTTCCACTAAAGCGGACTTTACGCCTATTCGATCACATTTCCATCTATTTTTTAATTGCAGGAACTTATACTCCGTTTGTTTTGATTTGCCTGCAAGGCACCCTCAAATGGCTGCTGCTATCGATTATTTGGGGAATTGTGGTATTAGGCATTGTCTATAAACTGGTGTGGTGGAAAAAGCATCCAAAACTATCGCTCTACATCTATTTGGCGATGGGGTGGTTGATTGTATTTTTTATCAAACCGGTATATACCTCATTACCCACCGACGGTTTTATCTGGCTTATATCCGGAGGTTTATCATACAGTATCGGTACGATATTCTATGCAAACCGTAAACCGGTATATAATCATGCCGTTTGGCACCTGTTCGTACTCGGCGGTAGCGCCTGCCACTTTATGGCCCTTTTATCAATCTGAAAACGACAGCATAAGCTTTCTTTCACTCATAAATATTGTTAAATACGACATTATCTACTATGGACAGAAACACCGGTGATGCAAAATGAATGCAGTAAAAATCACGTTTACAGAAGAATTCATCCCTTTTTTCACCCCTTCAAAAATATATTTTTATTCCATTAGGTAATAATACAATAGATTATGCGTATCTTTGTATCATAATTGAACAACAAGTCCGGGTTTATTCACTATTCAATCCACTTCATTTCCCGATTAGGATTATCAAATAGAGTTTTTTTCTCTGTCTTTCTTTTCAATAACAAATCAATTTTTTATTTAATCCTAATTCAAAATGAACATTTTTGTAGCAAAATTAAGCTTCAACGTCAATGATGACGAGCTTAGAGATCTTTTTACCGAATTTGGCGAAGTAAGTTCCGCAACCGTAATCACAGATAAAATGACCGGTCGGTCTAAAGGTTTTGGGTTTGTAGAGATGCCCGACAACGATGCTGCTAAACAAGCCATCAACAAATTAAACGAAAGCGAAGTAGATGGTCGTACCATCGCCGTTTCCGAAGCTCGTCCCCGCGAAGAACGTCCTTATGGCGAACGTCGTCAGGGTGGTGGTTACCAGGGTGGTAGCAACCGTGGAGGTTACGGTAACGACCGTTCCAGAAGATATTAATCAGAAGATACTTTTATTCGAAATGCCTTTATTGTAATGATAAAGGCATTTTTTTATTTCTAAAATTTCCGGACAACCACACCATCTTCCTCTCAGTTTAAGCGTAAATATGTACTTTTGTACTCGTTTTTATTTACACCTTACTTTAGCACGACCCATATGAAGAAACTGATTTCCATATTTTTTCTGCTGATGTGCCTATCTGTGACATCTGCATTTGCTCAAAAAAGAGCCTTTACCATCGCCGATTTATATAGAATAAAAGGGGTAGAAAGTCCTGTCGTTTCGCCCGATGGCAATCACATTGCATTTACAGAACGGAGTTACAATCTGGAAAAGGGGAAAACCTTTACCAACATCTGCTACACCCATAACGACGGGAGCAATAAAACGGCAATAACTACCGACCAACAAAGCAGTACCCCCATCTGGAGTCACGACAGCAAAGCGATTTATTTCGTTTCAACCCAGAGTGGTGCTCCGCAAGTTTATCGCTACACTTTTACAACCGGAGAAACAGAAAAGATAACCGATTTTTCGATGGGCGTCGACGGGCCGGTACTCTCTCCCGACAACCGTTTGATCGCATTTACCGCCGAGGTATATCCCGAATGTGGAGCCGACAGCAGGGCTAATGCCATTGCCGATTCGCTGGCCGCACATGGCCCGACTCAGGCTTACCTTGCCGACCATCTGCTGTTCCGCCACTGGACCGAATATGCTGCCGGGAAATGTTCGCACATCATCATTTACGATATTACAAAACAAACCTACACCGATGTTACTCCCGGAAATTTCGCATCGCCGGTGTTTATGCTCGGTGGTGGAATCGGATTCAACTTCTCTCCCGACAGCAAAGAGTTGTGCTACGCCTCGAACCACTCCAACCACCCGGAAGCATCTACCAATGCCGACCTGTTTTTAGTCTCCGTTAACGGCGGTCAATCGATCAATATTACAAAATCGAACGTAGCCTGGGACGGTTCGCCGGTCTATTCGCCCGACGGCAGATACATTGCTTACCGCAAACAGTTTGTTCCCGGCCACGAATCGGATCGCTTTCGTCTGGCACTCTACAACCGCCAGACCGGTACTTCAGAAATCATTACCAACGACTTCGACAACTGGGTGAACGATTTCAAATGGGATACCGACTCCAAATCGATCTATTTTTCGGGCGATGTGCTGGGCAATCAGCCCATTTACAAAATAGACATTGCTTCGAAAAAAATCACGCCTGTAAGCGGTGACAAAGCCACTTTTGCTTTTGACCTCGACAACAAAGGCAACATCTACTACACCTCAAGTTCTACCGGAAAACCGGTAGCGCTCTATCGCCAGAGCCTCACAAAAGGCAAAACATCACAGATCACCTTTCTGAACGAAGAGGTTGAAAATTCGGTGGATATCCGTCCGTCCGACACGCTGTGGGTAGCCGGTGCCGACGGACACAAAGTGGAAGTGTTTATCGTAAAACCACACAATTTCGATCCGAACAAGAAATATCCGCTCATTCTCAACGTGCATGGCGGACCGCAAAGCCAGTGGATGAACTCCTTCCGTGGCGATTGGCAGGTCTATCCCGGTGCCGGTTACGTGGTGGCCTACCCCAACCCGCACGGCTCTACCGGTTACGGACAGGAATACACCACCTCCATCTCGGGCGACTGGGGAGGCAAACCGTTTGTCGACCTGATGAAGGTAACCGACGCGTTAGCCAACCTGTCGTATGTCGATTCCACCCGCATGGGGGCCATGGGGTGGTCGTACGGCGGCTACATGATGAACTGGTTTCAGGCACAAACCAAACGGTTCAAATGTCTGGCATCGATGATGGGATTGTTCGATCTGGAATCGATGTGGGGCACAACGGAAGAAGTTTGGTTCCCGAACTTCGACCTGAAGGGTCAACCCTGGAACTCTGAATTGTATAAAAAATGGTCGCCCTCGGAATATGTAAAAAACTTTGCCACCCCGACACTGATCATCACCGGCCAACGCGATTTCAGGGTATCGTATAACCAGAGTCTGCAATATTTCACCACCCTACAAACACTGAATATTCCATCGCGCCTCATCATCCTGAAAAACGACGGACACTGGCCCAGCACGGTAAAATCGATGCCGCTCTACTACGATGCGCATCTCGACTGGTTCCATAAATACCTGGGCGGAGACCCGGCACCGTACGACGTGGACAAACTGGTAAAGAATCAGGTATTCAACGCGAAATAAATCGATTTCACAATCGAATTTATTGTAGAGATGCAAGCGAATACTCCTCATCAGTCCGTCAACAAAATCCTCTGGTACGACAACCTGCGGGTGATTGCTACCATCGGGGTGATCGGCATTCATGTCTCGTCCGATTACCAACCCACCAGCGGCACCATTTCAGGATATAGTTTCTGGATCGGCAATATCTTCGACAGCCTGTCGCGCTTCAGCGTGCCTGTCTTCGTCATGTTGTCGGGCGCGTTATTGTTAGCCAGGGAGTACACCATCGGCGTTTTCCTCAAAAAAAGAGTGATGCGATTGGTGATTCCATTTCTCTTCTGGAGCTGCATCTACATCGCCAAATCGCTGTGGGATATGCACGACGAAGGGGTGCTGCTGACCCCTTACACCATTGCCCGGGAGGTTTTCGTGCAGCTCCGCGACGGCAGTTCGCTCCACTTCTGGTATATCTACATGATTGTGGGTGTTTACCTTTTCATTCCCATCATCGGAAAATGGATTCGCAACAGCACGGAGAGGGAACAACTCTATTTTCTGGGCATCTGGGCGTTTACTATCGTCTTCGGACAACCGATACTTGAAAAGTTGAAACCGGATATCGAGTTGAGTTATTTCAGCGGATTCCTTGGCTATCTGGTACTGGGTTATTATCTGAACAGCAAAACATTCAAAAGCCGAAAACAACAAAACTTATTGGCGCTAAGCCTACTGTTTGCCGGGTTATTGTCTACCATTGCCGGCACCTACCTGATTTTACACTTCAAACACGAGTACGCCTCCACATTTTACGAATGCCTTTCGCCCAACATTTTACTCTATTCCATGGGGATGTTTCTACTGCTGAAGGACAAAGACGTCCATTTCAAGCCGCTGGTAAAAGTACGCGATTTCATCTGCCGCTATAGCTATGGCATCTTTCTGGTACACGTGCTCATCTTTTTCCAGCTCGGCGACTATGGCATCAACTGGCAATTCATCGATCCGATAGTCGGCATCCCGGTCACCATACTGGTCTGCCTCATTATCTCGTCGGTTATTATCTTCGTTGTAAACAAACTACCTTACGGCAAATATATTTCAGGATAAATGCAGATCGTTCTTTCGCCTTCCAAAACAATTGACTTTCACACTCCGGCGCCCTCATTTGAAACGACACAACCGCTGTTTGCATCGACAGCCAACCGGTTGATGGCAGAACTACGTCACTTCACGGCCGAAGAGATTGCGCTACGCGAAGAGGTCAGCCTGAAAATAGCCTTTGCTTCGCAAGAGTATGCGCACTCGTTTTCCACCATGCCGGGTTGTGGCAAACCAGCTCTGTTTGCATACACCGGCAATGTATACGACAAGCTCCATCCTGCTACTTTCGGTGAAAATGAGGTAAAGTATGCGCAGGAACACCTCCGCATTTTTTCCGCGCTCTACGGTTTGCTTCGACCGTTAGACCTTATTCAGGCCTATCGTCTCGATATGAATTCACAATTAATTGAGGGACTTTATGACGTATGGCGCAAGCCGGTAACCGAAGCTGCGATTAAAGCGGTGCAAGCCGACGATAACGTCCTGGTCAATTTAGCTTCGGCCGAATATTTCAAACTTCTTGACGTAAAGAAACTTCCTGCCGGATGCCGCATCATCACACCAGTATTCAAGCAGGAACACCATGGGAAGTATAGCGTGAAAAGCCTTTATGCCAAACAGGCGCGTGGATGGATGGCTCATTTTATCATTGAGAATCGGATAACCGACCCCGAATATCTACAGGGATTCTCGGAGGAAGGATACTACTTCTGCCCCGAAATGTCGAAGAAAAATGAATGGGTTTTTATCCGGTAAAACCTGTATACAACAAAGGCGCTTCACAAGGAAGCGCCTTTACTACTCAAAAAATCTATTTCAATCTATTTATTAATAAATTCTCTCTCCGAGAGCAATTTTCAATTTCAGCAGACTTACAGTATAATCGACACGCGCCTTCATGACCGCCAGATGACTTTCGGCCAACGATGTAGAGCTATCGAGCAAATCGAGATTGGTAATGGTACCGGACTTAAAGCTGGTTTCGGCCAGTTGATATGCCTGCTGTGCCTGCTGCAATTGCAGTTCCGATTGCGCAATTTTTTTCAGCGACGCATCGACATTTGCACGGCAGTCAACCACTTCATTTACAATATTTCTCCGCATCAGTTCCGTATCCTGATCTACTGCTTTCAGGTCAGTCTGCACCTGCTGGCGGTTGTATTTCGACCGGTTCGCATCAAACAAGGGAACTTTGAAGCTCACTCCGACTGTATAGTTTGCTTTCAGGTCTCCCAATTCGGGAATATATCCGTTCTTGTAGCCACCCGTAGCAAACAGATTCAGAGCCGGATTGTTTTGCACATTCACCATTTTCAGACGAGTATTCGTCATCAGGCTCTTCTGTCGGGCAATTTTCAATTCATCTCTCTGATCCAATGCTTTGTTGCTAAGCACACCAACCTCTTCCACTATTTCCGGAGCATGAATATTCTCTTTCAACGTCAATGCCGATTGCTGCGACCGACCCAGAAACGAGTTAAGTTGACTTTGTTGCACCTGAAGAGTAGTCAGCAAATCGGTTTTCTGATTTTCGATATTCGAAATACGCACTTTAGTGGTCAATATTTCATACTGGGTAGCCGATCCTGAAGCTGCCTTCTTCTCTACAAAGCGAAGGTGCTCGTTCAGGGTTTTCAGCTCTTCGTCTTTAATGCGAATGGCCTCCTGTAAAAAAACAATCGAATAGTAATTTCCAACCAACGTTTGAGAAAGCCGTTGTTTCAACTGTTCAACAGACATTTGCGACAATACCTTCGACTGGGTTTCGAGTGTAACACTCTTATCCGTTTTGCCGAAATCGTAAATTTGCTGATTGACACTCACAGTTGCCGAATAATTATCGGCCGGATACATCTGAAAAGAGCCCAAACCGGGCAAAGTAAATTTAGAGGTCGGACCGACATGAGAATAATTGGACGAAAGATCGATATTCGGATAATACGCCGACTTGGCCAATCCTATTTTAGCATTGGCTGTTTCGATATCCAATTCTGCCTTCTTCACAGAGGGATAGGTTTCAATCACTTTATTGATAACCGTTTCCAGCCCCAACGAGTCGCTGCCTGCAACCGGATTGCCGGATTGAGCCTGTAACACGACCGGAAAAGCCATCGACAGCGAGAATATATAAAAAGATAAACGTTTCATTTTATTTGTTTTACATCGATAAATATCAATATACATATTAATGAGCCACCTCCCGTTTTTTTGTCCGGGATAAGATAACGGGGATAAAACCAAGTATGGTAACAAACGCTGCCACCAAAAAGTCGTCGTCAACCCCCTGAATAAAAGCCTGGGCATTGACATGTTGCAAGATCACACTTTGACTTTGATTCAACGCCGTAGACAACGGACTACCGGCATGTTGCTGAATATAGTAAGCCATATTCTGTGTCGTATTCTGTAACGCTTGCGACCCCGATACGATAGCCTGACCATACACCTGTCCGTGAAAGCTGGTACGCGACGTAAGCAACGTGGTAAGAATTGCAACTCCGAGGCTACCTCCGATCTGACGAACCGTGTTCATTATACTCGAAGCCTGCCCCATGTGTTCGCGCGAAATCGTCAACAATGCCATGGAACTAAGTGGAGTAAAAATGAGCCCCATCCCAAATCCCCGAATATACAACGACAGCATGACAAACGAATGTTCCGACATAAACGACAAATTGTAGTTAATTGCAAAACTGATAGTCAACAAAATGATACCGATAAAAAGAGGAATCTTGGGATTGGTTTTATCAGCAAACAACCCAACCAACGGAGACATCAAACCCTGAATTATACCCACCGGAAGAAATACAGCTCCCGACTGTAAGGCTGTATATCCCATCGAATTCTGGAGATACAACGGTAACAAGAAGGTACTTCCGAACATTCCCAGACCGAAAATCATCATAAAAAGATTGGCCATGCCGAAGTTTCGATCCCATAACAACCGAAGTTCTATCAACGGATGTTTACACGTCAGTTCCCTGGTAATAAACACAGCCAGACTGACACCCGATATGGCAAAACAAGCCAGAATGTAGGGAGCACCCCACCCCTCCGAATTACTTGCCGAATTACCTTCGGTTAACGCATACAGCAATACCGGCAAAAAAATGATAACTGAGACAAATCCCACAAAATCGAATTTGCGCACATTCGGATGAATAAATTCCCGTTGAATCACGATTGTGGAAAAGAGAGCGAAAATGCCAACCGGCACGTTCACATCGAAGATCAGTTGCCAACTAAAATTATCGACCAAATATCCACCAAGCAACGGTCCGAATGAAACGGAAGCCGCAGCCGCAATCGACCAAAATCCGAGTGCGAGACCTCTCTGTTGCGGAGGAAACTCACGAGTAATAATGGCCATACCAAGTGGTTGTACGGCACCCGCTCCAAGACCTTGAATGATGCGCGCTACAATCAACGAAGTTTCATCGCTTGCCAAACCGCAAAATAGCGAACCGGCTGTAAAGAAAAACAGTCCCCAAAAGTAGACTTTCTTATACCCGAACTTATCGGCCAACCAACCTGCTGTAGGCAACATGGCTGCCATTGCCAGCATATAGGCTGTAACCACCCACTGAATGGTATCGAGACCGACACCAAACGATGACATTATTTTAGGAAGTCCTACATTTACAATGGTAGCATCGAGCACTGCCATAAAGGTTCCCAACATAATGTTGGCCAGTACAAACCATTTGTACCGATCGTTCTGAGGATGAAAAAGGGAATCTCTACTGCGCAATTTCCGGCGAATCCGGTGCGAAGCTGATACTCTTCTCATGACTTCTTGATAATTTTAACTACAGCCGACATACCTGTTCTCAGGTTGAACGAAGATAATTTAGCTCCGTTTTCGACTGCATCGATTGAAATTTTCACCGGAACACGTTGTGTCACTTTGGTAAAGTTACCCGAAGCATTGTTCGGTGGAATAAGCGAAAATTGTGATGCCGTGGTCGATCCGATAGTAAATATTTTTCCGACAAAAATAACACCTGGATACGTATCGATGGTAAACCGGGCCGACTGCCCCATGTGTAATGTTTCCATTTTAGTCTCTTCCAGATAGACCAAAATCCAGAACTTCTTATTGTTATTCACCGTATAGATCGATTGCCCGGGTTGAGCAATATCGCCCGGCAATAACCATCGTTTAGCAATAACGCCATCCGTCGGAGCATACAATTTGGTATTATTCAACTGAGTAGAAACAACCCCGATCTGAGCATCGGCGGCAACAATTGCTGCTTCAGCTGTTTTAATCTGTGTTTTCGACACCTGCAACTGAGCCTTGGCAGCTTCGTATTGTGCCTGTGCCGTTTCTAAAGCTTTCTTGCTATGATCGTATTGCTCTTTCGTAACAACACCTCCGCTGTACTGTTTCTTTGCCCGATCAAAATCATCCTGTGCTTTTTCCAGCCCGATTTGCAGTACTTTGATATTTTTCTCATCATACTGAAATTTCGCTTCCGTCTGCACTTTGTTGGCTTCGGTTTGGCTCTTACCGGCAATCATCTGCTTTTTCTGAGCCAGCAGGTCAACACTATCCAACTCGGCCAACAGTTGTCCCTGTTTTACCGAATCACCTTCCTGCACATATAAATGCGATATACGTCCCATTATTTTCGAACTGACCGAAATATTATCGGATGCTACATAGGCATCATCCGTTTTCAGATAACTCGCATAATCGGCATACCACAACGCCCCTCCAACTACAACTGCAATGACTACTACAGCAAGAGGCACATACACTTTCCAATCTTTTTTTACCTTACTCATGTCTCTCAAATTATTACGCAAGCACTATCGCGGCTTGCAAGTTACACATCTATTTCTTTCTTGCACTCACTAGACGAACTGCAATTCTGAATCATCGTTTTACCAACCTCTGTCAATATCTCGTTGATATACTGTGCGCTTTCGTTCAACTTGTGCAATTTTTCTTTATCTACCAACAACAAACTGGCACGCAGCGATTCGGTCATTATCTGCTTAATTTCCCAAAACCGCTCCCTGCCTTTCTCCGTCAACTGAATATAAATAATTCGTCTGTCATTCTCGTCGTTCAATCGTTCCACCATCTCTTCGGCAATCAGTCTATCCACCAAAGCAGTCACATGCGGTTTCGGAACCGACAAATGATGTCCGATGCCAGTCATCGTCAATTTACCATGATGCCACAAAGCACCCAATGTTTGTAACGTTTGTTGAGTCATATTTGTCTTAGACCGAACGCCCTTAATAAAGATTCGGCCTAAAATAGGAACCACGTGAGACAGATTGTCGGAGATCGATTTTATTTCCTGATCCAGATCATCCATACTATTTCATTGTTATAATTATTACTCTCAATTAATGGTTACAAAATTATAACTATTATCATTACAAAACAATTAATCTGAAAATATTTTTGTAAAATAAATACAACAAACTAATAACAAACAGATTAAAAGACGAACAAACAGTCTAAAAATGCGATATCTATATACAAAAATGCCCTTCAAAGTCAACTTTGAAGGGCATAATCAGAAAAAAAATTCTTATTTTATCATCCAAAAGAGAAAACCGGCATCTTAATATTCTGTTTTATCCGGTTTGTTTGCCCAGGCTTCAAAAGCGACCAAGGCCTCTTCTCGTAGAATGCTACTAATTGGCAAATTACGCATCGCTGGATTCAGTTTCAGTTCTTCGTAAATAAATGAATCGTCAAATCCGATATTTTGAGCATCGGTTTTGGTATTGGCATAAAACAGTTTATCGAAGTGAGCCCAGTAGATAGCGCCCAAACACATCGGGCAAGGCTCGCACGAACTATAAATGATACACCCCGACAAATCGTATGTATTCAACTTTCGGGCAGCCTCTCTGATCGCAATAATTTCGGCATGAGCTGTCGGGTCGTTGTGCTGGGTCACACTATTAGACCCTGTAGCCACCACTTCTCCGTTTTTTACAACAACCGCCCCAAAAGGACCGCCTCCCCTCTCAACACTCTCAAGCGACAGCCGAATGGCCAACCGCATAAATTCCATATCATCAGTCATGCTCAAATTCATTAAAGATCAAATACGGCTACTGTCGCACGACAATAGGCCTTCCGCTGCACAAAACACGCCCTACAATTCATCAAGATCTTTCAACCACAAAGAAGCAACAGCATCGCTGGGCATACGCCAATCCCCGCGAGGAGACAGGTTGATAGAGCCCACCTTGGGTCCATCGGGCAAACAGGAGCGCTTAAATTGTTGCGAGAAAAACCGACGGATAAATATTTTCAGCCATTTACGAATAACCTCATCGGCATATTTCCCTGCAAAAGCATGTTGAGCTAGATAGAATATTTTGGAAGGAGAAAATCCGTAACGAACCATGTAGTACAGATAAAAATCATGCAACTCGTACGGACCGATAATATCTTCCGTCTTCTGAGCAATATCACCATTGGTATCGGTCGGCAAAAGTTCAGGGCTGACGGGCGTATCCAGAATGTCGCGCAAGGTATCGGCACTCTTTCCACCTACCTTGTGGTTAGCCACCCAACTCACCAGATAACGAATCAGCGTTTTGGGCACACCTGAGTTGACACCATACATCGACATATGGTCGCCGTTATAAGTACACCACCCCATCGCCAATTCCGACAAATCGCCGGTACCAATCACAAGACCACCCTCTTTATTGGCAATATTCATCAAAATCTGAGTTCGCTCGCGCGCCTGCGTATTTTCATACGTCACATCGTGGATATCTTCGGAATGGCCAATATCGTTAAAATGCTGCAGGCTGGCAGCTGTAATATCAATTTCGCGGATGGTTACACCAAGCGAATTCATCAGATCAATCGCATTGTTATATGTTCGACCCGTAGTACCGAAGCCCGGCATGGTAATGCCAAGAATATTCGTTCGGGGAATCGACAGTTTATCGAATGTCAGCGCTGTCACCAAAAGAGCAAGCGTAGAGTCCAGACCGCCGGAAATGCCAATCACGGCCGTTTTCGATTGGGTATGCATAAAACGTTTGGCCAAACCACCGATTTGAATCGAGAATATCTCTTCGCACCGCTTATCCAGTTCAATACCTGATGGAATAAATGGCGTCGGCGAAACTGTACGAGTGAGAGCGAACGTATCTACCGCCGGTATCGGACATTCGATCAGACGATACTCCGGCAAGGAAGAAAAAATAGCCGTACCATCCTGCGAAAAACCAGAATTATGTTGCCTTTCGTTGGTTAATAAATCCACATCTATTTCGCTAACGAGTAACTGCTCGTCGAACGAAAAACGATCGGCCATCGACAAAACACGACCGTTTTCGGCAACAATTCCCTTGCCGGCAAAAACCACATCCTGGCTCGACTCTCCGAAACCTGCTCCGGCATACACATAACCCGCGATGCACCGCGCCGACTGCTGAGCAATAAGCGATATGAGGTAATCGTTTTTAGCGATAATTTCGTTGCTGGCCGATAAATTAAAAATGAGTTGAGCACCCATAAGCGCATGCAACGAACTCGGAGGAACTGTAACCCATAGATCTTCACATAGTTCAATAGAAAAATGGAAGTTACCGGAACCTATCAACAAATGAATTCCAAATGGCACCGATTGACCTGCCAATGTAATGGTATCCACAACAGCATCTTTGGCAGAGACGAACCAGCGCTTCTCATAAAACTCGTTATAGTTGGGCAAATGCGTTTTAGGAACTACAGCATAAATACGCCCCGATCCGAAAACCACAGCGCAATTAAACAATCCGGAACCGACCCGGACAGGCAATCCCACGATCGAAACAATATTCAGCTGTTTCGTCTCTTCAACCAGGCGGGCCAACGATTTCTCTGCCTCTTCAACAAGCAGTTGCTGCTGAAACAGATCGGCACAGGTATAAGCCGTAATGGATAATTCGGGAAAACATACAATCTGAACATTTTGTCTGGAAGCCTGTTCAATCAGTTTTTTGATGCAGATTGTATTGTAAGAGCAGTCGGCAACCTGCACACGAGGTATTGCTGTGGCTATTTTTAGAAATCCATTATTCATTTAACATCACAATTTATTTACCACCAATCTGGTACGTAATTTTCACCCCTGCATAACCCGTTTCGGGAATATACTGCCCGTTAGTAGCATAAAGATAATCAACATTCGGCCTCATTATAAAACTACTACGCTTGTATTTTCTTCTTGCAATTGCACGTTGACTGTTCAATGTTGTAGACCGAAAAGGAGCCTCAATAATATTGCAAAGATAGGATGCCAATGCAATATACCCAAAAGCTGATGATAACTTCGCATTCGTTTCTTTTGCCTGTGCCGATATGATAAGTGGGATAAATGTTGTAGCCATGAAAGTGACACCTTTGGCAAGTTCGCCATTATAAATCTGTCCGAGTCCTGGGACAAGAGCAGAAAAGGCACAAGCCAGCAATGGATCTCTCTCCGCTAGTATCTTAGGAATTGAGGTTGGCTTTTTTTGCACAATATTTACCTTTTGCGCAACCTCCTCCTTCTTTTTTTCAACAACAACGGTATCTCTTTTAGCAACAATCAAACGGACTCTGGTCAGGCTATCTGGTGCTACAACTACTTTTTCAGTAGCAACAGGCACCTCTTCTTTAATGATCTTCTCAATTTCATCCATATTAAAAACCCAGAGATTCCCATCAACCGATTTTATTTTCACTATTTTACCGATTTGTTCTACTACAACACTGCTGGATGGGGTCGTCACAGACTGTGCTTTCCCATTTTTAGATTTTATAGTCCTTGTCGTTGCCGCTACAGTTTTAACTGTCTTCGTTACAGTCTGCTCTATACTGGTTATTGTTCCTTTTATAATGCTTCCATTTTTTAGATACAAAACATCCAAAGAATTGGATTGACCATAAAGAGCAAAAGCAAAGGAACAAGCGACTAAGGTCAGAAAAAACTTACTCATAAATAAAAATTAATATTATTCTACGTTCTCAAACAACCTTCTATCAACCAGTAGTATTAACCTCTTATAGGGTTATTCAATACAAAAATACAACAATAATTTTATTAACACCAGATTTACATTTAATTCTTGGAATATTCTTGTATATAATCCGTGAAAAACAGAGCTCAATGCATTTTTGTTTTATTTCTTTGCGGCTTTGGTCTGAAGCAAGAGCACTACAAACTAACCATTGACGCTCTACAATCACAGAGAATAGACAATTGTATCCATCAATAAGTCCAAAAAAAAAGGCGCCAAAACGAAAATTGACACCTTTCCATGCAAGTCTAAAACGATTATATTTTTTCAATATTCGTAGCCGGAATAAATCCGGCATTGCCATCAGGAAGTTCAACTTCAGTCCAACCTGATACATTATTTCTGATTGTAACCTTCGTACCGGCATGCATAACAAACATATCTTTGCCATTTAACGAAGGCGAGTCTTTGGCAGTAACAGAACCAACCATAATGATTCCATCAGACGAATTGACAATTTTATTGCTTTGCTTTAATGCATAGCTAAGCGAAATCAAAGCGATCAGCAAAGATGCCACGGCAAAATTAAAGGTAGTTTTTCGGAACGAGCGATAACGCCCGAAGACAAAGCACAAAAATGAAGTAAGCGACAAAACAAATAGAATGATGCTGAAGACTGCCCATCCGTTAGAGGACATCAAATCACCAAAATCATTTATCCATTGCTTCAAAAAGAAGACGGATGTAACATCTACATTATCGACAACCCTTTTTTGTGCTATTTGCAAGTTAAACTTAGCGTCTTCATAATTAGGTTTCAGAAGCAACGCCCGATTGTAATTCAAAATGGATTGAGCTATATCACCCGAACGGTAATAGGCATTTCCAAGATTGTAGTATAATTCAGGCGAACTTCCCTGAGATTGCAAAATAGCTTCATATTGTTGAATGGCCGTCACATAATTTTTTTGAGCATACGAAACATTTGCATCTTTTACAGATGCCTGTTGCGCCAACGCCACTACCGCCAATAAAGCAAAAACACCCGCCATCAATGCCTTCTTCATATCGGTTTTATTTCTAAAAACATTCATTTCGTTACTTTTTAATGCTACCTTCCAATGCTTCGATCACAGCCACCGCTTCGACAAAAACAGTATCCAATTCATCAGTGGAAGTGACTGGAGCATAACGTGCAAATTCACATGTGTTAAGTAAATCCATATACCTGTTAATCAATGACTCGTCAACAGCATGAAGAACCAATTCCGATTGCATTTTTTCTTTTGTAAGATCGGCTACCGGAATATTGAGTTTATAACTTAAATACCCCCAACAAGCCTTCAAAATCTCATCATAAAACTGTTCCTTTTTCTGTTCCTTCAAATGGATTGAGGCCAACTTCAATCGCTTTAAGGCCATTTTATTTGCCTTACGATTACGGACCAATGCCATATTAGCATTATCAAGAGCTTGTTTGCGGAATAAGAAATACAAAACTATTGCCAACAACAACGGAATAAGATACAACAGCCAGAACCAATACGTTTTAACAAAAAATTCGGGTTGCTTCGACACTGTGAAATTATCCGTATTGATGTATCGAATATCTTTGTTCAGCACCTTAATATTTTCTTTTTGTGTATTATCCACCACAGTCGATGAGCTGCCCGATCCCTTATCCACATGCAGTTTATATTCTGGAGTCGAAATAGTTTTGTACGAATGAGTGGATACATCGAAGTAAGAAAACGAAACCGGTGATATCACAAAATCGCCTGGCTGGCGGGGAATTGCAAGAAATTCCATAGTTTTGGTTCCCGTAACACCCGATGCCGAAGGCCTGTAATTATTATCAACCTTAGGCTCATAAGCCTCAAAATCAGCTGGAAATTTAAGCGGCAACGTGTTTATTAACTTCAAGTTACCCGTGCCTGAAATGGTAACCCGAACCGTTACAGGCTCATTGGTTTTCATTGTGTTCTTATCGACCTGAGCACTCATGTGGAAATTACCGACCGCTCCCGAAAATGTTGCCGGTTTACCGGCTGTGGGCAAAGGTGTAACATTGATACGGATCGATGGAGCCACCAACGTTCGTTTTACATCCTGATACGTATCGAAGAAATCGTCGAAAATACTCCGAACTTTCCGCTGGCTTCGCAACCGGAGGCCGAATGTTCCAGACGCTTTTTCAATGTCATATGTCCCAGGCCTCTGCGGGAATAATAAGACCTGATACAAAACAAATGTAGTATAATTATGCCCGTTATACCGTTCGAGCTGTGGACGCTGATCGGTAGGCAAATCAATTTTTTGCATCACAAAGCCTTTAAATTCGGGCAATTTAAAGTTCTCAACACCAAGAACATCGGGCAATGAATAGAGTTTATACGTCACCAAAAATGCTTCCTGCTCATATACACGTGTTTTAGTGACATTGGCTTTCATAAAAACGTCACCTGACGAAATGGATACTTGCGAGCTTCCTTCATTTTGAGACTCACCACCACCTCTCCTATTGTTCTTTGAATTTTTATCCTGAGGTAATACTCTTATTGTTAATCCATTAGACACATGTCGCTGTCGGGAAATCATGATAGATGCCGGACCTACGGAAAAAGTACCCAACTTACGAGCCTGCAAAGTATAGGTAATGGTCATTGAGCCACTATACTGCCCGTTAATAATCTGCTGAGAACTGGAGGTGTACGGCCCGGCCAAAGTTTCAAAGTTGCTCAAATCCGGCAAACGTAATTCATCTGCGTCAGCGGCCGTATTGATAACGTAAGACAATTGAAACGGAGTACCCAATATAACAGTCGGAGGTGCTTTTGCAACAAACGTAATTTTTTGAGCATTTCCTCGGACAACACCTAATATTAACAACGCTACTAAAAATAAAATATACTTTTTCATCCGTATATAATTGTTTTTTAATGGACGGATGGAATTCCTTGTTGCTGCAATCATGTTTTCATCCTACACAACAACATGTTCATTTCATCGCTCTATACAATTTTTGACCCAAATGGGCAAATACAACCCAAAAAAGAAGATTTGTTTTTGTTCTCATTCAGCCTACCAATCTTTTTCTGCCGATTGCGACCGGGCTCTGGCTTTTCTGTCATTCATTTTTTGTTGTACATCTTTTTCGTTTTGTTGGATGGCATTGAGAATCTGCTCTGCATTTTGCTTCGACATTCCACCACCTTGTGCCTGTTGCTGCTGATTCTGCTTCTGCTGATCTTTATTATTCTGGTTCTGATTATTATTTTGTTGGTTGTTATTTTTCGGGTCCGGCTTGTTCTGATTTTTCTTATCCTGCTGTTTTTGTTGGTCTTTATTATTTTTGTCTTTATCCTTATTCTTGTTTTGCTGATTCTTCATCATCGCTTTTGCAAAAGCATAATTGAAGCGCGTTTCATTGTCATTCGGATTAAGTATCAACGACTGCCGGTAGGCCTCAAGCGCCTTATCGTACTGACGTTGGGTCATTAACGAATTACCCAAATTATGCATGGTCGATGCCATTCGTTTTTTATCCCGAGTCAATGACAAAGCCTGCTTGTAAGCATTCAACGCGTCAGAATATTTGTTTTGTTTATACAGAGCATTTCCTAAGTCATAATTAGCCTCAAAAGACTTTTTATTTTGCTTAATGGCATCTCTGTAAGCACGTTCAGCCTCAACATATTTTTGTTTATTATAAAGTTTGTTTCCGGTATTTACATTCGCACTCTCTTTTTGTGCAAAAGAAGGAACGAAGGCCAATAGTCCGAGTAAAATAAAAAGAGTTCTCATAATTTTCAGCGATGATATTTCATTGCAATTAATATATTCGGCAAATTGCAATATTAAAACCATTTAAACCGGTTCACCCATTTGTTCTGACGCCCCAAAATAAGGATATCAATAACCAACAGAAAAAATGCCAACCAGGCCATTATTGCAAACTGTTCATCACGGGACGAATAAATCTTACTTTCGACTGGAGCTGTAGCCAGTTTGTCAAGCGACGCAGATACAGCACGTAAGGCAGTATTAGAGTTGTCGGCTCTGACATAAATTCCTTTACCTGCGGCAGCAACTTCTTTACCCATCTGTTCATCAAGTTTCGATATAATTACGTTCCCATTAAGGTCTTTTTTGTAGCTCATCGTACCGGCAGCCGGAATCGGAGAACCTTCCAGCGTCCCTATTCCCACTACATCGACCAAAATCCCTTTATCGGCAGCCAGTTTTGCCGCATCAATAGCATTGTCTTCATGATTCTCGACATCAGTTATAACAATAATCGCTTTTCCCGTCTTACTATTAGTCGATAAACCTTGGATTCCAAGATCTATTGCAGATCCGATAGCGGTACCCTGACGAGAAATCATGCCAGTTTCGATGGAAGAAAGAAACATTTTCGCTGCCACATAATCTGCCGTAAGCGGAATCTGCATCTGCGCCTCGCCCGCGAAAACAATCACGCCTACCTTATCGTTATTTAACGTTTCGGATAGTTTCGAAAGCATTTGCTTCGCCTTTTCAAGACGGCTGGGCGAAATATCTTTTGCCAGCATAGAATTGGAAACATCAAGAGCAATCATCACCTCAATGCCTCTACGCTTCACCGATTCCGTGCTAGATCCGAATTGAGGACGAGCTATGGCTAATACAATAAGCGTTAGAGCAGCTAGAGCCAGATAAAATTTGATGCGTTGACGTGTTTGCGAAACGTTGGGCATCAAATCTTTCAGCAATTGATGATCGCCAAATTTCGCCAATTTCCGCTTTCTGATCATGTTGCTATAAACAAACAATGCCAGAAACAAGGGAATCAACAGCAATAAAAAAAGATAATGTGGTTGTGCAAAATGAAACATCGTGTCTAATTTTTAATCTTCACCTGACGCTTTACGGAACCCTGCGCAACAAAGTGTAACGCAATGCCAACTCTCCACCCAAGAGAAGCAGAGCCAACAACGCAAATCCGGTGTATGTATCGCTTCGACGATTATATTCTTTTACTTCAAGTTTATGCTTTTCTAGTTTATCAATATCCTGATAAATAGACTGTAACGTATTATTGTCGGTTGCACGGTAATACTTACCGTGCGTCATCTGAGCGATTTGTGACAACGTACTTTCATCAAATTCTACAGGCATATTCTGATATTGCAGGCCGAAAGGTGTTTGTACCGGCATCGGAGCTACGCCGCGCGTCCCGACTCCGATGGTATATACCCGGATTCCGAAACTCTTCGCGATCTCTGCCGCTGTCAAAGGAGCTATATCGCCCGTATTATTTGAACCATCCGTCAGCAAAATAATCACTTTCGATTTGGCTTTACTACCTCTCAACCTATTCACGGCAGTTCCCAGCCCCAGTCCGATAGCAGTTCCATCGTCGACCATCCCAAATTGTACGCTATGCAACAAACTAATCAAGGCGGCATGATTTGTAGTCAAAGGACACTGGGTAAAACTTTCACTGGCAAAAATCACCAGACCGATGTTATCGTTCGGACGACTGTTTATAAACTCCGTAGCAACTGCTTTGGCGGCATCAATGCGATTCGGACGAAAATCTTTAGCCAACATCGTTCCCGAAATATCCACCGCCATCATTATGTCAATACCTTCGGAAGTTGAATCGGTCACCGAATCAGATGTTTGAGGCCGCGCAATAACAATTATCAAGGCAATCAATGCAAGCATCCGAAGTGCAAACGGAATGTGCCGGAGATAAAGCCTCTTAGTTTTTTTAAAACCAGCAAAATAACGTGTCGACGATATTTGCAGACTGGCATCCGATTTGCTCAATCGCATGACATACCCCACAATAAGAGGTATCAAGACGAAAAGCAAAAACAAATATTCCGGGTTTTTAAAAATCATAGTCTGTGATAAATTTTCAATTCAACGTTAATGAAGCTTGGGCTCCGACGGTAGTGTGCCTTCATTTTTCTTGTCCGCAGGAGTTGCTTCGGAAGAAGATTCTTCTTCTTTCGTCTGATTAACAAACAAATAGCATATATTCAGACTCAGTTCATTTTCCTCTGCTACAGGATGCAATTTGGCAAACTTCACCAAATCACCCACTTGTAACAATTTTTCCAGGCTATCATAAGCTGCCGGATATTCGGTTTGAATCATCATTGCCTCTTTCAATATTTCAGCTGAGGTCATTTCAAGTGCCGAAATATTAAACCGCGCTTGCATATACTCTCGAATAACTTCGGTTAAACGGGTATAGTACTCTTTTTCTCTCCCGTGTTGCCACAATTTTTGGGAACTGATATGATCGAGATCCTGAATGGCTCTTTGATGAGGCAATAACACTGCATTACCCTTTTCGATAAACGGAATGGGCTTTTTCAAAATATACTTCCAAACGACATAAATTACGACCGCCAAGACGATCAATATCAGAGCAATAATTAACATCAGGCGAAAGAATGCCGCCCAATCGAACGGAGGTGAATACACTTTTTTTATGTCAAAGATGGATTGCTTGGCAGTATCCACATTGTAGGTAATTACTTTCAATGACATTGGATTAGTCTTGAAAGTATCACGACCCGCAATTAATTTGTATGATGGAATATAATAGAGCGCAGAATCGAACGAAGTAATAGTATAAGTTTGCTTTACCTGAATACGGTCGTGTCCGAGATCAACGGTATCCATTCTTGGTTTTCCCAACACATTGATACCCTTTACCAAGGTGTCGGCAAATAGCGGAAACTGGACAACCACATGTTTGGGTTGAGCTACTTCGAAAGACAAATGCGATTGTTTCCCTATCAGTATTAATGTTGAATCGATGGATGCTCTCACCGAAACTTGCTGGCAATACACATTGTGAGCAAAAAGGATGGCAAAAAAGAAAAGCAATAATCTGTAAATTGTTCTCATGTTTTTTAAGCTTGTTAAGCAAGTCATTCACTCAGCATCAATTTCTCAACTTGAAAAGCCGCATTAATGATTTTACATAATCCTCATCGGTACTGATCGATACATAATCAACATTACATTTTGCCAGCACCTGTTGCAACGAAATCTGATTCTCGCCCCACCAATTATGATACGCCATCCGTAAGCGACGATCGGAAGTATCGACCCACAAACGTTCCCCGGTTTCGGCATCCTTCAGTTTAACCAACCCGATATCAGGCATTTCGGTTTCGCGCGGATCGTATACCTGAAGAGCCACAACGTCGTGTTTCCGGTTTGCAATCATCATGGCACGTTCAAATTCACCGTCAATAAAATCAGAAATCAGAAAGGCCGTACAACGCCGTTTGATAGCGTTTGTAAAATATTGCAATACCGTTGCAACATCCGTACGCGAACTCTCAGGATGAAAATCGAGCAATTCGCGAATGATGTACAAAATATGTTTTTTCCCTTTCTGAGGAGGAATGAATTTTTCAATTTTGTCCGAAAAGAAAATCACCCCGATTTTATCTTTGTTCTGAATCGCCGAAAAAGCCAGCGTGGCAGCAATCTCGGTAATCAGACTACGTTTGGTCTGGTTAACAGTACCAAAATCGCGACTTCCCGATACGTCAACCAAAAGCATTGCCGTCAGTTCCCGTTCTTCTTCAAAAACTTTGATATAGGGATGGTTGAAACGTGCCGTAACATTCCAGTCGATACTACGAATATCGTCTCCATACTGATATTCGCGTACTTCCGAAAAGGTCATACCACGCCCCTTAAAAGCCGAATGATATTCGCCGGCAAAAATATTGCGCGACAACCCACGGGTTTTTATTTCAATCTGCCGAACCTTTTTTAATAATTCTGCTGTTTCCATGCAATTGTTACTCCAATTTCAGGTTTCAAGTTCCAAAATTTCAAGATGCCTTATGTCCAATTTTCAGAAATAAACACATGCACACATTGACCAATACCTTATTGGCACATTCAATTAGGGAACCTCTACGGCATTCAGAATTTCACTGATAATTTCTTCCGAAGTCAGGTTGTTTGCTTCGGCTTCATAGCTCAGACCTATACGGTGACGTAGCACATCGAAACAAACGGCACGTACGTCCTCCGGAATCACATATCCACGGCGTTTGATAAAGGCATAGGCTTTCGAAGCCAAAGCCAAATTGATAGAAGCACGGGGTGAACCGCCGAACGAAATCATACTGGAAAGATTTTTGAGTCCGTACTCATCCGGGAAACGGGTAGCAAAAACGATATCGACAATGTAACGTTCGATCTTTTCGTCAATATAAACTTCGCGAACCACGTTGCGAGCACTCACAATATCTTCCGGTTTCAACATCGGCTGAATCTTAGGCAACGATTCCGACATGTTGAGGCGGATAATGGCTTTTTCTTCTTCTTTCTTTGGATAGTTGATAATAACCTTCAACATAAAACGGTCGACCTGAGCCTCAGGCAATGGATAAGTCCCTTCCTGTTCGATAGGGTTTTGAGTCGCCAATACCAGAAATGGTTCTTCAAGCTTGAAAGTCTGATCTCCGATGGTCACCTGACGTTCCTGCATGGCTTCGAGCAGCGCACTCTGAACCTTTGCCGGAGCACGGTTAATTTCATCGGCAAGTACAAAATGGGAAAAAATCGGCCCTTTTTTAATGGCAAATTCTTCTTTTTTCTGACTATAAATCATCGTACCGATAACGTCTGCCGGCAACAAATCGGGCGTAAACTGAATGCGACTATAATTGGCGTCAATCAGTTGTGCCAGTGTTTTTATAGCAAGAGTTTTTGCCAAACCAGGTACACCTTCGAGCAATACGTGTCCGTTTGAAAGCATACCTATCAGCAAAGATTCGACCAAATGTTTTTGGCCGACAATCATCTGATTCATACCCATGGTCAGGGCATCCACAAACGCACTCTGCTTTTCTATGCGCTCATTTAAGTCTCTGATATCAACTGTTGGATTCATTATAAAATAGTTTGTTGATTATAGAATGAAGCAACCCGATTCTCCGGGATTTTCTTCTTTGTTTATTTCAATAAATAGAGATTTGAAGCTACGCTTCAGACCACATGCAAATAAATGTTTACCTTAACTTTCGTAAGTTGTCACTTTCTTTTAACATTTTACGCAGAGAAACCAACACTCACAATTAACCCAAACAACTAAATATCAGAAATATACCAAACACCTTGATTTAACATTTGAGTCAAAAACAAAATTATCCTGCTATGCCATAACCTGTCCACCATACCCGTTAAAAAACACTAAGCCGTTTCATAATAAATACAAAAAGCTCATTTCCATCATTATATCAAGCCATCACACAGGACCAATCGACACAGTTTCGGTGCTTTATCGTCTTACGGCACTGGGTCATATCCATGTCCACCCCAGGGATGACATCTCGCTATTCGTTTAATTGCAAGATATATTCCTTTCAAGGGACCATATTTATGTATGGCCTCCACTGCATATTCCGAACAAGTCGGTACAAACCGACAGGTAGGTGGTTTCAAAGGAGAAATGCAATAGCGATAGAAATAGATGGGCAACAGCACAATCCACGATACGATTTTTTTCATACAGATTTTTTCTGCAAGGCATCTAATGCTTCAATCATTTTACGTTCAATTACCGGATAGGCTAGCGGCTCATTCGCCACGTACGTAAATGCGACATTTATCGTCTGTTTATTATCACACAAAACATTGTTCAGCCTCGATTTATGCAAACGAAAAGCCTCCCTCATACGTCGTTTCAGCAAGTTGCGTTTATTGGCTCGTTTAAATCTCCGTTTAGGCACGCTAAACAACGCCTGCAAAGGAATCGACCGTGGTTCATCTGGTAGAAACACGACCTTCAGCGGATACACCAAAAAAGAATTCCCTTCGGTAAACAAACGCTTCACTCGTATTTCTCCTGTCAATCGTTCTTTTTTAGAGAAAGGAAATAGATTATCTGACATTGTATTGGCTTCGGAATCATTTTCAACTGTTGCAAAGATAACTGTTTTTCCCATACTCACTTTCAATAGAATTGCCGTTTTCAATAAAAACAACACTTCAACTTCGTTTTACCACGCAAAAGTCAAAAAAGCTTTACGATTAATTTCCAAAAGCTTACACAAGAACATAGATAATAAGGGGTCAAGAATCGCCCTTTAACCGTATTTTTCATGCTCAATATTTGCGTCGATCAAATAAATCTTTTATCTTTGCACCCGCTTTTGGAGAGATGGCAGAGTGGTCGATTGCGGCGGTCTTGAAAACCGTTGAACTGTGAGGTTCCAGGGGTTCGAATCCCTTTCTCTCCGCCAAAAGAATTTCAAAAACTAATAAAATCCTGTAAAATCATTGATTTACAGGATTTTCTATTTTTAGGAGTATCTCAAAATTTGCAATATCTGCCAATCTTTAGGTGGCAGATTCGGTGGAGTTGAAATTGAAAGCTCCATTGTCCACCGAATTTCGACTAAAAGTGTTTATAATCAAGTAGTTCAAATATTGAACGTCTTGACTGGGAATCTTAGAAAAAGTATTTTTGTAAACTTTTAAAGGTAACCACAATGAACACAAAGCTGTCCGTTCTCTTTTTCGTAAAGAGAACAAAAACCAATTCCAACGGGTTATTGCCCATTTTCTTTCGCGTAACTGTCGATGGCGCACGTATCGAATTCTCAACCAAACGCTACGCCCACCCCGACAAATGGTCGGTGGAAGGCAACCGGATGAAAGGCACTTCTGCCGAGGCCAAAGCCACAAACTCTTATCTCGATGCACTCAAAGCTAAAGTGTACGATTACCAGCAGCAACTTATTCGGGAAGATGAACTCGTCAACCTTGAGAACATGCGTAACAAAATTCTGGGTATTGATAAACGAAGTTATATGCTCGTGCCCATCTTTCAACAGCACAACGATGAAATCAAAGCCCTGATAGGAAAAGAGTATGCACCCGCCACTTTGATACGCTACGAGACTTCGCTCAAACACACGGTCGATTTTATGAAATGGAAGTACAAGGTGTCGGATATGGACATACGGAAAATCGACCACGAATTTATCACCGGATATGAGTTTTACCTGAAAACCGTTTGTAACTGCTGTCAAAACACCACGGCCAAGTACATTAAAAATTTCGGTAAAATTATCCGCATTTGCCTTGCCAATGGGTGGATAGTAAAAAATCCATTTATCAACTACAAGAGCAAAGTAGTGGAAGTGGAACGGGCATTCCTTTCACAGGAAGAAATTGAAACAATGTACAACAAGACATTCATTACCGCCCGCCTCAATCAGGTGAAAGATATTTTCCTGTTCAGTTGCTTCACAGGTCTGGCTTACGCCGATGTAAAGAAACTATCCCGAAGGAATATTGGCATTGGCGTGGATGGTGAGCGTTGGATTTTTATCAACCGTACCAAAACCGATACCCGATCCAATATCCCGTTGTTACCCATAGCATCAACTATTTTGGAAAAATACGAAGACCACCCCCAGGTTGTCAATCAGGATAAGCTTTTACCATTACTCAGCAATCAAAAAATGAATGGCTATCTGAAAGAAATTGCCGACTTATGCGGAATCAACAAAGAGCTGACCTTTCACATCGCCCGCCATACCTTTGCCACCACCGTCACCCTTTCAAACGGTGTTCCGATCGAAAGCGTTTCCAAGATGTTGGGTCACAAGAATATAAAAACAACCCAGCATTACGCCAAGATACTTGATTTGAAAGTGAGTGATGATATGAAGATTTTGAGGGAGAAGTTTGGAGATGGAAATCGGATGAAACTAAAAAAGTCAGTGGGATAGCAACTTTATCAATTGGTTTTATCAATTTTCTCATTCTATACCGATAGTATATCACGAAGCCACAAAATAAATTATTAGTAGAAGAACTTACTCAGCTAATCGGATTTTAATCAATTATTTGAGTGTGTTTTATCCTAAAAATGGATACCGAATACACACAAACAGATCAGTTAGAGTATGTATCTTCGGGAATAGAAAACAAATCAGAATTACTTAAAAGCAGTGTTTTCCAAAAAAACATTTTTATGTTTATCGCCCCACTCCCTAAGTTTTTCAATAATTGGAATCAATTCTTTTCCTTGATCTGTGAGATAATATTCTACTTTTAAAGGTAAAACGGGGTATATTTTTTTCTCCAATATACCTATTTTTTCCAGTTCTCCGAGTTGCTTTGTCAAAACTCTTTTAGGCGCAATGCTAATGCTGCGTTGTAAGTCGCATGGTCTTACAATACCCTTATGGATTTCCAAAATCAGCCATGCATTCCAACTTGACGATAAAATATCAATCGCGATGCGTACCGGACAATCGGCATAATCCATTGGATTCTTTTTTATGTACATAAAAAACTTTTAGATCACAAAGATAATGAATTCTATATTAAATAGGGATAAACTTATCACCCGGTGAAAGATTTATCACTTATTGTTCAGTAAATTAGAAAGTTATATTTTCGCAGTATAATATAAAATAACTAGCATGAACAGGCAAAAAATAATTGTAAAAGGAGCGAGAGAGAATAACTTAAAAAATGTATCGGTAGAGATACCAAAGCACAAAATAACTGTGTTCACCGGAGTATCGGGTTCGGGTAAATCTTCACTGGTTTTTGATACGATAGCAGCAGAATCACAAAGAATGCTAAATGAGACATACGATAGCTTTATTCGCCATAGGTTACAACAATATGGGAAACCAGATGTCGATAGCATGAAAAACTTATCGGTTGCTGTTATTGTAAATCAAAAAAGAATAGAAGGAAATGCACGTTCAACAGTAGGCACCGTAACGGATATATACTCACTGCTTAGATTGTTGTTCTCACGAGTTGGAGAACCATTTATAGGACACTCTACCATTTTTTCTTTCAACAATCCCCAAGGTATGTGTTCATGCTGCGAGGGGCTTGGGAAAGTGAGTACTGTTGACTTAGAAGAGCTAATAGATAAGAACAAATCTCTAAATGAAGGAGCAATAAGATTTCCGACTTTTGAGGTTGGAGGATGGCGTTGGACTCGTTATGCATACTCAGGATTATTTGATAATGATAAGAAAATAAAAAATTATAGTCCTGAAGAGTGGTACAATCTTATTTATGCAGATGGAATTATGTTAAATAATCCAGACCCACGATTTCCCAAAACATCGATATACGAGGGAGTATTACCTCGTTTTGAACGGTCATTTTTCAAAAAAGAATCAAGAGAGATTGCCGGAAAAAATGAATCAAGATATAAAGAAGTTGTAAAACAAGATACCTGTCATGAATGTAATGGCACACGCTTAAATCCAAAGAGTATGTCATGTAAAATCAAAGGAAAAAATATAGCTGATTGTTGCAATTTTCAGATTGATGATTTGCTTGAATTTATCAACACAATAAATGAAGATTCGGTTGAGCCACTAATAGATGCAATTAAGAAAAGCCTTCAAAACTTAGTAGCAATAGGACTGGGGTATTTGACCCTGAGCAGGGAGACATCCTCATTATCGGGTGGAGAGTCACAACGGGTAAAACTTGTTCGACACTTGGGAAGTAGCTTAACTGACCTTATTTATATATTCGATGAACCAAGTATTGGGTTACATCCGGATGATGTACAGAAACTAAATAAGTTATTGATAGAACTTCGGGATAAGGGAAATACAGTCTTGATTATCGAGCACGACCCAGATGTAATAGCTATTGCCGATCATGTTGTAGATATGGGAACAGGTGCGGGTAAAAGTGGTGGAACCATCGTTTATGAAGGAGATATTAAAGGTTTATTGGAAGCAGATACACTCACGGGGAAATATTTGATACATAAAAATCAATTAAAAATGCAATACAGAGAAAATACAAGCCATCTAACAATCGATAATGCCATGCTCCACAACTTAAAAGATGTATCTATACGAATACCCAGACAAGTATTAACGGTTATAACAGGTGTGGCAGGTTCAGGTAAAAGCTCGCTTGTAAAATCACTAATAAAAAAGAACAAAGAAATTGTAATGATAGATCAAAGTTCGCTACGTGGCAGTAAACGGTCAAACATTGCTACTTATACAGGTATATTGGATATAATAAGGATTTTGTATGCCAAACAAAATAAAGTAAAACAATCGCTATTTAGTAGTAATTCGGACGGAGCTTGTCCTGAATGTAAGGGCTTAGGATTTATATCTACTGACCTTGCATTTCTAGATACAGTTGAAGTCCGTTGCGAACATTGTAAGGGCAGTGGATTCAAACTGGAAGTCTTGAAATATCGTTTACATGGTAAAAGTATCACAGACATAATGTCAATGACGATTAGCGAAGCACGTATATTTTTTAAAGAACCGGAAATCGTAAAACCTCTCGAGTTACTTTGTAAAGTTGGACTGGACTATATTACTATAGGTCAATCTTTAAATACATTTTCAGGTGGAGAACGTCAAAGATTGAAATTAGCCAATGAATTAGGGAAGAAAGGGAATATTTATGTTTTTGATGAACCTACAACAGGTCTTCATGGTTCGGACATATCCAAATTAATCAAACTGTTTGATAAACTTGTAGACAATAAGAATACAGTGATAATAATTGAGCATAACATGGATATCATAAGTCAGTCAGATTGGATAATAGACATGGGCATAGGTGCCGGAAAATATGGTGGCAACGTTATTTTTGAAGGAATACCCAAGGATATTTTGAAAAATCCAACCTCACTCACAGGGAAATACTTGAAAAGATATTTAGAATTGTGATATGAAAAATTTCAATGATGCGTAAATAAATAAGCCAATATTGTCGAAGCAATACCTAAGGATTTTAGCCGCTTTTTGGTCACTTTGGCACAATTCAACTTAGAAAATTATATTTACAACTAATTGATTATAACATATCAGAAAACATATTAAGGATTCGAAATAGTGATATCTCTGACTCTTATGCTAATTTTCCACATAAAACTATGAACCCAAATAGATAATCATCTGTCAAATGTGCTATGAAACAGTTTATTAGTAAGCTAAACAAGGACCTTCACATCCAATTACAAGCAATTGATTTGGAAGAATCAGATAATATCAGGAAAGCTCAAAAATCTGTAACCTACATAAAGAATGCCTTGACACAACTCAAGGCATTTTGTGTCCAATATACTTTTACTGACGAAGCCGAAGAAATACATTTTTTCAAAAAATCGAAACCCGAACTCTTCAGTAAACTTATTTACTACGTGAAAATTTTCAATATCGAGAGTCGCAGGCCAACCGGAAGCCAAGAGATTCAAGAAGATTATCTGAAACATGAGCTTGAAAAACTGACGTTTTTCTTCAGTAACCACTTGGAATTTTATCAATACCATCGGATGAATTCAACTTACCTGGACGATAGATATTTTGTCAGAGGGAAGGAAGATATTCACCTTTTTCAAGATAGCCTCATGTTTTACGTTGATCCGGATTTTTCCACAAGCCACGATTTTGCTGTCGCTAAAATCTTGGCACACGACCGTCTCGAGGTTTATCTCAATAGAGAATTGGAAGCGCTGTCAATTAAAAACTCAAATCCCAATTGGGGACAACTTGGGTATTGTAACAATACGTCACTTCAATGGACAGATAGTAAAACAGCATTAGTCGAATTGATTTATGCTTTATATGCCATGGGGTCTATCAACAATGGACGTTCAGAGATCAGAGAATTAGCCGCTTTCTTTGAACAGGCGTTTAATATAAGGCTTTCAGATATTTATCGGACTTATCTTGAAATTAAAATCCGATCTACACCAACAAAATTTATTGATTCTCTCAAAACAGCATTGCTTCATAAAATGGAGGAAGATCTTTAATTGATATTCATATTTTTTCTTCTCCCAATTGGGAATAACTTGTGAATATTATCCACCAAAATCCACCAATTTTGCCAAAACTAATAATCGTCTTTGTTCTTTGCTCTGAACATTGGCACATTAGCATATTTTCAAATTAGCACATTAGTTTATGGCAAACTTCAAAATTTCACTTCAAAAAACGCTTACCCATGAAGGAGGTTATGTCAATGACCCCGACGACTTGGGCAAAGAAACCTACAAAGGCATTTCGCGGCCTAACCATAAAAACTGGCAAGGCTGGCCGATTGTTGACAACTACAAGAATAAACCGGATTTTCCGGCTTCCCTTGAGAAAAACATGGAACTACAAAAACAGGTTGAACTTTTCTATCTGTATGAATTCTGGCTACCGATCAAAGGCGATTTAATCGCTAACCAGACAAATGCCGACTCCATTTTTGATTTCGCGGTCAATGCCGGAGTCAAAATAAGCGTTCAATTGGCACAATCCATAATCGGCACTACTGCGGATGGTATTGTAGGAGAACAAACGCTCAAAAAGCTCAACTCATTTGAATTTGGCTATTTCCAACCGGCTTTCACTGTCTCCAAAATCACGCACTATATAGCCATTATCAAAAAACGGCCGATATATAAAAAATACCTCTATGGCTGGATTATCCGGGCATTGGAATATCTCAGATAGTCTTTTGTCTTTACTCTTTGTTCTTTGATCTAATTCGTAAATTGTAAATAATGAAATCGTAAATAGTTGTATGCCTGCACAAATCATTACCACAGACGACCTTCGGGAGTTCAAAATGGAACTACTCGAAGAAATCACCAAACTATTTGAAAATAGGGGTGAAAACAAAGTAAAGAAATGGTTGAAATCTTCCGAAGTCAGGAAGTTGCTCAATGTCTCTCCCGGAACATTGCAAACGCTTCGGGTCAACGGCACATTGCCCTCCACCAAAATCGGCGGCACACATTATTTCAATTTCAACGATATTGAAAAACTTCTTTCTCAAAAAAGGCCTTGATTTTCATTGGCATATTGGCACATTAACCCATTAGCATATTGATTTTATGAATTACATTCTTCAACTCAGCGGTTTTTTCCAGCGCGTTGCTTCCGACAAGCACCTCAACCCGACACACGTCAGCCTCTACATGGCTATTTTCCAGTACTGTAATGCCGGACACTTTCAAAACCCCGTCTCCATTTCCCGGCAGGAGCTGATGCGCATCAGCAAAATCAGCGCGAAAGCCACCTATCACAAGTGTATCAAAGATCTGCACAACCTCGGATACATCCAGTATATGCCATCCTACAATCCATTCAAGGGTAGCCTTGTTTTCCTGTTCGATTTTCAGTCAGGTGCGAAACAGGTTCTTGTCCAAGACCGTACTAAAATCGAAACAAGCATTGAACAAGCATTAGTACCTTATATAAACAATATAAACGTTTTAAACGAAAATAATGAGAGTGAAAGCACCCAACCAAAAAATGATATTGTGTTGAAAGTATCTAAAAACAGGGTCAAAGTTGTGGAGATAAACGGTGAAAAAGTTTCACCACCAACAGACAAAAATCGGGACAAGCAAATTCCGAATCGCTTAGCTGCCCAGATTCCTCCAAAACCGGAAGAAGTGCTAAGTTTTTTCTCCGAACAAAACAGTTCTGAAACAGAGGCCAACAAGTTTTACAACTACTTTCAAAGCAACGGGTGGAAAATTGGAGGCAAAGCCCCCATGCGCGATTGGCAAGCCGCTGCCCGAAACTGGCTGCTCAACACGCCTCGGTTTTCACCGCAACCACAGGTTTCGGCACAAAAACAACCCGATCCCGGCAACCTCAACACGGTGGCCGAGAAAAACTATTCCGAACCATTATAATTGTTGAACCGGTTCAAAAACAACTGATAGAATATGCAAAACGTGATCTTGTTAGTGTCTTACTCAAGTCAACTTTTAGTTAACATAAACTACTCTGTTACTTATCTTTATTCTTTGCTCTATAATCTTTGGCCTGAACAATGAACGATAACCTGTCCATATTACAGACCAAAGGCAAAGAACTGTTCGGTGATCATTTCCAAATAATACCCGACGATTACGAAGTAGTTCATAAATTACTCACGTGGTTTTTACAGGACGAAAAGCAAGCCCGGCAGTTCGGGATCAATCTCCACAAAGGCATATTGCTGACCGGCCCTGTCGGATGTGGAAAAACCAGTCTGATGATACTTATTCGCCTCCTGATTCCACCGCAACAACGCTTCGGGATAAAATCCTGCCGTGAAATCACGTTCGATTTTATCAAAGACGGTTACGAAGTCATTCAGCGTTACAGCACCTATGCCTACACTAACACGGTTACTCCGTCCAGACCGCACACCCATTGTTTCGATGACTTGGGAGCCGAAAACGCACTCAAATATTACGGCAATCAATGCAATGTCATGGGCGAGATACTTCTTTCCCGTTACGACCACTTTATCAACAACCACATGATTACCCATGCCACCACCAACCTTTCTGCATCCGAGATCGAAAGCTACTACGGCAACCGTGTCCGATCCCGTATGCGTGAAATGTTCAACCTTATTGCCTTTGACAGTACTGCCAAGGACAAAAGAAGATGAAAAATACATTCGCAATCCTTGACAAATTGCGTAGTGGTTTGCAAATTCAAATTCAAGAAAAACACAACAAATATGGCAATAAACACCACTCATTGCCAAGTATGTTATACTTTATGTTCTTTATGCGTAAGAGGTAAAATATCAAGTATTCTGTACTATCGACTTGACATATTCGTGCTTATTTCTACCGTATATTCAGATAAGGAAAGGATGTGCCGAGAGTAATAAATTGCGACAAATACCAAAAATTGGTATTTATCGCAAAAAATCACTCCTGTTGGCAGGAATGGATTTGTCAAGTATTTTGCGCCATTTACTTGACATAGCATCATTCTCAGTGTCTCTAAAGTCAAGCCAAATACAAGTTAAATTGTCCCGTTTTTTTACGTAAAAAACAGGACAAATATTTTACTTATACGATTGCCTCCAATATAAAGGTATATTTTGCTCCAATAATATCCGAAAACTAATTATAATTGCAGCCATTTTATAGAATCAACGATAGAATTCCATCTAATTTGTCTTTTTCAATTCAAATTCAAAATAATTCGATAAATTTGCAGCATACTACAAATAATATGCAGATAAAGACAATTAACAGGCTTAAAGCAGTGCTTGCAGAAAAGCAACTAACCAGCAAATGGCTTGCAGGGCAGTTAGGCAAAAGCCTGACGACTGTATCACGTTGGTGTACAAATGAAACTCAACCATCGCTTGAGATTTTGGTTGAGATTGCTACTATTTTAAAAGTAGATATAAAAGATTTATTGGTTTCAACAAATAAAGAATAAAATATGCGATTTTCAGGGCACGAAACCTTTATATGTAAACAATTCTGGTTAAAGAAAGGATATGACTTCCTTCAAAACGGAAATAAATTTGGAGATGAGAATGCTGTTGTAGAACTGGGTGTTGGTAAAAACATGGTTTCTGCAATCGGTTTTTGGATGAAAGCCTTTGGCTTATGTGATGACAAATGGAACTTAACGGAAATTGCTCATTATATTTTTAGCGAAGAAGGCAAAGATAAATATAATGAAAGTATTGGTACTGCTTGGCTGCTACATTATCTCCTAATCAAAGAGCAATATGCCTCCATTTATGATTTATTTTTCAACGGTTTTAGAAAGGCACGTTTTGATTTTACGACTTCTCAACTTCATGGTTATTTGAAAGTTATTGCTGAACAAGATGGAGTATATAATGAAAACACCATAAAATCAGATATTTCTGTACTACAAAGAATGTATCAGATCCCGGACAATTCGGATGCTAAATCAGAGCCAGAAGATGTATATTCAAGTATCTTCAATGATCTTCAACTAATAATCAAACTAAAGCATGTTGATAATGAAGGAATAACCGAAATAAATAGAATTCCAAATCAAAAAAGAGAAAGTCTTCCTTTTGAGATTGTATTATTCTCAATACTTGATAACTATCCAAATGAACAATCGATCAGTTTTAAAGAACTTGAAGTAGGACATAATGCACCTGGAGTTGTATTTGCCCTGAATAAAACAGGATTGTTTGATATGATAGAAAAAATTACCACAAGTTACAAAAGCATTAGATTTTCAAGCACTGCCGGTGTTCAGGTACTTCAATTCACATCTCCTATAAGCAAATGGGACGTTTTAAATGACTATTATGTTAAACGCTGATATAAAATATTCACCATCTATAAATATTATTCGAGATTCACACAAGGAGCTCGATTACATTGTAACGCCTAATTCAGTTTTGGTTTATGACCAACTCATCAACAATTATTTATCAGGAACACATTCATTTAACATTGTAGGTGCATATGGTACTGGAAAGTCTTCTTTTTTAGTTGCTCTGAAACATCACTTGTCCAATGAACACAAATATTTTGCTGCATTAAATGGGAATTTTACACATATCAAAGGATTTGATTTTTTACCTATCATTGGTGATTATTCTTCTTTGTATGATACGTTTTGTAAAGAATTTGGATTGGTTGAGGATAATTATTCATCTCAGGATTTATTCAATCTGATTACAAAAAGATACGAATCTATTTGCGAAAAATCGTTCGGATGGTATATAGCCATTGATGAATTTGGTAAATTTTTGGAGTATGCAGCTAAAAATAATCCAGAAAAAGAGTTGTACTTCATACAGCAGCTGGCAGAGTTTGTGAATGACAATTCTAAGAATATAATTTTCATTACAACTTTACATCAAGGTTTTAATTCATACTCGCTTAATCTGAATAAAACCCAACAGAATGAGTGGGATAAAGTAAAGGGGCGACTAAAAGAAATTACATATAACGAACCTGTTGAACAGTTACTTTTATTGGCTGCCGACAGAATTTCCAGTAAACGGGAGAAAAGCGTAAAAAGCGAAAATTTAAATCAGTTACTGGAAATCATTGAAAAATCTAAAACTTTTCCTCTAAATGATTATTTCGATAAATCAACGGCTCAAAAGCTATTACCATTTGACATTTTAGCTGCATCTGCATTGACTATTGCCTTTCAACGTTATGGTCAAAATGAACGCTCGTTATTTCAATTTATTGATTCAAATGATCATTTGGGTTTATCCGATTTTGATAAAGACAAAAATCAATTCTATAATCTATGCTGTGTTTATGATTATCTATGGTTCAACTATTTCACCGTTATAACATCAAAATATAATCCAGATTATGGACAATGGGCAACCATTAGAAACTCTATTGAGCGCATCGAGTCCGAATTTTCTTCAAATACAATAGAGGCTATTAGAATTGTAAAGACCATTGGATTAATCAATATCCTTGCAAATCCGGCTGGTGTAGTTGACAAAACTTTTCTATCTGAATATTCTCGTTTAAGTTTGGATATCGAGAATAGTTCTGAGATAATTGATAAATTAATTAGTTTTAAAATCATCAGTTTCTCAAAATACAATAGGCGTTTCAAATTACTTGACGGTACCGATCTGGATATTGAGCAGGAAATTTTTGAAGCTGAAATTGAAAATATCAACGATTATATACCCTATCTAAAACGATATTTTGAATTTCCATATATTCAAGCGAAAGAACATTTTTATCAAACAGGGACACCTCGCTTCTTTGAATTCAAGCTAACTGAAAAGCCGTTGAATGAATCTGTTGAAGATTCAGACGGTATAATCAACCTGATCTTTTCGGATGAGGCCAGTGATGCCAACCTTATTGAACTTTCAGACAAAATTGACGAACCGATCTTATATTGTCTTTATTTGAATGCTGCTGACATCAAGAATCACATCAACGAAATTGAAAAGGTTAATGTGATTAAAGACAAACATCCAAATGATAAAGTAGCCCAAAAAGAATTGGAGATATTATTAATGCAGTTGAAATCTGAATTAAACGGATTAGTATTAAGTGGCTTGTACGAAAAGAATTCTGTTATTTGGGTCTTCCGAGGTAATCAAATTTTTATTAACAATGAACGCAAATTAAATCAAACATTATCAAACATCTGTGCATGGGCTTATCCTGGGACTCCTGTTTTCAAAAACGAGTTGGTCAATAAAACCAAGCTCTCAGGGGCTATGCAACCAGCTCGTAAAAACCTGATTAAAGCATTAGTTTCCGATTACGACAAGCCGAATTTAGGTTTCGATAATGATAAGTTTCCACCTGAAAAAACAATCTATTTAGCACTACTAAAGAAAACCGGTATTCATCAGGATACAGTTTTATCCCAGCCTATTGATCCCAGTTTTATGACATTATGGGGCACTTGCATCAATTTTATAAACGAAGCAAAAAGTACTCGTATAAGCATTTCAGTTTTAATTGAACGGTTGTCTAAACGTCCATTAAAACTACGTCAAGGCTTTATTGATTTTTGGGTTCCGCTTTTCTTGTTTATTTGCAAGGATGATTTTGCTCTGTATAATGAGAATGGTTATATCCCTGATATTGATGATGAAACTTTATTTCTGATAAGCAAACAACCACAAGAGTTCGAAATTAAGGCATTTGACATAAGTGGTATTAAACTTGATCTATTTAATAGTTATCGTACATTTCTAAACATTGAGGAAACAGATAACGTTACAAACGAAAGCTTTATTGAACTAATTAAGCCTTTTCTAGTATTCTATTTGCAGTTACCTGATTACAATAAAAAAACAAAACGTATTTCTAAAATGGCAATAGATTTGCGTAATGCTATTGCTTTATCTAAAGATCCGGAGAAGACTTTCTTTGAAGATATTCCAAATGCTTTAGGTATTCAATTGGACACTATTGCTAAAGATCCCACGTTAGTAAAAAAGTATATTGATAATTTACAAGCGCTTGTGCGCGAAATAAGATCAGCGTACGAGGAATTAATCAATAGGATTGAAGACTTCATTTTGACTGAATTTATTGGGGAGAACATCCCATTTGTAGAATATAAGTCGAAATTCCAGCACAGATATATGAAACTAAAGAAACACATGTTATTACCAAAACAGAAAGTGTTTCATCAAAGGCTTATGTCCGAACTGGACATTCGTAATTCATGGATTAATTCAATTTGCCAGGCGGTTATAGGAAAATCACTTGAAATTATCACAGATGAAGACGAAATGATATTGTACGAAAACTTCAAAAGCATGGTTTACGAATTGGATAATCTGTGTACGCTTGTTAAAACGGATATAAATTTAGACAACGAAGATGTGTATAAATTTGAAGTTACCACATTCTTGAAAGGTTTGCAAAAGCAAATTCTACGTATTCCAAAAGGAAAATTAAAAGAAATAAAGAGCCTTGAAGATGAAATTAAAAGTAAATTGACAAGCAATGACAAATCAATGAATATTGCGCTGTTATTGAATTTATTACAAGATCAAATAGATGAAAAATAAAAAAGTAAGACATGTATTAGGAATATCTGGGGGTAAAGATAGTGCTGCACTGGCTATCTATATGAATCAAAAATATCCTGATCTGAATATAGAATATTATTTCTGCGACACTGGAAAAGAGTTAGCAGAAACACTTGAACTTGTAAATAAGATTGAGATTTATCTTGGAAAAAAAATCACGAGATTAAAAGCAATTAAAAATGACCATTTTGAACCTTTTGATTATTATCTCAAATCAGTAGGAAATTTTCTGCCATCGGTTCAAGCTCGTTGGTGTACTCAAAAGCTAAAATTGGAACCTTTTGAAAAATTCATTGGTGATGATTTGGCTATTTCTTATGTGGGGATACGTGGTGATGAAGATCGTGAAGGATACATTTCAACTAAACCGAATATCCAATCTGTCTTTCCTTTTAGGCGCAATATTTGGAGTATCGAAATTCTTTCAAAATTCTTTCAAAATGAGAATAATGAGTTGCACTTAAAATTATATCAAGAAATTGCCGAAAATTCCATATTTTTACGTGCTAAAGAAATCTTGAAAACGCCTAAAGATAATAAATTTACACTTTCAAAGAAATTTAATGCATTACTGGCTATTAGTGCTTCTACTTTTAATAAAGTAATGTTTGAGTTTCTAAAAGATAAAAACTATCCAATTTCTCATTTAAAAGAATTCTCATTGATAGAACACGAAGACAATCTAAATAGGGAAGATATTTTTAATTTACTCAGAAATAGTGGTGTTGGTGTTCCTTCCTATTATGAAAAAAGAACATTTACTGTTGATGGAATGACCGGTGAATATGCCAGAAGTCGTTCTGGTTGTTTCTTCTGTTTTTTTCAACAAAAAATCGAATGGATTTGGTTGTATGAACAACATCCCGATTTGTTTAGGAAGGCCATTGACTATGAAAAAGATGGATATACATGGATTCAGGGAGAAAGGTTGGAAGACTTGATTAAGCCTGAACGCATTCGTGCTATTAAATTAGCTGCAATAAAACAAAACGAAAAGAATAATTCAAAAAAATCACCATATCTAATTGATCTATTAATTGATAGTGAAAATGTGATGTGTGCAAATTGTTTTATATAACTCTTTAATATGGCAGAAGAACACGATATTAAGAAAGTCGGATTTACTGTTGACGCAGGTCTTATTCAAAGATTAGGCTATGAACTTGTTGGTCGCGCCGAGACAGCCGTATCTGAGCTAATTAAAAATGCTTACGATGCTGATGCAACTATCGTTGATGTCAACTTCGCCGATTCTGTGTTTAAAGGAGGAACTCTTATTATTTCAGATAATGGAGTTGGTATGACCGAAGACCAACTAATAAATGGATTTATGAGAATTTCATCTTCCGATAAAATTCATAATCCCATTTCAGAAAGGTTTCAAAGAACAAAAGCTGGTCGAAAGGGTATTGGCAGATTTGCTACTCAAAGACTTGGGGATAAGTTGACAATAGTCACCCAAACAAAAAACGAAAAAAAAGCTGTAAAAATTGTCATTGATTGGAATGAATATAGTGTTGATAAAGAGTTGGGTTCAATAACATTTCCAATTGAAGAAGTTGAAAAAGAAAAAGAGGAAGGTACAACTTTGACAATTGCTGGTCTTCGAGATGGATGGAGCTATGCAGCTATAAAAAGAATATATAGATATGTAATTGATTTGTTTCAACCTGATTATTTATCAGAGAGAAGTAAAAATTATAATTCCGCTATTCAAAGCGAAAAATCATTTAAAGTCAATTTCAATCAAACTATAAATGAAGAAATTTATCCTATTATTAATGAGAAAGTTTCTATTTTCGATAAATCTTTAGCTGTTTTTGAAGGTTATATAGATAATCAACATTCAGGTATTTTATCCATAAAGAGTGATTCTTTAAGAATAAATGATATTATTGAAATAGAATACTCTAAAGAAGAGAAAACATATCTGGAATTAAAGGATGTATATTTTAAAATTCATTACTTTATTTACAATCGTCCAGAATATTATCAGGGAAAGATAACAAATCAAGATTTAAATAGTATTCAACAAGCATCTGCTACTGCAAGTGGTGTCCGTTTGTACCGTAATGGTTTTAGGGTCTTACCATATGGTGAATCAACTGATGATTGGACAGGAATTGATAGACGTTGGGCTAGTGAGTCAGGTCTTGTAAACGTACCACTGAATAACAAAAATCTTTTTGGCTTTGTTGAAATAACAGCTCCTGACGGTAAAATATTTGAGGAAACTGCTAGCCGAGAAGGTCTAATAGAAAATGACGCTTTTAGACAACTTTCTGACTTTATTCACAAGTCGCTTATTTCAGCAAGACAGAGAATAAGCGAAGCAATAACATCCTTCAAAGAAGATGTTAACATTGATGATTTTACACAGAAAACCATTAAACGGGAACTTTCTACAAAAGATAAACTTGAAGTACTTAGAAATCTATTCGATGATTATGCTGAAGATAAGGACGAATCTTCTGATCAAGAAAAATTTAGATGGGAAAAATGGGAGCAAAATAAAGAAGAAGGGAAAAGAATAGTAGAGGAAATAAGGAGAGAGTTGGAAGAAGCAAGTATGTTACGAGTACTCGCAGGGCTTGGCCTAACTATTGGCGAATTTACTCATGAAATAAAACAATTTCAACCTTCCGTGTATGGTCATATAAGCAAATTACAAAAAGAAGGACTTACTGAAAATGGTAAAGTTCAACTTAAAGGAATTGAAAAGAATTTTGATGACCTGTTTGCCTATACTGGCTATTTTAGTGCGACTGTGTCACAAAATATTAACAGAGAAACATCTCCTATTGATGTTCTAGTTGTACTTGATGACTTTCAGCAAGCAATATCTAATGACTTGGAAAGAAGTGAAATCAAATTTGATATTGATCAATGGGACTTTAATGTCAAGACCATACCGATGCACCGATCTGAGTGGAGTTCAATCTTATTTAATTTATATACAAATGCCAAAAAAGCAATAAAACGAGCCAAAGTTGAGGGTAGAATACTGATTGAAGTTGGTATTGTAGACAATAATATATTTGTTAATTTTCATGACAATGGAGATGGTATTCCGGAAGAGAACAAACATAGAGTCTTCAATGCATTCTTCACGACTTCTACTCCAGCAAGCTTTGATGCTCCAAGAGATGAACAAATGACAGGTACGGGGTTGGGGTTGAAAATTGTCAAAGACATTATTATCTCATACAAAGGCTCTATATTTGTCCATACTCCAAATGAAAAATACTCTACTTGTTTTAGAATAGAAATTCCACAATTTAACTAATCATGATGACGACTTATATTTATATTGACGATGATAATTTAGACGCTGCTAAAGAGAAGGTTCAAGGATTTGAACAAAATGATTTGAAGATAATTACAAATCAACATCAAGGTACTTGGGAAGACCAAATGAACTTTATCAAAGAAAATGAACTTACATTAGATGGGTTGTTATTAGACTTGAGATTAGATGATTTTCCAAATGAGAACGGAGAGAGAGCTAATTTTAGAGGAACTTCACTTGCACAAGAAATTAGAACAAGGCAGAAAGAAGGTGAATTTAAATCTTTCCCTATTGTGCTTTTTTCGGGTAATGACAAACTCGAAAAATCTTTAGAAAATTCTGGACAAGATTTATTTGATATTTGTATAGATAAAGGCAAAGTAGAAGCGAGAACATTTGACACACTTACCCCTATATTAATTTCAATCGCAGAAGGTTACAAAAAGCTTTCTAAAAAAGGTAGCATATCCGACATCTTAGGTATCGAGGAATCTAATATTGATGAAAGATTTATATCTGAATTATACGATTTAAAAGATAAACCCGCCCATGTTATAACACATTTTCTTTTAAACGAATTCATTAATAAACAAGGACTATTAATACATGAAGAAATTTTAGCAGCTAGATTAGGTATCAATATTAAAACTTCTCCAGATTGGTATAAAATTATTGAGTCTTTATCACCTTCGAAGTATACAGGGATATTTTCTGCTGGTTGGCTACGTTGGTGGATGCCTTTGGTAGATAAATGGTGGAAATCAGTAATCAATGCACAAGTATATTTACAATCTACGCCTGCTTCAGAAAGAGTAAGGTTGATTAAAGAAAAACTTGGTATTGAATATATAGAAGTTGCAAAAAAAATAGAAAAGGCTGATAGTGAAGAGTATTGGACTATTTGCAAGGGTTATAACACTCCTTTAGATCCTATTGATGGTTTGATGATTGAAGGACAAGAAAATCTTTATCCATGGCAAGATGCTGAATATGTCTCCATAGATGCTGCGCTAAAACGAAAGAATAATCAAGCATGGAAGAAAGTAGCAAAATTAGAAGAGGGACGTTTAGTTGATTTGGAACAACAATTCAAGAAAAGCAGATAATTATGAGTAAAGGTGCAGTAGGGGTAGCCCTAAATCTTCTATCCACAGAGCTAAAAAAAGCAGGATTATGTAATGATACAAAACCAATAAGAAATGCTCTTCAAGAATTAAATTCTCGTCATGATCCTGCAGGTTATTGGGGTTATAACCTCCAAAAGCTAGTATTCAATAATTTGGTAACTCCAAGAGGAACAATGCCAAATAATATCAACTCTATTCAGATTGTATTGAACGTTGAAATTCATGAAAAATCTTTTAAACAAGACGAAATATTTAATCCAATAATAGTAGATAAAAGGGCTGGATTCAGAAAAAATTATAATTTCTCCATTGAAATATCTGGGTTTTCTAACCAGAACAAAGTTTTGTCTCATTGGCATTTAGACTTTGACAAAGATCCAAGCAATGAATATATTCATCCAGATTTTCATTTGACTTTTGGAGGGAATGCAATGAAAGGAGAAGGAGAAGATGAAAATATAGTATTTGGAAAGGTTTTACTTGTTCCCTCGCCAAGATTACCTTATCCTCCAATGGATGCTATTTTAGGAATCGATTTTATAATTAAAAATTTTGTCACAAAAGACGTAGCAGATAGGATTACGTCTAATTCTCAGTATAGGAACGCTATTAGAGCTTCACAAGAACGTTTATGGCGTCCTTATATGCTGGCAACAGCAAGACATTGGTGTAGCTTTACAGGTTGTAAATTTAAAACTGACTCTACTCTGAGTAAAAAATATCATCCATTTCTTGAAGGATAAATAAAAATATCTTGGCATATCACGCTCGAATTAGCAAGATAAGTTCAAAAGTATTTTTAGAATCGAAATGGTACAATTGGACCATAGAATATTTTCAATGCAATGCGAATAGAGGCTGCCATTATATTATCCTTCCCACGCAGGATTTTAAACCGAACAGGTAAAAAGGTATTCGTCAATCACTCGTTTTGTTCGCAAATTTCGTGCAAGGCGAACGCAGAGCTCAGCTTGCTGAAGCTATGCTGAGCCGTCGCCGAAATTCTTGCACTCAAAAAAACATAGCTGCAAGGGTAAAACAAGCAGCCTGAAAAAAATCTCCACACCTCCGTTTCTCTACGGGTAGTATTTTTCTGTCTGCCCTTGACAGCTAACGCTTCCACACTCACTCCTGCGCTCCGGTAGGTGCTCCTCGTGGCGTGTCAGCTTGTTTTGCTACACACGCTCGCTCATTCCTCATTCGCGGCTACTCATGTCCCCTGAAACCCCAATAAAGTATTCGCTTCGCTTGATTATTTTAGACAGGGGTCAGCCGCCGCTTATTGTTTTGCTCGCCTGCGGGTCGCTGCGGGCTAATCGGGCTGTCACAGTTTTTGCAGTTTCCGGCGTTTGGCTCCCAACCCTTTTCAGCGGTCTTTGCCGTGTTCGTTAGGGTCGTTCCTCCCCGCACTCACACCGCACGTCATTGTTTATCCCAAGCAAGAGCTGTCTCTCTTTCTCTTCGTTCCGTTGCCCTCCATTCCGTTCTCTCGTTCCGGCACTTGCTCTTCCCGCCAAAACGCCTCCAAGCAAAAAACTCCGCCAGCCCTGCCGAAACGGCAGCCGTCCGCCGCCCTCATTCTTCAGGCTGTCTGCTGCCAGCGCCCTTGCTCCACTCGCAGACGGCTCGCGCCTCTCCACTACGCAGGCAAAAAAACAACTTCGCTATTGCTCCGCTTGTTTTTTACCGCTCCGTTCCGGCTCAAGGCTGCTTTACCTGTTTCGGTTTAAATCCTGCTTCGCCCACACACAGCCCCCGACCACCCCACCCCTAAAGAAATGCAGTTGAAATTTATTTTATAAGCCCTTCGGTCGGTGTTAATCAGTAAAATAGTAAGAGTTGATTATTATTCTGTCCGACAAAAATGAATATGCAAAGATAGCCGTTTCGCTTACCGGTAGTAAAGGTCAAGCCCTCCGGGTTTTCGCCAAAATCTCCACACCTCCCTTTGGTCGGGTAGTATTTCGCCGAAAAACCTTGACAGCCGCCGCTTCACTGGCTGAATGAAAGGCATATCCTTTTTTTCCTTTTTCCTTTCTCTTTTTCGGGGGAAAAATAATCGTTGTTTAAAAGTGATTGCACAAAAAAACCTCCCCCGAAAATGAGGAAGGCTTTGTGCTACTGCAAAAGGTAACCACACCGAAAATACAGTAGTTTTCTTAATTCTTTTTACGCCGGATAAGGTACTTCAAGACCAACGAAACCGTGAAACTGACAATAGCCCCAACAACGGCAAGGATAATCGTCTTCAGGAGGTCTTGCACAAAGACATTGCTGAAAACAGACAGAAACATTCCCCCGAATGTTCCGGCATATACATTGCCGTTGGTGGTTGTGTCAAGGAGTCTCATCGTCGGTTGCTTTTGATTCAGTGGTGGCCACAGCTGTTTGGCTTACGGCGGTCATTACGCCACCGGCCAAAGTAACATAACCGGCAATCGTTACCAGCGCAGCCGGAACTGCCACCGGTGCAGCCAATACGGCACCACCAAGGGCAGCCAACGCCAAACCGATAGTCCGTAAAGTTTTGAAGAATTTGGGAGTGGGAGCTTTTACACGCTCCACAACCGTCATTTGATTCGGATCTGTTTTTGTTTCCATTTTTCAAACAATTATCGGTTACACAACTTCTACAATAGCCAACACGTTAAATGCGTTGTTCTTTAGGGAGTAATCGGCATTGTTCACCGATTGTACAAAATCAATTGACAACAGAAAGAAATGAATGCCGTCAACGGCGGGAGCATCTGCCGGTTTCAATGATACGGCTTGCACGGCAGCATTCACGGCAATGCGCAAGGAATCCGAAACCGTAATTTCCGATTCTCCTGTGTCAAAATTCACGCTGGCGAATCCGCTTTTGAAAACAATATGGGTTGCACCTTCCGGCAAACTCATATCGTTCGGCGGAGCTAAAGCCGCAATACTGATTTCGCCCGTTGCGGTATCCACCTGGTAAGGTTTGTACAAAACCGCTCCGAGGATTGCCCCCGCATTGAAGTTGAACCCCTTCAAAAGCAATTTGGCTTCCGCCTTTTGTATGCCTTCGGCAACGCTACGTTCGCCACGGGCATTGGCTTCGTCCAGATTCTTAATTTGAGCCATAATTTGCGTTAAACGTGCAGTAACACGCCCGTCCGATGAATCTTTACCCAACACCCGCACCGCATCACGCAACAGTTTGCCGGCAGAAGCCGAATTTCCAAATTCCGCCCCGTTTTCACGGGTTCGGGCAAAACTTGCATCGTTCGCAATCCGGGAAGCGTCAACGCCTCCTTTTTCGCGTGCAAGGTAACCGTCCTGGGACTTGTAGAAAGTGATTCCGCCAATGGTTCCTTGCAATTTCAAAATACTTTTTTGTTGTGCCATAATTCTTAATTTTAGAATGTTCGCAACAAAAATAAAGCGTGCAATAGCAATTTGGGACACAGCCACTTCCGGCAACTGTCATTCCTGCCGTTTTTGCCCGAAAGGGTATTATTTATCTAAGAAAAAAGTGTAAATTTGCCCTGCAAAAGAGCATTTATGGAAGCGAAACGCATTTGTATATACCCGAAGGATGTACAGCGCATAACCGGCAAAAGCGAACGTTACGGCAGAACACTACTGGCTCAGATTAAAGGATATTATCAGAAGCAGGAACACCAGTTTGTAAGTGTTGAGGAGTTTTGCCAATATACCGGGCTGAAAGCCGAACAAGTATATCCTCTCATTGTCGGATAGCAAACAGAAAAGCCACACTAGAAGTTAGTTATCTTCTTATATAACATATCCCAACTACACCAAAAAATAGTACGCAATCCACTTTTTATCAATATCAGAGACCAATGGATATTCAACTTTTCAAATCACTTTTCAAAGGTAGAGATGATGTGTTTGCCATACGTTGGGAAAATGGCAAGAAAAGTGGATATATGCCGGCTTATAGTTACGATCCTTATTTATATCGTGCACATAAAATGAGGGGTGGTACATTTCAAAACTATCCGGACAAAACATATTTGCCTTTGTCTGATAAAGAAATTGAAAAACATTTGAGGGGCGAACAATTAATCGGAATATACCCATTACTACCTGATAATACATCTTGGTTTGTTGCGGCTGATTTTGATGATGATAATTGGTTAGAGGAATGTAAAACATTTTTGAAAGTTTGTCGTGAGAACGAAGTACCGGCTTATTTAGAACGTTCTCGTTCAGGGCAAGGTGGGCATATTTGGATATTCTTTGAACAAGTATATCCTGCCATTCAAAGCCGAAAAATTATTCTTTCATTATTAGAAAAGTCCGGCGTATTTTCAGTGTTCGACAAGAGTTCAAGTTTCGACAGATTATTCCCCAATCAGGATTTTCTTTCGAAAAAAGGATTGGGTAATCTCATCGCATTACCGTTGTACAAAAAGACGGTTGAACAAGGGAATAGCTGCTTTCTTGATATAGATACTTTTCAGCCTGTTCAGAATCAATTTGAGTTTCTTAAAAACATCAACCGAATCACAACTGCTAAACTTGATGAACTTTATCAATCAACCTCTTCTTCAACCAATTTTGATTTAAATAATCAAATCACGGCAAATGCAAAACTACCAGCAACATTTGGTAATAAGCTTACAATAACATTGAACAATGTGGTCAGGATCAACAGAAATGGCTTGCCTACATCATTGATAAGTTTTTTAAAAGAAGAACTGAATTTCGCAAATACAGAATACTTTATCAAGGCAAAAGCTGGAAAGAACACTTTTGAAACAGAACGTTATTTTAAATTTGTAGAGGAAACGGAAAACGAGGTTGTTGTTCCACGTGGGTTTGTAGGAAAACTGATACGATTTTGTCATGGCCAAAACATTGAATACGTTTTCAAGGACATAAGAAAGAAACTCAATCCGGTTGAATATCTTCTTAATGCTCAACTTAGAGAACACCAACAAGCTGCTATCGAATCTGTTGCTAAAAAAGATTTTGGTGTAATAGTAGCCCCTCCTGGTTCAGGCAAAACGATAGTTGGACTAAAAATTATCTCTGACAGAAAACAACCGGCTTTAATTATTGTCCATAGAAAACAATTGGTAGAGCAATGGATAGAACGTATTGAAACATTTTTGGGTATTCCAAAACATGAAATTGGAAGAATTGGGCAAGGTAAAAATAAAGCAGGCAAAAAGATTACCATTGCGACTATACAAAGTTTGTCTAAAGAACTAATCAATTCTGAATCTGAGCTTCTTTCGAACGTATTTGGAACTATTATCGTAGATGAATGTCATCATGTCCCGGCCAAGACCTATAGAGATACTATCGGCAAACTGTCGACCTATTATTTGTATGGTTTGACTGCTACGCCTTTCAGAAAATATAATGATGGAAAGATTATATTTTCTCATTTGGGTGAGGTTATTGTCGAAATCAAACCAACCGAAATTTCAACGTACAAACAAGCTAAAATTATCATCCGAAATACTGAACTCGATGTTCCTTTTAATTCAAAGACAGATCAATTTGAAACTTTATCAAAAATACTAATTCATGATTCTGCGCGAAATAAACTCGTTTTGGCAGATGTCGTTTCTGAGCTGAAACAAGGAAAGAGAGTAGTCGTAATTACAGAAAGAAAAGAACATATTGATACTTTAACCCAATATCTGAAACAATCTTTTGAGACCGTTACTCTTTGTGGAGATGATTCGGAAAACAGCCGGAATTTCAAATGGAAGGTACTGAAAGATGGCAATTATCAAGTACTGATTACTACTGGACAGTATTTTGGAGAAGGTTCTGATTTACAAAATGTAAACTCTCTTTTTCTTGTATATCCATTTGCTTTTGAAGGTAAACTTGTCCAGTACATAGGTAGGGTTCAACGTTCAGAGATTACTCCTACAATCTATGATTATAGAGATGTCAAAATCGACTATCTCAATAAACTATTTCTGAAAAGGAATACCTATTACCGGAAAATAGAAAAACAAACTTCTTTGTTTGACGACCCAACAGAAGAAATGACAACTCTTCAAGACTACCACAAAATTGAGATTAAAATAAAGGTTTCCATTGATGATCTCGATTTTCGATATGGTAGTGTTGTTTTTAAATATTCAATTCCAGAAATAGCAAAACCAGTAGAGTTTGAAATTGAAAACCTGCAAATCAGACCGGAATTTGAAGTGCTAAAACCATACTTTGCAAAAGTGTTGAACACAAAGTTTATTTCATGTGATATTTATGCCGAATTTGAAAATACAGAATTAGTTTCACAATTAGCCACTTCTATCGACTTACAAAAAATCAATCAGGAGGTAATTGAGGGAGTGAAATTCAAATTTATATCAAATTCTTTTCTTGGTACAAAATCACGAAAAGATAATACTCTGAAAACTATTGATGAGTTGCTTGAACGAAAAGGCAATGAACCTACTCTTTATAATGACGGGCAAGCCTTGTTGGGCGATTTGTTGAATCTTAAAACCTTTCGACATTCAAAGCAATTAAGATATTTAGCTGATAAACATGAAAGATCAATTCTCAAAATCAGATTTGTTCTTACTCCTTTTTCGTTTGTATTTTTACTTGCCGGCGAGAATCAGTTTCATCTTGTTCTGGAAACTCTTGATACTGAAGAAGCAACTTATTTATGGCACATAGAAAAGGATAAGACACAACTTAAATCCCAATTAAAAGCAATAGACGAACAACTCTCAATTATTCGAAACAAAGGAAGACAAACATTCCTCGAAACAAAGCCGGAAAATTTCAGTCGGATTCTGCATGATTATTCTGATACAAAAAAAGGATTTGTTGTTTGGAAAGATTTATTAGAAGAACAAATAAACTAAATTTGTTTGCAGTTTTCCTCTCTCTTTTCCATGTTTTAATGCTTTGTCAGTTTGCAATATAAATGAAAAATGTTATGTCCGAAAAGCATTAGCCTTTCTTTCAATTTCTGAAGGTGATATTTTATATTTTGCTGCAACTTTCCGCCATTGGAAAACCGCTTTAGTAACTTCCTCTTTTATTTCTTCAGCTCGTTTTTCAGAAAGAAGATAATAAGGAGCGGTATTCATAACCAAATCAATATCCAAAGAGTTATCCGTTTCATCAATATTCAGTTTAAGAGCTGTTCCGGTTTCGTTCGGATTAATGTCAAATGCCGGAGACAGATTCCAACCGGCTTCGGTATATAGAAAGCCATGATTGCGCAAATGGTCATCCGTATTGGAAACGCGAACAGAAAACAGAACCCGTCGAAAAAGTTCTTCCAGATTGCCGGTAACATTCGCACATTCCGACTTTATAAAGCCGACTAAATCCAAATAACTGACACCACTTTCCGCATCATCTCCGTCTGTTCGCTGTAATAATGTCATAGCCGAAGCATAATGAATTCGTTTATTATCCGCTGTCCGGTCAAAACGTTGTGATAAGTAGGTGTGATAGGAAGACGCCAGCTTTTTCACAAAGGCATTTGGAACCGTAATTTTAGCCTGAATAGCCAATTCATGTACAACCATCTCCCATAAACCTGTATCCGAATCATCCTTTTTACTTGGAAATTTCGCAATCCATTGATTTCCGCGTGTATCAACGACATCTGCTTTTGGGCGAGCTCCTCCCAGCGATGAGCCTGGAGCAATCAGTTGATTCATCCATTTAAGGGAAGCTTCATCTAATTCATCGGCATTTTTTTCATATTGTGCCACTGCATATTCAAGATCTCTTAACGAAGTCCAGGGTGGAGCAGCTAATCGTTGGTCATTACTCATAAATTCACCCTGTTCGGTTTCTTTGAAACGCAATCCACCCATACGGTGGCTATCATGTACTCCCAATAGGAAATCAATTTCGAATAAAGTGCGGGGTTCGGTTTTCTCAATTTTTGACAAGAGGACTTCCCTGCGCTTCATCAATAGCTGCCCCCATCGGTCAGGTGATGAATCTTTGAAAATACCGAAATTATTATTTGGAGTGGCATAATGTAGTCCGGAGAAAAGAGGCAGCTCAGGATCAATAGAGATACCGGTTTTTATCCACTCGTTGGCATATTCAAAAGAATACACAGCTTTACCCCGAAGAGAAGTAAAATACAACTTTCCTATCAATTCAGGCGTACCGAGCATATACCAATCCGCATACACCAATATTTCTTTTTCTTTATTCTGCTTCATAACAAATTATTCAAATTCCGGTTTTTCAGAATCACCTTTGTCTATAACATGATCAATAGCCGATAGTGTCTTTTTCTTTTTCGGGGCTCTCTTTTTCACGATCAATCCGGCATCCTGAATTTGTCTGCCTACAGGATCTTTATCTGCTATCAATAGTAAATCATCTTCAAGGCGTAAAACAGATAACACCTGCAAATAACTTCCCAACGAAACGGATGGAGAGCCATCCTCAATATTGTTTAACGTAGATGTGGCAATACCGGCACGTTCAGCCATGGAGTGCATTGATAATTTCCGGCGCAAGCGGGCTAACTTAATATTCTCTCCCAGCGTGGCAAGCACATTCTTCTGCTTCTGAGTGTAATTTGTTCCTTTTGATTTCATCTGCTCATAATTTTTTGGAAGCGATCACATGGAATTCGTATCACTTTCAGTGATATTCGTTTTATAACAACCGATATTTCAGTACAAAAGTAGGTATTTATATTGAAATTCCACACATTATAATGAATTTATTTTACAGACTACACCAAAAAACAGTATTCCTGACATTGGATATCCGGAATAAATTCCGTATCTTTGAAGTATAAAGATTCCACATTTTTAGCCGTTTTTTCGAGGTGGACAACTCGGTGGACAAGCCGATTTTACAGATATAACTTATTGAAATTCAAAATATAGTTGCGGAGGTACAAGTCCCTCTCTCTCCGCCAACTAACGAAAATATCTAGCAGTAAAAAAAGTAGAAAGCCCTACAAATCATTGAATTTGTAGGGCTTTCCTATTATTGTACATTTTTCCGTAAAGGACAAAATAGATTCAATATCTATCAATCTGTAGGTGCTGAATGCAATGGACTTGAAAATTAGAATGACAACTCGACACTCACAGCTTAAATCCACTCAAATGATTCTTATACTACAGCTCGAATAAGTTACCATCAAGATCGTAGAAATCACCCTATCGTATATTGCCAAGTTGCAATATGATAGGTGCAGATCTAAAAAATACTGTCTCTGGTCTATCTTGAGACAGCCTCAATTTATATTATGGACAATGAATTAAGCTGAATCAGTATATCGTGATAATGATAAATTGTTTCCTTGTCATTGATTGTGGGTAAAATCTTATTGATTTTACTTTTCAAGGATAACAAATGTGCCCTTAAAACTCCTGTTAACGGACTGTTGGATGGATTGTTTTCGACAACAGTTGACAAAGAGCTAACATATTTCTGTTGTAAAGACATATGATAACCGCTAACAGACTTGCTTGTTAAAAGTTCGCTCCATATTCCGGCGTCCAAATCGGTCAGGAAATTTCCTATGGTATAAGTTTTTTCGCCGTACAATAACGTTGCGTTTTGCAGGTTTAGTAGCTTTTGAGTATTTAACAAATTACCCAACACATCGTCTGCAATCAGTTTTGTCAGAGGCTCTGATGTGGAACTCCAGACCTGATCCAATACACTATCCGGTTGAATCCAAACCGGTTCTGTGGCAAACACTTCTTTGTTTAAGTAGGCCATTGCCTCCTGTTGTTTCTTCTTAGGAATCAGATAGAACACTTTTGTAGTATCACCTACTGTTGTGTTATTGTAATATCCTTTGCCGATTGTATTGATAACATGTTGATGATACATAAAAAGTTGAGATAGCAAGGCCGAGTAACTTCGCCTTAATCCATTGCCGGCATGTAAACCGAACAGGTCGGCAGGTATTTTTGTCCATTCGGGCAAATGCTCAAGTATCCTTTTTAGATTTTCAATGCCGTAGGAGTTTGCCACCATTACATTGTCGCTCAAATCTTCATTTTGGCATCGTGAGTCGGAAATTCCCAGAAAGCCTTGTTCTCCGTAATACAACCTTGGATTTGCTTTTAAGCTATCTGTAACCAACTTAAATAACATTTTTGCTTCATCACGGGTATCTTTGATATCGGGATAGGCTTTATAGCCCCATTCAATGGCCCACTTGTCATAGTCGCCAATTCTGGGGAAAATTCCTTTTTCAGAAATACTATCCTCCGGTTGTGCCACATAATTGAAACGTGCATAATCCATAATCGACGGTGTATGACCATGTTCTTCCACCCATTTCTTGTCACGCAGTTTTTCCACGGGAACAACAGATGAAGCCCCGAAATTGTGCTTTAAACCCAATGTGTGCCCGATCTCGTGCGACGACACAAACCGGATCAGCTCTCCCATCAATTCCGTGCTGAATTCCTGATGATGTGCTCTTTCATCAATTGCACCGGCTTGTGTGAGATACCAATCATGCAAAAGAGTCATTATATTGTGATACCAAGTTACATGCGAACCTATAATTTCACCGCTTCGGAGATCCATGATGGTAGGTCCTGCCGCATTTGCCATTAACGAGGGCTTATATACAATGACACTATACCGGGCATCGTTGATATTCCAGGTTGAGTCGTCCTTCGGCACTTCAATAGCCCTTATCGCATTTTTAAAACCAGCCTTTTCAAAAGCCGCCTGCCAATCGTTCACACCAGCTATCAAATAAGGCACCCAAACTTTAGGCGTCGTGGGATCGATATAGAAAGTGATCGGTTTGATGGGTTCTACGAGTTCCCCACGTTTGTATTTTTCAATATCCTCGGGTTTGGGTTCCAATCTCCAACGCATAATTTTAAGCACCATTCCGGCACGTTGCGGATCGATATCGAAATCAAAATTAAAAGGAGTGAAATAGCCAACCCGCTGATCGTTATAGCGTTCCCTCATAGGTGTGGAAGGCAGCAGCAAAAACGAAGTGTTGAGTATTAAACTCATCGTACTGTCATTTTTTCCCGTGCTATAGGTTTTTAGCCCCTGAATTTCAGTGTTTATCGGGAAGGAATAAATTTTATCGACGTAAGATTTATCTGCCTGAAACGCTTTTGCGGTACTATACTGACCGGAAATAAGGTCGGAATTGCCAGAAATAAAATCGGTAACATCGATAATAGATGAATTTCCTTCAGAGCCATAAGCTTTTATATCGAAAGACATTAATACACCCTGAATATTATTTTTGTCAAATGCCCGTTTCAGGCCGTTTTCAGTAGAGTCGGTTGATCGCTCATCCTGAACGAGAGTTTGTATGTCAATGCGTTGCCCATGTCCTTTGTTGAAAGTGATCATATGCGACCCTAGTTCTTCTCCCGAATACCCTTCTTTTGCTTTATCGATGGCAGCAGAAGATTGCAATAACCGATTCACAATCAATACCGGACGGTTCAATATGGAATCTTTGATTTCAAAGTAATATCGGTTATTCAGGGAATATACATTGATCAATCCTTTATTAACCTTCGCCTCAGGAGTTATCAGCTTGCCAAAAGGCAGAGGCGTTGTTTCCGTATTAGGCAATGGCAGTGACGGATTTGTTTGCGCAAACAAGGCAAAAGGCAGCAGCAATAGAATTAAAATGCGTAAGAAAATTCTTTTATGTAACATGACTGGATTTTAATTTATCGATTTAATATTGAACTGACTCGTTTTTCCAGAAGCTGGAGGTTTCCTGAATATTTCCCGACCCTTGCGGGGCTTTCAAAACAGGCAGAGCTGGAGTTGGCCTTTTGGGATCAGTCAGTTTATTTATTTGTGCCAATATATCCCGATAATGGTTTTTAGAATTTTGATCCGTAATTAATTTCAACGAATTGGCAACTTTTTGTTTTAAATCAATCAAATGACCCCGTGAAACGGCTATTGTTGCGGTGTTGGTGATATCCCGTGGGGTGTCAATAATGGTGGCAATATTAGCGATATACATTTTTTGCAATATCATGTGATAGCTGCTAACCTTTTGTGATGTTCCTAATTCCGGCCAGATGCAAGCGTCAAGGTCAGTCAGGTACGAAACGAGTGTGTAAGTTTTGCTTTCGCCAAATCGTTCCGCTGTTGCATTTATATTTTTCAGGCGTTTCAAATCAAGCAATGAACTAAGCATATTTGTTCCGGCACTGTACATATAATTGTTATAAGGAAAATCTACCATATGGTTTATAATATCATCGGAGGCAATCCACCGGGGAGGAGCGTTAAATATCTCGGATTTCAAAAATGCCATTGACTTTTTTTGTTGATCTAATGATACGGGAGCGTACACCTTTTCATTCGATTCCGTACCATGAGGATGGTAGTAATACGTACCAAAAATATTGGCGACATTATTTAAACAGGCATCAAATTGGGCGATAAGAAAATTGAAAGTCGCACCAAACTGACCTCCCTTGGCATCATATAACTTATCCGGTTGCGCCATCCATTCAGGTAAGTGCAGGGCGATATACTTCAGGTTTTTAATACCAAGAGTGCCGGATTCAATTGCATTGTCTCCCAGATTGTCTGCCAGATTTCGGGGATCAGAAACGAGCTCGTTTTTTTTAGGAGCTGCCCCATAATACAATCGGGAATTTACACGTACACTGTCGGCTATCATTTTTCGCAGATAATCGCGAATTTCTATTGGATTATCCATCTCGGGAAAATATTTATAACCAAATGAGATAGCCCATTTATCGTATTCGCCAACGCGCGCCATGATGCCATCCCGGGTAACCTTATCTTCGGGTTGAGCCACATAGTTAAACAGCGTACCTTGCATAATAGACGGACTGATGCCGTGCTTTGCAACCCAGTCTTTATCCCTTAACTTTGCAACAGGAACAACCGATGAGGCTCCGGGATTATCGAGCAAGCCCAATGAATTACCCACATTTGCCGAAAGCTCCACGCGAAGCAGCTCACCCATCAACCCGGTACTATATTCTACATTTCTGGCTCTTTCATCAATAGCGCCTGCTTGTACTATATACGTGTCATGCAGCAGAGACAGTGTGTTATGGTTTATTTGGATGTTGGCCTGCAATATCTCACCGCTTCGGGGATCGGTTACAAGATTGTGAAATATTCCGCTTACCATGGACGGAGCATAAACAATCGTATTAAATCGCCCGTCTTTTGTATTCCAGCAAGTGTCATCCTTTGCTATTTCTTTGGCATAAATTGCATTTTTGAAGCCGGCTTGTTCAAATGCCGGTTGCCAGTCGTTTACAGCCTTAATAATATAAGGTACCCATTTTTTAGGCGTAGTAGGGTCAATATAAAAAACAATGGGCTTAGCAGGCTCTACGAATTCTCCCATTGCATAACGTTCCATGTCTTCCGCTTTGGGTTCCAGGCGCCACCGGGTAATCCGTTCAACTTTCTTGGCTCTTTGGCTATCCTGGTCGAAATCAGTCTGCAGTTGTGAATTATACCCTATTCGTTCATCGGAATATCTCACTTGCATGGGAATTTTTGGCAACAATACAAAAGACGTATTTATTTTGGTAGTGAGAGCTGTCTGATTGATGATATATGTTTTTATCCCGGAAACTTCCACATTCGTAGGGAAGGCTTGCAGAGTATCAATATAAGACCGATCCGGCTGGAATGCCATCGCCTTGAACAGTTCTTTCACATTGCCAGATATGATGGACAAATCGCTGTTTATAAAATCGGTGACATCTATCACCACCGAATTTTTGCCATAAGCTTTAATATCAAATGCAAATAAAACCGGTTGCAAATCATTCATTTTTAGCGAATGGTATAATCCATTGTCAGAACTGTCATTGGCTATTTCTTCGTATATCAATTGTTTAATAAACAACTTATCGTTTGGCCCTTTAGAAAAGCAGATTTGCGTATTTCCCAACACTTTACCTGCAAAGCCTTCGGGATCACGTTGAAATAAAGCCGGTCCTTGTTCAATACGACTGATGACCTGAAAATCACGTTCTAAAATTGAATCGGGGATTTCAAAGTAATATCGGTCCTTTACTTTGTTGACGACAAAAACCCCTCGAGAGGATTTGGCGTCAGCTGTAATAACTTTATCGTAGGGCTGCGGTTTATTTAGAGCCGGCAAACTATCGGCTTTCATCGTTATTTTACTACTTTCTTTATTTTTAGACGTTTTCATATTTAACGAAAAAATATTGGTAACTCCGAGAGTCAATAACAGACTCATCAGAATTATCGGGCGACATTTGAAAATGTTCATATAATGAATTTCTATTTTAGAAAAAACACGCAACGATATGTTACGTGTTTCTCCATTTCTGTTTTTAATTTTATTGATTTTAAATTGGGATAACTCAATAACCGTCATTCTGTGTTAGTTGAGGTGCGTTCTGTATTTCAGTTAGAGGAATAGGATATAATACTGCTGTTGATTTCCATGTGGCAGGTTTAAGTGCACCTAAAACAGCATCTGCACGGTTCGTTCGTTTTAAGTCAAACCACCTATTGCCATATTCCAGAAAAAGTTCTACCCGTCGTTCTTGTTCTATACTGGTAAGGCATTGCGCTTGAGTCATATTTGCAGCATCAAGAGAAGCAAGACCTGCTCTTGTCCGTATCACATTTATATCTGCGACCGCACCTGCAGTTCCTGTGACATTGCTTTGCCGTGCTCTGGCTTCCGCACGTATCAAATACTGTTCGGATAATCTTAACACAATTGAGTACTCTAGAGGATCGGAACTTCCGTCGTAATCCCTATATTTAGCTCCATAATAATAGGTAGTACCACTATAATCAAAAGAACCTAGCCATGCGGTTTTTCGGACATCACCAATTTCAAAGGCATTTGCAAGAGAAGAAGTCAAAATGTAGTATAAACTCTGATATTGACTGCCATAGTAATAATAATAATCTTCGTTAGTCAGCCAATGTCCTGTAGTCGTTTGAGGGTTGATAGCAAAAATACTTTCCTTGCTATCCTTTAAGAATACATTGCCTATGTCGGCTGTGGAGAGTAAACTATACAAACTAGTAGTATTAATTACTTCTGTTGCTTTTTCTTCTGCATTTACATAATCGTCCATATATAAGTATACTCTTGCCAGCAACGCGCTAGCAGCACGCTTATTAGGTTTATCCCTTTTACTACTATAGTTGCTATAATTAGCTGGAAGTTTGGTCTCCGCATCTTTTAAATCAGAGACAATTTGTGCATAGACATCAGCAGTAGCAGCCCTAGCCAAAGCATTATTAGTTTTCACATCAGGTGTTACAGTAAGTGGCACGGGACCAAACATATTGACCAGATAAAAGAAATTCAATGCCCGAACAAATTTTGCTTGTCCAACAAATTGTGTTTTTATCGAATCACTCATCCCTGTCGAATTAGTCACGTTTTCTATAATATTATTAGCCTGATATATTGTTTTATAAAAACCTGTCCATAAATTGGAAGCACCGTAATCGGAAGCAGTTAGTGTATTCGTTCCAAAATCGGTAAATGGATAATCTGGATTACTTCCATCCGTTTCATCGGCAGAAAGACTACAAGCATATCCAATATTCATAAATGCAGAAGCCGTAACCATACTGCTATACATGCCTACCAAAGCTGCATTTGCATTTGCGTCGGAACTAAATACTTGTGAAGCCAATACTTCTGTTGTAGGAGGATCTACTTCCAACAGGTTATCACACCCAATAAGAAGCAGTGCCATAATCAGTTGCAAAAAGCCTACATATATTTTTTTGTATGAAATGAAATTATACTTTCTCATAATAGTACTAATTATTAATTATAATGAAAATTGTATTCCACCAACAATGGCCGTCAGCGGAGGAACAGCACTTGTGCCTGTTTCCGGATCTATACCTGCATATGTTTTTCCTGAAAGCGTAAATTTAAATAAATTTTGCCCCTGTATATAAAATCGCATATTGGAAAGTTTTATGCGTTTGGACAGATTTTCCGGCAAATTATATGAAAATGATACATTCGTCAATCGACCGTATGACAGTTTCTGTAACATTGCATCAGATTGCTGAAATAATTTGAATGCTGTAGAATAAGAGGATGTGGTAAACAGTTTTTGAACACCAAGAGCACGCATTGCCTGAACTACAGCTGATGGAAAATTCGACAATGTTCCCGGAGCAGAACTAAGAGTTGATAGTATACCAAGATCCTTGGCTCCCAAAGTGAAACGAGCAGAAATATCCAGTTGAAAGTTTTTATATTTAAAAGTATTCGAAAGTCCTCCGTATAAATCAGGATAAGACTTTCCTTCGTATACTAAATCACCTACACCTGTATTAGCGCCTATCGTTGTAGTTATCTTACCATCTTTATCAACATCTTGATAAGTTGGCATTCCATCCTTATCCGTTCCTGTATAGTGCAACAAATAGAGAGAAGTTGTGGGTCTTCCAACAACATAAGTAGATGCATAAGACGACGACGCTAAGCCCGGAAATGAGAGAAGTTTATTTTGCGGAAGAGAGGCATTGGCCGAAGTGCTCCATGTGAAATTTTTAGTCCGAATATTAGTACTGGTTAATGTCACTTCCAATCCTGTGTTTTGTACCAACGCATTAAGGTTAGCTGTATAGCTAGAAAAACCTGTTTGTGTGGACAATGGATAATCTAATAATTGATTACTCGTTCTATTGCTGAAATAGGCAAAATTGAATAACAACCGATCTTTGAAAAAGCCAAGATCCGTCGCTATCTCAAACTTTCGCGTAGTTGCCCATTTATAATTAGGATTAGCTACTCTTGCAGGCGATAAACCGGAAGCCCCCGAATAATAGCTGGAACTGGTACCTGAATAAGAAGAGAGATAAGCGTAATTTTGAACATTATCATTTCCCACCACCCCATAACTACTCCTAATTTTTCCAAAACTAAACCATTCCGGTTTCCGGGTAAGAAACGGTTCACTGGTAAATATCCAAGCGAGCCCCACTGATCCAAAATTTGCATAAAGATTATTGGGCCCAAATTTGGACGAACCATCACGTCTGAAATTACCGTTGATAATATATCGTTCTTTATAGATATAATTTACGTTTCCAAAAAAAGAAACATATTTATATGCACTATACCCATTATGAATAATGTAACTGGAGGCCATAGACAAATCTTTCATATATAAGTCAGATGAAAAGCCTGAAGCTATGATGAAAAATGGCTGTTCATTGACCGTTTCCTGATAAGTTGCACCCAACAAAGCAGTTAAATTACCACCTCCAAGTAACGCGGAATAATTCAACTGTGGTTCAATCACCAAATTTCTAGCGTTAGATTCGGTATAAGTGGCCGTACGCGTAGAAACTAGAGACGTTGACTCTGGATTAGCCGAAGTACTTGGACTTAAATCACTTTGATTAGATTGCGTTCTATTATATCCTGCATTAACAGACAATTTAAGTTTGCGAGTTAAGGCATAACTTAAATTAATGCTAGTATTTAGCGTATTCATATTATTCTGATAACTTGAATTCAGAGCTGCTAATGGATTGGAAATGTTGGGTATACTTTTAGACCACCAATATAAAGATCCATCTGTATTACGTAGAGGAAAATTAGGTGGTAAAGAATAAGCATACTGATAAAATCCGGCACTTGCCAAATTACTGATATTAGAACCCATTATGATCGATAGCGTTGCTTTAAACTTTTCGTCGGGGCTGGTATAACCAGAACTAAAATGAAGACCATAACTGCTCGAAGAACGATTGTCATCAAAAACAGAAGTATTACGAGAATAGTTCCCAGAAAGCATAAACGTTGATCCATGACCACCTCCTGATACAGATACACCACCAGAGTAAGATTTGGATGGACTGCCAATTAATATTTTCTTGAAGTTTTGACCTTCTGTTTGACTCCAAAGCGTCAAATCTGGTGCATTGGTTGTTGTCGGTGTTTTATTATCGTTCGCAAAAGCTTCTTTTCTTAATGCCAGATAGTCGGTAAGATTAAGTGCCTGCATGCTAGTGTTCATAATACTCACACCTGAACTTAAATTGATGGAGACAACAGGCTTTCCAACGTTTCCTTTCTTTGTTTTAATTAAGATAACACCATTTGCTCCACGCGATCCATAAAGGGCTGTTGCATTAGCATCTTTCAATATCTCAATACTTTCAATGTCACTTGGACTAATAGTTGCCAAAGGGCTACCATTACCACTACCATTCGGTCCCTGCAAGTAAAAGTAAGATCCGGAAGTACTTTTGCTTGATGCTAGTTGATTAATGGCTGCCCCCGGAAAGGCAATACCATCAACAACATAAAGAGGGACATTTTTCAGAACATTAGTCGTTGAATTGCTAGGATCAAGAGAATTTTGCCCACGAATCTCTACATCAATATCCGCCCCATGCAAACCACTTGACTGATTAATAATCAAACCTGCGACTTTGCCTTGTAAAGCCTGCATCACGTTTTCAACAGGCTGTTTGCTAATGTCTTTACTTGTAATTTTTACTGAAGATCCAGTGGCATAGCGATTGCTGGTAGTCAACCCATAAGCAAGCACTTCCACTTCATCAAGTTTATTTGTTTTCTGTGACAGTACAACAGTACCAATATTTGATCTGCCAACAACCGGAACCTCCAATTTTTCGTATCCGATAAAAGATATTACAACGACATCAGAAGCCGTTACACCCTGTAGATTAAAGGTTCCATCAGATTTTACTAAAACACCGTTGGTCGATCCTTTTACAAGAACTGTAGCTCCCGGAAGCGCTGCGCCATCATCTTCTGCACGTACAACACCCCGTAGTTCATAAGTTCTTGTGAAAGAAGCTCCAAGAATCTTTGTGGAATTTTCCGAATCTTTGCTTATCACTATGGTTTTATTAACAATTGTAAACAGAAGACCGTGACTATGAAGACACGCTGCTAAAGCTTGTCCTATGCTCACATTTTTTATTTGGACATCAATGTAATACTTTTTCAAATCAAGGTCTCCGGTAACAAAGACAAAGCCGGATTGGCTCTTAATTGATTTAAGTACTGTCGTAAGTTGTTCATGCTTGAAATTTAGACTTATAGTATTGCCTGATTGAGCTTTTACCGACTGAAGGGTTAAAGACAACAATAGAGTCAATAAAGTCAACTTAAAAAAAGGATGGAAGATTTTCCGTCTTTTTTTTATTCCTACTATTGATTGAGTTATATGATTATTCATTTAATTGGGTGTTTTGATTACTAATGTCTACACTTTCTTTTTATACCGGGAATTAATAAATTCCAATTTGATTACCGCAATCGCTCAACTAACTTGCGGCTCTCGATTTATTGTACTAATGCTGTTTGTAAAAATATTCTCTCATAAAGCCGACGTTGTATGTAAATAAATTATTGATTATTTGTTTTTTATAATAAGCCTATTTCCATCTAATTTGAAATTAACTCCTAAATTCTTTAAGATAATGAGTATCTGTGAACCATTCATATTTCTATAAATTTCGCCATTAATCATTTTGGTTGGAATAGTTCCTTCATATTCTATTTCGAGATTATACCAACGTGCAATTTGTCTCAATACTACAGACAACTGAACATCTTCGAAATGGAACAAATCATTTCTCCATGCAAGTTCCGATTCAAAATTGGCTGGTTTCACCAAAATGGTACGACTCTCATCAGAGGTCAATGCTTTTTGACCTGGAATCAGCACTACCTCGTTCTCATTGTTTTTTACTTTCACACTACCTTCCACCAGAGTTACGATAGCAACTGGCTCATCATTATAAGCACTTACATTGAATGAAGTTCCTATATCTTCAATAATCTGATTCTTAACTTGCACTCTGAATGGCGACTTACTGTTATGAACAACTTCAAAATAAGCTTCACCAGTAAGTTTCACGAGTCGTTCTGAACTATTAAATACTTCGGGGTATTGAAGTGTGGAACCGGCATTCATAAACACCTTGGTACCATCTGATAAGACGATAGTGAATTTATTTCCGTGTGGAGTGGTAAGTGTGTTGTAAACAAATCGGTCACTGATTGGACGATGGATATTTTTATACCGCAACAATCCATCAGAATAGTTGAAAATTGCAGCAAGGTTACTGTTATTCATATCCACAGAAGCATGGGTTGCAAATTTTATTTCCTTGCCATCCGCCAAAGTCAAAATAGCTCCATTTGTCCCCGGAGCAATAACCACCCGTTCGATAGCCATTGAATCGGAACTAATTATCTGTGACGATTTATATAAAAAGAGGGAGGTAAACAAAATGGCAACTATAATAGAAGCCGCAGCAACATAACGATAGAAGTTAGGAGTTCGTCTACGAAACCGATGGTGAAAAATGCTTTTGCATATAACGTCGAACATCTCATTCTTTACCAACGTCTCTTCATCAGGAGACTCAGCCTCCCATATCTTCGTTTTCTGTTGCTGACTGCGATACCAAGCATCAAGTAATTCACGTTCTTGGGCAGTAGCAGTGCCATCAAGATACTTTTGCACTAAATAGTCTATTTCCTCAGGGTTCATATAAATATAGTCTATGCGGCATAAAAAAAAACAATTTTACACCTATTTCTATATATAAGTATCCTAAAGCTATGGATTACCCTTGCTTGTACAGAAAAAAGATTGATTTTTTATCTATTGGCGAGAAAAAGTATCATGCAAATACATTGCATACAGTATGGTCAGGAGAAGCAGATCGATCCTGAATTTAGCCCGAATGATTTTAAGGCCTTTAGTCAAATGCCCTTCTACTGTTTTTTCAGATATGTTCATCTTTTCCGCAATCTCAGAAATTTTCATATCATCCAACCGGCTATAACTAATTACCAATCTGCATTTTTCGGGAAGAGATTCTAAAAGATTTGAGAAATAGTCAGCACAAAAAAGAGTTTCTATCTGCTCGTCCAATATGGCTTCATCCTGAGGGTCTAATTTTTCTTCTCGAATTATTCGTCTTCTTCGTTCTTTTTCTATATGCACAAAGAACGAGAACTTTATGGAAGTAGCCAGATAATTGCTAAAATTATTTATTTCAAGAGTATTACGACGATTCCAGAAACTAATAAACACATCCTGAACAATATCCTTGGCCTGAGATTTATCATGAGTGAGATTATAAGCAATACCTAAAGATTTATCCCAATACCGATCATACAGAACTGAAAATGATGACTCACAATCATTTAATCTAACGCACAGAAGCAACTCATCATCAGTTTTTGTATATGGATAATCTCTGCTCATCTATTTTTATCCTAATTGCATTACAAGCACAAAGATACGACTATTTACAACACAAAAGAAGTCGTTGTTAAGACTTATATATTATAATAGAAAGCAAACAGATGCAAATTGAATCATTTTGTCATACAGGCAACCAAATATTTTTTGAATAAATATAAAGTAAATCATAAATATTTAATTGCATATATCATAGACAACCTGATATTTATAATTTCGAATTTTGCATTTCCAATCGCTTCATTTGAATATCAATTATTAATGCATTATTTATAAGCCAATTAGCACAATTACAATAAATATCCATACACCAATTTAAGCAATATTACGGATGTTCTACCCTAAAATAAAAGTCAAAAAAAGAAGATATCGTAACAAAATAAAAGCTCGTAAAATCAATTATTTACGAGCTTTTATTATCAACTTATAATATTTTAAATCGCCAAACAGGGTAAATCAAACCAGACGACCAATTTGATTTTTTCCAATTTCGAATTTTCATAACAATCGACTCTCGAATCAGAATCAATTCAACAGAATTAACTTCTGATTCGAGAGTCGATTCTACAGTATTTTGCGAACTGAAAATTAATTTGCTGCCTTACTTAAGAGCGTCCAGAGCAGCAACATAGTTTGGTTCTTGTGTCACTTCGGGAACCAACTCGGTGTAAACCACTTTACCTGTAGCATCAATAACCACTACCGAACGAGCCAACAAACCTTTAAGAGGTCCATCTTCCATCAGCACACCATAGTTTTTTGCAAATTCAGGGTTACGGAAAGCCGATACGGTAACTACGTTTTCAATTCCCTCGGCAGCACAAAATCGGCCTGCAGCAAAAGGCAGATCGACTGAAACACCCAAAACAACAGTATTGTCTAGTCCTGCAGCATCCTTATTGAACTTGCGAACAGATGCGGCACAAACGCCGGTATCGATACTGGGAAAAATATTCAACAATATTTTTTTCCCCTTAAAATCGGCTAAGGACACTTCGGAAAGATCCCCTTTTACCAATACAAATGCTGGAGCCACACTACCTTTTATAGGAAGTTCACCACCCACGTTCACTTTCAATGTACCTTGTAATGTTACTGTTACCATAATTGTTTTTGTTTTAAATTTTCAAATTAACATCATTAATGTTTGCACGATATTTTTGTGATTGACTATCGCTGAATTCTATTCCGATTCAAGTGTTGTTTCCAATATTTTTTTAAGATGATCGCGTAAAGTAATAATTTCGTAATCACTCATTTTAAGCCTACATTTGATATGAGTCGGAATTTTTTCAGCTTCTCTTTCCAACAGACGTCCCTTATCGGTAATAGAAACAATTACAGAACGTTCATCTTCTAACGAACGTTCACGGGCTATCAACCCGCTGGCCTCCATTCGCTTCAACAAAGGAGTCAGAGTTCCACTATCCAACCAAAGCATTTGCCCCAGTTGCTTTACACTCGTCGACTCCATTTCCCACAATACCATCATCACCAAATACTGCGGATAAGTGACTCCCAACTGTTCCAAAAGAGGCCGATAAAAACCGGTAATTTGCCTCGACAACGCATAAAGCGGAAAGCATAATTGATTATTGAGTCTTATATCGTCCGACATTTTCAATCACTATTTTATATTTGGCAAAATTAATATTCAAACCACGAAAATGCATCTTTTAAGTAGTTAAATAACAATAATACATTGTATATAAATTTATTTTCAACCATTTGCATTGTAACAAAAGATCTTTTTATAATACCAATTTTAATTGTGCACAATTATTTTACAGCAATCTAACTTCACAATTCGGGCTTTATGTTACAATTTTCCATGCAAACATCCCATACTGCCCGTGAAGAATTGATGAAGATTACAAAAACACAAAAATAAAACTTGACGACAATCTCATTTTCCACTACCTTCGTATTGCTTTTGATTTCGATATTTTCAGGCTTCGCACCAGTAAAATTGCGCCGAGGCTTATTTGTTTTTATTTAAAATGCAACATTATGACAAAAAAATGTTTTACCCTCCCTCTTATGCTAATTGCAACTTGTACCGTACTGTTTGCGCAGAAAGGAACCACTATTTCTACTCAGCTCGAACGTCCGAAGCTGGTAGTTGGCATCGTTATCGATCAGATGCGATGGGATTATCTCTACCGTTTCTACAACAAATATGAAAACGGAGGTTTCAAACGTCTACTAAACGAAGGTTATGCATGCCAAAACACGATGCTCAACTATATTCCTTCCGTAACCGCCATCGGACACTCCACTATCTTTACGGGTTCGGTCCCATCTATACACGGCATTGCCGGTAATGACTGGATAGATGAAAGGACAAACAAATCGGTATACTGTACAGACGACCCGACCGAAAAAGGAGTAGGTTCCGACACCAAAGCCGGAAAAATGTCACCTTGCAAACTATTAGCCACCACAATCACTGACGAATTGCGCATGGCGACCAACTTTCAGTCGAAAGTAGTAGGAGTTTCACTAAAAGACCGAGCCTCAATTCTACCCGCCGGACACAATCCAACAGGAGCGTTTTGGCTTGATGATGCGACAGGACGTTTTATTACCAGTACATATTATATGAAAGAACTGCCGGCCTGGGTCAATACATTCAACGAATCAAAACCCATTGACAAGCTACTATCCAACGGATGGAATACCCTATTACCCATCAACAAATATACAGAAAGTACCGACGACGACGTTTCATGGGAAGGTATTCTGAAAGGAGCCTCCCGACCCGTATTTTCTTATGATGTAAAAAAAGCATACGACCTTGATCACGGATCGTTACGCCAAATGCCTTTTGGAAACACCCTCACCCTTCAATTTGCACGTGCAGCCGTCGACGGTTACAAACTGGGACAGACAAACAGTTGCGACTTTCTCACTATCAACTGTGCATCGACAGACTATTGCGGACATCTGGTTGGCCCCAATGCCATTGAAATAGAAGACGTATATCTTCGTCTCGACCGCGATTTAGCCTCGTTTTTCAGCTATCTGGATCAAAAAATAGGCAAGGGCAATTTTTTGGTATTCCTTACCGCCGACCATGGGGCTGCTCATGCCGAAGGATTTCTCGAAACCAACAAAATGCCTACCGGTTTGCTTTCAAAAGGATTTGATGCGGCTATTGGCAACATGTTACAGAAACGATTCGGAGCCGAAGGGCTAGTATCTGCAGTAGATAATTTTCAAGTATACTTCAACAAAGCCCGCATCGACAGTCTCGCTCTCGATTTTGACAAGATAAAAATTGCAACGGTAGATTTCCTGCAGCACCAGGACGGCATTCAGTATGCTGCCGATCAGGACAAAATAGCGACCACTGCCATTCCTGCTGTCATTAAAGAGATGATGATAAACGGATACAACCAACAACGTAGCGGCTCAGTAGTAATGATTACCAAGCCCGGATGGCTACCCTACTATTCCAAAACCGGCACCACCCATAGTGTTTGGAATCCCTACGACACCCACGTACCTCTTATTTTTATGGGATGGAAAATCCGTCACGGATACACTACCAAGCCAACATACATGACCGACATTGCAGCCACCATAGCAGCCCTACTACATATACAAATGCCAAACGGCTGCATCGGACAATCCATCACCGCAGTTTCAGACAAATAAAAAAAACGAATACTCCTGTCCTATGCTAAGTAGGATAGGAGTGTTCGTTTTTTATCTTCCAGCCTCACCCGTCCTATTACGATATAGCTCTAAATAGCTTAAATAAATATAAAATAACAAAAAGCGACGACATTCTCATTAATAGAATCAAAATAATCAATTATGTTTGCATAAACTTTTTCGTGTACGAACACGTAGATTCCGACATCTCTAAAATTAAATAAAGAAAAGTTTGTCAACAGAATTGATTGCTACATATCGTTTAACATTTTTGAAAGCAAAGAGTTTAGCCTAAAAGACATATTTTAATCGTTCAAATAGTGGCATTCTCCATGAATTTACATATATTTGCACTATCAAGATATTACAACCATACAACTTTACTTAAACGACCATGAAAAAAGCCGCATTGATGACACTATTGTGCTGTCTTAGTGTTTCTTTATTTTCTCAATCACGCACCTTATACCTCAATTGGGCTGCTGACGTAGCCAAATCGGATATGAAACGCAATCCGGAAGGTTGGATGATTGATTTTAATAAAACGCCGAAATGGGATTACTGCCAGGGGCTTATGTGCACGGCTTTACTCAAGTTGAGCACGCTCACCAAAGACAAGTCTTATTACGATTATGTACTTAAATTCGGTGATTATATGGTCGACAACAATGGCAATGTACTCACTTACAAAGCTTCAGAGAATAGCCTCGACCGCATTAATGGCGCCAAATTCATCTTCACTCTCTACGATAAAACCCTCAAACTAAAATATTACAAAGCGATTGAGGCTTTCAGGACTCAACTGAAAACACATCCACGCACCAGCGAAGGTGGATTTTGGCATAAAGCCATCTACCCAAACCAAATGTGGCTTGATGGCATTTATATGGCTTCACCTTTTCTGTCCGAATATGCTAAACGTTTCAATGAAAAAGAGACTTTTGATGATGTGGCAAAACAAATCATACTGATAGGCAAACACACATACGATGCTAAAACAGGACTCTATTATCATGCATGGGACGAAAGCAAAACTCAGGAATGGGCAAATAAAATCACCGGATGCTCGCCCAACTTTTGGAGCCGCAGTATAGGTTGGTATATGATGGCAATTGTAGATGTGCTTGATTATATGCCCCTCAACCATCCGAAACGTCCGGCACTGAAACGCATTTTCAGTAATCTAACAAAAAGTCTACTGAAGTATCAGGACAAAACCACTGGCTTATGGTATCAGGTAACCGATAAACTTGGAGCCGAAGGTAATTATCTAGAGAGTTCGTCTACCGCCATGTTTATGTACGCCATTACCAAAGCAGCCAACAAAGGATATATCGACCCAAGCTATTTTGCCATTTCCAAGAAAACATTCACCCTTTTTATCAAGAATGCCACCCGCATAAATGCCGATGGATCGTACAATATAACAAAGGCCTGCGCCGTTGCAGGATTAGGAGGAACACCTTATCGTAGCGGCACTTACGATTATTATATTCACGAACCGCAACGCGACAATGATCCGAAAGTGATTGGACCGTTTATTCTGTGGTGTTGCCAACTGGCAATGATTAAATAGAAGACATCTGCCGCCTCTTTATCATGCATAATTACTTTTTCATATAAAGACTTTAAAATCAAGTTAACCTAAAATATAGAGATATATGTTGACTCGTGTTCGAACACGTTAACCTATTTGATTGTAATGAAGAGCGCCAGCTATTGTTAACATATTTTTTAAAACAATCATTCTAATTACTTAAACTTAACAACCATGCAGACAAACAAACGAAGAAAGATTACACATTATCTGTGTATGTGTGGCATGTTCATGATAACCGTATTGGCTTGGGGGCAAACCAAGTCAGTAAGCGGTGTTGTGAAAGATGCGAAAGGAGAAGCTATAATTGGTGCCAGCGTTGTGGCTAAAGGCAGTACCACCGGAACCATTACGGATGTGAATGGGAATTTTACGTTGTCAGTACCACCAGCGACAAAAGCATTAATCGTTTCTTTTATAGGAATGGATCAACAAGAAGTGGCTCTTACGGGAAAACAATTAGCTATCACACTGACAGAAAGTTCTGTTGCTCTGAATGAAGTAGTAGCTATCGGTTACGGCACCATGAAAAAAAGTGACCTTACCGGAGCTATTTCAAGCGTTAATTCAGGGAAAATTACTGAAGCGGGAAGAAATTCTGTACTCAGTACACTTCAAGGATCAGTACCCGGTGTACAAATCCAACAAACTTCATCCCGGGCAGGATCCGATTTCAGCATCATTGTTCGTGGACAAAATTCAATATCTGGTAACACCACACCTCTCTATGTCGTCGATGGTATTGTCACAGGCTCTATTGAGTTTCTGAATCCTCAGGACATAGAAAAAGTAGACGTTTTGAAAGATGCATCTTCCAGTGCAATTTATGGATCAAGAGGTGCCAACGGTGTAGTCATTATCCAAACTAAAGGAGCACAAAATGCAAAATCAAGCAAAACGACTATTTCTTATGACGGATATTACGGATCAACACAAAAAACTCGTATGCCCGATTTTATGAATACACAAGAGTGGATGCAATATCGCACGATGTGCTATCAGACTGCAACTCCAAGCACTATTACCGGAGATTTGGCTTTCACCAAAACTAATCTTAAGACTGTTTGGTGTGGAAATAACACACTTAATGCGGCAGGTCAGCCTCTTTATTCCAATGGGACATTTAGCGGAAGTCAATTTATGCTAAATCGTTATATTAACAACCAGAGTACAGACTGGACTAATTTGGTTACGCAAACAGGTCATCAACAAAATCACTACATCGGTATTTCGGGTAGTACAAAAGATATTTCTTATGTTATCGGAGCAGGATTTCAAAATGAGCAGGATATCTTCGTAAACACCGATTACAGCCGCTATAATCTGAAGGGAAGTCTATCTGCAACTCTCAACAAAAACTGGTCGGCAGGATTGAATATCAACATGGCCTATTCAAAACAACAGTATGGTAGTAATAGGGCTATTTTGAATGCTTTCGCGATGTCTCCTATTTTTGTGCCCTATGCGAACGGCAATCTTGACGCTACGCTTAACACATTAGTCGGCAATCTTATCCTCTATCCGGGTAAAACTACCGAAAGCGTGAAAGATGCTGCCGGAAATGCTATTTATGCAAACTCAATCGGACAAAGTGGTCCTACATCGACTATCAACCCCTTGGTAGATGTCAATAACACATCCAATGAAGCAAAAAAATACGTAGTTTTAGGTACCGCTTACTTACAATATTCTCCAATTAAAAACTTTCAATTGAAGAGTTCGTTTTCGCCAAACCTCACAACCTACAGAAGCGGTTTCTACATGAGTAGCTTGGCTCAAGAGAATTTAGGTAAAGATCCGGTTGCAAATGTAACTAACAATACAGACTTAACATATACTTGGGACAATCAGGCCAATTACAAATTTACAATCAACAAAGACCATAATTTTGATATTATGGGGCTGTATAGTATTACTAAAGAAAACGATGAAAATTACTACATGTATACGGCTGGATATAACTGGGATTTTGACTGGTATAATACAGGCGCAGCGACTACCACTACTAGCACTCAAGTATCCAGTTATTATTCCGAATATGCATTAATGTCATATGCACTTCGAGCCAACTACACTTACAAGGGGAAATATCTAGCAACAGCATCTATGCGATATGACGGTTCTTCCAGATTAGCGGAAGGACATAAATGGGCAAGTTTTCCTTCTGTAGCCCTTGGATGGAGAGTAACGGAAGAAAAATTTATGGACTCCAGTAAAAAATGGCTCTCTAACCTAAAACTACGGCTCAGTTTGGGTTACACTGGTAGTACAAACATTAGCCCATTTCAAACACAAACGTTAGCCAGCACCAAAACTTATTATAACTTCGGTTCTACCGTAGCAAACGGCACGGCAATAGGTTCTCCTGCAAGTACAGAACTGACATGGGAAAAAACTCGTGAATTCGATTTCGGATTCGATTTCGGTTTTTTAGACAATCGTATCAACGGTTCTGTTGACGTATACGATCGTCTCTCTTCTGGACTTTTGCAAAATATAACACTGCCGCTTGAATCAGGAGCCGGCTCCATGGCAAAAAATTTAGGTAAAGTAAACAACCGCGGTATAGAAATTGCATTAAATGGTGTTATTATTCAAAGTAAAGATTTTACTTGGTCGGCCAACGCATCGTTTGCTTCTAACAAAAATAAGATTGTCGATCTTTTTGGCATCACAACTAACGGGTATACCTATATCAACAGCAGTTCTCAAAAATGGATTGTCGGACAAAACATTAATTCGATCTATGGATATGTTTACGATGGCGTTTGGACTGCCGCAGATTTGAAAGCAGCGATTGCAGCTAAAGATCCACGCGCAGTTACGTCCTCCGGGAAAGTAATTGCTGGTGAAGGCCAAGCCAAAGTCAAAGATTTTGATGGTAACGGTATCGACACGAATGACCGTAGAGTTCAAGGACACTCCGATCCTACATGGACAGGGGGTATCGGAACAACTCTTACCTACAAGGGATTCGATTTCAACATGAACATCTATACGGCTCAGGGTATGACTCAGTTCTCTCCGTTTATGGAAACATTCACTAACTTTAACGACCGTGGCACAAATAAATTGAACATCGATTATTATATTCCAGCTGGAATGTCGGTATTGGGTAATGACGGATTATTTACGACCCTTGCTACTTCGCACAATAGTCAATCATATCCTACCCCCTACAATTACGGCACATATTGGCATACTTCATCAGAAAGCGCCCGTGATATGCCTGGTGCTTGGGTAGATGCGTCTTATGTAAAAGTACGTAATATTGCTTTAGGTTATACCTTACCCAAGTCAGTTTTAAAGCTTCTGGGCGTTCAACAGTTCAGAGTATATTGCAATGTGCTAAATCCATTTGTATTTACGAAATACAAAGGTTTCGATCCTGAATGGGCAAGTGCATCTATGGGAAAAGACAATGGACCTAGTACCATTACCTATCAGGTTGGTGTAAATCTTAAATTTTAATTCTTAACACACAACTTTTACGATAATGAAAAAAATAATTATATTTTTGGTGGGAATACTTTCCCTCTCACTGGTCAGTTGTGCTGATTTTCTGACTGAGAACAACAAATCCAATACAACTGCTGCTGATTATTATTCAACCGATGCCGGATATGAATCTCTGGTAAATGCATGTTATTCGAACCTGCGTACGATTTTCGGAGGAAATTGTGAAATATTCGAAGCCGGCACGGACCTTTTTCAAATAGGGAAAAGCAATCTTAGCTCAACAAATAATGGCTTAGGAAATTATAAAAACCTTACAGCTGCCGATGGTGTCGTACTCTCCTTCTATACGAATCTTTACAGTGCTATCAAACGTTGCAATGACGCCATCTACTACAATACCGGCCATAGTGCAACGCGTTTAGCTGAAGTACGTTTTCTGAGAGCATTTTATTACTTTCAGCTAGTACAACAATTCGGAGGCGTTGCTTTGGTAACCGATTATCTTAACAAACCAATCACCGATTATCCCCGCAACACGACAAAAGAAGTGTATTCGTTTATCATTTCCGAGATGGAAGCTGCATTAACAAACCTATCAGCTGCCGGTTCGACTCCCGATGGACGTGTAAACAAAAGAGTTGCCAATCACTATCTGGCATTGGCTTATTTAACAAGAGGCTGGGATAGCACTGCAGGGGGCACTTCTGATGATTTTACAAAAGCTATTAGCTATGCGACAACAGCGATCAATAATCAGGGTTTAACACTTGCGTATGAAGGAACCGTCTCTTCTCAGGGTGTTTTCTGGCCTGGAAACGAAAAAAACGCAGAAGTCATTTTTTCCGTGCAGTATAGTTCAGCTTCTTTAGCCAGTACTACTAGCGGAAACGCTCAAAGTAATTATTTTGGAGCATATCTGGGTGGATCCGATGCTTCTGTGTTGGATGGTTGTCCTTCTATCAATACATCACTACAACCGACAGCTCGTCTTTATATGTTGCTAAGTGCTGATCCGACAGACACACGTTTTGCCGATACATTCATGCAAACAGTATATGGAAAAACGGCAACTCAATGTTCTTTTTATTCCTTTTTCAAAGCGTCTCCTCAAACTAAAAATGTAACACATTATTATCCAAAACCAGGTGCTACAACAACTGATGTTGCTGCATGGGTAGCTCTTGATCCTACAAATCGTTCAAGTACCATTGTTCATTATCCTGGTGCCAACGCCATATCATGGCCAAGTGTTCTAGACTATGGATATCCTTGTATCAAAAAATTCACCGATCCTTCGGCAGCTTTTGGACAAAATACTAGTACACGCGATCTTTTTCTGGCGCGTCTAGCAGAGACTTACCTGATCAGAGCCGAAGCCGAAATCAAACTTGACGGAGAAGGAACCTCTACTCGTGCCATGAACGATATCAACGTTGTTCGTAATCGGGCTAAAGCGACTCCCATTACCGTTTCCGAGGCAACTATCTCTTATCTCCTAGATGAAAGAGCCAGAGAATTAGCTGGAGAATATCATCGTTGGAACGATTTGAAACGTACAGGTACTCTGACAACATTAGCGCCTTTAAATCCTGATGTTTCCAGTGCTGTCAATATGACGGGCAATGATGGCTCTTATAAGATTCTACGTCCGATTCCTCAAAGCGCTATTGCTTTGAACGGGACTTCGATCACTCAAAATCCTGGATATTAATAGACTGTTAGAAAAAACTCACTTATCTCTCTTTAATCTTACTTACATAGGAATGAATTGAGACAAGTGAGTTTTCATATTACCAAACTATTTTCCACACAAAATGAGAGCTTTATTATTATCTTCCCTACTTACGTTGACTATTTTTTCTGTGTCAGCCCAACTGCCGGAAAATACGCCTGCCAATGTCGAAAAATACAAAGCAATTTGCAAAACCAATATCTACAAAGTAATGAAGGGTATGTACCGCGAACCGGGCGGTGCGCTTAAATATCCGTTTCTGGCACCTGGGAGCTCTCAATACCTCGATATGTTGTGGGACTGGGATTCGTGGCTAAGCAATGTAGCACTCAAACAGATCCTCCTTGAAAACGGAACGGATAAAGACAAAAAACAAGCTCTGCAATATGAAGAAGGCTGCGTTCTCAACTTTCTGAATTATGGGGGCATGGACGGATGGATTCCCATCTGGATTGAACGCAATGCTCCTTCGAGGGCTGAAATGCTTGCAAAAAGAAATCCGTGGAAAAGCAATATGCACAAACCGCAACTGGCGCAACATGCTGCTTTTATTACTAAATACAATAACAACGATGCCGAATGGCTGCGCGAAAACTTTTACCAACTCCAATCGTTTGTCGACAAATATCTTAATTTCCACAGACATAAAGCAACCGGACTGATGTACTGGGAAACGGATGAAGCCATAGGAGTCGACAACGACCCTTCTACTTTTTATCGTCCCGACGAGAGTTCCGGTTCCATCTTCCTCAATGCAATGATGTACAAAGAGCTGAAAGCAATGGCATATCTTGCAGGATGCCTTCACCTCGACGAAATTGCCCGCCAGTATACCAAAGAAAGTGTCAACCTCTATTCTGCCATACAAAAAAATTGCTGGGATCCCCGCGACGGCAATTTTTATAGTGTGGATCTTAATCTTCGATCCATAGAAAAACCCGATATTAAATCGCTTAAGCCCGACCAACTTATACTCCACGTTGGACAACCCCGCAACTACGACTGTCTGATTCAACGTTTCGACGTATGGAGTAGTTTTTTGCCCATGTGGGCCGGAATTGCCACTCCCGAACAGGCCAAACGCATGGTGGTGCATTACAACGATACCGCCACCTTCAATGCTCCGGCTGGCATACGCTCACTATCCAAACTGGAAAAGATGTACAACGTCCGTGCCAGCGGTAACCCTTCGTCATGGCAAGGTCCGGTATGGATTATTGCCAATTATCTGGTATTCCGCGGACTGGTAAACTACAATTATACTGCCGAAGCCAGAGAACTGGCTCAAAAAACCATCTTGTTGCTCGGAAGAGATTACGAACGTTTCGGAGCTTTGCACGAATATTATCTTCCCGAAAACGGAGAACCGGTACTCAACACCGGTTTTCAAAACTGGAATCTATTAGTATTGAACATGATTGCCTGGATGGACGGCAAACCTTACATTACGGAATTTTAATCACCTAACCAATAACCAAAATTTTATGTACAAGAAAGTTCTTTCTCTATACGTCGTCGTTTTTCTTGCATCGTTTTGTAGCCTTTATGCCGGGCCCTGGGAAGATATGAATCGGTTGGCTCAAAGTATCAAACAACCTTCTTTTCCTGATAAAAGTTTTAATGTTTTAAAATTCGGAGCTTCAGAGAAAAACATCAGCATCAAAAACACAAAAGCGATTAATACCGCCATTATAGCCTGTAACAAAAAAGGAGGCGGAAAAGTGATTGTTCCGAAAGGTATCTATATCACCGGCCCGATTACCTTATTGAGTAATGTGAATCTTTATCTCGAAGAGGGAGCCGAACTGCGTTTTACCACCAATTTTGTCGAATATTTACCGACGGTATTAACCCGTTGGGAAGGCTTGGATTGCTATAACTACCACCCTTTGATTTATGCTCTGAAGGCCACAAATATTGCCATTACGGGCAAGGGCATTATCAACGGACAGGGTTCCAATACCGCTTGGTGGGACTGGAACGGGGCCCCCATCTTCGGGTACAAAGAGGGAAATCCATCGCAACGCACTACCGGACGTCCGGCGTTGATGAAGATGAGCGAGGCCAATATACCGGTAGAGAAACGACAGATGGGAGAAGGCAATTACCTCCGCGCTCAACTCATCAACTTAGTACAATGCAACACGGTCAAAATCGAAGGCGTAACGCTGCAAAATTCTCCGTTTTGGGTTATCCATCCATTACTTACAAACGATATTACGGTTCGTAATGTAACCATCGAAAGCCTTGGACCCAACAGTGACGGCTGCGATCCCGAGTCGTGCAAAAACGTACTGATTGAAGGTTGCACATTCGACGATGGCGACGACTGTATCGCTATCAAATCAGGTCGCAACAACGACGGACGTCGCTGGAATATTCCGAGCGAAAATATCATCGTACGCAATTGCCAAATGAAAGCCGGTCACGGAGGTGTTGTTGTAGGAAGCGAAATCTCCGGTGGCTACAAAAATCTCTACGTCGAAAATTGTGATATGGACAGTCCGGAACTTGACCGTGTTATCCGTATCAAATCGAATACCTGCCGTGGAGGAGTAATTGAAAACGTATATGTGCGCAACATAAAGGTCGGCCAATGCAAAGAAGCAGTTCTTAAGATCGATCTTCAGTACGAACCGAGAGAAGAATGCAAACGTGGATTCATCCCGGTTGTGCGTAATGTCAATCTAGAAAATGTGACCAGCAAAAAAAGCAACTACGGCGTCAGCATCGACGGATTGGAAGATGCTAACAGCGTGAGCAACATTAATCTGAAAAACTGTGATTTCCGGGGCGTCGCAACCAATATGAATGACATCAAAGGTGCTATCGATGTAAATTTTGACAATGTACGAATCAACAATACGATTATCACTTCGCAGAAAATATCGACTAATTTCTCTCCTCTAAAGAAATAACCCGTTCGTCACCTTCATGTATAAACTCATTGAGCAACAGAAAAACATTGCTCAATGAGTTTTTATGTAATTGTTTTGCTACGGATGCCCAAGAAAAATTACTATTTTTGAAAGACCTAACAAATTAATCCTCACCAGTTATGCGAAGACACATTTTCATTGCCCTTTTTATAGGATTATGCGTGGCTGTCAATGCCCAGAATCTCACTTCAATTCCTGCCTCACTTTATGTAAATCTGCCTTTTAAAATGGAGCCAATAAAAGCTCCTAATTTTCCTGCCACCCAGGTTTCCATTTCCGATTTCGGAGCAAAAAACGATGGAAAAACAGATAACACCGAAGCTTTTGCCAAAGCAATCGACGCCATTGTTGCCAAAGGGGGTGGAACGGTTGAAATACCTGCCGGAAAATGGATCACCGGCCCAATTGTTCTGAGAAGCAACGTACGGTTACACACCGAGAAGGGTACCCTTGTCCAATTTTCGACTAATAAAGATTTATATCCTATCATCAAAGCCAACTTTGAAGGTCTGGAGACCTACCGCTGTCAACAACCCATTTCGGCTGATGGAGCCGAGAATATTGCTATTACCGGCGAAGGCATCTTCGACGGAACCGGACAGGCATGGCGTCCGGTCAAAAAGTCAAAAGTTAGCGAATCGCAGTGGAACGAATTTGTTGCTTCCGGAGGAGTCCTCGATGACAAAAAATTGACCTGGTGGCCATCCGAAGCAGCTTATCAGGGAAGCCGGATGGCTACCGATCAAAACGTACCTAACGTTCAGGACGAAGCCGGATGGAGAACTATCAAGGATTATCTACGTCCGATTATGGTCGATCTGATAAACTGTAAAAATATATTGATCGAGGGTGTAACCATTCAAAATTCACCCTCATGGACGGTACATCCCTTGATGTGCCAAAATGTTATCGTTTCCAATGTCAACATCCAAAATCCTTCGTGGGGACAAAATACCGACGGCATTGACATTGAATCGTGTAAAAATGTGGTACTCTACAAAAGCTCCTTTAACGTAGGCGACGATGGCATTTGTGTTAAGTCGGGCAAAAACGAATCGGGTCGCAAACGAGGCATTCCAACCGAAAACCTGATTGTGGACGGCTGCACCGTCTATCATGCTCATGGAGGCTTCGTGGTAGGAAGCGAAATGTCGGGTGGCGTAAAAAACGTAAAAGTAACCAACTGCTTTTTCAAAGGAACCGATGCCGGCCTTCGGTTCAAAAGTACCCGCGGACGTGGTGGCGTAGTCGAAAACATCACTATCGAGAACATTTTCATGAACAATATTGTCGGTGATGCCGTATTATTCGATCTATTTTACGGAGGCAGTAAAAACAAGGACGAAAAAGTAAAAGCCGACGAAACGACTCCGGCATTCAAAGACATTACTATGAAAAACATCTCGTGCGATGGCGCTAAACGAGCCCTGTTTTTCAATGGTTTGCCCGAAATGAATCTGGAAAACATATCAATTGAAAATGGCACATTCATAGCCGACGAAGGGGGACGAATCAGTGAATCGACCAATGTAACCCTGACCAACATTTCGATCAAAACGCCGGCATCGCCGAATCTTATCATCAACAATTCGCAATACATTACGCTTGTAAATATCCAATTTCCGGGAACGAGCAAACCGTTAATCAATATCAACGGAAATACCAGCCAATACATATCCATCCAACATTCGCCCGGTTTCACCTACAAAAACATTACCTGGAGCGATCACGCTTCCAAAGATTCCATCGAAGTCAGAGGATGGTAAATCAACTTGCCTGTTGAATTGGGTAATCGTTTGAAACGCTACAAAATTTTCCAATCATTCATCATGAAAAAATTTTCAATATTATTATCTATAGTCACAGTACTTACATTGCTGATTGCTGCAAAACCAAAACCAATCAAAGTATTTATGGCCGGTGATTCTACCATGGCCGACAAACCGATAGAAGGTAATCCCGAGCGTGGATGGGGCATGGTACTTCCTTCCTACTTCAACGATAACGTCATTGTTGAAAATCATGCTCGTAACGGACGTAGTACCCGCTCTTTCATCAAAGAGGGTCGCTGGGACACGCTGATGAGTCGTGTCGACGCCGGTGATTATGTAATCATCGAATTCGGGCACAACGACGAAAAGGTGAATACCGATCGCGGCACTACCCTCTACGACTTCAAAGCCAACTTCAAAAAATTCGTGGCCGATGTACGGGCGAAGGGCGCGACACCGATTATTTGTACCCCGATAGAACGCCGCAAGTTTGATGCTGACGGAAGATTTGTCGATCAGCACGGACAATATCCCGAACAAATCCGTCAACTTGCAAAAGAAAATAACGTTGCTTTTATCGATTTGCAGGTTACAACCCGCGCCTTGATTGAACACAAAGGCCCGGAAGAATCAAAAAAACTCTTCCTGCATATTGCTCCGGGGGTATACAAACTGGCACCCAATGGCCGGGAAGATGATACGCATTTGTCGGTAGAGGGCGCCATGGCAGTGGCCAAAATGGCTATCAACGGATTCAAAGAACTGGGTCTGAAATCACTCACCGACAATCTTCGTCCCGAAAAAGAGGTAAAAGTGACCTTTACCCAACCGTTTAACGACCTTAAATAATCAGGAAACGAGTAGACAATCAAACTCACTCGCAATTATTCAATTCTAATTTTCCAGAACCCAATGCTTAAATCAATTTTTCTTGCCGGACTTTGTTCCCTTTCGCTCACGGTGAGCGCACAAAACTATGTATCCAAAGTATGGCAGCCCGATTTGGGTAACGGGATGTACAAGAATCCAGTTCTGTATGCCGACTATTCCGACCCTGACGTGTGCCGTGTTGGCAATGATTACTATCTGGTTGCTTCATCTTTTGCGAATACCCCTGCTCTACCCATTCTTCATTCGAAAGATCTGGTCAACTGGACGATTCTCGGATATGCGCTCGATAAGGTTCCGCCGATAGAACGTTTCGACAAAATGCAACACGGAAATGGTATCTGGGCTCCGAGTATTCGGTATCATAACAACGAATTTTACATCTATGTCGGCGATCCCGATGCCGGATTGTATATGACCAAAGCAAAAAATCCCGCCGGTCCGTGGGAACCACTCACCATGGTAAAAGAAGGCAAAGGATTGATCGATTGTTGCCCGCTGTGGGATGAGGATGGACGCGCCTATATGGTGCATGCCTTTGCAGGAAGCCGTGCCGGAATGAAAAGTGTATTGGCAGTATTCGAAATGAATGCAGAAGGCACCAAAGCTATCTCTGAAGACCGTTTGGTTTTCGACGGACATCCCAACCATTCCACTACCGAAGGTGCCAAGTTTTACAAACGCAACGGTTACTATTACATCATGTGTCCTGCCGGTGGCGTGAAACCGGGTTGGCAACTGGCCATGCGTTCGAAAAATGTTTACGGGCCCTATGAAGAACGCATCGTAATGGCTCAGGGCAAATCCGACATCAACGGACCTCATCAGGGCGGTTGGGTGGATACTCCCGACGGCAAACAGGATTGGTTTATCCACTTTCAGGATCTCTATGCTTATGGCCGTGTAGTGTTGCTGGAACCGATGAAATGGGTGAACGACTGGCCAGTGATCGGCATCGATAAAGAAGGTAAAGGGTGCGGTACTCCGGTATCCACGTACAAGAAGCCGGACGTAGGCAAAACGTATCCAATTGTGAATCCTGAAGAAAGCGACGAATTCGATGGTCTGACTCTGGGCAAACAGTGGCAATGGCAAGCCAACCCTAATCCGCTCTGGGCATTTTATGCGGGCAACAAAGGCTACATGCGGCTATTTTCATGGCAATTGCTGGGCGAAGGAAAAAATATGTGGGATGCGCCTAATCTCTTGCTGCAAAAATTTCCGGCACCCGATTTCAGCGCAACAACTAAGCTGACATTTAACCCGATGTACAAAGGGGAGAAAACCGGACTGGTGGTGATGGGAATGGACTACGCCACCATCGGCATCGAAAACGGAGAAAATGGATTGACGTTGACACAAAATCATTGCCTGAAAGCAGACAAGGGAGCCACAGAAACCCAGAATGCTTCCATTGCGCTGAATCAATCGACGGTTTATCTGAAGGTGGACATCAAGCAGAGTCGCGCTAAAAACAAAGAGGGTATTCTGCAACCTACAGGAACCTGCTTGTTCAGCTACAGTCTGGACGGGAAAAAATTTATACCCTTCGGAGAATCGTTCAAAGCACGTGAAGGACTCTGGATAGGAGCAAAAGTAGGTCTATACTGCATCCGACCGAAAGCTATCAACGACTCTGGATACACTGATGTGGATTGGTTCCGCATCGACAAATAAACGCCATATAACGAACAAAGGCTGCTCTATAGAAATACAGAACAGCCTTTGCTTTTTCAGTGTGTCGCTTCCGAGCAGTCAGCAACAATGTTTTGATTATTTATCGGCGCTGACGTATGACGAAACCTGATCGGTAGGGCCGCTGACATATTTCGGATAGTTAGGATAAGAGCACAACAGGTACCCAGCACCTTGTTGCTTCGGGCTGATGCGACCTTTCGTGTCTACCATCAGCGTTTTTGATGGAGCCTGTTTTTGTTCCACCCAGTTCACCAGCATATCCATGTTGTCATCTCCGTTAGGAGACGGGATATGTTTCACGTCCACCGGCTTACCTTCACCGTTCATCTTATAGCTTCGTCCCGACAATCCGTGACCGGCTTGCGGCACCACATACAAACGGGCAAACTTGTCGATCGTAGCGCGTCCCATTTTATCGAGTAACGACTGATAATAATCGAGTTGTGCACCCGGCGATGCAATGTTATCCATCGTACCGATGGTAAGAATCATTTTACCTCCGTTTTTATAGAAAGCCGAAAGATCGGGATTGGTAGAATCAAGCCATTCCGAGAGGAGTTTGCGACGATCATTCCATTTTCCACCCTCAACATAATCGAGCGGATTGGCTTTGATATCCTGCATCAAAAATCCGGTTACGCCCAGTGTACCCATAAAATTATGGATCGGTGCATTTGCATCTGCACCTTCCTGCCCTTTGTAACGACGACTTTCAATCATGCCAAAACCATCGGGTTCGGTGGTGGGAAGCCACATGCCGAAACTTTTTACACCGTTGGCTAAAGGAGTAGCAAACTTATAGTTGCTGTAGACAAACTCCATCGTTTTGATCTGCTCGTTGGTAAGTTTGGCCGAGGTCGATTTATCCGACGGATCGGGATCGACATTGTTCGGAGCACGCAAAGCGACCCAGGGATCTTTCGTACCGATGCCGTCGTTTACATTGAAAACAGCACGTGCTGCCATATAGTTGTTGATAATGCCGTCGGAGAGGCCGTCAAGGGCATCACACTGACGTAGAAATTCAGCCCGGATGGCATTCACCTTGGCAGGAGTAACCCAGTTCTTTGCCGGAATTTCCTGAATACGGATCAGCTCGGGAGCCAACATCAGGCTAGAGAAATTGATAATGGGAACATTGGCAATAATACCGTTATAATCTTTCGGGTAACGTTGCGCAACGGTCAATGCCTCAAGGCCTCCGTGCGAAGTCCCCACATAATAATTGTAAGCAGGACGTTTTCCGTATAACCGCTCCATAATCACCATAGCAGCATCGTGCGTCTTTTTCATCTGCATATACCCCATGTTTTTGATCGCCTCATCGTTCATCGCCCACTCATCGCCCGGAGTAGGACCCGAAGCCAATGGCTTTTGTTGTGGTACACCGAAACCCATGCCGCCAGCCTGGTGTCCCGAGTCGCTTCCATAGAGCGCGAAACCTTTGTTGATCAATGGATTTTTACCTTCCCGTACGGTAATGGTTCCGTTCATACCACCGCCACCGGCCTGCATGGCATGTTGTGTCCAACTGGCCGGAAGAATTACCCGAAAGTTGATTGGCCAGCCTTGCGGATCGACCGGAAAGATGGATCCCTCGACTACAGCATAGGCCGGCGTTGCCTCTGTAGCTTCAATCCAACGGGGTTCGTACAATTTTACCGAACCAACAGGTTCTCCTATCTGAGAAGGAGCAATCGAGGTACCGACTTTTGTCAAATCAGCTTTTGTAATGAGAATAGCCTTGTTCTGCGCAAAAGCCATATTCCCAATCAGCAGAAACGATACAAGAATAATACCACCTATTTTTCTCATGTTTTTAAGATTAATACCGAATGAAAATCTCATGATGAAATCTCTTCCTATATATAAAACGAATTATGCTCGCCCGCATTGACAATCGAATATCAATAGCAATTTGCATATTTTATTTACTTAAGATATTCAAATTAACTCGTCTGCAAATATACAATTTTGCCATCAATTTTTGATAATCGGCAAACACTACAACAGGACAGCAAGTTACTTGCTGCCCTGTTACAAACAAAATTCATACACGAATAACCCTTTTATTTTTGAATCTGAATTTGTAGTATATTGACCGAATACGGAGTCAGTTTCTGCGAAAATGTCGTACCGATTCCCTTGATGGCGAATGTAGCCGGCACAATCTTCTGTGGTTCGGTTATGGTATTGGTATCTTCGGGTTTAGCCCCTTTAATCACTACCAGTGTCGCTTTCTTATCCACTTTTGCCACCCCTTTAAGGTTAATTTCCACCGGCTGCACCTTTCCCGAAGCGTTTACCACTTTCAGGTAAATAGTTCCGGTTTTATCGTCCTGCGTAGCCGAATAGAACACGGTAGGAACCGGAGCCGGTTTAGTTCCGTTAATGCTGTCTCTTTTGGAAAGCGGAGGGTTTTGAGTCGGAATATGAGCCGCTGTCATGGAGACGATTTTATTACCCAGATACTCGCTAAATATTTTCTGTACATAATAAGAAGGCGAACCGTAAGCACTCAAAGCATTGTAACCGATCAAGTCGGAATCCCATTGCCAGGCTTTGGGTGCGGTTGCTGTTGCCGTATTTATGTTGACAAACAACGGAGCATAACAGGACATAATGATAAGATCCGAGTTACGTTCCATTCCCGTCATCCAAGCCGCATCGCCCAATGCCGCATGAAGATTGGTGGTAGGTGCACCTTCGCGCGTTGCCCATTCACCGACAAAAATTTTAGAGCCTTTGCGATCGTATTTGTCGTACTGAGATGCATTGGCAAACATTTCCCACGAACTGCGATAATAATGTTCGTCCATCACATCCGGCTTTTTACCCGTCACTTTCAGATCAGGATTCTGCGTATCGGTAATGGTCGACACACAGGTCAGTTGCGGATATTTTTTTTCGATAGCTTCGCGGAACTGCTTGAAACGCCCGTCGTAACTATTGGAGCGGTCGAACCAATCTTCGTTGCCAATTTCCACGTAGGTAAGTTTAAATGGTTCGGGATGGCCGTCGGCAGCACGTTTGGCTCCCCAGTAGGTCGACTTGTCGCCGATAACATACTCAATTTCATCCAAAGCATCTTCCACGTATGGTTTGAGTAACGGCCCGGCATCCACGTGGTCGCCATTGAGCGAATACCCGGCATATACCGCCAAAACGGGTTCGGCTCTCATTTCTTCGCACCACATCAGGAATTCATAAAGTCCCATACCATCGGTCGGACGATAACTCCAGGAGCCTTTATGTCCCGGACGGTTATCGATAGGGCCTAACGTCGTTTTCCAGGGAAAAGCATTGGCAAAGTCGGGTCCTTCGAGAAAATTACCACCCGGGAAACGCAGAAATTTCGGTTTCATATCCACCATCATCTGCATCAGGTCGATACGGTTGCCGTTCGGGCGGTTATTGTAGGTGGGAGGAAACAACGAAACGAGATTGAGATAATAGAGACCCGTGCGATCGGTCGAGATCACGAAACGAGCATCGGTTGTTGGTTTTACATTGGCAGCTGTAGTCAGTGTCACTTCATATTTTTTCCAGAGAGTGCTTTTTTCAAGCGTAATGGTTCCCGTTGCATAGATTGTTTTTCCATCATTGCTTTCAATGGTAACGGTTATCGGGCCTGCCGTATTATTTTCAATCACGGGAACAGGAGGAGCTGCATTTTGCGGTCTTCTCGGTATGCCCGGACGGCGTGGAAATTGCATACTTCCGGTTCCCTTCAGGTAAAACGATGCTTTGTAGGTAGTCGACGGCTTCACAGGGATTCCCCAAAAGCCTTCGTTGGCAACCCCTACCCGATTGCCTCCTTTGGCAACGGTAAGTCGCAAGCAGGTGGTAAGAGCAGTGTTAATAGCATGTCGCCTCTCGTCGAAAGGAACATTATCAGGATCGGCAGCAATTAATTTGATAGAGGCTCTGGAAGCTGTATCCTGTTGAACCAAACTCCAACCTTCCGGTTTAACCTTGTCGTCCTTAAAAATACGGTTGCGAATAAGTTCAGCATACAAACCTCCATCGTAAGAGTGGTTGATCTCTTCCGTCATCAGTCCATAAAGCATAGGGCTAACGTTGGCTCCGGGTTGTGTAAAATCTAATGTTAGTTGGGTCTTTTGAGCCGAGATGCACGGAGATAAAAAAAACAATGCACCCATTACAAAAAGAGAAAGAAATGGCTTCTTTAGAGTCGGTTTTTTCATGACAAGATGGATTTTAACGGATAGTACAATCTAATGATAAAAATACAATTAAAAGTTAAGACTATATATACGCGATTGGGTTTAAAACAAGGCTGAAAATTCAGCCATTTTAATACATCTATCATGCAAAATGCCATTGAAGTAGGGCATTTTATAAAAAGACGACTAAAATGACCGCTCTATGATTTTTTGACTGCACATAGATTGCATTTTGAAATTTTACCTATAAATTTGTATTCACAACCGATTCAAACGAGAGAATTCTTACCTGTTTCTATGCACTTGCAAAATCAACATCTGTTATCGGAACCCGGAACGTGGATCACGCAATCGGAATTTACCGATGCCAAAGGAGGCATATCCAAAGCCTCGGGCGAAACCATTATCTCAATCGATGGATTACATTTCAAAAATTGCAGTTGGGTGAACCTGAACGGAACAAGACTCGCCAACGATTACCTTATTTCGAAAGTTAACGATCGTTTGTTCGAATATATTTCGAAAAATCCGGCACTGGGTCTGCAAAAAGGGACATTTCATATCGACCGAAACCGCATCTATTCCCGGTTTATTATCGAAACAACTTCGCTTAATGGGTTCGAAGTCATTGTAAGACGAGGAAATTACTGCTATACGGAAGGCGCCTTATTCGATGGAGATAAATTACTGAATACCTGGACTTGCATCATGGAGAAAACCTGATTCGATGATGAATATTCAATACACTTCATCGGTTTTTGCCGAATCGTACTGCCAGGCGGTAGATGCCGTAGCCCGCGAACGGAAATATCTGGGATCCACAGAAGGTTTCCCATTGGAGAGTACGGTTGCTTTCGTGCAAATGATAGAAGCAAAAAATCTGGCGCAATACTACGCCATCGAAAATAACCGGGTAGTGGGTTGGTGCGACATTATTCCCAAACATTACGAGGGATTGAATCATGTCGGAGTACTTGGCATGGGACTTTTACCCGACTATCGGGGGAAAGGATTGGGTAGAGTGCTGTTAACAAAGACAATCGGACACGCCTGCGACATTAATCATCTTGAAAAAGTAGAATTGGAGGTATTCGAATCGAATATAACCGCCATCTCACTGTACTGCAAACTAGGATTTACGCTGGAGGGCAAACGCGAACACGGACGCAAACTCGACGGAGTCTACGACAACATTCTGCTTATGTCACGTTTTTTGATCAGACAATAATTTTTGCCTCCTTTCGTGCAAGCACCTCTTCGGCCAACATGATCAAACGCTCCAATGTTTTCTCCGGCCCCAAAATATCGGTTCTCAGTGCCAAATCGTATTGCGTGGCATCGGTCCATATTTTACCGGTAAACAGGTGAAAATATTCCGATCTTTTTTTATCACTCTCGGCAATCATTTTTTGCGCCCGGGCTTCCGACACATTGCAATTTTCACACAACCGTTTTACGCGAAACTCCAAACCGGCATGTAAAAAGAGGCTGACATGCAGCGGATGCTGTCGCAAAATATACGAACCGCAACGACCCAGAATAACGGCCGAACGTTCGGTGGCCAAACGTTTGATTACTTCACTTTCGACCTGAAACAACTCTTTATTCGTAGGTGGCAACGGGCGGTGTTCAACCCTGTCGGGACAACGGGTAATCGATTGCAAAAACGATTGCCAGGCCGTAATAATCTTCTCATCGCGTTGATAAAGATCTGTCTCGTGCATCGAAAACTTTTGAGCTGTTTCCGAAATGATTTCATGATCGGCATACGAGATACCGAAGTGTTTGGCAAGCGCTTCGCCGATCAAGGCTCCGCCACAGCCCAACTGACGGCTGATGGTAATAATAAAAGGCATGTTGAGTGACATAATCGGATCCTCCTTTTTTTTACATTCTGCAGGTAAGTGATAAATTCGGGTCAAAAGATACGCACAAAAAACACGTTTTGCTATTGTTATTGTGAAGTCATCTTGACTTTTTTTGAATACAACCGGTATTAAATAGCATACCTACGCACTTTATTGTATCTGGAAACCTGTTTTTCTATAGACTGATCGTCCCGATGAGACTAAAATTCCATAGGCATAACATGCTTATAGAAAAATCGACAAATCAGATGAAAAATTCCATCGGAACGGCACGTGCTGATCTATCAAAGCAACCTAACCCTGTTTGTTTTGACGAACCATTGGAGTTGATAAAAAAGTCCAGACGACTTCTGTGTTAATTAGCCCTTCCGAATCGCATTTCAATGAAACATCAGTAATTCTTTGAGGCCATTTAAAACACGATTCGGAAAGAATCTACGCAAAAATCTTCGAACAGGCTAGAGGCTTATTCTCTTTTCTTCTATTGTTACCGGTTTATTGTTTACCCAGTTCATCAGGCGGACATGCTGACAGGTGTTCTGTTCATCCTGTTGTGTCTCGACATACGAAAAAGGATGTTTGGGTGACTCGCACCAGGTACCGGTATTTGCATAAATATGTTGAGGTAAAGACAAAGGGTTCTCCTCTATCTTTTCGATATGCGTGTGTCCGAACAAAACAATCGACAGATTCTTTTCCTTCGAAAGCTCATCGGCGGCATATCCCAAATATCCCAGTTCGGCCAATGCTGCCTGAAATGCTTTGTCCGGACCATATTTTTTGACCCATTGCCTGTAAAGAGCCGCATATTGTTCTTTTACCTGTTTTGCAGTAACCGAAGTGCCATCCGGCATAATAATCGGATCATTTTCGTCTACTCCGCTGTAGAGCAACACCACATCGACCACACTTTCGGGCAACGACATCTTGTCTTCTACTGTCAGCAAATCATGCTGCGAATCGGCAAAGGCATGGATATTTTCCTTGACTTTGGACACTTTAGTAGCAACTATTCTGCTGATAAAATAGCCCAACGGAAGTTTTGTAGGCATTCCGTTGTCCGCATCGGGAGCATTAAACATAGCATACCGGTTTCCATGCTCTCCGCGCAATTTGCCCTCGCCATAATACCCGAGCAGCGTATCCTTATCGCGAATGAAATTGATACCCGGAATATATTGTTGCAAAATCTCATCGGTCAGTAACAGGTCGTGATTACCGATTACGTAGGTCAGTTTGATGCCCTTGCTTATCAGTTGCTTCAGTTGCTCTACCACACATACGTTTTGTTGTGCCGTAAAGATACCTTCGAAAGTTTGAGGTTGCAGATGAACCGGGCAAACCCAGGTATCGACCACATCGCCCAATAGAATAACTTCGGCCACATCGTTACAACCGGCTACATAGGACAAAAAGGAGGCAATTGCCTGAGCTTCTTCTCTGGTGAGCCAACCGTAATGATGTTCCGCATCGGGATAACACAGACTTCGCTCATCGTTCATGTGCAAATCACTGAGAAAAACACGTTTTTTTTCCATAGCATTCTGTTTTTTACTGGTTAATGACTCTATTTCTACTAAGTCGTCTTGACTTTTTCTTCCGAATCATTTCGAATCAAAACAATGAAATATTCCGACAGAATTTACACGATTTACAACAGAAAATGCCTGTTAATTCTGCCAATCCTGTCTGCTTAGCGATTCTTATTATCTGATCGAGCTGAGTTTTACATGATAAAGTCGCCCTGACTTTTCGTTATGTACTTATTGTTGAATACAACCGCCATTCAATATCCGACCTACGACACTTTATTGTATCTGAAAACATGTTTTTCTATAAACTTATCGTTTCCGATGAGGCTAAAATGCCATAGGCATGACATGCTTATAAAAAAAATCGACAAATCAGATGAAAAGTTCCAGAGGAACGGCAGGTGCTGATCTACAAAAGCAATCTAAACCTGTTTGTTTGAACACAATATGAAAGTTGACAAAAAAGGGCAGACGGCTGCGACATGCCTTATTGTCGTACAATTCCGTTCCGATCTGTTTCTTCAATATATCAGGCAATCAAAATCATCATTCACCACTACACCTATCGACGTAAATGCCTTCAGATACACATTCAATTCCCGTTCGATAGCAGCAATACTATTACCCTGCCCCGTAGGCATTACAACTTCGAGCGCCTGCTCATTGGGTTTGTAATAGTGGCTCACCGTACCGTAATAGATCTTATTCGGACTTCTCGATTTCAATTGAAGAATCCGGGCTTTAATCGTATGCGGATAGCCGGGAACCTGTGCTTCAAACTCTTTTACAATCATCCATTCTTCATATACCATAAAACGTTTTTTATCTAGTTGTTATCTTACTATTATTTCTACTCTTGTTCGGGTGGAAACTTATTGCGGGTCACACTTTTCCATTATATCCACCATCCTGTTTCGGAAGTACCACATCCGATCGTGCGTCCATGCATTGAGGCAAAGAATCGAGTTTTTGCTGAACTCTCCGATTTCGGGAAACGATTCGCAGAGTTTTTTCTTGGCACACTCAAAACAATCGTACCAAAAGTCGACGTACGGACGATTGACATCCTCAATCATTTCACATACTTCGCGATAAGATTCCTGCTCTTCGGGGGTCATTTTCTCCAGCAGTTTCGTTGTCCTGCATGCAGCCGTTTCTTCGCGCGAACTTACGTGCAACGAGGTCAGATCTGCAGCCTCATCCTCTTCTCCGTCGAACACGCGCTTTAATATAAAGTCGGACAATTCGCGAGCCGACACGAATGCCTGATATTTTACCTTCTCTTTCGTGTCTCTATCTTTCTCCGATAACGCCGGATAAAACTTCTCCACCTGCAGATACAACGATTTGGTCAACTGTTCTTCGAACGGTTCACGACGACTGTCTCTGAGCTGTATATTCCGATACAATCTGTCCAGTTCATTGAATATTTCTTCTACCGACATCCGGTTTTACTGTTTATATCGATTATTGCTTGTTTGCTAAATTCCGATGGAACAACCATCTGCTTCCCTGTCCCGTCCGGATATGCCATACGACGACGAACAGAAAAATCGGGGTTCAGACTTTTTTTGCACGGGTCGGGAGAACCGCACCGGCAGAGAACAGTTACTATTTCTTTTTAAATTTTATCTCGCCATAGCATCCTGCATTCTCTGCATTTTTCAATGCCTCTCCTGCCAATCCGTTTTCCAATGCTCTTGACCTCAGAAATTGCTTCCGCCGACCTTCGTAGGCACTTCTCTCCAATGCAGCATTATCCGTCGTTATTTTAATAGCGCTGACATTGTTCGGAGAGTCACATAGCAACATCTTTCTTTTCGAAGCAGAGATTATATCTTTCCTGTTTTGTGCCGCGTAAAACTCAATCAACTTATCTATATTTGACCGATATTCTGTAATTACGGCAGAATCAAGCTGTTTTTCGATTAGTAAATCGTTTTGCGTATAAGCCTTCAGCTTTTTTGTTTCGCCACAGGTATATATAATTCCATACTTAAAGTCTGCATTTTTCAACTCCGGAAACAAATCGAAATCTATTTTTTCTTTTTGATCAATCGTATCCCCAACTGCTACATGCAATATAAAGACACTCTCTTGGGCATACGAAAATGTCAATCTTGTCAAAAAGAGAAATACTATCACCAAAACTCTTCTCATTCTTTTTCTTATTTTTTCGGTTTTCCCGCCTTATCGGGTTTGTCCTATGTTGAATCGTCAACCGCTTTTTTGTATCTTTTCTGTTCGCGATCGCAGATCCCTATACTCAATTCCGTCGTCGGATAGCAATTAGCTTCGCTGATCTTCGATTCCGACGGGACAGGGACCTGACTCTATCATTGCGCCAAGTCATTGAGCTTTTTCAAATATTTCAATAATATTACCTCATCCTGTTTTCGTGTCTCTGCATTAAATTCGACTAACAGATTTGGCGTTTTATCCATCAGTTTTTCCAGATTGTTTGCAGATAAAAGCATTTTATCTCCCGATTCCGGACTGTAAATAACAGGGATTCTTTGCACTGCAATTTTCATTCCCTGAATAGCACCTCCAATAGCGCCAAACATATAAGCATATTGAGGAGTATTCAATCCGTACAGTTTTTGATATTTACTGTTTATAGGAAAAGCCGGCCGGACAAGCCAGTACTTTCCCATCACCTCTGCTCTGGCATACCAATTAAGACCACAAAAAGGTACCGCATTCAAATACAAAGTATCATGTTTACAAACTCCCCATAATTCTTTTTTAATCATTTTTTTTGTAACCTTCTCATTCGTTGATTCAATCTTGTAGTCGTTACCTCCCCACATTTTTATATCTGCGGTAGTTCGCTTTTTAATCAGAAACGAATCGACATAAGCCGGTTGATGGTTTTTAAACTCTTCATAACTCTTATATCCTCCATCGATTGATTTCTGAGCAACCAAATGGAAAGCGAATAAAACACAGACAAATACAATTGTTGCTTTTTTCATACTAATAACTATACGAATTGACTTTAATAAAATTTATTTCATACCCTCTCTCTGCTGACGCAAATCTCCTGACCCGTACCCATTCTACATTCTATTTTGTTTTCTCCTGTTTTATACCTGACATTCTCAAACAATATCTTTTTATATCTGTGCTTTTATCCTTATCAAGCACTCTGCTGGCGCAAGATTGAGCGAAGCGGCATCTTGTGCCCGAAACCAAAGTGGTTTTTAACCACAATCAGTTACAAACTGATTCTATTTTGCCTCCAGGCTACACTTCGTTAAGCTTGAACGAAAATCGGCAATACTTGCGCCATCAAGAGCAAAGCTGGAATAAAAGTAATTGCCAAACACAATCAGTTGTATATTGATTCAAACAACATTCAGCATTAGCTAATTTTTCCCTTCCAATAACTATCTGTTATCTCACTAGTCTTGCACCACAAAAAACAAAATAAATTTATCTCCCATATTAACAGAATTACAATTTATTACAACATTAATTTTAGTATTTTGTTATTCAATGTCTTTTGCCATTCATTATATGTTTCTTTATCCTCATTATATATTTTCATACTGTTGTGAATTACTTTTGAGGCTATAAATCCAATACCTACAAATGATGCAACCAACAATCCATATACAACATAAATAGCAATTTGCTTAGCAGCACATAAAGAGGAACAATCAATTGCATAATAGATTATTCCAAAAACGGATATAATAAGTATTTCTATAACTAACAAGAACGATAATAAAATGGCACTACCTTGTCCCATACGAGGAAATTTCACATTACCCCGAAGCCTGTCAAAATATGCAATTTGATCTTCTATATCCAGAATATGGAAATTTATTTGTGTGTGAGACTTGGCTCTTTCTACCGCATTTTCAAGACTTATTTTGGAAGATTCTTCTTCCCACAAGAATGTTTTTTTATCTATTTCACTTTGAACTTGATCAATTTTCAAATACGCTTCTGACAAGCATAAAATTTGCTCACTTTGACATTTAGAAATTTGAGCCTCATCTTTCGCCAGTTTTACTTTTATAGATTCACTTTCGAGCTTTCTTATTCGATCTTTAAGATCACTCTTAGCAGCTTTAAGCCTTTCACGTTCATCTTCCAACGCTCTTACTCTCGACTTATACTCTCCCGATTCTTTCAAAATATTGTTCAATAAAGGACAGTTGACATCTTTACATTGTATAAACATGGTAAACAAAATAGTTAAAACATTCAATACTAAAGCAATTCTATATTCTATTATCTCTTAAGATAGTTTTGAGCATCATAAATGACAGATTTTGAGAATGCACGCTTTAGATCGTTCATTCTCTTATCCAGGTAACCACAATTGATCTTATACCTCTCTATACCATACTGGAACTGACAGGTATCATTATTCAAATCATCATTTTGCAAGTACATATTGGAGATAGTCTCTTTATATGTTTTGCCTCCCATATGCAATTCTTTTGCACTTCGGTATCTGTTAATAGCCTTCTCCGCACTATAGTTGGTACTCAAAAAATTCACCCGGGATGTCGTCGCATTTTCCTTTATTAGTTCAGCAAACAACTGCATGTTTTTTTCAAGTTCCTTTTTAGTCAAACTATCAAATAGAATCATACCACATTTATCAGCTCCTATAGCAATAAAAAATCGCTGATATAGTGCATCACTTTGAGTTTCCGCATTCATCAATATTTCTATTTGTGCATCACATCGAAGTTCATCTGTGTATCGATTTTTGGAGAACAAATACAAATCTTTTTGTATCTTACGTTGAATTGTCTCATCTCCATTACAGTTATTTACTCGAAAGATATCATACATAAATTCAAAGATCTCATTCCATTCAAACAATGCCTGATAAGCTTCGGCTATAAAACAATTTGAAAACAGAGTAGAATCATGTAGTGCTTCAACATTTTCAATTATTTTTGAAAGACAAAACAAAGAATCCCGGATTAGAAAAACTAAGAAATCTATTTTTCGGGATTCTTCCGATCTTTCATTACTTCCTTGGCTCAGCAAATCAGTCATTGCAAGCTTCTCCAATATTCTTTCAATAGGATTCTTGTTCGATAAATAGTATTGCAATCCGGCATAAAAAGCCTTCGGGGCTAAATAAGATGCATAATGATGATCCATATTTATAAAACAGGTACCACTTCTGTCCTGTAGCATCTCCCCAAGAATCATTCGGTTGTATTGTTCCTTCAGCCTTAAGGATTGAATTCGTTCCGAGACAGTACAATCAATAGCCAATGAAGAAAACATCTGACTTCCATAAATAGATTGTATATCGTTATTTATCTTAACCGACTCTTGTCTAAATCTATTCAGGACAATTTGCAGTTCCAAATAACTATATAGCAACTCTTCAATATCAGGAAAAAGTGAAAGTAGATGCAATGGAATATTTTCATACATATTTTGAGAAAACATCCATTTGAGATCCTGAATCTCTGCGATATTTATTTTGTCATTCTGAGCATATAAATATCGAATAGAACGATCGATAATATTTGTTTTGATCATCAATAAAAAATAATCAAGGGATATTTTCCTATCGATAGAATTTACCACATCGTCATCGCTAAACTCTTCGTGCACTTTAAAATAATTCAAGAATATCTGCAATATCTTTTTATGACAATATGATGCCTCCTTCGAATTTGATGTTGAATAATACTCCGATCCGACCCAAAAATAAAGGATACTCTTCTCTAGAAATGACATATCAAATTTTTCCGAAGGATTTTCCTTTGCATCAAAAATTTCAAGAATATGATTCCCTACTGTTGCTTTGTCCCTGACACTTTTATTTTCAGCCCATTTAATAGCCTCAAAAAATGCATTCAAAAATTGGGCACTTATTTTATCGTTTATATCAGAACAACTTAACATTACATTTCCAAAAGAGCTCAAAATAGTTGCAATAAGGGTTAGCGTATCTTCATTCGGTAATGTTTTGGCTTTACTAAGGTTATTCCACAATACAATAACCTTAGTACGTTTGTCATCTGTTATTGTTCCAAAGACATTTTTAATCAATAATCTCAGACTCTTATTATAGAATTTACAAGCATAACATGGATAATAATTCTGATTTGACGGACAATTATCACGTCTTTTCTTACAGCCTCTAACTTTATCGTATATTATTCCATCCTGTGTGGAATTTTCATCTTTGGCAAAAATATAATGATTAAAAATTTCTTCAATATACGGACGTATAATATCCATTGTTTCACCCCTTTTTTTCAAATATTTTCCAGCATATGTCTGAATGATCGATTCACAATTACTCTTTGATATTGCGTCAACCAAATCTGTCTCACTAATCAGCCGAAAGAACATCACTATTTTCTCTTTGATTAAAAAATATGTCGTATCATCTGCATGATTGTTATCAAGCGTATGCTGAATTTTCTTATTTAGATATGTATTTATTGTATCTTCAAGGCTATAATTCCATAAATCCCAGGCTTTAAATACATTGTTATCTTCATCAGATTCAGCCTTCGGTTGATTCTGTTGATTTTCATATTTGTTCCAAGTCATTCTATACAAAAGGAATCCATTTTTAAAATACATGATATCCCCCATTTCCCGATAAAAATTAGCGATTATCGCAAATTTCTCTTTTTCATCAACCAATCTGCATAAGAATTGAAATTCAGCTTCTGTCTCTTCCATTTTCGCCAATGTAATTCCTCCGAATTCCATTTTTTCCGATACTAATAACTTTGCAAGAAGTACTTGATATACAAATCGCACATCTTCAAATAGGGTTAATCTGGAAATCAGATCACCCATATCATGTAAGTGCGTTTTGATCAAATACGCATTCACTTCATTACTTCGTATAATTTGTTTTGTTTTTTCATCAACAACCTTTTCATTATTTTGATATTGAAGTCCATAATTAAACTCATTAAAATATCGATATTTCAAAAGAGTCTCTGTTAACTCCTGATAAATAAAATATGCAGAATCATAGGTTTTCCTCTTTTCGTAAGCCAAGCATAATTTCATAGTGTTTCTGATATAAAACAACATAAGAGAGGCACTCACCCAATCTAAAGACTTCAAACTAACTGACAGCAAACTTGAACATTTCTGATACTCAAAAATAGCATTACTAAAATTTTCTTCCGACAAATACAAATCGGCCAAAACATGATGTATGCTTGCAAGAATCCGATTATTAGAAGTTGAACTCAACCCTTTTGTTTCTATCTCTTTCTCTTCCGTACAGTTTGCATTTGCAACATCCAGCGTATATCCAGCCTCTTTTTTCGCCACATTACCTTTAGCCGTTGTCTTTGATAAAAATCTATTGTCTGATATTGATTCATCCTTATAATAATCTAAAAGCTTGGCGTAATATCTCTTGACAGAATAGGATTCGTCAAGCGTAAAATTGAAGATTGCGGAAACTTCTTCAGACAATTTTGAAAAGAAGGATATTTCTTCCGAAACTTTTTGCGGGAACTTTAAATTATATATTCCCGAATACATGGTAGACAAATGTGTTTTTTTCAAAAATTCGATAATTGAGCCAATAAAAGAACGCAATTCGGGAGTTTTATTTACATCCAATAACTCAGGCACAAGTTCCAGATTTCTCCAGGCAAAACCATCTTTATGATGTTTGTAAATATGATCTGTAAGAAATGATGCAGAGAGCAACAACTTATCTCCAAAATTTCCGGAAGTATTTATTACAGCCTGCAAAACCGGATATGACATGTAATGTATAAAATTGATCTTCTGCTGATCACGATACGTAAAGCATAAATATGTCGGGTTTTGAAAATCAGATTTAAGAATATCTATATCTTCATCTGTATTGTTGCTGTTACGGGTATATTTTTCAAAATGTGTAGCTATTTTTTTCGGAGCGCCATTACTAATATGAGTCAGATATGTAGAAAAATGATAGAGCATTATAATCGCTTTATCAATTAAAAGCTGTGTTTTTATGTCTGATGATTGATCTTTATATAAGTTCTTCAAATATGCATTATATACTTTCAGCGAATAGTTATTTTCATCTATCTGTTGTTTAAAATGCTTACATGATTCTTTACATTTGCGATAATCCTGACATTTTTTATCATATTGACACTCTTTGTGAATCACAAAAGATGCTGGCAACAATTGTCTGCATATATATGTTTCTGTCATTGACGCAATATCGCCTTTATTGTTTTTCGGAGAAAGAAAACTGTCCACATAAATTACGCCATCGAAAATACTACTTATAGCAAATTCCCGATCCGAAACATCCGACAACGATGCATCATAAAGTTCTCGTCCTGATATAAATATAAATTTCACATATGCTGTTGATGTGAAAAACTTCATATTTGCCAATAAATTCAATGCATTTTGCTTGCGTTTGCGCGAGGTTTGTCCACCGGGAAATCCACTTGTTACATTTTCATATTCTGGCAACAACTCTTTTTCCTCTAATTCAGGATTCGTTTGTCCATCTATTTTATCTAATTCATCTAATACAATAATAAATCTTGGTGCGTTTGGAACTCTCTTTATACTGTTTAAAAGCTGAATCAACTCCTGTTCTATCTCCCTCACTCCTGCCAGTGGATACGACCGCTCGCCTTTTTTCCCGATATAGAATCCTTTTGAACTAAATTTGGATTCCATACCATCTGAAACTGCAGCATTGATCCGGTCATTTAATTTTCTAAAGTCCTTAAGAATTACATTCGGCAATGATTTTAACGACAAAAATATCGTTGAAAGATAATCAAGTGTATAATAAAGAAAGAAACGAGTAATTGGAAAGGTTATGAATGATAAAAGTACAAGAATTACATATAACAATGGTGGATATGATGTTATGTAAAAGGTGTAAAACCAGGGCTCATCATTCAAAACAACGGAGTTGCAAATACAAGCAAATAAATATAATACACAAACATTTATAAATGTCTTGGTAATCAAATTACCAATACCATAAATAGGGTGAGTATAAAACATATTGGATTTATACTCTGCATATTTATCATAAAGAATTTTGGAAATCAGTGCCAATACATCCCTTTCTTTTATTACTTCATGACCTAAATTCAGATTGATGGCGATTCTATTCTTACACCCCGGCTTGATTTTCACCATTAGCTTTGATAATACAAAAAATAGTATTGTCACAAAGAAACACGTTCCCAATAGAATAATAGATAAAGAAGGATATACAGCCTGACGCCAAAAAAAATAATATAATGAGCCTATTTCATTACCAAAAATAAGCAGTGTAAATAAAGCTGTATATAAAATAAAGATTATGCAATATAGAACAGAGGCTATAATACTGTTCGTTGTAGATTTTCCGGGCAAAAATACATCACAATCAATTTCTTGTAACACTTTATTTACGAAACTGGTCTTACCCATTCCCCGGTATCCGGAAATAAGATAGACTCCATTTCCCGAATCCTCTTTTATAAGCCAGCTTTTAAGTTTCTCAATTAATTCGCGACGGCCGATAAAATAAAAATCATTCCGTTCTTTCTTTGTGCCATTATTGCGGGGTGACGATAAAGGGAATAATATTGGTTTTATTTTTGATGAAAAAATATCAAACGAATCTGTGTTTTGTGTCATAAGTATCTAAAATCTCAATTATATTTCTTTCTGTAATGTATGTGCTATCTCTTAATCTGAGTAAATATGAGTTAAGATGTTTTGCTCTGTGTAATCTTTTAATCTGAGAGAATCCGGGTTAAGACTTTTCTTTTCGGGATCGCAGATCCCTTTACTCTATTCCGTCGTCGGATAGCATATCCGACGGGACGGGCAGAACGCCGTTTCTCATAAGTATTCAGGTTTGATGATTATATATTGTTTTTTTGCTAATGTACGGCTTCTTTTTCCGGCACGGGTCGGGAGACCCGCGCCAGCGGAGGAGTTTTTGCTGAACTCTCCGATTTCGGGAAACGATTCGCAGAGTTTTTTCTTGGCACACTCAAAACAATCGTACCAAAAGTCGACGTACGGACGATTGACATCCTCAATCATTTCACATACTTCGCGATAAGATTCCTGCTCTTCGGGGGTCATTTTCTCCAGCAGTTTCGTTGTCCTGCATGCAGCCGTTTCTTCGCGCGAACTTACGTGCAACGAGGTCAGATCTGCAGCCTCATCCTCTTCTCCGTCGAACACGCGCTTTAATATAAAGTCGGACAATTCGCGAGCCGACACGAATGCCTGATATTTTACCTTCTCTTTCGTGTCTCTATCTTTCTCCGATAACGCCGGATAAAACTTCTCCACCTGCAGATACAACGATTTGGTCAACTGTTCTTCGAACGGTTCACGACGACTGTCTCTGAGCTGTATATTCCGATACAATCTGTCCAGTTCATTGAATATTTCTTCTACCGACATCCGGTTTTACTGTTTATATCGATTATTGCTTGTTTGCTAAATTCCGATGGAACAACCATCTGCTTCCCTGTCCCGTCCGGATATGCCATACGACGACGAACAGAAAAATCGGGGTTCAGACTTTTTTTGCACGGGTCGGGAGAACCGCACCGGCAGAGAACAGTTACTATTTCTTTTTAAATTTTATCTCGCCATAGCATCCTGCATTCTCTGCATTTTTCAATGCCTCTCCTGCCAATCCGTTTTCCAATGCTCTTGACCTCAGAAATTGCTTCCGCCGACCTTCGTAGGCACTTCTCTCCAATGCAGCATTATCCGTCGTTATTTTAATAGCGCTGACATTGTTCGGAGAGTCACATAGCAACATCTTTCTTTTCGAAGCAGAGATTATATCTTTCCTGTTTTGTGCCGCGTAAAACTCAATCAACTTATCTATATTTGACCGATATTCTGTAATTACGGCAGAATCAAGCTGTTTTTCGATTAGTAAATCGTTTTGCGTATAAGCCTTCAGCTTTTTTGTTTCGCCACAGGTATATATAATTCCATACTTAAAGTCTGCATTTTTCAACTCCGGAAACAAATCGAAATCTATTTTTTCTTTTTGATCAATCGTATCCCCAACTGCTACATGCAATATAAAGACACTCTCTTGGGCATACGAAAATGTCAATCTTGTCAAAAAGAGAAATACTATCACCAAAACTCTTCTCATTCTTTTTCTTATTTTTTCGGTTTTTCCGCCTTATCGGGTTTGTCCTATGTTGAATCGTCAACCGCTTTTTTGTATCTTTTCTGTTCGCGATCGCAGATCCCTATACTCAATTCCGTCGTCGGATAGCATATCCGACGGGACAGGAGAACGAGGGAACGAGGATTTTACTTCTTTCTTATCTATTTCAGAATTGGTCGGTAATAAACTGCAACAATATATAATATCGGCACTCCATACACACATAAGATTCCGATCAGCTTTACATTTAGAAAATATCTCAGTTGGATCATCATTATATTGAATAATTTCAAATTAAAATACTCAGGTTTTTCTTTCCTAAACATTTCGTAATCAATCGGAATATGATTATCGCATCGTTGAAGTATTTCTTCATAACGTTCTGATAATTTTCGGGCTTTATCAAATAGTTCAGTTTTGTTCTCTTCTGACATTGATGATTTTAAATACCTAAGTTCATCATATAATTTGGAAATATCCAAAGCACAGTCGTGATATTCTTTCGCTTTTGCAGTATAGTTTTTTGCATATTCCAACTGGCTAAACACAAGTATCATTATTGATAATGCAATAGAAATGAAAGTAGATGCATGTGAGTCTAAGGTATATTTTTCTAATCCACATAATGGGAGCACGCTAAACATTATCATATAAGCAGATAACCACCCGACCAATCGTGCAGAACGTCTGTCGAGCTCTTCACAACGTTCGCTGGCTTTAAATCGAGCCCCTTTTGTTACCCATAGTTTATAATTTAGCTCAATCAGAAAATCATTATCTTTTAGATAAGGAGGAATTTTCTTCTTATTCTTACTAATAATTCGGGCACGTTTACAAGCTATCAAATAACGTCGTAGCTTCCAACGTTCTGGTAATATTACTTTTGTGATATATTCAGAAAAACAAGACATAGACTCTATATTTCACTAATTTCTTTTTCAATCCACTTATACATATCTTTTACTGCCACCTCTGCTGGCGCAAGATTGAGCGAAGCGGTATCTTGTGCCCGAAACCAAAGTGGTTTTTAACCACAATCAGTTACAAACTGATTCTATTTTGCGTCCAAGCTACACTTCGTTAAGCTTGAACGAGAATTGCAAATCAGCGAAGCTAATCTGCCATACTTGCGCCATCAAGGGTCGTCGGGTAGCATATCCGACGGGACGGAAAAAGAATCATTACTTTTCCGGTTTATAGCTACAGCCCATAACAAGATCGAAAGAATCGTTGTTTATTTCAATCAATTCGACATTCGAGGGTCCCATTTCAGATAAAGTATCAACTACCTGATCTTCGAGTCCACCATCTACAAACCATGTATAAAATGTTTGAGCCATAAGGTCCGAATCCTGTCCTACGAAAGTAAAAGTTACTGTTTTCATATATCTCTATTTTATGTGTTATCAAGTTATTATTTATCAATTATCTTCTATTTATTATTGCTTTTCGCGGACGTGGATCTCCCAACCCGTGCCCACTCTATGCTGTCAGTATGATTCTTTTTTATGCCTCCTTTATAACCAACAAATAATCATCTTCACCGGAATCATTGGTAGAAAAGGAGATAGTATTGATAAAAAAGTCTTCATTATCGCTCAAATCGATAGGCCAACCCGGATATTTATTTCCGTCTTTATCGTACACCCAGGCAAACACGATGTTGTAGTCGGTTGGTGCATCGCTTTTCAATACGCCTGCAATCACAAAAGTACCATCGGTATAAAGGGCGCTTGCCATCACAATCGGACTGTCCACCGTAATCTCTTCTGCTACCGGAGCTTTTCCCTGCATAAGGTCTGTCCAGTATTGTTTTCCGTTTGCCGGAAGCAACATGGTTGCTGTAAACTTGTAATCTGATTGATTCATAGGTTTGTTATTTTAAATGATTTTCTATTCTCCCGTCCCGTCGGAATCGAAGATCAGCGAAGCTAAATGCTATCCGACGACGGATCTGAATATTCCGATTTGTAATCCGATAAATTAGTTATTCTCTTTCCCTGCCTCTGCTGGCGCAAGATTGAGCGAAGCGGCATCTTGTGCCCAAAACCAAAGTGGTTTTTAACCACAATCAGTTACAAACTGATTCTATTTTGCGTCCAAGTTACACTTCGTTAAGCTTGAACGAGAATTGCAAATCAGCGAAGCTAATCTGCCATACTTGCGCCATCAAGGGGCCGGCTTTCTTCTTTTCTCTAAGCCTCTATTTCCCCTCTGTGTAATCTTTTAATCTGAGAGAATCCGGGTTAAGACTTTCTTTTGGGGGATCGCAGATCCCTTTACTCAATTCCGTCGTCGGATTGCAAATCCGACGGGACAGGAGAACGAGGTATATATATATTACATATTTCACTATTCATTGCAATTTGGAACCATTCCATCTTTTGATATTTTTTCATTATTTCCATTCCCCAACAAGTACCAACCATATCTATTTCTTTTTGAATATTGTCTTCTGTAAGTTCATCTTCTGAAAGGTGTTTATTATGTTGATGTATCCAACCATTCCATTCTTCACTCGTAATTAGACGTGATTTTCTATCTTCGAAAGATAAAGTATTGGGAATTTTCTTATTTAACCGATATTTTTCCAGTTCCCAAATAATCATTACTCTTTGGCCTCCTTCAGAAGCCTTTTGTAATTGAGTTATGAATGCAGGCTCATTCACTTCTGGTTGTTTGCTCCAATAATTTTCTAATACCTGTTCCTCTTCTCGTTGCATTGCTTCAATTTTCTGATAATAATCATCCTTGTACGTAGCAACATATGGACTCTCGGAAATAGTTGGATTATTTCCATACCAAAGCTGATTTGCTTCAGGAGATTTTACTGAAAAAATTGCAGAACCCATGCTGTAATCAAGTTTTGATATATCGTTATACTTAATTATCCATGAATCATTACGATAGTAGATATTCAACAAAAAGAGCGCAGCTAAAGCTTGGATTAAAGCTTTGACATTCCCTTTTTGTAAAGAAGAGTATCTATCGTGCTTTACTGCTTGATAAGCTCTTTCCCAATACGTTCCTTTTCTTTTATGAGCTTCTCTTAAAGGTTTTAAAATACGGTTTTCGTTTTTAGTGAAATTAAAAAATGGAGCAACAACCATTACAAGTTTGTTATGTGTCTGCCATTTGACATCAATCAATTTCAAACAATCTTCATCAAAAAAAATACTATTATCACCTCTCGCTTTAGTGCCACCATTATCAAAATATAATTCTTTCGATAAAGCTTCGATTTGAACACAACAGCGCACCAATAAATCTGCAATATGAGGTGAAAATGTTTCAAGTTGTGTAATACAAGGTTGAGCAACTATACTGCCATGTCCATTTACAAAAACTTCATCAGTAAAAAAAATATACTTTGATACTTCAATTACTTCTTTTTCGAGGTTTAAATATGTTTGCCAAAAAATATCTGACTTTTTCATTGTTCAATCTTCTTTTGTTCCAGGCTTATCCCATTGTTTAGTTCAAGTTTAGGCTATAGTCGTAACTTGGACTGGAAACAGTGCGGTTTGTAACTATAATAAGTTACACACTGTTTCTATTTTGCGTCCAAGCTACACTTCGTTAAGCTTAAACGAAAATCTAAAATACTTGCGCCATCAAGGGGCGTTTTTTTTCTTTTCGTGATCGCAGATCCCTTTACTCCATTCCGTTATCGGATTGCAAATTCGATGGAACAGATTGAGCTTCTTTATGAGTTGAAGTTGAATTCGTCTCATAAGAATTTCCAACTACTACAGTTGAATTAGTTATATTGCCTGCTGTGAATTCTGTGCTATTCCCTCGATGTTTAGATTTGGCTCGTTTACGAGATGATATTGTTGTTATTTTTGTTTCTTGATTATTAATTGTAATATTATTATTGGTTTTATTGGAAGTATAGTGCAAATAGAAACCAATTGAAAATGGAATTGTAATTAAACCTCCAATTGACAACATTACTATTTTTCTTATATTCAATCTATTATTAAAAAAGATTTTTCTCATGATTTTTTAATTAAGGTGTGGCATTATTTAGTCATTAATAGTAACCAAATGTTTATTCCCCAATTCATCCACATAATATTCATCTTTTTTATTTCCCCTCTCAGCAATAATTTTTTGATCATTAACGATTTGAATATCATCATATTCACAATCAAAGCATTTCATTCCATTCTTATTTACCAAGCCATATTTAAATATCAATCTTTGCTCCGGCTTCTTCTGCACGATAGGTTTTGCTATAATAAAGAAATTATTATAGATGCCTTTAATAAACAACAAATCTGTTGTATTATAAATCAATGTCCCACTTGGATTTATAATTGCCAATGAAGCCCCTTTTATTTTACATTTTTTCTCTTTACAGATAGATAGTAATTCACCATCATTATAATCGTCTACAAATGGAGAATCAAATCTTTTTGAAAATTGAGTAGCAAACTTATAATTATTATATTTTGATTTTCTATAATCCGAACACACAAAATAATCATTAGAACATTTCTTCCAAAAGAAATGTGATTTTGAAATAACATTGCAAAAAGTTGTATCATGTAATACATTATTATACAAACAAATGCCAGATCCATTCATTATTATAGGAGAATCTTGAAGTATCGATAACTTCCTAATATTCTTACCCTTTTCGTTTATTATAAAACTTCCTTCATAATTTTGAACAATTGCTTTTCCTGATAAAAATGGAGTGGCTTTCAAATAATCTCCTTCTTTATTAAAATGATTTCCATTTAAATCAATATAGTTATACTTTCCGTCTTTTTGCACCATAACCCATTTTTCTCCAACACCCATAATTTCATCATAACTAGAAAGATTTTTCTCTTCTTTTGTATTTGTATCAATAATATAATATGAAGAGGCTGTCCGTGCCAAAATATACTTTGAACTAATACTTTGAATAGAATCAAAGTGAGGCTGTACTATGATATCATGTTTCATATCAATACACCCAAATTTATCATTTATCTTAAACTTTGCATATCCACTTACAAAAGGATAAATTCGAGCTGTTTCTGATGAGATTTGCAAAGGAGATTTTCTTCTTATTACAACCTCATGGTCTATCACACTAAGACTAAATTGATCTGAATGGCAAATAAAGTCTTTAATATAGTTATAAACATCAGCTTGAGTATCTGTAATAAACTTATCATTATCATTTAAAAGCTTTTTGTAGACATCATTTACTAATCCGAATGTGTTTTTTACACATTGTGTGTATTCCTCATACTTTTTATCCAATAAAGACAATTTAGTTCCATATGATTTCAATTTATCTCCACAAGTCTGCAATTCTTTTATATAATGATTTTTACTCTCTGAATTCAAATAAGAATTTCTAATCATAGTAATAATATTATCTATAATAAAATGGGGATTCATATAGCTTATATCAACCAAAATACAATCATTCCCAATTAAAACTGTACTATTTAAAATATCTCCTGTTTTAACTGTAATATTTTTTGATTGCCCGCCATAATCTTGACATAGAAGATTAGTTTCTGTACATATGAACATTAGAATCAATAAAGTAAATATTCTCATAAGCTATTTTTTAAGGAAGGTCATACCCGTCCCGTCGGAATCGAAGATCAGCGAAGCTAAATGCTATCCGACGACGGATCTGAGTATTCCGATTTGTAATCCGATAAATTAGTTATTCTCTTTGGCTTGCCCACGCGAAAGATTCGCGCGGGAGCTGGGCTTATATCTTTCCAATAATGGTCGATGTAATCACGTTTATCACATCGTTTTTCAATTTGTCGACTGCAATGGCAGATAAACCGGCTTGTTTTAACGCCTGCATCTTCATAAGATCTTTTTGCGTTTTTACCAGAAAAGCCAAATCCTGTGCCGATATTTCTCCGGTAGCCAACTGTTGCGTCCATGTTTGCAAATTTGCATCCATATCCGACAACAAAGCCTGCGCATCATGTTTGGCCGCATCGGCATAGGCCGACGCGGAAGAGACTACCATATTTGTTATCTCTCCTTTCAATTCATTCAGTATAGCTGTATAGTCGTTCGTTGCCATATCGTTTTATTTAGATAATGATATTTGCGACGCTTTTATTTTTCCACTCTCCAAACCGGCTATTTCGTCAAATGCCCTCCCTACAAGCTTCTTTTCTTCCGATATAAATGTTGCGTGTAGTTTTGTTTCTGTTTTCCATCTTTGCAAAAAGCCTCCCAATAGGTTTCCATCAGAAGCCAGTAGCGTATTCCAGAGCTGTAAAGAAATCTCGTTTTTAGGGCGATTTCTTTCATACTCATATATCTTTTGCAGTTTCGATTGTAAATCGGCAACAACATCAGACTGAGATGCGTAATCTGTTGTTGCACGATCCATCACATTCAATGCATCTACTTTTAGTGACGTTGTTTGTGTGTAAACATACTGATCGAAAGTCGACACAGAAAAACAACCCACCAACAGGATCAACAGACTTAGTATCAATCCTTTTTTCAAATTAGCAACCATAAAGTTTCCTTTCATATACTATTAATTTGCCTTATCGGGTTTATGCCGAATAAAATCTTCAAATGTCTCTCTCTTTTGTATCTTTTTCTTTTCGGGATCGCAGATCCCTTTACTCAATTCCGTCGTCGGATAACATATCCAACGAAACAGAACAGAAAACTATTTTTTCTGTAATTCTCTTTTCAAAAGCCAATGAAGAACATTATTATATTGTCCTCCCGAATACGTGGTAGTAATAACGTAAGCCTGAACAAATTCCCAACCAAATGACCCCATATAATTAAGAGCATCGACCATCGAATTGAATTTTATAGATTTTCCATTTTCGTCTTTTAGTCTTCTGTCTGGGTTCCAGAAACTGACATCCTGACCATAATCGATATCTATTTTCAATTTGGTACTTAATAGACTTTCATTTCCCACAATTTCGCAATAAACATATTTTTTGTTAATTGATACCGTGTCTATTTTAATATCATCTTTTGACACTTGAGAAAAACTCATTTGTGCAAAAACGATAAAAAATAGTCCGAACATTATTTGCTTCATAACTAGAAATTTTATTATTTATAAATCAGTTCGTCTCGTGTAAATTGAAAATCAACGATAGCTAAATCCGACGGGATATAAAATCCATTTTTTCTTCAGCATCAACATTTTATTTCTAATGATTTCTCTGACCCTTTTCTATCGTAAAAGCCTTTAACGACAAAACAACAAATCAAAAGGAAGAGTATACTTTGAAAATAAATTTGCCAATTATTAAGCTCTAAACCGTCCAAAGACATCATTGCTAAATAACTTGGCAGAATGATAAATCCTCCTATCTGAGCCAAAACTCGAAACTTTAATACAAATCCTTTGGTTGCAGCTTTAAGCTGACATGAATTATCCCAACACTGAATTTGATATTCTCTATTACTGATTTTTTTTTCAAGCTCGGATAATGTGCCCAAATATATTGATAATTTTGATATTAAACCATCCTCTACATAGTATAAACATACTAAAACAAAAGATATAGGCAAAGCAAACGTAAGAACAGAAGGAATAGGAACTGGTGATTCTACCACAAATTTTATTCCATTTGCTAATGCCCATAATATTGTTTGGACATATAATTGAAGCCTTAACCAAGAATCTCTATGTTTTACTCTGAATAATAATTCTTCCCTTGCTGTCCTTGAGCATTCAACAAAATAGGCCATTTTATCATCCATACCATTATTGTATAATTAGCCAAAAAATATGTGCCAGAATGATTATTAGCAATAAAATAAATGAACAAAGAGAATATACAGCACATTTTATTGCGAGACGCAATCTCTTATACCTAATATGATGAGTTTTTATTACAGTGTAATATTCTGTCAATGCATAATTCAAATATTGTTCTTCGGTTGCTGCTAAAAAATCATTTTTAAAATCATCATAATGAAGATAAGACAAAAATGTTGCACTTGGATGATAGAATAATCTTTCTCTTTGAGATATATCTTTATCAAATATTTGCATACTTGATTTCCAAACATTTGCGATTGTTACCGTAGCCGTAATTAACGAAATGAATAGAAATACCAATACCATTAAGATGGCGATTAACATAAATATTCTTTCCGAACAACTAAATAACTCATAAAAGCGAATTATTTGTTGAATTGCCAAAACATTTGCTGTTAATAGAATTGCATCCGCACTAAGTACAATTGCTGCTCTATTTGATATTGAGGATCGACTTGTATCAAATCTATTAATAAGCCAGCAAACCAATGTATATTTCTCCTTAACAATATTTTCATTCATATTTTATCTCCAAAATATTTTCAACCTTAGCAACTTCCTCAAAATCAATAAAGACATCCTTATTATTTTTAATCTCGTTTCTAATCCTTTTATAAATAACCTCCCAATGGGCATCTTGTGATTTCTCTGCGAGTATTTGTGCCCTTAGTTTTATTGCCAAACAAAAAGCTTTTATGATTTCCGTATAACCTTCATTTTTAATATCTCCATACTTATAAATAAAGTTTAGTGGACCTATGAGTCTATCATTAATCTCCAATTTTCGTTCAGGATCTCTTATAACTCTGTCAATTTGATCATTTAGACCTTTATTCTGATATCTACTTAACAACCAATTTTCATATTTCTTTAGAGTGTCAAATTTTTCAAATGCCCATCGTTTGTATATTTCTTGCCCCACTAAATTAATAGCTTTATGAGCGCTCTGCTTAATCTCTTTGTCTAATATAGCCCTCCAAACAGTCGTAATACCTTTTTCTTTAGCCCGAATAGCAATTAAAAAATGAGCCATATTATGTATCCATAATTTTCGCATATGATACGCATAAAAATCATTTACAAAACACATTTCAGAACAATCTGATATTTCATTATGATCTTTATCCCATTCTTTCCATTCTTTCTTATTAATGTATACAGGAGCTATCTCTGGCTCAATCTTTAATGGATTCGTGAAATTATCATCAATAGCAATACTTGGTGCTAAAACTTCGTCAATTGCCGGTACTAATCCCACATTTTCTAAAAAATATCTTTTCACATCAGGTGATTCTAATGAATTCGAGATTTCATAGCGTAGCTTAGCTAAGGGCGTTTCTATAAGCTCAAAGTTTTCATTAAAAACAAAATTAATTGGCACTTGAATTCCATAAGAATACCTACGCAATACTATAAATTTTATTAATTTTATAAGACTTTGTCGATTTTCTGTTCTCTCTCGATTATCTAGCCCAATAGCAACAAATACTAAATTATTCGTCAAAGCATATATAGAAATTGTTTCAATATCATTACTATCAAAAACCGAAAATTGATTAATTATTATTTTATCACGCTTCCTATCTGAGGAAGATGCATCTAAAACATACTCATCTATGGATAATAGATTTTTAACGCGTTGTTTCTCCTTTTCAATAAAATACAATATTTTATTGCTTTTATTTAGAATTCTCGCAATATATGTAAGACCTATACTACCAGCTCCAATAACTAACACTTTTCCTGTTTTATATGACGGTCGTCCAATATTTTCATTATATACTGTAAGCTCCTTATTAAATATGTCTAAAAGCATGGAATAGCTATATTTTGCTTGATCAACTTGTTCTAAATGTCTATTTAATAAGACTAATGCTTCTTTTTGCAATGCACAATATTTCTTTTTGGGATAAATACAATCCTCACATTTATCTTTATCATATATATTATTAAACTTGCATAGGCTCATGTCTTCATCGTCAAAATAAGGATGAACATATTTAGTTAAAGTGGCATGCTTCTTCAATAATTCTTTATTATTCATGTCTGCCTGTCGACTAATTTCGCCAAAAGGATGAGCCCTCTGTGCAAATATTGTTTTAGATGTTTGCAAAACTTCCGCCAAAATTATGGCTAAAACATCTCCAACCACTAAATTAATACATGAAGACATAATTTTCTGATCAGGAATAAGTACTAATTTTGAATCATCTATTTCTTTTATATTCACCTCTTGCCCTTTAATTATTTTAGACAACACAGACTCTTGTCCACTAGTAATCAAAGCTATTTTTGCTTCTTTTTCTTCTTGCGCAATTTCACATATCTTTATTAAATCTTTTGTATTGCCACTATATGATAAGACTATTAATAAATCTCCTTTTTGAATATGCGCAAAATCGCCATGTGGCAATTGAGAAGGATTCACAATTGAAGCATCTATACCTATACTCGTTAGTGTTGCTGAAACTTTCTCTGCAACTTTATATGATGCCCCTGAACCTGTAATAAAAATAGTACGTTTGTTATTGTGTGAAATGAGAATTTGTTTTGCAAGACTTATTATTTGATCACTAAATTCCTCTTGTCTTTTATTTTTAAATTTGTTTTGTTGGGCTATCATCTCAGAGAAACTTTCAAATATTTCTTGCAATTTTTTATACGGATTAAAAGACACATCTGATTTAACATCTTCAAATTTGACATTATCATCAAATTCCAAACCAGGATGATCCAAATAAAAATCTTTTGCACTATAATCAAAATAACATGACACGACAATTGAGATCGCTGTACCTGCGACTAATGCGAGTGTAGTACTTGTTGTTGGAGCCTCCCTTATATTTAATGGATTTTCGCAGTGCTTGTCATCATAATAAATGACAAAATCGCATTTCTTTTTTAGGTATGATGCATTATCTCCAGTTAAAGCAATTGTTATGCACCCTTTCTTTTGAATGTGAGGTAAAATATTTAAAAGTTCACATGTTTTTCCACTATTAGAAATTAGAAATACAAGATCATCTTGTCTTAAACTTGTCAAGTTTTCCGAATTTGCACCTGTCAATTCAATGTATGAACTCCTAATCCCTAAATTATTATAAATGTAAGATAAATTTTTCCCAATTAAATATGATTTCCCAATTCCCACAAAATGTACAATATTTCCACGCTTTTTTGTGAGAACAATCTCTTCAATTATCTTAATATAATCAGAATTATTTATGTTACCTCCTAATTTATTTTTTATTTCCCTACTAAATATCTGTAGAGAAGCATTAAGTTTTGATTTAAGTTCATCTTTTTGTATTTCAAATAAAATTTCTGATTGTGAAGTATTTATTTCATCTTTAAGTATTGTATTTATCAATTTAGCAGATAATGGAGAAGGGGACTTCATATTATCTTCATGTATTCCTTTATTATATTTTTGCAGTTCTGCATCTACAAATTGTACTAAAGAAGATTGATCTGCAGCGTTAATTCCTGTGTAATTTAAAAAACTTGCTTTCCCTTTTTTCAATGACTGGAGTTCCCATTCGTGCATATATCTATGAAAAAGTTTACTAGACACAATTTGTCCATAAACCATTGTTTTGTTATCACCACCATAAACTTTCCGAATTACATTGTAATTCTCATATAAATATTTTTTGTAGGTTTCTTGTATCTTTATTCCATTGGCATCTCTTATTTCATCATGAACAACAAGTTTGCCATCTTCTATATGACCATGCCCGATGCCTAAACCTGTTCCAATTCCCAAATACATTATCTTTGCCTGTTTATTTTCTAATTTAGTCCATAAATTAGGATCACTTTTTTTAATATTTCTAAGTAAACCATAAAATTGAGCCGTACCATCATTGCAAAAATAGAATGTATAATCAGAAATTCCGTAACTCTGAAAAGCTTCATGCATTAACTCGCAAGGACATTGTCCAATTAAAAAGCCTATATCTTTAGCTCCGTCGATTATTTTACCTTGTGAATTATCAAATTTACCAGGATGTCCAATAGCCATCACCTTAATGATTTCATAATTTGAATTATCAAATCGTTTCAATATTGGATAAATATATGAAACAATTGACTCATAGAATTTTTGAGGCTTATCATCCGAAAAAACAGGAGTTGGAAAATCATAACTTTCCAGAATATTATTATTTAATTCACCTGACACATCGAAATGTGCCAAGACAAAATTTATCTTAGTTCCACCCACATCAATTAATGGAAGAATCGGAATTTTTGTTTTATATATGTCTTTAACTTTTTCTTGTATATTATTTAGTTCTCCTTTGGACAATGCATAAGAAGCTCCCAATGAACCTGCATTAAATGAATCCATACCAGATGGGATAATAACAATACTATCATTTTTATCTTTTAATTCACTCTTTATCTTCTTTTTTGCCCACAATGGCAATATTGCTTTTGTATATCCATTAGTTCCTATCGAACCGCCAATAATAAAGTATTTCGTACCCTTAACGATATTTTTTTGATCTTCATTCCATTTGTCATTTTCAATTTTTCCTTGATATATTTCAACTATAAGATTTCCTAAGCTAACACCTACGACTTCAACAATTTTTTTAGCTACAGAAATTGTTTTTTCTGTAGCTTCTGCGCTCAAAGTTTTTTTACTCGTCATATTCTTACAATATAGTTATAAATTAATTAGTTATTTCCTCCACCATTATCATAACTTAAACTCTTACATAGTTATTTCTTTCACAATAGTTGTAATTCCGATAAGCAATACGAAATAAATTTGCTTATATTCATTATTAATTAGGAATCATTTTTTTAGTAAATTAGAGCAAATATCTGCTTTATCTCTATGCTTGCGTCAAGTCACATTATTCGGCAACTATTTATAATAGTCCCGTCCCGTCAAATATGCTATCCGACGACGGACTTGAGTATTCCGATTTGTAATCCGATATAGTTTTTTGCATCCCGGTTAAAACATTTATAGCAACCCCTCTTGCGAAGGGTTGCTACAGGCACACACTATCAACTCTTAACCAGTTTTACGGTCAGGTTATACGGTTTATCGCCGGTAATAATTATCTCGATGGTTTGGGTAGCGTAACCCAGTTTGGTAACGGTTACGGTATATATCCCTATTCCGATGGTTTTGATCTGAAAACCTCCCTTGGCTGCCGTGTTTTTTGCTATCGGTTCGTCGCCCTCCTCTTTTGGCGTTACCGTTACAAGGGCGTTGGGGATGCCGTTGCCGGTTTGGGCATCGAGTACATAGCCTACAAACTCTACCGTTCCGTAAGCGTAGTCGACTTTGCGCGTGGTGAGGTAGTTGGAATAGAATTTAGGCTCCGTTTTGCTTACAATTTTTGTGAGCAGGTCGATATTGTCGATCACTTCATCGGCTGTAGCAAACTCCTTTATCAGTCGCTCGGTACTATCTTTCCGATCCATTCGCTGCTGATGCAAATCGGGAAGATAGTCGGCAAACGAAGTAATCTGCTTATTGTATACAACCTGAGTTTCGGCGGTAAGAGCGTAGGGTGTAAGCGCCGACAGGTTTTCATCGACACTGAGCGAGAGCTTTTTGGCAGTCTGCAACAGTTCGATATCGAGCAATCTTTTCAAATCGCTTTCGGTATACTTCACCGCCCGGAGTAATTCGTCGTTTTTTACAAACGAAGCATAAGCCTGAATCTTTTCCGATATATCGACGATTGCGCCGATCAGATCTTTCTGCAATTGATTCTTTTTGCGCGTCTTTTCGCTTATATCCTGCTTTTGCAGAAGGTCGTCGGCCTGAATCGAGGCGATAATAGCTTCGAGTTGAGCAATATACTCGTTAGCGTTGGGTAACTTGGCCAGCACATCCGGATTACTTTTCAGGAAAGCCAATAGAGCCACATACATTCTCAGTTTTTGCTTTTGGATGTTAGTCATAGCAAAATGTTTTAAGTGTTAAATAATAATTATTTCACAGAAAAAGCATCTCTCCTTGTCAACCGCACCATTCTGTATATCGATACTATCGTTTTCAGATTTATGTTTTTATGACTTGCATTCAGCACATTTCTTTGTTCTGTTGTCGATTCGAACAGCACTTACCTCGTTTCAGGACTTTGTCCGTTTACATTCGTTCTATTTTCACTTTTTCGGACAAATACTTCGCTTTTGGTTACCATGCACCTGTTGCAAATTGTTTTTTTCTCTCTGCAGATCATTTATTTCTCATTGCAGATCATTTATTTCTCTCTACAGATCATTTATTTTTCATTGCAGATGATTTATTTCTCTCTGCAGATCGTTTTTTTCTTTCTGCAGATCATTTATTTCTTTCTGCAGATCATTTATTTCTCTCTGCAGATCATTTTTTTCTCTCTGCAGATCATTTATTTTTCATTGCAGATCATTTATTTCTCTCTGCAGATCGTTTATTTTTCTCTGCAGATTGTTTTTTTCTCGCTACAAATGATTTTGCACACGCTTCAATTTCTTCCGATCGTTGTAGAATAGCTACAGAGCGCTTCTTAAAAGGCTCCGCCCGGATGTCGATCCGGCCTGATAGATACACAACACATCTTACCAAACAGGGCGCATCCCTGCTTCGATAGATTTTGGTTAGTGCATAATAAGTTGGTTAGTTTGGCGGTATGACTGGAGTTGCCGATGTCGAAACAAGCAGTTTTGCTCCGGTCGCTGTATTAATAATTTTATCGATCGGTTATTCATACCAAGTCTCAACGTATGATAACCGCCCGGTACCCTATCCGGTGTCTGCTCTTCCCGCCCGAAACTGAGTTTGCGGGTTAAAAGATCGTTTGCCGGAAGAAAATTGTATGGTCGGGCTGCTTGCCTATAACGATGAATCGCCCTGAAAACGGGGTTTTCCACATCCGAAAGGCTTACCGATTTAATAAAATTTCAGTAGAATCGCAGAGAAGAGCGATTCAACGGCAAAAGGTCGGCATTGGGGATGTTTCGGGCACTTTTCGCAAATAAAACAGGTGGTAATCGTATTGTTTTTCATCAGAATAGCGAAAAACAGCCACTTTTCTTCGTTAAGAATACGATGTCAAAAGTGCTATTTTTTTCGCATAATTCAAATAGTATAATTTAATTTTTTGCTTTATTTAACATTCTAATCTTTGCTATTCTTATTGAATTCGTAAGATCATCCGGCATAAAATTAACCTTATGATATACCGGCTTCGATAATAAATTATATCTTTGCTCCGGGGAAAAATAAGTGCACACCTCCCCTGTTTTCTACGTCTAACAGCCCTTGTTATGTATGTTCTTATTCTGAAATATCTGGCGCCTATCGAAAAAATAGACGCATTGATACCGGCTCACCGGAAGTTTCTCGACAAGTATTATCTGCTCAATAAATTTATCTGTTCGGGGGCGCAGGTTCCCCGAACGGGAGGTATCATCCTGTGCAATGCCGCCGACAAAGAGGAGGCACGGCACATTATCGCCGAAGATCCGTTTTATATCAACCATGCGGCGAAGTACGACATCATAGAGTTCGTTCCGTCGAAATATGCACCCGATTTCGAATCGTTTGTCGTATAGACGGCATATACATAATATCCGTAGTGCGTTTGAGAAAATGGGATCAAATGCTGTTTATGTAGCCGGTTGTGCTTTTACCGTATCGAACTCTTCCGCTTCGCTCGTCCCCTTTTCAAAAAAGGGAGACCATCGACGGCGGAGTTTTAGCGCTATGTCACAATTTATTGCCAAAATAGCAGATTCGTCTCCTCTCAGAAGAAGGGGAGTCACCAGCAGGGGGTAGAGTTCGATACGTATTGCTGTCATTACACTAACATATTATCTTGTTTTGCGGCAATGGAATGCAAAACGAACTGATTTGTTTCCAAATATATCACGGGGTAACTTCAAATACAAAACCACAAATAAAAATGAACACAACAGACAAAAAAATCCAACTGGCTACCGCTACCTTTCAGAGCGGTTACAATTGCGCCCAATCGGTGCTGGCTACTTTTGCTTTCGATTTCGGAATGGATCGCGACACCTTGTTAAAGATGGCAACTCCTTTCGGTTCGGGCATTGCAAAAACGCAGCAAACCTGCGGCGCTGTTACCGGAGCGTTGCTTGCTATCGGTTTGAAGTACGGAAAAGGGTCAAACGGCACGGATAATGACAAAAACTTCTCCTACCAGCTTGCTCAACAGCTGATGGCCCAATTCAAAGAGGAGCATGGTTGCACCAACTGCCTTGCATTAATGGATAACTTAGATATGAACAATCCGAGCGACATTGCTCAAATAAAAGCACGCGACCTGCACAACACCTATTGCGTCAAATATATTCAAACGGCCATAAAACTGACCGACGAGATATTGCAGCAGAAGTAAAACCGCAGCTTGGTTGACCCGGGCGAGGAAATAGAGGCAGTACAAATAGAAGTACGTCCTGCAAAAAAAAGAATAGCGTATTTCAAAATTCGTTATATTTGCAATTACAATAACCCGGGTCTACGATTTATGCCGGCAATTCATTATAATAAACAACTGCTGATTGCAGGGATTATATTCACCCTGCATAATACCGAAGAGGCTTTCGGATTCCGGCAATTCCGGTTCGACGAAAACCCGTTGATGCATATTCCCCGCAACGGAGAGATGACTACGGCAATCGTAATCATCACGCTGCTGGCCTGGATTGCCATCGGATGGATCGCCCTGCAACCGCAGATCAAACCCAAGCGGTTTTTGCTCACCACACTGGTTTCCGTTTTTCTGTTCAACGCCTTTATTCCGCATATTCTCGGAGCAATTTACGTGGGCGGGTACTTTCCGGCGTTGGTTACTGCCGTCATTCTTTACCTGCCCTATACCTATTGGATGTTGCCACGGCTCTACAACGAATTCGGCGACCGCCGATCGTTCTACATCACTGTCGGGCAGGGAATATGCATCGCAATTGCACTAACGGGTTTCAGCCAACTGGCCGGATACTTAATCTACCGACTATGATTCAATTACCGAACTACCAACTGTTGCCCCGAACCGAATTGATACGCATCAAACCGCTTTGGGAGAAACTGAATGAGATTCACTTGCAGGATTCGATCCATTTCAAGGATCACTATTCGTCGTTTACGTTCGAAAAACGGATTATGGCATGGACCTCCCTACCCGACGAACGGGTTTGGATACTGGTGGCCGAAGTAAATGACGAGATTGTAGGCTATATTGTTGCCACGGCTACCGAAGACGGTAAGGGAGAGATCGACTCGCTTTGTGTAGACGAGGCCTGGCAGAGCAAAGGAGTGGGCGAAACACTGGTGCGGGAGAGTATGGCCTGGATGGAGAGCAAAAAGTGCCATCCCATTCGCCTTATCGTCAGCTACGGACACGAATCGGTGATGGGTTTTTACGAAAAGCTGGGGTTTTATCCGCGCGCCACGATTCTGGAGTTGAAACAATAAGTAAAACAAAAGAGACAGAGCGACAACGGCAAACGAAAAGTCAGCTCTTCAATTCCATAGTGAGTTGCCCGATTGAAGAATCGGAATCAATTCCTACTGTGTTGCTATATGCGGTTGCTTTCTCGCCCCCCACACTACGCTCGGGGTTATTCATTGCGAATCCCTACAGAAAAATATTTATCAAAGAAAAATATTTTCCGATATTTCCTGTGGCGTATTTAGAGTAAATGCTCTAAAATGCTATATATTAAAGAATTCATATTTTAGTATTATCTAACCCCTCCGCTTCGCTCGTCCCCTTTATCCAAAGGGGACACCCCTGACGCAAAATTTTATCTCTATTGTATAGTTGACAGTCAGAAGAGCAGGTTAGTCTTCCCTTCAGATGAAGGGAAGTACCCGGAACGGGGGTAGGGTTTGATAAACATAATTGTAATGAAAGCAGTACGTTGTGATATTTGAACCCATTTTCGATCAAAACGAATTGATTTATATCCAAATGCACTACGGGTTATATCTTATTTCTCCGAAAAGAGCCATGCCTCCGACCAGGACGCTTTGCTGATAGTCATAAAACAAAAACGCCCGCATCGATTGCTTTATCAGCGCAAGATGCGGGCGTTTTCAGTATGGGTTTATCAGATCTTTCCGGCGTATTTCTTTTCGCGCAGTTCTTTAATATCTTCGCGGGTAATGTATTCGTCGTACTCCATCTGTTTATCGATAATACCGTGCGGGGTCAGTTCGATAATGCGGTTACAAACGGTTTGCACAAACTGGTGGTCGTGCGACGAGAGCAACACATTGCCTTTGAAATTCTGCAAACAGTTGTTGAAGGCCTGAATCGATTCCATATCGAGGTGGTTGGTAGGAGAATCGAGCACCAGACAGTTGGCATTCTTCAACATCATCTTGGCGATCATGCAGCGCATCTTTTCACCTCCCGAGAGCACCGATGCTTTCTTCAGCACCTCTTCGCCCGAGAACAACATTTTGCCCAGATACCCTTTTATATAGAGTTCGTGCGTATCGTTCGAATAACCGGAGAGCCAGTCTATCAAATTCTGATCGGTTTCAAAGAAGGAGGTATTGTCCATCGGCAGATAAGCCGGCGTGATAGTCACTCCCCAGTTGAAATGTCCCTTATCGGCTTTCAGGTTACCGTCCAGAATTTCGAAGAAAGCAGTCATGGCACGCGGGTCTCGCGACAGGAAGACCACCTTATCGTTCTTTTCGATCATGAAATTGACATCGTCGAACAACACCTCGCCTTCGATGGCTTTAGAGAGTCCCGACACTTCGAGAATCACATTCCCCGGTTCGCGATCGGGTGTAAAGATAATGCCCGGATAACGACGCGACGATGGTTTGATCTCCTCGACGTTGATTTTTTCCAACATCTTCTTACGGCTGGTTGCCTGTTTCGATTTAGAGGCGTTGGCGCTGAAGCGTGCGATAAATTCGAGCAGCTCGGCCCGTTTTTCTTCCGCCTTCTTGTTCTGTTGCGCCTGCTGACGCGAAGCCAACTGGCTCGATTCGTACCAGAAGCTATAGTTACCGGTGTAGATCTCTATTTTTCCGAAGTCGATATCGACCACATGGGTACAAACGGCATCGAGAAAGTGACGGTCGTGCGACACAACCAACACCGTGTTGTTGTAATTGGCTAAATAATCTTCGAGCCACATCACCGTGTCGAGGTCAAGGTCGTTGGTAGGCTCATCGAGCAGCAGGTTGTCGGGGTTTCCGAAGAGCGCGCGGGCAAGCAACACACGCACCTTCTGCTTTCCGCTCAGGTCGCCCATTTTCATTGCCTGAGCATCCTCTTTAATACCCAGTCCGCTCAACAGAGAGGCTGCATCGCTCTCGGCATTCCAGCCTTCGAGTTCGGCAAATTTCTCTTCGAGCTCCGAAGCGCGGATACCGTCGGCATCGGAGAAATCGGCTTTGGCATACAACGCATCTTTCTCGGTCATAATGCTGTAAAGCGTGCTATGACCCTGAATAACCGTATCGAGAGCGGTCAAATCGTCAAACTCGTGGTGATCCTGTTTCAACACCGACAAACGTTCGCCGGGTTGCATCATAATGTTGCCCTTGGTAGCCTGTAAATCGCCACTGATGGCACGAAGAAAAGTAGATTTACCGGCACCGTTTGCACCGATAATACCGTAACAATTGCCGGCAGAGAATTTCAGGTTCACATCCTGAAACAAAACCCTCTTACCGAATTGTACAGCTAGATTGGAAACTGTAATCATTGATTCAATGTAGTCCCTCCCATCCTCCCCTCAAGGGAGGAGAAAGCGACAAAATTTATATGTTCAAAACTAATATCCTATTTATTCACACTACTCATTTGTAATGAGTTCTTAAATTGCCACAAAATCCGATAGATGATTCAGCACTCCTCCCCTTGTGGGGAGGCCGGGTGGGGCTTTCTTACTGTTTCGGTTTGCGTTTCTTAGGTTTGCCGTATTTGATTCGCATCAGTACCACATGACGCACCTTATTATTTACCTTCTTATTTTTATCGCTCTTCTCGTGGAATGCTCCCCCACCCTCCGAAGGCTTGGTGATTTTCAACCGGATGTTTCGGGTAATTTTCTTTTCGAGTTCGTCAGGAGTCAACACATCCGACAGTTCGAGCTCTTCGGGCAGTTCGGGCATCGGAATCCGATACTGCATCAACTCTTCCACGGCCACCTGGCGCTCCTCTTCGGCAGGCGACACCAGCGAAACAGCAGTTCCCTCTTTATCGGCACGCCCCGTACGACCGATCCGATGAATATACAATTCGGGTTCGTCGGGCATATCAAAGTTAATCACGTGCGACACATCGGCAATATCGAGTCCGCGGGCAATCAGATCGGTAGCGATCAGCACCCGGTACGACCCCTCCTGAAAACGTTTTACCGTTTCGAAACGATTATTCTGCGCTTTGTTGGAGTGAATCACCCCGATCTCGTCGGGAAACGCTTCGGAGACACGTTCGTAGATATTGTCCGCCAGTTTTTTGGTCAGGGCAAACACCAGCACGCGTTTGTATTGGTCGTTATGCGAAAGCAAAAGCTTCAGCATATTGATTTTCGAATTGAAATTGGGCAACAGATAGCCGCTTTGCGAAATCTGATCCAGAGGAGTCCCCATCGGAGCCGCTTCTATACGTTCGGGAGCATCGAAAAAGTCATTCATCAGGTTTTCCACCTCATCGGTCATGGTTGCCGAAAAAAGCAAATTCTGACGTTTAACCGGCAACAGATCGAACACCCGCACCAATTGCGGTCGGAATCCAAGATCCATAATTTCGTCCACCTCGTCAATAATCAGCCGCTTCACCGACTTCAGTCGAATCACTCCGCTCAGTGCCAGATCGAGCAGACGACCCGGTGTCGCCACCAACAAATCGACTCCATCTTTCACCAACATCACCTGTTTCGACATATTGACACCACCATACACACCGGCAATGCGGATATTCATGTAGGCCGCCAGTTTCCGGGCCTCTTCCTCCACCTGCAGCACCAGCTCACGAGTCGGAACAAGAATCAAAATCTGAGGATGTTTCTCTTTCGTAAACTTCCACTGGCGCAAACAGGGAAGCAGAAAAGCGATCGTTTTCCCGGTACCCGTTTGGGCAATGCCCACCACATCGCGCCCCGACATGGCCACCGGAAATGCCTTTTCCTGAATGGTCGTAGGATGAATATACCCCGAATCCTCAAGTGCATTGAGTAAAGGTGTATTGAGATTCAATTCGTTAAATGTAGTCATGAGCTATTGTCAATTGGGGTGCAAAGGTAGTGATTTTTACCCGAATTTCAGACACTATATCACGGCAAATGCCTGAATAGCATTTTGATTTACGGATAAAATCCGTTTTTCAACGACTATTCAGGCACCCAACACTATAAGAACGAGTAGATCGGCGACTCTTATCTTTCAATGCGCTGTCAGAAACAACTTATCGGATCACGTACACGTTGCACCCGATAAAAAAGCAAGCTACGCTTAATTTGTTTGTACCCGCACCTCTATCATCACCGGAAAGTGATCGGACGGACATCGAGCCTTAAGCGATTGTTTGTGTGCATCTCCGGACACATTTCCCGATTCGGGCAGATCGACACGATAGGTATCGGTTAAAATGCCATACTTCAACACCGAAAACCGATTTGTAAGAAAAATATGATCGATACGTCCTTTCACTACACCATCAATATCGAACCCGTTGAAGGTACCACGTTGATCGTAGACCAAGGCAGCTTTATCGTACGAATCCTGCAACACACCCGAACTATTCAGCAATTGATAAGAGGGAGAAAACTGATCGACATTGAAATCGCCGCTTAACATAACGGGCATATTTGCAGGTATCGCCTGAATCTTTTTCAGAATCAATTTAGCGCTTTCGGCCCGTGCCACCACTCCAATGTGATCCATGTGCAAATTAAAATAGACAAAGGTAAAACCGGTACTTACCTCTTTGAATTTTCCCCAGCTACAAATACGAATGCAGGCTGCATCCCAACCCAGATTGGGACGGGTCTGATCTTCGGACAACCAAAAATCGCCGTGATCCAACAGTTGAAACTTATCGGTACGATAAAAGATAGCCGAATGCTCTCCTTTTTGTTTGCCGTCATCGCGCGCCACACCGGTATAGGCATAACCGGGCAACAGACTCTTCAAATCCTGCAGCTGCCCATAAAATGCCTCCTGCGTTCCGAAAATATCGAATCCGTGAAACTGCACAAGCCGGGCAATATAAGGAGCCCGTTGCCCCCATCCGTTTCCTTTCACCGAATCTTCGTGATTGGCTTGCCTCAAATTATAGGTAGCCACTGTAAAATCGACCGACGACGCAGCCTCAACCGCTCCGGCACAACCGAAAACAAGCAACAACAGATAAAATATTCTCTTCATAGTGAATAGGTATTATTTCGATTCAAAATATAAAACAACTTTGTCATTCAAACAAACCGGATGGAACTTCTCCCTGACTCGAAGGCATTTGCAGGTCAAGATATTTCAGCACGATTGCGGTAATATCGCGAAGATTCATCTCTTGAATCGTGGCTGCCTCTTTCACTCCGTGTCCCACACACAGAAACCCGGTTTGAATCTCTCTGAAATCGGGATAGTAACCGTGAGTTCCTCCTTTGCCCGAATTGATTGCCTCCCCTTTGTAGCCGTTACCAAACGAGGCCCCGTTCAACGCCGACAAAGCAAAAGAGGCATTGGGATCGGCTCCTATTTTTTTCATTTCGACAGGAGTTATTTCCCGCAAATATCTCTTCTCATCAGGCGACAAACCGGCCAACAGAGCCTTCACCCGGCTCAGCGTTTTTGTATCGCGCTTATCTTTCAAAAAGAGAAAAGCACTTCCTCCTGCGGCATGAAAACGAGCTTTCCATTTTCCATTGGGATTTTCGAGCAAACCCGCCTTCGCCAACCATACATTGGGCTGAACGCTGACAGAAACATCGCCGAAGCCATGATCTCCGGTCACAATCAGCAACGTACTATCTTCGATGCCGGCATCACGAATCGCTTTGCGTATAATACCTACGCTTTCGTCGGCATCTTCAATGGCTCTTTCGACCACACTACCGTGCCGACCGGCCATGTGCTCAAAATGGTCGACTGAAAAGAGATGAATGGTCATAAAATTCGGACGATACCGGCCAATAGCCCACGCCGCGATTCTTGCAGAGTTCTGATCTTTGCCTAAATCGGGCAAATCGGCCGTATGAAACAGCTCATTTTTCAACGTATCTATTATTCCTTCCGGATAAGCATACTGTGCAACAAGATTACTCCGACCACCGATATCCGGTATATTGAACAATACCGGCGCTTCGGCTGATACAGGCCAGTTAAGCGACGTAACTCTCAGTCCGGCATCCTTGGCTGTCTGCCATAACGTAGGAGCTGTAATTTGGCTGAAATCCCAGTATATTTTTCCGCTTACACTATCCGGTTCAAACATTCCATTGTAAAAAACACCATGGCTTGCAGGCTGCACACCCGTAACAATAGTGGTGTGTGAAGGATAAGTGATGGACGGAAAAACGCTGTTCACGCCATAAGCCGAGGCACCTTCCGAAACCATTTTGTGCAGATTCGGTGTTTGCCACTCTTTTTCAAGATAAAAATCAGGCCGAAAACCATCGATGGTAATCAGGATAACATGCTTCTCATTCGCGGCATGCGCACAAATACCGGACAATGCAACACAAGCCAGTGCAATAAATACTATTTTTTTCATCTGCATTATTTTAACGGAAGAGAAGAACCCGATTCTCTCAAAAGAATCGAGCTCCTCTTCCCCAATTGTATTTTATCGGTTTATCACCAGTTCGGATTTTGTGTCAGGTTCGGATTTTTGGTAATGGCAGTCGTTGGAATCGGGTAATAATATTGCCGTCCGTCGGGATACCAGTATCTGTCACCTGCAAAAATGATGTTTCCATACGTACCATTACTTAAAGTGATACCCACGGAACCATCCACATTAATTGCGGTGCAAGTAGCAGGCAGACCAGAAGGTTTGTTGGCCGTTCCATTGTAGAATAAAACATCCGTTGTGCCATCTCCGTCAAGATCAATTTGGGTATTCAATGCCGGCACATATATGCCATCCCATGTTACAGTCATCAAATCGCCCAGTTTCCATCTTTTCAGATCGGTAAAACGAAATCCTTCGAGAGCCAGTTCGATAGAACGTTCGCGACGCACTTCCAAAATAACAGGATCGGACACGGCAGAAAAGTAATTGGCTTGCAGATAGCCGTCAACCGCTGTGGGTTTGGCCGTTAATCCGCCGGTAATGCCCGCCCTCGAACGCAAAGCGCCTACGGTTGCATTCCAATCGGCATCGGTCAAAGTTCCCAATTCGGCTTTGGCTTCGGCATAATTCAACAACACTTCGGCATAACGAATCAAAGGAATACTGTTGGTATTCAATTGTCCATTGTCGTAGGACATTCCATCCAAACAATATTTAATGGGTTGATAGCCGGTGTACACATAACTTGCAAAGTTTGGTGCTGCGGCGTTACCATCACGTTTGTAACCCGGTGTACGAATGGTTTGTGCCAGACGGGCATCCCGGTTCTGACATTCATCATAAAATCCCAAAGTAGCATAATTTGCCTTGTCGGTAAAAGGAGTGCCGTCGCTGTTCAAAAACGTATTGACAAACCGCTTGGTCATGCTCCATCTCGGACCGTACGTACTGGAGGTCCACCACCAGTTAGCCGAACTGAAAATAGAAGCATTCGAATTGAATGCAACGGCCAGGATCACTTCGGTCGTAACCGGAGAGTTGGAGGTAAAAAGGGTACGGAAAGAGGCGGCCGTTCCGGCAGCAGTATACAATTTATATCCTCCGTTATCCATCAGATATTTTGCCGAAGTAGCAGCCAATTGCAAATAATTGGCTGCAGAACTTGTCAGTCCCAACTCGGTATGGTATTTTTCGAACGTACCCTCAAACAAGCAGATGCGCGATTTCAACGCATAGGCTGTCCATTTTGAAATCAAGGTTCCGTCGCCAGCCGATTCGGTTATGTTATTACATGCAAAATCAAGATCTTCGATCACATGTTGCATCACAGTCGTACGAGAATCGCGTTTGGCATACAGAGTCGGATCGTCTACCGACAGTGCTTTATCAATCCATGGCACATCGCCGAAACGAACCACCATATTGTAGTAAAACCATGCTCTGAAGAACCGGGCAATACCGATGTAGTTGTTTCTCACACTTTCGCTCACGCTTTGGTTGGTACAATTCTGAATAAAATAGTTGATATTTCGCAAACTCGTCCAGCTCCATCCGGTACTTACGGCTGCCGAATAGGCCCCTTTTTTGATAAAGGCATCGATACTATTAACGGCGCCATAGTCTGCCATGGCATCTTGTGCATAGGCCGATCCGCCATCCGGTAAATTGTTGTAGAAGGAATAGGTATAGGTTTTCAATCCCGATTCCGTACCAAAAATCAACTTTGACGAGACCGAAGCCTGCGGATCTTCCGTCAGGTTACACGATACCAAAAGGGTACAAAGCAACATTAAAGGAAATAGTATCTTTTTCATCCGGAAATAATTGTTTTTTAAAAGTCGGATGGAACTCGCATTCCGATTTTCATCCGTGTTTTTATAGAAGCATGCTCGTTTCATAATCAATACAAATTAAAAAGTTAGTGAAGCGCCGAAACTATAGGTTCTAAGCGTAGGATAATTCATGCCATCGCCCGATGTTCCGCTTGTTAAATCTTTATCCGATCCATAAATGTTGGCTACATCAATATCTCGTGTCCATTTGTACAAGGGAGAAAAGCAAAGGAGATTTTCTCCCGAAACATAGATGCGGAAACTTTGAATTTTTAAAGGCGCAATCAACTGTTTGGGAAGATTGTATCCCAATTGCAGATTTTTCAAACGGCAGTAGGCCACATTTTGCAAATAGCGATCGTTCGAGAAACCGCCTCTGGCAATCATATTATTGTAACCGACATAACGGGGAAGATAGGCATTGGGATTGTCGGCAGACCAGATATTGCCTAACTGCCACGTCGGAATATTATTATAGGGTCGGTTGTATTGTCCCCAAAAAATACATTCACTGCTCGGATACCAATCCTGATGCCCGACACCTTGAATAAATGCCGAAATAAAAAGATTGTTCCAGTCGGCACTTAGGGTAAAGCTATAGGTATAACGGGGAGTGGTATTTCCGATAACCTTCAAATCGCCGTGATTAGAGAGTGTATTGGTGCCATAATCAATCACCCCGCTATGATCCAGATCTCCAAATTTCACATCGCCGGGATGCATCAATCCGTCAGAAGAGGCATAAAGCAGTTTTTGAGTTGCATGATTATTGATATCTGCCTGATCTGTGAAAAGACCTTCTACGTGATAGCCCCAAATTTCGCCCACCGTTTCGCCGGCATAATAATCCGTCAAACTTCCGGTTGCGTTGTTGTATTTATCAATTTTGGACAAGTAGTCGGACAGCGTGCCTTTAATTTGGTAATTAAAGGGTTTACCTGCCAGTCGGAAGTTATCGGCATACGTCAACGTGATCTCCCATCCGCGTGTGGTCAAGTCGGCATAATTCCCTTTGGGAGAGTCTGCCCCGAATACATCGGGAAGCGTCGGTCCTGTTGTGTACATATTTTTCGTTTTCCGAACATAGGCATCACCTGTGAAATGTAAGCGATTACTCAACATTCCCATATCAAGACCCACATTAGCTGTAGTGGCAGTTTCCCAAGTCAATCCGTTAGGGATAACGGCCGGAGCGCTTGTAATTTGGTTGTTGACCCCATTCAACATTCTTCCCGATGCACTGATATTCAACAACTCTTCATAACTGTACGGATTAATATTTCCATTACCCAGAGAACCGAAAGAGCCTCTGATTTTCAAATCGGAAATCAGTTTCGGATTGACATGCCAAAACGGCTCTTCCGAGACCCTCCATCCTGCCGATGCAGAAGGGAAAAATCCCCACTGCTGGCTGGTCGGGAATTTCGAAGAACCATCGTAACGGCTATTAAACTCAAACAGGTAGCGATCTGCATACGAATAGTTGACACGCGAGAAGAGTCCGATAGTGCGCCATTGGGTATAACTGCCGGAAGTTGTGTATGTCTGACCCAACGCCAGATTGATATTCGTAACATTTTCCGTCAACAAACCGTTACGTTGCGTGGAGCTACCGTTGAAGGTTTGCTCTTCGTAGTTATAGCCCACCATCGCTTTGATTGCATGCTTCTGCGCTATTTTTGCCGAAAAGTCGGTATAAATATTACCGGCTAAATAATCGTATCGCTGATTGGTTACCTGAATATCGTTATAACTGGCACTCAAATAACTGGTCACACCCGGAGAGGTGCTGTAGGGCACCGGCACCCTTATTTGGGTAGCCTTATTATCCGTAATACGGAAAGTAAAGTCGCCGTTAACATGCAATTGATCCTTCAAGAAAGATACTGTTGCCGAAGTCGTATTTTTAAGAATACGGTTATCGGTATTTATTCCGTTTTTCCCATAAAAGAAATCGCCGACCGTATATGCTGCCGAGTAGGTCAATGAACCGTCAGGATTGAATAACGGGCTACTCGGATGACCTTCGTCTGCAATATTACGCCAGATGGAACCACCTTCGCCGACATTGATAGGATTGTGATACAACAGTTTTGAAAAATCGGTATTGTTCGTAACCTTCAGCCAATCGTTAACCTGCAAAGATTCTTTTGCCCGCAAATTATAGGTTTTATATTTGTCCGAATTGTATCGAAATAACCCGTCGTACCCATAATAACGTCCTGATAAATAGTAGTCGAACTTACCCGAGCTACCATTAATAGAAATATTGTGGTCTTGTGCGAAAGTGGAGGTTTTGTACAAATCTTTATAATAGTTTTCGTTGCCATAATAGACATAGGTGCCGTTTATCACCTCATAATTTTTTGTATTTCCAGCATCCTTTCGTGCTTTGAAATCGCTCAACCAAGCGGTCGAAAAAATTTGTGTTTTGTTCAATTTGGCCGGAGTTGCATTTCTTGCATTGTAATACGCTTCATAAAACATGGACGCATAGGTATATCCATCCGCTACAATGTCCGGGACATTGATCGGTTGACCGAATGTTGTATTTACGGTATAGTTGACCGATGTCTTTCCCTGTTTCGCATTTTTGGTAGTGATTAAAACCACACCGAATGTCCCGCGCGATCCATAGATAGCGGCTGAAGCTGCATCCTTTAAAACCGACACAGATTCAATATCGTTCGGATTTAGCATCGAGGGATCGCCTTCGGCACCGTCGATCAATACCAATGCGCTACCACCCTGCCCGATAGAACTTAATCCACGCAAATTATAACTTGCCGTACGCGTGGGTTTCCCGTCGCCAAGTGTAATATTAAGGTTCGGAACAGCTCCCTGTAAAGATTGCGTTACATTGGACAGAGACCGATTGGCAAATACCTTCTCCGATACTTGATCGACAGCTCCTGTAAGATTTGCTTTCTTCTGGCTGCCATATCCCACAACAACCACCTCATCCAAGTTTTCGGCATTACTGTCCAACACCACATTAATTTCCGTATTATTACCGATCTTTACATCTACCGGATTGTATCCGATAAACGAAACGCGGATAATAGCACCCTCCGGCACATCCAAAGCATAACGTCCATTAGCATCCGTAATCGACCCTTTGCCCGAGCCTTTAATGACTACATTGGCTCCAATCACCGGCTCTCCGTTTACATCCTTCACAACGCCGTGAATTTTCTTCATCTGCTCTACCGATGCTACTCTTTCTGCATCGGAGGAGTAGCCATTTTTGGCGAAAGCAGGTAACCCGAAAGTAAAGATGCTTAAGCATAACATTACCGTTCCCTTCCTGCAACACCAACGTCTCATCAATAGTCCTTTTTTGATCATCATTGCAATTTAATTTTGATAGATTAAAACATTACACAATATTCCACACCTTTGAATAGCACTGCGAAGGTGGACTATTTATGTTACGAATATCCTACATTTATTGTACAATTTTAATGCACTTTGATGATATTTTCAATATTCAGAACATCCATACAACTAAATCGAAAGAGTCTCTTTATGTTTTTATAAAATTCTATTTATTAATAATTTAATCATATATTCATTTGAAAACCGATAAGACTAGCTCTCTTGTATTTTGAACATTTCACCTTCAAAACACCAAATCATTTAACAAACAAATCCTAACCTTTGAACCATAAAAACGATAAATCACCGCACGATCATCTGATTCTGAATTCCGTTATTTTTGTCACACCCTGCTTACCGTTTTGTTATACCGGGTGGGGGGGGCTTCTGTTATTACTGGTTATTCATAACGGATGGCGGCTATTTCAGAAAAACAACGATAGGGTATGACTCAAAAAAAGCCGCAGCATTTCACAATGCTGCGGCTCCATTCTAATCACAAGTGAAACTATGATCCTATGTATCTATAGAGTGATTTCGAATATATTTTAGTGTAAAGAAAAAATAGCGATCAAACATTTTCAATGGATCTATGCATTCATCTACATTGGTCCATTGCTTCGCTATTTTCCGCTACGACTCTGCTCTTCGCTCGAAGCAGTTGAACGGTCGGAACGGGTTTTGAATGTATCTTTTCCGAATCGATAGGTAAACGAAACATTCAGCGTGCGGCTATCCCAACGGTTGTGCACCTGAAAATCGACATTGCTGTATTTTGCATATCCACCACCTTTGTTGGTATTGAAAATATCGTCTACCGAAAGTTTCAGAGTCCCCTGTTTATTGAAAAGACTTTTCTGAACACCCAGATCGACGGAGTACTGATCGTAGATGATAAAGTTGCCCCTGAGTTGTTTCGAACGGTAGCGCCCCGACAGTTCCATGCTGATGTCGCAAGGCAAGGTAAAGCTTTGGGTCGTATTGCCGGTATGGCTCCAGCGTTTGAATGTATCCCCTTCCGAATCGTTCGACGTTACCGATTTATACATTACAGTTGCCGTTGCATTGAAGTGCCACCATTTGGTAACATCCAGTTGAACCGTCTGTGACGCATTCAAATCGATCGATTTGCCCAGGTTTTCTTTGGTCTGAAACATCACTTTGGTAACATCGTTCTGTTTGATCACATCGGTAAAGAGATCTTTGGTACGGTTCATTCCGATCGAAGTAATGAATTTACTCTTGTAGGTATAGTTCAAGCCTAACGAATGGGTAAACTGCGGATGCAGGAAGGGATTTCCCTGACTGTACGTATACTGATCGAGCATCCACATAAACGGATTCAGAACATGGTAGCTGGGACGACCAATGCGGTAACTGTAGTTGAAACCCAATTGATTATTATCGTTCAAATCCCGTTTTACGAACAACGAAGGGAACAAATCGGTGTAGTGTTTCGTATCCACCCGATCCATCGACTTCGAATCGCCTTTCGAGTTGGTATTTTCGGCACGCAAACCCAATTGTATCGAAGTTTTGCCAAACTGTCCCTTAGCACTGATGTAAGCAGCATTGATATTTTCGTTGTAAATAAACTGATCGTGCGGTTTCAAACCGGTATTCCATACCAAATTGGTAGGATCGACCACTGTGAAATCGGCTTGACTGTTGTTGTTGACAAAACTGGTTTTCAATCCTGCTTCAATCGAAAGCTTCTTATTAAAGGGATGCACGTAATCGGTTTTGGCTGTAAAAATATCAATGGTACCCGGCTGATAACCCGAAATTACCGAATTGATCTGCATATCGTTCCCATTTCCATCGAAATAGCTGCCGTTCTGATTGCTGGATGAACGGAATTTAAAGCGTGCATAGTCGGCATCAACGGTCAGCGAACGTCCGGTACTGTCTATATCCCATTTGTAGTTGGCATTGAAGGTGATGTTACTCCAGTGATTACTTTCGGACGAGCGGGTGTGCAATGCCGAATCGAGTTGCATGGAACTGTTTAAAAAAGAGGTTACGGAATTCGAATTATAGCGATTGAAGCCACTGTTGCCGCGAGCCATCACACTTATAACCTGTTTCTTTGAGAGGTAATAATCGGCTCCCACCTTGAAGTTATAACCGTTCCCATGGTAGTTGCCTCGTGTATTAATTTGCTGCACAGCACCAACATAAGGACCTGTCACATAATTACGGGTAGCATCCGTCGAATCCCATCCGCGCCATTCGTAGAACGAATAGTTACCGTACACATTGAGTTTCCCGAAATTCATATTCAAGTCAATACCTGCATTTTCGCCCAGTTTACCGCTATAATTGCCTCCGGTGAAGACACTGCCGTTGAAACCGGTACGTTTGTTGTGCTTTGTCTTGATGTTGATAATCCCCGAATTACCTTCGGCATCGTAGCGTGAAGAGGGGTTTTCAATCACTTCGATCCGTTCGATATCTTTGCCCTGCATCCCTTTCAGGAGAGTTGCCAACTGATCGGCCGAAACGTAAGTCGGTTTATCGTCGATCATCACCTTCACACCTTCTTTGCCTTTCAGACTGATGTTGTTATTGTTATCTACGGTAACGCCCGGTGTTTTCTTCAAAATATCCAGCACATTCTCCGAAGCGGTAGTAATGGAAGCTTCGGGATTGATAACCATCTTATCGGCCTGTTGTTCGATGAATTTACGCTTTGCAACCACAGTAGCCTCTTTCAGTTGTTGCGTATTTTCTTCCAAAACCACCTCTTTCCGAATCTCTTTTTTACCATTTATTGCAAACTGCTCGGTCTCATATTTTTTATACCCAACCATTGTAACCGATAAAATATACGTTCCATCGTGTACTTTGTCAATGACAAATTCGCCGTTACTGCTACTTTCGCTACCCTTTATGGGCAATTTGGTTTTTGCATTGACAAGAGCCGCAGTTGCAAATTCAACCGGACGATGATTCTGATCCAGGATCCGGCCTTTTACGGTTCCATCTGCTTTTGCTATCCCTACGCAGATTATTGCCATGAGCATTACACTTGCAATTCGTTGCAAACAAATCTTAGTTGCCATAAAAATTCCAATTTATTTTTTTGTGTGTTATTCGCTGTTCGAATGATCGAGTAACGGATCCGAAATTACCCTTTCATTCTTGTTTGTCTGTTAGACGTAAGCGGCTATTCGTTTGGATGAGCGTTATATTTTTTTTATATTTAGATTCATTTGATATTTATTCCGGACGAACCTTACCCGTGCCATGTTTACTGACATGCTTCACTGCCGGATTACCTTTGTAGGTAATGTTGCCGGTGCCATGAGCATCGATTGAGATCACTTTATCGGCACATAACGTTACATTACCTACGCCAGAAAGATGTGCAGAAAGAGTTCCGGCTTTCAAATCGCCAGCACGAAGATTTCCTGTGGCCGAATTATAAATATCGGCGCTACCCGTTTCGCCAGCCAGATTCACATTGCCCACAGCTGAAAGATGACATTCAAATCCGGTACAATCCAGATCAAGCGAAATATTACCGGCTGCAGAAGCAGTAATCTTCAACGACTTGGATCTCAGCGCATTTTTAGTTCTGATATTACCGACAGTCTTAAAATAAGCGCTGTTCAACTTTCGAACAGTAACATAAATATCTAATTTTCCACGCCCGCTATGCAATCCTTTTGATGTTATCGTAAGTTTATTGCCCTCATTGGTTACCGCAATGTAATCAGACACGTCGCGATCCGACTCTATCCGCATTGCCTCTTTATTTCCCTGAACCAGATAAACATTGCCAACCGTACGCACCTCCAGATCGGAAAAGACGCCTACCGGAATCTCTTTTACCACATCGGCTGCCCGAAGAGCGACCGGCACGATCAACAGACAGATTAACCCTACCACTATTTTTTTCATCCTGTTTTTGTTTTTGATTGTTTATAAAGATGTTTATTGAGCCAAAACACTACCGACACCCTCTTTATGAATATCGGTCTTTCCGGGATGGCCTTTATATATGACTTTCCCAATGCCACTAGATTTAATCGTAATTGCGTCGGAAGCATACACTTCGACATTGCCCACTCCACTGAAACGAACATCGGCTTCGCTGGCCAGCAGGTTGGTTAGCTGTACACGACCCACACCTTTGGCATCGAGCATCAGCTTGGATGCCTTACCCTTAGCCTCAAATAGGCCCACTCCTGCAAAATGAACGTTCAGCAATTTACACTGTAGCGCAATGGATGCCCTACCGACCGATTCCATTGAAAAATCAAGTGTATCAGTTTTCAGTTCATTGGTACACGTCACAGCCCCCACATCATTAAAGCGAATCGATTTCAAATGATTCACCGTGATGTAGATATTCATTTCCGAACGATCTCTTCGGCTAAAATCGACCATGGAAGTAATAGTTAACTTATCGCCTTCGTTCTCAAGTTCAACCTGACTGAAGGTTGTGGTATCCGTCTCAATCCGAACACTTTCGGTATCTCCCTGAGTAAAAAATATATTCCCGACTCCCTTCAGCTCAATTGCATTGAAAGAACGAACCGGAAAATCTTTCGAAACAAGACTGGCTGCCGACAAGCTATAGCAGGAAAAGAACGCGAACAACGCACACGTAAGGATTTTAACAGGATAATAGTTCATTGTAATTTGATTTTAGAAATTAAACGCCTCGTCGCTCTGTTTCCGAACCCGACGACATATAGATGACGAACCCGACACAAAAACATAACATTGGTTTTGATTTTTATTTTTGCTTTAAAATTTCGGGTTCGATTTATTTCATATCTTTGTACCATATAGTTTGCATCGGCTGATTGATGGTTTTTCGTTGCACACAGACTAGAAAGTTCGAGGTTGTTTATGAGAAAAAGATTGTTCGTCACTCGTCTCTTTACTCTGATTCTCTTTGTCATAGGAATCAATCACACGCTTTCTGCTCAAAAGTTACAAGGAACAACTATTCTTGAAGGTCGGGTAGTCGATGCACAAACGAACGAAGGAGTTGCTTTTGCCACATTGCTTTCTCTTCGTTCCGGAGACGGAGCCATCACCGACGAAAACGGCAGATTTTCGCTCAAAACTATCCATTCCACAGAAAAAATCAAATTATCCTGCGTCGGATACAAAACCGACACTGTACTTTATCGCAAAGGCACGTCCAATTTGCTTATCATCAAACTAAAGCCAAAAGTACAGCAACTTCAGGAAGTAGTGATAAAACCCACCAAGAAACGATATAAAAACAAAGGCAATCCGGCTGTCGAACTGATTGAGAAAGTTATTGCCCACAAATCGGACAATCGACAAGGAAACTGGCAATTTCTCGAAAACAGAAAATACGAGAAGATTATCTTCGGACTCAGTAATTACACCTCCAAATTTCGTCTGGACAATACACCGAAAAGTTTTCATTTTCTTTTCAATCATACCGATACCCTCTCCATAAAAGGTAAAAAATTATTGCCACTTTACATTCAGGAGAAACTATCGGACAACTACTTTTGCAAATCGCCCGCGCATGCAAAAGAGGTGGTAAAAGCAACCAAAACGGTTGACTACGGGAAATATTTCAGCATGGAGGGCATTTCCGTCTATCTGAAAAACATTTACGAGACCATCGATTTGTACGATAACAACATCAGCTTCCTGACCAATCAGTTTGTAAGCCCCATTGCCAACGCCGCGCCAACGTTCTATAAATATTTCATTATGGATACGGTACAGTTGGAAAACGTGCGTTGCGTACGGCTCTATTTTTCGCCCCGCAACAAGACCGACATGCTCTTCCAGGGCGACCTTTACATCACACTGGACAGTTGCTACGCCGTTAAACAAGCCGATTTTTCGGTCAACCGGGAGATCAACCTTAACTGGGTAAAAGAGGCAAATATCAATTTGCTATACAAAAAAGAGGACAAACAAGGCTGGCTTTTAGAGTCGGACAAAGTGGTCATTGACTTCGGATTGGCAAAAACCGAACTGGGCGTGTACGGGCAACGAACCACCACATACAACAACTACAAAATCAACACTCCGCGCGACGAAGCGTTTTTCAAAAAAACAATCGTAGAAAACGACAGTGCGACACAACACCCCGACAGTTACTGGCTTGCCAACCGTCCACAACCACTCTCGTTTCCCGAACAAGGAATCTACACCATGATCGATAGTCTGAAACAAGTGCCTACCTTCAAACGTTCGATGGATTTGGTCTATCTTCTGCTCTACGGGTACAAATCGTTCGGACCCATTGCTATCGGATCTATTTACAACTTCGTGGGCTACAACCCGGTCGAAGGCTATCGCTTCCAGTTCGGAGGAAAAACCACCAGCCAGTTCAGCGAACACCTCTACCTTGCGGGCTACGGGGCTTACGGCTTAAACGATAAAACATGGAAATATTCGTTTACCGGAGCCATCGGCCTCAACTCGAAGAGCATCTTTCGATTCCCAGCCAATTACCTGAAGTTCAGCTATCAGTACGATGCAAAAACGCCCGGAAACGAAATGTCGCTCACACAGAATTACAACTTCATAGCCGCACTGACCTGGGGAAATTACGACAAATTCTTCTATAACCGAATTCTACAAATCGAACATTTGCACGAGTATCCGAGCCATTTCTCCTACACACTGGGCTTCCAGTACGCACAAGAGACCCCTCGTGGAATGCTCTATTTCAACTATTCGGACTATAGTTTACAGCGAAACGACAAAAAGTATCTCCCCATTTCGGAATTCTATTGCAAACTACGGTTTGCCCCTCACGAGAAATATTACCAGGAACAGATGAGCCGGTTCTCCATGCCAACAAGCTACCCGATTCTGGAATTGGAGTATAAAATCGGGAACAAGAAATTTGGAAGCGACTACAACTACCAGAAGCTTCGGTTCTCTGCATTCAAGCGATTCAAGTTGTCGGTACTGGGATATTCGGATATCACGCTGGAGGGAGCGAAGCTATTTGGAACGGCACCATACCCCTTGCTATTCATCCATCAGGCGACACAAAATTATCTTTTTGACGACACGAAATACAACCTGATGAATTTCCTCGAATTCGTCAGCGACCGTTATGCCTCACTAAGTATCGATCACAATTTCAACGGTTTCTTTCTGAACAAGATTCCTTTGTTCAAAAAACTGAACTGGCGAGAGGCCGTGACCTGCAAAGTGCTGTACGGGGATGTTGGTTCCCGCAACAATCCGGTGTACAACGATCATCTCTTTCGCTTCCCCGAAAACAGCGATGGCAGCGCCGCCACACACAAACTGGGTCGCACACCCTACGTGGAAGTAAGCGCCGGAATCGGTAATATTTTACGTATCTTTCGCATCGATTTTGTCAAACGACTGACCTATCTCGACGATCCCGACATCTCCGATTTCGGCATACGTGCCAGCTTCAAAATGGACTTTTAGTACGCGGTACTCAGTTTACAGTACTCGGAGAATCGGAATTTGGAATATTGGAATGAAAGGTCAGCGAAACTAAATTTGGAATTGACGGGTCTTTGTTCTTTATTCTTTGCTCTTTGTTCTAAAAAATGAAACATCAGAAAACAAACGCGGCACGAATCCTGGACCGCATGGGAATCACATACGAATTAGTCGCTTACGAGGTAGACGAGAACGACCTGAGCGCGGTGCATGTTGCCGCACAACTTGGCCAGAATGTGGAACAGGTATTCAAAACCATTCTTCTAAGGGGGGATCGCAACGGAGTATTCGTCTGTATTGTACCCGGTGCCGAAGAGGTAAATCTGAAACTGGCGGCTTCTGTTTCGGGCAATAAGAAAGCGGAAACAATTGCCATGAAGGAACTGCTTCCGCTTACAGGTTATATCCGGGGTGGCTGTTCTCCGCTCGGGATGAAAAAGCCCTACCCTATCTTTCTACACTCGTCAGCCGCTCAATTTTCGTTTATCTATATCAGCGCCGGACAACGTGGCTTGCAACTCAAACTTGCACCGGCCGATCTGATAAAAGCCGTAAATGCGACGGTTACCAATTTAGTTTAATCGAACTTTACAATCTATTCGTCCTGATGCGCATCCCTGTATTCACGGGGTGTCACGTCAAATTCCGCTTTGAAACAACTACTGAAATATTTAGGGTTGTTAAACCCTAAGGCATACGCAATTTCAGAAATAGGATCGTTGGTACTTACCAACATTTCGCAAGCATGTTTCAATCTCACATTACGGATAAATTCACCGGGAGAAAGATCGGTCAATGCCTTCAGTTTACGGTGTAGTGTCGATTTGGAGCTGTTCATGGCATCGGCAAAGCGATCGAAATCGAGGTTGAAATCAGACATGTGTTGTTCTACCACCTGCACAGCCTTTTTCAGAAATTCTTCATCCAAAGAACCGTAATGCATGGCCGAAATATTGACTTCTTTATTTTTCCGAAAATCTCTGACATTCTGTTTTTTTCGATTGACAAGATTATTTACACGAGCCTCCAGCACCTTCAGATCGAACGGTTTGGGCATATATGCATCGGCTCCTGCATTGAAATAATCGACCTGATCGTCGGCGGAACTTTTTGCCGTAAGCAGCAAAATATCTATATGACTTATCGCAAGATCCGATTTCACAGTCCGGCACAGTGTCAATCCATCCATTTCAGGCATCATTACATCTGAAATAATCAGATCGATAGGATGCTCTTTGATGATATTTAACGCATGCAATCCATTGGTGGCGCTACGCACGTTAAACCTGTCGCACAAATGATCGACAACAATCTGATTGAGTTCTTTGTTGTCTTCCACCACCAGAATATTGTAGGAAGCATGCTCGGTCCGTTCTATCGCGGCAGGTTCATTCTCGCCGGTTACCGCTTCAAAAGTCGGAACCTGCGGTGAAACTTCAGTATCCTCCGTTGAAAACTCTTCTTCGGTAAAAGCATCCTCCGACACCGGGATTTCGAATGAAAAAGTAGTACCTTCGTGTAGCTTACTCACCACATTGATCTCACCCTTATGAATTTGTAGCAGATCGCGCACCAGCGACAAACCGATGCCATTGCTCTGACTTTGATCGGATGAATTGCTAATATAAAACCGGGAGAAAATATGGGGTAAATCTTTTTCGTGTATTCCTTCGCCGGTATCGCTTACTGCCAGTTGTAAAAAAGTCAATCCTTCCTGAGTCGGAAAATTCATCTTTACAATAATGCTTCCACCCGAGGGTGTAAATTTAAACGCATTGGACAAGAGGTTATAGAGCACTTTATCCAGCTTATCGGGATCGAACCAGGCAGTAAAATTATCGAACGGACTCTCTACTGCAAACGAAATATTCTTCTCCTTAATAAGCGGCTGAAAGTTGGTGCAGCACACTTCGCGCACAAATAATACCACATCACCCTTCTTTACTTTCAACTTCATGTTGCCGGTATCAATTTTCCGGAAGGCCAGAATTTGCTTAATCAGGCGACGAAGCCGATTCACATTATTCCGGATCAACTCTATCTGATTCCTTTCCGACGATGATTTGGACTGCATTTCGTCTGTCAACAGAGAAATAATGGTCAATGGCGTCAACAAATCGTGTGAAATATTGGTAAAGTAGCGAAGCTTGGTCTGGGCCAGTTCTTCCGACTTTTCTTTTTCAATGCGCGAAATACGCAATTCATTCCGCAACCGCATTCTATTGAACAAAAACCATGCAATGCCTCCGGCAATAATCAAATAGAAAAGATAGGCCCACCAGGTCTGATAAAAAGGAGGTTTTTTGACAATTGTAAGTGAAGTAACCTCATTACCCCAAAGTCCATTCTCATCAGTAGCCTTTACCTCAAGAACATAATGCCCGGCGGGGAGATGGGTATAATTCACATAGCGACGGTTATTTCCTAAATAAACCCAATCATTATCAACACCAATAAGCCTATAGGCATACTGAATTTTATCTGCCGACGAATAATTCAGCGAAGAGAATTCAAAACTCACATTATCACTATTTGATTCCAAAATCAATTTATTGCTCTTGGAATCAAAATAGGATTTTTTTTCACCATCAAAAATCGATTGATTATTTACATCAATATTCGTAATCCTGACTTTAGAATAGGACACTTGACGCTGGTTTGTAATCGTCGGAGTAAACAAACAAAACCCTTTATTACCTCCAAAAATTATTTGCCCATTTTTCAATTTAGCGCTTGCATTTTTAGAGAAAGAAGTAATCTTGATGCCATCAGAAGAAGTATAATATGTAAACACATGGTTTGCTGGATTATAACGAATTATTTTTTTTACAGTAGAAATCCACAGAAACCCATAATCATCTTCTATCATATCTAATATGGCATTCTCAGTAATACCATATTTATAACTCACATCTTCAATACGCTTATTTGCTGTATGATACAAATAAATACTACCTTCTCTCGTTCCAATGTAAACATTGCCATATTTGCTACAACACAACGTTTGAACAGAATTGCTTTGCAATTTACCGGACTTTTCACTGAAGTTCGTAATATGAGATATCGAATGGTTCTCTTTGTTTATTTGAAGATTAAATGCTCCTTGCTTCTCTGTTCCTAGCCATATATTACCATTTTTATCGCCTGTAATGCTAATTATATTGAAAATTTTATTACTAATCAGAGAAATTTTTCCTTCCGGAGAGCGCTTATAGAGTCCCTGATCAAACCCGATCCACATATTGCCAAAAACATCTTCAAAAAGACAATTCAGAGCCGAATGGTTGGCCGGATCGACCCTAATCGTTTCAACATTTTTAAAGTTATCTTTATTTTGATCGGAAATTAGATAAATATTATTCTCCTCTTCTTTCACTATCCACACTTGCTTTTGCTTCTCTGCATGATATATCATTTGAATATTGGGTTTTCCTTGAAACAGAGAATTGGGAGCTTGTATCAACTTTCCTGTTTTTACATTCAGTACATAAAGTCCCAGCCTATCGATCACCAAATAAATTTGCCCATCAGAAGATTCACACAAATGATATACATTTGGTGGGAATCCCAATTTTTTGGTTAGAGGCGCCAACGAATTGATTTGGAAAGAATTCTTATTGAAATCAAGCATATAAATACCCTCTCCAACAGAGCCCAACCATAAACTTCCGTTATGATCGTCAACTATTTGATGGAAAAGTTTATTACACGGTTCACTAAACATCGATTCGCTAGTCAATACATTACACGTTGTATTGTTAACTTTTTCCAAAATATCCAATCCTCCAAACGAGACGATCCACATATATCCAAATTTTGTATCTTTGATAATGCTATATATAATATTGCTCATGGCATACGGTTTCCCATTTTTAATAAAGGAGACTGGTGTATATAATTTACCGGATCTCTTTTGGGGATCCATGGTAAACATGCCATCTCCCCAGGTACATATCCAATAAGTATGATCTTTGTCTTCCAACATTTTAAACGGATTGTTATTTTTACCAATCGGTGGAAATACTTTGAAATTATCGCGAGAAGGCTGATATAACGCAAATCCTCCCATCCAAAACATCGCCCATATATTTCCCTGAATGTCTTCATAAATTGCAGACACTCTATTTGACGGAATTGCTCCCTGCCGGTTACCGGCATGATAAATATGGCTTTTGCGATTACTATCAATGCGGATAACTCCTTTACTAAACGTAGCTACCCATACATTTCCCTTGCTATCGGTACATAAATCATATATAATATCACGCCCTATTCCCGAATCATCATACGGCTTAATTGTAAATGTAGATTTATCCAATATATTTATTCCTTCATTTGTTCCTATCCACAAACAATGTTGATTATCTTCTACAATACATTGGATATTATTATTGGTTAATTTATTGTGATTAGACGTATTAGACCGAAATACTTTGATTCGATAACCGTCGAATCGACAAATCCCATCTCGGGTTCCAAACCACATATAACCGTCCTTATCCTTATAAATACGCTGAACGGAGTTGGATGGCAATTGATCTATATACTGAAACGGTGCAAATGTAAATTGAGAAACGTGAGGAATAGCATTTACAAATAACACGAAAACAAACAAGAGAAAGCCTATTAATATTTGCTTTTTCATAGTACAATGGGGATAGCAATTAAATATAGTACAAAAATAGTTTTTTTTATAACAGTTAAGGCATGTCCTTTAATCATGACTGTTTCAAAGATAAAACTTCAAATTGAAAGTTCGACACACAGCAGGCATATTTCGGATTGACAAAAAAAACAGCATACACTTAACATCCTTATTCACCAAGCAAACAAAATACTATATAACAGCATATTAATTTAGAAACGACATCATACATACCATAAAAAAATGAACAAATTAAAGACTTATTTGAATGAAATACTACCTCTAAATACCTCATTGTTACCCTATATTTGTGACAGAAAAAGTTCAATTTTCAACATCATCAAACTTCAATAAAAAAAATGAAACCATAAAATTAACCTATTCGTCATTTTGACTGACGAAACTCTATCTAACAAATAGATCTAATAAAGTTTATCTCTATTATTAATTTTAAAACAAACACCATGAATGTAAAAAAGCAATTTTTATGTATTCTGGCTCAGTTATTCTGGCTGACACCAGCTTTGATGAGCAATGGGAATGCGATTGTAGCTCAGGTTAAAGCAACCCAACAAAAAATAGAAACTATATCGGGACAAGTAAAAGATGTAAAAGGAGAGCTTTTAACCGGAGTCAGTGTCAAAATCAAAGGTACCGGTGAAGGAACCATTACCGATATAGATGGTAATTACACTCTTAAAAATGTTCCAGCTTCTGCCATATTAGAATTTTCGTATATTGGCATGAACAGCATGAATGTAACTATTGGTAATCGCACAAACATCAATGTTACACTAGAAGAAAAAACAGTTGGGATAGATGAAGTAGTAGTGGTTGGTTACGGAACACAGAAAAAAGTAAATCTTACAGGTTCAGTTGCCTCCGTAACAGCTTCAGAAATTGCCAATAAGCCAGTAGCAAATACATCTCAAGCTTTAGCCGGTTTAGTCCCCGGATTAAGTGTAATGCAATCATCTGGCAAACCAGGAACAAGTGCTTCAGTAAATATCCGCGGAACAACCACGTTTTCAAGTGCCGGCACCTCTCCTCTCGTATTGATTGATGGAATGTCTGGCAATATTGATGATGTCGACCCCAGCGACGTTCAAAGTATATCCTTTTTAAAAGATGCAGCCTCTGCATCCATATATGGTAACAGAGCAGCAAACGGCGTTATTTTAATTGAGACCAAGAAAGGTGCTGAAGGGAAAACAGTAATTACATATAACAATTCCTTCGGATGGCAGAAAGCCACAGAACTTCCTGATTTCCTTCCTTCATGGGAATATGCTACTTATTATAATGAGGCAATGACCAATATGGGTAAGGCAGAAGCATATACTGCCGCTGAAATTGCAAAATTCAAAGATGGCTCAGATCCGGATAATTATCCAAACGTCAACCATTTAAAATGGCTTCTAAAGAGCGGATCTGGATTTCAACAGAAACATACACTAGGAATACAAGGGGGTAATTCATCTTTGAATTACAATTTCTCTGCTAATTACATGCATCAAGACGGATTGACAGCTAAAACGTCAAATGACCGATATAATATCTTGTGGAACATGTCTGCCAAAGTATTGAAAAATCTTACCTTTAATGCTAACTTAAACGCATACACAACAACATACAATGCTCCAAACGGAGAACCAACAAGTATTGAAGGGATAATCGGATATGCCGTACGGGAAGGCCCTATTTATGCCGGTAAAAAATCGGATGGTACATTTGGATACCAAGACAACTACAGTCCCGAAGCATGGTTAGCAAGTTCTTCTTTTGCCAAAAACATCTCTGGAAACGGTATAGGTAATGCTCAATTAGTCTGGCAAACTCCATTGAATGGACTATCAATCAGTGCGAAAGCAGGAATGAACTACACGAACAATTATAATAAGACTTACCGGGCAAAGACATATTTTGATGAAAATAAAACAGTCGGTCCCGCATACGTTTCGGTTACGTCAAACAATTCAACATATAGATCATTTGAAGCGATATCCACATATAAAAAGCAGATTAAAGCACACTCTATCAACTTATTGGCTGGAACATCATACGAAACGTACATATACAAATATTTATATGGATACCGAAACACTCTCCCAAACAATTCTCTATACGAATTAGATGCAGCTTCATCGTCTACTGCTTCTAACAGTGGAGGAACCAGCGAATGGGCATTAATGTCCTACTTCGGTCGTGCAAATTACTCTTTCAAAGATAGATATCTATTCGAAGCCAATCTTCGCTATGATGGTTCTTCTCGATTCTCTTCAAGTCATCGCTGGGGACTATTTCCTTCTTTCTCTTCAGGATGGAGAATATCGGAAGAAAGTTTCTGGAATAAATCAGGTGTTTCCAACCTAATAAATAATTTGAAATTGAGAGTTTCATGGGGTGTATTAGGAAATCAGAACATCGGAACATATCCCTATCAACAAACATATTCTTTGGGCGAAAATGCAGTACTTGGAACTACAGCGACACTTCAGTCTGGCACGAGAATAAATACATTTAACAACACTGATATTACTTGGGAAAGTACTTCAGTGACTGATGCCGGGTTGGATTTCAGTTTCTTCAAAGGTAAACTTAGTGGTAATATTGACTATTTCTATAAATACACTTATAATATTTTATCATCGGTTCAGGTTACAAACATCATGGGACGTAGTGTCGGAAATTCTAACGTTGGAGCTGTTTCTAACAAAGGTATAGAGTTGAGCCTTACATATAACGGAAATATTGGCAAAAACGTCAAATTCAGTGTTGCCCCGAACTTTACTTACATAAAGAATGCAGTAGAAAAACTGGCTGATGGAGCTACTGAAGATATTAATAATGGTCGGATCGTAGGCCAGCCTTTAGGTATCATTTACGGCTATAAAACTGATGGATTATTTGTCAATCAAGCAGAAATAGATGCTGCTCCTACTCAATTGGTATCAAAAAGCAATCTAAAACCAGGGTACATCAAATATGTCGATCTCAATGGTGACGGATCTGTTGATGCTAATAACGATAGGACTGTTTTAGGATCTACTACGCCCAAATATTATTATGGTCTGACTCTTACCACTTCATATAAAGGATTTGATTTTTCAGCTTTATTACAAGGAATGGGCGGATTTCAAAGACTAATAGGATCTTATATGGCTTATGCTTTTTATAATGGAGGGCAAATTCAACGTTGGCAGGCAGAAAACCGATTTATCACATCCAGTCCGAACAAATGGGCCAAATATCCTCTATTAGAGACATTGAATTCAGGTAGCACTAATCTTCAAACTTCTTCATATTGGGTCAGAGATGCAAGTTTTTTACGAATTAAGAATGTACAGATCGGATATACAATCCCAAAAAGTATCTTGAATAAGATTGGATTACAAAGTTGTAGGATATATATCAGTGGAGAAAATTTGTATAACTTCACCTCTTTCTATCAAGGATGGGATCCTGAAAATCAAATAAGCACGGGAGATTCACCGTCATATTATCCCATTACCAGTGTCTTTTCATTTGGCTGTAATATAAAACTCTGATAAATTACAAATCATCAAATGGAACATTCTGAAAGTTAGACAATGTTTCACATTTCTTAATTAATAAACTATTACATAATGAAAAACAATTGTATAATATCATTCATTATAGCATCATTATTTATTGTAACGTCTTTGATCAGCGTTAGTTGCTCTGACGTTTTGGACAAACAACCTACAACATCGATTTCTGATGCTACTTTTTGGACAAGTGAAAGTGATGCTCTATTAGCATTGGTCGGATGCTACGAATTTCCACATGGATGGAATCACAATGATTTTGCGAATCCTCAAGGTCTGATATATCTTGATTTTGCAGGTGGCAATGGTACAGAAAAAGAAAATTTTACTACTCTTGGGATGGCCAGCAGCAATACAGTGGCCACAAGTGACGTTGTTGCAGGATATTGGAATAATGCATATTCGCAAATTGCAGCATACAACACTTTCTTGGATAATATAGGAAAATGTCCTATGGATGAAACAAAAAAGGCCATTTGGATAGCAGAAGTCAAATGTTTACGGGCATATTATTTATTTAACCTTGCATTCTATTGGAAAAATGTTCCAATGCCTTTGACAACCTTAACCGTAGCTGAAGCCAATACGATATCACAAACCCCTCAGGAAACAGTTTATGCTCAAGTAGCAAGTGATTTGGAATCTGCTATTTCGGTATTACCTGATACACGTACATCAACAGAATATGGTCGTTTTACCACAGGTGCTGCTCGTATGCTTTTAAGTCGTTTGTATCTTGCACAACAAAAATGGTCGCAAGCAGCCACCGTTTTGAAAACTATTATCAGTTCAAATATATATAAATTGGATAGAACAAATGGTGATGACAGCTATGCAAAACTGTTTCAAATTGGAGGTCAAACGAGTAGCGAAATGATATTTTGCGTACAATACCTTCAAGACCAATTTACAACTGCTCGTTATATATATCTCTTCCCTGAATGCAACGGTGGATGGCATCAATTTGCACCTTATAACGAGTTGGTAAAAGACTATTTCTGTACCGATGGTAAAGACATAACAACTTCCTCAGTATATAATGAAAATGATCCTTACACCAACAGAGATCCGAGATTGTATGCTTCTATCTTTTTGCCACCTCTGGGAAGTTACACTGGAACAAAATTTAATAGCATTACATATAACTGTTTCAAAGGGGCCAATACTAACGATTATTATAACAAATACACTCTCTTTGACGGATATTGTCCCAAAAAAGGATGTGATGCCTCTGTAACTGATCTGTACAACACTTATACATACACCCCTATCATGCGCTATGCTGAAGTTTTATTGAGTTACATAGAAGCGGTAAATGAATCGGGCTTTGGAAACGTAACACAAGATCTGTTAGATTTAACGATCAACGATATCAGAGATCGTGTCGGTTTACCGGCAATCAAATTGGCAGATGTCTCTTCTCAAGAATTATTAAGAACTGCTATCAGAAAAGAGCGTCGGGTAGAACTTGCATTTGAAGGGTTGCGTTATTTTGATGTTCTGCGTTGGGGCATAGCGTCGACAGAACTGAATCATATCTTTACGGGGGTAAAACTTTCTGATGATCCGGCAGCAGCAAACTACCGCGGTTCAGGCACTTCCGCTTCTCCTGTAGATGCGGACATGTACTACCAATTTGAAACGAGAACTTGGGACTCTCACAATCGATATTTCCCAATTCCTCAGCATGATCTGAATATCAACAAAAATTTGGTTCAAAATGACGGATATAAATAAAAATTATTCTTTATAAAAAATGAATTGAATATTCACTCTTATAAGACTCAATAAGAGTGAATATTCTTTTTCTTAAATGTTTGAATAAGATACAGAGAAACAATGCCTGACTTCTATATCTGCGACTATGTGGATATTAGTGTAGAATAAACAAGGTATATAGAATTGATACAAACATCTATCGATATATACTTTGACAAACTGAGATTAATACATTTATCACTCAAGAAAACAACTCCTATCTCAGATACAAATACTATTAAAATGATATTTAATGGCAATAGGCTCACGCTTATTTTATTCTTTTGCTTGATTACAAGTATTTTATCAGCACAGAGAAATTATAAACATAAGCAAAAGATCGGAAAAATAATTGAAAGTGTTAATAATTACTGGCAAACGTCTCACCCACTTCCGGCAAGCGCTTCATGGGACGAGTCAGTTTATCACACTGGAAATATGGAGGCCTACCGAACTACCGGCATTGAAACATTCCGCAAATATTCCGAAACATGGGCCGTCCATAACCAATGGAAAGGTGCGAAATCAGACGATATTTCAAAGTGGAAATATACTTATGGTGAAACGGATGATTATGTATTGTTCGGCGATTGGCAGGTTTGTTTTCAGGTTTACTGTGATCTATACAAGTTAGCTCCCGACAACAATAAAATTGCTCGTGCTCGTCAAGTGATGGAGTATCAGATGAGCACCTCGAATAAGGACTACTGGTGGTGGGTGGATGGCCTATATATGGTTATGCCAGTAATGACGAAGCTGTATACAATAACACACAATCCACTTTATCTGGATAAATTGCATGATTATTTCGTATATGCTGACAGCGTGATGTTCGATCCACAAGCAAAGCTATATTATCGGGACGCCCGTTACGTATTTCCTACGCACAAAACAGCAAATAGCAAAAAAGATTTCTGGTCGCGTGGTGATGGCTGGGTATTTGCCGGACTGGCACGAATCATTAATGATCTACCCAAAAACTATAAGCATAAATCGCTTTTTATCACGCGTTATAAACAATTAGCACAATCCATTGTCCAGTACCAGCAAAAGGGAGGTTATTGGACCCGCAGTTTGCTTGACCCACAACAAGCACCCGGCTACGAAACCAGCGGTACAGCCTTCTTCACTTATGGACTTCTGTGGGGAATCAACAATGGATATCTTAAAGACAAAAAATATACCATTTCTGCTTTACAAGGATGGAAATATCTAACAACAATCGCACTACAACCATCAGGAAAAATCGGATATGTACAACCGATAGGCGAGAACGCTATTGCCGATCAAATGGTGAACGAAAATTCGACATCCAACTTCGGCGTTGGTGCTTTTCTGCTGGCGGCATCCGAAATGGCAAAGTTTACACAACAGTAGCCTTCAATCAAAAAAATCGGTTCTAAATGGCACTTTTCTCTAGTAATTCTACACAACGCTTCCGTTTTTTTGTATTTTTAACACATAGAGACTGTAAGATAATATCAATTGCCGGTCTTAATTTACAACGTACATCATGAATTAGATAGATCATTTATTTTTCTGATCATGGCTCACATGTTAAATAACTTTCTAAAACAAATATTTATCGAATGAAAAATATCATTCTTTTTTGCTGTTTTTCTCTTTGTTCCTTATCATTTTTACAAGCTACCAACACAAATGAATTGAACTCTCCTGCAACGTTTACTGCCGGAACAAACACATTCCTGCTCAATGGCAAGCCCTTTGTAGTGAGAGCCGGAGAGTTGCACTATGCCCGAATTCCCAAAGCTTATTGGGATCAACGAATTAAAATGTGTAAAGCCATGGGAATGAATACCATTTGCATTTACCTCTTCTGGAATTTTCACGAACAGCGACAAGGCGTTTTTGATTTTACCGGTCAGAAAGATGTGGCCGAGTTTGTTCGCCTGATTCAACAAAACGGCATGTATTGCATTCTCCGTCCCGGGCCCTATGTGTGTGCCGAATGGGATATGGGCGGACTTCCTTGGTGGTTGCTCAAAAAACAAGACCTGAAGGTTCGTCGCATATCAGATAATTTCTTCATGGAAAGGGTAAAAACATACCTGAAAGAAGCGGGCAAACAACTGGCTCCACTGCAAATACAAGACGGAGGCCCGATTATTATGGTTCAGGTCGAAAACGAGTATGGCACTTGGGGTGATGATCAGAAGTATATGGAAACCATGCGCGATAATATTCGTCAGGCCGGATTCGACAAAGTACAGCTGCTGCGTTGCGACTGGTCGTCCAACTTTTTCAAATACACGCTTGACGGAGTGACACAAGCACTTAACTTCGGTGCCGGATCAAATATTGAAGAGCAATTCCGTAAATTCAAAGAGATGAATCCAACAGCTCCGCTTATGTGTGGCGAATATTGGACAGGCTGGTTCGACCAGTGGGGACGTCCCCACGAAACACGCGAAATAAGCAGTTTTATAGGTAGCCTGAAAGACATGATGGATCGCAAAATCTCTTTCAGCCTCTATATGGCTCATGGGGGGACATCTTTCGGACAGTGGGCTGGCGCCAACGCTCCTGCCTATGCTCCGACTACCTCGTCGTACGACTACAACGCTCCAATTGACGAAGCGGGAAATCCAACTGATAAGTTTTATGCGATCCGCGAATTGTTGAAGAATTACCTGCAAGAGGACGAAACATTATCCGAAATTCCGCAGAATCCTGAGAAAACCATCACCATTCCAGCTATCTCATTTGGGTTGACCGCCAACATTTTCGAAAACCTGCCAACAGCCAAACAGAGCGAGAAGGTACAGCCGATGGAGAATTTCGATCAGGGATGGGGGTCTATTCTTTACCGGAAAGAAATACCCGCTTGCGATCGTCCACAGCAGTTGGTTCTAAAAGAAGTACACGACTGGGCAACTGTATACATCAACGGGAAAGCGATCGGTTCGATCGACCGCCGGAAAGGCGAAAACAGCATCGAAATCCCAATACTGAAAGCTGCCGCACGACTTGACATTCTGGTTGAAGGCATGGGACGCGTCAACTACGGCGAAGCCATTATTGACCGCAAAGGAATTACAGAAAAAGTAATGCTTGATGGGAAAGAACAAACAACATGGAAAATTTATTGTTTTCCTATCGATTACACATTCCAAACCAAAGCAAAATATGTACAAAAACCGGCTATCGGTCCAGCCTGGTACAAAGCTTCGTTCATCTTAAAAGAAACAGGATACACCTATCTTGATATGAGTTCGTGGGGTAAAGGGATGGTTTGGGTAAATGGTTATAATCTGGGTCGTTTCTGGAAAATCGGTCCCACACAAACTCTTTGTATTCCCGGATGTTACCTCAAGAAAGGTAAAAACGAAATCATTGTACTCGATATTGACAAACCCACAAAAACAGTGGTTACCGGACTGAATCATCCAATCCTCGACCGCATTGTGAAAATTGAAAGCAAAGATGGCAAAGTGAAGAAAAGCCTTAATCTGAACGGAGCCAATCCAGTGGCTGCTGGCACTCTCACCTCTGAAAGTGAATGGAAAAGCGTTATATTGAGCGAACCGATGACCGGACGTTATTTCTGTTTCGAAGCGTTGAGTGCGCAAAACCCAGACGATCGCAGCACTTCGGTAGCCGAATTCGAAATAACCGGCGAAGATGGCAAGGCAATCTCTTCGCTCGACTGGAAAGTAGTGTATGTAGATAGCGAAGAGACGGACAAGGCGGCTAATGGAGCCGATAAACTTTTCGATTTGCAGGAATCCATTATCTGGCAAACTAAAATCGGAAGCAAAACCAATCATCCACATCAGGTAGTGATTGATATGGGCAAATCGATAAAAGTGAAAGGATTTCGAATTTTACCAAGGACCGATAAACGCGATACTGGCAAAGTGAAAGATTACCGTTTTTACCTACAAGAAAACCCGTTCAAAATTGAATAAAGCTCTCTTTTATGAAGATCGATAAAATTCTGACATTACTCTTAATTTTGGCTGTAGCAGCTTTCGTGACCGAAGCTCAAACCGTTAACTCCGGCAAGAAAATAGCCATTATCAATGGTAAAGATTTGACCGATACTCAGGGGAAAATCATAAATGCGCATGGTGGCGGATTTATGAAAATGGGGAAGTATTTCTACTGGATTGGAGAAAACCGTCACGACAATGTCCTGGTATCTTGTTACCGTTCAACCGACCTGTTGAATTGGGAGTTTCGTGGTGATCTGCTGACTCGTAGGCCAAATCCCGAGCTGGCCGATGCCAATATTGAGCGCCCCAAAGTGATTTACAACGCCAAAACAAAACAGTTCGTCATGTGGATGCATTACGAAAAACGGAGCAATTATAGCCTGGCAAGAACAGCTGTAGCCGTATCCGCAGATATTGAAAAACCATTTACCTACCAGCGCAGTTTCCGTCCGTTCAACAATATGTCGCGCGACTGCACGCTATTCCTTGACGATGACGGCTCGGCCTACTTTTTCTCTTCGGCTCGCGAAAATTACGACATGATGATGTATCGCCTGACCGACGATTTTCTTGACGTAAAGGAACAGGTAGCCACGCTCTGGCCGGGAGGTCACCGCGAAGCACCGGCAATTGTAAAACGCAAGGGCTACTACTTTATGATTACCTCAGGCTGTACCGGTTGGGCACCAAACCAGGCAAAATATGCTGTTGCAAAGTCCATTCGGGGCCCGTGGTCGGAACTGACCAATATTGCAGACAACACTACCTATCATTCTCAGTCGACCTATATTTTGCCAATTATCGGAAAGGAAAGCACTTCCTATCTCTATGTGGGTGATCGATGGGATGGAAAACACTATTTTAATTCAAAATACATTTTCCTGCCGCTGACATTCAGTAATGATACAACAATGGAAATGCCCTGGAAGGATACCTGCAATATTAATGCGATAGCGGGAACCGTAAAATAAACGCGATTTACAAATACTTATAAAGCAATTCTTTTCGCTTATTTATGGACGAATAAAAACTGCAAGGTTTTTAACTTGAACCATTTCTGTAAAAAATAGCGTATTATGAAAAAAGCATTACTTCTGTTATTGTTACTTCTCTCGCTACCGCTTTATGCACGAGAGAGAAAAGGGCCACCGATGTCAACCCGACAGATGTGGTTGCTATACATGGACAAAATTGCACGTCCGGTAATAGAACCCCTGGCCGATAACAAGCTCAAAGAATCAATGCCGATGGTATTGTCCAAGACGATTGACAACCCCGAAAACCGGACGAAAGTGGCCTATCTGGAAGCATTCGCTCGAACACTTTGCGGCATATCTCCCTGGCTCAATCTGGAGGGAGGCGACAGCGCAGAAGTGAAATTGCGGCAACAATACCGTGTTTGGGCGTTGAAAGCGGTTGCCAATGCGGTGAATCCTTCCGCAAAAGATTATATGCAATGGAAAGGTGGGCAACCGTTGGTCGATGCGGCATTTTTCTCCCTGGCTCTGGTGCGCTCTCCCTGGCTGTGGAATCACCTTGACAGCAAGGTGCAGAAGCAGGTGGTCAATGCACTCCTGCAAACTCGCCAAACCATCCCGGTCTATTCCAACTGGATTCTTTTTTCGGGAATGATCGAAGCCTTTTTCTGCAAATACGGCATGGAGTACGATCCGGTACGACTGGAATATGGCATCCGTGAGTTTTCGCAACACTGGTACACCGGCGACGGCATGTTCTCCGACGGCATGGATTTTCATTTTGACTACTACAACAGCTACGTCATTCAACCGTACCTGTCGAATATGATGGATGCCGTTGTGCTCCGTACCAAATCATTCGACTGGTTTCGCGGAAAACTGGACAAAATCACCAAACGCTACGCCGTCATTCAGGAACGGATGATTAATACCGACGGAAGTTTCCCGGTTTACGGACGCTCCATCGTTTACCGTACGGGAGCTTTCCACCATTTGGCCGATATGGCATTGCGCAAACAACTACCGTCTCAGTTATCGCCCGCACAGATTCGGGACGGATTGACTGCTGTCATCCATCGAGTGCTGGATGCTCCGAACACCTTTACAGACAAAGGCTACCTCACAATCGGACTCTGCGGCAACCAACCCGACTTGGCTGATTTTTACATCAACACCGGAAGCTGCTACTTGGCAGCAACAATTTTTCTCCCTCTCGGACTCCCACCTACCGACGACTTCTGGACAGCACCTGCCGAAGCCTGGAGTGCAATAAAAATATGGAACGGACAGAATATACCGGCCGACCACGCAATGGACCTAAAATAGACTGAGAATTACAATAAGGGGAACGGACAGTAGATTGCTGTCCGTTTTGTTTTTATGGCCCTTCAAAGTGAATGCGCTCAAACAATGGCAATCGCAAACGTTTGCAACGGCATGGCACCAAAGAAACAAAGTACTATTTTGTTATCAACCTATTACGAAGTACTTTTACATCCGATTTATCAACGTATAATTATCACTACGATGCAAAGTGTGGTTTTTGAAAGAAACAGACGCTGTGTAATACAGAAATAATTTCTTCTTTCTTCGCAAACAGGTATTATAAATTCAATCATCGGACTAACTATTTGACCATGAAACGAAAATTTCTTCACTTTTGGTTCTTTACATTGAGCTGTTGTCTGGCATTCCCGGTAACTGCCGAAACCGCTTCATCGATAGGCAATCTGCAATCGTTCAAACAGGAAGGAAACAAAATCTCCATTCAGACCGATAACGCCACGATGGAAATCACGGCTTACCAAAACAATATTATTCGCGTGAGGGCCTTTCGCAATGCTCCGTCACGCCCCTTCTCTTTTGCCATCGACCAACAGGCAAAAGGAAGTTTTACCAACGTCACGGAAGATAACTCCAAACTGACGGCACAAACATCCGGCCTCAGAATAGAGATTACCAAATCGCCTCTCCGAATCAGTTTCTACGACAAAAACGGAAAACTATTCAACGCAGACGACTCCCGTTTCGGCATCACCTGGTTAGGAACGGGCGTAACCTGTTACAAAAAGCTCTTCAACGACGAAAAATTCATCGGTCTGGGCGAAAAAACGGGTCCGCTCAACAAACGGAGCATGTCGTACGAAAACTGGAACTCCGACGTACCGGCCTACGCCCTAGACAAAGATCCGCTCTATGCGACCATCCCTTTTTACATAGGAATACACGACGGGCTCCCGTACGGCATTTTCTTCGACAACACACACCGCAGTACCTTTAGTTTCGGAGCTTCCACCGATGGTGAAATGGCTCACTTCGGAGCTGTAGATGGCGAAATGGATTACTATTTCTTTGCCGGAAGTTCGGTACGCGACATTATAGAAGGCTACACATGGCTTACCGGACGGCCAAAACTGCCGCCACTCTGGAGCTTAGGCTACCAGCAATGCCGCTACAGCTACTATCCGGACAAAGAGGTGCTGAACGTAGCGCAAACCTTCCGCGACAAGCAATTTCCCTGCGACGTGATCTATCTCGACATCCACTACATGGACAACTACAAAGTCTTCACCTGGAATCCGGAACGTTTCCCGGAACCAAAAAAGATGATCGATGAATTGAAAAGCAAGGGGTTTCATTTAGCCGTTATCATCGACCCCGGGTTGAAGATCGAGAATGGCTATAAGTCGTATGAAGATGCGTTGCGACACAACTATTTTCTCTCCTATCCCAACGGACAACCCTACATTGGGAGCGTATGGCCAGGCCGCTCCAGCTTCCCCGATTTCACCCGCAGCGAGGTACGTAAGTGGTGGGGCGAGCAGTTCTCGTCACTGACCGACAAAGGGGTGGAAGGATTCTGGAACGACATGAACGAACCGGCCACCTGGGGGCAACGCATCCCCGACATGGTGGAGTTCGGTTTTGAAGGAAATAAAACCTCGATGCGCGAAGGTCACAATGTATTCGGAATGCAAATGGCACGGGGAACCTACGACGGTACCCGCAAATTGATGGAAGGACGCCGACCACTTACCATCACCCGTGCAACCTATTCCGGCGGACAACGTTATTCCACCATCTGGACGGGGGATAACTTTGCATCGGACGACCACATGCTGCTAGGAGCCCGTTTGGTTGCCAATCTCGGTCTGGCAGGATTCTCTTTTGCAGGCCCCGATGTGGGAGGATTCATTGGTGAGCCATCCAAAGAGTTGCTGACACGCTGGATGTCGCTCGGTGCATTTACCCCGTTCTACCGCAACCATAGCGCCGTCGACCAAAACTACCGCGAACCCTGGGTATTGCCCAAAGAGAATCAGGATATTGTTCGCAACTATCTGAATCTTCGTTACCAGTTGATGCCCTATATCTATTCCAATGCGCTCGTTGCTTCACGCACAGGATTACCGTTAGTAAGGTCTCTGGCTATCGATTTCACCAACGACGAAAACATCTACAAGACGGCCTACGACAGCCAGTACATGTTCGGAGACGGCCTTCTGGTCTGCCCGGCCCGCAGTACCGATCAGTTTACCCGGGTATATTTGCCCGAAGGAGTCTGGTACCGTTTTTCCAACGACGAAAAACAGGTTGGAGGCAAGGAGTATTTCGTAGCCTCACCACTCAGCGACCTGCCGGTATTTGCCCGTGAAGGAGCCATTATACCGATGCAGAATACGGTTCAAAACACATCAGAAAATGGCGGCGATACACTAAAAATTCATATTTTCAACGGATCAAAAGCAAGCGACTTTCTCTACTATGAAGATGACGGCGTGACCTACAACTACGAAAAGGGGGCATCGTATGAACGGACTATTCATTTCGATCCGGCAAAGGCCGAAATCAGCGTTTCGGAGAAAAAAGGAGATTTTGCAAGCCGGTTCAAAAAGATTCGTCTGATACTGCATGGCTTCGACGCATCTGCCTACAGCGCGACATACGACTGGAAAGATGCGGCTTTCAGCATAAAGCTAAAGCCGGCAAAGCAGAAATAACAGAGAAAAATAGGAGTAAAAAAAATGGCTGATCCCTCAATGAGGAATCAGCCATTTTCAATTTATCGTAATGGAGAATATTACATTTCCAATGCCACAATCGACTTGGCAGGAAGGGTAACCGTAAGTCCGGTTTTAGTCAGTTTGGCACCTTTGAATTCGGCGGGTTTCACCTCATCCGGTTTATCGAAGGTATTGTACGAGTCGATCCCTTTTCCGGTAAGAATGGTTCCGCTTACTTTCGACACCTTCAGGCTGCTCAGATCTACATCTACCGTTTGGGCATTGTCTTTATCCAAATTTGCCATTGTAATCAGGATACCACCCTTTTCATTTTTAGAAGCAGAAACGCTCACCGCCGGAACTTTTTTGTCTTTGTAGGTCAGTTCTGCACACTGCACATCCAGTGGGAGTTCGGTAGCATCCATGTGGCCTTTATACATTTTGAACACATAATAAGTCGGTGTGAGCACCATTTTCGGACCATCGGTTAAAATCATTGCCTGCAGCACGTTCACAACCTGAGCGATGTTCGCCATTTTAATGCGTTGGCTGTATTTGTTGAATATATTCAGCGAAAGAGCTGCCACCATGGCATCGCGCATGGTGTTTTGCTGATAAAGGAAGCCCGGATGTGAGCCCGGCTCCTGATCCCACCAGGTACCCCATTCGTCAACCAACAGATCGATCTTATTCTGAGGGTCGTATTTATCCATAATGGCAATGTGTTTTTTAATCACATCTTCAATTTCGGCAGCCTTGGTAACTGTCCACAGATATTCGTCGGGAGTAAATTTGGTTGCAGATCCTTTGCTTCCACTCCACCCTTTGCAGGTATAATAGTGCAATGAAACAGCTTTCATTTTATTGCCGATCTTTTTCATCAACACGTCAGTCCAGTTATAGTCATAATCACTTGCACCACTGGCAATTTTATACAAATGGTTGCTACCGAAATCGCGGCAATAGGTCGAATAACGACGATAGATATCGGAATAATAATCGGCTGTCATGTTACCGCCACAACCCCAGCTTTCGTTACCCACGCCAAAGAATTTTACATTCCAAGGTTTTTCACGACCATTCTGGCGACGAAGATTTGCCATGGGGCTTTCGCCGTCCGAGGTCATATATTCTACCCATTTTGCCATCTCTTCGACGCTTCCGCTACCTACGTTTCCGCTAATGTAGGGTTCGCAACCCAGCATTTCGCACAGATTGAGGAACTCGTGAGTTCCGAAACTATTGTCTTCGACCACGCCGCCCCAGTTGTTATTTACCATTTTGGCGCGCTTCTCTTTCGGACCGATTCCGTCCATCCAGTGATATTCGTCGGCAAAACAGCCACCCGGCCAACGCATTACCGGCACCTGAAGCTCTTTCAGGGCATTGAATACATCGGTACGATAACCTTTAGTATTAGGAATAGGTGAATTTTCACCCACCCAGAGACCACCGTAGATACAAGTTCCGAGATGTTCGGAAAATTGTCCGTAAATCTCTTTACTGATTTTATTTTTTGCCTGATCGGCATGAATGGTCACTTTGACAGGAGTTTGTGCTGAAAGAGTCAGCGCTCCCATCAAAAAGAAGGAAAAGAGGGTTTTCTTCATGGAAATAAATGTTTGTTAGTTGATTGCGCTACAAAGATATAAAATGTTCTTTTTACACTTATTTTTTGAGCAAAAAAAATTCAGATTTAACATGTTATTCTCTAATATGATTAAACCTGAACTTAAAAATGCTATTCTTTCCACACTGCAACGCCTGCAGGTGTCAGTTCTTTTGTTCCGTAAATAATTTTTGCACTGGCCGGAATATTCAGAGTAACGTTGGATGATGAGTAGTTGCAAGCCACCCAGAAACCGTCGCGCCAGTTCACCATTACACCTTCGGGCAATTCTTCAACGGCCGTTCCTGCCGTCTCGAACACCTTTTTCAAAATGTCTTTTTCGAACTTGCCATCATGAGTATCCGTCCCGACATACGTTACAGAACCTTTGCCAAGTTTGCGGTGAACAACGGTAGGTTTTCCGGCATAAAACTGATCGGCAAAGCGAGCCCATACTTCGGTACCGGAAGCGGGTTCGAGCATATCGCCCCAGGTATTCCATTTGTATGATTTGCCATCGAAAGAAACGGTGGCTGTTTTATTACTACCCAGCATATCGTTCATCACAACTTTGGCACCAATCAGTTGACTGATCGCGTCAGCCCACGGAGCTTCCGGAAAATGACCGTCACGATCTTTCAAACCGGTACGTACAGAAACAATAAGGGTTCCCCCATTTTCGGCATATTTCATCCATTTGTCGACCAATGCTTTATCGACCATCTGATATGCCGCGACCATCACAAACGGATATGCTGACAGGTCTTTCGTTTCGTCTGCAAATTCGACCGGAGCCGACAATAGCTTCAGCGCATTATAGTATTTGGCAATGTGATCGCGTTCGTTCCACTGCGAAGTCTGCGGCTGAATGGAGGTTTCCCATACATTATCGGAGTTGTAAACGATAGCCGTTTTGCGGGCTGCATACTCTTTGGGCATCGCGGTGTTTGGCTTATACAATTTCCGCAACGCTTTCACCTCTTTCATAAACTGACTATACTGTTGTCCACCGTTGAGCGGAGTGACTCCATCGGTACCCACCATGCCATAATGGAACTGCTCGCCGCCATACAGCGGCTGACGATAACGATAGGAGCAGATAAAATCGAGGCCACCGGCAAAAACGTTCCAGAGCCACATGCGAACGGCTCCCGGATAGGGTTGCGGATTGTAGCTACCCCAGTTTACCTGACCGGGTTGAAGCTCCATTACTCCGGTAACACCCTTCAAAGCACGGAAAAAATCGTTGGAAAAGGAGATGCGCCACGGATCGCCCAGGCGAAAACCCTGATCGCCCACCCCATTGGCATAACCGGCCACGGGATACATGGTGTAGCTGATAAAATCAAGATCCTTGCTACGCCACGGATCAACGTCGGTATGGCCGTTCATAAAGTTGGTGGTCACAAATTGCGATGCACCAACATTATCCTTAATCGCTTTGTTTTGCAACGAAATAAATTTGGCACACTCATCGGCATTGAACCGTTTCATATCGAGCACCGAAGTAGGACTGGCAGCGCCTGAGATCAACCGGCCTTCATTCGGCAGATCAATTTGATCAAAATCAGCATACACGCCCGACCAGAAAGCGGTGCCCCATGCCCGATTCAGCTCCTCAATGGTTTTGTATTTCTCTTTCAACCACGCGCGGAAAGAGTTCTGTGCCGCCGGATTATAATCGAGTGTTCCGTAGTGCGAAGGTTCGTTGTCGATCTGCCATCCCCAAATTCGCTTATCGTTAGCATAATGTTTGGCCATCGCTTCTACCACCTTGCAGGTCAGTTCCTGATATTTCGGACTCGACCACGAATAGTGTTCTCGGGTGCCATGCATGGCTGTTTGTCCGTCGGGTTTTACAACCAGCACTTCAGGATATTTCTTAGTCAGCCATACCGGAGGTGTCGCCGAAGGTGTACAGAGCATGACTTTCAGATTGTTCTTTGCCGCAAGATCAACCGCTTTGTCCAGCCAGCGAAAATCGTAATTCCCTTCGGTAGGTTCTAGCTGTGCCCAGGCAAATTCGGCCATGTGAACAAACTCAAAGCCCATGGAAGCCATATTTTTAAAATCGCGTTCCCACTGATCCGGACTCCAGGCTTCCGGATAATAATAGACTCCTGTTTCCACAAGGTTATCCGCTTTGAAAAATTGCTTTTGCCCGTAGACCAGAGAGCTGCAGACAAATGCCAATAGGAAAAAGATTGTATTTCTCATCTTAAAATAATTGGTATTAAACTATTTGCCAACAAAGATAAGCGTTGTTGCCGATGCAACAATCTCCGATTCATGCGTAAACCTGCAAATGAAATAATAGACCTACTTTTTTGACATAAAAAAGCCGATCGACTCGCTTCAACATCATTAATTCCGGGTGCTTTTCACAAAGAAATTATGCATAAACAGCATTTGATACTGAATGGAATTATTCCAGTAGACCCAGTTGTGCACTCCCGGACGAATGATAAAATCGTGCGGAATATTCCGGTCGAGCAGTTTTTCGTGCAACTGGCAATTTACCTTGTAGAAAAAATCTTCCGATCCGCAATCGATAATCAGTGTCAACGATTTTGGCGTAAGCAGATGAACGAGATTCACCACGGTATTTTTCTCCCAGTTATCCGAATTTTCGGCGTAAGTACCCAACCGTTTGGCTATGTCCCAATTATTGGGGAATGGACGAAAATCGACACCACCGCTCATGCTGCCGGCCACGCCGAACAAATCCTGATGACGAAACGAAAGGTAGAGCGCTCCATGTCCGCCCATACTCAAACCGGTAATACCACGTCCGGAACGGTTGTCAATCGTAGCGTAATGGCTATCCACAAACGGAATCAGCTCTTTGGTTACATAGGTTTCATACTGAAAATTTTTATCAATCGGGCTATCAAAATACCAGCTTCCGATAGCTCCATCGGGACAAACCACAATTACATTGTACGTATCTACCAACGGAATAAACGATTTGCCCTGTGTGATCCAGTCGTTGTAATTGCCTCCGTACCCATGAAGCAGATAGATTACCGGAAGGCGTTTGGCTGTTGAATAGTTGTCGGGAGTCACCACGACGGCTTTAATTTCTTTGTTCATCACCTTGCTGTAGGTGGAGACCGTTTCAATTTTGGCCGCAAAAACGACCAAACCAAAAGCGAGTAAAACAAAAGACAACAATAGTTTCTTCATAATCATTATTTATTAACAGTTAATTCTTTACATATTACGCCGGCAAGCCGTTTCGCACCTTCGGCGTTGGGGTGAATGCCGTCGAAAAGAAGCTCCTGATGACCAAGAAACGGAGACCTGAGATCGATCAGCTGCACGTGCATTTTCTTTTGTACCGTTTTAATTTTCGGGATAACACCGTTGGAAATAATACTGTCGTTAATACCCCATTCAGGATGAAAATGAGGCGCACGGGCGAATACCGGTATCGGATAGCAGAGATAGATTTTGGGATGTGAGGGCAGCTGTTTGAACCGCATCACCATTGCCGTCAGATCGGCAACAAAATCATTCTGAAACCGCCAGTTCATCGGTTTACTATCGTTGGTACCCAGCTTAATGACGACAATATCGGGATTGAGAGCCAGGGCATCGCGGTATTGTTTCTCTTTCATGTACGGCAGATTTCCTTTTGAGAGAAGCGTACGGGCACTATTGCCGTAGTTGTGCACCTCGTATGCATCGCCTAACAAAGTTTGCAATTGCGTTGGATAAGACTCTTCTGGTTTCAGGCCGTAACCAAACGTAATGCTATTGCCTACACAGGCAACTTTAATTTTCGGTTGTGCAAAAACGATTTCCGAAAGAACAAAAAATAATAGTAAAAATGTGTGTTTTGTGCGATTCATGCGTTAATAGTTTCACGTTTCTTGGAGCTACATCCCTAAATCCTCAAATTTTCAAATCTAAAATCCATTCATCACCTGCACATCCAATTTTCGTTCTATAGGCAAAACTTCCAGCTTTTTCAGTTTACCCCCTTGGACAGTTGCCTCAACGGTAGTATTGTACGGTGCATGCAACTTAAAGTGGACATCACGACTCTTCGGCCAGGCGGGTAAGAGGTAAATCTTCTTACCATCCACCTGCATCAACATCTCTTGCAGACCAATCATGCCACTACCACCCCAGTTATGGTCGGGAGTCCAGTCGAAACCGGGACCCCAGAAAGCCGGAAAACGACGACCCGAATCGCCTAATTTTTGTTGCAACAGGGTGTCGGCTGCTTCGGTCAATCCCAATCGTGCCGCCCAGATATTATCCTGCTTCCAGCCCTTCGGACTGCGGAATTTCTTCACTATCGGATCGTAGTTCCAGGTATTTATGGCAACATCCAGATCGGGCTTACCCACGCCGTACATTCCCCAAGGAAAAACCGGGTAAAGCTGTGGAGACTCTTCGTTTTGTATCCGCATCCAGGCTTTGGCCGGAGCAATGGTTTTATGCCCATCAAACGCTGCAAATTCGATAGGAGGAATACGTTGCAGAAAATCAGTCCACGCCTTACGTTCATCGGCACTCAGGTATTTGTCGGGGAGCTCCAGCAAGCGGGAAGTGACGGTTTTTAGAGCTGCAATGGTAGAAGAGGCATTATATGCCATCTTGAAAGTTTCGGCTCCCGAACCGGGATAGAGCACCAAATGACCGTTCTCGTCAAGTGTTTTCGTACCTCGTTGCCTAGCCAGGTATTGGTAATGTTCATCAAAAAAGGTGAGGCAGCTTCTGATCAACGGAAGATATTCGGTGATATCGGCTCCGGTATAACGCTCTTTTTCAAGAATCATAAAACAGAATTCGAGCGCCGTATCCCAGGTATATTCGAGCCAGGCATTGTATTCTATCCCTTTATCAAATGTTTCCGGTCGTTTCCATCCATATTCGGCACTATTGGGCAACCCAAAATTTTCAATTTGCTCGGTAAAGCACGCCCCTTTATGCCCCCAGTAAACTTCGCTACGTAGTTCGGCATTGCCCAGCATATTTTTGTAGTAATCGAACTGCGGCTTCATCATCTCAAAATCGCCGTTTTTGAGAAATGGAAAATAGACCAAACGCTGGTTCTGAGCCGTCATCAGACCACCGCACCAATTGCGAAAGTCGGGAGTGTAATGTTTATTGGCATCTGTAAACACAGGATCGTAGGTAAACAGGCCGCCGTTGAATTTGGTCGGTGCCGATCCGTAGGCATTACAACCCAACATATAATGAAACAACTGATAGTTACGCAACACCGACTCCTCTTTGGAGACTGCGCCGGTAGCCGTTCCTTCGATAAAACTACGGCTCCAGAAATCGTTCCACCATGCACGGGTCTTGACAAGAGCATTTTTTTTGTTTTTATCACGGTCGGCTCTGACAGACTGCAAACCTCGCTCCCACTGCTTCACATCGGGTGTTTGCAGGGTATGCAATGTCAGCATGATCTCCTGATTTTTGCCCGGTTTATCGCTCTTCAACACCCAACTTTTGAAGTCAGCATCCACATAACGACCGGTAGTCGTTCCGGCCGGCGACATGCCTTTTCCCTCGAAGCAACCACCGAACGTGAGATTCTTCAACGGATTGTACATCTTATCTTTTACCGCCCACATACCTTGCTGACGAACGGTAAGATCGAACACGGTGCTATCAAGATTGTGATGAAAAAACTCAACACTCTTGCCCCTAAAAGCAATGCTGTCGCGTTGGGTTGTTATCTTTTTTACCGGACCCCATTTTAACGAGTTGGCAAAATTTTCGCCCGATTTTTGCAAATAGTTTTCATAACGCCAACTTTCATACGCGGCTTCGGTTGTCACTGCCTTGTCGGCATTGACCGAGACATGTACCACCGGGCGTAATGCATCGACCCAAACATTTATTTTTGCCGAAAGTACCTTGTTTTTTCCAGTAATCTCCACGTAGCCTTCGCGCAGCTTCAACTCCTGACGAAACTCTCCGCCTTCAAACGGATTGGGTGATAGTTTTACCCGCACACGCCCCAATTTGAGGAAGCCGCTGTTTTCGTCGAACGTGCCGCTGCGGGAAACATAGAAGAACAGATCACCGTTCTCTACCCACACATTGAGTCCTATATCGTGACCACCACAGGGCATCGATTCGGAAGAGTTTTTACTCTGACTGGTCCAAATCACGTTATAACGGTCGAGGCTTTGGGGCTGTGCCGCAGCATACACCGACAGGATTGGGATACAAAAACAAGAGAAGATAAGTTGAAGAAAATGTCTGTTCATGAGTTCTATTTTCTGGTAATGTTTATACGAATTTAGGATGTTTATACTATGATGACAGTTGACAGTTTACATTGTGCAGTCACGAGTTTGTATTTTCCAGTTACTTATTTGCATTTTCAGGGAGCCTGTTCATACTTTCCAGTTGCTTATTTGTTAATCGAAGTTCGTTATATGTTAATTGCAGTCCATTATATGTTAACTGCAGAAGCCTGTTTCACTTTTCGGGTTTGTTATTTGTATTTTCCAGGAAGCTATTCGAACTTTCGGGGGGCTCATTCGATAAACCGGGGAGCTTACTTAATAAACCCGGGGGCTATTCGATAAAGCTGGGGAAACGTTCAATGAGTTCGGAGGAGCGTAGCCCTGACAACTTAATATACAGACACAAAACAAACAAAGCCCCTATCCGAAGACAAGGGCTTTGTGTTTTATGGCGTGCCGCATCTTCAGGACGTTACAAAGATACGATAAATAAAGAAAACGTCCAGACGACACAAAACGTCATCTGTTTTTTATCGGAACAAGAGTTGAGCATAACCGTACAAGCTCTTGCGCCATGTCTGGAATTCATGAGCAGTACCGGGAGCCTCATAATAGATATTCTTCACACCGGCTTTGTCGAGCGCTTCGTGAATGGCTCTACCTGAGTTTGCTCCCTCTTTAGAACCCATACTAACATAGAACACTTTCACTTGTTTATTAAATTCAGCCGGTTTTTGCAACAACCCGTTGTAACCGGTTTCCACACCCGGGAACCCGAACGGAGCACTGAAAATGCCGATATGCGAAAACTTATCCAGGTTGGCCTGCGAAATGCCGTATGTTTGGGTACCTCCAAGCGAAAGCCCCGCAATGGCACGGTGTTCGCGATCGGAAAGCGTACGATAGTTAGTATCAATAGTTGGGATAAGGTCGGCAACGATAATTTTACCGAAACCATCCCAGAAAGAGGCCATTCCGCCGGGAGCACCCATGGCACCGCGTGGAGCCTGACCCTGAGGAGCTGTACCAGGAGCTTGTCCGGCTGCCGGAGCTCCCTGTGGACGTTGACCGGCAGGCCGACGAGCACCACCACCCATACCGGCAGCAATACCACCATCTTCCATCACAATAATCATCGGTTTGGCTTTGCCTTCGGCAATCAGGTTGTCAAGGATAAAGTTGGCACGTCCCTGATTCGACCATGCACGACGATCTTCGCCCATACCATGTTGAAGGTAGAGTACCGGATAACGCAGCTTGGTATTCTGGTCGTATCCCGGCGGAGTGTAAATGTAAGCATGACGGTATTCGCCGGTAGATTTGGCAAAATACCAAAAAGAATTAACATTGCCGTGGGGAACATTTTTGATGTTGTAAAAATCGACCCCATCTTCGGGGATTTCCATACCGCTCATCATTTTGCCTGCACCAAAAAACGATTCACTGGAAGGATCGGCAACATCAACACCATCGATTTTCAGAGAATAGTAATGAAACCCGGGATCTTCCGGCTTTGTCACTCCAGTCCAAAAGCCATCTTCGCCTTTCGTTAGTGACGTATTGCCCAAACTTACCGAAATAGTTTGTGCTCCCGGAGCACGAAAACGGAAATAAACCCGGCGTTGTGAATCGACACGCGGATAATCCTGTCCGACAATGTTCGTTGATGCCGGTTTCGTATCTGGAGGAAAGTTATTGTCTTGTGCAAAACTAACGGCACTGATTGCCATTGTTAGTATTGTCATCAAAATTTTCTTCATTGTGTTTATCTGTTAAAGGTTATATCAATTGTTGGATTTAGATTGAATGCAAGCACTTGCACACCCATTTCATTTTTTATAACCAATTGATTATCTAAAAAGAAGCGGTGCAAATTCATGCAGACTGCGTCTCCACGATTGCCATTCGTGAGCTGTCTCTGGAGAAACATAAGAGACACCTTGAATACCTACTTTTGTCCACTCTTCTGCAGCTGCGCCGATACGAGCAGAACCACCTTCGCGACCTCCAAAACTCATAAATACCACTTTGGTTTTCTTTTTGAACGAATCAATGTCTTTGATTTCGGAAGGAGAGAAAGTTCCGCTACTGAACATACCCACATACGAAAACTTGTCGGGATTGGCTACTACAATAGAATGAGTTTGCATACCACCCATAGAAAGTCCTGCCATAGCCCGATGCGACTGATCGCCAATGACCCGGAAATTGGATTCGATATAGGGAATCAGATCGTCAAAGAGAATTTTTTCGAATTGAGCTGCAAAATTAACATTGACTCTGGGACCACCGGCACCCATGCGTGGCGCATTTCCTGCAGGTGCACCCTGACCCGGAGCTGCAGATGCAGCACCACCCTGAGGAGCCACTTGTCCCGGAATTCCACCCGGTCTAGGACCACGGGGCATTCCATTTAAATTAACACTTCCGTTTTCCATCACAATAATAAAAGGAACCGATTTACCTTCGGCAATCAAATTGTCCATAATCAGGTTAGCATGCCCTTGATTACCCCAACCGGTTTCATTTTCGCCCATACCGTGCTGAAGATATAACACCGGATATTTTTTGCTGTCTTTGTCATATCCCGGCGGAGTATAGATGTAAACACGACGCACACTTTTGGTGGCAGTGGAATAGTAGTACGTTTCGCGCAACTGACCATGAGGAACATTTTTAAGAGCATAAAAATCCTGATCTTTCGCAGGAATCTCAATGCCACTTCCCCAGCGACTGGCTCCGTAATAGTACAAACTTCCCGGATCTGGAACCGAAGCTCCGTCGATATTGAGTTGGTAATAGTGGAAACCCTCATCCTGAGGAGCAGATTCGCCTGTCCAAACTCCTTTTTCGTCCTTTTTCAGGTCGTATTTCACACCACCGATGTCGAGTTGCACCCGTTGCGCTTCCGGTGCCGGAATGCTGACTCGCACCCGTCGTTCGGAATTAACCTGAGGATATTCCTTCTCCTGCTGTGTTGTAGGCGTTTTTTTGAAATCTTCCACCGGGGCAGTCTGAGCTAAACAAATTCCTCCGGTTAATGCTGCCGTCAATAAAACGGCGATTGATCTGTATTTCATGTAGATTCTATTTTATACAGTGAATAATTATTGGAAAAGAAGCGGAGCTACTTCTTTCAGGCTACGACGCCATGTAAGAAACTCGTGAGCTGTATTTTCGGAAACAAAAGAGACGGCATTGTAACCTGCTTCTTTCAACGTAGCAGCTGCTTTTTTAACCATATCGGGATTTTCGCGGCTACCGCAGCTAATGAACATCAGTTTAGGACTTGCTTTACCTTTCAGTTCGTCGGGTGTATAAATACCACCACTCAAAAGAGCATAATAAGAGAATGCTTCAGGACGAGCCAGCGTGATAGCATGGGTTTCCATACCACCCATAGACAAACCGGCCATAGCGCGATGATCTTTATCGGCAATGGTACGGAAGTTTGCATCGATATAAGGAATCAGTTCGTCAACCAAAACAGTCTCGAACGGTTTTGCAGTAAAGCTTCTGATAGACCCAAATTTGGCTTCATTGGTCATTCCATAAGTCATCACAATGATAAACGGTTTGATTTTACCTTCAGCAATCAGGTTATCCATAATCAGATTGGCATGTCCCTGATTACTCCAGGCTGTTTCATCTTCACCCCAACCATGTTGCAGATAAAGCACAGGATATTTTGTCTTTACATTTTTGTCATATCCGGCAGGAGTATAGACAAAAGCACGGCGTGAAGTGTTGGTGCTTTTTGAAGGGAACAGAATTTGTTGTACGTTACCGTGAGGCACATCCTTCAGGGCATAAAAATCCTTGTCGTGAGCCGGAATTTCGATACCGCTTTCCCAACGGGTAGAACCGTAGTAATTCATTGCACCCGGATCGTTGAATACGCCACCGTCGATGGTCAGGTGATAGTAGTGAAAACCTTCATCCATCGGACCGGCAGTTGTGCCCATCCACGAACCATCTGCTGCTTTCGCAAGAGGTGTTCCGCCTTTGGCGCCACCCAGCCCGAGACTTACCACAATGCTTTGTGCATTAGGGGCAATGACACGAAAACGTGCATATCCCTGTGAATTTACCTGCGGGTACTCTTGTCCCGGTTGATTACAAGTTGAAGGCTTGAAGTCTTCGACTACAGCAGTCTGAGCTACGCAGAGTCCGCTGGTTAATGTGGCCATTAATACAATGGCTAAAGTTCTGAATTTCATGATAATTTGTTGATTAATAATAATACAAAACAATTTTTGATCGAGAAATAATCTATCGTTTGATAAATTTGCAATCTATTTTCGACAACGGTCTAGAATGCGGAATCCCTCCGGGTTCAATATTCAACTGTCTGTTCCGTCCAAGTTGGTCCATCGATGTAGAACATTTCGTCTTTGTATGTTACAGGTTCGATACCCATCTGGGGTGTCAATTCCCACGACTCGAAAGTCTGACTGTATGGATACGGACGTTTCTCAAACATCATATAATGGCACGAAGTCCACAATTTTCCATCGGGACCTGTAAACAATGCGTTATGCCCTGTTTCGCAATACGGATCGGGCGTGTCCTGAAATTTTAAGTGTGAGTATCCGCCTTCGGCAGCCAATTCGGGACGATATCCCTTTTTGCGGGTCCCGAATATCGGATCCGGAGAGGCCAGTTCCCAGGGACCAAGCGGAGATTTCGATTTCAACAGCCCCACTTCATACCCACGTGTCCACGTCGAGAAAAACATAAAATAAGTTCCCTCCCTTTTCAAGACAAACGGACCCTCGATACCGCCTATCATCCACTCCGGCCAACCGGGTTGCTTTTTATCCAGAAATTTCTGAATAGGCGTTGTAAGTTTGCCTGTAGTTAAGTCTATTTTCGCCTGAAAAAGTCCGTTACCACTACAATAGAGATAGGTCTGTCCATCCTCGTCTTCAAACAAGGTCGCATCATTGTTGTACTGGGGAGTGAGCGGCCCGTTCACCAGTTTGTAGGGACCAGTCACCTTATCGGCAACAAACAACCAGACACTATGGGTATTCATCCCTTTCGGATCTTGCTTCGTTACCTTTCCGCTGTTGACGGTAAGGTAATACTTGTTTTGGATGAAATGAATTTCGGGAGCCCAGAAGCGGCCGTTATAAGGACAATCGACCGGTAACTTCGCTGCATCAATGATCCACGAATGTTGTTTCCAGTGAATCAGGTCATCGGATTCGAGCAGGCGAACACCCGGATTAGGTCCTGTCCAAACGGGATTGGAAGTCCCCGTGCAGTACCATTTGTCTCCCACTTTGATGATGCAATGGTCACGCATAGAAATAGCAGAATCCCGCGTGATAGGATTGGTATAGCGGAAAAAGTGAGTTGCTACACTTACCCTTGCACCGTTATCTGTGCTCCTTTGGGCAAAACAAGGAGCCGAAATAGAATATAACACCAAAAATAAACACAGCGCTTTCGTCATTGTTCAATTATTTCACATTCTGATGAATACTACCTTTTATAAGGGCTTTCCTGCATGTTCAAATACGTATGCTCGTATCCGCCATTATCAACCAATATTTTATAAATTACAACACCCGGATCGAGCGGACGAATTTTCAAAAGATATGTTCCATCCGTACTCTGCGGCAATGCCAAGGTCAATGCAATTTCGTTGATTCTTGCCGCACCTGTCGGATACATTTTCGAATAATTATTTTTCCATGTCAGCTCTCCGTTGAGATTGCATATTTTCTCGGCTCCACCTTCAAACGAAATCGCCACATTGTGTCCACCCTCTTTAAATGGCATTGTACTGTCGAAAATGATTCTTACTCTGGCACTGTTCTGTTTGGCTTTGAAATTCAATTTATAGCTTATGAAGGCCCCATCCGTTTTTTCGGTATAAGGCATCAGTGCAATGCCCGAAAGCGTTCTCCCCATATCGGGAATGATTGTCCATGCAGTATTGGCACTTGATTTCGTGTCAAAATAATGTTCGGCTTCCGCCACCACAACGCCCTCTCTCTCAGCAAAAACATATCCGCCTTGTTTAGCATCTTTGGTTGCTACACGGGTTACCTCCGGCATGATGTTGAATTGTGGCCCATGCCATGTTTTGTATCCGATATGTACCTGATCCATTATATGATTCCATTTGCCATTTGCCATAGTATGATTGTAATCGTAGCACAGCAAAGAATCGCGATGAAAACAATATTCGGCATGATCGGCCCAAAAATTGGCCGAAATGTCTTTGTTGGCAGCCAGTTTTCGGTTCATTGCAACCGAATAATAGAGATCGTACAAATTAGCAAGTGCCTGTACCGGAAAAAGCACGAGTTCTTTGTAGGTATCGTAATAAATAGTGGGCAATGTGATGAATTGCCTCAATGCACGGGCTTCAAGCGCCATAAATTCGTCTTTTACCATTTTGAACTCACCTGTTTCCAGATTGTAGGTACGACTGTCCAACATCTCAGGAGTAACCCGGCTCGCATATTTACAATAAGTATTCAGAATGCTCGCCGCTTCATCAGCCTGTTGTTCTCCGAATTTTTGTGCACAAAACGAACGAGAGTAGGACTCCAGATTATGCTGATCGAACCCCTTCGGATTCCATGCCATTTTCAGAAAGAAATCCATCGGATATTCGTTCGGCTTCAAATGTCCTACATTTAGAATCCACAATTTATCCACACCATAATCGTACGTTAGTTGCATCTGCTCCCACATTTGTTGTAGCTGGGTAACGTTTAGCCATTTACTCGCTCTTGGTGCTCCGTAATACCCTGCATGATAATACATTCCATAACCTGCCGGATGCTTTTTGCCATTCAATTCGGGAAGTTTGCGTACATTACCCCAGTTATCGTCGCAAAGGACGATGATCATATCGTCGGGCACCTTCATACCCTTATCGAAATATTCGAGCACTTCGCTGTAAAGTGTCCATATTTGGGGAGTTTTAGCCGCAGGCTTACCTGTGACGTCTTCAATTATCTTGCGCTGATCTTTCATGATGCCTTCCAACACTTTGAAGTTGGCTTCGGCACTACCTGCATCCACCATGGGTCTGTCTTCATCTCCACGCATCCCCATGGTAATCAGACTTTCGTAGTTTTTCGTATGCTCAATTCCTTCTCGAAAGAATTTTTGAAGTCCTTCTTTATTGGTCATATAATTCCACTCACCATTACCATATTTCGATTTATTGCGAATCCACTCCTGCTGCGAACGCTGCATCGGTTCGTGATGCGATGTTCCCATGACAATGCCATACTCGTCGGCCAACCGTGGATTGTCAGGATCATCCTCATTGAACGAATTTCCTTCATAATTACCATCTGCATTCTTAAGCACCGGTACCAACGGTTTGTATTCGGTGAAAGACCCCCACATGCCCGGCCAAAGCAAGTTGGCTTTTAATCTCAACAATAACTCGAACAAACGAGAATACATTTTACTGTTCATACCATCGAACTTTGCTCTTGCCCAACGCTGCATACATGGATTCTCATCGTTAATGAAAATACCACGATATTTTACTTTCGGCTCGCCTGAAGTATAATGACCAGGCAATACATAAGCTTGTGAGCGTTTTTGAATGGGAACATCAGCCCACCAATACCACGGAGACACGCCCAATTGTTGAGATAATTCATAGATACCGTAAATGGTTCCGCGTTTGTCGCTACCGACAACCACCAGACATTGCTTTACACCAGGTTTCGGATTATCGATAGTGGCTATCACAAAATCTTCCCACTTCCCTTTTAACTCTTTTATGTCCAGTTTCTTCGCTAAAACAAGCTCATCAATCAGCTTACTTTTTCCAACCGTTCCGATAACAATTTCGTACTCTTCCGGAACTTCTGTTGTAACTAATTTGGGTTTAACTCCGGTTACACTATCAATATCGGTTTGCAAATCTCCGATTGCACGAATCACTCCCTTGTAATCGTTAACATCATAGCGCAAGTTTGCTGCTTTTTGTTCGTTGGCTACAATGGGAAAAGTACCGAGCGTTTTTGGCTGTTCAACAATAATATGGGTGAGCAGTGTCCCTGTTTGTTGTGCTCGAACCGGCATGAAAAAGAAGAAAAACGACAAGGATACCAAACATAAAAATTTGCAACAAGGATGCGCTTTTAATAATAAATTCATCTGTTTTTACTTAGTTTATAAACGAAATGGGAATAGAAATATCTGTATTATTCAAATCTGATCCAATCGACTTCCACCGGCTTATTCTCCAGCGAAACGACACACAAATTATAAACTCCCTTTTTCACTCCGGAAACAGGCAGTTTGATGGTTTTCCAGTCGCTGCTTTTGGGAACATTTATTTTAACAACAACGGCTCCATTTTCATCGTTAAGCTTCAATTGCAACGATCCGCCGGCAGCCGATGAGGCTCTGACTAAAACAGATTTAGCTCCTTTCTTTGCAAAGTTCACTGCGTTATACTGTACCCATGATCCCGAAGCATCGAAAATTGTTTTCCATCCTTTGAATGTATCGGCTGTATCAAGCAGTGCTATCGAAGCACCCTTTTCGCTGATTTTGCTATAACGATCGAGTTGAATTTCTTTTGTAGCATTTGATAATCCAACACCGCGCAACGTCGGAATTACTTTCTTAATGGTACCGTCGGTATTAAAAATCAAACTATCTACTCTTACAGAGCGATTTTTATCAAACTTGGGAGAATAATCACGGTCGTGATAGAAAAGGTACCACTGATTTTTATAATTGATAATGGAGTGGTGATTGGTCCAGCAACCCGATGGAGACTCGTCCATGATTACCCCAACCGGTTTATACGGTCCCATCGGACTATCGCTCATAGCATATTCGAGTCGTTCGATTTGGTTGGCAACATGTGGATAGGTGAGATAATATTTTCCATTGCGCTCCATCGCAAACGGACCTTCGATAAGTCCTTTAGCCGGAAGATTGGCAATAGGTTGAACCGATCCATCCACTTCTATCATGTTATCTTTGAGTTTGGCTACGCTGATACGCCCCATTGCCGTAAAGATGTAAGCCTGACCGTCTTTGTCCAAAAGTACGCAAGGGTCTATACCCCGCATACCGGTAAGCGGTTTATCCAGTACTGTATACGGGCCTTCCGGCTTATCGGCTGTAGCAACGCCTATTCTGCCTCCAACCGGAAAATAGAAATAATATTTCCCATTTTTGAAAACGCAATCGGGAGCCCACATGTCATAATTAATCTTAGTCAACCAGGGTACCTTTGTTTGGGTAACTATCACTCCATGATCCGTCCAATCGGTAAGATTATCGGACGAAAATACATGATAATCTTCCATACAAAACCAATCCTTCCGCAGGTTTTTATCGGGAGGGGTCGGAATATCGTGCGAAGGATAAAGATATACCTTCCCATTGAAAACCCGCGCTGTGGGGTCGGCACTAAACTGGTTCCGAACAATCGGATTTTGAGCAGATACACTGAAAACGACAAACAGCCCAAACACAACACCCAAAATCAATTTCATTTTATTGTCTTTCATATTATTCTGGTTATTATAGAATTGCTACATTTTATTATTCAGGTTAATTTCAATTTTATCGATATCCGGAGCCCATCCGTTGGCGTTAGAAATCCGTATCGTATTGTATCCTTTGTTTAGCTTCACCGGCAACGATCTCTTTGCCACCACGCCTTTTCCGCTGGAATTCAAATCGGCTAACGTAATCCTTTTTCCATTGACAGAAACCGTCGCTGTTTTATTATCTTCTGAAATATAATATACAGAAAGTGTATAATTACCAGTATATGAGGCATACACATCACGAAACTCGATATAGTTATCTTCCCGATTCCCGATTTTAACCACTTTGGTTTTCCCAGAACAAGCGGCATCCGTTATCGGTCGCGCCTGATCAGGAACAATCTCGCTATTCACCGTCAGGTTAAAGTTATTGATCCAGGCATATTCTGCTTCAAAGACCTCCTGCAACTTTGTTTTTTGCGCCGTCACCTTCACCAACGACACGCCATGCGCGGGAATGGTAGCAGTGTATTCCGAAGCCATTGCGCCCAAATCGGTGCGGACCCAGAGATCACGTACCTTAGCCGGACCCACAATATTGAGCTCTTTCCAGCTAACGGAGGCCGAAGTCGGAGTTGTCTTCAAATTAAGCAGTGCTACCGCAAACTCTTTGCTTTGGCGACCATTCAGATGCTTGGTCCACACCTGCACACTATCTTTTTCGAACAGCAAATGCGCCTGCAAACCCGTTGGATCCTGATTGACGGAAATTACTTCGGGATTAGTAATAATCGATTTGGTTTCGTCGTTTATTTGGGTCATGTCGAATCCAAGAACCAATGGTGATGAAAGAATGCACCACATGGTAAAATGGCTTTTATCCTCTTCCACCGACATGCCACGCCCTACTTCCAGCATATCCATATCGTTGTAATGCCCCGGACTGGCATACGGAGCCAGAAATTTATTCTGATTGATGATGCCGATAATACTTTTCCATCGAGCTTTCGACCCAGGTACGAAATTGATATCTTGCGACATACGCCACGAATCGGCAATAGTCGTTACCCATGTTCCCGGAAATTGCCAACGACAAACGTTGAAGTTGATATCGGCACGACCGGTATTGTCAATTGCTTTACGAATAGCGGTGTAGCGAGTTTTCTCGTTGAGTTTCTGCTTCAGTCCACCGCAATAGTCTACTTTCAAAAAATCGAACCCCCAAGTTTTGAAGAAGAGATCGATATCCTGCTGATCGTGACCGTAGAGTCCGGCACCAACGCCACCGGGCTGTCCGCTATACATCGAACCGCAGGTATTTTCACCAGCTTCGGTATAAAAGCCGGCTTTGAGGCCTCTTGAATGGATATAATCGACCAGAGATTTCATTCCATGAGGAAACTTGATAGAATCGATGCGCAGGGTTCCGTCCGGATACCGAAGATTAAAAAAGCCATCATCAATATTGAGGTAGCGAAATCCGGCAGCAGCAAGACCCGATGAAACCATTGCATCGGCCTCTCTTTTTATCAACGCCTCATCAATTTTTGCTCCAAACTGATTCCAACTCGCCCACCCCATTAACGGAGTTTTGGACTTACTTTCTTTGGATTTGGCAGCAGCATTTACTGACACCGAGAAAACGGAAAAACAGATCACACAAACAAGTACAAACAAATTCTTCATAAGCAGATTACGTATCTTCAAATAATAAGGTGATTTCTATTTATCCTGACGAATCAGGTCGTTTACGGCACAGGCAAGAAATATGTATTCCGCCGAACCGCCAATCGTTATTTCATTTTCGCCCCAGAAGAAGGGCCAATCATCTTTATTTTCTAGAAAATCGGGTTTCAACAATATCAATCCCGGCACAATACCTCCGGCAATGGTTGTAAAATCGGCACGGTTGTTTCCGTAAGAAACCTTTTTAGAGCGGGTTCCCACGGCATTCACAAATGACACATTGGAATAGGGATGGCAACCGAACATAAAATCCATGCCTCTCAACACAGACTCTTTGTTCATTATATCGGGAAATGCCTTGTAAGCGTAATAGTTAGTAATCGCCCAGTTAACCACCCCGCCGGTACCGCCCCATCCTCCGGCAGTAAAAGGCACTCCGTATGGGTTTTGCTTCTCTATTTCGGACTGCGACTCTTTGTATTTAACCACATAACTCCGCAGTTTTGCTCTATACGCCTCATCCATATAGGGTATTGCCTTCATGGCCGACAACAGACCGCGGCTGTTAAAAAATGCCATTCCATTGCCCCGACGACCGGAAGGAGCATCCAGCATCGACCATATTTGTGCTAAAAAACGATCGGCATATTGCTGCTCTTTGGTGGTGATGTACAACTGAAGCACAGCATCCAGATCGCCGCCTCTGCCCATCATCCGATTCATCGGATCACCCGTTCCGGACGGTTTCTTAGTCAATTCGGTAGCTTCGTCAAGCAGACGTTTTGCACTGACCAACGCTCTTTCGGCAAGATCGTTGTTGTAACCACGAAGAGCACGGCTGGCTGCCGCCAACGATGCCGCCGTCTGAAAATCCAAATAGGGTTGACGGGTAGTAAACGCCCATCGATCGTCCAAGGTACCACTCGATTTCCCATCAGATTCGTATGGTGTCAAATTGGGGTTGTAGGGTAAATTATCAGTTTCATTAATAGCATCGCCCAAGTGGTGGTACTGATGAAGGTTCGGAACGATAATGCCCGAAACCGGATGCCCAATGTTCTCACACTGCGCCACGACATTCAGCGTACCATGCTCTATTTGTTGTAAAATATCGGGTTTCCCATCCGGACGATGAATATCGACATAGCGTGTCTTCTGGTCGATGTAGGTTTCGTCCCTGTCGACCCTGAAATTTTCCCAGGCAGCCACAAAACTCGAAATCACTTCGTTGTGCGAACCGGTCTGAATATCGAAATCGCCAGCATCGAACCATCCGCCGATGGCCATGTTGGGAATACGTTCCAACGGTTTGTATTTCGTATCGGTAGTGTCGCCCATCTTATAGCCGTCAAAATGCTGATGGTTGAGCGGAGCCTGCAGGCAATCGTCGAGGAAGGGAGCGCCATGCCAAACCCGATACGCCTCATTCACCTCCATGTGATCCATCTGCACGGGAAACCAGACATCCAACGTCGGATGCCACACGTTGCCATACACATTGCCATCGATCACAAACGTATTCGTTTTCTGTTCGCCGTAACGGATGTAGTAAACACCAGGTTCTTTCACCTGGCTAAAGTCGAATCGGGCATAATTATAGCGCAGGTAAGGACCCCATACCTTTATATCGCCCTTATATTTTTCCACCGTCGTCCCGTCTGCATTCACCTGAAAAACAGAAGCCGTCTTTAGCGGAGTATCGTTTTTATCCAGTTCAATGACCGCGACTTTCTGCTGCGAGGGTGTATAGCCCACCTGAGAAAAACCGATATTCGGTTTCCGTGTCCAACCCGGAATGGCATTCGGCTCAATATACCAGGTCAACACCTTACCCGTTTTACCTGCGGGCAACAGACTACGAACGATAAACCAACCGTTTTGCGCCAGGTTACGGCCATCAAACAACATCAGGTCGGCATCTTCGCTTTTGACCGTCACCAATTGTTCAGGATCTTCGGGAGCCAACGCAATGGTTTTGCCGGTAGCCAACGGAGACGGAACTATAAATTCGCCTCTTCCACGATCGTCGAACGTAGTATGACCTGCATATTGCGGTATCTTTTTCCCGGCAGGTTCCATTCTGGTATTTCCGGCAGGATAGCGCGGAAAATTGCCCGGCTTGCCATCCATCAGATACGTTTTTTCAAAATACGCAGAAGGTAAAAATTCGAGGTTGAAGCCGGCATTCCTTTCAAGAGCCTTTGGAAGCGGTTTCTCCAGATAAACACTAATTTCGACCCCGTTATCTTTCGGCGTAACGCTTATTCTAGAGTTGAAATCGAAATCCTTATACCTCAATTCGACATTGATGGTTTTGTTTGCCTTGTCAACCTGACGGCTCACAACAGACGGCACCAAATCCCACTGTTCCGGCGTGTTCTGCAAACGCACTGCCCCACCCGTAGATGTTCTTACTCCATGATGAATAATCTCGATGCCGGCCGTTTTTTCATCAAAAAACATCCCGGTATACTGATTGCTATAGACCAACACATTGACTCCACGGGTTTCAAAATAGTCCAGCTTATTCAACTGCAACTTTTGACCGGATGCTTGTGCAATATTCAGTGCACAACACATTGTCAAAGCCATTGGAAACAGCCGTTTCCATCTGTTTTTTGAAGTCTTCATAGCAAAAATTTAAGGTTATTCTCCATAATCCGGGCAGACATGCTGCAACGGCATATTCTCTGATCTCAGTTTCTCATCATCCCCGGTTTTTGAGGATGATGAGAGACTGGTATTTTAATCCGGTTCTTCAATACCGTACAAAAACTACTTCTTCGTAATCGTGTCGCCGATACGGAAATAGTCGAAATCGACGTAACCGCCGGGGGTTTTGGTCGAATAATTGAATAAACCAAAACGGTAGCCCATAAAGTGCGGCATCGAATACTCCATTTTAAGCTGAGATCCAATCGGAAACCACGTTTTTCCATCAAGGCTGTAGAAGAAATATCCGATATCGATTTTATCTCTGAAATCGCATTCCGCCCTCAAATAGACAATCTTCCGGGTCAATGGAATACTTTGAGCTTCAACAGGAATCCGTGTTGAACCGTTTACCATTACAATCGATTTAACTCCATTGGAAAACTTAACTCCTACCTGTCCGAATTTCCGCTGCAAAAGAGCAAGACCAGCAAAATCACCCTCTTTCATGTTCGTCACATCGATAGCGGTAATACCAGAAGAGACCGGGCCAAACGTACGTTGTGTCAATGTATTTCTTGCCTGAACGAACAGAGTATCGATACGTCCGGTAGTCAGGCGCAGATAGCCTTTCCGTTTCGTTACCGACCAAAGGCTGTTTTCGGGATTGTGGTTCCACTGCCAAACCAATGGCAACGCAGGTTCGCCGGGTTTACGAGTAAATTCGTCAGAAGAGACAATACCCGGGTTCAGCCCTTTACTAGAAGGAAGATCAAGCGACTCCGGCAATTTTCCGTTAACCCCTATTACCGGCCAACCATCTTCCCATTTCATAGGAACGATGTATGGAATACGCCCAACAGACCCATAATCTTGAAACAAATAGGCAAACCATTTTCCATCAGGAGTATCAATCATCCCTCCCTGAGCTACACCCTGATCCTGAAAAGCGACTGTGCCTTCCCAGGGTCCGGTAATCTTATCGGCTCTGTGCAACACAACAGTACGCATACTATTTCTGGGCCATGTAATATTGAACAAATAATATTTACCTTTTACTCTGAAAAGTTGAGAACCTTCGGCCGGAAGCATAATAGGCCCTGATGGAGCGCTTGCATTTTCGATAAGTACTCGCGTTGTCTCTTCTTTCACGCCCGAAAGATCCTCCTTCAGTTCGGTTATCATTATCTTTCCACTTCCATAAATTAAATATATCCGTCCATCTTCGTCGAAAAACAGGGAATGGTCATGCAGCGAAGGCTTGAAGGAATGCTCTACCCAAGGACCTTTTTCAATACTTTTGGTCGCCCATATATATGTTCTTCCTGTTGTTTGGGCAAAGGTTGACACATAAAACAGTCCTTTATGATAGCGGATAGAACTTGCCCAGGATCCTTTTCCATAGTTATTTTTTCCATTATTCAGATTTAGAGCATCCATATCGCCCAAAGTAGAGTAAGCATAATTCACTATTTTCCAATTCACAAGATCTTTCGATTTCATAATGGGCACGCCCGGATTCATGTGCATGGTGGTACTGCTCATGTAGTATGTATCACCAACACGAATCATCGACATATCGGGAACATCCGCGAAAATAATCGGATTTTTCGCCTGTTTTGTTTGCGCGAAAATAGAGATAAACACTTGCAATACAATAAGAATAGAAATACAAGAATATAGTTTCTTCATAAATATGTAGAGATTGATATTAAAGTCTCACAAAATAACATCGTCACCAAAACAACGATTTGTACTTCATTGGAAAAGCAACTGTAATGTTTCGGTCAGGTAATGACGGGCATTCATCCATGTATGACCTCCTGTTGTTATCATATTTTTTTGTTCTATTTTTTCCCCTTTCAATAGATCAATAAACTGTTTTGCTTGTTTATACAAAAAATCTTCATTCCCGACGCCCAGCCATAAAAGTCTCAGTTGCTTATTGGTCTTCGTAGGATCTGCAGAAACGCCTGAAAAATATTTTTGGAACACTTCGGGCGTCAAATAAGCGCTGTACGAACACATCCACGCAAATTTATCCAAATTGGCGAATCCGGCAAACAAAGTCTGTCCTCCACCTCTCGAAAAGCCGCCAATGGCGCGATTTTCTCTATTGGAGACAACACGAAAATTGCTTTCGATAAATGGAATAACACTATTTATCAGTTCATTATTAAATACTTGATACATCTCAGCAGCTTTCAGCGAAGTAGGATCGGGAGTACCTGTCGGCATATTTCCATAAGGCATCACCACAATCATTGGCACTGCTTTTTTCTGTGCAAGCAGATTGTCGAGGATAAAGTTCACTTTTCCCACCTTAAACCAGGTCTCTTCGGTATTGGCACTGCTTTTTTCTGTGCAAGCAGATTGTCGAGGATAAAGTTCACTTTTCCCACCTTAAACCAGGTCTCTTCGGTATCGGTGGTGCCACTAATAAGGTAGAAAACAGGATATTTATTACTATTTTTATTGTATCCGGGAGGGGTATAAACCAACAACGGACGCATTGCGTTTAGTGTTTTCGAATTGTAAGTGCAATAACTGATTTGTCCATGCGGAACATTTTGCACCGAATAAATAGCAGGGTAATCGCCAGGAACATCTAATAAGCTACTTTTAAAATGTTCGTTGGGGAAAATGTGGATGTTGTTTGGGTCGGCAACCGACACTCCGTCAACAATAAAATTGTAGGAATAAATATTGGGGTCAACAGGACCGAGAGTAATGCTCCACACCCCGGATTGATCCATTAAAAGAGACTGAGAGCCTTTTATAAACTGGGTGCTGATTTCGACCTTCTTTGCATTCGGCGCTTTCAAAGTAAAAGTAACGGTTCGATCAGGATGCACAACAGGCGATTCAATAGCGGATACTTGTGCCACAGCAGAAGCAAACACGATAAGAAAAGAGAACAATACAACAACACTTAAAATAATGCTTCGCATCGGTATGATATTATGATATTAAGAGTTTCAGTTATATAAAGATCAAACAGCTATTACACATTCTACCTAATTTCAGAAGAAAACAGAGCCGATGTCAACCGGACATTCCTTTGTAGGAATAAAAAATCGAAACCACGCGTGATTAGTACGTATCGACTAATCATGCGGGTTTCAAAGCCTCATCACCAATATCTCAATTATGTAATATGGAAAGCAAGAGATATTTTTATCCCGAAAATTTCGAGACTTCTTATATCAATACCTCCAATGTGTGTTTATCCAAATACCTACCAAAGTCAATATAATTGTATCATATCCTCTGTTTATGCATGACGCGAAGAAGACTGAATCTAAACATCCCTTCTTATTGCTTAGATTAGTATTAATCACATAGGTTTAAATAATAAGGTCATAATTTTTTATTTTTTTCTTCTATAAATCGTAATCTCATAAAATGATATTACTCGTCTACACTTACCATCCCAATACGTTACCATCTTTACGATCGGGAAGTGTTCCGGAACGATCGTTAACATAGGGTTTCCAGACTCATTTTTCTATTTTCAAACACAACTTTCCCTATTTAGTTTTAACTCTGATAACCGTCAACGACATGGCTGGAGCCACATATTCAAATGATTTATGTATTTTCACAGTTGATGTAACCGGAACCACTCTTTGCGGATTATCAAGTGTATTTTCAGCATCGGCATTACTGGTAAGCACAATCTGTTCTGCTTGCGAAACTATACTTCCAAAGCGACTCAGATTGATTTTCATGGACTTCGGAGTATTCCCAAAGTTTACCATTTTCAGTATAATATCTCCTGTTTTGCTATCTTTCACACACGAAACTGCCTGATTGATATCCTTTTCGTCCTTTGAAATTACTTTATCGAAATAATAATCGCCCTGATTGGCCGAAAACATCTTTTGCACGAAATAATTCGGTGTTAAACTGACATTTACATTATCAAAAAAGATCATATCGGTTTTCCATTGCGTAAAATTCTTTTTCGCAAACAACGGAGCGTACGAAGCCATCCTCACCACATCGCCATTGCGTTCGAGCGACGTCATATAAGCCGCTTCCGAAATTGCATTGCGTAACTTGTTGCCCCAAGACGCATATTCGCCAAGATAAACCTCTGTGGCATTGCGCTTATACGAATCGTAACGATTCTGATGAGAAATAAACCATTCGGGACTCGTATAGTAATGTTCGTCCACAATCGGAATTTTCAAATCATCAGCCAGTTTCCAGCCTTTTGTAAAGTCATCTCCATCGGGAGAGGGGCCAACTGTTCCAACGACAGTAATTTCGGGATGTTTGACTTTCACGACATTAAAAATCATTTTGAAACGTTCTTCAAATTCGGGAGTAATTTTATCTTCATTCCCAATGCCGATATACTGAAGATGGAACGGAGCCGGATGCCCTGCGGCAGCACGTTTGGCTCCCCAAACAGAAGTTACCGGACCATTTGCCCACTCGATCAAATCGAGCACTTCTTGAATATAATCCTGCATTTCGTTCAATGGAAGGGCTTTCTGTCCGACTCCTCCAATTTGCCACGTACCACCCGAATTTTGACAACTGACAGCTGCCGGCAATACAGGCAAAGGTTTAGCGCCTATATCTTCGCAAAACTGGAAGAATTCGTAATATCCTAACCCTGTAGTTTGATGGTATCCCCAGATATTGCGTTGTTCTTTGCGTTGTTCAATCGGACCGATGGTATTTTTCCAGCGATACATATTGCCTAACCCATCGCCATGTGCAAGACAACCACCGGGAAATCGAATAAATCGCGGCTTCATATCGGCTAAGAGTTGCGCTAAATGAGCATTCAGACCATTCGGACGATTTTTGAACGTTTTTTCAGGAAAGAGAGAAATCATATCAAGAGCCACCTTACCTTCACTCGTAGCTAAAACAACCAAGTTTGCCGTATCGTTACTTGCTATCGGAGCGAGACTTGCTGTGTATTGTTTCCAGTCAGATGAAGACGTTACCAATTTGGTCTCCGCAAGCATCTTTCCTTTAGGAGTTTGCAAGCTGATCGTAAATGAGACCGGCTCTTTACTGATTTGCCGGACAAACATAGAAAAATTATACTTGTCGCCCGCTTTTACTACCATACCATCGAACCCGAAATTTTTGATTCCCACTCCCGAAATTCCAGTGTATTTTGCTTCATGCCCTATATGCTCGATATCCAGAACCATGTAATGCGGATTGTTGAGATGAATGGGAGATGCGGTTTCTACACTGATTCTCCCATACGAGAATCCGGGAGCGATGTATTCCCAATACGAAAAAGGATTCCACTCACGGCGTTCGGTCGGATTGTATTCGAACGAGCGATTCTGCACCATTTCGGCATACAAACCGCCATCGGCCGAATAATTGATATCTTCAAAAAACAATCCGAAAAGGTCGGAACTTATTTTCTTGCCGTCTTGGGCGGCTTGTAAAGAGAAAGAGATAAACAGCAAGAGAAAAAGAGTTTCAATTGTCGGAAAAAGAGAATGAGATTTTAGTTTCATACGTCAAATAATAATTAGTTCTTCTGATATTAAATTGATAATCGGATTACTGAATTCGTTTATATTGAAAAAAATCCACATCGACATAGCCTCCAAGCGCTTTAGTCGCATAGTTGAAAATAGCAAACTTACTTCCCATAAACAATCGTTTGTAATCGAAAATCATTCTATATTCGGTACCGATCGGTTGCCAGTTTTTATTGTCATAACTGTAGTAGAATGTTGCCAAATCTTTGTTTAAATTAAAATCACCGTCGATACGCAAATAAACTCTATTTTTAGCAAGTGCTATCCGCGCTTCTTCGTCTATCTTCACGCTCTCAATTGCTTTGGTGGAATTGTCTAATGCCACAGAATTGCCAGCCATTATCAAGTACTTTTTATCACCGTCCATGACAACTGACAAGACGCCGGCATCACCGTTAAAGGCACTGAACCCAGCGACATCGCCGTCTTTCATTTTCGAGACATCCAAAGCCACAACTCCACTACATTTGGGGCCTTCCATGCGCTGAGTAATACTGTTCGGAGCGGCAAAAAGATTATTAACCACTCGACAAGTTTTAAGCCTCAGAAAACCCTTCCGATCTGTCAATGACCAGGCGCTATTCACAGGATTGTGATTCCATTGCCAATTTATTTTCAAATTTTTATCCACAAAATCATCACTTTCGACAATGCGTTTGCCGCTGTCATAAGGCTTCAAAGTAGTCTGCCAATTCAAAGGCACTTTACCGTTTTCATCACCCAACATCGGCCATCCATCCACCCATCGAACCGGCATTAGGAGCGGTACACGTCCCACCCCGTTACGATCCTGAAAGATCAGTCCATACCAGTTACCGTTTTCATCGTCGGTAATACAACCTTGACCGCAATAAGGAAAACCTGCAAAATCATCCTGCAAAATCACCTTTTTTTCATACGGTCCGGTAATGTTATCGGCTCGGTAACAAACTTGCCTACGAGGCTTGCCTCTGGGCCACGAAATCATCAACAGGTAGTATTTACCGTTATACTTTATTGCCTGACTTCCCTCCAACAAACCGGTTTCTTCCGAATCACGCTTAATAATTCTCATATCCACGCCACCCGGTTTTACATCCGAAAGATCAGGTTTAAGTTCCTTGAGAGTGCCGGAACCCGAAAAAACATACACGCGACCATCATCGTCGAAAAAAAGAGAAGCATCGTGGAAATGTTGCATTCGGGAAACCAGTTGCCACTTCTCTTTCGACGGATTAGTGGTGGCATAGATATATGCCCTGAAAGGCTTGTCATTGGGAGAAAATAGCACATAATATTTTCCGTTGTGATAACGAATAGATGATGCCCACTGGCCGCGACCATAAACAGTTCCGCCGGTCAAATCGTAGCTCGGCGTATCGGTTAGTTTGTCGAACACATAACTTGCAATTTCCCAGTGCACCAGATCTTTCGACTTCATTACCGGCGCTCCCGGCATCAGGTGCATGGTGGTACTTATCAGGTAAAAGTCGCTACCGGTTCTTACAATCGACATATCGGGTACATCGGCCCACATAACCGGGTTGGTTAACGGAGTACATTGCTTTTGCGCTACAACGCCAAAACAGATTAGAACAAATAGTACAAACGAGAGACCTTTTTTCATTGTTACATTGCTTTATTTAGAAGATAATCAAAGTCTTATTCTTCGGGATTTTACTTTCGCACCAAACGAACATAATAGACAGCCCCTGCCACATTACCGGATTGTGGCTGAAATTTCACCCGTACGTGATCCTTTCCTGAAATCATTGTATCGGGAATCGTATATTCCACCTCCTGAAATTTATTCTGATTCCATTTTCCAGACAAATTTTCCGATACAAATTTCACATCATCAATATAAATATCAAAATTTCTCGGTCCCCTTTCATTCCCCCAATATCTAATTAACAGGCTCAGATTCGCCTCTTTATTGGTACTAAGGCTATAACTGAAATAGCCTCCACCACGGGCATCACGCCAAAATTCATCCTGATTATTTCCGGTATTCGAATTTTCTTTTTGAATAAAATGATCGGCTTCCGGCTGTTGTTCACCAGCAGCGACAAAATCCACCGTTCGCTTTTGCAAGGCCAATTTTTGTTGTTCTGCTACTGCAATCGAATCGAGATAGGTACGCAACTGGCTATTGGACAAAACCATCCAATACATTTCATACCGTGTATCGTGAATTTTATAAAACGGTTCGAACACAACACTGCCCGAATTCACCAGCTTCAGTTGTGGTGCGATAAACGTGAACGGTTTTCCCTGCACCGGTTGCAATTTATCTGCAAGAGTGGCGCAATTGTCTTCAACGATAATCGGAGCTTTATCAATTGGCAGTTTTTTACCGCCGGCGATGTGTCCCCAACGGCTGTCTCCGGCTACCAATCCGGCCAGATCTTCGGTTCCGGTTTTAGCGGCAAGCACAATCGGACCATGCATAAACGCAATGTAATTGGGAACATTGGGCAATTGTATCACCGAATTGTGCATCGGAAGTTCAACCGTCACCACATCTCCTTTTTCCCATGTTCTTTCTACTGCCACATAAGAAGAAGGATGAGCTGTATAGGACACAATCTTCCCGTTAACCATGATCTTCAAGGCACCATCAGACACCCAATAAGGATACCGAATCATCAGTTTGAAGCGGGCATGCCCAGCAGTAACCGTCAGTTTAGTTTGCTCTTCATTCGGGAAATTGGTCTCTTGTTTCATTTTAATTCCTTTTGCTTTCCAGTTCAACTCCGAAGCGACAAACAAATTAAGGAATAATGAATCATGCTGATGGGTATAAATGAATTGTCCGTATTTACCGTGATTTTCCATGCCGCTACCCACGCAGCACCACATGCCTTCGTTGGGTGCAGAATAGACGCGATAATGTCGCGGACGAACCGGAGTAAAATAGACATAGCCGCCGTGTTCGGGATGTTGTGTCGAGAGAATGTGGTTGTACATCGTCCGTTCGTAATAATCGGCATATTTGGCTGAAGGTTCGACGCGAAACAGGTCTTCGGTCAGTTTCAGCATGTTGTACGAGTTACACGATTCGGGGCCTTCCACGTCGTTCACGAAATCGGTACACGATGCCACGCTGGGGAAAAACTCTCTTCTACTGTTTCCTCCAAAAGCAAGGGTACGGTTCGACGTTACGGTTTCCCAGAAAAAACTCCCGGCTTTACTGTACACCGCATCGTGACTAAGTTCGCCGATTCTTTCGAAACCTATTGCTTTTGGTACCTGCGTATTGGCATGTTTATTATCCAGATTGTCTTTGCCTTGTGACATCGGTGCGAGCAACATCTTGTGCGAGAAGCGTTCGGCCGCTATCAAATACTTTTTATCTCCGGTAATTTGATAAGCATCCGCCAATACCTCATTCATTCCACCGTGCTCTGTATCAAGCATCGATTGCATTTGAGCTTCAGAAAGCGATGCCGTAATATTGAGCGCCCAATCGCAGAATTTCAGAAAAATTGTTTTTGCCTCTTCATTACCGGTATACAACCAGGCATCTCTCAGTCCGCCATACATTTTATGCACATTGTACCAGGGAACCCATGCTGCACGAAAAGCGGCAAAATCACCTTTCTGAAAAGTACTCCAGATTGTCTTACTATTGGGAACAGCGCCGACATACCCTTTGCCCCAGTCGGGATAATTAGCTGTATTGGCATCCTGACAGGCCTTCAATTCGGTAAGCATGTAATCCATCCGCTTCTTGCACTCGGCATTCCCCGTTGCAGCATAATTGATTGCTAAAGCCGACAGGTAATGACCGCCCACATGGCCGTCCAAGCCGTCCCAGTTGACATAACTCTTTGCTTTTGCCGGCAATCCGGCCTCTTTGCGATAGCCTGCCAACAGACGGTCAACATCATATTTCAGCAGGACCTGAATATTCAAATCACGGGCATGTTTGAACGGACCTTCGAGTAAGGTCACATCTTTCAAGGGAAACTCGTTGGGATAAAGTTTATCCTGAGCATACACGCTGCCGATTGCCAAGAAAGCAAGTGCTACTATTTTAGAAAACATTTTCACAGTCATTTTACTTATGATTTATATTCGGGATTAACAATTACAATATATTAAACTAGAAAACAAAGGTAAACAATGAATTGCGGACGAAATCGTCTTTTTTGAATATTTCAATCGCCTTTTCAGGCAAACTCTATAGAACCTCCAACGATATGATTTCCAGGAGAAACCAGACTAAATACAAACTCATCCACCATCATACCATCTCATATTTCATTGATTATAAATAGAATACACACAAGACCATCAAATATCTATTCTACAACCTGAAATTTCATAGATCAATGGGCTTGATTTAACTGACGGTTACTGGAAAATGCTGCGGGCCTCTGAGGTCTTCTCGTATCGTTCTTTATCATCTCTTCCAAATCATTCACTGGACGTTCAATATCGTAAGGAATCGGCATTTTGCTAAATTGCTGGAAATAAAGCAGACATCCATCTTTCCACAACTGAGCATTCCGACTTTGACTCCGCAGCTTGCTCTGTACCTGTAGAAATCGTTCTGCATCTACATACGATTCTGTTTTATCCCATATTTTTTGGAACTGACGCACTTGCTGCACTCCCCTGTCATAATGGTAACACAATTCGCTCCATAACGTCCTTCCGCTTTTCATCTGATGGTTCCATGCCGCATGATGAAACCATAATAAATAAGTTTCAGGACAAGTCTCTATATTATCAAATTGTGAATATAACGGCTCATGATACTGAGCTACTGCATTACTTCCCGTATGAGTGCGGTTAAAACCAACGCCAATAGAATCGGCCTGATGGTAATATGGCGGCGTCCAGTCTTTTCTCATTTTTTTTGGTGCCCACCACGGACCCGGTCCATAATGTTCATTGGCCGACATGATATGATGCAATCCTAATGGCATCATGTAACTCACCGCCGCTTCACGGCTTTCAAGCATCATCTGTTTCACGGGCGTTAAAAAGTTTGCTTGCCAATCGCTGCTTTCGGAAGCATGCTGCTGAAATGTCAACTTGATCCATTCTGCCGCAATTTGCTCGCTGGTCAGGCTATTGTTCCATGCCAAACGTCCGAATGCATACCAGTTGGACTGAGCAAAGTGATGCCCGCACCAGTTGACATCCAAACCGATATTGGCTACACCGGCAATGGCCGTATGTTTTTGAGGGAAAAGACTTCCATCGGTACAACGAGCAACAGTACTCCCCTCGCCTGCCTGATACGTATCACTTTTCAGAAATTCCTCCCACATGGTAGAAAGAAATACCAAATGAGTGGAATGTCCTAAATACTCTTGCGTAATCTGAACTTCGGGCATTAGGGAGGTCTTCTTCATTGCTCCGAACAATGGGCTAAACGGTTCGCGGGGCTGAAAATCAATGGGCCCATTTTTCACCTGAATAATCACATTATCGCGAAACTGCCCATCCAATGGCACAAACTCTTCATACGCCTGCTTTGCACGATCGTTATCCGACGCGCTATATACAAATGCCCGCCACATCACAATTCCACCATACGGTTTAAGTGCATCGGCCATCATGTTGGCTCCCTCTGCATGTGTACGTTTATAATCTTGCGGACCGGGTTGTCCTTCGCTATTAGCTTTTACCAAAAACCCACCAAAATCAGGAATCAATCTATAAATTTCTTTTGCTTTGTCTTTCCACCATTTTATTACTTCAGGGTCTAACGGATCACAGGTTTTTATTCCTCCGATCTGTGATGGAGCCGAGAATTTGGCCGAAAGGTAAACCTTTACTCCATACGGACGTAATTCATCGGCAATTGCTTTAACTCGCTTCAAATAATCAATGGTCAATACATCGACATTCGCATTTACGTTATTAAGTACAGACCCATTGATTCCTACAGAGGCATTTGCACGGGCATATTCTCTCCAGAGTTTTTTGTCGGCTTCCGTAACAACTAACGAATCTTTTGTACTTCTCCAGAAAATAGAACGTCCTGCGTAGCCTCGCTCAATAGTTCCATTCTGATTATCCCAGTGATCCAAAACACGCCGTTCGTATGACGGATTGACGACCTCAGCTGCTGTTATCTCCTCTCCCGTTTGCTGGCGACGTAACAATTCGTAAACACCATACAATACGCCATAATCGCTATTAGCCTGAATAGTGGTCTGACTTAACCGGAACCCATCTCCTTTAATAGCCTTGTCTGGTTTAATAGTGAGAACAACAGATGCATTGGGGGCACCTTGCCAATCTTGTTGCAACTCCTGTTTAGCAATTGCTATCGTAGCCGTATTCTTTGCACAAACGACATTGACGGACACTGCATTTTTATTTCGAAGCCAAAGATCATGACCGTTTTCGGCATACATGTACGCTGAAAGAAAAAGTAAAACTACTGTCCGAGAAAAGATCTTCATTGTCTGATAGTTTATTAGATGTAAAATTAATATTTTCAAAAACAGTTCGCCCCCCATAAAACAAATCTCTTGCAAATGGCGAAATTCAACCCACAACAAATTGTATATTATAAAGTCCAATATTAAACCTAAAAATACCAACTACCACAAAATAAGCATAACATACCAGTTTTGTTGTAGTTGATATTTTTTTTGAACTTATATGAACCTATGCATTAGTTCAGTTCTATTACTTGCTCGCCTTTGGTGATGCCGTTTTCATTGAATGCATCGATTACAAAATAGTATTTTTGCCGGCTATTCAAATTTCCGATTGTAACGGAGTTTTTTCCAAGAATCTGATAATTGCTGTATAATTTATCCTTTTGCGTACCGTATCTAATACTATATCCGATTGCATCCGATTTGGGCGCCCAACTCATTTTCACAATGCAACGGTCAATCTGACTACGAACCGCTTCGGCTTTCCCTACAACCACCGGAGTTTTCCCGCCTCCATTACCGAAAACACGTAATCCGGCTAATGCAAAGGTTCCATCTGCCATGTGATAATTGGTAAGTCGGATATAACGGGCTTTTACCGGAACTTTCAGTTCGAGATAATCGTGAGGAACGTCCGTTTTATTCAACGTATTATTTGCCAATGATTTCCATGTGACGCCATCGGTAGAATATTCGAGCAGATACTGATAGTAAATACCCGGCTTACGACCCATGGTTTTGGTATTGTTTTCTGCAAAATTTATCTGCACAGCATTAATTGTACTCATTTTTTGCAAGTCCATCGCAATCCATTCGCCCTTATTTCCTGTTTTTGCACTCCAGTAAGTACGAATCTCTTCATCAGCCGCATAGCGTGCCGGATGGCCTTGCAATTCGGACGAAGCCGCTATCGGTTTGTTGTACGAGAGAAGCATCCATTTCGGGAACAACTCTTCCGGACTGCTGATCTTCTTATTGGGTACTTTATAGGGAAAATCTCCAAATCCGGTGTAAACGTACATTACGCCATCATTATCGAAAAACGTAGGAAACAAGCCCAAACGACGCTCAAACATATGTTTTTGAGAAATCGTCATGGTCGATATGTGCCAATAGTTCCCATAGATATCCTGAAATGTACTGCTGTGTCCAGCTGCAGCAATAAAACCTTCCGGTTTAGCCGATACCGGATTGTGAGCCGCTACCGTAAACGGACCCAGTGGTTTGTCGGCGACATACAGCCCATCGCAATAGCTTTTGAACTGTGTACCCGGAACGGCATATTGCAGATAATATTTCCCATTATGCTTTGTCATCCAGGCTCCTTCCACCCAGGGACTATCGTCTTTTTCATTGTAATCGCCGAAGCGCTCCCATCCATACTCTTTCTTATTGCTATTAAACAACGCAACCGGTGTGCCAATCGGGTTCAACGTCTTGGCATCCAGCTCCACGGCATAAATCGGATTTTTATCGGAACAACCGTAATAAAAATACATCCGTCCGTCATCGTCCACAAATAGATCCGGATCGGTCATTCCAATAGGAAAAGCCGCATTGGCAATTTGCCACTTCCCTGATTTCGGATCGGCGGTCTTATAAATGGTAAGGGGAGCCTCATTCTTGGATGCCATAAAATAGAGCGTATCCTTCATGACAACTGCCGTCGGAGCATAATCTTCGACAGGAAGATCCTGCGTTATTATCAAATCCCAATGAATCAAATCTTTCGAATGAAAATATCCACCCGACTTGGAAGCAAACAAATAATATTCATTTTTGAATGTAACCATGGTAGGATCGGCAGCCTCGCGTCTGGATGGAACATCCAGACAAAACCGGTAACTCAGGTTTATCGGATTACAAATAGTGGCTTGCTTCGAAATATTAACACTCTTGTTTTGAGAGTAAATACCGAATGAACAACTCAAACAAACTAACGCCAAAATTTTACTTAAAGTCTGATTCATGGTCATTTAATTAAGATTTTGAACTGCTTCAATTACTTGTCGTAAACGGAGAAGCAGGCAAACCCTCCTTGTTTTTCAGGTTTGCATATGACGGATTATCATCCCAACCATATCGAACAACTACCGGATTAGTGATGTGCCTACTCCAAACCTTCACCTGATTGGTAGAAAGAATGACGGCATTTGCCCATTCGAATTTACCATCAACTCCGGCGATTTGGAAACCATCCAAAAGACAATTGGTAAACAAGCCACTACCCACAGATTTAAAAGTAACGATAATACTGTTCCCTAAAATTTCCATTGAGTCGTACAATGGCCCGGAACTGACAATTGAACTATCACGATACGCTACTCTTGCAGCTTCCAGTGCCAATCGCCGAGCCACCTCTTTTTTATTGAGCGGATGAATATCGTTCCACTCGCCAACGTCTGTCGTAACGACCATTCCGGTGTTGGGTACTTCCAAAGAACGACGTTGAGCCTCACGCACATTAGCCATGCCGCTTTCCACCGGTTGTTTATTCGGAATTCCCAGATTGGCAATCTGTGCAAACAAAAACGGCATGTCGGGCTGACCGAACTTTGCACGCCAGTCGACAATCAAATTGCTAAACAGTGTCTGATATTCTTTCATTGGCATTCCGATATTAGACTCGCCCTGATACCAGATCATTCCTTTTAACCGATAACCAATGATCGGACTTGTAAGGCTATTATACAATCCGGCAGGACGAGCCCCTCCGCCGAAACCTTGACCCCTAACCGATTGCAAAGAAGCGCCAATATGATAGCACCACTGTCCGGTTAAATCGATTTTTTGTGAACCGACACGAAGTTCATACGTTTTATCTTCTACGAATCCGCCCTTACCGCCGGGACAAATGACCCGTACCATCAATCTGTTTTTTCCGGGCTTCAACACTCCCTCTGGTAACTTGTATACCCGGGGGGGATATTGATATGATATAGTACCTACGAACACCCCATTCAGAAAAGTAGAATCACTTTCGATAATACGCCCTAAACGAAGAACTGCATTTTTTGCATTAACCAACGAATCGGGCATATCAAATTCTTTATAAAACCACATGGAACCCATCGACATATCCACTCCTTTGTCCAACCAATACCCCGGAAGAGAAATCTGAGGCCAATCCACAGTGTTTACATCTCCTTTTGACCAGCGTCCGAGACCCGGATCGTTTTTAGCTAACTCGGCATTAAAGTTAAATCTCACAGAATTCAATCCGGCAGTCCTTTGGGCACGAATGGAATCGGCCTTTGCTTTTGCCGTCGTCCATTTATTCATATAAGACTTAAGGTAATCTTCACTTAGCCACGATTCGATAGCCGAACCACCAATCGCATTATTTATAAGTCCAATAGGCACTTTATATTTTTGATAGAGCTGATCTCCAAAGAAATACGACAGAGATGAGAAGTTCATGATATTCTCTTGTGTAGCTGGGAGCCATATTCCTTCTTTAAAATCAGACTGAGACGTTTGCGAATCGGTACGTATCGACGGTTTGAAATAACGGATATTGGTATTGTTTGTTTGTTCTATCTCTTTTTGATATAAATCGAGCACCCTGTAAATCATCAATTCCATATTCGATTGACCGGAGCATAGCCAAACATCTCCCATCAAAATATCCTTGATTGCAATCTCATTGACCTTCATGGTATAAGGTCCACCTGCAGCAATAGCAGGAAGATCAACCTTCCAATTTCCTTGTTTATCAGCTTTTGTTTGGTATATTTTCCCAAGAAATTCAACCTTAACCTTTTCTTTAGGATCAGCCCAACCCCATATTTTTAAGGGCACATCGCGCTGAAGTACCATACCATCGCTAATCAGTCGAGGCAACTTTACTGTCGCATTTACTTTGTTTGTACACAAAGATACAACTGTAAGCAGTATGAAAACGGATATTCGGCTAAACTTTTTCATTTTTCATTCTTGACAATTCACTCTCTGGAGCTCCAAGATAACTCGGTTTTAATCCCCCCGTATTTATCACTATTTTTTGCAACACGATACCCGGCTCCAATACTCTGAAACGCAAACGATGTATTCCCGGTACAGATATTCGAAATCGGATATCTGTTTGGTTGATGCGCTGCGATTCCCACCTGTTTATTTCCCGTTCGCTTTGGTTGAAATTCACAACCTGCTCCGATCCTCCATCAAACGAAATAGCATAACGTAATCCTTTATTAGCATTGAAAGCCAAAGTCGGTGACAACAAAACACTGACATCAAATTCTCCCGTTGTTTTAAAATTAACAGCATACTCCAGATAAACGGAGTCTTTTGCCGTCGGGTATTGATTCTGTGGAAAAGTACTTACTGCCGATAGGGTTTTCCCTAATTCCGGTATGACTTCCCAATGAATTTTATCAGTTCCTTTCGCCTTTTGATAATTCTCCGCTTCAATCGAAACATATCCATCAGCCTCATGGAACACCAATTCCGCTTTCGGAACTACCGGCACATCTACTCTGGTTACAGCTGGCATCACACTCTTTCTCGGTTCTGCCCACGTACGGTACCCGATATGTATTTGATCCATCATATGCGACCATTTTCCTCCGGCGATATCTTTATTATAATGCACCATCAAAGCCGAATCGCGATCAAAGCATTGTTTCACGACATCCGCCCAATAATTTGCTTCTGGATTGTTTGTTGCTGCCAGTTTATGATTTTTGGCAACAGCATAATACATATCGTAAAGATTGGAACAAGCGTTTACAGGGAACAAAACCAACTGATCGAAAGCATCCTTATAATCGGTTGGAATAAGATTGTAAAGACGCATAGCATCAAGTGTCAAATCACGATATTCATTCCGCACACGTTCAAATTCATTGTAGTTATCCAGACTGTACGTATTGGCATTCAGCAATTCAGGAGTTACCCTGTGATTATATTTTGTGTAAAGTTTTACAATACGAGCTGCTTCCTTGGCATATTTCGCACCAAACTGCTGAGTACACCAATCTTCTGCGTATTGTTGTATATTTTGAGCCTTATATTTTGCCGGATTCCAAGCCATATCGAGGAAAAAACTGATAGGATATTCCATCGGCTTCAAATCTCCAACATTCAAAATCCAGAGTCTATCTACCCCATGTGAATAAGCGAGCTCCATTTGCTCCCAAATTCGTTCGTTCTGACTTACATTCAACCATTTATAACATCTCGGGCCTCCTACATAATCGACATGATAATAAATTCCATAACCTCCCGGATGACTCGGGGCTTTCACATCCGGTAATTTGCGAATATTGCCCCAGTTATCATCACAAAGCAACAAAGTGACATCATCCGGCACACGCATTCCTTTATCGTAATACTCTTGCACCTCCTTATATAATGCCCAAAGTTGGGGCGTTTTCTCCGGCTTCTGGTCGGTCACTTTACTTATAATATCGCGTTGATCTTTTACGATTCTTTCAAGCAGTGCAACATTATTTTCTTTACTCATGGGAATATCACCATCGCCACGCATTCCAATAGTTGTTATTGTTTCCCAGTTTCTATTCCGTTCTACTCCGCCTTGCCAAAAACTTCTGAGAGTCGAATCGTTTTTTGTATAATCCCATGCTTTCGATCCCAGCTTCCACTCTGCCTGAGACCTCCCCATCGGTTCATGATGCGACAATCCGATTACAACACCCATTTCATCCGCTAACGGTCCATTTTCTTTATCATCGGCAAAAAAAGATTTACCCCACATGGCCGGCCATAAAAAATTGCCACGAAGGCGCAGAACCAATTCAAAAACATGGGTGTAGAACTGATGATTAAAACCTCCGAATTTTTCATTTGCCCAACTGGACATTGCCGGAGCTTCGTCGTTAATAAAAATTCCACGATACTTTACTTTAGGGCTTTCAATGACATAACGACCTTCTTTTACAAATAACGATTTGTGTTTCACAATCGGGACATCTGCCCAATAATACCAAGGTGAAACTCCTATATTTTTGGAGACATCGTAAATACCATAAATAGTTCCCCGCTTATCACTTCCGGCTATAACAAGAGCCTTTGCAACACCCGGCAATGGCTCATCTATTGTTTGAATGACAAAGGCTTCCCATTTGCCTGCAATACTCTTTACATCAAGCTTTCTGTTCTTTACAAGTTGGTCTATGATCGGACTTTTTCCAATAGTTCCAACAATTACTATTTCCCGTTGATTAGGTGCATCCGTATACAACATTTCAGGTTCACAACCTGTCACTTTACCAATATCGCCTCTCAAATTTTTAAGAGCCTCAATTACTCCCGAATAATCTTTTTCACTTACAACCAATGGAACTACACCACTGGATGTCACTATCGCAAATTGTTTCTCAGCAGCAACTGTGGTTACATAAGCTGACACATCGCTAGCATAAACATTCGAGCTGCAAAACAATACCAGCACACTGCAAATCCAATATAACACATTGTTTTTCATCCAATTTCTTTAATACTTTATTAATTTCGATCTTGATTTCACAACATGGGATATGTAATAGCAAAATAAACAAAATCTGACACCTATATAACAGCAGTTGACTTTCGCTCGAAACAGAATCAATATTCAATCAGCTATTTATTTTACAAACTTCAAAGATTTGATAAACAAACCACCTTTACTTCCCTCCGGAAATTTGATAAATACATCGTGATGTCCTTGCAAACCACTGACGACTTTGGTAAAAATTGTACCACTATCTGTTTCTCCCGTCTTACGTACTGGGATTGTAGCGATCAATTTACCGTTTACCAAATCATCCAGCCAGATCTCTACATTACCTGATATTTTCGACAACGCTGTCACCTCAATTGACATAGGGGATTCTTTACCTAAATCGACACCCGATATCATAAACCACCCCCCATTCATTGAGGTATTTGTCACAACTCTTTCATTTCCTCTTTTGATTTTTTTTACTCCGAAATAATTACTATAGCTGATTGCAGGAATTGCAGAAAAACCATCTTTACAAATAAAGAAGTCGAAATCGGCTTGTTTTCCTTCGGCAAACAGACCCATGCTGGTTCCGACCCAAGAATTAAAATTAGCCTGAGCCCGGTCTAGTCTTACGGCACTAATCGGATGTCCGACAGATATCCACGACTTACCATCTGCACTACAATATGCAGTTAAACTATGTTCGTACCGTTGCAATTTCAGCCACACAACATTTCCAAACTGATTGGGAATTTCACATATTTCAGTTCCAAGACTAAAAACAATCTTCTTCCCTTGGTCATATCCCGTATACAATTTTACTCCAACGCTTTGATTACCATTGGTCAAATAAATACCGGCTTTAGATTCCACATCATTTGCCTCCATATCCACCTTTGTAACAACAGTATAAAAATGGTCTGTCTCTTTCTGAAGCAAATGAGCACTACCACTTTCAGGCAACAACCTTACCCAACCATTTCGAGCTGTCAGAGAATAGCAATATGCAGCCTTTTGGTTGAGAAAGTGCCAATTCGCATTCAGGATGTTTGCCTCAAAATCATCGCTTTGCACACTTCTCCACAAAATTTCGGATTGAGGCAATTTCGGTTTTACAATAGGCTGTGTAGTTGGTGCCATACCCCAAGGACGGTCTCCTTCCCAGAGAACCGGATAAAGAGACGTTTGTCGACCGATTCCCGACCAATCGTTGCCATCATAAAGTTCATAGCTTTGCCCGAGAGTCCACCAAGTTCCGTCCGACAATTGAAGAGGAGCCGAAATATGGTTGGGTCGACGAAACCCGACTTTTGAATCCGAAATTGGTTTGAAGAACTCACCCAAACGTTCCCATTTGGAGGAATCCGAAGTTAATTCCTTCGTTCTCAAAACATATTGTCCTCCCGAAACATCGCCTGCCGGGAAATAAAAATAGTAACCATTCCGTTTGCACATTACAGGACCTTCAGCCCAACTGTATTGTCGTTTCGCATTTATCCAGTCAAGATTAATAACTTTTCCTGTTAATTGACCATCTCTGCCAATTGCATGCAAACGGTTTATAATCTGACCGTTTTTGATAACCATGTAAGGAATTCCATCATCATCAACAAAAATTGAATTATCATACCCTAACGATCCCGTTTCAGCATCAGTCTCAACTTTTACAGGATCTGTCCACGGACCTGCCGGAGATTCTGCCTTACAAAACCATTGTCCGTTTGCAGAAAAATAAATCCAATAAGAGCCATAAAAATAGGTAATAGCTCCTTGCCAAATTCCTCCTGATGGTCGATCTTCAACCCAACCTGCTTTCGACGGTGGAAGCACCCGGCTAATCACATTCCAATGTACCAAGTCTTTAGAATGATAGATGGGCATATAGGGTGTAAAGTGAAAGGTTGACCCGCAATGATAGAAGTCATCTCCCACTTTCAATAATGTCGGATCGGGATGATCGCCCGGCAAAACCGGGTTAACATAGGTATTAACTTGCTGATAATTTGATTTATCAAAATTATTCTGCGCATTTACATACGAACACAGACAAAAAACGAATCCCAATACTCTTAAAATAAAGCGAAATGAACGGCAAATTTCCATATAAGTTTTTGATTGATTATACTTGTTGTTGTTTATTGCAATGGATTGATCTCTATTTTTTGAGTATTGCGTTGATGAATTACATGCAAAAACCACAAATTCAAGCGATTTGTGGTTTTTGCATATAAAATCACTTCGAAAAATCAGCTAGATGATAACAAAACTCCTTCGTTTAAATAAACTATCAGAATAGTTGAATTCTATTTCAATTGACTGATATAGCCTAAAAGCGTTTTAAGATTTGCTTCATTATTTACACGAAGATGATTTTCTTTAATATATTTTCTGATACTATTTTCAGACTTTGGAAAAAGATCGGTAATACTTTTAAAATTCTTCAATAAAATAGTTTGTCCTTTGATATCAAACACATAAACAGGATCATTCCACTCAAACCGAGCCGGCTTCGGTTCTACATATCCGGCAGGCTTAACTTCAGGAATCAAATCCACGCTTTTATATACATATAATTTATTATCGCCTTTTTTATCAATCTCTTTAACGACTTTCGGAGTCTTTTCTCCATTCACACTGAAAGTTTTAAAAACATACGTTTCATTATTCATCGAGACACTATCGATAACACTCGGATTAACCAAATATGTTTTTTCATCAACCATATACTCAAAACCATTATAATACATATTAAGCTTGGTAGGGGTTTTGACTATAGTTTTATTCTTCTGGTAAAAAGTTCCTATCGTATTGTTTTCATTTAAGTAGGGAGTGCCTGCAACATACTTTGTCTTTTTGTAACCATGCGCTTGATTTACATTGTCATTCAGTTCTGTTGCATCAATCGCCAGTTGTGTTTGTGCTGACATTTGAAGTCCACCGGCCAAAAACAAGGAAATAAATAATAAATTTTTCATAGGTAGTAAGTTTATAGTGTTATTTTAAAAATCAGGCTTAATCTAAAAATTATATTACTTTACAGTTTTAATAGGATAACCCAACAAAGAAAGCATCTTAGTGGCATATCTTGTCCCCAGTATCCGGTAACCTTCGGCTTTGAAATGCAGATGATCTGGTGCACCAACACATCCGTCCGACGAAATGACATAAGAATTCGGGATGACTTGGGGCAATCTGGATATAATAGTATTCATGCTGGCACAAGCACCTCCCTCATTGGCATTAACCAACTCGCCCGCCAACAACGGAATTTTCTTAGGCTTTAGCTTCAGGTCTTTCATCAGGTTGTCATAAACAAGTTTTACTTTTTTTGTCCAAAGAGTATCGTTCGTATTCGATTCTCCTTGATGCAATAAAATACCCTTAATAACGCCAACTTTTTGAGCCAATTTAGCCATTTCCACAAGGCGTCCATAAGGATTCCCGTCGTAATCTTTCACCATATTGAGCATCCAGTTAGGAGCTGTTGACAAATATGATTGATAGTTATTCTTGTCAAACAATTCTATTTTACAACCTCCTATTGAAACATTAATAATTCCGATTTTGATTTTCAGAGGAAGATTAGCTACTAAAGTTCGACCGAAATAATCAGCGGGAGTAAGTCCTGTTTGACAACGACAAAGAGGAGGAATAGCCGGATACCAATTCCCTTTTTTACGTCCCAAATTGGGACAATCAACGGCTTCCAAAACCTGAAAACGATTATCAACTATTGTGTCTTGAGCCTCAAATTTGGCGTTTCCTTCCATATTTGATTGCCCGAAACAAAGAAATAGGTAAAAATTCGGATCTTGAGAAAAAACATTGATGCTTAACAAGAAAAATCCTATCGTTATAAAGAATTTCATCTGTCCAAAGTTTATCGTTTACATTTTAATCGAAGAAACAGCTCCTGCAAAACATTATAAAATAAGCAAATAACCATTTCGACAAAAGGACAATCGCTATTTAAATAATAATTGTGCAAAATTATAGAGGTTATTTCTCCATACAGGCCAGGTATGCCCACCAGAATATTCGCTGTAGGTATACTTAACCTTCATCGCATCCAGTTTCGAACGCATATTTTGACAATTCTGCCAGGCAATGTCTTCTTTACCACCCTGAGAAATCCAAAACTGTTTCAAGTTCGCATTGATTTTATCCACATTGTTTTGCATAAATTCATACTGAGGATCGGATAATTCTTTCTGATTGGCAAGCCAACCCGAGCTGAAGACTCCTAGATAGGAGAACATATCCGTATTCTTTATTCCAACATAAAGCGTTTGAATTCCTCCCATTGACAAACCAGCAAGTGCACGGTATGATGCATCGGTTTTTACGCGGTAATTTTTTTCAACAAAAGGAATCACAACTTGTTTCAACTCTTTTTCAAACAGTTTCAATGTTTCTTCGCCAAAACTACTCACGAGCATATTTCCATCAGGCATTATCACAATCATCGGCACAGCTTTCTTTTCAGCAATCAGGTTATCAATAATCAAGTCTGTTTTTCCTTGAGAGACCCAGCCTCGCTGATCTTCTCCGCCACCGTGCATAATATACAATACCGGATATTTTTCATTGACGTTCAAATCGTATCCCGGCGGAGTGTACATGTAAAAATTACGCCATGAATTAGTTACATCCGAATAATAACGTTTCATGCGAATATCGCCGTGCGGAACATTTCGCTCTTCATAATAACGGTCACCTCGGAATGGAACCTCAATACCACTGGCCTGACGTCCCATGCCATAAAACGTTTCACTGGAAGGATCGCAAATTCCTACTCCATCTACGACTATCGTGTAATAATGAAATCCTTCACTCAGCGAATCAGTTGTCACTTCCCAATTACCGTCATTACCTTTTACCATATCGTACTTCTTCCCCAGATCGAGCTGCACTCTTTGCGCTTCGGGAGCTTTAATACGAACCACAGCGCGTCCGTCGGGCAAAATCTGCGGGTATTTTGCCGAGCGGATATTGCTTTCTGCCGGTCGACCTATATTATTAATTTTATCGAACGAGGAGTGATCAACAGGCTTAAACAATAGTTGAGAAAACATATATAAACTGTTTTTCCACACCTTAAAATCGTGATAACCGTGGTCGATATAATAGATATGAGAAACGCTGTTAGCAACCAAATAATCATGAGTGCGCTTACTATTGGTAATCAAACCGTCTTTATCGCCACATGAAAGCCAGAGCAACTGGAGCTTTTGTTTGGCCAGTTCGGGGTTAGGCAAAAGTTCTTTCGGCATGCGGGTATTTGGAGCCGATGAAAATCCACCTATCCAGGCAAACTTATCCAAGTTGCCAAGACCAAAATTTAGCGACTGCCCGCCGCCCATAGACAGCCCGGCAATAGCCCGATGCTGACTATCTTTAATAGCAGGATAATTTTTTTCAACGTATGGAATCAAATCCTTCAGCAAGTCTTGCTCGAAAGTAGCAAAAGCCTGCACTTTGACTCCGTCATAAATATTACCCACAGCACGGTCATTTTTCATGGCACGACCATTAGGTAAAACCACAATCATAGGTTCCACTTTATTCTGAGCATATAAATTATCAAGAATAACCTGAGGTTGTCCCTGGTCGAACCATTCTTTTTCATCCCCACCAATACCGTGCAATAAATAAAGAACCGGATATTTCTTATCATTCGAGTATCCCGGAGGTGTATAAACAAGTGCTTTGCGGACAACTCCTACCGTCTTTGATTTGTAACTAATGGTATCAATTTTCCCGTGTGGAATATTCGTTCGCACCACATCAAAACCTAATGGAGCCGGAGTTACTGCATTTTGAGAATCAGCGACACTGTCAAATACCAGTAACACGACAAGAAAAAAAATAAGTTTTTTCATGGAATAATTTAATATTTACAAAACCATTTTAATTTGATTAAATAAAATGCAAATGGTTTAATCTCCACATAAGATTCCGGTGCAAAGTCTTTTATTTCTGATACTCGAAAAACAAATCATCGGTTCTGAGCCTGACGATATAGCATTTTTATCTGTATATCAAAAACATTAAATATCAACGAATATCATCAATCATTTTCAAATCTTTCAGCCATTGAAACAGCAGATCCATCCATCCTTTATGTCCAAAAACAAAGCCATGGCCTCCTTTAGGATAAATATGCATTTCTACTGGGACTTTGTGATGCCGCAATGCTTCAAAATAGACGATGCTGTTATCCACATCAACAGTCTTATCATCACCGGCTTGTGTAATATATGCCGGTGGTGTACTTTCATCTACCTGCAATTCATTAGAGAATAAATCGACTGTTTCTTTTGAAGGATTGTTTCCCAACAGCTGCATTTTGGATCCACTATGAGCCAATTTTTCCTGCATTGAGATTACCGGATATACAACAATCTGAAAATCGGGACGCAGACTGGTATTGTTCGCATTTTCGATCAATGCTCTTTTAAAATGAGTGGCTTCGGTTGATGCCAGATGCCCTCCGGCAGAGAAGCCCATGATTCCGATCTTATTCGGATCGATACTCCATTTGCTAGCATTTTCCCTCACCAGTTTGATGGCTTGCTGGGCATCCTGCAACGGACCGATTGTTTTATCATCCATTTGGGCATCATCGGGCAAACGATATTTGAGAACAAAAGCCGCTACTCCATTTTTTGCCAATTCTTTAGCAGTAGAAACTCCTTCCCCATTATACACAATCACGCTATACCCTCCACCCGGACAAATAACAACCGCTACCCCTGTTTCTTTTCCTTTTTCAGGCAAGTACATTTCAAGTGTCGGTTTCGTTACATTCTTATACATTCCTCTGCTAAAACTTTCACCGGGGATTGTGGATGCCAACACTTTAGAATTCGGAATAACACTTTTATATAAGGGAACTATCTCTTGTGCCTCTACAGCAAAAGGAATCAGGAAAATACAAGCAACAATAATGAGAAAAAAAAAGATAACGGTAAAGCGTTTCATTTTTGTAATGATATACATATTTCTAAACGTAGAGAAAACTGTTCATGGAAGCAGTTGAGTAAGATCAACTACTAGCCAGAAAGAAGTCAATATCCGGAATTAGGTGTAATAATCTGGTATTTACCACTTAAATGCATCAATCCGAACAAATACAACAATCCATCATAATAAGGATCGAAGTATCCATCTTCATACGGTTCCAGTTTTGTACGCCATAAAGCATCTACAAATTTCGAACTATTGGATTGAGTACTCATAATGGAAGCTGTCGCCGCCGTAGCAACAAAACCTATCGAATGACGTAATTTTTTAAAACCTCCGGCCTGCAATATCACTTCAGGTCGAGTGCCATCCACATTGTATTGATCGACAAAAGAATCGATTCCTTCTTTGAATAAAAAGTTCAGAATACGTTTCGCATAATCTTGCTGCCATGCTTTGTCTTTCGCATACCACGAATAATCCATCGCAATATTCATCGGGACTCTCCACGAATCATAACGAAAGGCGGCCGGCATCCAACGAGAAGTTCGAGCCTTGCCATCGAATTCGGTATAATCGGCGTTCAGACCTGTCACCGGATGACATACCCGGTGAAGATATACTCTGGCAGTATCAGCACAATCGCGATAAAACTGTTCATGCCCATCTTTGGCATATTCTGCCCATATTTCGAAAAAGGAAGGCAGATTATAGGATGGATCCGTCCATTTGTATCCCCCATTATCCGGCGTAAACGTAATTATTTTGCGATCTACGTTGATCAGATTACGGACACCACTTGTACCATCTTTACGCCACATGGCATCCAGAATTTTGCGAGCTTCGACATAATAATTGATACCGGTATCATTGCCCCAACGATTTGAAGCAAATAATAGATCGGTAATAAAATAGAGTTCACCGTCGGAAGCTGATCCTTCAGAATTATGTTTCAGTGATTTGGGATTAACGCTCCAAGCAAAATAAGCATCCCGTGGCCCTCCATGATGCTGTAGATATTTGGTAGTCCAACGCCATATTCGATCGAAAACATCTTTTTTATTGAGCTGAACAGCCACCATCATTCCGTACGAAAGGCCTTCGGTACGAGCATCGTGATTTTTTATATCCGAAACATAAGCCATTGAGTCGCCCACCTCAAAATATACCTTATTGGGTCCTTCAAAAACATCATAATAAGCCTTGGCAACCTTAGCATCAATATCGGACTGTTTATAACCGGCCTCTAAAAAGACACTACGATACTTCCTTGTTTTCGACGCACCTTGTTTCCAAGGTCTCTTTATCGGCTTCGAATCTTGTATATCGTTAATCTTTAGAGCTGACGATGACTGATTTTCTCCATACAAAGCTCCAAATGACAAAAAAAACAGCAAAACAATACGACTAATCGTTCTCATTAATAATAGATTTATTTTGCAATAACACAATTAATTTTAATCTTTTCGTCATAAAGAAATAACGGAATATATTTAATAAAACAGGTCAACCAGTCGTATGATAAAAAAGACCTTCACCTCATGCAAAGGTCTTTTTCTCTAATCTTACACCAAAATAAATGCCTCTAATAACTATCAACAAGTTATATCAGCCACTCTTATGCAACACTGAGAAATGGCCAACAACTCTATTTACAAATAAACACACAAAGTTATATTTACCTTAAGAATCATCAATCAGAATCGTAACATTTAGTATAGTCCACGTAACATAGCTCTATTACGGAAACAAAACATAATTATTTATTTATCAATTACTTACAATGAAATACAAATCATATTTTAGAGATCTTTACTCTTTGATCGCTATTTTTTGTCATTATAGATGTATCTTGTAATACTTGCTATAGGATATAATACTCACAGACTAAGTATTTTCTTAAATTGATGAGATAGAAACCTCACCAATCCAAGAAAATATCAACCCTCTACCATTACACTTCAGACTGTTGACAATCGCAAAAGCTTTATGAATAACTATTCAAACATAAAGACGAACCGTCACACAGATCACTACTCAATAACAAATTTTACAAAGATGCAGCCTCTAAATCAGTTTTTTGCTACAGTGTAATACTCTGGAGCGACTGTTCTATCGCGAAGCACCAACGTGTCTTGGGTGGCATATATCAAGCCTAATTTGGTAAAATTTACGCTGTAATCCAAATAAAGGGCATCTCTATCGATACCGCCTATACTGTTCTTATCACCTTTCGATACATACTTGCCCTTACCGGAAATTACAAAATCAGAAGAATTGCTATTAACCGTACAGTTACCCGCATTATCAAAATTCAAAACCAGATTATATGTAATGGATTTTCCTCCGCTATCTTTAATAGTTAATGGTAACAGATTAGACAACAAAGCACTTGTACTCAGCTTTACCAAATCATTATTTTCAACATACGTTGCGTGGCGAATCGTAGTGGTCTTGCTATTATCAGAGGTTTTCGTAATTACATCCGTTCCTCTTCGCAAATAATTTCCATGCCATGTATTAACATATTTAACCACATAAAGAACATAATCTTTAGGCGCCACACTCCAGTTTCCAGAGACACAACGGTTCGGATTATCCACTACTGCCCGTCCCTGAAGAATGGAATCTGCATTTTGCACACTTGTCATCAACAATGGAATAGCATACGTGTTGACTAACGACATCGGGTCTGCAAAAAAAGCATCGGTCAACTGGACTTCCACTCCTCCCATAATACTTCCGGGAGGAATCGTAATCTGATTAGAAGCCAATGAATAATAATTAGAAGGCATCGGAATAACTTTAGATCCACTTGTTGCCTGACTTGCAAAATAAATTCCATTGCAAAGCGAATTATCCACCTTGAAATCGATGATGACATTCTTTTTATTATCGCGGGTTCCGCCCATAGTTGCTTTAATTATTATCTTGTGCTGATTATCGATGGAGTTATCCACATATAAATCTTCACCAAGTTCAACCGTTCTCGCCGGATATTGATTAGCAAAATAGACAGTCTGGTAATCAAAATTGGGATAAGTAATATCCGCATTATGACACGAAGCCAATCCAACAACAGCGACAACTAATCCTATAAATAGTTTATTCATTTTCATATCGTATAAATAATTTTGAGAATTAATTCAACAATTACTACCATCCTTTATTCTGCACCAAATTACTATATTTCAGCATCTCAGAATAGGGAATCGGTCCGTAATACATGTAATCTTGATAAGAACGACTCTCTACATCAAACGGATTCGTAATACTGGTAGTAACATCAAGACCCCGAGCTGTTTCTGTCAAAGTAGCTTTCCAACGGCGAAGATCCCAGAACCGGAAACTTTCGAAACATAATTCCAACCGGCGTTCATTCCTAATCAATGCACGCATTTTAATTGGATCTGTTTTACACTCGTCCAAATAAGGATCAGTTGTAATACCAAGTGCTCTTTTTCGAATAGCCTTAATTACATCGTAAGCAGAATAAGAATGACTGCCGGTACCTGTTGGCCCCCAAGCCTCATTAGCGGCTTCTGCATAATTAAGATAAAACTCTGTATAGCGTAACCGAGGTATCAAATGTGTTTTTTTCGTCACCGCAGAGGCAATACAGTTTACATCCATGCGAAGACGTTTTTTCATATAGTAGCCTGTCCGCGTAGAAGAAGTAGTTACATTAATTCCATCGTTAGTACCGGATAAGCTACCGGTGTAAATCTTTGAACTCAAAACGCCTTCGGTGTTCCCGTTATAAATAATATAAGAAGTCAATCGAGGATCTCTTTTTGAATAAGGATTTGAAGCATCATAACCGCTTTTGGTAGCATCGGAATAATTAACAGGATAGCCATTCGCCATCGGAAAAGCATCCACCAGATTCTGGGTAGGATTCATATATCCGGTTCCGTTTAGCGTAGGGGGAAAATTTGCTTTTTCTTGATCATAATTGCCTGTAGCAAGATTTTCACGCCAGATTATTTCTGTAGTATTGGCAGCATTACTCAAAGCATCAATCTCGTTGTTTGTGTTAGCATAATAGGTAATGCCATACGGAGGCAAGCTACTCACACCTCCTTTGTAATCAATGATAGCTGCCGCATAGTCGGCTGCATTTGCCCAAGTGGTTTTATTGGTGGCATCCTGAAACGCAGGGCTGGCTGCCAGCAAAGCAACTCTTGAACGAAACGACTTCGCAATCAAACCATTAAACAATTGGCGTGCATATTGCCCCATTACACGGTTATAAATATCTACCGTTGACGTAATCGATTGGAATTGGGTCGGTATCTGACTAGCTTTTGTTATATCATTATATTCCATCGGCAGCATAGATTCTGCATTATCCAAATCCTGATATATCTGGCTCAGACAGTCCTGAAAAGTTGCTCTAGGCAAATTGAAATCAGCCTGAGCATCCAAATATTTCGTTAAAATCGGAACTCCCATTAATTTTCCATCGGACGTAAACCCTGCGTGACTACGCAATAAGTAGAACATGTACATAGCACGTAATCCATAAGCCTCCCCTTGCATTCGCACACTAAACAATTTATTAGCCTCCTTATCGCTTGTCCAAGTTACTTTGGCTACATTTTCAAGGAACATATTGATATACTGAATGGCAGCATAAGCATTAGACCATTGATTCAGAGGTTCCGGATTGTTATTGGAAGACCAAGAACCAGTAGCCAACCGTAAATAGTTGTTAGTCTTTTGATTAGTTACAGCATCATCTGTCGCATAGTCACTATTATCATAATAAGTAGGAATAGACCTATATGCATTAATAAGGACTCCTTGTGCGTATGCCGCATCGGTGTACATTTGGTCTATCGTCTTAAGGTTTTCTTGCGCCGGATTAAAAAGATCATCACAACTTGAAAGCAACAAGACACTTGTCAAGATTAATAATATATTTTTTTTCATATTCCAATACATTTAATTATTCATTAGAAAGAAGCCTTCAGACCTACATTAAAGAAACGACACTGAGGAGCACTTCCTATATTAGTTTCCATCAACTTACGTTCTTTTGCTATGGTAAGCAAACTTTCACCATTGACGTATACGCTCATATCACGAACGAATAAGTTTGTAAAGAGTCTTTTCGGAAAGTCATATGTAAGCTGTACCCGCGACAGATCAAAACGATCGGTTTTATACCTCCAGAATGTAGAATTCATAAAATTGTTGGTAGTACTGGTAGTCGTCAAACGAGGATAAGTAGCGGTATTTTTTGTTGCTTCTGTCCAGCGTCCCCAAACCACATTGGAGTATTTTCCGTCTCCATAAACCCAATAGTAGGAATTGTTCTTGAACCCAACGGCACCGGTATTACCCGTACCCATAGCAAAAAGAGTAAAATTCTTCCATTTCAAAGTAAGATTTATGCCGAAAGTAAATGGAGCTGCACCCGAAGCACTATGGCCTAAATTTACCTGATCTTTAGAATCGACCACATTATCACCATTTACATCCTTGTATTTCAGATCTCCAGGCTTCACTGTACCAAATTGTTGTGTAGCATGATTCTTTATATCGTTTTGATCTTGAAAAAAGCCTTCACAGATATATCCCCAAGAAGCATCCAACGGTTTACCCGCACGATTTTGATAGGCATCATTATAAACCTCATCTCTTCGTACGGCTTTAGAAGAATAAAACATACCCGAAAGTCCAAGCGTACAATCAACTTGTCCTATTTTTTTGTTCAGATTCACCGTAAAATCAACCCCCGTACGTCTATCATTATTATAGTTCATATAAGGAAGAAAATCACTGAAATAAGATGGATAAATTGTAGCAGATCCTTGAGTTAACAAACCATTTGTGTTTTGATAAAAATAGTTTGCATCCAATGTTATCAATTTATTCAACAATGAAGCTTCTAACCCAGCCCGATATTCTTTTCTCTTAATATATGTCAGATTAGGATTGCCTCCTTGTTTAGAAGTAGTTGTCCATCCTCCGGCAGTACCGTCATGCCATTGATACCAACCTCCTTTATATGCATAATAACCTTGATACATATAATAGTTTGAAATATCGATATCCTGATTCAAATTTGCATAAGAAGCCGTCAGTTTCAAATTATCGACAAAAGAGATATTGTCTTTAAAGAAATTTTCATTACTGAGACGCCAGCCCAAAGTGACCGATGGAGAAAACGCGTCCCGATTTCCTGAGGGTAATTTGGCTGAATGTACTTCCGCTCCTGAAAGATCAAGGTAATATTTATGCTGATAATTATATGTAGCCTGCAAACCGAGATTAACATTGCTGGTACGATGATAAATACTACTGGAACTATTCGGATCCCTAGAGGTTTGGGTCTGATAACCCCAACCTACCAAAACAGCAGAAACATTATGATCTTGAGCAAAGGTTCGGTTATAATTAAACTGAGAACTGAAAGACATAGTCTGGGTAAAAGCCGAAGTTCCTACTATTTCACTGGTAGAATGGGTATCACTACCGTACGACGCCAGAGCAGTAATAACGTCTTGCCCATTTACAGTCGACCAAGTCGGTTGGTAAGTAGTATAACCCACCTTCCAATATTCGGCATAAGAATCCGTATAATCGACACTAAAAACAGTTTTAAATGATAACCCTTTCAATACCATTCCCAGATCGGCACCAACCTTCACATCAAACATAAACGAACGGTTCTTATTTTTACTGTAACCGGACACGAGCATATCTGCCAAAACGTTTGTTTGATAAGAAGATGCACCTCCAAGAAGATATTTACCGTCTATCACATTATTACTATTAGCAGCAATCGTTTGAAGCGAACTATTGGTTGCATCAAGCATGCTGATAGGAATTAACGGAGAAAACGAATTAGGTCGTAGCGTAGCTGTATTAGCCCAGAAATCACCTCTACCTGTGTAACTATTAAATATAGTAACATTTGCATCGGTTGAAGCCGTAAGCCATTTTGATAAATTCATGTCTACATTTGATCGTATATAAAACTTGTAGTCATTGTTATTCCTCTGCTTTCCATACTTTAACAAGCTATTGTTATAAGACATTCCGAAATTTGCATAATAACGCACATTCTGATTGCCACCGGAAACCTCACCGGTTGCATCGGTTTTGTTATATGCTTTTGTCAAATAATCAGAACTCAGCAGATTGATATTCGGATAACGATATGCATTAGTACCAACGGCCGTATTATTAATAACATCCTGACTATACTTTTGGGTAATACCATCATTGGTACATGCCTCATTATAAAGAGTCATATAATCACTTGAATTCAAATACTTCGGATAACGCTTAGGCACATAAAAACCTGAATTCGCACGAATATCAATACGTAACGGTTGTGCTTTCCCTCGCTTGGTTGTAATCAGAATGACCCCTTTTGCAGCTCTACTTCCGTAAAGCACAACCGCACTAGCTCCTTTTAACACCGTAACGGATTCTATTTCCGAAGAACGGATAAGCGATGCATCGCGGGGAATCCCATCAACCATAACCAATGCAGTTTGTCCCCAAACATTTCCATTATATCCTCCCACCAAACTTGGAAGTTCATTGAGACTATAGGTAGAATATGCCTTTCTCATCAAATCAGTCATATTGACTGTCGACACAGCGCCTAACAAGTCATTCTTGGCCACCGTCCCAAAAGCCACATTTATAAGGCTATCTTTCCCCTCCTGCGCTTTAATGCCCACTGCATTCAGGCAAAACATAACAAAAAGAAAATAGCCGATATTTATTTTCATTTTCATTTTCATTTTCATGATAATTTTGATTTTTACTAACTACAGACAAAGTGTGCTCCTTCTAACGATGTACGATAATTTATGCATTAATTACCATCCCGGGTTCTGATAAAATCCAGAATACATGCTTACATCGGAAATAGGGAATGGCAACCAATAGTGAGGCGTTCCAAAATTTCTTTCAAGCAAAACAGTTTCCGTAAAATTCAATACGTGTCCGTTTTGCGGATTTGCATATAAATCACTAATTGGCACATCATTAGCTCGATCGAATTTAACTGCTTTTTTATATGTATACGGTTTTTCTGTTAAAAGTAGCCAGCGACGCAAATCAGTAAACCGATGACCTTCGAATGCCAGTTCGACAGCACGCTCCCGACGCAATTCACTCAAAAAATTATCGTCTGTTGTTGCACCAATAAACTTGCTTGCCACATGACCTACTCCAGCTCTATCTCGAATTTTATTGATTGCATCTACAGCCGAAAGGCTATAATCAGCTGCTTTGCTATTTGGAGTACCATAGCCCACGGCTGTTGCTTCCGCATACATCAGATACACATCTGACAAACGCATCAGACTTAATACGACTGCCATGTTATCTTGATAACCATCCCAAATATTAAGATATTGTGACGTAAATTTATTCTCCATATACCCTGTTCGTGCCGCTTTATTGACATTAGATGTAACCCTATACCAACCGCTGTTATCAAGCATTGCATATTGTATGCTGTGACCATTATCAGATTTTGCACTTTTAATACATTTCACACCATCATATATTATGTCGTTATAGAAACGAGGATCTCTATTCTTCCATGGATACTCGGGATCATAACCCGAAACGGCATCTTTTTTTGTCGGATCTGTAATAGGAAGCCCATTTGCCATTCCATAATAATCAACATAATTAGCTGTAGGATAAACCTTTATCCCAGTATTAAGAAGGCATGGCGGACGGTAATCATTTACCTGATTCCATCTCCAACGCCCACTTGTAGCGTTCTGCAGATTTTCCATCATCATGGCTTCTCTATACTTGTGATTATTTACAGTGGCAAATCCAGGAAGTGTCGAACCTGCATTATATTTATAAAATATATCTGAATAGTTAGAGAAAGGCACCAATTCATAGCGTCCCGTTGATTCGCACAATTGTAACGCTTGAGCAAAAGCATCTGCCGCTTTTTTACAATAATCTGTATTATATGTCTTATTACCTGTCGATTCATAATTCATCAATGGACTGCCTGCCCAAAGAAGATCCTTCCCCAAATAAGATAATGCTAAGATTTTATTAATACGGATATTATTGTTACCCAAGCTTTTTCCGGTCTCCGTCTGATCCCAGTCTGCAGGCAACAGATCGGCCGCTTTCTGAAAGTCTGCGGCGGCTTTATCAGCTGTAGGCTGATATTTCAGTCTCGGAAGGTTAAACGGCTGATCTGAAGGCAAAACATAATCAACATAAGGCAGACCGCCCCAAAATTGCATTAACATAAAGTGATAAAATCCTCTAAAAAAATACAGCTGTCCGGCAATCAAATTTTTCTGTTCATCAGTTGCATCGGTCAATTTATCCAAATTGGCGAGGCCCAAATTGGCTTTACGAATTGCCTGCCAACACAACCCATATAAATGGCCTTTGTCTCCATTTGATGTACTGTAAGTAACACCACCAGGGCTTAACCAAGTATATAACACCGAATTCCAACCCCAATAATTACCTTGGTCTATATGGTAAGCCAAAAGTCGAGTTTCTCCGATTTCCCAAATTTCATCTTCACCCCAATTCCAGGTATTATGAGAATTTGAAGCCGTTATTATAGGAAGTGCAGAATACAACTCTTCTGTAAATCCCTGAAAATTGGTAAAATTCTTATACGCATCCGTCGAACTGATAGAGCTCAAGGGGGATTTGTCCAAATAATCCTTACAAGATCCAAATCCTAAAGCAATCAGCACAAAAGCTGTGGATATCAATATCTTGCTAAAATACTTTTTCATATTTTCAATTGTTTTATAAGGTTATATCAAGACCAAGATTAAAACGTCTTACAGTAGGATATGCTCCAGATTGAGAGTTCCCATAGGTTTGAAAATTAGACTCTCTATCATCTGGCATTTTCGACCATAACCATAAATTATCTCCATTCAAATAAAATTTACAAGCATTTACGCCCAGACTTTTCACCCATTTGCCGGTGAAGGTATAAGCAATCTCTGCATTTTTCAGACGTATATACGAACCGTCATACAGGTAACGAGTACCCTTAGCATCATCACCCAAAGTTGTACTCCAACGAGCCAAGGGGAGGGTTCCGCTTCCATTTTTTGACCAATATGTCCCTTCTACGTAAGCGACATCAGAACTTGCCTGAAATGTGGGGAAGTAAACTTCTCGAGTTACATTGTTCACCCCATAAAACTGAAGAAAACAACTGAGCCCTTTCCATTCAAAACCTAGCGAAAGATTATATGTGTTCTGTGGAATGCTCGAGTATTGGTAAGGAGCTTTATCATTGGAATCAATAGTCCCATCACCGTTAAAATCGATAATATTATAATCCCCGGCAAGCTTGACTGAGTTTCCTGTAGTCCTTGCTGTACTACCATACACATCATCCCAAGTTGCCAGATTTCCATAACTAAGATATGCTGTAGTCTGTCCAATGGAATATCCGGCTTTTTTGAGGTATGAAGCCAACAACGTTGCATCATCTGCATATATAATTTTGTTTACGCCATGCGTCATACTACCTTGTCCCCACAAGTATAAACCATTAGAAAATCTGTGGCTCAATTTCAGAGACAATTCAAAACCATGGCTCTTTACTTCTCCCATATTGGATACCGGAGCTGTCGCACCGAAATAAGAAGGAACTGCACGCCCAATACCATAACTATTAGCAACACCGGAAATAAGAATATTCGTACGATCATCATTAAAAATATCTAGAGAACCCGATACAAGTCCACCTAAAAAAGCGTAATCAACTCCAAAATTTCGCTTTTCTGTCGTTTCCCAGGTTACATTTTCATTTCCAAGAGCGCTAACACGATAGTTGACAGCAGAAGAATTTGTTAGCGTCTCACCTACCGACGTAGTGCCACCATAAGACCATTGATCTTGATAAAGCCATCGAGACGAACCCGTTACATTATCATCTCCGACCTTTCCCCAAGAAGCCCGCAATTTAAGCATATCAATAAATTTTAGCTTATTCATGAACTTTTCTTCAGTCATCATCCATCCCCCAGAAAAAGAAGGAAAGAATGCAAACCGATTTGCCGAACTGAATTTTTCTGAACCATTGTAAGCTCCATTGATTTCGACAAAATATTTTGATGCGTAGTCATAGGTGGTACGGAAAACCCAGTCCTCCCGATAATGGTGAAACTCACTACCGGTAGCCGTTTCATCGCGACTAAACATACCCATCGCACCCACATTATGTCGTCCGAACTTGCGAGCATAGTTTAATTGGAGGGAATAATACTGTTTCCGGTAAGTGGCTGTTGTATCAACAGATCCTGATGTATTAGCCCAACGAACACCATCGCTGTAATCCAACCTCGTACCAGTATTTATCGGTTGTTCATAGGACACAGCTCCACTAGCAGGGTTAACCCATTTGCGCTGAGCATTATTATACCGATCATCAATACCGCGCCCCGTCTCTTTGAATGTATTATCCAGAGTTAAGTCTGCTTTAATCTCCAAACCTTTTGTAATCATTGATAGATCTTGTTTAAGGACAAAATCGGTATTGATTTGAGTAGTCGTTCTTTTTTCTATTCCTGAGGTAGCTAATATTTGAACAGAATTCGGCACATCCGCAATTCTCGGTGCATAGTAACCCCAGGTACCATCAGAATAAATAGGTCGCATAGCGTCCGGTGCAGTAAGATAGGCTGAACTCCAATAACTAGCGTCTGTATCAGAAGCACCATACGGCAATTGACGCACTCCTGATGATCCGAAAAGATTAGTTGAAAAATGAGTTGTTTTTGTCAATTCAAAATCCAGATTACTTCGCACATTGGTACGGTTATAACCATAACCCGAATTATATCCTCTGTTACTCTGAATGGTTTTAAATAAGTCTCCTTCGTGTATAAAATCAACCGAATTAAAATATTTGACATTTTTCGTACCTCCGGATACATTTACACTTGTATTGTAAGACATAGTGTGATGCTTGAAAAGTTCATTTTCCCAGTCCACATTCGGATATTGATCCCACTCTGCAGCATTTGCCGGATTACGATATTTCTCTATAATTTGTTTCGGGGTAAAAAAGGACCATCCTCCGGAAGCAAGAGGCAATTCTCTTTCCACTACATTGTTCTTTAATAGTAAAGCATCATACGAATCATATTTTTCAGGCAACTTTGAAGCGACCTTCATCGTCATACTCGATCGAATCTGAATATTTGCTTTTCCTTCCTTTCCGCGTTTAGTCGTAATCAAAATAACACCATTTGCACCTCTCACTCCATATACAGCCGTAGCAGAAGCATCTTTCAACACAGATACACTTTCTACAGAAGCAATATCTATTGTACTCATCGAACGTTCAATACCATCTACCAAAACTAACGGATCACTGTTATTCCACGAAGTTTGAGTACGAATAATTATCTTCGGATCTTCAGCTCCGGGCATCCCTGTAGAAGAACTAACCACAACACCAGGTAAATTTCCTGCCAATGCCATTCCAAGATTGGAAACTCCCCCCGTACGTTCTAGCTCTTTGGCTGTAGCTGTGGTAATAGAGCCAACCACAGATTCTTTCTTCTGTTTTCCATAACCGACTACAACGACATCATTCAAATTGACTGCGTTATTGGCCATTTCGATAGTGATAAAACTCTTTCCCTCAATATTGATCTCTTTTGTTGTGTAACTTACATAGGAAATAACAAGCGTTTTTTGGTTTGTCGGTACACTCAACGTAAATCTACCATCAATATCAGAAACCGTACCTACCGATCGATTTCCTTTTACAGTTATAGTAGCACCAATCATGGGTTCTTTCTTTTCATCTAGCACCAACCCTTTAATTACAATTCTATTTTGGGCAACAAGTGTAGAACTTAAGAAAAGCATAGAACAAATTAAGAACCTTCCTAAAGCCAACTTTTCAGTATGCCCCTTTAGGAAAATCAATTGATATAATCTTATGAATTGTTTCATTGCTATTATTTATTAATCTGATTTATTTTTTTATTTCATTTATCTTATTCAATAAATGCAGGTTTTCTAGATCAAAATCATATGACCCAGAATTCAAATTCGAACACGTTTAATTTAACTGTCATTTTGTATTGTAATCATGATTTTTTTATTTCTTAAGGTTATCAAGTTAAGACATCAACAGATGAATGTACCAGACAAGTAGCATCAATATGTACTTTGTTGGCAAATCTGGCATAAATCAATTACTAATTACATCTAATCCGACATCGGATTCAGGGCAGGCTTCACACTTGCGTCAACAATCATATACATTCAGTTCTTTGGAATTGAAGTTTGGCTGATTTCATTTAGGGGCAATATATCAATCTAGCCTTTCCAAATGATCGACACTAAGACTTTGGGAAATCGAGAAGATTATCAGATTCTGATAAATAAACGGAGTTTAAAATATGTTCCATGGCATTTCTAATTATTAATTAATTTAAGGTGTTTACAAATGCAAAGATGCTACATTGTTTTGTTTTTCATTTCTAATTTTAGATATTTGAGTTCTAAATTTGGATAAAATCATCTCAAAACAAGGCTAAAATCAATAAAAAAGTGCAATCCCACTTAAATAAGGATGCACTTTTATAAATTTAAGATCAAAGGCAAAATCACATTAACAAAACAGAGTACGTACAGCAATCATTCAAGATTTAAGATATCTGTTGGAGATTTACCGAAGTGTTTCCGAAAAACAGTTCCAAAATAGCCCACACTTGCAAATCCGCAAAGTTCACTCACCTCCGTCACCGTATATTCTCTTGTTTTAAGAAGGCAAATAGCATGATTAAGTCTGACTGATTTTATAAAATCTACTGGAGACTGACCGGTAAGCGACTTTATTTTTTTATATAAAAGAGACGCACTGACATTCATAGCCGAAGCAAATTCATCTTTCCCGAATTCGGGAATATTCATATTTTCAGAAACTATGGCTAAAGCCTTTTTCACAAACACATCGTTATTTTCATTTGCAAAAATTACCGACTCCTTGTTATTATCATTATTGATTAACTGCAACGCTTTCTCCCGTACCGATTCACGATTATGAATAATCGATTTGATTCTTTGCAACAGGATGGTTATATCAAAAGGCTTTGTGAGATAATCATCAGCGCCAAGTCCAAGTCCATGCAATAACTCAGCTTTTTCTGAAAGTGCAGAGAGCAAGATGACCGGAATATGTGATGTCTCATAAGTCGATTTTATACGCTTGCAGAGTTCAAATCCATCCATCTCTGGCATCATAATATCAGATACAACCAAATCGGGAATCTCATTCTGTATTTGAGTCCACGCCTGAACACCATCTTCCGCCGTACAAATATCGAATTCTTCACCCAACGAAAATCGCATGAATTTGAGCAGATCATCATTATCATCTACAATCAATACTTTCATTCGTTTCATTTGAGGATCCATCTCAACCAGAAAAGAATCGTCAGGTTCGTTTACAAAATTAGGATCAATATCTGCGCCGACCTGAAAATAGGGAACCTCTTTGTATGGAATATCAATTTTAAATCGAGAACCAACATTCTCCTGACTATCGCAACTGATTTTACCTCCATGCATAACGACATAGTTTTTAGCAAGTAAGAGGCCTATTCCCGAACCGATTATTTTTGTATTAATCGCATTATCAGCCCGATAAAACTCTTTAAATAATTGTGTTTGCGCTCTGCGGCTGATACCGATTCCCTGATCTATCACCTCCAAAATCCAATTCTCACTATTACACGTCAAATTCAATTGAATCTTTCCTTTAGGATGGGAGTATTTAATGGCATTCGATATAAGATTACCTATTACTTTTTCCATCACCGCGTCATCTACGGCACTAAAATAGGACGAAGAATTTGTAGAAAAAGAAATTGCTATATCTTTACTTTGAGCCAACGATTCGAACATTATTTTTTGCAACGAGATCATGTGTACGACATCAACCATTCGGCATGACAAATGTTCTTTTCCTACATCTATTTTTTGAAAATCCATAAGCTGTGTAACTACAACAGACAATCTTTTCGCCTGTTCTGCCGCAAGATGCAAATAGTACTTACCCGCTTCAGAGGTACTCCTCTCTTTTTTCAATTCCTCTATCGGTGCATTTATTAAAGTTAGTGATGTACGAATATCATGAGCTGTATTTGCAAAGAATCGCACTTTTTCTTCTGTATGCAGCTGTTTGATATAATTTACATAATATCTCAATGATAGATAAATAACACTTATAATTATAAGCAACATAAACATTACAAACCACCATCGTTTCCATACAGGAGGAATAATATGTATCAAGATCGACCGTTCGGCAACAATATGTGACATTGAGCTATCATACAACCGGACTTTCAATACAAATTTACCATTCGGAAGATTGGTGTAAGTAATCAAACGTCGATTCACCAGCTGGCTCCACTCTGCATCAAAACCCTCCATCTTCCACGAAAATTTAGAATCCGAAGCATTCATTCCAAGAGGTAACAACTCTAAGGTAAGCGTATTCTGGTTATAATTCAGGGTCAATTCCTGCAAGCTATCCAGTGGCGTTGTTAACTTAATAGTCGAATTATCTTTGATTGATCGCCCAGAGACTGTAAGATCTTGAAAATAAATAGTACCATTTGTCTTAATATCCTGAATTGTAGAAGGATTAAACAATACTGCTCCATCATTTGTTCCCCACAACAAATTACCGTTTCGGAGCAAACAGTGAGAGCTTGGATTAAATGATACATGAGACAAAGACAACAAAGAAGCATAATTAATGACCGTGTTTGTCTTAATATTAAATCTACACAAACCGGATTCTGTGCCGAGCCACAAATAATCCCCGACTTTCATGATTCCACTTATAAAATTAGACGGAAGTCCTGTTTTAACAGTGAACTTTTGTTCTTTCTTACTCTTAAAATCATAGGAAATCAAGCCATCTCCCCTTGTGCCGAGCCAAGATTTGCCATTCGATGCTGTTACATCATGACTAAAATATTCACCCAATAAAATTTGTTCTGAACTCGTTTGTTTATCCAACAAACATAAAGCATAGGTACATGCTAAAAGTATCTTACCGGGACTTAATTCATAAAACTTATTAACCGGCTGCGACGGGTATGACTTAAACCTATTTTCTTTTGTTAAATAACATTTCACATCTCCACCCTGAGTACTTCCAATCCAAATGTCTCCTTGCGAATCTTTAAATATATCGAAAACAAAATCACTGATTTGCATCCCACGGTTTGATTTTTGAGAATAATGAGCGACTTCACGTCCTGTATTCGCATCTAAAACATACGCCCCTGAGGAATAGGTTCCCGCCCAAACTCTTCCTTGATTATCTTCACACAACGACAAAAACACCTGAGCCTGAGCTTTTTCATTATGATAATAGGTATTCCAACTATCATTTTTGACGTTCCATTTAGATATGCCATTATTTGTTGCGAACCATATATTCCCGTTTTTATCTTCTATAATGCTATTAATATAATTATTGCATAATGAATTGATTTTATTAACGTCATGAGATATACGAAGCACTAACGGAGGTTTTTGCTCAAAAAAAGAGACTCCTCCACTATAAGTACCAACCCAAACCCGCTTATCCTTAGCACAGTATATATCATACACCCCGTCACCGCGAAGAGAATAGGAGTCATCAGCATTTTCTTTATATACATTGACTATTTTCTCCGCATTCTTTCTATCAACTTCCCAAATACCCTGACCATCAATTCCAACCAGCATAGTTGAATCCGTATTAGCTTCGATAGCAAGTATCGGTTGTTTAGGGAAACTACTTATTTTAGTTGAAAAAAGAGATTTTGTTTTAAAATCATATCGGTATAATCCACTTGATATTGTACCAATCCACAGCTTATTCTGACGTTTGTCATAGTATAGTTTTGAAATCAGGGAGAAACCGATTGAGGAACTTCTCAGGAGACATGACGTTTTAAGGCTCTCTTTATCAATCAGAAATAAACCTTTGGCATCGGCCTTTAATAAATGTCGATAATCATACCATGTAACATAACTTGTATCCAGTTGTTTTTCTCCGATAAATAACAGTTTCCCTTTCGAGTATTTATACAATCCAAAAGCGGTTGCAATCCAGAAGGTTCCGTTGTTATCCACCTCTATGTTATGTACATTCATAAAGGTATGTTTCGATAATTTTCGGAAATTGAACATAAGCTCAAATCGGTCTTTTACCGCATCATAATAGAAGAATTCTCCATTATTAGAATAGGCATAAAGAATATTATTGCGATAGATAACTTTCACAAAATATCCGGCTTTCACATAGGGTAACTTATAAAGACGATAATCATCTTCCGTAAGTCTCAAAATACCAGTTTTAGATGATGCCCAAATAAAACCGTTTTTGTCACTACAAATAGAAGCCGACTCACGTAAAAAAATTCCATACATGCTGTTAATGCTGTAAAATTTCGTATTCGCGGCATGTAATGCACTAATTGATAAGATTAGTGAAAAAATAAATAACTTAGATTTCATGGCAGATATAACAATTAAGGTATTAAAAAGGTAGGTCAATAGCTACTCCATTTGATTGGAAGATATATCTTCATCGGAAAGCTTCCATTAAAAAATTAAGGTGTTTCAAATTATCTCACTTCACAACTTAAATTTAGAATGATTCTGTCTTATACAAGGAGTCAATTCAAAACAGTCTCACTTATTGCAAGTACAAATATAAAATATCGTTATCAAAAACAAACAATAAAACCTCTCAATCTTCAGTATCGACACAAAAAGATGGGAAGGAATAGTTTATGAATCCTCTCTCCAGACATCATAAAAACGTTTTCCTTCCCATACAAATTAGGAATAAATTACTAGGAATAGCTATTCCCAATTAACAAACTGTTTTTCAAGCAACATGCTAATTTACAAAACAAAATTTGGCCATTCTCACACATGAATTGACCAATATTTTGACAGCAAACAAATCATCTATTAGCCAAAGAACAGGTTATTTGCTTTAATACAAAAAACATATTGTGCATCGAAACCTTCAATATAGTTCTTTCTATCCATATCAGATCCTGTACCTGACAATCAGAATGAATTTGTCTCAAGCCATTTTTTAACTAAGCGACTGACTATAAAAGCTGAGCAAACGCAAAACAAATTGTTTTATTACAATTCCTTTTCGGTAAATGCGCCCAGTTTGCCGTACTTTTCGTACAGAGCCTGATACATTTTATGGTTTTCGGCATTGGGATAGTACTCTTTAGCAAAGCCCATACCCATCGATTTCTGAGCATCTTCCACCTTAGCATACACACCGGCAGCCACAGCAGCAAACATCGAAGCTCCGAAAGCACATGCCTGTTCGGCTTTCGCTACTTTAATCGGCATATTGAGCACATCGGCCAGCGTTTGCATTACGAAAGAGGATTTCAGGGCAATACCGCCAATACCGATAATCTCTTTAATTTCAACACCGTTTTCAATGAAACGATCGACAATCGCTTTGGAACCGTAAGCCGTGGCTTCTACCAACGCGCGGAAAATAAGAGGAGCCGAGCTACCGAGATTCAAACCGGTAATCGTTCCCTTCACTGCCTGATTGGCATCGGGAGTACGACGACCGTTCATCCAGTCGGTTGCTAAGATAGTCGATTCGGAAACCGGAACCTTCGCTGCCTCTTTTTCCAAAGCAGGAATAATGCCGTCGATAATTTTCTTTTTCGTTTCGGCATCGATCAGATCGGATTGTTCGATAGGCCATGCCACTACGCGTTTGAACCACGCGTAAACATCGCCAAAAGCAGACTGACCGGCTTCGAGACCTACCAGACCGGGAATAACCGAACCGTCGACCTGTCCGCAGATGCCGGGAATAAGCTTATCGCCCATCTCTTCGTAGCTCGACACCATGATGTCGCAGGTAGAAGTACCGATAACACGTACCAACGCGCCCGGTTTTACTTCGGCACCAACGGCTCCCATGTGGCAGTCGAATGCACCGACAGCAACGGCAACGTTCGTTGTCAAACCAAGGCGTTGTGCCCATTCTGCAGTCAATGTACCGGTTTTCTGGTTGCTGGGGCAAGTGTTTGTATAAAGGCGATCGCGGTAACCGGTCAAAAGAGGATCAAGAGCTGTCAGGAACTTTTCGGATGGAAGACCACCCCATTTTTCGAGCCACATGGCTTTGTGTCCTGAAGCACAACGGCTACGGCAAATATCTTCGGGTTTGGTTTTGCCCACGAGCAAACCGGGCAACCAGTCGCAATGTTCTACGATAGAATAAGCAGCTGAACGTACTTTTTCGTCGGAACGAAGTACATGCAGGGCTTTTGCCCAGAACCATTCGGAAGAGTAGATCCCACCTTCGTAAGAACTGTAGTCGATCTCCCATTTTGCACACAGGTTGTTAATTTCCTGCGCTTCCTGAATAGCGGTGTGGTCTTTCCATAACACGAACATGGCGTTGGGGTTTTCGGCAAACTCGGGCAACATAGCCAACGGTGTACCTGCTTTATCGGTAAATACAGGAGTACTTCCGGTAGTATCGAAAGCCATACCCACCACATTTTCGGCAGTGCCGGTCGGGCATTTCGAGAGAGCGTCTTTTACGGTATATTCGAGTACATCGATATAATCCTGCGGGTGTTGGCGATACTGGTTAGCGGTCGGAACGCAATATTTACCCTCCGCCCAGCGGGGATAATATTTCACCGAAGAGGCCAGTTCTTTGCCGCTTTCGGCATCTACCACAACGGCACGGGCAGAATCACTGCCATAGTCAAGTCCTATAACGTATTTCATATAATCACAGTAGTTAGTAGCCGGTAGCTGGTAGTCAGTAGAACTGCATCAACAAGCACGGGGTGCCTACTGACTACTGTCTACTGTCTACTTATCTACCTGAAGATTTATCTCAACGCTTTGTTAAGCATATAATACACTTCATTGTTGCGCAAATCCTGACGGAACTGACGAATATTGGTCTCCTTGTCGATAATCAACAGTTCGATGTCAGCAATTTCGGCGTAGTCTTCCAACATCTCTGTGGTTACGGAAAACGAGAAGCTGGAGTGGTGAGTACCACCTGCCAGAATCCATGCACCGGCACCCACTTCGAAGTTAGGCATCGGTTTCCACAAGGCACAGGCAACCGGCAATTTAGGCAGTGCCTGCGGTTTAACCACTTCCACTTCGTTAACGATCATGCGGAAACGGTTGCCCATATCAACGATGGTAGCTGCAACACCTGTACCTTCGTGAGCCTGGAATACCAGACGAGCGCAGGTTTTGGAATCGCCAATGCCGAGGAAATGAACCTCCACGCGTGGTTTAACGCCGGTAATATCCGGGTTGATTTCCAACATGTGAGCCTGCAGAATAGTAGAATTTTCACCGTCGAAGTTCAACGTGTAATCTTCGAGGAATGACTGACCGCCTTTCAAACCCTGACCCATTACCCACATGGTACGAACCAACGCAGCCGATTTCCAGTCACCTTCGGCACCAAAACCGTAACCTTCGGCCATCAAACGCTGAGAAGCAAAGCCCATCAACTGTTTCATGCCTTCCAGTTCGTTGAAACTGGTGGTGAATGCTTTTGCACCTTTATCCTGAAGGAAACGACGGAGACCGATTTCCTGAGCAGCAGCATCGCGAACGAACTGATGTTTTTCTGCACCCTTCTTGCTATCGGCAGCAAAGTCGTAGAGTTTTTCGTATTCGGCAACCAGCGCATCGATTTCGGCTTCGGTAACGGCATTAACGTAAGGCACCAACTGTGCAATAGGAGCATTGTCCACGTGGTAACCCAGACGGATTTCAGCTTCTACTTTATCGCCATCGGTTACAGCTACGTTATTCATGTTGTCGCCGAAACGGACAACCAACAGATCCTGTGAATCGGCCCAACCGGCACAAACACGCATCCAGCCTGCAATTTCAGACTGAGTATCAGCGTCTTTCCAGTAACCGACAACCACTTTACGCGGTTTACGCAGACGGCTGGTGATGTGACCGAATTCGCGGTCACCATGAGCAGACTGGTTGAGGTTCATAAAGTCCATGTCAATTTCGTTCCATGGAATTTGAGCGTTGTATTGTGTGTGCAGGTGAAGCAACGGTTTTTTGAAGTCCATCAAACCGTGAATCCACATTTTGGCAGGCGAGAAGGTGTGCATCCAGGTAATCATACCCACACATTTTGTATCGCCATTGGCAGCACGCATGATTTCCGAAATTTCGGACGAAGAGTTAGCGGTGCCTTTATAAACCACTTTAATAGGAAGGTTGCCCGATTCGTTCAAACCTTTTACCATTTCGTTAGAGTGAGCATCAACTGCCACTACTGCATCGCCACCGTATAAAAGCTGTGCGCCGGTAACGAACCAAACTTCCAAATCATTGTAAATCATAACAAGTAAATTTTTAGGCCTCCCCTAACCCCTTCCAAGAAGGGAAATTTTCGGGGCGGTAAGAAAGATTAATATATCAGATTAGTAAAGTCCCCTTGTGGGGGATTGAGGGGGCTTCTATTGCCCGTAATAGGCATTCGGCCCGTGCTTACGCATAAAATGTTTCTCTACCAGCAGAGGATTCATTTGCAGTTGCGGATTAACACTGTAAGCCACAAACGCCATTTTAGCCACCTGCTCCATCACAACGGCATTGTGCACGGCATCGTGCGCATCTTTGCCCCAAGAGAACGGTCCGTGGTTCTTTACCAGCACGCCCGGCACATGCACCGGATTGATGCCCTGAAAACGTTCGATGATAACGTTTCCGGTCTCCAGTTCATATTCACCTTTCACCTCGGCCTCTGTCATGGCGCGGGTGCAAGGAATTGCCTGACTGAAATAGTCGGCATGCGTTGTCCCGATGTTGGGAATATCGCATCCGGCCTGAGCCCACGAGGTGGCAAATGTAGAGTGTGTGTGCACTACCCCACCGATGCCTTCAAATGCGCGGTAAAGCGCTAAGTGCGTAGCAGTGTCGGACGAAGGTTTCCATTTGCCTTCCACTACTTTTCCGTCCATATCGAGCAAAACCATATCTTCCGGTTTCATATCGTCGTACGAGATACCTGAAGGTTTGATTGCTACAATACCCTCATTGCGGTCGATGGCACTGACGTTTCCCCAGGTGAAAATCACCAAACCATGTTTTACCAGGTCGAGGTTGGCCTGCCAAACCACTTCTTTCAATTCTTTTCTGGTCATATTTTTCAGAGTAAAGAATAGAGAGTAAAGAACCAAGACTTTTCAGACCTTATCTTACTCTTTATTCAGTTTTTTAAACAATAAAATCAATAGACGCGACATGTCACGTCTCTACTATACTACTACTTTACAATGCAAACCGAAGTCCGCTTTGTACCAGTTCGGTATATTTATCGTAATCGAACCGATAGTAAAAAGCGCCTCTTTTGGAATTGCTTTTATCCTTTTCGTCGGTCTTTTCAAATACATCCATTGCCAACAATTTCTTGCGGAAATTACGCTTGTCGAGCGTATCGCCGAAAATCGCTTCGTAGAGCGACTGCAGCTGAGGCAACGTAAACAACTCTGGCAGCAAATTAAATCCGATAGGCTCTACTGCCGCTTTTCGTTTCAACTGTTTCTGCGCAATCCGAACCATTTGATTATGGTCGAAAATCAGGTCGGGAATTTCAGTAATCGGTACCCACACCGCATTGTGACTTGCCGCCAGCTTTTTATCGTAATCATCGATGTTAATCAGCGCATAATAAGCAGCAGAAAGCACACGTTCGCCCGGATCACGATTCAGCTCCCCAAAGATGCCGATTTGCTCCATATAGACGTTTTCCAGACCGGTAAGATCTTGCAAAACCCGTTCAGCAGCCGCATCAATGCTCTCGTCTTTGTTCAGGAAGCCGCCCATCAGAGACCACTCTCCTTTGCAAGGATCAAACTTACGTTTAATCAGCAACAGTTTCAGTTCGCTCTGATGAAACCCGAAAATAATACAGTCAACTGCCACATAGAAACGATCGTTATGTTCGTACAGGTTGACTATCTGGTCCTTTTCAATCACAGGTGTTAATCTTTTATTTCACAATCAATAATCATGGAGGTTTCAGAATACCCACTCTCTCACAATGGAGAGAGTGGCATATTTAATCCATGAATTACCAGAAATACCAGTAGAATGCTGCGCAGAAGGCAACAACGCCGATAGAGGCAATAACATCCCACTTGTTCCAGCTCTGTTTAATAAGCGTCTTGTAGTCGTCGGTAAACGAGATAAATTCAATTTGTTTTGCAGTCGGTTTTGCCGTAAAGAATGATACGACAACCATAAACAACATAATGAATACTAGCAACCAGATCTCAAAGATCAACCAGTTTGTGTGCCAGAACCAATGAGTCGAATTCCAGAACCAACCGTTCATTACATCTTTTCCTGTATTGGTAAAGATATTGGTCAGCAAGCGAGCCATACCAATAAGGAAACCGATAATCAGACCGGCTTCACCAGCCTTCGGTGTTATTTTCTTGGAGAATATACCCAACAGGAACACGGCCACCATGGCAGGAGCCAGCAGCGATTGAATACCCTGCAGATAGGAATAGAGACTACCGAGACTCATCATAACAGGAATCCAGATAATACCGAGTATAACCACTACAATTGTTGCGATACGACCTACCAACACGTAGGTAGCTTCGCTCTTATTTTTGCACATCGGTTTGTAGAAATCTTCGGTAAACAACGTTGCGCAGGAGTTGAAGAAGGCTGCCAACGATGCCACAAGAGCAGAAATAAAACCAATGGTAACGATACCTTTCACACCGGCAGGCAACACAAACTTAACCATCGAACCGAAAGCGGTATCTGGATTATCCAAGGTAAAGCCACTATCGGGACGAGCCGACAACGCTGCAGCTATCATACCTGGAATCAGGAACATGAAGACAGGTAACAATTTGAAATAACCGGCAGCGATAGTGCCTCTGCGTGCACGTTTTATTACAGCATCGCTCGATTCACCTTTTCGTTGTCCGAGCACACGCTGAACGATATGTTGGTCGGTAGCCCAGTACCACAAACCGATAATCGATGCACCGATAAACACCCAGAAACCGGGATATTCGTCATACATCGGGTCTCCTGTCTCGAAGTGGAACATGTGGTTTATACCGTAAGCATGACCGTCGGCACCAAGACCCATGCTTCTTGCATGATCCATCATGGCAGTCCAACCATCGGATATACAACCGTGGCCGAGTGCAGCTAACCCGAGGAAAAGTACGAGGAACGATCCGATAATAAGGATAGGAGTTTGAATGGCCGACAATGTCATCACACCTTTCATACCACCAAAAATGGTGAAAACACCCGTCAGAACGATCAAACCGATAGCTCCGTACCAGAAAGGCAAGCCCAAAAGGCTCTCCATAAAGATACCGCCGGTAAATGCCGTAACACTCACTTTGGTAAGCACGTATGCAATCAGCGTAATGATAGACAACCACGAACCGGTACGCGGGGTGTAACGGTTTTTCAGGAAGTCGGGCATCGTAATGATTTTTCCCAGCTTATTATTCATAAGTTGGTAGAACGGAACGAAAAGCCAGCCCAAAATAAGGATCATCCAGCCCTGCATTTCCCAGTGTGCCATACCCACACCGGCTTTTGCACCGGTACCGGCCAACCCTACAAGGTGTTCCGAGCCGATATTTGCAGCAAAGATAGCCGCACCGATAATATACCACGGTTCACCTTTACCAAACAGGTAATCTTCGCTGTTGGCACCCTGTTGCAACCGCTTATCTTTTCGAATCGAGCGCCATACGGCCCATGTTACAGCCAATATCCCGACCGCGATAATCACCCAGTCGAGCCAAATAAATTCATGTGAATTCCAGTTCATAATTTTTATTAGACTATTTTTAATTAAGAGGATTTATTCTGTTTCTTTCTATCTTTTCGTTGTTGCTACGATTCCGGAGCCTTTCTTCCGAAGGTTTTGCTCTATTTTAGGATAAAACACGACCTGAAACAGAATAACAAAATAGCCCACACAAAACATATCGATTTGTTTTCATGGCATTTATCAGTTTCAAGTTCACGCAAAACGATTCCCCGCAGGCGAATCGACATAAATGGGTGTAAAAATAACACTTATTTTTTACGACCATACATCCATTTATATGTTATGCAACATAATTTTCCCCATTCTATAGGGGATTGAGGCAAGAATACCCAACAAAAAAAGCGAACCGGAGTCCGCTTTTTCTTGTATATTGTCGTGCATATCTCAAATATTTACTCCCAACAACCCTTTCAGTCCCCACCCGACTAAAAATGAGAAGCCGGCCACACCCAAACTAATCAGGGTCATTTCCCAAAAACGTGCCTTAAAATTCAGATCTTTTGCCATCGAAATATAATAATTAAAGGCATAGATAATCAGTACGGCAATGGCCAGAGTGATCGCGAGTGCCATCAGTTTACTGGTAAGCAGCAAGAACGGGAGTATCAGGAAGATAACGGTAAAGAGATAAGCGACACCGGTATAAACCGCCGATTTTTTGGCTTGCGCATCCCCCTCGGCTTTCGACGAAAGATAATCGGACGAAGCCATCGACAGCGCTGCCGAAATGCCGGTCACCAGCCCGGCCAGCGTTATCACCCGGGTATCGCCCAATGCCAGCGTAAACCCGGCCAGCGAACCGGTCAGCTCCACCAAAGCGTCATTCAAACCCAGCACGACCGAACCGACATACTGCAATCGCTCTTCATCGAGCATATTGAGCACCTGCTTTTCGTGCTCGAGTTCTTCTTCCGAAAAACGTTTGGTTTCGGGAAAATGATCCGACAGCGTATCGTACAAACGCGATCCGGTACCTTCGCGTTTCTCCATCTGCTTCAACACAAACGAAAAACCCAAAATTTTAGCCATTAACACGGTACGCCAAATCCGTTTTCGGTCGGGAGACACATCAATACCCGTTTTAGTTTTCCAGAAATTGTAGTGCCCCTTTTCCTGATCGGCGATACGACGCAATACGGCTGCATTGTTGGCATCCTTCGTCTGCCCGGCTAACTTCTGATAAATATGATATTCTGTGATTTCGGTACGTTGCGCAGCAAGTACCAGTTTTTTTATTTTTGGTTCCATAAGAATTTACATTTACGCCTTGTTATAAAGACAAAATTACGGCTTTTATGCTTGCAACCATAAATTTTATTGAAATGATTGCATAATTTTGAACGTTTTCGACATCTGCGTGTATAACTTATCAAAACCACTAAAATTTTCAACGCATGAAGACAGTCAGTAAAATTATTACAGTACTTATTTTGAGCTTGTACACAACGTATTGTTGGTCACAAAAACCGGAACCGGTATATTCCATTATACGCCAGATTCACGATTTCGGTTGGTACGAACAACAAGCCAAAGCATGGAAACACGAGATCGACAGGGGAACGAAAGACAAAATGGCCTGGGTTTATTGGTTCCAAGCCAACCGAATGGCTGAAATATTTTGTGACCAAAAAGAATGGGAAAGCAAAAAGGGATCCTTCTTTTTAGACCAGTCGGACATCATAAAACTGGCAGAAAAAACCATTCCCAATAGTTTTGAATTCTATTTTCTTAAAATGCATGATGACAAGGGAGGAGCCGCCGAAGGAGACGGATATATAACAAAAGCTCAGACGCTCAGGCCTTATGACAATTTATTACTACCCTGGTTAGTAAACCGGGATATATTCAAAAATGATAAAGTGGATTTAGAATTGACCTGCCAAAAATGGTTCGACAGCAACGAAATGCCTCAAGGGCTCTTGATAACCGCCTACAACAATTTAATATCTCTGGAGCCCAATGCCATTTTGCTGGTCAACGGAGATAACGACACTTATCCCTACTGGGTACTGCAAAACGCAAAAAAAATAAGGCCGGACGTATTGGTTTTGAATGTCTCGTTAAGCATAAACGACTCCTATCGAGAATGGGTATTCAAAGAAAACGGGATACCACCACTCTCCTTTAAAAATGGGTCGGAGAGACGATCGGAAAATATTGTCAAACACCTGATTGAAAATGTCCACAACAAACCAATCTACATCTCTTCGTTTGCCCCTTCGGACATTTACAAAGCATACACTGACAAATTTTATTTGATAGGATTGTCTTATAAATACAGTGAAAAATCATTTGATAACCTGGCAGTTTTACGCAACAATGTAGAAAATAAGTATTTGCTCGATTTCATAAAGCAGAACTTTTGTAACCATTACGCACAAAGCGCTGTAGATCAAATGAATATAGGTTATTTGCCTATCTTTCTGAAATTATATGAACATTATCTGCAAAGTGGAGAATTACAAAAAGCGGAAAAACTGAAAGCCTTGGCCGAAACTGTAGCTAAAAGAGGCGGAATCACAGATTTGATGAAATATTTTGAAAAATAAGGATGGTACTATTTCATCAGAATTTCAGCAAAGAAACCGATGAAGAACTTATGTCGCTGCTCACTCGTGGTGGGCAGTCGGCATTTGACGAATTGTATTGCCGTTATTCCAAACCGTTGCTCAATTTCTTTTTCCGTATGCTAAACAACGACCGGAAAAAAGCCGAGGACATGCTGCACGATTTGTTTCTGAAAATTATCGAACATCCCGAAAGTTTTGATTGCACAAGAACCTTCAGCACGTGGTTCTATACCTTAGCCGGGAACATGATTAAAAACGAATACCGAAACCGATCGGTACAACAAGAATTCGAACAACAATGCCAAGACAAACCGACAGAGACCAATTCCGATATCAACGCTATTGATAGGCAACTATTCAACAAGCAACTAAAATTGGAACTTAGCCGGCTCGATCCGGAATCCGAACTACTTTTCAACATGCGGTTTACTGAAGAGATGAGTATAAAACAAATTGCCAACATGCTTGAATATCCCGAAGGCACAGTCAAGTCAAGGCTTTTTTATATCACCCGGCAATTGGCAAAAAAACTGGCAATATACAAACCCGAACTAAACTAACTCAAGATATGAACACGGATTTTGAAAAACTGGAACTTTTACTCCGAACAAAAAATTTCGACGGATTGAATATGTACGAAAAAGAGCTGGTACTAAAATCTTTAACTGAGGAAGAATACAATGCCATGCACGATTTATACATACTGGCTCCGTCACATGCCGTTGATGAAATAGAACCATCTTCCGACCTGAAATCAAGACTTGATAACGCACTCAAGGCCAAAACACGCCATACTCCATTACTGCGACTACCAATCCCGCTGTACCAGACTGCTGCCGCTGCCGCAATTCTTTTCTTTATAGGACTAAGCATCAATCTCTCTACCATAATCCCAACAAGAGTAGTAGGCGATTCGATAAGGACAGTGCAATATATCGACCGTCCGGTAAAACAAATTCAATACGTGATGGTTCCCGGAAAACCGAAACAGAAAGTACTCCGCCAAACAGAACGTTTGCCGGCACAAGCACATGCAACGAGAGATGAAGATACGCAGGAATATCCTGTCTCCTCCGATAACCCTGTACTAATACGCCAGCAGGAAATTGCCATGGCCAATATCCGGCGTGTTTTAAATGAAAAGAACGGAAGTTCAATAGACGGAGATACTGTTTTGAAAAAGATGATGGTTTCATCTTATTAAGGATCACCCGTTCGCCAACCATGAGAAATCACATATTAAAACAGGGATTACTAACATATTCCTATTCTTTGCTTAAACATTTTTAGTCAAGATTTCAGGGCGGCGTGATGTCACCCTGAAATCAATTTTATAGACAATAATTATCGCACTAAAATCTATCCAGATAGTATTTGTTTCAGCGCATTGCGTGGAAAGTGCCAGTTTTTTTATTTTTGGTTCCATAACTCTGGTATTCACTCACTACGAAACCACACTATTTCTGCGCAAATATTGACTTTTCAGGAATTGGAGGATAACAAGGAGAGGTAACAGCTATGAAGTAAAGGCTAATTTTTGCGTTAATCGTCAGAAAATGAGAACGGACGCATTAGTGCAGTGTGATGTACCCACGCGAAAGATTCGCACGGGAGAGGGGAACAAAGAAAAAACAAATCAAGCATCCACAGCCTGAGTTAAATAAAATTTGTGAAGAAGTGCACAGCTAAGAAAATTCTATTAACGGAGGCAACTTACTTTTCATCTATATCCTCCGGTTCAACTTATCTCTGTTGAAATCTTCGAAAAATAGAACTTATAAGTTACTCGTTCGTCGTGTCCATTTCTAGTAACATCCAAAACAATATAAGTTATTCCATCTGTAGTTGTGTTCGAACTAACGACAACAGAGACATCCGAATAACAGCTTGTTATTGAAACAAGAGGCGTGTCCTTTGTCGTAGGAATTACGCCATATTCAATGACACAGTATTTGGTTGATTCTGTCATTTGAAGTGCCGAAATTACAATGTTTTTCGAATTTTTTAATTCTAACAAAAGATCATTCTTGACACTATAGGTAATGTTATTTACCGTTATATCTTTGATACCAAGCGTACTAAAATCAGCTTTTGAAGGCTCATCGCTGCCTTTGCTACAGGCACAAATAGCAATTGCAACAAATACAAAAGTCAAATGTTTTAAGATTCTCATACAACAACATATTATATTACACATCTACTCACATATGAAATTTTCCATTTACAATTAATCATAAATAGTTATTCAATTTTCTTGTTTAAAATTTCTCATCCTTGCATCAAACTGCAAGTCTTTTTAACACTGCAAAATTACAAATTTACACTTAAAAGCAGAGTCTATTTGAACCATTTTATTGCAAAAGTCATAATATTTTAATATTTTAAAGTATCATAAACTATAAAAACCGCACTCATCCTTTTTCAGGCAAGTGCGGTTTGCGGTTTTAAGTCCCCCTTATGGGGGATTTAGGGCGCTTTTTACTCTTCCAACAGAATTTCGAGAATCTGTACGGCAGCTTTCGCTACTGAGGTACCGGGGCCAAAGATGGCGGCAACACCTGCTTTGTAGAGAAAGTCGTAGTCCTGAGCAGGAATTACACCACCGGCAATGACGATGATATCTTCGCGACCCAGTTTTTTCAGCTCTTCCATTACCTGAGGAATAAGCGTTTTGTGTCCGGCAGCCAGTGACGAAACGCCCAATACATGCACGTCGTTTTCAACGGCATCTTTGGCAGCTTCGGCCGGTGTCTGGAACAACGGACCCATATCCACGTCGAAACCGCAGTCGGCATAACCGGTAGCTACTACTTTAGCGCCACGGTCGTGACCATCCTGACCCATTTTGGCGATCATGATACGCGGTTGACGGCCTTCTTTTTTGGCGAATTTTTCGGTCAATTCGCAAGCACGCACGAAATCTGCGTCCTTCTTTGTTTCTGATGAATACACGCCTGAAATTGTTCTGATTACAGCTTTATAACGTCCTACAATTTTTTCACAAGCATACGAAATTTCACCCAACGATGCGCGAACACGAGCGGCTTCTACAGCCAGTTCGAGCAGGTTGCCTTCACCTGTTTCAACACATTTGGTGATGGCATCGAGTGCTTTCTGTACATCGGCTTCGTTACGGTTAGCACGAAGCTCTTTCAAACGGGCAATCTGTTGAATACGTACTGCCGAGTTGTCCACTTCGAGAATATCGATCGGAGCCTCTTTTTCGAGACGGTATTTGTTCACACCCACGATAATCTGGTTACCCGAGTCGATACGGGCCTGTGTACGGGCAGCAGCCTCTTCGATACGCATTTTAGGCACACCGGTTTCGATAGCAGCAGCCATACCACCCAGCTTTTCGATCTCCTGAATACGATCCCATGCTTTGTGAGCCAAATCGTTGGTCAAGGCTTCTACGTAGTAAGAACCAGCCCACGGGTCGATTTGTCTGCAAATATTGGTCTCTTCCTGAATATAGATCTGCGTGTTACGGGCAATACGGGCAGAGAAGTCTGTCGGCAAGGCGATAGCTTCGTCCAACGCGTTGGTGTGCAATGACTGAGTGTGACCCAGTGCAGCAGCCATAGCTTCGATAGCGGTACGACCCACGTTGTTGAACGGATCCTGTTCGGTCAACGACCAACCGGATGTTTGCGAGTGAGTACGCAATGCCAACGATTTCGGGTTTTTCGGGTTGAACTGTTTTACGATCTTCGCCCACAACATACGTGCAGCACGCATTTTAGCGATTTCCATAAAGTGGTTCATGCCGATTGCCCAGAAGAATGACAAACGGGGAGCGAACGAGTCGATGTCCATGCCTGCGTTCACACCGGCGCGGAGGTATTCGAGACCGTCGGCCAGGGTGTAAGCCAACTCGATATCGGCGGTAGCACCTGCTTCCTGCATGTGGTAACCCGAGATAGAGATAGAGTTGAACTTCGGCATGTTTTTAGATGTATATTCAAAAATGTCGGCGATAATCTTCATCGAGAATTTCGGTGGGTAGATATAAGTGTTACGCACCATAAATTCTTTCAGAATATCGTTCTGGATTGTACCGGCCATCTCTTCCAGTTTAGCGCCCTGTTCCAAACCTGCATTGATATAGAATGCAAGAATAGGCAATACGGCACCATTCATGGTCATTGACACGGACATTTTGTTCAAAGGAATTCCGTCGAACAACACTTTCATGTCTTCAACCGAACAGATAGACACACCGGCTTTACCAACATCGCCAACCACACGTTCGTGATCGGGGTCGTAGCCACGGTGTGTAGCCAGGTCGAATGCTACAGAAAGACCTTTCTGACCGGCAGCAAGGTTACGACGATAGAAAGCGTTCGATTCTTCAGCTGTAGAAAAACCGGCATACTGACGAATAGTCCAGGGACGAAAAGCGTACATCACGCTGTATGGTCCACGAAGAAACGGAGCCACACCTGCAGCATAGTGCAAATGTTCCAGGCCCTCCAAATCTTCTTTTGTATAAATTGGTTTTACCGGAATCTGTTCCGGGGTAAGCCAGTTGCTTTCCGACTGAGGAGCCGCAGCAACAGCTTCTTGTTGAAATTGTATGTTTTTAAAATCGGGTTTCATAATCTAATTTTTTTCAACACGAAGGCACAAAGACACAAACTGTAACCGCAACTATTATGGATTACGTGAGGTGACTTCGAGTCTTTGTGATTATAATAATTTCGAGTTGAATTCTTTTAATGTATCCAGCACATTCGATTTCACGTTGACGAAATACTCAATACCAACCGCTTTCAGATCGTCGGTGCAAGCAGGAGCGCCTGCTACCACGAAGAGCTTTTTGCCTGCAATGGCCTTGAATGCTGCAGGAGCGAGTTCTGCATATTCGTCATCGCTTGAACAAAGAACGATGATATCGGCACCTGCTTTTTCAGCGGCAGCGACACCTTCTTCTATTGTTGCAAAGCCAAGGTTATCGATAATTTCGTAACCGGCGCAAGCAAAGAAGTTGCTCGAGAACTGAGCACGGGCCAAACGCATTGCCAAACTACCGATAGTCAACATGAATACTTTAGGACGTTTACCCGATTTTTCGGTTTGCAAACGAAGTGCTTCGAAATCGCTGGCACCACGACTGAAGTTGAGCGCAGAGACTTCATCATGCTTTTTACAGTCGCAATCAGCTTCTGTTTCAATCTTAGCGGCAGCCACTTCGTTAAAGTTAGGATACTGGTTAGAACCCAGCAACACTTCGCGACGGCTCGAAATAGCTTTGCGACGTTCTGTGTTGGTTGCGTTAATAGCGGCCTGAATGTTGCCTGCTTCCACCTCTGCAATAAAGCCACCTTTTGCTTCTACATCCAGAAAGAGTTTCCATGCCTGGTTAGCAATAGCTTCTGTGAGGTTTTCGAGATAATATGAACCGGCTGCAGGGTCAACAATCTTATCGAAGTGACTCTCTTCTTTCAGCAACAACTGTTGGTTGCGGGCAATACGTTCCGAGAAATCATCCGATTCTTTGTATGCTGTATCAAAAGGCAATACGGTAAGAGAATCGACACCGGCAAGAACAGCCGACATAGCTTCTGTCTGGGTACGGAGTAAATTTACATGAGCATCGAAAACGGTCATGTTCCATTCGGATGTCTGTGCATGGATACGCATTTTGCCGCCACAACGCTCCAAACCGTCAGGTTGGTTGTTGGAGCAGGTACGCGGACATTTTTCACCGTAAGCAAATACAATGTTCGACCACAAGAAACGTGCAGCGCGGAATTTGGCAATTTCCATGAAATAGTTGGAAGTTACGCCAAAGTTGAATTTGATTTTCTTTGAAATTACTTCAACGGTCAAACCGGCTTCAACCAATTTTGCGATGATGTCGTTACCCCAGGCCAATGCATAACCAAGTTCCTGATAGATATAAGAACCTGCATTGTTGAGATAGAAAGGATTTACACCAATAACGCGGAATTTAGGCAATACCAGCGATGCGTTGATGATGTCGACATATTGTTGAACAAGATTTTCAATTGCTTTGCCACGGGCCAATGAACGGCCAACCAAGTCGAAGTTTACAGAACCGAATACCTTTTTAGGATCGGCACCGATTTTTTGTGCGTATGCAACAAAAATTTCTGTCAGTTTCACAGAAACGGTAGCGCAGGTCTTGAAGTTAACTTCCACCGCTTCGATATCAATACCCTTTAACAAGGCGGCAATATTTTCGGCAGAAACTGCTTCACGTTCGATAACGAAGCCAAGAGAAGTAACGCCTTTTGTCAGCAAATCGACTGCTTTTGCATTTGCAGCAGCCAGACAATCGTTGCAAACGTCGATATCCTGACGAACCAACCAGCTATTATTAGCCTTGGTGCCACGAACATAAGGAAAATGACCGGGAGCTGAACCGGTTGTTTTCAGACCAGCCAGGTCTTCTTCACGGTGAAAAGGTTTGACGTTGAATCCTTCTTTGGTGCGCCAAACGAGCCTCTTTTCAAAGTCAGCCCCTTTGAGGTCGACAATTGCTTTGTCCATCCATTCCTGAGTTGACACAGGAGGAAATTCGGAGAACAATTTTTGTTTGTTGCTCATACTTATTTGTTTAGTTATTGATAGATTGAATATTACGTTCTGTTTTGGATCAGCCGGAGTGCTGACAAAAGCAATGCAAATGTACTATATTCTATTGATTTTTAGGAATATTCTTGCATAAAAATTGCTCTGTTTTCGAGAGTTTTATACCTGTTTGTATAATTTACGAAACAGAAGCAAAAGGGAGGTAAATCTTTAGTTGTGTTTGTCTTAAAGATCGTCGGTTTTTTCTCTAAAAAAGAGGAAGCCGCCTCTTGCGAAGCGGCTTCTCCATATATCTGAAAAACTGATTATTTTACAGTATTCATGTGAAGGATCAAATCAAGCACTTTGTTTGAATAACCCCATTCGTTGTCATACCAAGAAACAACTTTAACGAAAGTATCTGTCAAAGCGATACCTGCTTTTGCATCAAAGATAGATGTACGTGCATCACCCAGGAAGTCAGAAGAAACAACTGCATCTTCGGTATAACCCAAAATACCTTTCAATTCGCCTTCTGCAGCAGCTTTCATTGCAGCACAGATTTCGTCATATTTTGCAGGTTTTGCCAAGTTAACTGTCAAGTCAACTACAGAAACGTCCAACGTAGGAACACGCATTGACATACCTGTTAATTTACCGTTCAATGTAGGGATAACTTTACCTACAGCTTTTGCAGCACCGGTAGAAGAAGGAATGATGTTGCCGGCAGCAGCACGACCACCTCTCCAATCCTTAGCAGAAGGACCGTCTACAGTTTTCTGTGTAGCTGTAGTTGAGTGAACTGTAGTCATCAAACCGTCTGTAATTCCGAATTTGTCGTTCAAAACTTTAGCGATAGGAGCCAAGCAGTTGGTTGTACATGAAGCGTTAGAAACGATAGTCTGACCTTTGTAAGTATCGGTATTTACACCGCAAACGAACATAGGAGTATCATCTTTAGAAGGAGCAGACATAACTACTCTTTTTGCACCAGCTTTGATGTGAGCTTCAGCTTTTTCCTTTGTAAGGAACAAACCGGTTGATTCAACAACGTACTCTGCACCTACTTCATTCCATTTCAGGTTAGCAGGATCTTTTTCAGCTGTCACGCGAATAGCGTTACCGTTTACAACAAGTTTACCATCTTTTACTTCGATAGTGCCTTTGAATTGGCCGTGCATTGAATCGTAGCGTAACATGTAGGCCATGTATTCTACATCAATAAGGTCATTGATTCCAACGACTTGAATGTCTTTCCTTTCTTGGGCTGCCCGGAATACCAAGCGGCCGATACGGCCAAACCCGTTAATACCTACTTTAATCATGTTATAAATGTTTTAATGGTTCATTAAAAGTCGCACAAAGGTAGTGATTTTTTTTGTGCGAACAATGTTTTTATGTTACAAATTAAAGAATTATTTCTTCAATTTTCAACTATCTATATTTATGCACATTAGATGCAAAATAACGCTTCACAAAATCGACTATCCGAGGTCATTTTCGTTTCTTTTTGACAACTCAAAAAAAGCGTGTAGTTTGCTTCCGTGTCTTCCGTTTTAATAAATTCAGGCCAACACCTTTTTAAAGTGATTCAGAAAGAACTCTGCCTGCTGTTTTGTCAGACAAAGCGGCGGCAACAAACGAATGACATTGGTTCCACTGGCGCCCGTAAACACCTTTTCGTCAAAGAGTAAACGTCGACGAATATCGACTGCCGAATTTTCAAACTCGATACCTATCATCAGACCGCGTCCACGCACCTCTTTAATACCAGGAATCTGCTTCAATTCAGCCATCAGGAATGCCCCAACCTCAGCTGCATTTTCAACCAGTTTTTCATCTTCCATCACTTCGAGTACCGCCAAAGCAGCCACACAAGCCAGGTGATTTCCTCCGAACGTTGTTCCCAACTGCCCATGAACCGCCTTAAACTTCGGAGCAATCAGCACAGCCCCGATCGGGAAACCGTTTCCAATGCCTTTTGCCACCGTAATCATATCGGGACGAATACCGGCATACTGATGCGCAAAGAATTTTCCGCTGCGCCCGTAACCCGACTGAATCTCATCCAGAATTAACACAGTATCGGTTTCGTCGCAAACCTGACGCAACTGTTTCAGAAAATTATCATCGGGAATGCGAATGCCACCAACGCCCTGAATACCTTCGATAATCACCGAACTCACATCGCCTTTGGCCAGTTCGGCTTTTACGGCATCAATATCGTTCAGCGGAAGAAATGTCACCTCCATTCCGCTATTGACGGGAGCTACAATTTTGGGATTATCGGTAACCCGAACGGCTGCCGAAGTCCGCCCATGAAAGCTTTTGCCGAACGAAACGATTCGCTTCTTTCCGTTGTAAAAAGAGGCCAGTTTCAAAGCATTTTCATTGGCTTCGGCACCTGTATTTATCATAAACAGGCTATAATCTTCGTAGCCGGATGCTTTACCCAGCTTTTCGGCCAACTGCACCTGCAGGCTATTCTGCACCGAGTTGGAATAAAAGCCCAGTTTATTCAACTGTTCGGTTACCCGTTGCACATAATGCGGATGGGTATGTCCGATCGAAATGACGGCATGACCACCATAAAGGTCGAGGTATTTGTTACCCTGCGCATCGTAGGTGTAACACCCTTCTCCTTTTACAATTTCTATATCGAAAAGAGGATATACGTCGAATGGTTTCATCTAAAAAATATTTTCGTTTGTATAGTAAAGACACACGGCCGTGTGTCTTTACGGGATTGGGATCAACACGGAATTTTGTCGATGCGGGTTTGGTGGCGACCGCCTTCAAAATCGGTGGTCAGAAAAATACGTACCATTTCGATAGCCTCTTCGTCCGTAATAAAGCGACCCGGAAGCGAAAGAATATTGGCATTGTTGTGTTGGCGGGCAAGTGCAGCCAGTTCTGGTTTCCAGCAAAGCGCGCCACGAATTCCCTGATGTTTATTGACAGTAATATTGATTCCGTTACCGCTTCCGCAAATAGCAATACCCAAGTCGTATTCTCCTTTTTCGACAGCAATTGCCAGCGGATGTCCATAATCGGCATAGTCGGTACTTGCCGTTGAATCGGTACCAAAATCGTGCAACTCGGCCACCTGATCAACTAACCATTCGGCAACAGCGCCTTTGCGTTCGAAGCCTGCATGGTCGGAAGCAATTCCAATTTTCAGTTCGTTTAAAGGTTTCATTTCTTATAGTAGTTAGTAGTGAGGAGTTAGTAGTCAGTAGATATCTGCATTACTCCACACTCTTTTAATTCTGCTTAATTTCAAATTGCATCATTAATATTCCAGCCCTGGGCTTTGATGGGGAATTCCTGTCCGTCGCGGGTTATCAAGGCACAACCCAGATCTTCTTTGGCTATATATCCGATTACTTTTACCCCTTCGATAGCAACCACCTCATCGTGCCTCGATGCCGGAACGGTAAACAGCAGTTCGTAATCTTCGCCTCCGTTCATGGCGGCGGTAGTCAGGTTCATATTGAGCTCTTCGGCCATCACGGCCGTCTGATAATCGATCGGCAAGCGCTCTTCGTAAATGCGGCATCCTTTTTTGCTTTGAGTACAAATATGAAGAATGTCAGACGACAAACCATCCGAAATATCGATCATTGAAGTAGGCACAATATTTTTAGCAGCAAGGGCTTCGATAATCTCTTTTCTGGCTTCGGGCTTCAGTTGACGTTCGAGCAGATAATCCTTTCCCTTGAAGTCGGGTTGAAAATCCTCCTGCCCGCTAAAGGCTATTTTTTCGCGTTCGAGCAGTTGCAATCCCATGTAGGCCGCACCCAGATCGCCGCTTACGCAAAGAATATCGTTTTCGTTTGCCGTATTTCGGTAAACGACTTTGTCGGAATCAGCTTCGCCCACACAAGTGATAGAAACGGCCAATCCGGTCACTGAAGCTGAAGTATCACCTCCCACCAAATCGACGCCGTAACGTTCGCAGGCAAGTTTGATACCAGCATAAAAGTCATCGATATCTTCCACCGAGAAACGTTTGGAGATTCCCAGCGAGACCGTCAACTGCTTCGGGGCTCCGTTCATTGCATAAATATCGGAAAAATTGACCACGGCAGCTTTATAGCCCAAATGTTTCAGGGGGACGTAAACCAGATCGAAATGAATCCCCTCGAGCAACAGATCGGTAGTCACCAGCACCTTCTTATCGGGATACGACAACACAGCAGCATCGTCCCCTACCCCTTTTTCGGTCGACGGATTGGTTATTTGAAACTGTTTGGTAAGATGATCGATCAGCCCGAACTCTCCAAGAGTTGCTATTTCTGTACGTTGCGGCATAAATTATGTTAGGACAAAAAGTAAAGCACAAAGAATAAAGACAAATGGCAGATAAGTATCCTGCAAACAGGATCAAAGCGCATTTTATTATTTCTAAAAATAGATTGCAAAGGTACGATAATCCCTGCTGATTAACAACAAAAAAGCACTATTTGAAAGAATCTGCCGGGTTCCATATTCACCTAAAATACAATAAGAAAAACGGGCAAAGCACTGCTGCATCACCCGTTTTCAAATATTTATGCAATTTGCCGGTTATTTATACAAACACAAATAGGGGGTATCTTCTTTTGCGATAACTTTGAACTTCACGTCCTTCGGAACCACAAAACTTTCGAACTTTTTGTAGGTTTTCCACTCCGTTTCACCCGGTAGCTGAATGGTCAACTGACCCGAAATAACAGTCATAATCTCGATTGTTGCCGTACCGAACTCATACTCGCCTGCGGCCATTACCCCGACGGTGGCTTTACCCTCAGCCGACTCCAATGCGATGGAAACCACCTCTCCATCGAAATACTGATTTGTTTTGAACATAAATAAAAAGGATTATAAATTGATTGTTTAAAAGTCTCGCATTAAAGATGCACAAAGATACGCAAATTTCAAACCGACCATAAGCCCCGAACCGGTTCTTATCATTCTTTTGGCTTCAGGCAGATCTCTTTTTTAAAAAGGAATGTTCCTTTTGCTTACAGGCACTTTCCCGAGACAAAAAGGAATGTTCCTTTTCCTTTCGGGAACATTCCCGAAAGGAAAAGGCATTTGCCCGAAGCCTTGGGGTAAGTTCCTTTTTAAAAAAGGAAGATGCCCGAAACAATTAGGAACTTCCCTTTTTGCAATAGCATCGACCCCCGACAAAAAAAGACGCGACTAAGAATAAATTCCGTCGCGTCTTCCCATCATTTATCAAACGAACACTTACAAAGTAACTCCCGTTTTGAATATAGAAATCTCGCGGAAGTTCTTCTTTTCCGTATTTACCTTCTCGCCATTAGCCACTTTCAGAATGTACTCGATGAAACGTTCTTTCAGTTCGTCCATCGACACTCCTTCGAGCAATACCCCTGCATTGAAATCGATCCAGAGAGGTTTATTGGCTGCCAGCGTTGAGTTAGTAGAAATTTTCATTGTAGGCACAAAACTGCCGAACGGTGTGCCACGACCGGTGGTAAACAACACCATGTGACATCCGGCAGCACCCAGAGCCGTACTTGCTACCAGGTCATTGCCCGGTGCACTCAGTAGGTTCAAGCCGTCTGTTTTGATACGGTCTCCGTATTTCAACACATCGTGAACCACCGCAGCGCCGCATTTTTGGGTACAGCCCAGCGATTTTTCCTCCAACGTGGAGATACCACCGGCTTTGTTACCCGGCGACGGGTTTTCATATACCGGTTGGTTATTCTGAATAAAATATTCTTTGAAATCGTTTATCAGATGTACCGTTTTATCGAACAAATCAGTAGTGGCACATCGGTTCATCAGAATGGTTTCGGCACCGAACATTTCGGGCACCTCGGTCAGCACAGTGGTACCGCCCTGAGCCACCAAAAAGTCGGAGAACACACCCAGCAACGGATTGGCCGTAATACCGGAGAAACCGTCGGAACCGCCGCATTTCAACCCCACACGCAGGCTCGACAGAGGCACCTCTTCGCGTACATCTTCGCTCACCTTATCATAGAGTTGACGCAACAGTTTCATTCCCTCTTCCAATTCGTCGCCAGCAATTTTCTGGGTTTCCATAAACAAGACACGCTCTGTGTCGTAGTCACCCAGAAATTCGCGAAACGCAGCCGGCTGGTTGTTTTCACAACCCAACCCTACTACCAGCACGCCACCCGCATTGGGATGGAGCACCATGTCGCGAAGAATCTTGCGGGTATTTTCGTGGTCGTCGCCCAACTGAGAGCAACCGTAGTTGTGTGGAAATGCCACAATGGCATCCACACCTTGACTTCCTGTTTCGCTACGCAAATCTTCGGCCAACTGGTTGATGATACCGTTCACACAACCCACAGTAGGAATAATCCATATTTCGTTACGGATACCCACTTCGCCGTTTTTGCGTTTGAAACCTTTGAATGTAAGGTTACGGTTCGGAATATTCAGTTCGACATGCTTCGGATGATATTCGTAATCGAGAACACCATCCAGATTTGTCTTAATCTTCTTTTCGTTCACCCATTCGCCTGCTTCAATGGCAACAATGGCATGGCCGATAGAGTAACCGTACTTCACCACGTGATCGTTTACCGAAAAAGAGGTCAACGCCACTTTGTGACCGGCAGGCACTGTCTGTTTCACCGTAACGGTTTTGCCATCCACCTGAATGGTTTCACCTTCTGGAAGCTCGGCAATTGCCACCGCTACATTATCGGCATGATTTATTTTCAAATATTGAGTAGTCATAATTCAAGATTATAGAACAAAGACAAAAGAGCAAAGACAATCTGCTACCTTTTGGATTCCAGGCTCTTGTGCCTTACTTATTATCTTACAATCGTCTTCACGGTAGCCAACATTCCTTTTTCTTCAATCGAAGCAAGGAACTGAGCCACTTTGGATGTCAGACCGGAAACTTTGTTGAGGTCTTCACCCCAGATAAATTCGGCACCCAGCACACCTTCGGCCACTTTCTGAATCGAACCGGTTGCCCAGAGGTTTTTCAACAAGTCAATGATAGCTGCGTCATCGTTCGGAACGATTTCCACATCGCCGCGTTTGCCTCCTTTGTAATAGGAGATAATACCGGCCAAACCGAGGACAATACCTTCGGGCAAAGCCCCTTTGCGTTCCAGATAAATTTTTAAACCGGGCAGATCGCGGGTTTTGAATTTCGGGAACGAGTTCAGCATGATGCTGGTAACAAAGTGTTTTACAAACGGATTGCGGAAACGGTCGAGAACGGCATTGGCAAATGCTTCGAGTTCAGCCTTCGGCAAATCGAGTGTAGAAAGCAATTCGTCGAACATCACTTTGCGAACGAACTTACCGGTAACCTCATCTTCCACAATTTCGCGAACGGTATCCAAACCAGACAGATAACCTACCGGAGAGAGAACCGTGTGCGGACCATTCAGCAAAGTAACTTTACGTTCGTGGTACGGTTTTTCGCTAGGAACAAACAATACGTTCAAGCCGGCTTTATCGGCAGGAAATTCGGTAGCAAGCGAAGCAGGAGCTTCGATTACCCACAAGTGGAAAATTTCACCCTTCACAACCAGCTTGTCTTCCACCTGTACTTTTTCCAGAATCTGATCGATAGTATCTTTCGGATAACCCGGAACAATACGGTCAACCAAGGTAGGATAAACGCCACAAGCGGTTTCGAACCAGTTTTTAAATTCAGCTCCCAGTTGCCACAGTTCGATATATTGTTCGATGCACTTCTTCAGTTCAACGCCGTTGTGAAAAATCAACTCGCAAGGCATGATGTGGAAACCTTTGTCGGCTGCACCGTTGAAGGTTTTGAAGCGGTGATACAACAACTGTGTCAGTTTGCCAGGGTACGATTTTGCAGGTTTATCTTCCAGTTTGCAAGACGGATCGAAAGCGATACCGGCTTCTGTAGTATTCGAAATAACAAAACGCATTTCCGGGTTTTCGGCCAGTTTCAGGTATTCGTCAAACTGAGTGTAGGGATTCAAACCACGCGAAATCACATCGATCAACTGGATAGAGTCAACCTCTTTACCATCGGCCAAACCCTGAAGGTTCACATGATACAAACCATCCTGAGCATTCAGCATATCCACCATTCCTTTTTCGATAGGCTGTACAACCACCACGCTGCTATTGAATCCGGCTTTTTGGTTCATATTGAAAACAATCCAATCGACGAAAGCGCGCAAGAAATTTCCTTCACCAAATTGAATAATGCGTTCAGGATATTTATTTGCCTGAACATTTTGTCTGTTTAAAGTTTTCATTTTGTAGTTCTTTGAATGTTTATTGCCAAACGGCAATAGTATTTTAATTAAGTCTATTTCTTTTTGAGAACCGTTAACCGGTTTAATACGGCTTATATTCGGTATAATAATCAGCGTTTTCCTTTACCAGCAAATCAATCGGCATATAATTAATCTTCTTGACTTCCTTTTTAAGAACAATGCTGTTAAAAAGAGCCTTAATACCATTATACGTCTGCATCTCGGGACGTTGGGCAATAATAATTGCAATTTTTCCCTGTTTCAGGTAAGCAATATTTTTACTCAAAGCATCGTACCCCAGCAATGTAACATTCTCTATGTTCTCTTGTTCCAGAAAAGCGGCTATTTTGTATGCCGTTGAGTTGAAAATGACCGCAGCTCCAACATTGTTACGTTCATCAAAAGCCCTACGCATCAGCAATTCATTCATTTCAGCATTGCCCGCCTGCAACTCAACATTCACTACAGAACAATCGGGACGATATTCACTCAGATAAGACAAAAAACCCTCCTGACGTTGCAAGGTTTGGTTGGCACCAATAAAACCTTTACGCAGAGTTCTGAAAAGCACGATGTTTTTTCCCTGAGGCAAAGAAGCCGTTACAAATTTAGCACCGATAAAACCACTTTGAAAAGAAGGTTGTCCGAAGTAAGCTAGAAAATCGGCACTTTCAATCTGAGAATCGATAAAAACTACGGGGATACCCTTTTTTTTCATATTGGCACACAATGCCAAACTTTTATCCCGTAAAATAGGAGAAAAGAGTAACCCCTGAAAATCCTCATTTTCAAGAGCATCTATTTCATTATAAAACGACTGGGCTTCAAACTGATTAAAATATCGTTTTTCTATAACCACATTAAACTTATCAAATTCAGCACTTGCTCTGTCAATGCCTTTGTCAACTGCTTCCCAATAATCTCCGTCGTGATAAAACGGGATAAGAGATATGATTTTGTAGGTCTTTCGAGCAGATAATGAACTTGCAATCAAATTAGGTTCATAATTCAATTCTTTGAGGGTAATCTTGATTTTTTCCTTGCTTTTTTCTGAAACTTCCCCCCGGTTATGAAGAACCCGATCTACAGTTCCTGCCGAGACACCTGCTTTTTTAGCTATGTCTTTAATAGTTATCTTTTTGTCAATGCTCATGGCAATAGGTTAATTTTGCGTTTGCGAATGTATATTATTTTCTTTTATTTTGCAATACCGTGTACGAACACGAATGTGCCGACAAAAAACCACAAAACATAATAAATAGCTAGTTATAAGCAAATAAGGTTCAAAATACACTTCCAAACATTTTTTCGCAAGCCAAATATTTGATATTATTTAACATCTCAATCATTCCCTATTGAATTTCTTTTAATTGATTTCCGATCATACGCTTTTTTATTCTTGTGAATTTTATGTGTTGATTTCCAACCGACTTGTTGCACAAGTTCAATTTCACGATTGGCCTTCTTCACAGCTTTGATATAATCTTTTGCCGTGATACGCAATTTGTTGTATTTATTATTTTTCACTAAGCTTCTCATAAGACAACCGTTCAATGGTCAAAAAATTGGCTCTACTTCAAATCAATATTCACACAACAGAAATCAAGCCTACTATCTTATTCAGATACACAGCGTCGACATCGTCAAAATGAGCTGGTTGACTGCTATCTATATCAAGCACCGCCCACACTTTATCCTGATGCACAAGAGGGACAACAATTTCGGATTTTGACAATGAACTACAGGCAATATGCCCCGAAAACAGATTCACATCAGGCACGACAAGCGTACGAGTCTCCTGCCAGGCAATTCCACACACACCTCGCCCGCGAGCAATGCGCGTACATGCAATCGAACCCTGAAATGGACCAAGTACCAACCAATCGTCCTTGACTATATAAAAACCTACCCATAAAAATCCAAATACATCTTTAATTGCAGCCGATATGTTTGCCATGTTGGCGATCACATCCCACTCATTGCCGACAAGCGCTTCCAATTGCCGGACTAATGATTCATACTGTTCTGTTTTTGAACAATCTGTCAATTTTATCAGACTTTCAGCCATAAACGTATATCTCTATTTTTTGCTTTAACAACAACTTAATTAAACTAATAGCAAGCACAAAAACGGTAGAATTTCACACTTCATTCTGGAAATTGCAAAAAAATTACCGATATTTGCAAGATGTTTGACATTATCTGGAAAGGCATAATTATTGGCATTTGCGTATCTGCACCTATGGGTCCGATCGGTGTTTTATGCATTCAGCGCACACTAAATCGAGGCAAATACTACGGTATAGCGACTGGTCTTGGCGCCACAGCATCCGATTTACTCTATGCTATCGTAACCGGTTACGGAATGAGTTTCGTAGTCGATTTTCTTCAGCTACATCAATTTGTTTTTCAAATCGCAGGCAGTATTCTTGTTTTTGCCTTCGGTTTTTACCTTTCCCGGAGCAATCCTGTCAGACAATTATCAAAAACATCGGAAGCGAAAGAGAGTTATATGCAAGATTTTGTCACTTCATTTGCTTTGACGATTACCAATCCATTGATTATTTTTTTATTCATGGCGCTTTACGCCCGTTTCAGTTTTATAACATCGGCGACACAACTCGGCGAAGCTGTTGTCGGTTTTAGCAGCATTCTGGTAGGAGCCTGCGGCTGGTGGTTTTTCCTTACGAGCATCGTCAATGTATTCAGAAATAAATTCAATGTCAGGGGTTTGCGCCTGGTCAATATTACCACCGGATGCATTATCATGTTGCTGGCTATAATAGGTATCATCATGACTATTTCCGGCGATGAATTTATCCGATAAAAGACTCAAATTACCTGCCGCCGTATCGCCACCAACTTTTCAAGCAATTCATCCAGTTTATTCAGTTGCAACATATTTGCGCCATCCGACTTCGCCATGGAAGGTTCGGGGTGCGTTTCTATAAACAATCCGTCAACTCCAACAGCGACTCCCGCCTTAGCCAGAGTTTCAATCATCTCCGGCTTGCCGCCCGTTACTCCCGACAATTGATTAGGCTGTTGCAATGAGTGCGTAATATCCAGAATTACAGGACAACCCGTCTGTTGCATCACCGGGATAGAACGAAAATCAACCACCAAATCCTGATAACCAAAGGTAGAGCCTCTTTCTGTCAACATCACTTTATCATTGCCCGAATCAAATACTTTTTGAACAGCAAATTGCATGGCATCGGGAGAAAGGAACTGACCTTTCTTTATATTAATCCATTTTTGCGTTCTAGCAGCCGCTGCCAGCAATTCTGTCTGACGGCAAAGAAATGCGGGAATCTGGAGAACATCAACATATTCTGCAGCCAAAATTGCTTCCTGTTCGGTATGAATATCTGTCACCACCGGAATATCAAATTCCCGTCCCACTTTTTGAAGTATTTTCAGTGCTTTCTCGTCTCCTATTCCAGTAAAAGAATCTATCCGTGAGCGATTTGCTTTGCGGTACGACCCCTTAAAAATGTATGGTATTTGGAGCCGATCGCAAAGACTGACAATATGATCGGCTATATACAAAGCCATTTCTTCGCCTTCAATCACACAAGGACCGGCCAACAAGAAAAAATTACCAGAATCACTGTTTTTCAGACGAGGAATATTCATGGCGCGCATAGTTATAAAAGAGTTAATCAGGATAATTTTTTGGAAAATGTAAAATAACGCTGCATAAAATAGCTGAATACGGTGCAAATAATAGACACCATCATTTTAGAGGGAGTTGGAAAAATGCCAAACTGCTCAACAAAAAGCTTTAAGCCCATATAATTTATCAAAATATTACTACCCGTTACCATCCCATAGCGTATCAGTTGGGTACGGCCTTGTAAGGAAGAGCCCTGAAAACTAATGTATTTTCCCAACAAAAACCCAGTTGTAAACGACACCGGAAATGAAAAAATAAATGCTGCAATATGAGGCGAGATAGCAAAAAAACGAAATTGAAGAATTTCTTTAGCAAAAACAAAATTATAAAACACAAAATAAAGACACCAATCAAAAACCATGTTAGCTGAGCCACAAAAAAAGTAACGAAAAAGAGATTCCGGTACAATTCTTCTAATAGGTTTGATATAAAAAAAATCAATAAAATGGATAATAAATCGGCGGATAGATCCGGCTATTCTTTTCATATATAGAGACTTGATTGTCATTCTGGTTTTTTTGTACAAATTTAGGTTATGTAACCATTTATAGGTAAATTTGCACACAAGAAACTATACGCAAATATACACTTTTCTGCTGATTTTGATTATTTTCATCGACTACGATGAAACAGCACAGCACATCCCCGCATGAATTACGTAAAAGCCAAAAAACATTTGGGTCAACATTTTCTGAAAGATCTATCAATAGCCCAACGCATTGCTGATAGCTTAGCTTTGGCAGAATCAACGTCAGTACTGGAAATAGGACCGGGAACCGGAGTGCTTACCCGCTTTCTGCTTCAAAACCAATTGATACAACTCACAGCTATTGAAATAGATACAGAATCGGTTATCTATCTTAAAGAGCACTATCCGGAATTATCGTTAATTGAGGGCGATTTTTTAAATTTCAATATCAATTCTTTATTCGAAGGAAAACCGTTTTGTATTATCGGCAATTTTCCATACAATATTTCTAGTCAAATATTTTTCAAAGCCTTGGAGCACAAAGACCGGATTCCTGCAATTGCCGGCATGTTGCAAAAAGAGGTTGCTGAACGACTGGCGTCGCCTCCCGGTAATAAACAATACGGTATACTCAGTGTTTTGCTTCAGGCATACTACGACATCGAGTATTTGTTTACCGTGTCGGAACAGGTATTCGATCCTCCGCCAAAGGTAAAATCGGGAGTAATCCGGTTAAAAAGAAATACTACTCAAAAACTCGATTGTGATGAGAAATTATTTGTCACTGTGGTTAAAACTGGATTCAACCAACGACGAAAAACTCTACGAAATGCACTTAAAAGTCTATACAACAACCCACAAGCAACACATCCATTGCTTGAAAAACGTGCCGAACAACTAGATGTTGCCTCTTTTGTAGAACTCACCAACTGGGTAGCATCCGTCAAACAATAAATTCATTACAAAGAAAACGTTATTTTGTAATATGCAACTTGTTCCGATTGCGATCTATCCAATATTTGCAACGACAATTTAACAAAATGAATTTAGGAAGACAAACATTACAAGAAAACTATTATTTTTGTAATGACAACGTACTACACGTGGTTTTTTTTTCGTTTATAACAGATAGTTGTAAAATATCATTTTAGCATTCAGATCCAACTTCATGATTGATTATATTAAGGGAAAAATAACTGAGCTGACTCCGACTTCAGCCATAATTGAAACCGGAGGGATAGGATACATAACACACATCTCTCTATCAACCTATTCATTACTCGAAAATAAAGACACAGCTCAAATTTATGTGTACGAAGCCATACGGGAAGATGCTCATTTGCTTTTCGGTTTTTTCACCAAAGAAGAACGCGCAATGTTTCTGTTGCTGATTTCCGTTTCGGGCATAGGAGCCAACACAGCCAGAATGATATTATCGTCTCTGTCTGTATCTGAGCTACAACAATGTATTGCACAAGAGAATACATCGGTTCTGAAAAATGTCAAAGGTATTGGTTTGAAGACTGCACAACGTTTAATTATCGACCTGAAAGACAAAATAGATCGTTTGGATGGCGGCATTAAAACAACAGGAAACGCTTCTTATTCGTCAGTAAAACAAGAAGCAGCAAGCGCGTTGGGCATGTTAGGATTTCAGCCTACACCAATCAATAAAATTCTGGATAAAATATTTACCGACACTCCGTCGCCCACCGTAGAACAAGCAATAAAACAAGCTCTCAAAATGTTGTAATGTGTATTTTATGAGATATCTAACAGGAAACTGACTGTGATCAAAAAGATAGTTCCTTTCATTATAGCACTCTGTTTTATCGCGATCTCCATTCTACCTGTAGTAGGAAAACAACAATCAGGGCACAAAACAGAGTCAACTGCATCCCAGAATCATAAAAATGACGATGGGCAAGATTCTGCTGTAATTTTTCCAGTCAAACCAACTTCAGCTACCACTGCTTCGGAGATGAATACTCCCCGTCCGATGGATCTGCAAGACCCCAATAATATCAGGAGCAGCGTGGTATACGATCCGGTGAGCGGACTCTATTTTTTCTATACAAAAGTCGGGAATATGGACATTGCTACACCGATGTCGATGACCGGACAAGAATATCAGGATTATACCTTACGCACCTCCATGCAATCGTACTGGAGACAACGTAATGATTCGGTACAGAAAAGTGAAGATTCCAAGTTTGCCCTGACCGACATGAAATTTAGTCTGGGGCCAGCCGATAAATTGTTTGGTCCGGGTGGAGTGCAGGTTAAAATGCAAGGATCGGCAGAACTAGATTTCGGAGTCCTTTCGCACACCATCGATAATCCGATTTACCCATACCGCATGCGTCGTCCGGCACCAGCATTCGACTTCAGTGAGAAAATTCAGTTGAATATGAGCGGGAAAGTAGGCGACAAAGTCAACCTCAATCTCAACTACAACACCGAATCATCATTCGATTTCGATCAAAAAACAATTAAGCTGGGATATACCGGCAAAGAAGATGAAATTATCAAAAAGATTGAAGCCGGTAACGTCAGCCTACCCCTCAACAGTGCGTTAATTACAGGAAGCTCCGCCTTATTCGGTATCAAAACCGAATTACAATTCGGCAAATTGAATGTTGTGGCGGTTGCCTCTCAGCAACAATCGCAAACAAAAACCGTAAGTTCCAAGGGGGGGGTACAAACAACAACATTCAGCATTACAGGAGACAAATACGATGCCAACCGTCACTTTTTTCTATCTCAATACTTCCGCAATAACTTTGACCGATGGATGAGCCAATTGCCATACATCACATCAGGAATTACCATCAACCGGGTTGAAGTTTGGGTTACAAACAAAAGAAGCGATTTTTCTCAGGCACGCAACATTGTAGCCTTTTCAGATATCGGAGAATCGTCAAATCTTTCCAACTCGCACTGGAACATCACTGCCGGTGCTAAGTATCCATCCAATGCAACAAACTCATTGTATAGCGAAGTCACCGCCCTATCTGGTATCCGCGATATTCAAAATACCAATGCAATCCTTGATGCGCAATACAGCGCCATGGGCATTATCGGTAGCCGCGATTATGAGAAAGTAGAAAGCGCACGCAAACTGGAAACTTCCGAATACACCATCTGTAAAGACCTTGGATACATATCGTTGCGTAATGCGCTTAATTCCGACGAAGTGCTGGCTGTGGCATACGAGTTCACTGCAGGAGGAAAAACCTATCAGGTAGGTGAGTTTTCAACCGACCCGATTACAACACCCAAAGCCATTATAGTTAAATTACTAAAAAATACCAATTTATCTCCATCTGTTCCTCTCTGGAAATTGATGATGAAAAACGTCTACAATGTCGGCGCATCGCAAATGCAAAAAGAAAAATTCAAGCTCAACGTGATGTATGAAAGCGACTCTACCGGAATCAATGTTTCCTACATCAACGATGGCGCCATAAAAGGAAAACAGCTGACCCGCGTGCTCAATCTGGATAATCTTGATTCGAAAAATGAAGCCCATCCAGATGGCAATTTTGATTACATAGAGGGATATACGGCTGTTTCGGACGGAGGCCGGATCATATTTCCAGTTGTGGAACCTTTCGGAAACTATCTGGCCACTAAAATCGGGAATCCGGCCATAGCAAAAAAATACACCTATCAGGAGTTGTACGATTCGACATTGACTACGGCTCAACAATACAGTGCCAAAAATAAATTTCGACTCGTAGGCGAATACAAAGGCACATCCGGTTCTCAAATACAACTGAATGCCATGAATATTCCCCGGGGCTCGGTTGTAGTAACAGCCGGAGGAAAGACATTAACAGAAAATCAGGATTATACAGTTGATTACATGATGGGAACAGTCAACATCATTAACCAAAGTATTCTGGCATCGGGCACAAATGTGGATGTAAAACTCGAAAACCAGTCGATGTTCGACTTGCAACGAAAAACACTGATTGGCACACACATGGAATATGCTTTCAGCAAAGACTTTTCTGTCGGAGGCACCCTCATGCATCTATCGGAGCTTCCTCTGACACAAAAGGTATCGTACGGAAACGATCCGATTTCGAATACAATATGGGGATTAAACACTTCATACAGAACAGAATCGTTATGGCTAACCAACTTGTTGAATAAAATTCCGTTGCTCAATCTTACCAAGCCGTCCTATATCAGCCTGAATGCCGAATTTGCACAGTTAATTGCCGGACATCCAAATTCCGTCACAAAAAAAGGAGAGGTGTACATCGATGATTTTGAAGGAACCAAAACCGACATTGAATTAGCTTATCCCTACAATTGGTTTCTTGCCAGTACACCATACGATTTATCGTCGTCGGCATTATTTCCGGAAGCCACACTGAACAACAATGTAAACTATGGCAAAAACAGAGCCCTAATGAGTTGGTTTGTAGTCGACCAGACCGTATTTTCAGGGAACTCATCACTCACACCCGATTATATCAGAAGCAACAAAGACCTTCAATCGGATAACTTAACAAGGCAAGTTTTGGAACAAGAAATTTTCCCGAACCGAGAATCGCTCTACGGAACAACTTCTTACCTGCCTGTATTAAATATTTCTTATTACCCAACCGAACGTGGCCCCTACAACGTGGATGTGATGCCGACTAGTTACAGTAAGGGTATCGACGCAAACGGAAAATTGAAAGAACCCAAAACTCGTTGGGGTGGCATCACGCGCAAACTGGAGACCACCGATTTCGAATCGTCAAATATCGAATACATTGATTTTTGGATGATGGATCCGTTTGTCAATGACTCACTAAACAAAAACAAAGGAGGAGATCTCTATTTCAACCTAGGCGATATTTCGGAAGACATTCTGAAAGATGGTAAGAAATTTTTCGAAAATGGACTGTCAGCACTTGGCGACACAACAAATACAACAAGTACCGTATGGGGACGTGTACCCACACTTCAATCAACAGTTTTGGCATTCGACAACAGTGCGAATGCACGTCAGTATCAGGACGTAGGACTTGATGGGCTCACAACAACAAATGAATTTTCATTTTCCACATACAAAAACTATTTGAGTCAATTAAAGAATGCAGTATCAACTACAACCCTGCGCCAATGGCAAAACGACCCATTCTCGCCGCTTAACGATCCGGCTGGCGACAACTACCTCAGCTATCGCAATCCGACATATAACACAGAGAAAGCGCCTGTTGTAAACAGATACAAGCATTACAACGGAACGGAAGGCAATTCCACCGATGATGGCACGACAAGCAACTACTCGTCTGCAGCCACCTCTTTGCCCGATGTGGAAGATTTAAATCAGGACAACACCTTGAATCAATACGAGAATTATTACCAATATAAAGTATCGCTTCGACGTACCGACCTGCAAATCGGAACTAATTACCTCGTCGATAAAATAACACCTACCGTAACACTAAAAAACGGAAGACAAACCAAAGTGAGTTGGTATCACTTCAAAATTCCCATTCAGGATTATCAAAAGAAAGTGGGATCTATAAACGATTTCAAATCCATTCGCTTCATGCGTATGCTCCTCACCAATTTTGAAGATTCGACCTTCCTGCGATTCGCAACATTAAACCTTGTGAAAGGCGATTGGAGAACCTATACTCAACGATTATACACCACAACAAGTACTCCTGCTATATCCGGTGATCTCGATATGGGAGCTATCAATATAGAAGAAGATGGCAATCGAAGTCCAGTCAACTATGTGTTGCCTCCGGGAGTGACCCGGCAGGTAGATCCAAGCCAGCCTCAAATTCGTCAGGAAAACGAACAATCCATCACCCTGAAAGTAACTAACTTAGCGGCAAATGATGCTCGTGCTGTCTACAAAAGCACTAATTACGACATGCGCCAGTACAAACGCATACATCTGTTTGCCCATGCCCAACAAGTTGCAGACGACAATACCGGCCTGAAAGATTACGAACTCACGGCTTTTATACGCATGGGATCCGACCTTACGAATAATTATTACGAATATGAAGTTCCGCTAAAACTTACGGACGCCGGCCACTACCAGCAGAATAGCGACAAAGATCGATCCACGGTATGGCCTTCCGAAAATGAATTCGATATTGCGTTGAAAGTCTTGACCGACTTGAAAAAGAAACGTAATGCCGAAAGAGGAGTGAATTCGGGTGTTTCGCTCACAACCCTTTATTCTTACTACGATCCTTCATATCCCAAAAACAAGGTAACTGTATTGGGAAATCCAAGTCTGGCAAATGTGCAGTCGATGATGATCGGAGTAAGAAATAATGGACGTGTGCTTAAAAACGGAGAAGTATGGTTAGATGAACTCAGCCTCAATGAATTTGAAGAAGGAGGGGGTTGGGCAGGAACCGCCAACACCTCCATTGCCCTTTCTGATCTGGGAACGATCAACGCTTCCGGTAAATTTGTAACGGCCGGTTTCGGGAGCATCGAGCAAAACATTCTCGGGCGAAGCATGGACAATGACTACCAGTACAGTATATCAACAGCATTACAATTAGGCAAGTTTTTTCCGGAAAAAGCCAAAGTCAGCATTCCATTCTACCTTTCGACATCGAACGAAATCATTCGCCCCAAGTACAACCCGCTGGATGGAGATATTCTGCTATCGGATGCTCTGAAAGCAGCCATCACCCAGGCTCAACGCGATTCCATACTATCGTTTGCCGAAACAAGACACACGACTACAAGCTTTAATATTACCAATGCCCGCGTGGATATACGGAGTAAGACTCCCCAACTGTATGATCCGGCAAACTTCTCATTTTCTTACGCCTATAACCATTCGAGCGACAAAAGTCCGGATGTAATCTACAGTTTCACGAACGATTACCGAGGAGCATTCAGCTATGCATTTAGCACAACACCCAAACCATGGGAACCATTTAAGAATATCAAAGCTTTTAAATCGCCCTTATTCGCATTGATACGGGATTTCAACCTGAATCTGATCCCGAGCCAAATTGCATACAACACCAATATCACGCGTACTTACACGCAAGCACAAGCCCGTGATTACGATGCCATCAATGCCGGAACAAAGCAAGATAAGTATGATTTGATGACTTTCAGCCACGATTTTCTTTGGGATCGGCGATTGGATCTAAAACTCGATCTGACCCGAGGCTTGTCATTCACATTCTCGTCAAGCACCAATTCCCGGATCGACGAGCCTTACGTTCCTGTCGACAAAACATTGTTCCCTGACGAATACAAAGTATGGAAAGATTCGATCAAACACAGCATTGCTAATCTGGGTAGACCACTCTTGTATCAGCAAATGTTTACAGCCAGTTATACATTACCTATCAATAAATTACCGTATCTCGACTTTACCACAACACATATTCAGTACACCGCAAATTACGATTGGCAAACGGGAGTAACAACGGCATCCAAGCTGAATGTCGGCAACACAATCAGCAGTACGGCACAAACACAGACGGATGCCCAGTTCAATTTTGAAATGTTGTACAACAAGATTAAATTTCTTAGTAATATCAACAAAGAATTCAGTTCCAACAACAGGACGCCACAATACAGAACGCGATCTTTCCGGCAAAATGTCCGACTAGAAAAAAAGAAGACAACCAGACTAACTCACCAGTTGAATTCCACCAAATTTACACTAACGGCTACCGACAGTCTGGGTCGGTCGATAAATCTGCGTTACAAGGTGATAGATGCCAACACCATTGAAATAGCACCGTTGACCAAGCGAACAAACGCCAGCATCAATATTACCACACAAGAGAGAAGCCAAAACAAAATATCGCGTCGGTTTATCGACTATGCCATACGCACATTGATGATGGTACGTCGAGGAAATATCTCTTATCGCTACAGTCAAAACCTCACACTTCCCGGTTTTATCGGCACTAGCAAATGGTTCGGACAATCGACTCTGATGGGATCTACGGCTCCGGGAGCAGGATTCAGCTTCGGATTTTTCGACAAAGATTTTGTATCGAAAGCGCTTGACAAAGGCTGGTTAATTACCAACGACACGGTGGTCAATCCGGCAACATTTGCCACAACCAAAGATTTTGAAGCCCGTCTGAATCTGGAACCCATTCCCGGACTCAAGATTGACCTTGCCCAAAAGTGGTTTCAATCAGGACAAACATCCATAGAATTCATGTACAAAGGGATGCCCACTACATTTACGGGAAACTTCCACATGAGCTACATTGCCATTGGCACATTTTTCAAGAGCAGGGGAAATGCTTCGAATAGCTTCAGCTCTCCAACATACAGGAAATTCAAGGCAAACCGGGATGAAGTGGCCCGTTTAATTGCACAAAGGTATGCCGGACAACATTATCCCAATTCCGGATTCATGGAAGGAAATGCACTGGCCGGAGCCACTTATAATGCTAAAAACGGAGGCGTCAACCTGAATTCTGCCGACGTAATGATACCTGCATTTCTGGCAGCATACGGAGGCCGCTCGGTTTCGGGTCACAAACTGAGCCTGTTCCCGTCGCTGTTACAATCATTGCCCAACTGGCGCATTTCATTCGACGGACTGTCATCTATTCCTTTTGTTACCAAATTTCTAAAATCGTTAACATTGAACCATGCGTACAATTGTGATTACACCATGGCGTCTTACTCGTCCTATTCCAATTGGGTAAGCAATGGCACCGTGGGATTTATCCAAGATGTTACTACGGGCAATCCGATTCCCTCATCGCAATACAATATCGGATCAGTAACCTTAACGGAAAGTTTTGCTCCTCTGGTTGGAGTAGATGCTACTCTCAAAAACAGTCTGTCTACCAGACTGATGTATAATACGCAACGCAACCTCAGTCTGAATATTACCAGCGCACAGATTATGGAGATCCTAAGCAAAGAGTGGGTGATCGGAGTGGGCTATATGCTCAAAGATTTCAACCTGATTTTAAAACTCAAAAACAAACAATCGAAGGTAAAGAACGACCTCTCATTGCGCTGTGACTTTTCAGTTCGAGACGCTAAAAGCCTTATGCGTAACATTGAAAGCGACAATGTTCAACCGACAGACGGAGGCACAACCACTACCATCAAAATTTCTGGCGATTATGTTTTCAGTTCGATGCTCAACATCAAATTATTCTATGACCGCAGCATGAACAACCCATTGATCTCTACATCTTATCCGATGTCGACTACCAGTTTCGGAGTTGCTTTGAAATTTTTGCTAACACGATAATAATTACAAAAAAACGACAAAATATCATATAATCGCCATTTAATCATTTTTAATTTTATGGCATTACAACATACATATTAATTATATTTAACATTATCAAAATAGACTTTTCTTTAATTTCAAATATTGTAAATATTATGCGGCTAAAACACCAAATTTTGAAAATTAATATGTATTTTTACACCTAAATCTAAGATAGAGAAATATAAAGAGTCGTTGTTTTCACTACGCTATCCGCTAACGTATGAAACTAGCAACAACGTATGAGGTTTATAAACAATAGATTCTTTCTTTTTACCCTTGTCTCCACCGTTCTACTGTGGTGTAATATATGCTTTTTACAGGCACAAACACTCTCTGCTACCTTATCAGGCTCTACCAAAGTGTGCCAAAATGCGACTTCTCCCAACATTATTTTTAAGGCTTTCAATGGGACAGCACCATATAGTTTTACCTACACCTTCAATGGCAGTAGCGATCAGACCATTATCACGTCTTCCAGCAGTGATTCGGCCTATATATCTATCCCGACTGGATTTATAACCTCGTTCAACTACAAATTAAAAAGCGTCACAGATGCTACAGGTTCAACCCAAGACATTAGTGGACAAGCTGTTACAGTAGTAATCAATGATCCGCCTTCTATAACCGGATCTACAGGAATTTGTGTAGGAGGTAATACCATTCAACTATCAGTCGGAACCAGTGTTGCGGCATCCATATCACCATGGATATCGTCCAACAGCGACATTGCAACCGTCGACAATAGTGGGACAGTTAAGTCTGTATCTATAGGATCAACTACAATCACCTATACCGATGAAAACGGATGCTCTGCTTCACAAAATATTACGGTAAATCCGATACCGAACGTTGATTTTAGTTATCCTGTTTCTTCCTGTGCAGGAAATGAGATTGCTTTTCTTTCCTCCATTTCGGGGGATAGCGGAAGTTCTTACAGTTATACATGGAATTTTGGAGATGAATCGACTTCTACAGAAGCCAATCCATCCCACAGATACTATGCTCCTGGAGAATCATCTGCATCAAAAGATTATATTGTTTCCTTAACAGCTACCAACACTACTACCAGTTGTTATTCATCTCAAGCCCACACGATAACAGTTAAATGTTCTCTCGACCCCAATCTAACTTCTAATATTGCAACATTAAAAACTTACAATGGAGTTCCCACTTTCATCGTATGCGAAAGTTCATCCACAGAGATTGATTTTATAAATAGCTCAACCACAACCGCTCATAACCAAAACTACACTATCGATTGGGGAGATGGCACAAGTAGTTTCTCAACCAACACAGCTTGGACATCAACCACACATACCTACTCAGTCGGACTATACACTCTCAAATTCTCTATCACGGGAGATACTGGTTGTGATGCAACCAGAGAATACAAAGTCTTTGTTGGTTCCAATCCCTCTATTTCTTTAGGCAATCCGGGGAATACGCAACGATGCATCGACGAAACATTAGAGTTTCCAATCAGCTCAATTAGCAACAATCCTCCAGGAACGACTTATGTTGTTTCTTACAATGATGGTTCTTCCGATGAATATTATGACACGTCTACATTACCATCGTCTATTTCCCATAAATTTCTAAAAACTTCATGCGGAACATACAGTAGTGTTGGAAGTTCCATCTATGAAAATGCTTTCTATGTCAAAGTATTGGCTCAGAATCCATGTGGCCCATCCGAATCCATTGTAATCCCTATTTACATATCTACCCCGGCAGTAGCACAATATTCATTACCTTCCGAACAATTCTGCACCAATTCCAGTATTACATTGAATAATACCTCTGTTGATGGCACGCAGGCATCCCCTGTCGGGTGTGCAACTTCAAAGGTACTCTGGAAAATAACACCCAGCACAGGAGTTACGGTAGTTGGTACATTGGGAAGCGACAATGGATATCCAGACAACACTACGAAATGGACAAAAGGAAGCAATGACATATCGTTAACATTTACACAACCAGGGACCTACACCATCACTATGACGAATGCCGGTACATGTAATACTTCCGTTTATACAAAAAGTATTTGTGTAACCCAACCTTTGGATCCCGAATTCACGTTAAATAACAATTCGGTTTGTATTAACGAGACTGTTACAACAACTAACACGACTGATATTTCAAATAGTTGCAGTGATCCAACCTATTTTTGGTCTGTAGCCTACGCGGCAGACAATTGTGGAACGACACCTTCTTATTCATTCACAAACGGTACTAATGCCACATCTCAAAGTCCCTCTTTTGTTTTCAATACCGCCGGTAGTTACACTCTCACTCTGATGACTCAAAACGAATGCGGAACCCAAACACTTTCAAAGACAGTAACTGTCAAACAAGCACCTACAGCGACCATAAACAGTATAAGCAATTATTGTGGTACTGCAACAATTTCTCCAAGTGCTACAATCAATTTATGCGCGCCCTCTTCAGCTTCCATAATTTACGATTGGAATTTAACGGGAGGAAATCCAGCATCGGCATCCACAGCAACTCCAGGAACAGTATCATATAATATTCCAGGTAACTACGCAATTGCACTGAAAGTATCCAACGAATGTGGTTCAACAACCGACACTACAAAATTTATCGTCAAACCATTACCGAAAGTAACCAATGCAACGGAAACGATGCAACAAATTACCTGTTCGGGTATCGCAACAACTGCAGTTGATCTCACTTCTGATTTGAGCGGAACCACATTTACATGGATTGCGACAGCCGAATCTGGTCTTTCCGGATATCAATCTTCCGGAACCGGCAACTCGTTACCTAGCCAAAACATCATCAATTCTACCAACTCACAAAAGAAGATAGTTTATTCTATTACCCCTTATCTTGATGGTTGCTCGGGTAATTCGGTCAGTTACACATTCTTTATAGATCCGGCCCCGTCCATTACCGCACACCCCATATCGACAGCCCTGTGCAAAAACGGATCAACATCACCATTGACCGTTGCGTATACCAATGGAACCGGAACTCCATCATACCAATGGTATAAGAATAATAATTATAGTACTATCGGAGCTACGTCTATTGATGGAGAAACTACCAGTTCGTATGCTCCTCCGACCAATACTGTGGGCACTACATACTACTTTTGTACTATTACTTTTTCATCGACTAATTGCTCGTTACTGACATCGAATATTGCGGCTGTAACCATTGCAGAGCAACCCTCCATTGCCACACATCCGACAGCAGAACAAGCTTTATGTGTCGGAGGATCCATCCAAGCTCCACTATCTATAACTTATTTGAATGGAGCCGGAACCCCTCACTACCAATGGTATTCCAACGATACCAATTCAAATAGCGGAGGTACTGTTATAGACGGAGCCACCAACGCTTCTTATTCACCATCCGCTTATACCAATGCAAGTGATTACTACTATTATGCAACTCTATCATTAGATGGGAACGGTTGTAACAGCACCAACAGTAACACGGCCAAAGTAACAGTAGTGGAAGACCCAATCATAGACTCTCAGCCTATTACGACGCAGACCGTATGCCAAAACGTTACACCCACATCATTAACAGTAACCGCCAGTGGAGGAGTACCGAGTGCAGCATTTGCTTATCAGTGGTATCAGAACAGCATTAACAGCAATATTTCCGGCACAAAGATCATCGGCGCTCAGAGTGCTTCGTACGAACCACCAACCTCAACAGCAGGAACTCTGTACTATTATTGTATAGTAACACAACCTTCAGGCCCAGGTTGTAGTGCAACCAGCGCAACGTCCGAAGTTATTGTAAAACTGGCTCCTACTTTCACCACACAACCAACATCAAGTGATGTTTGTAGTAATGGATCTCCCTATACACTAACCGTAGCCTATCAAGATGGAGTCGGAGAGCCAACCTATCAGTGGTACAGCAATGCATCCAATTCAAACAGTGGTGGAACCGCTATTACTGGAGCAGAGAGCGCTTCGTACACGCCATCGACTGCAGTGACGGGTACAACTTACTACTATTGTACCATAAATCTTCCATCCGGTGGTTGTTCAAGTATTACATCTGCTACGGCCACCGTAAAAGTAAACAATCCTCCTTCTATTTCCACTCAACCTGTCAGCGACCAATCCTTGTGCACCGGAGGATCTTTACCCGTATCGCTTTCTGTTGACTACACTGGTGGAACCGGTAGCCCCAGTTATCAATGGTACAGTAACACATCGAATTCAAATGCTGGAGGGAATTCTATTACAGGAGCAACCAGTTCGACCTATATGCCTCCAGCCTACACCTCTGTCAATGATTACTATTACTATGCAGTAGTAACATTATCAGGAAACAATTGCGGTAATGCCACCAGCAATCCGGCTTCAGTGCATGTAATAGCCGATCCCCAGATTACCTCCCAATCAAGTGCATCTCAAAGCATCTGCCAAAACTCGGTGCCCTCCGATCTTTTTGTTAATGTTTCGGGTGGACTTGGCGATTTTTCGTACAGATGGTACCGCAATACAACGAATTCGAATAGTGGCGGGACTTCTATCGCAGCTGCCACGCAAGCCACATATACTCCGTCGACCTCAACAGTAGGTACAATGTATTATTATTGCGAAATTACACAAACTGGAGTCGGATGTGGTGTCACATCAACACCATCAGCTGTTGTCGTAACTCCAGCCCCAAGTATCGATACTCAACCAGCATCCAGTACAGTTTGTCTAGGAGAAACACCTACTTTATTGCATGTAACATATCAAAATGGAGTTGGAGTCCCATCTTATCAATGGTTTAGTAACAGCAGCAATACTGTTACTGGAGGAACTGCCATTACCGGAGCTTCCAGTGATTCATACCTTCCTCCTCACACTGCGATTGGAACTACCTACTACTACTGCGTTTTGACCTTTTCGTCCGGTGGTTGTTCCAATAGTGTATCCGACATAGCTACCGTTACCATCAATCCTGTGCCATTTATTTCTGACAAAACAGCCCTGATTGTCAGTGATGATACCTTTAGCGTCACTCCTGTTAACGGTGGCAGTGAAGTTGTTCCGACCAGTACGACTTATACATGGAGTACTCCGGTTGTAACTCCGGCTGGAGCCATTACCGGAGCATCAGCACAAACAACGGGACAAACATCTATTAGTCAAACATTAACCAATACAACAACATTACCAGCAACCGTAACCTATACTGTTACACCTCTTGCCGGAAGTTGTACGGGTAATCCGTTTGCTGTTGTTGTAAGCATCAATCCGTCAATCAAAGTAACAACTACCGTTACCAATTGCAGCTGTTTTGGTGTTACTAACGGATCAATACAAGCACTCATATCGGGAGGAGTTCCTTTCACTACAGGAGAACCTCAAAACATTCAATGGAGTGGCCCTAATGGGTTCACAGCTACTACAGCCACGATTTCCGATCTGGCGCCCGGCGATTATTCTTTAACCGTTACCGATGCCGGAGGATTTCCTTTCTACCATACCTATACCATAACAGAACCAGACGATATCGTTCTCTCTACTTCCGACACTCAGAATGTTACCTGTAATGGCATTGGTAATGGAACCATTGATATCTCTGTCACTGGAGGTACGCCAGACTACAGTTATACATGGACAAAAGACGGAGCTGCATTTTCCACCACTCAAAATATCGATCATCTGACTCCCGGCATATATGAAGTTGCCGTTACCGATTCACATAACTGTGCCTTTAAAAGAAACAGTTACACCATTACCGAACCAGCAATACTCACCTCTTCGATCACGGGGCAGACCAATGTACTCTGCTATGGTGATGCCACCGGAGCACTTATAGTTACAGCCACTGGAGGTACCCCTTCTGAAATGGCGACCGGAGTATACGACTATCAATATGCATGGACGGGTCCCGATGGATTTGTCAGTTCACTACAAAACATTGCCGGATTGAAAGCCGGGAATTACAGCCTAACGGTAACTGATAAAAACGGCTGTATATCTACCCTACCTGCAACCATAACACAAAACGATGATATTACGGTAGGAGTAGCCACAACCCCAATCACCTGTTACGGATTAGACAATGCCTCTATTACCCTAACTATCAATGGAGGCACAGCGCCTTATCAGGTAAATTGGAGCAATCTGGCTTCCGGATCTGCACTCACGAATCTGTCCGCCGGAGACTACGTCTATACGATTACCGATGCCAACAATTGTCAGAAGACGAATACCGTTCACATTGCAGAAGCTCCTATCTTCACCATTGTTCCGGTGGTCAAAAACGTATCCTGTTATGGAGCTCATGATGGATCCATCAAACTCAATATTCTGGGAAATCCAATCTCTGTTATCTGGAGCGACGGCTCAACTTCTGGTAATGAGAGAAACAATATTGGACCCGGCAGTTACACCGTTACTATCAGCGACGGAACTCCATGTACCATTGTTCGCACTTTCGTCATTACAGAGCCCGAACTGCTCTCTGTATCCGGCATCGTAACGAACGCAATTGATTGCTCAAACGTCAACAGCGGAGCTATTACACAGACGGTAACAGGGGGTACAGAACCCTATTCGTATGTATGGTCAAACGGAGCAACTAGCAAAGACCTCACCGATATTCAGGCTGGTACCTATTCGGTAACAACAACAGATAAAAACGGATGTATCCAAACGACAACATACACGGTATTCCGTCCACAACCCATCTCTGTTGAAGTTACTACAAGTTACGATTATACTTGCAGTACTCAATACCTGCAGCAAATAGTGAATGCCAAAGTTAGTGGAGGCATTCCTCCTTATCAGTATACATGGTCGAATGGGAAAAGCAATAGTTCCGTGATGCAGACAGACCAAAGCGGTTTGGTTATCCTCACGGTCACAGACAGTCGGGGATGTTCTGCAAACTACACTTTGAATAGCGATGTCCCCACGCTGGGTATCCGTTACCAACTGCTAAACTGCAACGATCGTCTATATCAGTTCAGTACTGTTGTGGTTGACGAAGCAACAGAAAATTATACCTACCGCTGGGATTTTGGAGATGGATATCTGTCGTCGGATAAAAATGTTCAACATAAATACACAAAGGCTGGCACATACAAAATAAATTTAACTATTACCGGAAAATCTTGTACTACGGCCTACTCAAAAGCGATAACCGTAGAGGCACTTCCCACTCTATCAATATCACCCACAGAAGCAATATTCTGCGAAGGAGATTCCCTTACAGTTATTGCAAGTGGTGCCAACACTTATAAATGGAACAACGGTTCGACAGCCGATTATCTATTATTGAAACAAGATGGTAATTATAGCGTCATAGGAACTACAACGGCAGGATGTTACGACACTTTGACATTTACTGCCTCCTACTATCCCATGTACAGCTATCCTATTTTAAGCGACAAAAACGAAGTTTCTCTTAAATATCCGACAGTTAGCCTATGGAGTGATGATCATCCAGCACTTTACTATTTATGGAATTTTGGAGATAATACTACGGCAGAGAACATCAATCAAACCCATACTTACAATATAAAAAAAGGAGGATACTACGACGTTGTACTGACTACTACTGACCTTAACGGTTGTAAATCTTCAAGTCAAAAGCGGATATGGATCACTAACGATACCGAATTAAACACATTCACTCCGAATGGAGATGGATTGAATGATGTTTTCTTAAAAGGGTGGCATGTAAAAATATATAACAGAAACGGCGTTCTGATTACAGATAGCACCGACGGATGGGATGGCACTTATCATGGAAAACTGGTATCTCCCGACACCTATTTTTATGTAGTTTACTATATGTCCGAATCGGGCACAAAAACAAAAGAAGGCTATGTTACGCTTGTTAGATAAAATAAAAAAGAGGTATATCCTTTTTTCTCTCATTATCATTGGAATATCCACACCGGGACATTCTCAATCGAACGTCCGGTTAAATAATTTCTGGGACAACCTTTATTCTATCAATCCGGCTTATATTAACAATAAGTATCTCGGTTCGATTGACATGGCAACTCGCCGGCAATGGATCGGTTTTCCGGGAGCCCCCACCACTTATCTGGTTACGGGAACGCTTGTCCTCGATAAACTGAATACTCAGTTCGGGGTAAAGGCTTATACTGATGTGATCGGATATACACACACTTCATCGGCCTCTCTTTCGTATGCTTATGCTGTAAATCTCACTGAAGACTGGCGTTTACATTTAGGCGTTGCTGCTTCGTTTCAAAGTCTTTGGTATGATATGGATAAAATCAAGGTAGACATTTTGTCCGATCCTACACTCTACGAAAAGTTGGTTCGAAGCAATCACTACAACGCCGATTTGGGTGCCGAAATCGCGAGTCGGTCGCTGAGAATCGGTATCTCGGGACAAAATATCTTCTCCATATTCCGAAACAATAATCAGGATATTGCCAACTCTGATTTCATTTACGCCACCTACCGTAATTTCTCGGAAGATAGCCAGATCGACCTCGGTGGAGGCATCTACGGAATAAAAAATATGAAGCTTTATCAGATGGGATTAAACGGTACTGCTTATTTCAAAAGCGCCAACATGGAGGATTTGTTTCAGATTGGCGTATTTTACCGCACACCCAACGAAATGGGAGCTATTGCCGGGTTGAACATCAACAAATCGCTCTATTTATCGTACAGCTACGATTTCAATGTGAGTGGCATTAGCCGCAGTTCGTCGGGATCGCATGAACTGATGCTTATCATGCATCTCAATAAACGCGACGAGTGCCACACGTGTTATTAAAGCCGCACCGATCAATAAAATTTGAAAGTACAGAAGTCGGCGAAGTCAGAAGAAGTTCAAACTTCAATATCGCAAGTCTTTGATTTTTTGACCGGTTTCAACTATTTCCACTGTCAATTTTTCGTTTTCTCACATTCCGGCTTTCGTAGATTATCCGCACCAAAACAGTACAAGTCGAAACCGTTAACGAATTTTACAATGCAGACACGTCTCCGTTCTCGACCAAAAAATAGTTTACTTCGCACCCAGATTCATTCAACAAATGATCGATATGTTCCCGGTTCGTGTCAGTAATAAAGATCTGTCCGAAAGCATCGCCCGACACCAGGGAGATGATTCTGGCAACCCTTTGGGCATCCAGTTTATCGAAAATATCGTCGAGCAGAAGCAATGGGGTTAAATTGGAGGCTCGTTTCAAAAAATCGAACTGAGCAAACTTAAGCGAAACCAGAAACGATTTATTCTGGCCCTGAGATCCCACCCGCTTGATGGGATAATCACTCAGCAACATCTCCAGATCGTCTTTATGGATGCCTACGGTAGTAAAGCCGATGATACGGTCACGCTCGCGCGAGCGTTGTAACGCTTCCCGAAAATCTCGGTCGTCCAACTGCGACTGGTATGCAATACTGACCGTTTCGTTTCCGGATGTAATATACTGAAACCGCGACTGGAAAATAGGAATAAACTCCTCTATGAAGGAACGACGGGTTTCATAGACAAAACTTCCGGCTTCGGCCAATTGATCTTCCCAAATATCGTATACCAGTTCATCATGCGAATCACCTTTCAACAATGTGTTACGTTGCATCAAAGCCTTATTGTAACGTATCAGTTCATTCAAATATCGTTTGTTATACTGAGAAATAACACTATCGATAAACTTACGACGCTCGTCACTCCCTTCGCGAATCAGAGCACTATCGGCCGGAGAAATAATCACCAACGGTAAAAATCCGATATGATCGGAGAGTCGTTCATACTCTTTTTTGTTGAGTTTAAATTGCTTCTTTTGCTTTCGCTTCAAACCGCAATACACAGCTTCTTCACTATTTCCTCTCTGATAAGTGCCCTGCAAAACAAAGAAATCGGCATCATGCTTTACATTTTGCATATCGATGGGATTGGTAAAACTCTTGCAAAACGAAAGATAATAGATCGCATCGAGCAGATTGGTCTTTCCCATTCCATTATTGCCGATAAAACAATTGATCTTGGATGAGAACGACAAATCGGACTGTTCTACATTCTTATAATTTAGGATGGAAAGATGCGTCAACTGCATATAATAGAGCTTATTTTGTACCAATTCTTTTGTTTTCCAAAATTACACATTTTTATTGAGTCGGGGAATACACCAGCGAGGATACTCACTAACCAAAACGGAACAGAAATTACCTTCTAAAACAAAGGAAGGATGCCGGTTAAGCATCCTTCCTCTGTTACACCAGATTATCTCCGGTGGATAAGTATTTGTTTCACAACAAACAACCTATCAACACTAAACAAAATATCTTATCAGATCGCATCAAAACAAGAGACAATCTGTCACATCTGCTTCGTTAAATAAAGAAGAAGCTCACGCAACAATCATTCGAAAAAATAAAATGATAAAAAAGGACAAAGTAGGAAATGACAGCACTAGCAATCATCTCTGTGTACCGGGGAGTCTCTTTTCTTGTTGGTTTGCAAGCTTTTTCCTCGAAAGCCTAAACAATTGATATGCATGGCAGGTCTCCTGACTTATCCCCGTTTCGGACAGCCTTCCCGTTTTAAGTAGTGAGTAGCGAGTAGTGAGTGAGTATTCACTGAGTACTGTTTACTGCTTACCGGAAACAGTGGCTAAAGTAGCGCCAAAACGTTGCATAGGATTTACAGTAGCGGGTCTGTTCAGGATTTTCACCTGATTCCCTTTTCATCTCCAGCTGCGAACACAGCATAGAGAACCAATGCGAAGACAAAGGTAGTGCTATTTTTTATTCGGACAATGAACAGCCGAAAGATTATTGGCAAATAGCAGCCAACAATCTATTTAAAATATTGTTTTATAGCGGCATGAAACAAGAAAAGATCAGTTTGTTTTCTGTAGACTGTTAACTGTAGACTGCGAACTGTTAATCGCCTGCACCACTAATCCGGCCAGCATAAAGCCGAAAATAGCAGTGATATGCGCTGTCGTACCGTTAATCTGCGCTTTCAGGCTGCACCATTCGTGATTCACCAAATCGGGATCGCCGGGTCCGATTTCGGCTTTCGGGCAAAGGCATTTCTCGGTTCCGCACGAGGCTTTTTTACCCCGGTTTTGAAGCAGTTCATCGCTATACACACACAGGAATTTTTTAGCCGGCAGTTCGCCTTTTCGAATCTTCCGGCGCAAAGCGGCACCCAATGGACATCCCTGCACTTTCCAGAATTCGGCCACCTTGATGCGGGTAGGATCTAATTTGAGGGAGGCTCCCATCGAAGAAAAAAGAACCGTATCGGTGCGGGTTACCGTACGAATCAGATGTGCTTTACTCTCCAGACTGTCGATCGCATCAATCACAAAATGATACGAAGGCAAGTCGAACGAATCGGATGTCTCGGCATTGTAAATACGCTGAATCGCCGTTATTTCGGCGGTGGGATTAATCTCAAGCAACCGTTTTTTCAACACTTCGGTTTTCACCTCTCCCACCGTTTGGGTGGTGGCGTGCAATTGTCGGTTGATATTGGTCACGCATACGCGGTCGGAATCGACAATAGTCAGATGCCGGATGCCGGTTCGCACCAAGCTCTCGGCACACCAACTTCCCACTCCGCCTATTCCAAAGATAATCACACGTGCATTGGCCATACGCGCCATCACATCGTCACCCAGCAACAGTTCCGTACGCTGAAACAATCCTTTTTCTATCCCCATCTTTTTTCTTACTATTAATCGATCCGGATCTCCGTCCGAACGGGGTGCAAAATTACACAAAAAAACAGTTGCCACATACTCCTCATCAGCATAATATTACCTTTCACCGACCATTGTAGCAAGTCTGCTTCATACATTTCCGGCAAAATATTTTTTATCTTTGTATGCAGAAAACGAGATTTCTAAAGAAGAATCGACACCCACCCCTTAATTCACAAAAAAATGAAAACAGCTCACAACCGCATTGCTTTTACAACGCTCTGCCTCTTTATCGCCGGTATGCCTTTCTGCCTATCGGAAGCAATAAATAAAATCATAAAAAAAAGTACCGTTGCACAAACTGCCGCAAAAGCACAAGTGGCAACAAGAGCAACAACTACCACTACAACACCAACCGTATCGAACAGTGCAGCAGCTTCCGGTTTGAAAGAGGCACTTGTGGTCGGAGTTACCAATGCAGTCCTTTCGCTCAATAAAGAGAACGGATACTTTGGCAATGAAGCCTTGAAGATATTGCTTCCAAAAGAAGCGGCTCCGATAGTAAACAACATTAAAATGGTACCCGGAGGCCAAAACATGCTCAATGATGTAGTAATACGCCTCAACCGGGCTGCCGAAGATGCTGCCGGTGACGCAAAGCCTATTTTTGTCAACGCTATCACCTCCATGAGCATTGCCGATGCCTCCTCCATTTTATTGGGAAGCGACAAGACCGGCGCCACCAACTACCTCAAGAAAAATACCTACAGCCAACTTACAACTGCGTATAAACCGAAGGTAGAAGCTTCACTCAACAAAGACCTGGTCGGAAACATGTCGACTACCGAATCGTGGGCCAGACTCACCAAAGCCTACAATAAAGTTGCACACTCGTTTGTTGGAACCACGGCCGGTCTCACCACCGTAAACACCGACCTGAGCGGTTATGTTACCGAGCAAGCGCTAAACGGACTGTTTTTAACCGTAGGTAATGAAGAGAAGAAGATACGCGAAAATCCCACTGCCCGTGTAAGCAGCGTATTGCAAAGTGTCTTCGGCGTGTTGGATAAGAAATAGATCAGCTCAGCACCGTTGCCACAATGCGTCGTGAACCTCCATGGTTGCGGAATTCGCAGAGATAGATTCCTTGCCAGGTTCCCATGTTGAGCCGGTGACGGGTAATGGGAATAGTTAGCCCTACTCCGCAAATCGACGATTTGGCATGAGCCGGCATATCGTCGTCGCCTTCGAGTGTATGATCGTAATAGGGTTCCCGCTCCTTCACCAACCGGTCGAAGATGCGTCCCATATCCGTCTGCACATCGGGATCGGCATTTTCGTTGATGGTCAGCGCCGCCGACGTATGCCGGATAAACAGATGCAGCAATCCGCTTTCGGGCAGCGACGGCAGATTGCGTACAATTTCATCCGTCACCAGATGAAAACCACGGGATTTGGGACGCAAGGAGAATTCAGTTTGAGAAACCATAAGTAGAATAGTTTTTTCTGACCACAAAAATAGATAAAAACATCCATCAACAATAGGGTAAAACCTGATACAACAGGAATTATCATTAAGAAATTAAGAATCTATAAGCCGGTCATGCCGATGGCATTTTAAGTCCCTTTGGGACGAAAGGTTTATAGAAAAGCATGTTTTCGAGATCGTATGAATGCCGTAGGTATGACACTTTCTACAAGGATTGAGTACCTAACGAAAAGTCAATAACTTCCATCATATTATTTTAATGATTATCCGCATAATAATCTAGGGTGGCTTTTTACGCCATAGGCGTAACCCAACAATAACGCCCCGATTCATCGGGGTGTAAACACAAAAAGGTCAACACGCCCCTGAACCGCGTAGCGGTTTCCCATTGGCAAGGAAAACGCTTACAGCGTTATCCAAAATGCGACATCCATCTCCGTCGGGATTTATCCCGACGTTATTATTAGGATAACACCTCCTGTGTTTAGTGGTCATTTTATGGATCATCATCTCATTTTTTATCTGCGTAATTGCCGCTACCATCTCACCTGACACACACTGTCCATTTGACACTACCGCGCCAATGTGACGCAGATTCTGCCTATTTTACCTCTTTTTTGGCATGGTCTGTTTTTTGTTTCATCAAAGGGCGGAGCACTGTCCAGCTATGAATCATAACCGAACGCGGCTCCATATTAATGTTTTATTTATTTATAAATAGGAGGTTTTTAATATGGGAGCATCAGGAAACAAACAGCCCAAGAAAGTAAAGAGTGGTAAACACGCCAAACACGTTCCATCGTATCAACTCGAAACAGAGACAAAAACAGTTGATGACCTGAAGAAGAAATGATAGTTTCTCCCAAGGGGATGAAAAGCCGAAGTGAGGGTAAAACTTCATTCCGGCTTTTTATTTGCCCGGGGACAACCGTTTGCCTTCCTATCTCTATCCCTTCCGACCGAACCAACTCGTCACCGGCAGATCGAAACCGGCACCCTGCATGTAATTATACGTTGCCAGACTCAATCCCTCACCGTAGAAATCGAGATCTATTTCGTGAGGAGTTGTAAAGGGAATTTCATTATTGGCAAAGGTACCGGCAGCCATCTCCAGATGCTTTGCACCCACACTTTCGGGATGTAGCCCCGAAGGACTATGTGCCGTCATGGCATAGCGGTGCCAGAAGGCCGATTGCAGCCAACCGTTGGCAAACAGACCGCGCACCACCTCCAGCGAATCGAGTGTCTCTTTCTCCGTTTCGGTCGGAAAACCGTACATCAGATACGCATGCGCCATAATACCGGCTTCGGTAAAATTCTTCATACTCTCGCTTGCCGTTTCGATGGTGATACCCTTGTTAATCATTTTCAGAATGCGGGGCGAAGCCACTTCCAACCCACCCGAGATGGCAATACAACCCGACTTCGCCATCAGATAACACAACTCGGGAGTATACGATTTTTCGAACCGTACGTTGGTCCAGTAGCTCACCGTCAGTTTGCGCCGAAGAATCTCCTCGCTCAACTTCCGCAACAAGGCGGGAGGCGCCGCCTCATCCACAAAGTGAAAGCCCGACTGCCCGGTTTGCCGCATCACCGCCTCCATGCGGTCGACAATGGTCTCGACCGGAGCCGGTTCGTAGCGACGGATATAATCGAGCGAACCGTCGCAAAAGGTACACTTTCCCCAGTAACAGCCGTGCGCCAGCATCATCTTATTCCAGCGTCCGTTGCTCCACAAGGCGTGCATCGGATTGGTCAGTTCTATCAGGTTGATATACCGGTTCTGCAACAACCCGTCGTAATCGAGCACCGCCATTTCGGCAAACGGAATATTTTCTTTGCTCTCCATATTTACCCGAACAATCTCACCGGCATCGTTGCGGTAGAGCGTCCGCACCATCTCTCCCCCCTCCACCAATCGCAACAGAGGCAGCTCGCCATCGTCGAACGTCAGGTAATCGACGTAATCAAACAGCGTGGAGTTGGTGATGCTGCGTAGTTCGGTATTGACATAGCCACCGCCCATCACAATCGTTATCTCCGGAAACGCTTGTTTCAACCACTGTGCACAACGCAATCCGCTGTAGAGGTTTCCCGGGAAAGGGATAGAAAAGCCCACCACTGCGGGATTACACGCTCTGATCTTTTGGGCAAAAATCTCCAGCATCAATTGGTCGATAAAAGAGGGTGACTGCTGAAGCGCTTTTTGCAGAGGGGCAAACTCCGGCAACCGCAGGCAAAGCGACTCGGCATAACGAATCAGCTCGAAATGCGGATCGACGGCTTCACGGATAAAGTCGCACAAATCTTTCAGAAAGAGGGTGCAAAGATGCGTTGCCCGGTCGTGGTTGCCAAGGGTACCGAAAGCCCATTCCAGATCATCTTCCGAAGGAAAACGATGGCTTTGCGGCCAGAAACCGAGATCGCTGAAACGTTGCGCCAGCGTGTGATCACGTCCGCTAAGGAACCGCATCACCGGCTCAATGGTTTGAATATAAAATGCCGACTGTTGCAACAGGTTCCGGGAGTGCTTCGAGAGCTTTTTTGTCGGAAAATCGAGTTGAAAAATCCGTTGAAGTTGCTCCTGCGTAAAGAGTTTCTCAATCAGTTCGATACTCAGATCCATCTGCTCCGCATCGATACTGCGCGAACGCAAAAAGCCCTGCAACTGACAGGTAGCGGGATAAGGGGTATTGAGTTGAGTAAGTGGAGGAGTAACGAGCAGAATCTTCATGCGGCAGCTATTTGGGTTGAGGAACGCAAGCATTGAGCGTATTTTGCTTCTCGTCCCGATGTTCGGCACAAACTTACGGAAATATTTCGGCTTCGCCCAAAAGCGTGGTTTCGTCCGGCAATGCCTATTGATATGTATCTTCTACAGAGATCTATCCGATTCGGTGCCCAATAGCATCCTTTTTTTAATTTGCTCGTTCAATAGAGTCTCTGCAAACGGGAATTAAGTTCAACCGCCCTTTTATGCTGGATCTTTCAGACCGCATGAAAGTCTATGTATTAGGCAACGTTATTTTTTCCGGTAATTATAAAAGAATCTTCTTTAAAACCTTTACAAATTTGGCATCAGTCTCCGCATCAATCAATGCATGAATTTTAAGTAATACATTGTTATCATTATCCGATTGATATATCTTATTCATACTGAATATCACATCCTGCTTTATCAGATTTCCATGCTTATTGATATGTGCATTCTCATAATATGTCTTTTGTAACTCTGCCATTATCTGCACCTTATGATTACTATTACCAATCGCAATCTTCCATATATTCTGTATGCACTGTCTCGACGTTATAAATTTCTCATCGTCAAATAATTGAATCATTTTTTTTAATATTTCATGCATGCGATTGTCAGCGTCGCTCTTGCTCAAATTAGCCAATAACATGAAACCAATGCTACGTTGATATGAGTTATCACTTTCAAGTTTATCCACTAAATCATACCATTTATCATAAACCCAATCAACTTTATTCTCCGTTAGTGTCAGGAGTGTTTGAAGGGCTGAATAACGAATCTTGTCGTCCTTACTTGAAACATCAACAAAAATGTTATCAATTAGTTGCAAATCAGTTTCCATTTCTTCTATTCAGTATTCAATTAAACATCAATCGTGCACTCTTATAATGTTGCGTAACGTTGGCAATATGGACTAAAAGAAATTGCGGATGATATCGTCGCTATCAAGATACAATAAAATTGATACTGGTTATGAGCTTCGCGTACCATCAAAACTCTCTTTTCGACTATATTACATATTGGATGCTGTTTTTTGTTATTCAAAAACGTTTAAGTCTTTTAATGTCTTAAATGCAAATCTAGCTGATGGGTAGGTTATTGAACCACCCCCAATTACTCCAATTTTTATCGCTTCAATTATCTCCTGTTTACTTGCATTCTCAGCAATACAACCTTGAATATGATACATAATACATTCTTCACATCGTGTCAAAACAGAGATTGATAATCCAGTCAGTTCCTTATACTTTTTGGGAATTGCTCCATCTGAATAAACAATATCGTCCAATCCGCCAAAGTGCTTAAAAAAATCATCATTTTCAGACATCAACTCATTTAGTGATTGCCTTGTCTGATTAAAAGTTTGAATATCCATTATCCTTATTTATAAATTGGTTAACAAATCTAATAGATAATAATAGCGAATCAACAGTCAACTTTTCGCATAAATGTGGTGGATTGTCCTTTGAAAATCCTTGCGGACGGAGTTCCTTACACAAAAGACTTTTTTTTCGCATTTCAAATTCCTTAGCATAGTCATAACAATGTTTTTGTATTTGGTCAATGCTCAATTCCCTTTGTTTTCCGATAATTCCAATAAATATCAACGTTCCTTCAACTATCCCGCATTGTGCCCTGTAATTCCCAGCTCCATTTAATCCTAACGCACCGGAATAAACCTGTGCCGATAGTTCCACATTAAAAATCTCGGAAAGAACTTTTAATGTCGTAACAGCACAATTATGATTCTCTGTCCAATATAACTGATGAACTTTTTCTTTAATATAATTTTCAATTTTCATCTTTCAAGGTGCTTTTTTCAAACTTGTACACAACGGTTTATTGTATATGTCGTACGAGATCACGAAACGATTTCCATCATTCTTTATGTACCACAAACGCTCGAAGACCTCTGAAACCCGCATATAAAATGCCATGTATTATGCCTCGTTTATTTTTGTTTTTCTAATCATAAATTTTTCATCCTATCAAAGGAAACTCGCATCCCAATAACTTTACTATCCTTGTTTCTAATAAAATCTATCGTTTGAAATGGTCCTTTACCTTTAAAATAATCTTGTTTCACAGTAGCTTCAGTTTTCAAAGTCCCATGTCTTGGATGAAATCCAACTAAAGTATCATTCTCAATTGTAAAATTATAATAAGCCTCTAAGTCGGGACTATGATACTTTCCGACAAACTCTGAAGGTTCATAGAGATCTTTCACTTTACTTGACTCTACCAACATTGATTTAACCTTGCTTTTCTCAAAATCAAACTTCACTTTCCATACAGCTTTTGCATAATAATAAATTCATTATTACCAATGCATTGTAATGGACTTTCATTTCCGGCTCTCCTATAATTAATACCATAACGTATCATTTCTTATATATATTTTACAAGCAGCATCACCATCCCAATAATCTCCTTCATATTTGCTCAAATTATCATTGCAAACCGGTTTATATCCCTCGTATGCTTTTTTATTCTGGTCTGATTTTGCAGCTAAATCAGGTTTTTTTCTTATCATTTCTATTTTTAGAATTAATAATCATGGTATTCTGTTGTTTTTAAAGTGCGCCCAACATTGAAGGTATGGTGTACGTTCCTGCTTTATCTTTTTGTCATTTTATAAATCATAAAGTTACTTGTTTCTTCATCAAAACATCCATACGAATAATCTCCATACATTTCAACAATCTCCAATCCAGCCGGTTTAATCATACTCCTTAATTCCGAATCAGCTATTGGTTTAAAATTGATCTCCAACCATCTTTTCTCAATCAGGATATTCATCGCATCGTATATTTCATAGAATTGAAATCCGGAAACTATTTTATCCGATTCGTTATATCGATTCATATATGAAATAATCAACTGTCTATCTTCATCCATCTGATATTTTCCCATTACTCTTGTCATGCCATCTGCTAATCTTAATCGAGTTTTAGGATTTTGAAGCGTTAAAATAAACATACCGTCCTTATCCAGATGTGATGAAATTGATTGCAATGCTTGAATCTGTAAATCAGTCGATATTATCTCGGTAATTGAATGAAATGGCAATATTATAAAACCAAATTTTTTATCCAAATTCAGATTGGCAACATCCATTTGAACTAAATTGACTGAGTAATTTTTATTTTCAATTTTCCGTTCAAATGAATCTAGCATCCCCTCTGAATAATCTACACATATCATTCGTCTCCCAGCATCAAGCAGCGGAATTGAAACACGCCCAGTTCCACACATTAATTCCAGAATTTCACCGTTGAATCCATCGGTCTCTTTAATAAAAAAAGGGACATCAAAATCTACATTGACATAGAAATCGTATATATCTGAAACTTTATCAAATTGTATAGGTTCTTTCATCTTTTTGCAGTGTTTCTTAGCATGACACACATCAATATATATCCTTGCCCTGCGCTACCAAACGATTAGCGCAGCGGGGGCATAGTTGTTGTCCCATCTCTCGGTCCCGTCGGAATCGAAGATCAGCGATAACCAAATCCAACGGGGACAGGCCAGTAATAGCACGGGTCAGGAGGGGGAAGCTCGGAACAAGTCATTATCAAGTCACAAAGAACTTGACGCGAGCCACAACCCTTGAATAACCTAATCAATCCCCATTTTTTTATATTGCCGTGTTGTGTATTGTTTTTGTATTTATTCTGTCAATAATCGTTGTCATGATTTATGAAAATCGCTTTCATGTAGTCTGAATTATTTAGGAAGTCAAGTATAGCTTTGATTTCATTTTCATTGCATCCATAAATAATTTTTATCTCAGAATCATTTTTAATTCTGTCAGCAATGCAAATTATTCCATTTATTTTTTTCTCCTTTTCTTCACCAACAAATATATCAATACCTCCTCCATCCATGGATTTAGTATTTACAATAAATCCATAATCAACTGGATAAGTCATATTCACATATTTAGGGTGAATGGTCCCTTTTTTTCTATCGATTATTCGATTATTTGATTTAATAAATTCAGCAAGAATATCCCAATAAGTCATATATATTCTAATTATCTTTTTATAATTATGCCCTTGTTCGGCGTATCCTCCGGCTAAGTCGTCGTTAAAAAGAAAATTCCGGTTTTCGGAATACTTTTAAAGTATGCTCATATTTCTTTCGTACAAAAAGGATAACTTGCAGCTATTGCCCTTCGGTTCTTTTGCAAGGCAAAGAGCCTTGCTATTCTATCCGACGTAGGCAGAGCCATACGCCGAACCCAAATCTGCTTTACACGTTACGACAAACGGGAAGGAGCCGATTCCTGTAACCCCGTCCTTCAGGGCGGGGAAGAAACGGTCAATGACCGATTGGCTTCAGCCCTGAAAACAAATTCGCATACTTGTAAAACATTTTTATAAGCTTTTGAACGCGAAAGACGCAAAGAACACAAATAGCCCCGCCGATACCTCTCTCTACGCCGCTGGCGCGGGTCTCCTGACCCGTGCCCTTAGCAAAAGTTTCAAAACAAACTTCTTTGCCCGATTTCTTCAAATCTATATTTCAGCAATAACAAGTCCGCTTGTGGTATATTCTTTACGACCATTAATAGCACGGATATTTACCCCAAACCCACTGACGATCTATGATGTCAGTACTGTTAGCCTGCAGGGGCTTTCGTCTGCTCTTGTCAATTTTTCTGACCAATTAGCTTACCTCATTTTGCAAAATACTTGCAAATCATTCTGTATTCACCGCCCCCAAAGTCCCCTTAAGGGGATATAGGGGTAAGCGAATCAGGGGTAGCAAACGCCAACCGGATAATCTACAAGTTTTATATCATGTTCCCGAAACTAACCATCATTGTAGTTCGCCGCTGGCGCGGGTCTCCTGACCCGTGTCCTTAGCAAAAGCTTCAAAACAAATTTCTTTACCCGATTTCTTCAAATCTGGATTTCAGCAATAACAAGTCTGCTTGTGGTATATTCTTTATGGTCATTAATAGCACGGGTCAGGAAACCCGAGCTAGCAGGTGAGCCACAACCCTTGAATTTACTACTGGAACGGCTATTATTTTTACACATTGTTAGCTGGCGTTAATATTTTCCTGCCATCAAAGCGGATACGAAAATAAAAATGCACGTTTCTCAAATCCCAGCTTCATATAGAATTCATGAGCTTTTTCACGATGAAATCCAGAATCTAATTCCAAACGCTTTAATCCTTTATCCTTAGAATCTTTAATCGATTCCTTTATCAACATTGTACCGAAGCCTTTTCCTCTGTATTTTTCATCGACGACCATTGCATACATGTAGGAAATGTATCCGGCTTGCCACAAATTGTTCACAATTGCATAGGCGCAAAATCCAATCAATTCATTTGAATAATCAAGGCATAACAACTCGTCTGTATTTGAGTTTACACCACGATTAAATACAATTCTTAATGCGTCTTTATCTAATTCTTTATTAGGCCAGAGCTGCTCAAACAAAGGATAGACTTTTTCAAAATCATTTTCAGTCGCTTTACGTATTTTAATATCCATAGAACAGTTATTATCGTTTTACAAATCTATATCCTGTTGAAACATATCCAAGAGATTTATAGAATTGGTGCGCCTTTTCCTCGCGACCAAATCCACTCACCAACCAAGTCCCTTTACAATTAAAGTCTTTGGCTAATTGCTCAGCAAACTCGATTAATTGTTTACCAATCCCTTGTTTTTGATAATTCAAATCTACAACGATAACAGAAATCTCACCGTATCGGCTGTTTTCCTCAATATTTTCACGAATTCTAAATCCTAGTAAACCAATCACAGAGCCATTTAAATCATAAACGTATAAAAAATCAATCGAACTATTATTGATAAAATCCAAACGGTTAATCAAATCAGATTCCGAAATCTCCGTGTCAGTCAATATTCCAAATAATCGCTGAATATCAGACATATCCTTATATTCAAATTCTCTTATCATTGTGCCGCTTTTTTTATTTATTATTTGATTGTCTTATGTTGGCCACTATATCTTTGGGAGTTTTATCGGGTGAACCTGAATCAAAAGGTGATTTCGGGTCATATTCCATACCAAGTTGAACAGCTTTTGCATAATTTTCATTTACTACTAAACTTAAAAGATACAAAGACATATATATCCCTACCGAAACTCCAGATGAAGTAATTATTTTGCCGTCTTTAATATATCGCTCATTTTGTATGTTTGCTCCATATTTTGCCAATTGCTCTTTACAATTCCAATGAGTATAGTAGCTTTGTAATCCCTTAATATGCCTGCTGGCGCGGTTTTTTTTCTATTTACAATGTCAATATTTTCTCGCCGTTCTTAATATAATCGGTTAATGGTTCACCCATATATCGAACATTAATCCCAAGTTTTGTCAACTTATCAGCAACACCAAAATTGTCACAGCAGGCTTTGCATGCTTCTATAGAAACTCCTTGATGTAACATTTCAACTATTTCTGTCTGTACTTGAGTGTCGTCTCCGACTAATCTTACGGATGCTCCCCAAATAATCACATTTACCTGCTTCCACCAATCATGCGTTTTAGAATTTATCGCATACATTGATATCATATTAAATATCGTGTCCTTATTGGTAGTTGTCCAAAGAATGTTTAGTTTATCCATTTTATATGCTATTAATTATATTACAAACTTTTTAATTTCTGTGATCATGGTCAAATTGCTCCCCGCGCCAGGGGTTATTCTTTCAATTTAGTTCTCAAATCGCTTTGATATGTTTCCATAAATTGGTCCAAATTCATAAATATATATGCCAATGTCCGAATGAACGGATTTTTATACTCGATAGATTCTGTTGCAGAGAAGCGCATTTTGCCTTTCTCAACTGTTTCAAATTCAGCAAACCAATAACCTGTAAAGTGGTTACTTTCCATTTCAAAAGAGTAAAACTTGCAAGGCTTTTTCTCCATTGTTTTAAACCTGATTGTATATCCGTTTGAAGTTTCGTCCCAGATGTCGACTCCATTATTTGATTCAATAATTTTCAAATCATCTAAAGATGTTCTGTACTTCCAATCAAGGTTATTGGTTACAATGTTGTAGACTTTCTCAACCGGAGCATCAAAAACAGTTCGTTTTGTCAAAATCCTTTTCTTGGGCAGAAATAATCCAATAGTCAGGATTATCAACAGAATTAGAATAATCCCCAAGAAAATATAAACTACAATCCTCACACTTTCCATTCTAATTTTTAGCTTATAAAATCTCTTTTTATTATCGTCAATAGAGTCAACTGGCAATTCATTCCCAAAGAGTAAAAATCTTTACTCTATCCGTCTCGTCGGGTATTTCAAGTCAGCCTGAGAGATATTCTTTACGACCATTAATAGCACGGATATTTACCCCAAACCCACTGACGATCTATGATGTCAGTACTGTTAGCCTGCAGGGGCTTTCGTCTGCTCTTGTCAATTTTTCTGACCAATTAGCTTACCTCATTTTGCAAAATACTTGCAAATCATTCTGTATTCACCGCCCCCAAAGTCCCCTTAAGGGGATATAGGGGTAAGCGAATCAGGGGTAGCAAACGCCAACCGGATAATCTACAAGTTTTATATCATGTTCCCGAAACTAACCATCATTGTAGTTCGCCGCTGGCGCGGGTCTCCTGACCCGTGTCCTTAGCAAAAGCTTCAAAACAAACTTCTTTGCCCAATTTCTTCAAATCTGGATTTCAGCAATAACAAGTCCGCTTGTGGTATGTTCTTTATAGCCATTAATAGCACGGGTCAGGAGACCCGCGCTAGCAGGGGGTGACAAAGTAAACTTTCCCATTTATCCGGTGTTGAATGTTCATAAACTCTTGTATTTTTTCTTTGCCGGATCACAGATCCTTATACTCCATTCCGTCGTCGGATTGCAAATCCGACGGGACAGACCCGTGTCCTTAGCAAAAGCTTCAAAACGAATTTCTTTGCCCGATTTCTTCAAATCTAAATTTCAGCAATAACAAGTCCGCTTATGGTATATTCTTTACGGCCATTAATAGCACGGGTCAGGAGACCCGCGCTAGCAGGGCATAGGCGGTGTTATGTCCAGTATTTTATTTTACATTTTTGTTGACTTTAAGTTGAGTATAAACCTGTTTCCAATTAATAGCCTCAAAATAATTTTTCTGAGAGAAGTTTTTTTCAACTTTCTCTAGAAATAATTCAATCCACTCATAATAGTCCCATCCATTTCTATAAAATAGAGATTCAAATTTAAATTTCACTAATACTTCTATTCCAATTTCTGTGGCATAAACATCTTCAAAAGGATTAAAACCTAAGAAATATTTTTCAAAACCTTTCGGTAAAACATTACCGTAACCTTCATAGTCCACTTTTATTTTTATTGTAAATCTTTTAGTGTCTATTTCGATATAGTCCTCATTCTTTGCAACTTTACTCCCTTTTGGTAAAACAAAATCAAAATATTTAAAGACAGCACCGTTGCCCCCCATACTATAAACAATTCTACCTACTCTCTCATTTTTATCTTTTTTGTCAATATCGTTGATAAAAGAAGCTCTTTGTTCCATTGGTTTTGAAAATAATTCAAGAAACCTGTTTGAGAATAAAATATCTGGAATGTCATTTCTAGAAATTTGAACAAGCTGTTTCTTATCAAGACCTCTCAAATTAAAATAGTCTGTCAAATGTGTTGACAATTCATCGATTAAATAATATTCAGTCGCTTCAATTATCAAAAGGTTTTTTTCTTTTCGATTTGCTGAATCATTCATCCAGATATGTTCCAATGCTTTATTTTCAGCAAAACCTGCATCCAAATTTCGCCTTAATTCCTCTAAATAGTCGTAACCATCACAGTCAACAGGTAATTTGTCTTTTTTGTTGATTAAAATGAAACCTGAAAAAACTTTTTTAATGTTTGTTTTCCATACTATTTTCAAAATGAAGTAAGCCACAGATAATAAAAGTATTATTATTCCTAAAAGTAAAAGCATTTCGTCTTTATTCGAGAAATCTAAAAGCTCATAACATGTCGTTGTGATTAGATTTATACATAAAGTTATCAAGATTGCTACAATAAAAATCTCAATTACATTTGTTCTGTTACTTAAGAATTCTCGTATAAACTTCATTTTAGCTGTGTCTTATAATTGTTATTCTTCAATGACTTTCAAGTTTTTCAATACAGAAACACTTCTTTTCTTCCAAGTTTGCCCGTTGTTTAGCGCAAGTTTAGCGGTAGCGTAACTTGTGCTGGAAACCAAAGCGGTTTGCAACCGCAACCAGTTACAACCCGTCGTCGGATTTGCAATCCGACGACGGAATGGAGTATTAGGATTTGTAATCCGACAAAGTTATGTAGATGCCTTGTTTATGATATTGACTATTCATAAGTGATTGCGTCTCTTTGCGGGATCACAGATCCCGATACTCTTTGCGGCGACGGATCGCAGATCCGCCGAGACTAACAATATACCGTATTACCACAGAAATACCCCTAAATAGGGCACGAATCGCTCTTGTTCAAGCATATACTTTTCCGCTTCAAATTTACACAAACCCCTTTATTAAACAAACAATTTAGTTAATTTTCTTTTCTGTTTTTAAACACAAAAGTCCGGCTCTTGCGGGCCGGACTGGAGGAAAGATTGCAGCACTCTCCATTTAGGCTGTAAAAGAGGTTTGTGGGTAGCCGGTAACGAGCACGATTTTTCAGCGCGGAATAAAGGCAGCCGGATCGCTGGGTTCGCCCCACCCTCCCCGGGTGTTGCCGCCGCTCACCCGGACAAAGATCTCCCGGCCGCGCTCCAGCCCTTCGATCTCCAACCGCTTAAACGATCCGTAGTCGTCGGCTACATTCCACTCACCGGTACTATCAAAGGCAATCTCCACTTTGTAGAAGTCGGCATAGGCCAGCGGAAGCAGGTATATTTTAATGCTCCCCGACTTTTTGCCGTCATCCACACGCCGAATCACGCATTTTTCGGGCTTCGGTCGTGGCTTCGGCTCTTTGCTGCAATCGAAACCCGATAGCAGAATCGTGGCCCGGTCGCCCTGAGCCGCCCGGTTTACAATGGCCGAAAGCATTTTCAGTATCCGATGCACGACCTCCGTCTGATCGGCAATGGCCTGATAGATAATCTTACTGCCGTCTTTTGCGCAAATCAGCGCATTGAGTTTGTCCAGCGCTACCTGAAAGCCTGGCAACACGGATTCTGATTCGGGAAACAGGGAGAGGTTGGCCGAAATGCAGGCATAAACCCGCTCGGCCAATGCACGTACATCGCGGGTAGAGGTGAGCTTCAGATGCAATGCCGCAGTAACTTCTTTCATGGCTTTCTACGATTAAAAGGTGTTGATTGTAAACCGTCCGAAGTTCAAAAATAAGCAACAAAACCCTCCTTTTCAAAATTTCTGCCCCACAAATTTGTTCAATGCCCCTGCAGAAAGCAAATTCGTGGCAAAGATTGAAACAAAACATCCGCTCCAAACAATTCACAACTAAACTTTTACAACAAATACAGCCATCGGTTTTCTTTAAGTCGATGCAACAGCTTATTGCGTGGCCACCGGCTACCGAAAAGCCGTTATTTTTTACCACAAAGTACTTGTCTGACAAAAATCGGAAGGCGCTTCTCTTTTTTATGACGATGCTATTTATTTTTTCGAACCTGTTTGCTATCAGCTGACCTCCACTCTTTTCCCGAAAGTACCCGTCTGACAAAAATCGGAAGCCACTTCTCTTTTTTCTGAGGGCGCTATTTATTTTTTCGCAACCGTCTGCTACCAGCTGACGGCCACTCTTTTCCCGAAAACACCCGTCTGACGAAAATCGGAAGCCACTTCTTTTTTTTCTGATGGCGCTATTTATTTTTTCGCACCCGTCTGCTATCAGCTGACGGCCACTCTTTTCCCGAAAACACCCGTCTGACGAAAATCGGAAGGCGCTTCTCTTTTTTCTGACGGCACATCCTATATTGTTTTACCTGTCCGCTACCGACGAACATCCAATAATTTGTAAAAAGCAGCTACTTCGAAACAAACGACCGAGACTATCCGTTGTGTTTCCGGTTCGTATTTCTTTACTGTAACGTTTGATACGTAGAGGAAAGGCTTTACTTTGCCTCCGAAAGCCTGTTCCTGTCATTGCGATACGATTTTCTGCCCGCTCGTCACAAACGAATACCGATCTGTAACAGGCAAACCGGATTCGCTTTCCTCAAAACAAAAAAAGCGACCCTGCAAACCGATCGGTTGCAGGGCCGCTACTATTTTTTCAGCGATCAACGTTTAATCGCGGCTTCTACCACCCATGAAAATCATGATGTAGTAGAAAAGGGTTGCCAACGAACTGAGAGCCGCAATCACATAGGTGTAAGCAGCTGTTTTCAGGGCATCTTTGGCCGGTTCGTAGGTCGATACATTGGTGATTCCCGAACCGTTGAGCCAAGCCAGTGCACGTGCGCTGGCGTTAATTTCTACCGGCAGGGTGATGACACTGAAGATCGTGGTCATGGCAAACAGAACGATTCCGAACAACAACAGTTGCGGAAAAGAGTTTACCAGCAGAATACCTCCCAGCAATACCCACTGTACCCAATTGGAGGCAAAACTCACCACCGGAACGAGCGCCGAACGCATCTTCAGGGGAGCATAAGCGGTTGCATGTTGCACGGCATGGCCGCATTCGTGAGCAGCTACCGCAGCAGCAGCCACACTATTGCTCAAATAAACGCCCTCACTCAAATTAACGGTTTTGTTGGCCGGGTTGTAATGGTCGGTCAATTGTCCCTCTACCGAAGTGACCGTTACATCGTAAATGCCGTTTTCGCGCAACATACGTTCCGCCACATCTCTTCCGGTCATCCCGTTCGGAATGGGAATTTCGGAGTACTTTTTAAATTTCGACTGTAAGCGGTGCTGTACGAGCCAACTTAAAAGTGCAAAAACGCCAAAAATCACATAAATCAGCATAATTGTATAGTTTTATAAAGTGTTGTTTTTCTATTCGAGCGCACAAAGGTTTTACAAATATCTGCAAATGATACGCCAACTGCAAATTTGTCAGCCCTAAAAAAGCAGAAGAATCGTAAAAGCCTGTAAAAATAGCGATTAGCCTATCAATTTATTTGTCTTAAGAATGGTTTCCATTGCCACTTGTACCTTCTGTGCCTCACAACGGGCAGCATCGGCAAAGCCCTCATCCTGCGAAGCATATAAGATCTGACGCGACGAGTTGACAATAAGTCCGCATTGACTATTCAAGCCATACTTACACACTTCGTTCAAATCGCCGCCCTGCGCTCCCACGCCGGGAACCAGCAAGAAATGATCGGGAGCTACCTTCCGAATATCGGCAAACATACTTCCCTGGGTTGCTCCCACCACATACATCAATGTATCGGTACTCCCCCACTCCTGCGATTTGCGCAGCACCTTCTCGAACAGACGTTCGCCTGCGGCATCCTGCGTAAACTGAAAATCGTGCGATCCTTTATTGGAAGTGAGCGCCAACAAGATGACCCATTTTCCTTCGTAGCCCAGAAACGGTTTTACGGAATCCTCGCCCATGTAGGGAGCCACAGTCACCGAATCGAAATTGAACTGCTGAAAGAAGGTGCGGGCATACATCTCGGATGTATTTCCAATATCGCCCCGTTTGGCATCGGCAATCAGAAACTGATCGGGATAGTTTGTACGGATATAGGCAACGGTTTTCTCCAGCGCCTGCCAACCTGTCACACCCAGACTTTCGTAAAAGGCAAGATTGGGTTTATAGGCAACGCAAAGGTCGGCTGTAGCGTCGACAATCGCCTTGTTGAAGGCAAAGATAGGCTCTTCTTCGTTCAACAGGTGTTGCGGAATTTTTTTCAGGTCTGTATCCAGTCCTACACAAAGAAATGATTTTTTACGGCAAATGTTAGCAAAAAGCGCTTGAGAAGTCATATTTTAATAATGAGTAGTGTGTAACAAGGAGCGAACGATGCGAACTATGCCATTGACACACAGAGATTCGCACCAAACAGTACTCCATCCGAATTAGTTGTGTAAAGATACGGATTTGTGGGGCTGATTCCGCGAAAAACGGTCAAAAGTTTACGAATGCGACTGACATATTGGGGCATTCTGTAATTTCTCCTACCTTTGCAGTTCAAAATTTTACTCATGACCATACTATACGAGGATAACCACGTAATTGCGGTAAACAAAACCAATTCGGAAATCGTTCAGGGCGACAAAACCGGTGACAAACCCCTTTCGGAGCTGCTCAAGCAACACCTGAAAGAGAAATACAACAAACCGGGCAACGTCTTTGTGGGGGTCACCCACCGGCTCGACCGCCCCGTGAGCGGTGTCACCCTCTTTGCCAAAACCAGCAAGGCATTATCCCGTCTCAACGAGATGTTTCAAAATCATGAGGTAAAAAAATGCTATTGGGCTATTGTCAAAAAAGCAGATATCGAACCGGAAGCCACATTGACGCACTTTTTGGTGCGCAACGAAAAGCAAAATAAATCGTTTGCCTACGACACCGAGAAGAAAGATAGCAAGAAAGCAATTTTGCACTACCGGATTATTGCCACCTCCGACAACTACTACCTTTTGGAGATCGATCTGCAGACCGGTCGCCACCACCAAATACGCTGCCAGCTGGCAAAAATAGGATGTCCCATCAAAGGTGATTTGAAGTATGGCTTTGCCCGCTCCAATCCCGACGGCGGCATCTCGCTACATGCCCGCAGCCTGTCGTTCGTGCATCCGGTATCGAAAGAGGAGATCAATATCATCGCCCCCGTACCGAACGACAATCTGTGGAAAGCGTTTGAAAAGCAGTTGGCTGAGGATTGAGAGAAAGACGGGTATCAAACAGAACTCATGGTGCACTTGAAGCATAAATGATAAAAGCCTGCTTGTTAAGTTAGTCGTATTTTATCTTATCTAACCCCTCCTCCGCTCGTCCCGACCTCTCCTCTCGACGACTTCGTGTCGGAGTCAGACATGTATCGTCTGACCCAACCCTCTCCAAAAGAGAGAGAACAGATCGCTGCAATTAGCAGATTAGCCTTCTCCTTGGGAGAAGGTGCCCGAAGGGCGGATGAGGTCACAAAAGGGGACATCTCTGACAGCAAAATTTCGGCTCAATTTTCTGCCCAGGTATCAAATTGCAGATTATTTCTCCCCTTGAGATCAAGGAGACTACCCGACAGGGGGTAGGGTTTGATAAATAAAACTCTGAACAATAGAATAGATTCGTCTCTATTTTAATTATTTGACACAAAAACAATCTTCTTTGTGCCAAGTGCACTATGGGTTAGATGAAACCTCTACGAGGTATGAATCCTGTATCCGAAAGTTTCTACTGATATGGAAGCCCTCCGGGCTATGATGCTCATGTCGGTACGACATGCATATCAGTAGAAAATAATGCTTACCTCCGGTTGTATTTCTCCAGAGGAGATTCACCGTTTACTTAGGTCACTTTACGGAGGATAATCATATAAAAAATATCTTGGAGTCGGCGTTCCAACTGAGTATCAGTTAAGATTGGGATTTTGAGGGAATTCGGCCCAGCGTTTGTATTTTCCTCCCATCGACTGCATGGAACGAGCCCAGAGGGTATCGTAACCCGAGAGATGCAGAATCTCTTCGGTGGATAATTTTGAGACTAACCACGACTGATGCTCGATCTCTTCCTCCAACTGACCTTCGTCCCATCCGGAATAACCCAAAAAGAAACGTACGCGTCCCGTCAGACCCAAACCGGCATTCAGGTTCTCCATCAACCAATCGAAATCGCCACCCAGATAAAGATTCTGTGCAATTTTAAGACTTTGAGGAATTTCATCTATATTGTGAAGATAAAAAAGGGATTTTGCCCCGACAGGGCCTCCGCAAAAGACTGGAATATTTTCCTCTATTATCACTCCTTCAACAATCTCGTGAAGAAATAATTTCAGCGGCTTGTTAAGCACCAGTCCCATGCTCCCCAAATCGGAGTGCTGGGTAAGTAAAACGACCGAACGACCGAAGTAGGGCTCGCTCATAAACGGTTGTGCTATTAACATTCGGCCTACCGAAGGCTGAAAGACCGCATCAATGGTAAGAAATGAAGAATCGAGATACATAGTACTGCTTTATGCAACAAATATAATAAACAATACTATATTTGCTACAAAGGCAGTTTATTTTTTCTTGCGGGTAGTTTTCTTGGTCTCTTTCGGTTCTGCCTTCACAATCTCCATGCAGGCTTCGAAAGTCAACGATGCCGGTTCCGTCTTTGCCGGAATTTTGAAATTCTTCTTCTGATAAGCGATGTAAGGCCCGTAGCGACCATTCAACACCTTCAGATCGGCATCCTGTTCGAACGTTTTAATGATCTTATTTTTATCCGCTTCCCGTTTTGCCAAGATGAGTTCAATGGCTCTTTCGGCGGTAATCGTCATGGGGTCTTCCGTTTTAGGCAAAGAGGTAAACACCGAGTTGTGACGGACATAAGCGCCGAAACGACCGATGGCAACCACCATCTCCTTCTCTTCAAAATTTCCCAAGCTACGGGGCAATTTGAACAGCTCCAACGCCTCGTCCAACGTGATGGTATCGATCATCAGCCCTTTGGTGAGCGAAGCAAACTGAGGTTTATCCTCTTCGTCCTTGGTACCGATCTGCACCATCGGCCCGAAACGACCGATACGAACCGACACCTGCCGTCCGCTCTTCGGATCGGCTCCCAGAATGCGTTCGCCGGTACGACGTTCCGAATTGGCAATGGCGGCCTCTACCGTCGGGTGAAACTTCGTGTAAAACAGCTCTAACGACTTTTGCCAGTCCAATTCTCCTTCGGCAATATCGTCGAACTCTTTCTCCACATTAGCCGTAAAGTTATAATCGAGAATATTGGGAAAATAATCGGTCAGGAAATCGTTCACCACCATTCCGATATCGGTCGGGATCAATTTTCCCTTATCGGCTCCGAAACGTTCGTTCTTCACCTCTTCTTTGATATCTCCTTTGGCAAGGGTAAGCAAGATGTAATCGCGGGTTTCGCCTTCGAGATTCGATTTCTCCACATATTTCCGTTTTTGGATCGTAGAAATCGTAGGCGCATAGGTCGATGGACGACCGATACCGAGCTCTTCGAGTTTGCGTACCAGCGCCGCCTCGTTGTAACGCGGCGGACGTTGCGAATAACGTTGTTGTGCCGTTATGTTTTGCATTTCGAGCAGTTGCTTTACCTTCAGCGGCGGCAACAACGATTCGGAATCAGAGGAGTCCGATTCTTCGTCGGTCGACTCCAGATATACTTTCAGAAAACCGTCGAATTTAATCACCTCGCCCGTAGCCACAAACTTTTCGGAAGTATTGTTCAGACCGATGGTAACCGTGGTGCGTTCCAGTTCGGCATCGCTCATTTGCGACGCAATGGTACGTTTCCAAATCAGCGAGTAAAGGTTCTTTTCCTGAGCCGTTCCGCTGATCTGATGTTTATTCATATAGGTAGGACGAATAGCCTCATGCGCCTCTTGTGCGCCTTTAGTCTTGGTATGAAACTGACGGAATTGCCAGTAACTTTCGCCCATGGTGTTGAAAATCTCCTCTTTCGAGGCTCCCAGTGCCAGTTCGGAAAGATTGACCGAGTCGGTACGCATGTAGGTTATTTGTCCTGCTTCGTAGAGTCGTTGGGCAATCATCATGGTTTGCGACACGGAATAGCCCAACTTGCGGGCTGCTTCCTGTTGCAGCGTTGAAGTTGTAAACGGAGGAGCCGGCGACCGTTTGGAGGGTCGGGTTACAATATCGGCAATGGAATAGATGCTGCTTTTACACTTTTCGAGAAAAGCTGCTGCCTCTTCCTTGGTTTTGAAACGTTGCTGCAATTCGGCTTTCAACTCTACCGATTTGCCATCGGCATCCAGCACGGTAAAAATGGCAATGACCCGGAAAGCCGATTCGGAGACAAACGCCTGAATCTCACGCTCACGATCGACAACCAAACGAACAGCAACCGACTGCACACGACCGGCCGAAAGCGACGATTTCACCTTGCGCCACAATACCGGCGAAAGTTCAAAACCTACAATACGGTCGAGAATACGGCGTGCCTGCTGGGCATTGACCAGATCGATATCGATATCGCGGGGAGTCTCTATCGCCTTGAGAATAGCCGTTTTGGTAATTTCGTGAAAAACGATACGCCGGGTTTTTTCTTTTTTGAGTTTCAGCGCTTCGAACAGATGCCAGGCAATGGCCTCTCCCTCGCGGTCCTCATCGGAAGCCAGCCAGACAATCTCAGCCGTTTCTGCCGCCTTCTTCAATTCACCGACCAGCTTCTTCTTATCTGTCGATACATTATAAATAGGTTTGAAGCCATGCTTGATATCGACTCCAAAATCGTGTTCACTCAGATCACGGATATGCCCAAAACTTGACATGACGGTATAATCTCCGCCCAAAAATTTTTCAATCGTTTTCGCCTTCGCCGGCGACTCAACAATTACCAGGTTTTTCGACATATCTCGCTGTTTTTGAAAATAATTTTTAAATAAGCCATCACACACATATCAATGACGATCTGATATTCAATGGCATATCACACAAGCGCACAACCAACACACCTTGTATTAATTGGCTGCAAAGTAACAAAATGTATTGCGTAACTGCCAAATTTTCAGCATTATTTTTTATAAATATAAGGGTACCCCCCGATTTTACACCCTTTCACTACCAGTAGCATCAACGATAATACACTGTATGTCTGCTAATTAAAATTCGATATATTTTTAAGTTCAAAAATCACAAGTTCTTATTTTTCACCAACAGAAACAATGATTTTGACACAAAAGCGGCCTTAAAGAAAAAAATGTACCTTTGCAACGTATCAAGTTTGCACCTAATAAATAACAGAAAACGTTGTATTTTACCACCTACCCCCGCAAAAGAATGAAGCAAAAAGAATTTATCGGCATTATCGTCCTCTTTTCGTTATTGCGAGTCGTATTGGCTTCCGTCATGGGATTGATGCCTCAGGATGCTTATTATTGCTACTACGGCGACCATCCGGCGCTTTCCTATTTCGACCATCCGCCCATGATCGGATATCTACTCCATCTGGCGGTATTCATCTTCGGAAAATCGGCTTTGGCTCTTCATGCTACCGATTTTATGGTTACATCGGGAACGCTGTTCTTTCTATACCTCTTTCTGCGCAGAATACTCCACGACGATGATCTCAAACGAGCCTTTATACTCATTGTCACGGCACCCTTTATCACCCTTTTGTGCATCAACAGCACGCCCGATGTGCCGCTGTTGTTTTTCTGGTCGTTAAGCTTGTTGCTTATTCATAAAGCCATTGTCGACGGCAAATGGTATTTCTGGCTCTTTGGCGGCATCACCTCGGGTCTGGCTTTCGACAGCAAATATACCGCCGTATTTCTGGCATTCGGACTTTTCGCCTATTTGCTTTATTCGAAAGAGCACCGCAAAAGCCTTATCAATGGACAATTTATCTTGTTTGCCATCGCTTTTGCGCTTACCTGCCTGCCTGTTGCAATATGGAACTATCAGAACGATTTTATTTCGCTCAAATACCAATCGACCGAACGGGCATCGACAATGTCTACCGGATTTAAATTCGAGCCGCGCCTATTTTTAGGCTATTTCGGCACGCAGCTGGCACTGGCGCTCCCTCTGTTTTTTCTGCTCATCTTCCGGGCATCGTTCGACACACTCAAAAAGTTCGTTTTGAGAAAAGAGATACCCGGGCATCAACTCTTCTCGGCTTCATTCACTCTCCCGCTGTTCGTCAGTTTCACAGCGATTGCCTTTATCTACTGGGTAAAAATAAACTGGCTCATGCCGGTTTATCTCACGGCCACGGTATTGGTCGTTCCCTATTTCAAAAACGACAAGGTTATTCGCTGGCAAACCGTTTTCTCCATTATATTGCACCTCGTTGCATTTGTCGAACTGGCATGGATGCCCTTCCCGGTAAATTCGGACGATACCTGGTGGGGATGGGATAAACTGGCAAAAGAGGTGCAGACGGTAAAAGCGAAACATCCCGGTTACTTTGTCTTTTCCGACGATTCGTACAAAACCTCGGCCGCACTCAATTTCTACCTTCCCGAACATGTTTATGGCGGAAACCTGATAGAAAGACATGCCTTTCAGTTTGCCCTCGACGATCGGGATGTGCTTCCGCTCGCCGGACGAAACGCCATTTATGTCTCTTCGGAAATGAATAAACGCAAACGTCGCGACGAAGGCAAAGTACAAAACAGGCTGCAACGATACTTTACGACTGTCACTCCACTAGACAGCATTATTCTACGGAACGGCAAAGGCATTATTCAACGTAAATTTGAGGTACTCGAATGTAAAGGTTACCGCCCACCGACAGGAAATAAGTTGTATCCATAATCAATCTAATTCCAGACCATTATGAAACACAGCTCTTCGTTCGATAAAATCAAAAAAATTGATCTCCACAAGTTTGTGCCCCGCACAGCGCAAAAAGGCACCTCTCCGGGCACAGTGGAATATATCGGGAAACCACGACAGGAAACTGTCGGTATTAACGTTATTGCATACGACGAAGCTACGGTGACAGAGAAAAAACTATTGGAACCGGCAGATCTTGCAAACGAGATAAACACCGCCGGATTGAAATGGATACAGGTTTCGGGTGTACATGACACGAAGTTTCTCAATAGTATGGGCAATCTGTTCGAACTCAATGCACTCGATGTGGAAGCGATAGCCAATACCACGCAACGCCCGATTATGATTGAACGCGATCACTATATTTTTATCGTGCTCAAAGCTGTTCAGTTGGAAACCAACACCAACGAGGTGGTAATAGAACAGGTGAGCATGGTTTTGGGCGATCGGTATGTCATCTCGTTCCATGAAACAACCCCCACCACCCTATTTGATCCTCTCCGTAACCGCATACTTACAGCCAAAGACCGCGTTCATCGTTTTGCACCCGATTATCTGTTGTTTACCATTTGCGATGTGATCATCGATCTATACTTCGGTTTATTGGAAAACATGGGAGAAATGATAGAAGACACGGAAGACGAACTTATTTTATCGCCCGTAAATGTAAATCAGGAGGCCATTTACAAGCTTAAACGAAGGTTGGTGTATGCAAAAAGAATGATTTGGCCGACCCGAGAAGTGATTACGGCGTTACAAATTACCGGGCACGATCTAATCAAAAAAGAGACAAAAATATATTTCCGGGATATCTACGACCACACGGTACAAATCATCGAAAGTCTGGATAGTCTACATGAAATTACCTCCGGGATGATGGATCTTTATATGTCGGCTGTAAGCAACCGCATGAATGAAATAATGAAAGTGCTCACCATCTTTTCCGCACTTTTCATTCCGATCACCTTTTTAGCCGGCGTTTATGGAATGAATTTTAAAGTTTTACCCGAACTCGGGTGGAAGTACGGTTATCTGGCATTCTGGATTATGGTGGCGCTCATCTCTATTTTTATGATCTTTTACTTCAAACGAAAAAAGTGGTTCTAATCACCGCCCGAACAAAAGTTTCCGAACCACAGAAGCTTGGTTGATACCAGCAATAGTGCCCCATGTGGCCAGAGATGCGATTACAAATACCAGCACAATTTCGACATTACTACGGGCGAGACTTGTTGCTGCTAATGAATCGGTCAATAAGTATATCCAGGCAAAGTGTGAAGCATAGACAGAAAGCGTATTGACCGAGAGCCACTGCACCACAGCATTGCTTTGTTTGAAACGCCGGCTCAACAGAAATAGCAACAAAAGAAGAGGCACCGGCGTCAGAATGCGTATTGCAATAGCATACAGCGAATCTGCCTCGTGTGAAATAGGCATTCCAAAGGCGTTAACCGTACCGACGCGGGTCCACGCCATTTCCAGCAATACCGACAACCCAATCAAAGCCGCAACGCACCAGCTTTTGATCCCACAGCCAAATTGATATTGCCGTATGAAACAGCCCAGCAAAAAATAGGGATAGAAAAACATGACAAACCTCAAGCCGTACGAATTAAGCGCCGGGTAAAACGACGAACCCACATACAGCAAAACCACCAATACAACGGAGAGTACATAAAAATAACGGCTTTGACGCAAAAAGAAATAAATGACATCAATCATATAGAGCGCCCACAAAAACCACAAGCCACCCCGGCCCGGCGATTTGAAGATTTCCAGATAATAACCCGGGAGAATATACCAATGTCCAATCTGAAGATCGAACCGACGATAATAGAACGAATAGAGCACCATCCAGATCAGAAACGGGATCATCAGCAATTTAAATTGCCTCCACAAAAAAACGATCCGCTTCCCCGGAGAGATAAGATAACCGCTGATAAAAATAAAAAGCGGCATATGAAAAGAGTAGATCAGTCGGAAGAGAATATTCGAATCAAAATCGCGACCTAATGAGTACTGAATAGCATGTCCCGACACCACCAACACAATGGCAAATGCCTTCAGCCAATCGATACCATAATCTCTCGCTTTCAGCTCCACTACCCTATTTCGTTTTTGGAAAGAATATCGCTTTCAAGCTCTTACGAAAAACAAAGATATGAACCGCGATCAGGCCGAATAGCGTAAATCCGCAAAACTCGTGCAATTCGCCCACATCAAAGCCACGGAATCCGGTTTCCATCAGAATTACGGTAGAAACCTGCATAATTCCCATTGCCAGTAGCAGCGCAAGGCTCACCTGGCGAATCAATCTGTTACGTTTAATCTTCTCCATCTTGATGTTGTAATTTATCCTGGTTTTCTTCATATTGCAGGTGGCTCACATCTTGTGGCTCCACATGGATGTATATTTCGCTCCGCTTTATCTGCTCCATCAGGGTGTGTTCTATCCGATCGCAAAGCTCATGTACATCGCGTAACCTCAAATCGGGATCCAGGTGAATATTAAACTTAATAAAGGTATCGGCACCGGCCGTGCGCACTTTCAGATGATGATACAACTTTACCTCCGGAAACGAATTCAATGTTTTTTCCACTAACGTAATGGTATCCTGCGGAGCTTTGTCCAACAATACATCCACGGCTTTCTTTCCGAGTCGAAACGAGACAAACAGTACAATAACAGCAACTAACAACGCAGCAATAGAGTCGGCAAAATAGAAACCGAAATTAGCACAAATAAGACCGAATAAGACCACCGTCGAACTCCACACATCGGTCGAAAAATGAAGAGCATCGGCCTCAAGCGCCTGGCTATTATGTTTCTTTGCCACTTTGTACAAAGCTCTCGAACGCGTAACATCAATAACAATTGAACTGACAACCACCACATAACTCCACACCGATACTTCGATATGGGTATTGCCGGTCGTCAAGCGGTCTACAGCTTCCGACACGATCCACACACAGGTTATCAGCAACAAGATGGTTTCGATAAATGCCGAAAAATTCTCTATCTTGCCATGACCGTAGTTATGCTGCCTGTCTGCCGGCTTGTCGGAAATACGCACCGAAAAGAAGGTAATCACTGCAGCAACCAGATCGAGTCCGGAGTGCAATGCTTCCGACAAAATACCCAAACTGCCCGTCAGAACCCCGACAACCAGTTTGAAACTCGTTAAAAAAATAGCGGCAAGTACAGAAAACAGCGCCACCCTGTTCTTTTCCTTTGTCATTTATAACCTTTCAAAAATTATTCTGGGAATTAACCGTATAACCACTGCCACATATTTCCAGCGGCGGGTTATATACACAATATCTTTTTTCTTTTCAATCGCCTTGACAATTTGAGCCGCAGCTTTAGGCACCGAAGCCGACCAGAAAACACCTTGGCCCTGAGCCATTTGGGTATCTACAAAACCCGGACGCACATCCGTAATTCCGACATTAATCTTCTGATGATGTGCCAACTGACGCAAAGATTGCAGGTAATTCATATTATAAACTTTGCTGGCACTATATGCCGGAGAATAACGATTGCCCCGCAAACCCGCAATCGAACTTATAGCAACAATATGTCCATAGTCCTGCTGTTTGAAATATTTAAATGCCCAGCCAACCACTGCCGTAAAACCTGCCACATCCGTGCGGATGGCCTGTTGCTCCGGCTCAGCATCCAGTTCGGAGTTACGTTTGCCATAACCGGCACTGAGAATCAGCACATCCAGACCATTCAATCGCCTGACCAGCTCATCAAGATACCTCTCCACTGTCGAAATTTCAGAGATATCGAATGCCGACACAATAAATCGATCCGGAAATTCGGTCTGAAGCTCCGTTAACAATTTCTCCCGACGACCGGTAATTCCAACCATACACCCTTGTGTAGCATACAATCGGGCTATCTCCCTGCCGATTCCCGAACTTGCGCCCAAAACAATTATTTTTTGCATCCAAAATAAAGTATTAATCCGGCGTGGAGTTCATTATCATCACATTCTGCTAGGATGAAAAACATAGACCTTGACGGTGTAAAGTTCTATAAAATTATCGAAACTACAAGGTTACACGTACAAAAACGTTTTTTTCATCCGATACGGGACAACAAGCAGATACATCAAATCACCAAAGTCGTAAACTAACTTTTTTCACAAAAAAAGATCACTCATATTCCATAAATACACAAACATATCGAAAAATAAATTTAACTTTGCGCAATAAACATTTCGAATTACAATTACTATTATTTTTCTCATTCATTGATATTGAAAAACATAAAGATTATGAGTATTACAAAACGCACCTCCTGTATGGTTTGGGTTCTTGGCTTCGTCACTCTCTTTTCTGCCAAGGCACAAAGCGACATCTCCGACCTTTTCAAGTCGGGAGTGAACGATTTACAAACGCTGGCCAACGGTTATATTAAACCGTTTGGCTACGGTTTTTCATCCGGTCTGGGAAGCAACTGGTACAACACCGCTGCCACCCACAAAGTGTTAGGGTTTGACATTACCGTTGGTGTCAATGGTGTTTTTACCCCTTCAGACGACAAGAGCTTCAGTCTATCCGGTCTAAAAAATCTTACTGCCGTAAATGGAGAAAAAACAGCGCCCTCGTTTGCCGGCAAAGGAGACGGCGTTTTATTAGCTCTTCGTCAAAACGTCAACGGAACCACACAAACCGTGGCTCAATTCAGAACACCTCAAGGAGTCTCCGGTACGACCCCTGTTCCCAGCTTTCAGGTAACACTCGGACTTCCTTTGGGCAATGACTTATCTGTACGATTTACACCGACAATCAATGCTGGCAATTTTTCCGGCAACCTATGGGGCATCGGACTGAAACACAACATCAAACAATGGATACCGGTCTTAAAGTTGCTACCGTTCGATGCTGCAGTGATGATCGGTTACACTAAATCCACGCTGGATTATAGTTTTGACACTTCCATCAAACCAACCGATTTGGTTAGCGATCCGAATCTGGTCTCCACACCCAGTGGTATCTCATACAATAATCAAGGCATGAAACTAAAAGCAAATGCAGTGATGGTCAATGCTATTATTTCTAAAAAAATTGCCTTTTTTACTCCTTATTTAGGGTTTGGCGTTACTCGCAGTAGTTTCGATTTCAATTTTACCGGCAACTTCCCCATCTTGGGTAATTTCAATACTGCAACTCAAAAATTTGATGTTACCACACTTAAAGATCCAATTCAGCTGCGCTATACCCTGACACAGCCGGGAGCAACCATTGGCGTACGATTTAAATTATTATGGGTATGCGCTTTACATGCACAGTATACCCTGCAGAAATATTCGACAGCATCTGTCGGATTCGGGCTGAACATCAGATAATCAATCATCTAAGAATATAAAAAAGCCGGAACAAGAACTCACTTGTTCCGGCTTTTTTATGCCATTTCTCCTTAATTTGTGATAAGAGAAGCCAACAATACCCAATGTTACTAAAAGTCGGGAAGCGGGCATAATAAAAGAGTGAAGAGGCCGTTTTATGAAACAGAATGATCTTTGCGAAGCTCTTGCAGCTCGTTTTTACCAACTAATTTCAGTATGACCAGAAACTTTTTATTTTGCATTTCTCTCTTATTCACAGGCGTTTTTTTAACCGGTTGTAGCCAACAAGATACCGAATCGTTAACGACTTCATCGGGGACCAACCTCTATCTGGCCGACAATGTACGCAGTGCCAGTGGCAATAATGTTGCCACCTACTCGACCAATGGAACCTCCGTGACGCTTACCGATGGTTCGCAATCGGCTTATACCTCCTCACTGTTCGTATCGGGCAGCGACGTCTACGTTGCCGGCTATGAATATTCCACCAGCGGCTATCCTATTGCCAAATACTGGAAAAACGGAATAGCGGTCAGCCTCACCGACGGAACGACCAATGCCTATGCAAGCTCCATTTATGTTTCGAATGGCAATGTGTATGTATCCGGATTCACCGACAATAGCAATGGCTACAGTGTAGCCGTCTATTGGAAAAACGGAACAAAAGTCGAGCTAACGGACGGAACAACAAATTCCTATGCCAACACTATTGCCGTATCGGGCAGCGATGTCTATGTTGCCGGAACAACAATCAATGCAAATGGACTTAATGTAGCCGTCTGTTGGAAAAACGGAACAGTAACTAACCTCTCCGACGGAACAACGGATGCTTTCGCCAATGCTATTGTCTTGAACAATGGGAACGTATATATTGCAGGAAACGTCTACAACAGTAACAGCGTTGCTGTTGCCACCTATTGGAAAAACGGAGTTGTCAATGCACTGTCCGATGGCAACTACAACGCCACAGCCAATGCTATTGCCGTTTCGGACAACAACATCTACATCGCCGGAGCTACCGTTAACAGCAACGAAAAATCCGTTGCCACCTATTGGCAAAACGGATCTGCCGTTACGCTGACAGATGGCACGCTGGATGCCGAGATAAAAGCAATCTACCTATCCGGCAGCGACCTCTATCTGGCCGGATATACCACCAACAGCAGTGGAAATAAAATTGCGGTGTACTGGAAAAACGGGACATTGGTCAATATTTCCGATGGGACGACTGACGCGCTGATCAACGCCATTGTGGTAAAATAAAAAAACGCGGCAGTATAAACGAATCAGCCGGAATGAAACTAATTCATTCCGGCTGATTCATTTTATCTGAGATCAAAGATTACAACCTCCGGATATCTGCACCCAATGCTCTTAACCGCCCGTCGATATCCTGATATCCGCGGTCGATCTGTTCGATATTGTCAATCACGCTGCGTCCCTCGGCCGAGAGAGCGGCAATAAGCAACGAAACTCCGGCGCGGATGTCGGGCGAAGTCATACGGGTGCCGCGCAAGGCCTGCTCGTGGTTCATCCCGATTACCACCGCACGGTGCGGATCGCACAAAATAATCTGCGCCCCCATCTCTATCAGTTTATCGACAAAGAAGAGGCGGCTCTCGAACATCTTCTGATGAATGAGCACGCTGCCTTTAGCCTGTGTCGCCACCACCAGTGCCACGCTGATAAGGTCGGGGGTAAAGCCCGGCCAGGGAGCATCGGCAATGGTCATGATGGAGCCGTCGAAAAAGCGCTGCACCTCATAACTATCCTGTTGCGGAATGTAAATGTCGTCGTTGCGGAACTCAAAGTCAATACCCAAGCGATGAAAAATCTCGGGGGTAATGCCCAGATGTTCGCGCGCCACATTTTTGATGGTCAGCTCGGAACGGGTAATGGCGGCCAGTCCGATAAAACTACCCACTTCAATCATATCGGGCAAAATCCGGTGGTTGCATCCGCCCAACGCATCCACACCTTCAATCACCAACAGATTAGACCCCACGCCGGAGATTTTTGCGCCCATCGCATTCAGCATGGTGCAGAGTTGAAAAAGATAGGGTTCGCAGGCCGCGTTATAAATGGTGGTGGTACCTTTTGCCATCACGGCAGCCATCACCACGTTGGCCGTACCCGTCACCGAAGCCTCGTCGAGCAACATATAGACACCCTTCAACCCCTTGGTGGTTACCTTCACATGCGACAAATCGTCGTCGAAACCCACTTCTGCACCCAGCTTTTGAAAACCGATATAGTGTGTATCCAAGCGGCGACGACCGATTTTATCGCCTCCGGGCTGCGGCACGACGGCATAACCGAAACGGGTCAGCAACGGCCCTACCAGCATAATGGAGCCACGCAGTTCGGTAGCCTTTTTGCCATATTCGGGAGTGTACAACGTATCCAAATTGACAGCATCAGCCTGAAAAGTATAAGTTCCTTCCGAAACCTTTTCCACCTTCACGCCCAACATACCAACCAAATCGATCAGTTTGTTCACATCCCGGATATCGGGAATATTGCTGATCGTCACCTTTTCGGGAGTTAATAACACAGCGCAAATCACCTGTAATGCTTCGTTTTTTGCACCCTGCGGAACAATTTCGCCCGAAAGACGATTGCCGCCAAAAATCTCAAATGCTGCCATATATGCAATTAAATTTCAGGATTCCTGTAGAGACACAAGGCCTTGTGTCTCTACTATCCAAATTCCATACAAAAATACAACAGATTCTTCATTGATTTTGACTGATTCGGAAAATGTGAACGATTTGTTGTAATTTTGAATTCAAAATAAACCGACAATGACTCTTCAGGAAAACGTTTCCCTCAAGCCCTACAACACCTTTGGCATAGCGGCTACCAGCCAGTATTTTACCGATATTTCAGCTCCCATCGACCTCCAGATTCTGATGCAAAGCGGACTGCTGAATGCTTTCCCCTTTTTCATTCTGGGCGGTGGCAGCAACGTGGTTTTTAATAAACTGTTTGCCGGCGTTGTGGTGAAGATTTCGTTGAAGGGAATCACCGTCGAAGAGGAGACTGACGATTCGGTTTTGGTGAAGGCTGCTGCGGGTGAAGTGTGGAGCGATTTTGTCGGTTTCTGCGTGAGCCACAATTACTACGGAGCCGAGAACCTGACCGCCATTCCGGGAACCGTGGGTGCCAGTCCGGTGCAAAACGTTGGTGCCTATGGTATAGAAGCTAAAGACATCATCGAATCGGTGGAGGCCTACGAAATACTGACCGGCAAACAACGCATCTTCTCCAACATCGAATGTCAGTTCGACTACCGGAGTAGCATTTTCAAGCACGAACTGAAGAATAAATACATCGTGGCATCCGTCACTTTTCGACTGAGTAAGCAGCCCAAACTGAATCTTGAATACGGTGCTATCCGAACCGAAATGGAGAAAGCAGGCATCACCCATCCGACGCTGGCCGATGTCAGTCGCATCATTGCCGAAATCCGCGAAGAGAAACTCCCGAATCCCGATAAGATCGGCAGTGCCGGTAGCTTTTTCAAAAACCCGGTCATCCCTGTTGCACAATATGAAGCATTGAAAGAAAAACATCCGGCATTAGTTGCCTATCCGCATAAAGGAGAATACAAAGTTGCGGCCGGCTGGCTTATCGAACAATGCGGATGGAAAGGGCGCCAGTTCGGTAACGTAGGCGTTTATCCCAAACAGGCTTTGGTACTCTACAACCTGGGCGATTGCACCGGAGAAGAGGTCAAAGCACTCGCGAAAGAGATTCAACAATCCGTCGAAACACACTTTGGCATCGCCTTAGAACCGGAAGCTATTTTCGTATAAAAACAGAACAAAGAACAAAGACAATAAGAATCTTTGCTCTTTGTTCTTTACTCTATAATCTAAAAGCATCATGTCCGAACGTTTTGCCGACATCATTCTTCCGCTGCCCTTAGCCAACAGTTACACCTACAAAATACCGGAGGAGCTATCCGATTCGGTCAAACTCGGCATGCGGGTCGTCGTTCCGTTCGGAAGTAAAAAAATATACACCGGCATCGTTCGCTACGTACATGCCGTGGCACCGCAGGTTTCGTCGGTGAAAGAGATCATTGCGCTGCTCGACAACGCGCCGATTCTCCGCCGTCCGCAGTTGCCCTTTTGGGAGTGGATTGCCAACTACTACATGGCTTTCATCGGCGATGTCTACACGGCAGCCGTTCCGGCCGGACTGAAACTCGAAAGTGAAACCACCATCACGCTCAACGGCGACTTCGAAGCGGATGCCCCTTTTTCGGAGAAAGAACTACGCATTTATAATGCACTGAGCGATAACAAGCCCCACTCCATCAAGGAGCTGACCCGCATCACCGGTTTCAAAACCATTCTGCCAACCGTCAAGAACCTGATGGACCGGGGAGCGGTATCGCTCTCGGAAGAGTTGCGCGCCGCCTACAAACCCAAACGACTCACCTGCGTACGCCTTGCCGATGGAATATCCAGCGACGAGCAATTACAAGCCGTTTTCGACTCGTTGCACCGATCGAAAAAACAGTTGAGTCTGTTGATGGTCTATCTCGAACAGTCGCGCCATCTGACGAAAGCCGGGTCGCGGGAACTCTCCAAAAAGGAGCTCCTTGAACTGAGCGGAAGCTCTGCGGCCGTCTTCGACGCGTTGGTCGAGAAAAAAATCCTGCACACCTACACAAAAGAGATCAGCAGGTTGGATTCTACGCAAACGGTATTACAACCACTTGCCACGCTCAACAACTTTCAGCAAACGGCATACCGGTCGCTTCTCTCACAACTGAAAGAGAAAAACGTAGTCTTGCTCCACGGAGTAACTTCGAGCGGCAAAACGGAGATTTATACCCATCTCATCGCCGAAACATTGAAGCTGGGTCGACAGGTTCTCTATCTGGTGCCCGAAATTGCACTGACTACCCAGCTCACCCAACGTCTGGAGCGCGTCTTCGGGAACAAACTGGGCGTGTATCACTCCAAGTTCTCCGACAACGAACGGGTAGAGATCTGGAACAACCTGTTACACGACAAAGGTTTTGAGGTCATTCTGGGGGTTCGTTCTTCCGTTTTTCTCCCGTTCCGCGATCTCGGCTTAGTCATCGTCGACGAAGAGCACGAAAGCAGCTACAAGCAATACGATCCGGCACCTCGGTATCATGCCCGCAACGCGGCCATTGTGCTGGCCAACATGCACGGAGCCAAAACCGTACTGGGTAGTGCCACGCCAGCTATCGAGAGCTACCAGAATGCCCTTTCGGGGAAATATGGACTGGTAGAACTCACGCAGCGACACGAAGAGATAGAGTTGCCCGAAGTACTGACTGTCGATTTGAAAGAGGCATACCGCAAAAAACGAATCACCGGCCATTTTACCGATGAATTAGTCGAGAAAATCACGCAGGCTTTATCCAGCAAAGAGCAGGTAATCCTTTTCCAGAACCGGCGGGGATATGCGCCTTACGTCGAATGCAAGCAGTGCGCCTACGTTCCCCGTTGTCCGCATTGCGATGTCAGTCTGACCTACCACAAGCATTTCGACATGCTCACCTGTCACTACTGCGGCTACACGACCAAAGTACCGGCCAATTGTCCGAGCTGCCATACGCCTTCGCTACAAACAAAAGGATTCGGCACCGAGCAAATTGAGGAAGAGATAAAAGCGCTTTTTCCAGAAGCCAGAGCGGCACGCCTCGACCTCGACACGGTTCGTACAAAAAAGGGTTTTGAGAAGATTATTCGTGACTTTGAGAATCACTCCATCGATATTTTGATTGGCACACAGATGGTGACCAAAGGGCTCAATTTCGGCGATGTGAGTCTGGTAGGAATCCTGAATGCGGGCAACCTGCTTTTCTATCCCGATTTCAGAGCACACGAACGGGCATACCAACTAATGGCACAGGTAAGCGGTCGTGCCGGGCGCAAAAACAAGCAGGGATTGGTCGTTCTCCAAACGCCAGAGACGGATCATCCAGTGATTCGGCAGGTGATTGCCAACGACTACAAGGGCATGTTTGCCACTCAAATGCGCGAACGACACGACTTCCGGTATCCGCCCTATTTCCGGCTGATAAATATCATCATCCGCCACAAAGATGCGGGAGTCAACAACCACGCAGCAACCTTAATTGCCGACGAACTGAAAAAACTGCTCGGATCGCGGATTTTAGGTCCCAACAACCCACCGGTCGGACGAATTCAGAACTGGTACATCAAACACATTCTACTCAAGATTGAGTATACTGCTTCGCCCGATGCTGTAAAAGAGATTATCCGCGATGTAGCTGGACGGGTTCTGGCCGATAACCGATTCAAATCACTCCAGATCAACTACGACGTCGATCCGATGTAATTATCAATTATAAAAATTGACCGAAATCCCAATCTTCATCGTGGTCGGATTCAACGGATAGTTGGGCATAGAGAAATAATCCTGTTTAGACATCCATCCCTGATTTACGTGATAATATTCCACAAAGAAACGTGTTTGTTTCAAATGGAAATTAGCATACGCGCTTGCTAAAGGATAGTTGCCTACTTTCGTGGTATTCTGGATATAAAATTGCCCGGTTGCCGGCATATACGCAGGTGCGTAATAGGCGGTATGAAAATGAGACGAAATTCCCAGTTGCACTTTCAGCACACTAAATAATTTAGTTTGATAATACAAATTATTATACAACGACAATGCCGGTAATGGAATGACATCTTGGTTACTACTTACCTGATACACGCCCTTATTTTCCAGTACGAAGTGGCGATTGAAATGAAAATCCAGACTGGCATCCAGTGCAACCACCTGCACGCTACCCGTAGCCTGAGTCGGCATAGCATTCGAGTTGAAGTATAGATAATTGGTATTATTTGCAACTTGAAGGCCAATTTTCAAATGTCGTTTAGGCAATTCGATACTTCCTCCGATATAAGTCTGAAACTCTTTATCAAAATTATTCTCCCATATAAAATGATTCGAGTAGTAATGCTCCCAAAAATAGGATGCCGAAGTATCTCGTACCCGCGCCATAGCTTTCAATGCAACCGAGTCTTTCCATAGCGTAAAATAACCACCCACGCGTCCACTCAGTTCAAAATCACCTATCTTCGGGCCAACGATCACCAGATTTCCCTGTAAATTATACCGATAGATGCGCCCTTCATTTTTTGCGAGAATACCACCCACACGCGTATTTTGCTCCCATTTGTAGGATAACAGGTCATTTGCAGCCAGATTCATGTACCGATTAATCTCATTTTCGATAAAAGCGGTCAATCCGAATTTCAATAGGCGGTTGAACTTTTCATCCATCTGAACGGCAAAGGTATTACGTACCGACAAGTAAGCAACCGTATCGGAATGTGCTGTTTTATTCAAGTAAGTATGAGCATAAAATGCGGTATCGACCGATGATTCACGAAAACGTTTCACATCACTTTGCACTTTCAAGGTATGAATAAAGGAGGTAACCGGAATAAACTCCTCCCGGGTCGAATCTTTCTTTACCGTAACCACTTTATTGAATCCCAACGAATATTTGTGGTTGTAAAAAAAAGTCATCGTTCGATAACCCGACTGTGCCCCGGTCAGGTTCACTGGCATCGTAATGGAGGTATACTGACTATACGTTGACGGATCGGTTACATAATCCGTATTGGACAACCCTCCGTTTTCATAATTTTTGAAATTTTGAAACAACAGTGCACCGTAGGCTGAATAATGCTTTCCTGCGTAACTCCCGTATAAAGAGGCAACCAATCCTTTATTCGACTGGTTCATGTACCGACCTCTGTTGTAGAGATAATCGAACATCCCCGTTAAATTTGTCCGTTTATTCGCATTGATCGAGAGAAGTATCTTCGTCCGTTCCTCGGCTTGTTCGGCCGGATAGCTTGACAAATATGTAATATTTGAATAGGGTGTTTTTGTATTGTAAAAAGGCAAATTGGATACCGCATATACATACGGATCATACGGCGTAGAAAACAGAAAATCAGTTTTCTGCGTTCGGTCGAAGAAAATCTTCGATTGAACGGGTGATCCCATATTACCGTTATAAGCATTGGCGATGCTGTATGAATCGAGCAGATTCTTATCCGGAAAATCGGTAGGAATCGTGTCTACCGTAATCGAATCAGCAATACCAAATCGGTCTTCAATTTTTTTTGCTTTCACATGAGGAGATACATAGTTTGACTTTTCGGATTTCACCTCTGTTTTTCGCGACTTATCTCCAGACAATTGAGATGACAGAGTCGATTGTGCAGATAGCTGCACAACAAAAAGAACAAGTATTGCTATTAATAAAGAAGTTTTTCCCACAGAAGAGGCTAAATTTGGAATGTTGAATGACAATGCTTGGTAGAAAACAGCCGAGTTTTAATACAGCAATAGTTCGCCTGTTTTAGTATACACAAACGAACTATCGGAATTATTTACTGTAGAAATAGTTGCGAATCAATATTCCCACAAATCATTTTCAAAATTAACAATCGAACGCTGAATTGCATCTTGTTCTTTTTTGATATCGTCAGCATTGGTCAAATAATCGAGTAAGGTTCGATGATACATATCATCAACACCGAGTATGTTGCCCGAATAGAACCGTTGGCTAAAGAAAAGATCAAAAGTCATATCCGACGATTGATTATCACCCCATGATATTTTTTCTTCTGTCAGCAAAGGGCGAAGTTCACTAAACTTAAACCAGCAAGCAATATGACGAATAAATTCAGAGTTCGGCATCCCGCTCAAAAGAGGGGCAATAGCTTCTATTCTGTAATCCTGCACCGAACGATGTTTATCAAAGAACCAAACTTCTTTAATCAAGAATCGCTGCTGATACTTCATAAAAGCCTCCATCGGATACTCGTTGATAACCAATTTCCCATCTACCACCTTTAATACCGATTCGCTAATACTGTCATGTTTAAATATTCTGATTAAAGCAGTATCGGCTACTTCAATATTATTCTTGGCAAAATTCGGACGGAACTGGCTGTTGTCAACACCTCGTTTATAAACACTAAGATTCTTGTCCACAATCCCTTGCAGCATAATAGACATTAAATTCTTTCTTCCATCCATTGGTGTTAACGGAAAATAAAGAGGCAAATTTTGTTTTTCCCTCATGTCAATAATACGATATACCGTCTTTGACCAGACCACATCATCATATCGTATTTTCGACTGTACGGCATTCCGCATTTTCACTATTTCGCGTTTCACAGAATCGGAGACGACAGTTATCGGCTGTTGTTGTGCCAATGCAACAGAATCATTAGGAGAGGGAGACTCGTCAAAAAATTTCTTTTCATTTCCTTGTGCATGTAAAACAAGCAGTAAAGAAGAAAAACAAATAACGCAAATAAATCTCAATCGTTGCATATTTATTGATTTAATTTAGTTTTATAAAGATAGGAGGCAATTCATTATGAGGACCATCAGGCCCCATCGCTCTTATGTCACGTATAATGATTCTCGCTCCATATTTTTCTTTCGCCAAACGCGCTTTCTGCTGAGCCGAAAGACTTGCTCCGTTTGTGGCGATCACTTCTCCGTTAGGATAGTCAAGAGCAAATCCAGTAATGGTAAATTTTGCAGAAATTAATTCATTTTCATAGTCGGCAACCAAGGTTGCACTCCCTAATTTGCCCGGCGACGCAAGAGCTGATTTTTTAGCTACACCATCAATACTAAGCATTGGAATCGGATCCGGGAGTCGTCTTACGACAAAGACACCGCCCCCCATCTGCACGTATCCTTTCGAACTTTCGGTCTTGGCCTGTATGGAGAATCTCAACTGTCTACCTGCCAACGATCTAGAAGGAACACATTCCCACAAACCATTCGGCATACGTCTTACCGGAGCTTCAGCACAAGTCAGCATAACATTCACAGCCGGTACGCCGGGAACCGAAACAGCCATTTGATTTTGAATTCCTGCATATACAACATTCAAGGCACTGTTGGTAACCGAAGCACTCTTAGCTCCTACGGTATATTCACTCGCAAAGTCATATTTCTTATTAACGCCTCCCGAATTCAGCATGATTGATCCGCCATACTTAAACGTTCCAACCTGATTACAAATCATTTCAAATTTGCCGTCTTTGCCCAAAGTACGTCCATTTGCCACAATTTGTGGGGTTTTCGTTGAGTCGATGGCCGACAACACAATGGTTGCACTGTACTTATCGCCCTGCATCACATAAGTAGAAACCGGAATTACATAAGCCTGCAGTTTATTTACCCTAAAATCGCCAGCATCTGTTTGTGCCATTAAATATTGAACGACTTCTCCTTCTGCTGCCCGAATATCCGTCTGATACTTTGTCAGAATGGTAGTTGCAGCAGCAACCGGCATCATTTCAAACACCGTTTCCTGCCAGTCTTTTCCATCTTTTCCTCCTTTCGTTGCAAAATTTCTTTCGAACATAGAAATTTTCACCGGGTCACCATTCACAAAACTTTCCAAAAAGCTTTTATATTCGGCCAGTTTTCTTTTCAAAACTTTACCATTCCCCTGAACAAGAGCATATTGCCCTGCCACATCCAGATTATCTTTATTCTTGATTTCATTCGTAATTGCATCTTTTCCATCAGCTAACCGGACTAACTGATATTTGAAATTTTCAACATATTTGAACATTTCATCCGATTTTTGCTTGACTATCAACGCCTTATCCAACCATTCGCCTATTTTGCCCGGATTATCCTGTTTCAAATCTCTGAAACGCTTGTAAATATTATCATTTCTGACATTCGTGCTAGTGATACTTTGCAACAAACTGTTGTTTACCAGTACAAAACCATTCAACACCTCTGTCGAAACATTTAACGCAAGCATCGCTGTCAGAAAGAGATACATCATCCCAATCATCTTCTGCCGCGGTGTTTCCGGACAATTTTTTGCTCCACTCATGGTCTATAAATATATCTCTGATTAAGCTTTTGTATTTAGTGCATTAAGCATATTCCCATACACATTATTGAGATCGGAAACCTGACGAGCCAACTTGGACATCTGAGTTTTATACTCTTCCGAATCTTTAAGGGAAGTGCCTAAATTTGCTTTCAATTGCTCCATATTCAACAACAATGTCTTCTGATGTTCGATCTGAGCCGTCAGTTCATCATTACTGGCGTGAGCCCCTTTCAATTGCAATTCATACACGGCATTCAACGATGACAAGTTTTTATTGATGGTATTAACGTGAGTCGCATACGCTTTGCTTTGTTCGGCTACCATCCCTATTTCATCTTCCGCTTGTTTATACGACTGTACGATAGTATTTGTAGAAGATGCCAGTTCCGATTGAGATTTAGCAAAAATACCTGCCGCATCGGAAGCTGCCTGGATATTTTGCACATACGTATCGGTAACATTAGAAGCTTTCGATATAGAAGTTAATTGAATAGCCGTATCACTAAGATTTTTAATACTCTCATTCAACCGTTTAACCTGTTCCTCTCCCAACAAAACCTCTCCCACAGCAGTAGTTTGCGTAGTTGCAGTTCCACCGCCACCAGAGGTAATAGGTGGAACGTTATCTTCAACAAAATGAGGAAATACCTTCTCCCATTCATAATCTTTATGCGGTTTTTCTAAGCCACTCATTGCAAACAGAAACGCTTCCGTTCCCATACCAATACTCAACAAATATCCGGCTAACGGGTAGTGCTGAATCTTAAATAAAGCACCGATAATCACCAATGAAGCCCCAAAGCCATAGCACTTACTGGCAAAATTTTTACCAGCATCAGTTTGCATAAAACTAATTAATCCCATATCTCAATTTCTAAAAGTTTTTCATTGACGCTTTCTTTTTCATATTGGTCGACTTAACACATCTGAAACCAATATAAGAACGCGATTCGGTCTGATATTCAAAAGTACTTGCGCCACATTGCAAATAAGCAGCGACATCTTTCCAAGATCCTCCTTTAACCACTTTTCGTTTCAGCAGATCCGAATCTTTCTCTTTGGCATTGTACGAGAAGCTCGGATTCAAATCATGCATTCCATTGGCGTTGAGCGACATGTGAGAAGACTCCGTCCATTCTGCAACATTTCCTGCCATATCATACAAACCGAATCCATTCGGAGGATATGTAGCCACTTTGGCAGTACGCACTTCTCCGTCGGCACGATAATTACCTCGCATCGGTTTGAAGTTTGCCAAATAACATCCTTTGCCATTGCGGACATAGGGTCCTCCCCAAGGATACATCCCTTGCTGCTTACCTCCACGGGCAGCCCACTCCCATTCGGCTTCCGTCGGCAAACGATAATCTTGCCCCTGAAAAAGATGCGTATTGTTATAAGTATTTGTCCTCCATGCGCAAAAAGCTCTTGCCTGTTCCCATGTAACACCAACTACAGGGTATTGATCATACGCTTTAAGCGTAAAATATTTCACAGTAGGATCGTTGTACGAGTAAGTGAAGTCAGTACAAAAAGCCAATTTATCAGGATAAACATTGATAATCTTAGTCATGTAAAAATCGTCCGAACTATGAACCGGAGAAATTCGTTTGGTACGCATCTTTATCACTCCACCATCGAAATAATATTCATCCACAACCGCCATCGAATTTTTGGGATATTGACCGTGCGCCCTGTCAAATTTATTGTAGTCTCTGGCAGCCTGTTCCAGATCATACCAACGATAAATATAATTAAGCCCCTCAAATTTATTATTGAAATTTTTAAGGCTATTCCAAAGTGAATCGGCATGAGCATCTTCTTCTCCCGCTGCTTTTTCCCATGTTTTTTTCCAGGGAATAGGACGTTTCCAATTGAGTCTGGCAGTATCTTTTCTCTGACGCCATTTCTCAGGTGAAACATTGGCCAATAACTGACGGGCAATGGAGTCTCTCACCCAAACGACAAACTGCCGATATTCAGAATTGGTGACTTCTGTTTGATCCATCCAAAATCCATCGACGGAAACCATTTTGTTTTCGCCTTTATAAGCCCAGGTAGCATCCTGATCATTAGCTCCCATCATAAATGCCCCTCCTCGTACCCACACCATACCGTAGGGAGAGGTTTCATTTACGCCGGAAATTGATTGACCTACTAATTCTCCTGTAGGCTTAGAATGGCAGCCGACCAACATACCAAGCAATGGAAATATAAAAAGTAACTTTCTCATATCAGAATCTTTATCCTTTATAAAATTCTTACACTTTTGTATCTATTTTTTTTCTTTTCGAGCGAAATATTAAAGTCATACGTCAAAAATAGCTCATGGGAGCCATACGTTGCCGTTATCAAATTGGTAACCGGCAAATCGAATGCATACCCAAGGGTCAATCCATTGGACAAACGAATGCCTCCCATAAAAATCAAAGCATCGTTCAACCGATAAGCCAATCCGCCCCAAAATTTATCTTTGAAATCAAGCAACAGATCAGCATCTGTCTGATAATTCACAAAATTAGTCTTAAACAATACCGACGGTTTAAGTGTGATATTCGTATTGGATAACGGGATATTGCATCCTCCTGTCAAATACCACATGCTGCCCACATACGTATCCTGAGTCTCAGACCAATGAACAGTAGGCTGGTTCACATCCAAAACAGATATACCTGCAAACCATTTAGGCGTAGCGTAATAAGCTCCTAAACTAACGTCGAATGCCATGCCACTCACCTGCGAAGTAGGAATCTGATTGTCTGATCCGACAGCAACATGATAATCGTTGCCGCTAGGAATATAAGCGCTATCACCTCGAAAACCGATGCTGATTGCGCCCAAATTTGCCCCCAGACTAAGAATTCCTTCGCCAAGTTTCATTTTATAAGCGCCTTGAAACGTCACAAATTGCTTGGTAAACAAGCCCATCTTTTCATTATCAAATGCTAATCCTGCCCCAAAACTCTTTTTGTTGATAGTAAACGGCATTGATAGATTAAGGTAGGTATCGACCGGAGCTCCGGGCATTCCTATCCATTGTTGTCGGTGAATTCCACATAGATGCATCATGTCGCCTTCTGCTATTGCTGCCGGATTAAACGATTCCTTTGCAAACATATACTGACTGTACTGCGAAACAAATTGAGCATGCGTCACACCCAATGATAAAACGCTATACAATACAACAAAGCAGATTTTTTTCACTAGAAAAATTTTATATTGAAACCAAAACGATATTATACCATTGCTGGTTCGTTTCATCAGATGCTATGATAACGACAATATTTTATATTTTATTGTATAAAAAGCATTCCGTATCGCTTATAATTTTGAATAAGATAGAACAACTGTTGACACTCCAATTCTATTTTATCTCAAAAATGGAATATCGTTCACAATGCGATTTAAGAATGCCTAAAGACAAAAACAAAAGATGTCAATACTCTTCTTCGTTAAAGAAGAAATCTTCTTTACTCGGATAATCGGGCCAAATATCTTCAATGCTCTCATAGATTTCACCTTCATCCTCCATTTCCTGAAGATTTTCAATGACTTCGAGAGGAGCCCCCGAACGCATGGCATAGTCTATCAACTCATCTTTAGTTGCTGGCCAAGGTGCATCTTCTAATTTGGATGCTAATTCTAATGTCCAATACATGCTAGCTACTTATTTTAGTTGGTTACCACAAAACCTAAATCAGGCTCTGAATTATCATTTCACTATCGCTTAACATTTTCTTTTTTAGCGATTTTATTAAATTCTTAACTGAGTGCAAAAATACAAAAAATCTAATACCTACAATGGGATTCCCAAAAAATTTCCTGATTCCCCGATGCATTCACAAATTTACGTGCCAACACAAAGAAAAAATCAGATAATCTATTAACAAATACGAGGCAATCATCTGCTATCGGATACAACGCATTGGACTCCCACATCCGGCGTTCGGCTCGCCGGGCTATCGTGCGGCAAAGATGGCAACGCGCCGCAGCTTCATTACCTCCAGGCAAAACAAAACGATTTAATGGAGGCAATTCAGAGACGATACTATCTATCTCTTTCTCAATAATTTGAATAATAGATTGAAATGTATTTTCCTCTATTCTCGTTTCAAGAGACGCATTATCGGTTGCCAATGCAGCACCCAAATCGAAGAGACGACTCTGGATTTCCAATAGCAATTTTATCGTGGCATTATCACTGATTCCAGCCATCAAAAACCCGATGGTAGCATTCAATTCGTCTACCGTACCATAAGCATCAAGACGAGGATCTGCTTTCGAAACACGGGTTCCTCCAATAAGACTTGTTTGACCTTTATCTCCTGTTTTTGTATATATTTTCATAATCACCGTCGGTAAAAAGGAAATTTATTACGGGCCCACACCCATTTTTTCGTGTCCAAACGCTATTTCGACTCAAAAAGCGACAATATATTCTTGCTTGACCAGATCTTCATTAAAAAACACAATGCCCATTTCATAAACATCGATAGACAACCGAATTTCCGGGTTGCGGCAGATTTGCATCCAAGCTTCGTACATTCCTGCATTCCGATGAATATCATCGAACACAAATATTGTATCTTTATGCGCTTTGGGAAGGCATAATTCAAAATAGTTCAAGGTTGCCGTTTGGGTATGATTTGCATCAAAAAAAACAAAATCAAGTTTTTGTTGCGCTTTCAGCACTTTCGAAAGAATATCATCTATTCTACCGCAATGCAATTCTATATTGTCCGCATAAAATTGTCTAAAATTCTCGCGCGCAACGACACAAACAGCTTCGTCGGCATCAAGGGTAATGACTTTACCACGCCGGTTTACCTGCGATAAATACAGAGTCGTCAGTCCGACACAGGTACCCAACTCCAACATAGTTTCCGAACGGTTACTATTCGCCAAGCGAAACAACAATTGGGCATATTTTGTTCGTTTCGCCGACCGTTTGACAATATCACCGATCTTCCGCCTCTTATATCCTCCAGTTCCCTGATCTGTAACCAGAATCACATCTTTTGTTCGCCCAAGTTCTTCACGCAAGCCTTCAATCCGTTCATAACAATAATATTGCAACTGCTCATAAAAAACATCATTAAGAAGCGAAAAAACAAAGGGAGAATGGATGCCAAAGCCTTTTCTGTGCCCGGCTTTTATTAAATAACGAAGGTAGGATTTTATTGCAAATATTCGGTTCATGCCATTTATATAACCACACAAAAATACAAAAAACCGTCCATAAAATGGCGCATATAAACCATTCGGAATAAAAAATCAACATAAAATTATTTTAAAACCCAAGCCTTCCAAAAAATCTATCTGCTCACGGGTTCCATGTTTCAATTGAATGGTGTAAACATGAAATTCACGTCGAACCGGATATAACCCGCGTTGTTGCTCAAAATCAGTCACTGACATACGCAAACGACGATCGTCATCAACAATAGCATAAGTAAACCAGACAACGTCGGCAAACAGTTGCGTTAACGATTTATCTGTTGCATCCATACTCAATTCTATTGTATATTGTGGTAGCGGAATTACAGGCGGTTGCCAGTCGTTGAGCGGCAAATCAAAAAAACGACTCAACGCCTGCACACTCATGGTCGTCGCTGTCGCTTTTCCATCTAATGAATATCCTGCAATATGCGGAGTTGCTAAGTCCACTTTATCGAGCAAATCAAAAGAAATATCCGGTTCATGCTCCCACACATCTAGCATTGCACCCTGCAGAAGTTTGTTTTCCAGAGCCATGTGCAATGCCTCCCCGTCAACCACTTCACCTCTCGAAGAATTTATCAGCCAGGATGTCGGTTTCAGTATCTTCAATTTATCGGCATCGATCAGATGAAATGTCCGATCCTTGCCTTGCCGGATCAATGGAGTATGCAGCGTCACGATGTCTGCATTTTGCAACAAGTAATCTAATGAAACAAAATCACCGCCTCGGGTTCGTTGCAACGGAGGATCGCAAACAAGCACCTTCATTCCAAGCAATTGTCCCAAGCGAACAATTTTACTACCGACATGGCCACTTCCGACAACGCCAAGAGTCAAAGCCTCAAGATTGCAGTTTTTCTCACGAATCAACCATGCCAGCACCGAAGCGATGTATTGATATACAGAACCCGAATTGCAACCTGCAGCATTTGTCCAGAAAATACCATTGGCATCGCAATAGGACGTATCGATATGATCGGTGCCGATGGTGGCTGTTGCTATAAATTTAACAGAAGAGTTTTTGAGGAGAGATTCGTCGCAACGAGTACGTGTGCGAACAATCAAAGCATCGGCATTGGAGACTATTTGCGAGGTAATTTTGGATCCTTCAACATAAGATACCTCAGCATAAGATTCCAAAACCCCTTTGATGAAAGGAATTTTATTGTCGATAATGATGATTGGCCGATTGGAAAGTGAATTCATTTTAACTTATGAAATGCGGATCAAAGTTGTCCGGCTTCCACCAATGTGATAACCCTTTCTATTATTTTATCTTTGTTCTGCACATCGTATTCTGCCTTCAGATCGGAGCCGAAAAGACGGGCTACCGTTTGCCACATCCATGCTTTGAATGCGCCTTTATATGTTTTAATAATAGAATAAGTTGTTTGATGGCATTCCCGATCCACCAACCGAACGAGCAGTTTACCCTGATTGATCGACATCGCTCGCATCTCTTTCTCGTAACGTTTGAAAAGCTCCTTCTCTGTTTTCTTCAAAAAGGCTTTTCGTTCGGCTTCGTCATGAATTTGCTCCAGCTGCTGGTTGGCCGTATATACCGTTCGGGAGACAAGCCGTGCATAGGGCAAAACTTTTTTGACATCCCGTACCGTTTTCCAATAAAAATTTTCCTGCTTCTTGTTCATAAATTTCATCGGCGGGAAGCAGTAAAAATCATTGAACACATAAAGAAATAGCGTATCCCGCCCATGCACCTCATAGTTGCATACACAACTTTTCGGAGACAGCTTCAAGGTATAACCCAACTCATTGAAAATTTGTTGGGTAGTTTGAAGTTTATTCAACCACTGATCGTAATCAACCGTCTGGTTAAAAGCCCAGAGTGCAGTAGAACAAAAAATCAGTAGTACAAAAACAACACGACGCATGTGCATAATGATTAGATACGGCTACAAAGGTAAGTATTAAATGGGGCACAACGACCGACAAAATGGTATAAAAGTTGTAATTTTGTAGCAAACTCTTCAAACAACAGATGGATAAATTCCACCGGATATTAAAAGAATATTGGGGTTACGACTCGTTTCGTCCTTTACAAAGCGATATTATCCACAGTATCAGCCATGGGAAAGACACACTTGGACTAATGCCGACCGGAGGTGGAAAATCAATCACATTTCAGGTTCCGACCATGGCAATGGATGGCATCTGCCTGGTAATCACACCACTAATCGCTCTCATGCGCGATCAGGTTGACAATCTTAAATCTCGCGGTATTAAAGCGGAGATGATTTGTACCGGAATGAGGCGGGAAGAGATCATGACTACGCTTGACAACTGCGCGTTTGGCAATGTGAAATTTCTCTACGTTTCACCCGAACGATTATCTACCGAACTTTTTCTCAATCGACTCTCTTCCATCAATGTTTGCCTTATTGCCGTCGACGAAGCACATTGCATTTCGCAATGGGGATACGATTTTCGTCCGTCTTACCTGAAAATTGCAGAGATACGCCAGCATCTGCCCGACATTCCGATACTGGCTCTGACCGCCACGGCTACAGCCGAAGTCATCAACGATATTCAGCAACAGCTGAATTTTAGCGAACATAATTGTTTTACACAAAGCTTTATCCGAAAAAACTTAGCTTATGTGGTACGCACAGTCGATGACAAACTCCCTTATTTGCTTAAAATACTTCAAAATGTAAAGGGGAGTGCAATCGTCTACGTGCGTGATCGCAAAAAAACCAAAGAAGTAGCCGAGTTTCTGGCACAAAACAATTTCTCTGCCAGCTTTTTTCATGCTGGCCTACCGCAACACATCAAAGACGAACGGCAAATAGCCTGGAAAACAGATCAATGTCGGATCATTATCAGCACCAATGCCTTCGGGATGGGCATAGATAAACCTGATGTTCGACTGGTAATTCACCTTGATTTACCGGACTCTCCTGAAGCCTACTTTCAGGAAGCAGGGCGAGCAGGACGTGATGGTAAAAAAGCATACGCCGTGATTATTTATAGCACAAACGATAGTACCAAACTAAAAAAGCGAATTTCCGATACTTTTCCTGACAAACAACGAGTTATTGACACATATAACTCTCTTGGCAATTTTTATCAATTGGCCGTCGGATCAGGTTTCGAGTCCGTTTTTCCATTCGATCTTCAGGCCTTTTGCCAGGCTTACCATTTACCAATCAACATGAGTTACCACGCTCTTAAAATCATGGAACAGGCCGGTTATATCGTGTTGACCGATACCATGGACAACCCATCCCGATTGATGATTACCGTCAACAAAAACGAACTTTACTTACTGAAATTTGACAATACCAACTGGGATAAGATATTGCAGGTAACTTTACGTTCGTATACCGGACTGTTCGCCGATCATGTCCACATCAACGAAGATTTGATTGCCCAACGCGCCGACTCCACACGAGAAGATGTTTACAATTTATTTACACACCTACACAAATCACGCGTTGTAAACTATATACCGGCAAAAAAAACACCATTTATCAGTTTTACCCGTTCCCGCGAAGACGTTCGGTATATCGTTTTAAGCAAAGATGTATATGAGACTCGCAAAGAACGATACCAAAAACGGATAAATGCCATGCTCAAATATGCTGAAGAAAACCAGATTTGCCGCAGTCGACAACTACTGGCCTATTTCGGTCAAAAACAGGAACACTCCTGTGGCATTTGTGATGTGTGCATTGAAAACAAAAAAAACAATCTTTCTACGAAAGATTTTGATGACACCCTGAAAACCATAAAAGCACAGCTTTCGGAAGGTCCCATCACATTCAAAGAGCTTGTCAATTGCATCAGTATGCCGGAAGACAAAGTAACCTCGGCGGTACGGTTTCTTTTAGACAACAACACAATAAAAATCAACAGCCAGCAACTAATCTGCATTTCTAGCACTTCACACAACAAGCAATGACTAAACTAATTATATTCGATTTAGACGGCACGCTTTTAGATACCATATATGATTTGGCTCACAGTTGTAACTACGCTCTAGCACTGCACCACTACCCTACCTATCCGGTAGAGGCTTACCGTTTTTTTGTTGGCAACGGAATGAACAAGCTGGTAGAAAGAGTATTGCCAGACTCAGATCGTAATGCGGATAAGATTGCCCGCGTAAAAAAAGATTTTCTGGCATACTACCCTGATCATGCTACCGAGCATACCCGCCCCTATCCCGGCATCACAAAATTACTTGAATCCTTGCAACAAAAGGGCATTAAACTTGCCGTTGCATCCAACAAAATAAATGATACCACACAGTTTCTTATTAAACACTTCTTTCCCCAAATACATTTTATAACCGTGCTTGGACAACGAGACGATTTTCCCATAAAACCAAATCCGTCGATCGTTTTCGAAATTCTGAAAGAGACCAATGTATTGAAGAATGAGACTTTATACGTAGGTGATTCGGGAGTAGATGTAGAAACTGCACTCAATGCCGGGGTACCTCTCATCTCTGTACTCTGGGGATTCCGTCCGAAAACCGAACTGGAAGAAAAGGGAGCGACTGTCTTTGTCAAGAACGCAGAAGATATTTTACGTTTACTCTGATGACAGATTCTCACTTGACTGTCCATTGACATTATTTAACCACTCGTTCTTATTGTATTTTTTACAATAGTATAACATAACCTACACTTCTGAAATACAGCACTCTGAAAGAACCCCTTTATTGTATTTAGTACAAATTTCAAATATCTGTATATCAGTTTTTTACACCAAAGGCTATTGCTATTAAAGAAGAAATGATGTTTATTTGCATTGAAATTATTAATTGACCGGAATTTAGTCTACCATGCAAGAAACATCCCTTTATCCTCACGTATCTGTCGACTGCGTCATTTTTGGATTCGATGGAGAACAACTGAAGATTTTGTTGATTACCCGCACAGGCGAAAGCGCAGAAGGTCATTACAGTGACATGAAACTTCCAGGCAGCGTAATTTACGAAAGCGAGAACCTTGATGAGGCGGCATATCGTGTTCTTTATGAACTGACAGGAATCAAAAACATTTACCTTCAACAATTTCGCAGTTTCGGTTCGCCCGACAGGACTAAGCATTCCAGAGATATTGTGTGGCTGGAAAATGCCATTCACATGAAGATCGGAAGAATCGTCACCGTTGCGTATGTTGCGTTGATTAAAATCAATCAAAAACTGAGAGGCTTCGGCGATGGTTATGAAGCCCATTGGTGCAACATCTCGAAGATAGGACAACTGGCTTTCGATCATAACGAAATTGTGGAAGGAGCGCTCAGTTATGTCCGCAAAAAAATTGAAGAAGACCCGACCGGAATGTATGAATTATTACCTAAAAAATTCACTGAGGCTGAATTGCGAAATTTGCACGAAGTCATTTTCGGAGAAAAAGTAGACATTCGCAATTTTCATAAAAAATTTATCACACTCAACTATATTATTTCGTTGGAAGAAAAACAACAAAACGTGGCTCACCGGGCGGCTCGCTATTATCGATTCGACAAAGTTATTTACAACAAAAGCCATCGATAGGCAACAAATGAAAGAGAGTATCGAAACTTGAAATTAAATTTATTACTCACGAATAATTAACCATTAAACGCTATAAAAATGTATTTGTTAGGCATCGACGTAGGCAGTTCATCTGTAAAAGCATCATTGGTAAACGCAGAAAACGGAAAGTGCGTAGCTTCCGACTTCTCTCCGAAAGTAGAAATGCAAATAACAGCCCTGAAATCGGGTTGGGCAGAACAACATCCGGACAGTTGGTGGAATAACTTCAAAGCCGCATTAAAAAACATCCTTTCCGAATCGGGAGTCAACAGCAGTGACATCAAAGCCATCGGTATATCCTATCAAATGCATGGTTTGGTTTTGGTTGATAAAAACCAACAGGTATTGCGTCCGTCGATCATCTGGTGCGACAGTCGTGCAGTACCTTACGGCGATAAAGCATTCAAAACCATCGGCGAAGAGAAGTGTCTTTCTCACCTGCTTAACTCTCCGGGCAACTTTACCGCTGCCAAACTGGCTTGGGTAAAAGAAAACGAACCCGAACTGTTTGCCAAAATCGATAAAATAATGCTTCCTGGCGATTATATTGCCATGAAACTGACCGGCGATATCACCACCACGGTTTCCGGGTTGTCCGAAGGCATTTTCTGGGATTTCAAAAACAATTGCGTTTCCGAAGATATCTTGAACTATTTTGGATTCGATTCTTCCGTTATTCCGACTATTCTTCCTACTTTCTCGGAACAAGGAAAAATCACAGCCGCTGCCGCTGCCGAACTCGGACTGGCCATTGGCACCCCCGTCACCTATCGCGCCGGCGATCAACCCAACAACGCACTTTCACTCAACGTTTTCAACCCAGGCGAAATTGCAGCCACGGCAGGAACTTCGGGCGTTGTGTACGGCGTTAACGGCAACGTAAAATACGATCCGCAATCACGTGTCAACACCTTCGCTCACGTAAACCACACCGCCGACAATACCCGTCTTGGCGTATTGCTCTGCGTTAACGGTACCGGCATCCTGAATTCCTGGATGAAGAAGAACGTAGCCCCCGAAAACATGTCGTACAAAGAGATCGACGCGATGGCCGAAAAGATTGCCATCGGCTCGGAAGGTATCTCTATTTTGCCTTTCGGTAACGGAGCAGAACGCATGCTGGGCAACAAAGAGACTGGCTGTTCGATCCACGGCATTAACTTCAACAAACACGGTAAAGCTGAAATTCTGCGCGCCGCTCAGGAAGGCATCGTATTCGCCTTTGCTTACGGTATGGAAGTAATGCAGGGAATGGGTATCGACACCCGCGTGATCCGCGCCGGATTTGCAAACATGTTTATGAGTACCATTTTCCGCGATACATTGGCCGGTGTTACCGGAGCCTCGATCGAATTGTTCAATACGGACGGTTCCGTAGGAGCTGCCAAGGGTGCCGGAATTGGCGTTGGTATCTACAAATCGAACGTAGAAGCATTCGCTACACTGGAAAAACTCAAAACAGTAGAACCCGACACCAAGAACGAAGCAGCTTACAAAGCAGCTTACGAACTCTGGAAATCGAAACTTTAATTTCAATTCTCTTTTTAGTCAACTATGAAACTATTGCAACGTTTATCGTTCGTACTGATTTTGGCCGGAGCCTGTAACATCAGTTTGCTGGCTCAAAAATTTCCCTATCAGGATCCGAACAAACCGATTGACGAACGCGTCGCCGATCTGGTTTCGCGAATGACACTGCAGGAGAAAGCATACCAGATGATGAACAGCGCTCCTGGCATCGAACGCCTGGGGTTGCTTCCCTTCGAATGGTGGAACGAAGCATTGCACGGAGTGGCTCGCACGGGTCGCGCTACGGTTTTCCCTCAAAATATCGGATTGGCGGCAACGTTTGATCCCGATCTCGTGAAACGAATCGGCGAAGCCATTTCCGATGAGGCGTGGGCAAAATTCAACATTGCGCAACGGATGCAAAACTACGGCAAGTATACCGGGCTGACCTTCTATGCTCCAAACATCAATATTTTCAGAGATCCGCGTTGGGGTCGCGGCCAGGAGACCTACGGAGAAGACCCGTATCTCACCTCACGCATGGGAATTGCCTATGTGCAGGGAATGCAGGGTAACGATCCGCACTTCTTAAAGACAGCGGCCTGTGCCAAGCATTACGTAGTTCATTCCGGTCCAGAAGCATCGCGCCACTCGTTTGACGCAGAACCGCCGATGAAAGACTTTATAGAGACTTACACTCCGGCCTTCGAAGCATTGGTAAAAGAGGGAAATGTACAGAGTGTGATGTGCGCATACAATCGCACATTCGGCAAACCGTGTTGCGGTAGTTCGTTCCTTTTATCGGAACTACTACGCAAACGCTGGGGTTTTCAAGGATATATTACCACCGACTGCGATGCAATCACAAACTTTTACAAACACCATGGAGCGGCTGCCGATGAAGCCGAAGCTTGTGCGCTAGCCATAAAAAGCGGCGTAAATCTTGATTGTGGAAATGAGTTTCAGAGCCTGCCAGAAGCGGTAAAACGTGGTTTGATAACCGAAAAAGAGATCGATCAGGCATTAAGCAAACTGTTAGTTACCCGCTTCAAACTGGGTCTGCTCGATCCGATAAACAGCAACCCCTATTCTAAAATCGGAGAAGAGGTGATCGGCTGTAAAAAGCATACCGATCTGGCATACGAAGCTGCTGCAAAATCAATTGTTTTACTACAAAATAAGAACAATCTGCTCCCCCTGAAAAAAGAGATCAAATCAATTTTCGTAACAGGACCTTATGCCGCCAGCCAGGATGTTTTGATGGGTAATTACAACGGTGTAAGCGACCATCTGACTACCGTTCTCGAAGCAATTGTGGGCAAAGTAAGCGCAGGCACATCGGTTTTCTATCGTCAGGGCGTAGAGCCCAGCGCTCCGAATCAGAATGCAAGCAACTACGCTTTCGGCGAAGGTGCTAATTCAGATGTGATCGTAGGGGTATTTGGCATTTCTGGTGTGTTTGAAGGAGAAGAGGGTGAATCGACGGCCTCCAGCACGTTGGGTGATCGTCTGAACCTGAACATACCTCAGAATCAACTCGATTTTCTTCGCACCATGAAGCAAAAATCAAAAAAACCGATCGTACTGATTCTTACCGGCGGAAGTCCTGTGTGCACAGCCGAACTTGCGGAAATTGCAGATGCCATTATTTTTGTATGGTATCCGGGACAAGAGGGCGGACGGGCCGTTGCCGATGTTCTTTTCGGCGATGTAAACCCATCCGGCAGATTAGCCATCACCTTCCCGAAATCGGTTGATCAACTTCCCGCTTTCGACGATTACAGCATGAAAGGCCGTACCTACCGTTACATGACCGAAGAGCCGCTCTATCCTTTCGGATTCGGATTGAGCTACACTTCTTTCCAATATAGTGATATTGCTATCGACAAGGCGAAAATCAAGAAAGGAGAAACGATAACTGTTACGGCAAAAGTAACCAATACCGGCAAATGGGATGGAGAAGAAGTGGTTCAGCTTTATGTGACCGATGCAAAAGCAAGTACCCGTGCACCCCTCTATTCGCTAGACGGAGTGAAACGCCTGAAACTAAAAAGTGGCGAATCACAAATCGTCTCTTTTCAGGTTACCCCCCGTATGATGGAACTTGTCAATGATAACGGAGATCGGGTATTGGAAAGCGGAGAGTTCAAGGTTACAATTGCAGGTAGTTCTCCGGCACCGGTTGCGCTGACTCTGGGAGCCGCCACACCAACATCGACATCATTTATTCTTAAATAATATCATTTCACAACAACAACCCAAAATTAAATTCAAAAACATGAGTACTAAAGTTTATTTTCCTTCAGTGGAAAAAATTAAATTTGAAGGCAAGGACAGCAAAAACCCTATGGCCTTCCGTTATTACGATCCTGAAAAAGTTGTCTATGGCAAACCAATGAAAGAATGGTTCAAATTCTGTATGGCATGGTGGCATACCCTCTGTGCAGAAGGTGGTGACCAATTCGGTGGCGGCACACAAAAACACCCTTGGGTAGGAGCTGCTGATGCTGTACAAGCTGCTAAAGACAAAATGGATGCAGGTTTTGAATTCATGCAAAAAGTAGGTATCGAATACTATTGTTTCCATGACGTCGACTTAGTAAACGAAGGTGGTAGCATCGAAGAATACGAAGCTAACCTGAAAGCTATCGTTGAATATGCAAAACAAAAACAAGCTGAAACAGGCATCAAACTGATGTGGGGTACAGCTAACGTATTTGGCCACGCTCGTTATATGAATGGTGCCAGCACCAACCCTGATTTTGCAACTGCAGCCCGCGCCATGGTTCAGATCAAAAACGCTATCGATGCAACTATCGCATTGGGTGGTAAAGCTTACGTATTCTGGGGTGGTCGTGAAGGTTACATGAGCCTGCTCAACACCAACATGAAACGTGAAAAACAACACCTTGCAACCATGTTGAAAATGGCTCGCGATTACGGTCGTGCTAAAGGCTTCAAAGGAGTATTCCTGATCGAACCGAAACCAATGGAACCGATGAAACATCAGTATGACGTTGACACCGAAACTGTTATTGGCTTCCTGAAAGAACACGGCCTGGATAAAGACTTCAAGGTTAATATCGAAGTAAACCATGCTACATTGGCTGGCCACACATTCGAACACGAATTGCAGTGTGCTGTTGACGCCGGTATGCTCGGCGCTATCGACGCTAACCGCGGTGATGCTCAAAACGGATGGGATACCGACCAGTTCCCGGTTGACCTGTACGAATTGACACAAGCTATGCTCGTTATCCTTCAGGGTGGCGGTATGCAGGGCGGCGGTACCAACTTCGACGCTAAGATCCGTCGTAACTCTACCGATCTCGACGATTTGTTCATCGCTCACGTCGGTGCAATGGATGTAATGGCCCGCGCTTTGGAAACAGCTGCTGCAATCCTCGAAAAATCGCCTTACAAGAAAATGGTTTCTGATCGTTACGCGTCTTATGATGCTGGTAAGGGTAAAGAATTCGAAGAAGGCAAAATGACTCTCGAAGATGTTGTTGCTTATTCGAAATCTGTTGGCGAACCCAAACAGATCAGTGGCAAACAAGAACTTTACGAATCGCTTATCAACATGTATATTTAATCATCCGCATGATTAGATAAACTTCGTAACTATAAATGAAGAGCCGGAATGATGACTTTTACTGTTTAATTTCCGGCTCTTTTTCTAATTATTCTAGAGCAATCAATCTTATTAACAACTTAAAAAACTAATACAAAATGGCTTTTATCGACACAGGTGGTAGTAAGTCCAATTCCTTTCAGGAAGGAAGCAAACTCTACATCGCACTTTTGACATTGGTGGCCACACTCGGTGGTTTGCTTTTTGGGTATGATACTGCAGTGGTGAACGGCGCTGAAAAGTCGCTGGTTGAATTCTACATTTATAAAGAAAACGGAGGTAATTATCTTTTCGATCCGAACACAATCTTCACGCTTATCAGCCAGTACCGTTTACTGATGGTCATCGTTCTTTATGTGATCTTCGTGGTAATTGGAGCGCAGATGATCGGACTGTTAGGCAAGAAAAAGGGCGGCATTGTAAGCGCTATTATGCTGGGTGGGCTCACTATCTGGGCTATCAGCTTTTTAAGCAAAGTACTTCCGGCTCTCTCGGATGTTGAAGATATGAAAAATACGGCTGACGCAGTAAAAGGGTTTGTTATTGCAAGTGCACTGATCGGATGTATCATCGGAGGTGCCTCCGCCGGATTTATTTCCAAATCGTGGGGTCGTAAGAACGGTTTGTTTATAGCTGCCGTTGCCTTCTTTATTTCAGCCGTCGGTGCATGGAAACCTGAGACTTTTAATGTATTCGGCACACTCCCGGTTTATTCATTTGTTATTTACCGTATTATCGGTGGCATTGGTGTTGGTATAGCATCCATGATTTCACCGATGTACATTGCCGAAATCGCTCCCGCAAAAGTTAGGGGAAAACTCGTATCCTTCAACCAATTTGCCATCATCTTCGGTATGTTGGTTATCTATTTTGTAAATTTAATCATCGCTCGTCAGGGCGATGAACAGTGGTTAATTACCGACGGATGGCGTTACATGTTTCTTTCAGGGGCTATTCCTGCTGCAATTTTCATCGTTTTGTTGTTCTTCGTTCCGGAAACACCCCGTTACCTTGCACTGAAAGGCAGAGACGATAAAGCCCTGAGTGTTCTTGAAAAAATTGCAGGAAAAGAGAGTGCAAAAACCATTCTTGCAGATATTAAAGGCACATTACATGAAGTAAATGCACCCTGGCTGTCTTACGGTTTTGGGGTCATTCTGATCGGTATCCTGCTATCGGTATTCCAACAAGCCGTAGGTATCAATGTGGTACTTTACTATGCCGGTAATATTTTCCGAAATATGGGAGCTTCCACCGACTCGTCACTGCTTCAGACAATCATCGTAGGCATTGTAAACCTTACATTTACCGTTGTAGCCATTGTCAGTGTCGATAAGTTCGGACGTAAACCGTTGATGATTATCGGTTCGATCGGGATGGCCATCAGTATGATTGCCCTTGGATTTACTTTCTATTTAGGAAATGAGGGTATTTTGGCTCTCGTTTTTATGCTTCTATACACAGCTGCATTTGCGATGAGTTGGGGTCCTGTATGCTGGGTTCTTTTGGCTGAAATTTTCCCGAATTCCATTCGTGGAGCCTTGTCTATTGCAGTAGCTGCACAATGGATTGCTAACTGGATTGTATCGCTCACCTTCCCAATGATGAACGACAATGTATGGTTGACCGATCTGTTCCATCATGGTTTCTCGTATTGGATTTACGGTATTATGGGGATTCTTTCTGCAATCTTTATGTGGAAACTGGTTCCCGAAACCAAAGGCCGTACCTTGGAGTCGATCGAAGAGCTCTGGAAAAAGAAAAAATAATTATTCCGCTTCGCTGTTTTATGAAAAAGAGTCGGTTGAAACTTGCTCAACCGACTCTTTTATTGTATACACGAAACTCACTAATTCTATTCAAATAACTTCAAATCAATAAATTCACCCATTTTTGCATATCCGGCTTCATTGGGATGAAGAAAATCGCCCGAATGTAACGTCGGCAACAATGCTTTCGGCTCATTCGGATCGACCATCACTTTTTCAAAATCGATCACCGCATCGAAACTGCCACTGGTACGAATCCAGGCGTTCACCGTATCGCGGGCTGTCTGGCGGAAATCTTTGTCATAAAACGACTTTCCGAACGGAAGAATCGTTGCGCCGTACACCTTCATTCCCTTTGCATGAGCCTTATCGATCATTTGTTTGAATGCTTCGATCAAATCGTGCGCCATCTGTGAGGCCTGTTCGCTGGTTCTGATACCACCGATATCATTAATTCCTTCGGAGATAATGAGCCACTTCACATTATTTTGCTCCAGAATATCCCGATCGAAGCGGGTAACAGCCGGTTGTCCCTGTCCACCATGAACCACACAGTTTCCTCCGATTCCCAGATTCAATACCGCCCGATGCTTGGTAGTCGAATTTTGAAGCAACCGTTCGGAAAAAACATCTGACCAACGGTTGAATTTACTGGTTCCCGAACCACGTCCATCGGCAATAGAATTACCGATAATGGCAATGGCAGCGGTAGAAGGCGGAGCCATCACATCAATTCCTCTGATTACGAACCAGTGATCCGTCGGAATCGACTTAGCAAAGTCTGCTAATACGGACTGATTTCCTTGCAACAGATAGGAGGTTGTGCGCGATGCGGCATGTCCTCCGATACCGGGACCCGCCTCTCCGAAACAAATAGTAATGGCCACCTTCATTCCCGGCTCCAAATGAAACGAGATAGGATCGGAAACGATTTCCGTCTCGGCAGACATGGTTACCCCCTCTTTTCCGGCAAATGTAAGCACCTTGCTTGTTTTGGCTTCAATATCACTGCCTCCTTTTGAAACAGCGATTCCAACCGACTTCAGAACAACTGCATTTTTGCAAAACAGATTGGTAAAGCGAAAGCGAGCCTTATCGCCACCAACCGAAACACGCACAATCTGCCGCAAGCTATTGTTCGTAAGTCCTGGAGCCGGTGGCACATTATTGGCATCCACATAGTAGGGTGCCGAACTCCACGTTCCAACCCATACCTGTTCTTTGTGTGATGCTTTCTTCGCCTTACCCTGACTGACTCCGGGAGTTGTAAAACTAAACAGAACAGTCGAAAGCAGCATCAGAGTCAGCGTTTGCAACGCAGAATGAGTGAGCACATATTTAGTGCAACTTTTTAAACCGACCGTGATAATTGATTTTTTCTTCATGATTTTATTTATATTGAGACTATTATCTCTTTTCAAAAGGCAACGATCCGACTAACGAATAAAACGTTTGGCCAACCATGCCCGTACCGGAATATCATAAAGCTTCAGGCAAGCATACGCTATCGCAATGGATACCACCACTACAAGAATGCCCATCGGCCAGGCTCCGCTGAAAGGTACTTTATTATCGACAACCCACGCTGTAAATATATAAATTATAGGATAATGTGTAATATACAACGGATAGGAAATATCACCGAAGAATTTACAAATACGAGTGGAATGTTTACCCGTCACCTCTCCGCTTGCACCCAGGTAAACCACCATTGGAAAGAGAACAACAATAACCAACGAATCGTACAAACCATTCATCCACAAATGATCGCTTCCGCCTACCCTCGGGAATACCAACAGAGCAACCACAATGAGGCTACTCCACAAAAAAGCATGTTTAATGCGCCCCGGTTTGCAAATACGGGAGAGCAGCAATCCGGCAAAGAAAGGATACATCAACCTAGTAAATCCGATGCGCAACTGAGTCGGCTCGAGTGACCATCCACCTACCATATCGCCGTGGGGACTGGTTACCGCCAGATGAATGGTGGCGCAACCGGCCAGAAAAACGAGCAAAGCCAGCAATTTATTCGAAAACTTACGGATAAACAGAGCATAAAGTAAATTGCCCACATACTCAAAGAAAAGCGACCATGCAGGTCCGTTGAGCGGATGCATCTCGCCCCAACCCCGAATATCGAGCGAAGTGGGTACCGGAATCAACGTAAAACCGATCAGCATGATGAGCAACATTTTCCAAACCGGCACACTGCTGATGCCCGGAAAAACAATTGGAGAAGCGCTAATGTAAAACCCGATGGCCCCGATAATCATTCCTACAACAATCATCGGATGGAGCCGAATCAGTCGTCGTTTGAAAAAGCCTTTCAGGGTCATCTTTCCCCAGCGATCGTCGTAAGCATAGCCAATGACAAACCCGGAGAGCACAAAGAAAAAATCGACAGCCAGATAGCCATGATTGATTATCTGTTTGAGATGATCTCCTCCCGAAAAAGTTTCAAAAATATGGAAAATCACCACCATGATGGCAGCGACCCCACGCAGACTATCAAGAATTTCGTAATGCTTTTTTGAGTCTGAAAAGACAGTCGACTGAGGGTGTTGTGAACTCATTGGATATTAAAAAGGTTATGGTTTTTCTCTATTTATTCTACAAACTTACAACTATTTCTTGAGACAACAAATGGGCTGAAAACACGGAAAGAGAATAAAAAAACGGCTGGAAAAGCAACGCCGCCTTCCAACCGTTTTTATCCTCTTAAACACAAATTGCAGACTATTATCTTTCGGATGTTTCTTCACAACAATATGCACATCCTGCTATATGGACATAATATTTTTCTGCCTCCAGAATTGCTTCCTCAGGAGAGTCGAAATCACCCAAATAATACAATGTTTTAATATTGGGAAGATAATCACAGGATCCCCGGTGTACTTCATGTTCCCCGGTAGATTGCGACTGACGGTTGACATAGTAAGATGCCATTGTTGTAAAATTTCAAAAACCCGTAAAGGCATTTGGTTCATTGAAACATTGAGAACAAGTCGAGTTTCTAAGCTTGTCCAGTTCGGATGTAATTTCAACCTCGTGAATGCTTCTGTCTAGCCATTCGAGACATTTACCGACAGAACTGAACACGCTGAATTCGACGGCATACTTACCGGAAAACGAATCAAACCATTCCGTGAATTTGGGCAACGTTGCCTCACTAGTCAGAATAGCTGCTTTGCGAGTTGTCAATACCTTCGCATCTCGTCCAAGATAATGAAGATAAGCAGTATGCTCTTCCAGCGTAAAATTCATCGTTGCATCCCGCATATCATGTAACAAATCATATTGTTGATTAAAATGACGGTCGGAATAAAGCACATCCCGATTCATCCTCAATATATCAATGGTAAAATCTCCGGATAAAACCTCAATAATCAAGTTTTTATCTTTCAATATTTTATGACTATACTTCACCAGATCATTACTCATAACACCTATGTTTTAACTAAAAAGAGTGTACTTTCAAGCATTACACCACTAAGGTACAACAGAATAGAGCCAAAGTCAACCTACCAGCTCATTTTTTTAGAAACACATCCTATATTTTGAAACATTTCTCCCTCAACGACGGTATTGATTTTGTTTTTACAAGCTTCTTTGGCGAGAAAAACGTACTTTTGCAACAAAAAAACAGAAAGATGAAGCTACGTTGTAGTATGGTCATGGTGATGGCAGCTCTGTCATCCTGGATATACGGACAAACTCCGGTCAATGTGTATGAATCGACGGTAAAAATTGAGAAACAATCGACGCATGAATATCTTTGCGGATTGGCCGAAGGCGATCAGCTCATCTTTTCGTTCAACGCTGAGAAAGGAGGCAAAATGGATCATGTCGAAATTCTGGAATATCCCTCTTCCACCCTCTTTACCGATTACAAAACCTCGAAAATCAAGCAAAAGACACTGACCATTCATCACACCGGAATTTATCTGTTTCGTTTTACCAACCAAGATCCGAAAGAGAAGGTTTGCCGTTATACCATTCAACGTATGCCGGCAACAGATTTGACTGCCCGATTCAACACCACCGTTTATTGGAAAACGATAAAAGACACCGTCGAATACAAGAACGAAACCGAAACGACATTGGTTACCGACACCGTAGTATCCAACCTGACCGACAAGATGGTTAACATACACGCATTACTGAATTTCCAAAGCAACAAAATGGCCTTTTCGTACATACTTCCGCCGCAAACCATCGCTTATAGCTACTACATTGGGGTCAATCAGGCAGGCAACAAAGCCTTCAACGACGCCACAGCCAGTCTACTACGCTCGGCCAGCCCATTGGTATCGGCCATTCCCGGATATGGACCACTGGCAGCGCTGGCACTCAACGGTACTTCGTTCCTGACCAACCTGTCGGGTGGCGAGAGTGTGGAGTACTGGATTACGGATGCAAAAAATGCCATTCTGTTTCAAAACGGCAAACCTTTCAAATGGATCAGACAAGGCAATGTGGTCAACGATTTTTCACGGCTTACCGCTCCGCTCAAAGGAGAGTACTATGTCTGCCTGAAAAACAACAACAAGCTGCAATCGATCGATGTAACGGTAAAGGTAACGGCAGTATCGTTGCGTCAGCGAAAAGTATCGCACCCGGTAAAGCGCTACATCGTGGAGACGAAACAAATTCCGTATCTGAAGCAGCAGATCAGTGGAGCGGGCGTTTTTTAATGACTCCTCCTTTGGTATCTTTCACCCGGTTCATCACAATAAAGGCTTCGGGTTCAATTTTTTCCACTTCAGCATTCAGTTTGGCCAGCTCCAAGCGGGTAATCACGGTATAGACAATATCTACTTCGCGGGTTTCGCCGTGCTTGCCATATCCCCGTTTGCCGCAATAGAGCGTCACGCCGCGCCCCATCACATCGATAATCATTTGACGCACCTCCTCGCTGCGGGTCGAGATGATGGTAACACCGATATACTCTTCGAGCCCTTCCACCAGAAAGTCGAGCGCCTTGGAGGCCGACACATAGGTAATCATGGAATAGAGGGCAATCTCTACCGACAAAAGATAGGCTGCCAACGAGAATATCAGCACGTTGATGGCAACGATAACATCTCCCATGGTTGTCTTCAGTTTACGGCTCAGATAGACCGCCAGCACCTCGGTACCGTCGATCACGGCACCGCCCCTCACGGCCAGGCCGATACCCGTTCCCAGAAAGAGTCCTCCGAATACCGCCACCAGCAGGTTATCGTGGGTCACATCGGGAAACGATACGGTCGCCAAACAGAGCGAAAGACCGCTGATGGCAAGCGCCGTTTTTATGGCAAACTGCCGTCCGTTGACCTGATAGGCCAGCAGCATAAACGGAATATTGATAATGAAAATAAGCAGGGCAAAAGGCCACCCCGTAACGGCCGATACCAGTAGCGAAATTCCCGTAACACCTCCATCAATAAAGTGGTTGGTGAGCAGAAAGCCCTTGAAGCCGAATGCGGCCGAAAATATCCCAAGTACAATCAGCAATACATCGACAAAATGACGACGAATCGTTTTTCGCTGGATGGTTCCGATCCTGACGGCATTATTCCCCGTCTCCGTAAGCGGCATGTTTTGTTCGGTATTCATAGATATATTATTTCGAACAAAGCAGCCCTGCTCCATCTTTGCAGGACTGCTTTCGGATGAATTATTTTGAGTACTTATTTATTGCCTGCTACATTTGCGATCGCCTCATTTACCACGGCACTCCACCGCTCAATCAGCTGCGACTCGCCCATCAGGCGCAAACTATCGTACTCCACGTTGTAAAATTCGATCATCGCATCCGATTGTTTCCGCTTACCGGCCGAAAGCACCAGCACCAACCGGTCTACGGCTTTCAGTTCTCCTTTTTCACCGGCAGAACGCGTATCGCTTATCACGTACGACTTGTCGTATTCCGACAGATCGAACAGTTGCATATCATGCTTCTGTCCCCGCTTTTTCAGAAAAAAGAGCTTGCGCCGCGAAGCATCGAGCGCGATAGCCAATGTGGCGCAGGCATCCGACTGGGCAAGAGCATACCCACTCTGTTGCGCAAACGACTCGAGCATTTTTAGTAATGTCCCGTGTTTTGATTTTCCACTGCGGCTCATCCACATAAATGAGGCAACGCAAACCGCTATAACGATTAACCCCACCATAGTTGTTCCTGTATCTAGCATAATTTTTTAATTGAATTTGAACAGGCCCGGAACACGACATAGCAAGAACGAACCCGCTTGCAACGAACCCGGACGGAATTTAAAATAGACGATTGGTCTGCTTACGGTGACTATACCGGCAGACAAAAAAAACACACTTATAAAAACAAGGGAATTTTACCAGAAGGTGTGAAAAGGAAAAACAATGTCGGGCTTCTCCAGCCGCCGGATTTGAGAGTCGGCATAGAAGAGATAGCACGACAGCGTATGGTGATAACAACCGGCAACGATACGGGCTGCAAGCGTCTGCTCGCGAACCTGATTCTTCGAAACCTGGAGAAGATTACCGGCTTGTGTTCCGGTCAGTTTGGCCTGGCCGGCATACGCCTGATGATCGACCGGGACTGCCGTAACGCAAGTTTGAGCATGACCCGGAAAGAGATTCCGGTCGTCGCTGACACGCGTAGTTGCCCTGCCGTTAATGGCGATCAGGCAACAATAGAGCAACGCAATTTTGATTACCGCAATATGTCTCAATACTTTCATCATATTACAAAGATATGATTTTTAAATGAATTTATCAAGTCTCAGCAGAAACAAAAGGGGGAGAAGCGGCTCCCGTATGCCACCTCTCCCCAAAACTCAAACCCGCGCTATTTAGTTGCAACACTGCCAGACGCAGTTGCTATATTTAGTGAAACCATTTCTGTACTTAAAGATACGTCCGCGGCACCCGAAGCACATTTATCGCTTCTTCCACCGCTCCAAGCGCCCCATGCCACGGGTAAAGAGCCAGGAGGTAAAACGCGGCATCCCTTTTTCGATCATCTTCTGTCGGCAAAATTCCTGAAACTCTTTCCGGCTTCCGGTAAAGGTGAAGCTACCGTTTTGGTAGCAATAACTACAGTAGACCGCACTTTTGGTACCATCGGCTTCGGTTCCCCCACCCTCGGGGTCTTCGCGAAGCGGCATTCCGCAACTCTGACAAAATTTATGATTTTTCATCCTATAATAATTTTTCATCTAAGGAAGTATGGAATTGAAAAATCAGCGAAGCTAACTCCATGTTGCTGTAAATTATTACAATTCTCTTGGATGTTGTGCAGCAACATGTTCGTTTCATCACATCAATGATTTATAATCCATCATTCATAATTATCGGTCGATCCGCACCCCGCGCGTCAGAAACGAAAGCCCCTGCTGACCGGAAGTAGAAATCATAATGGCCTCAAACAACGGTGCTTCGCTCTCGCGTTTTGCAGCCCAATCGAACACAAAATTACCACCGGTACCACCCGCCCGGTCTTTTTCATAAATCACAATCTCCGCCGTTTCGAGTGGCTTCAGATAGACGGCATGGGTCAGGTATTTCCGCACCAGACGCCCGTCGGTACCGTAATAATCGGCCTTTTGCAGAAAAACAGTATCCTTCGGAGAGATGTTGCGTATGCTGACTGTCACGGTCAGGTCATAGGTTTTACCTTCGTGTAGTTGATAAATCTGCGAATAGACCGGCAAATAGGTCGCACCCTGCACCCAATGAGCCAAGTTATCGCTCGCCATACGCGCTTCCCAGTTAATGGCATGCACTGGTCCCGCTCCGCTTTTTTTATTGCATCCGCACAAAACGAATGCAGCCAACAGCATAATTCCGAACTGTTTCATCTCCGAATAATTATATTTTACAATACTGTTTTCCCGAAAGAAACGAGGTTGCAGGACACACAAAAACAATGCATCCTGCAACGCTCAGTCTAAAAATCAATTTTGGTTAGTGAAAGTATATATAAATAGCTACAAGAATCCGGGCACATGGCCAATCACTTTTGTTATTACAATCAGTGATTGGCCTTCTCCATAGATTTTGAAATAGAAACTCGGATGGAATACGCTTATAAAAGGAATTTATATTCGCAGCCTCCGATTCGCAAATTTAGAAATAATTTTTATGAACAAACAAAACAAAAGTTAATTATACAGGAAAGTTATCAATACTTATCAACAAGCAAAAAAAAGGAGAGTTCCAATGCCTTCATTCACCCGAAAACAGACTCTAAGACGAATCACAAAACAAGGCGATGACTACCAGGCAACTGGAATTACAGAAGCAGAGACCGAGAGGGAAAGCCTATTAAAACCGATCGAGACAAATAGTGGGATAACGTTGCAACAAGCGTTCTTTTCGCAATAACGTTTGTTGACGAAAGCGGGCATACTCTTCCGAGTCTGGATTGAGCGGACGATGAGCCAAAGCGCGAGTTATCTGCTCCACCTCGTGCATGGTGTCGCGCGTAGATTGATCAAAACAACAATCGGCAAACCGTTCCCAGATATAATCTACGGCCACATCCGTAGGATGCAACATATCGGCAGCATAAAAACGGTAATCGCGCAGTTCGTCCATCATCAGTTCGTAGGCCGGAAAATAGACTGCATCACACGCCTGCACCAACTGTTCGATAGCCAGCAACAACGTCGCTTTACTCAGTTGGTTCTCATGTGCCCCATCTTTCCAATGACGTATCGGACTCACCGTAAAAAGGAGCTGTAACTTCGGATTCACCTCCTTCAGTTTCGTCACAAGAGGAGCCCACCGAGAAACAATGTCATCGACCGACGACCGCGACCGCACAAACTGCTTTTCAGGCACTTTATGGCAATTAGCAACTACAGCAGCAGCCCCCTGCCGACGGTATACCCACGACGTACCAAAAGTAATCAGCAAAAAGTCGGCATGATGCAAACGCCCAGCAGCCGAAGTAAAACGTCCATTGATATTATCGAGCGTTTTGGCAGCCGTTACTGCCGAAAAACATCCGTGATGCGCATCGCTATGCCACAAACCGTTGCAATAAAAAAGTTCCGACTCCACATACGGATTCCCCGCAAGCAACCGCTCGAGCGAAGAGGCGATCGAAAGCGGATTGTACAAGATCCCAAACGGATTGATATCGCTATCGAAACCGTACCGTTGCAATCGTTGCCCCATATTCGCAGCAAAACACGAGCCCATAGTCAACAAGCAATCGTCATACGTAATGGACAACAGCGGCGAGGGGATGGAGATTTCGGTAGTCAATTTCATTGAGGGTAAAGGGTAAAAGGTGAATGGTAAAGGGTGCGTGCCTTTATTTGTTTTCAATAAGTTTCTGACGATATGCTATCAAGCGATACAACATAGAGGCTATTTTGGTTGTCTGATCAACTAATTGCTGCCCCACGGCGGCATCTACATAGCGCACTTTGATAGCAAGATAGAGTTGCGTCTTCAGTTCTGCCGCCGACCCTTTTGCCACAAAAAGAAATTGCACAAACTCTTTATGGCTTCGACGTTCAAAACCTTCGGCAATATTGGAAGGGACAGAAACAGCCGACCGCTGTATCTGATCCCGAAAACCAAAATCTTTACACGATTGCAATGCCTCATAAACCGATACGGTCAACTGCATCGACTCTTTCCAGACATCCAAATCTTCAAATGATTTTACTTCCATACATTTACCATTCACCGTTTACCTTTTAACGTATTAAACCGTTCTGAGCACTTCTACCAGCAGTTTCCAGAATTTCTGGGTAGCTTCTATATCGAGGCGTTCGAACGGCGAGTGGGCACCTCGGATAGTAGGTCCGAAGGAGACCATGTCCCAGTGCGGATATTTTTCGAGGAAGAGCCCGCATTCGAGTCCGGCATGGATGGCACGTACGTGAGGTGTATTTCCAAAGAGGCGTTCGTAAGCCTCCACCGTGGTCTTTACCACCGGCGAATTCGGATTCGGTTTCCAGCCGGGATAGCCTTCGCCATGTTTCACAGTTGCACCTGCCAGCGTAAACACGCTATTGATCATCGCAGCCGCGTTGTGCTTGGCCGATTCGATGGAGCTACGTTGACTAGTGGTAACGATAATATTATTGGCATCGTCAAATTTTACAGAAGCCAGATTGGTCGATGTCTCCACCAAGCCCGGCAGTTCGTCGCTCATCCGAAGCACCCCGTGTGGACAAGCATACAAAGCATTGAGCAACGTATCACTTGTCTTTTTATCGACCACTGTTGCCGGAGCCTCATCCGACTCCAGTTCCAGTCGAATACCCGGTTCGTTGAGCAACAGTTCGCCTTCCACATCGGTAATATAATGGTTGAAATCGATACGAAGTTGTTCTTTCTGATCGAACGGGATACCAATGAGCGCATGAGCTTCGCGGGCAATGGCATTGCGGAGATTACCCCCATCGAAACAAGCCAAGCGCAACTCCGTCTTGCGAGCCTGTTGCCAAAGAAAACGGTTGAGAATTTTATTGGCATTACCCAAACCTTTTTCAATATCATCGCCCGAATGGCCTCCCTTTAGTCCTTTTACGGTAACCGTTGCCCAAAAGTAATTACCCGGAGCCATCGCCGGAGTGTACGATAGCGTAGCTACCGTATCGATGCCACCGGCACAGCCGATAAAGATTTCACCGTCATCTTCCGAGTCGAGATTCAACAACACCGAACCTTTGAGGGCATTCGCTCCCAAAGCAGCAGCACCAGTCAGTCCTGTCTCTTCATCAACCGTAAAGAGACATTCGATCGGACCGTGTTCCACATCGTCCGAAGCCAGCACCGCCAAAGCAGCAGCAATACCGATTCCGTTATCGGCACCGAGAGTGGTTCCATTGGCTTTCAACCAATTGTCTTCTATATAAATATCGATCGGATCATTTTCGAAATCATGAGTTACGTCGCTGTTCTTTTCGCATACCATATCGATATGCGCCTGCAAAATAACAGCCGGCGACTTCTCTTTTCCGGGAGTAGCACCCTTGCGCATCACCACATTTCCGGTCGAATCGACCTCAGTTTCAACACCCAGTTTTTCGCCGGTAGCTTTCAGATAAGCAATAATTTTCCCCTCCTTTTTCGAAGGACGCGGTACCTGACGAATTTCATCGAAGAAACTCCACAGAAGCTTTGGTTCTAAATCATTAAATACAGACATAATTATTAATTGTATTATGTAAAACAACAAGTAAAGTTACAGTTGCACAAAGTCACACAAAGTAAATTCACAACGTAACGCGAAGTTTTCAAATTATAAAATCAAACGTTTAATTCCATCTTTCATTGATCTTTTATAAAAGTTCCAAAGTAATCCAAGCTTACACCCCGAAAATCGCATATAGGTTAAACATTGCGCTATATGCTCAATTGTAAAGTCATTTACCACCTTCAATTCGATCACAACTTTTTTATTGATCAACAAATCAATTCGATAGCCGCAATCAAATTTTACAGATTCATAAACCAAAGGGATGGGCACTTCTTGTTCTACTTGTAAACCTTCCTTTAAAAGTTCATACGCCATACATTCCCGATATACCTTTTCGAGTAACCCGGGACCAAGCTTGGTGTGCACTTTAAAAGCGGCATCTAGTACCATTCGGCTAATTGTATTTTCTTCCATACACGTAAAACTTTGTGGCGCTTAGTGTAATTACTTTGCGAAACGTTGTGCTACCGGTGGTTATTCACAACAGTTTTTTTGATGCAATCCATATTGGGGAATATACTTCAGCCGATTATAGGTCTTATATGTCATACGAACTGAAATGTAAAATTAGCGATTTTTTTCTAACAAAATATCTTCGAGGTTAAGATATGAAAGAGATTAACGTCTCCAGAATAAAGTGCAAACGAACAAAAAAAAGCCTCCGTTTGAGCGAAGGCTGATATGTTTTACGTCAAAAACGAAGTTATTTCCACCTGAAAATTGTTTTTTTACTGAATAGTTTGATATACAAGCTGATTAGCGGCAATACAATATCAAACAGCAACAACGAAAGATAAAAACGACGTTCGTTGAGTTGCTTTGCTATCTTATTCACCACTATCATTTGGACGACATACCGCACGAGCAACAACACACCGGCAATCGCTCCGAAGATCCAGGGAGAGAATACGGCAATGGCACAAACCAATACGTAAAACAATCCTCGCGAAACCACTTCCACACCAATGCGAAAGAGACCGTCAACCTTATAAAATGCCGAAGTAGACAGATGCCTCTCTTTCTGCCGGAACCAGCTTCTGAACGTCGATTTCGGCACCGACCAGGTCACACTTTCGGGCGAAATTTCGACACGGGTATTGTATTCGTTGGCTCCATCATTGACAAACAGATCGTCGTCTCCCGATTGAATAGCCAACGACTTGGAGAAACCTTTCATCCGAACGAAAGTCTCCTTCAGGTAAGCCATATTACGTCCGACGCCCATATAAGGGTGCCCGGTAAGGGCATAACCCAACGACTGAATCCCGATAAAAAGCGTATCGAACGAAATCATCCGGCTCATAAACCCTTTTTCATGCATATAGGCTCCATAGCCCAACACGAACTCGGTATTCTGAGCAAAATTGCGAGCCATATTGGCAATCCATTTGTTACTGGTCGGTTTGCAATCGGCATCAGTAAAGAGCAACACATCAAACTTTGCCGCCTTAATACCAATCGTCAGTCCCAGCTTTTTAGTACTCCGGATATTAGCATTTTCGGGCACAAACGTGCGGTAAAGATTCGGATAAATAAGGCTCAGCTCCTGAAGCAAATCGGAAGTTTCATCAGTCGATCCGTCGTTGACCACAATCACCTCAAAACAGGGATAATCCTGTTCGAGAATAGTGGGCAAAAACAGGCTTAGATTTTCCGATTCGTTCTTTGCACAAATAATAACCGAAACAGGAGGCAACTCTTCGGCAAAAGGGACAATTCCCTTATCGCTTTTCTTCCGGTACTTGAGAATGGAGGCAAAGTGAAAACTATAATAGTACAATTGTATTCCAAACACTATCAACAAACCGACAAGCAGGCAATAATCGAGCAGTGTCAAATGTTGTAGAGAGGCTAAAATATTCATTTCGATGTAATCTTCAGCAAATTTATTTTTCAGTTACCGACCCCCTGTTGTTTCCAACATTTACTCCGAATCGGAATAATAGGCTCCCGGCAATCTTCGCAGGTTATAGCGCGAGGCCATTATTTCTCCATACGCTCCGGCCGAACGCAAGGCAATAAGATCGCCCCGCCTGGTTCCGTTGAGCATACGCGCCGTTCCGAACGTATCGGACGATTCGCAAATAGGCCCTACCACGTCATACGGTTCGAATTCTTCATCCGAAGTGATATTTTCGATATGATGATATGCCTGATAAAGAGCAGGACGAATCAGATCGGTCATCCCTGCATCGACAATCGCAAATTTCTTGGTGCTTCCCTGTTTCACATAGAGCACTTTGGTAATCAGACTACCACACGAAGCCACCATGGCGCGTCCCAGTTCAAAATGGAGCTGCTGACCCGGCCGCAACTGAAGATGGTGATGGAAAACCCTGAAATAACCTTCAAAATCGGGAACCGGCACATGATTGGGATGTTCGTAATTAATTCCCAAACCACCTCCCACATTCACATGCGCCAGTTTGATTCCCTTTTGTTCAAAGAAATTCTGAATTTCATTCACACGAACACAAAGGTTCTGGAACGGACACATGTCGGTAATCTGCGAACCGATGTGAAAATGGATTCCGATCAGTTCGATATTGGACAAGGTCGCGATCAATGCCACCACCTTTTCCATGTCCTCCATATTAAAGCCGAACTTATTTTCGTTCAGTCCGGTAGTGATGTAATGGTGTGTATGAGCATCCACATTGGGATTTATACGCAAAGCAATACGAGCTTTTTTGCCTTTGGCAGCGGCCAACCCGTTAATCACTTCCAGCTCCGGAATCGATTCGGCATTGAAGCAAAAAATGTCGTTATCCAACCCGAGGTTTATCTCCCAATCGGCTTTTCCCACACCGGCAAAAACCACTTTGTCGGCAGGAAAACCAGCTTTAACAGAGGCTTCCACTTCGCCACCACTCACGCAATCGGCACCAAAACCGGCCTTAGCAATCGTCTGCAAAATACGGTCGTTTGCATTTGCTTTCACGGCATAATGCACATGATAACCATAGCGAGCCGCCTCGCTTTTTGCAGCTTCCAAATTCTGACCGAGCGACTTCAGGTCGTAAAAATAAAAGGGTGTTTCGACCACCCTTAGTTTATCTATCGGAAATGTCCCTTTTATCATAAATGTACTATTTTTATATGCTAATTTGCCAACATGCCAATACTCCGAAATCGGATAAACGGCACATTGGCATATTTTGTCAGACGGGTTGCCTGTTTAGTTGAAAATAGTTTGTAAAGCCTGAAGCGCTCTTTGTTTATCCTCTTTTTTGACAAGAAAAGAGATATTGTAATTGCTTCCACCATACGAAACCATACGCACAGGCACATCCTTCATCGCATTCACTACGAGAGCCTGCAGCCCGACATATTCGTAAAACAGATCGCCAACCACGCAGATAATCACCATATCGCTATCGACGGTAACCGTTCCTAATTTTTTCAGATCGTTGACAATTTCTTCCAGGTGTTTGCTCTTATCAATCGACACGGAGACACCTACTTCGGAAGTGGTAACAAGGTCAATCGGCGTCTGATAGCTTTCAAAGATTTCAAATACCTTACGCATAAAACCGTAAGCGAGCAACATGCGGCCCGATTTGATTTTAATAGCCGTAATGCCATCCTTGGCAGCCACAGCCTTCACCTTGCCATGTTCGGTCTCGTTCGAGATGATCGTACCCGGAGCCGACGGATCCATCGTATTCAACAGTCGAACAGGAATATTATTCAGTTTGGCGGGCAATACGCAGGTAGGATGCAGAATTTTAGCGCCGAAATAGGCCAACTCGGCAGCTTCCTCAAAATGGAGGTTACGAACCGGTTTGGTTCCTTCCACAAAACGGGGATCGTTGTTGTGCATGCCATCGATATCGGTCCAGATCTGAATCTCTTCGGCTTCGAGAGCCGCACCCAAAAGCGAAGCGGTATAATCGCTGCCACCACGTTGCAGGTTATCTATTTCGCCATAAAAGTTACGGCAAATATATCCTTGTGTAATGTAAATCTCGGCATCCGGATTGGCCTGCAATTGCTTCTGCAGGTTTTCGCGGATATAAACAGTATCGGGCTCTGCATTTTTATCGGTTTTGACTATTTCCAGCGCCGGAAGCAGTACCGATTTCACCCCAATCTCTTTCAGATAGATATTCATCATGGTCGTAGAGAGCATTTCGCCCTGAGCCAAAATGATTTTTTCTTCAAAGAGCGTAAAAATACTCTTTGAAAAGGTACGGATATAGTTGAGTAATTTCTTTACCTCTGCCTCTGCTTCCAACCGGGTTTCATCAACAGAATAAAGTTCGCGCATGGTATTCAAATACTTTTTCTCCAAAGCATTAATCACTTCCATGGCTCCTACCGGATTTTTTTTGTAAAAATAATCGGATATTTCCACCAACGTATTCGTGGTGCCCGACATTGCCGACAGTACTACCAGTTTTTGACTACCATCACAAATCAACTTCGCTACATCTTTGAAACGCTGTGCGGTTCCAACCGATGTTCCTCCAAATTTTAATACCTTCATTTTCCGAAAAATAGTGGTGTTCTGTTTGTTTTTCAAAAATCATGCAAATATAACCTTTTTTCGCCGACTTTCAAGGCAAAAAAGCGAACAAAATAAACCATTTAGACCGGCAACCACTGCCACTCTGCATGTCGACGAGACAAGGACTTATTGCCTTTTAAGCAGGTCATCGAAAAGGGCTTTCATTTCATTCCGGTAAATTCCACCTTCGTGCAACTTCTCTTCACCCAGATAAAATGTAGGCACATAATAGTAGTCGTACGAATCGGCACGCTCTTTTTCTACGTTTTCGTCTACCACTTCAATGTCGATAGCTTTATATTCATCGAGTTTCTTCAGTTCATCGATATACCCCAATGCCCGCCGACAAAACGGACAGGTGTCCTGTATAAATAATGTTAGTTTAGGCATAGGTTTATTTACAATTTTAGCATTTACGATTTACCATTTTGGAATCTGAGTCTGCAAAATTTAGGGTATCAAGATTCCAAAATTTCAGATTCCATTTCACATTTTAGCTAACGCTGATTTTCAATTCAAATCCCCAAATCTTCACATCCTCAAATTTTCACATTGCCACATCGGCATATTGGCACATTTTCAAATTGATTTCACCGCCTTCTCGATGCGCTCCATGGCTTCAGCCACCAATGAGCGGGGACAACCCACATTGATGCGTTGATGGCCTTCACCTCCGATTCCGAAAGTAGGTCCGTCGTTGAGACCGAGACCCGCTTTCTCGATAATCAGCTTACGCAACGCTTCGTTGTTCAGTCCCAGTGCGGAGAAATCGATCCACACCAAGAAAGAGGATTCGGGCATCATGACTTTTACGCCCGGAATATTTTTTTCGCAATAATCGACTACAAATCGGGCATTCCCTTCCAGATAATCCACCATCTGAACCAGCCACTCTTCGCCGTGCGTGTAAGCCGCTTCGGTAGCTACAAATCCGAAAAGATTCACATGCAGATCGACATGCTCCATGGCCATTTCAAATTGCCGGCGCAAGGTCGGATTGGGAATCACATAATAGGAATTGATCAGTCCCGGCACGTTAAACGTTTTGCTGGGGGACATAAAGGTCACCGAATTATCGCGCGCCGTTTCCGAAACAGAGGCAAAAGGTATATGCCGGAAAGCATGATAGGTCATATCGGCATGAATCTCGTCAGAGAGAATCAAAACCCCTTTCGAGGCACACATTTCGGCCAGTTTTTCAAGCGTCTCCCGTTTCCACACACGCCCACCGGGATTGTGCGGATGACAGAGAATAAAGAGTTTGGCGTTATCGCTCAACTGTTTTTCCAGCAGATCGAAATCCATTTCATAGCGTCCGTTCACCTCTTTCAACGGATTATAAACCACTTCACGGCTGTTACCGTTGGGCACTTTAAAAAACGGCGGATAGACCGGCGGTTGCACAATCACCCTGTCTCCGGGTTGCGTAAAGGTATTGACGGCAAAGCTCAATCCGGTAACAATGCCCGGCACAAACCCAAACCAATCGGGATTGGCATCCCATCCGTAACGACGCTTCTGCCAATCGGCACACAATTGTTTCAGGCTGAGAGATGGAACGGTGTAACCCAGAATTTCATGTTCCAGACGTTGTTTCAACGCATCCGTAATGAAATTCGGTGTACGAAAATCCATATCGGCCACCCACATGGGAATAACCTCTTCCGTACCAAACACCTTCTCTCTCAGGTCATATTTATAACAATTAGTATTTTCTCTCTCTATCCGTTCATCAAAATTATAGTGCATTTGTTTTTTGTTTTTCGTTAGCGAAAGCAAATTTACTCTTTTTGAAACGGAAATCCTCACAATTTCGCTTCAAACGACGATTAAATGCAAAAATGAAAATGACTATCCGCAAAGTGACCGCTAAACACCGGAGGTGTTATTCCTATAATAATGTCGGGATTTATCCCGATGAAAAAAGAGGCGTCGTATTTTCACATAACACTGCAAACGTTTCCTCCGCAACAGCAGAGCTGTTAAGTTCTGATTTTTTCAAGACGAAAACAGTAAAATTCAAACCATTAAGGAATGAATAAAATGAAGGAGAACCACTCTTAATAGTCTTAATTTCTCAATGGTATATCTCGTGGTGGTTTTGCCGACCCTCTATGATTCTTTGAATAATAAAAACGCAAACGTAGAACTTAACAGCCCTGCCCGCAACAGGAAAACCGCTACACGGTCCGGAGAGCATAGTGTCCCCTTAGCGCTTACACCGGGATAAATTCCGGTATTATTTTTGGGTTACGACTTTGTCGTAAGAAGCCCATAGGTATGTAATGTGCAAATCATCGACAATCCATATACCAGTGGCATACGGTTATAAAAACAAGGCCTTTCAGGTGGCATGAATCCAATGCAACTCTGCCCGGTAGCTTGAAAAGCCTTATTTGCATAACCACAGGTCTGCAACCTGTGTGAAGACAACCTGCTACCGACACGACCTGAAAGGTCGGACATGATTTAACAACGGTCACTTTCATTTTTGAATCCGATTTTACTTTCAATCACACAAGCCGAATCTTACCTTACTGTTTTCCAAAAGAGTATATCATACATTAAAAATTAAACAATCACTTTGTTCCTATTCAAAAAATAGCGTAACTTTGCTCCTATAGCCAACACAAAATAACAATCTTATATTCAATTGGTTAAAAAAATAGCCATTAAAACTATGGAAAATAATTATTGTATCATTATGGCCGGTGGCATTGGAAGCCGCTTTTGGCCTTTCAGTCGAAACAACCGCCCCAAACAGTTCCTCGACTTTTTCGGCACCGGACGTTCGCTCCTGCAAATGACTTTCGACCGCTTCAGCAAGTTCGTCCCGGCTCAAAATATTCTTATCGTATCCAATGTTATCTACAAAGATCTTATATTAGAACAGCTTCCGGAGATTTCGGGCAATCAGGTACTACTCGAACCCTGCCGCCGCAACACGGCTCCCTGTATCGCTTACGCCGTACATCGCATCAAATCGCAAACCGACAAGGCCAACATCATCGTTACTCCTTCCGACCACCTGATTCTGAAAGAGGATGAATTCGGCTCGGCAATCCGTTCTGGTCTGGACTTTATCGAAAAGAACGACTCTTTGCTTACGCTGGGCATCAAGCCGAATCGCCCTGAAACCGGCTACGGCTACATTCAGGTTGCCGACGGCAAAGGCGCACTACGGAAAGTGTTGACATTCACCGAAAAACCCGACCTGGAACTTGCCAAGGTATTTCTGCAAAGCGGTGAATTCTTCTGGAACTCGGGCATGTTCCTCTGGAACCTGCAAACCATCAACTCTGCTTTTGAAAATCTGTTGCCCGAGATGCACCAGAAATTTGCACAAGGAGAGGAATTTTACAATACCGACAAAGAGCAGGAGTTTATCAACGAAGCTTTTCCTTCGTGCCACAACATCTCCATCGACTACGGTATCATGGAAAAAGCCGACAATGTGCATGTGCTGACAGCTGACTTCGGATGGTCCGATCTGGGTACCTGGGGATCGCTTTATGAGTTATCCGACAAAGACGAAAACCAAAACGTTACACTCAAGTGCAATACGCAGTATTACAACAGCAAAGAAAATATTGTTACGCTGGAGCCCGGTAAACTGGCAGTGATCGACGGTCTGGAAGGCTACATCGTGGCCGAGTCGAACAATGTATTGCTTATTTGCAAAAAAGAGGACGAACAACATATCCGGCAATTTGTTACCGACGCACAGGTAAAATTTAAGGAAGAGTATATTTAACCCGATAATTTGAAAATTTGGAAAACAACGTTCAACGAAGTTAATTTGAGAATGTGAAAATTAAGCGCAAATCAATCGCATTTGCGCTTAATTCGTTTTCCCGATTAGTGGATATCGTACACCGATTTATCATTTCAGGAATTTACCAGTAAAAAAGAAGAGCGCTTGCAATGGCGCACAGAACTGTTATTTTCATAACTCCGTCCTTCAGGGCGGAGGCAAAAGAGGAAGAGCATTTTTATGGGCTTCAGCCCTGATAATGAAAGATTGGAAAAGACGACTCTGGGCTAAAGCCCATTCTTAAACATAGGTCTGTTACTCCACCCTGAAGGACGGAGTTATGAATCTGTTTTTGAGATATACTTGATCGGAACACCATCCATCTTAGCTAACGCTGATTTTAACTTCGTTGATTTTCAATTCAATTCAAATCCCCAAATCTTCAAATCCTCAAATTAGTTTTATGAAGCAACTGATTTTTACTTTATTGATTATGACTTTATGCGTAACTCCTTCCCATGCCAAAGACGAAGCCAAGCTGATTGAAAAAAGCGACTTCAGGGTGCCGAACGGAGTGATGACCCCCGAAACGCTTTGGGCTTTCGGTCGGGTTGGTGATGTAACCGTTTCGCCCGACGGCAAAAAGGTGTTGTACAGCGTGCGCTACTACAGCGTGGAGCAAAACAAAAGCAACGCCGACCTGTATAGGATGAATGCCGATGGCAGCAGCCTGCAGCGCCTGACCCGGACGGCAAAGAGCGAAGGCAGTCCTGCATTCAGCCCCGACGGCAAGCACATCGGCTTTACCTATCCCGACAAGGATGGTAACGACCAGTTCTGCGAGATGAGCCTCGACGGACAGGAGCGCAAACAGATTTCGTCGATCGATGGCGGCATCGAAGGATTTAAATATGCCCCCGACGGCAAACACATTCTGTACATCAAAACGGTCAAAAAAGAAAACCCGCAGGCGAAACTCTTTGCCGGTCTCGACAAGACAACGGGTCGTGTAAACGAAGACCTGATGTACCGCCACTGGGACGAATGGGTAGACAGTTATCCTCATCCTTTTGTTGCCAATTTCGATGGCAGCAAGCTGACCAACGACACCGACCTGTTGCAGGGCACTCAATTCGAATCGCCCATGCGCCCGATGGGTGGCGTGGAGCAATTAGCTTGGTCGCCCGACGGCAAGAAGATTGCCTACACCTGCCGCAAAAAGGTGGGTAAAGCCTACGCCCTCTCTACCAATTCGGATATTTATCTTTACGATATTGACGCTAAAACCACCGAAAACATTTCGGAAGGGATGATGGGCTACGATATCAATCCGGTATTCTCGCCCGACGGCAAAAAGATTGCCTGGGAGAGCATGGAACACGACGGTTACGAGTCGGACAAGTCGCGCTTGATGGTGTACGATTTTGCCACCAAAACCGCCAAAGACTATACTCAAAAGCTCGACCAGAGCGTTCACAACATCTGCTGGAGCAAGGATAACAGCAAACTCTACTTTATCAGTCCGTTCCACGGCGTGGAAGATATTTTTGTGGCTGATGTCAAAACAAATGCCATTCGCCGCGTGACCGAAGGGGTGCACGACTACCTCTCGATCGATCTGGCAGGCAAAAACCTGATCGGATCGCGCCAGTCGATGTCGGCTCCCACCGAAATCTTTTCGATCAACCCGGCCGACGGCAAAGAGGCCCAAATCTCGTTCGAGAACAAGGATCTGATGGCTCAGCTCAAAATAGCCAACGTGGAAGGTCGCTGGATCAAAACCACCGACAACAAGGATATGCTCACCTGGGTGATCTATCCGCCCAACTTCGACAAAAACAAGAAATACCCCACCCTGCTCTTCTGTGAAGGGGGACCGCAAAGCATGGTAAGTCAGTTCTGGAGCTATCGCTGGAACATGCAGATTATGGCAGCCAACGGTTACATTGTGGTGGCTCCCAACCGTCGCGGATTGCCCGGCTTCGGTCAGGAGTGGCTCGAACAGATCAGCGGCGACTACGGCGGACAAAACATGAAGGATTACCTCTCGGCCATCGACGCACTTGCAAAAGAGCCCTATGTGGACAAAGAACACTTAGGTTGCGTGGGTGCCAGCTACGGCGGATTCTCGGTCTACTGGCTGGCCGGTCACCACGACAAACGTTTCAAAGCCTTTCTGGCACACGACGGCATCTTCAATCTGGAACAGCAATATTGCGAAACCGAAGAGATGTGGTTTGTAAACTGGGATTTGGGCGGCGCCTATTGGGATAAAAACAACCCCACGGCACAACGCAGCTATGCCAACTCGCCCCACCGCTTTGTCGACAAGTGGGATACCCCCATCATGGTGGTGCACAGCGAAAAGGATTACCGCATCGTAGCTTCGCAGGGAATGGCAGCCTACAACGCTGCCGTGCTGAGAGGCATTCCGGCGCGTTACCTCTACTTCCCCGACGAAAACCATTGGGTTACCAAGCCGCAAAACGGCATTCTGTGGCAACGCACCTACTTCGACTGGTTGGATAAGTGGTTGAAAACACCCGACAACTCGAAGTAATTTCAAGACAACCCCATAGCAAAGGCGGTTCCCGATGATCGGTGAACCGCCTTTGTCGTCTCTGCACGGCAGTCCGTTAAACCGGCCGGCACACAAACCGCCTATCTGCAAAGCGCTTTATTCCGTCGTTATACCCAATGCAACTATCGTGTAAAAGATAAGATCATTTCATTTGTCTGCATTTGGATGTTCAATCCGTTCTCATTAAATTACATGCCATTCGAAAAACAGGCACTCTCTTTTCCAGCAAATAAGGCACAGAGATCCCACAGAGCCGATTTACAGTACCACAAAACCAGTTGCTTTTTGATTAATACGGCACAACACCGTAGCAATACCGATCGGCAATGACAGTTTGTTGATCCGTAATGCATCAAAGCCGACCCGTAATGACTCATTACGGATCCGTAATACGCCATAGCCGACCCGTAATGCTCCATTACGGATCCGTAATGGAGCATTACGGGTTAACAATGGGCCAAAGCCGATCGGCTTTGGCCCATTACGGGTCGGCTTTGATGCAATGCTGATCCGTAAAATGGAATTACGGATCCGTAATAAGAGAATAATGGCCGACTTTTTAGCCCTTATTTTAGCCGCCAAGCCGACATTTACCCAAAAATCTATCCATAAACCAAGCCAACCCTATTCGCCTCATAGCAGATACTTTTAGCTAATTATCCTCCAACGCCGACGAAACACCGGAGATGTTATTCCATGCATAACGTTGGAATTTATCCCGACGGAGCGAAACGGTGCAGTTTCAGATAACGCTGTACGACGTTTCCCTGCAACCGGGCAACCGCTACACGGTTGTATCGTACTCCATCATGTTTATACCGGGATAAATCCCGGCGTTATTGCCGGGTTACACCTCTGGCGTAAAAGCCACCTTCTTTCATGCTACGGACAATTGGATATATTCAGGCCAGTTTACTATATCTTTCTCAATATTATATTTCCGTTGTTTTTATTTTGTTAATTATTTATCGTATGTTTGTAGCGGGAATTGCTTTGGCGAGGAGTGTAAGTAACTAAGGGAGATTGAGATTACGGGCAGATTTACGCTATGGCATAGCAATGCGAAAGGAAAGGATTCGATCAGATTAAAAATCCATTGGATAGTTTGAATATATAAATGCATTATCTAAAACAATTAAATGCATAAACAGCCTATTTGCAATGAGAATCTGTCGATAAAAACGGTTCAAAATAATTTAACAGTTCTATATGAGAAACCATACCAGTAAATGTCCATCAAACTATCTACCTGATATTAAGAGATATGACAACAGTAGGACAAACCAATAAGGCGGATATATGGGAAACATTGTTTCTTATAGGGAATCGTTAGGCGCAAAATTAGGAAGCGAGCAACCCCAATTAATAATAGATTAGAATGGAAAAGTTAATAGATGATATTGTTGAAATAATTAAGGATTATCGAAAAGACGATATTAGTATTTTCTATCGGACAAAGATTGACAAGGAACATGTTAATAAGTGGATTGAGCAATTTAAAGAAGATGATAGGATTTTTATTCTTAATGAATTATTACATCTATTACCAAATAGCTATTTAACGAAAGAAAACACATTGAGAATATTGGGAAATGAATTTGAAACATTGACAAAAGATTTTAAATATAATAGTGTTTCTGATTTCTTGGATGAGACAAGGTTTTTAGATTGTCAAGAAAATGGTAAAAGTCAAAAGATATTCTTAGGATTTATTGATGAAATTTTAAAGGAAAAATACGGTTATTCTATCTTAGATTGTGGTAAAAAAGAAATCAAGAATTGGTTGTATATTGATGATGTGCTTGCATCAGGCGGTACTTTTAGAAATGACATTTTAGAAGAAATTAATAAATATGGAAAAGATGAATTCAAAAAATCTAATATCAGGATAATTGCATCCTTCGTTATTCTTCATAATTGGGCAACAAGTAATGTGAGATATACTATAGACCAAAGCTTAGGTTACAAATTAAATAATGACTTAAAGTTTTATCGTGTAGCCGAAATAGAAAATAACCCGCACATAAATTACTACAATCCAAATCCAGAATTTAATCATGTTTACCCAATAAAAAATGATTTGGGTTCTGAAGTATTGGAATTTGTTGAGGAAGCCTTTGAAAGAGATTATGATATGCGAAATGAAAAAGTAGCTTTTAGAAATCCTGAATACCCTAAAAAGGAAGAATTCTTTTCAACCCCTGAAAATAGAATTAGATATGAGAATATTCTTTTAGAAAAAGGTTTTGAAATAATTAAGTCTATTGATAATTTGACGGCTAAAAGTTTAAGGCCTTTAGGAATGACACCACCTTCTTATAAAACTTTAGGCACAGGGAGTCATTTTTTTACTTGGCGTAATATCTCAAACACATGTCCAATTGTTTTCTGGTGGGGTGCTAACGATTGGTTTCCATTATTTCCTGTAAAAAACAGAGGACTTCATTAATTTTGTATCATGGCTTTAAGTATAAGACAATACAAAAAGAGTGAATGTATCACATTCAAAAGCACTAAAGGTGAATTTGGAGCATTATCAAATATGGCACCTGGTTTTCCACTTCACATTGATGGTGTAATTATAAAAAATAGTGAAGCACTTTATCAAGCATTGAGATTTCCTGATTTCCCTGAAATTCAATCTAAAATTATTTCATTTCCAAGTCCAATTTCTGCAAAGAAATTTGGCAGGGAACATATTGATAAATCACGCTCTGATTGGAATCAAAATAGGTTTAAAATAATGAAATTCTGCCTTGAGTTAAAACTGCATCAGAATATGGATACTTTTTCCAAGATATTATTACAAACTAAAGAACTTCCAATTGTAGAGTATACTGAAATTGATAAAGTTTGGGGAGCGACTGATGAAGGAGAATTTTACTCAGGGACAAATGCTCTTGGACGTTTGCTCATGGAATTAAGGGAAAATCTAAAGAATAATACGTTTAGTTTAACCACTCCTGACATACATGATTTAAGACTATTAAACAAAGAGATAACAATGGAAACAATAAATTCAGCGCCTAACAATGTATATACAAAATAGGCGAAACAGTAGTAAATTCAACGGTTGTAGCCCGCTTCAACTTCTCAACGGTTTGATAGGTTTGAAGCCCGCAATCGCCTACTTTGCATATACTCTCCGTTATATGCAATTGTAGAGATTTGACCGACAATGGAATAGAGAAGTTTAAATCGAAAGTCGAAGTTAAAGAACTTCGAGAAGCGCGAAAACAAAACGGATGCAGAGAAAGCGATTTATCGGAAATCCTTCTTTGCTTTCGAGCAAAGATTTTCAGGAAGATCATGAAAATCAGTTTCGATTTAAACGTTTGGCGTTTTATATTTATTGTGTCGGAACAAATCTCTAACATTTGTTCAAATCCACAACAACGTCACTTATCAAACATACGTGCCATAGTTGTGCCGGAGGAAAGATTTGAGCAAAACAACAGACATATAACAACCGATAAGTCCCATTGGAGCCTGCACAAGGCTTTAAAGGCTCTACAACGGGACTTATCTACTCGTTAGCGGCTAGTTTAGAAAAAAAAAGAATGAAACAATTATCGACAATATTATTGATTATGGGATTATTTAGCTTGACAGGACTATTCGGACAAAACAAGAAAACAGAGGAAAAAATTGATTTAAATAAACCTGTAGAAAATCCCGACTTGAAAAAAGCATTCGCGACATTTAACTCGAATAAATCAGAGACAAACTTGCAATTTGTTCTTAGTGGACTGAAAAAAGCGAATTTTATTGTTCTGTTTCAAGCAGACGAAGTGAAAACGACTAAAAACCAAAATGGAAACACAGTTATCGACAAGGGAAGTGTTATAAAATTTATCAACTGTTTCGACAAAGAAAATAAACCATTTCTACCATTGTTTACAGATTGGCAAGAAGTTGACTTATGGTACAAACAACGTGACGCAAGTATTCAATCTTTCATTATGACAACTTTTGAGACTTTTGAATGGGTTTCTAACGACAAAACATATAACGGAGTTGTAGTCAACCCCGGTTCGACTGGCTGGACAATGAGCAAAGAACAAGTGACATATTTTTTGACTGACTTTAAACCAAAAACCAGCCGCTAACACACGCTCTTAGGTTTGCAGAAGAAAAGAATGATTTGAGAGGCGAGGTTGATTTTCCTACTTTTGTTGTAAAAAAGCAAGGAATTAACCGGCTATCGAGGGTAAACTAATAACACACGTGAATATAATTCATCATAGGTATAAGACCCAGGTAGCCTGGCTGAAAGACCCCCGCTAGCGCGGGTCTCCCGACCCGTGCTATTAATGGCCGAAAAAAATAACTGTAAACGGACTTGATATTGCTGAAAGCCAGATTTGAAAACATTGGACAAAAAAAGGCTGTTTTGAAGGATTTGCTATGGACACGGGTCAGGAGACCCGCGCCAGCAGTGTTATCCATATTTTGAAAGTGTAAATAAACCAGTCAAAATCAGATTGCAAATAATTAAAATAAAGATAATGTTAGTTGAAGAATCAGAAATCAGAGAAGTTCACGGTATTACCGAAGAACAAAGACAGAGAATTTTAGACTTCTTACAAGGAGCCGTTTATTGTTGGTGCAAAAACAGAAAAGACGAATGGTTTGCCGCACGAGACTTGTTAGGTGGAGATAATTTCTGTTGGGAAGGCACACCAATGTATGCCTTATATGAAAAGTCGGAAGATATTGACCAAGCAGGGAAAGATGCTGGTTGGTTGCTAAAAAGAATGCTAAATGACGACAAAAGAACTTATGAGACTTTAGCAGGTGGAAGAGCGAAACAATATCGTTGGAATGGACAAGAAAACAACGATTAACTCCTCCGCTAGCGCGGGTCTCCTGACCCGTGCTATTAATGGCAGTAAAGAATAACTGTAAACGGACTTGATATTGCTGGAAGCCAAATTTGAAAACATTGGACAAAAAAAGGCTGTTTTGAAGGATTTGCTATGGACACGGGTCATGAGACCCGCGCCAGCGGAGGCCAGCAGAGGATACGTGGTATCACAGGACACCTCAATTTAATCAGCTTCAGGTGGGGCGTAAATAGTGGTTTATGTGGCTTTATGGGAATGGGCTACAAAGGTGCTTTAGGTCTCGGCTATTTTGTTAGATTATAGGCTCCGCGATTGCGGGTCTCATGACCCATGCTATGAATAAACGTAAACGGAGTATTACTGAAATTCTCCGTTCTAAAAAACAAGATGATGGTAAAAAATTATTTTTATTTGATAGTCGGACTTCTATTTATATTATTTGCTGTTACCCATACACTGAACGGCACAACAACCGTTCTGCCGGTTCTGGATACTATTGGAATGGAGAGCAGTGTAAAGACAATCTTTACTTATGTGTGGCATATAATAGGGGTGGAAAATTTCATTCTGGGGATGGCTCTACTGGGGATGGCATTCTACCACGATTTATCAAAAGTAAAGTTTACCGCGTGGTTGATAATCGGGATCTTAACCTTGCGTTGGATTACTATTGCAACCTTCACTATTATAAACGACAGTAACTGGGCAAAACTATTAATCACAGATACCGTTGCAATCTTCGTGATAATCATTTTACTTTGGTTCGGTACGAAAGTGAAAAATAAGGGTTCAAAGGGAGAGCCTATAAAGAAGAGTTAGTAATCCGACGACAGTGTAACATTAAATAAATTGAGAATAAAACATGACAAAACGAATAGGAATAATTGGTGACTTTCATCATTCACTACCACAATCGACTATCGCAGATTCGATTGAACATTCAAACAAACTATTAGGAGTTGATACTGCTTTTGAATGGATTGAGACCGAAAAATTGGATTCAGACAAATATGAAACTATCTTGCAGGAATTCGATGGAATTTGGAGCGCACCGGGAAGCCCTTTTAAAAGCCTTGATGGGGCAATTAATGGAATTAAATACGCCCGAGAAAAAAAGATACCTCACTTAGGAACATGCGCTGGTTATCAACATACGATTATTGAGTATGCACGTAATGTGTCGGGATATAAAAATGCTCAACATGCAGAATATTCCGCTGATATGGAAAACCAATTCATTGGTAAATTATCTTGTTCTTTACGTGGAACGAAAGATAAAGTGACACTATTAGAAGACACAATGTCAAGGAGAATTTATGAGACTAACGAAATTGAAGGAAACTATTTTTGTAGCTATGGACTAAACGATTCATATAAATCTGTTTTTGAACAAAGTGATTTTAGTATCAGTGGGATTGATAAAAACAATTCGATTCGGATTTTAGAATTGAAAAATCATCCGTTTTTTATTGCAACTGTTTTTGTGCCTCAGGTTGATTCAAGTTTTGATAAACCGAATAAATTAATAACAGAATTTGTAAGAGTAGTCAACAGCTGATAAAAAACCAGTGCACAACTATGTATATATCCGTCTCGGCGGATCTGCGATCTGTCGGAACAAAAATTTGTTTGAACGCCAGTGACACGAATAACACAAATTGCCGCAAATAATCGGTTACAATCGCTCCTTTAAATAGTCGGAGGGTGTATTACCAAATCTACCCCTATATCCCCTTAAGGGGACTTTGGGGCAGTGAAAACAGAAAAACTTGCAATTATTGCCTGAGCAAAACAAAACCATAATATATAAAACGAGGGAAAATCACATCAAGCAGATTTAAGCCCCTGCAGGCTAACAGCACTGACATCATAGATCGTCAGTGGGTTTGGGGTAAACGCTTATGAACAGGTCTTAATACTAAAATTTACAATAAGAAAAAAAATTTATTTGATGTCTTTATTGCTTTTACAAGGCTTATTAATATTCGGATATTTATTTTCTGCCTCAGTTGATAACGACTCGCCTCAGGAACCACCACTACTCCGCTAGCGCGGGTCTCCCGACCCGTGCTATTAATGGCTGTAATGAATAACTGTAAACGGACTTAATATTGTTGAAAGCCGGATTTGAAAAAATTTGAACGCAAATGACACGAATCACACAAATTGCCACAAATAATCTGTTACAATGGCTACCGTTGTGAATAGTCAGAGGTTATATTGATTTGCGTTTATTTGCGGCAATTCGCGTTCTACCCCCCACTCCCGGGATTGACGGAAGTAAACTGCCACTACTCCTATGCGAACCGTTGCGTTTAATTATAAAAATGATGCCTATAGAATACATTTTCTTTTAAAATCCTCCCAATAGCGTAGTATTTCATCAAAACTTCCACATCTTTGTAGCTAAATTAAGCACTATGGATTTTAAAGATAAAGAACTTATTATATTCGACTTTGATGGCACACTCATCAATAGTATTCCCGACTTAGCAACGGCTGTCAATAAAATGTTGACCCATTTTAATTTACCTGGCATAGATATAGACCTCATTGCTTCATTTGTTGGAAACGGAGCTTCTATGTTGGTAAAAAGAGCGTTGAAACTTGCCATGCAGGAGAAGGAGCCAACGAGTGATTTTTTCGCAGAAGCATTTGCGTTTTATCTTTCGGCCTATAAAGAAGTATCGTGTCAGAAAACATTCACTTATCCGGGAGTACCAGAAACGCTACGTTACCTTGATAAAAAAGGCTATAAGATGGTGATCTGCTCGAATAAGCCGTTCGACTATATTGAACCGATTCTCGATTTTCTTTCCATTAAACCGTACTTTAAACGTTGGATTGGCGAAGATTCAATGCCAGTGAAAAAACCTCATGCCGCCCCTTTGCTCTATTTAGCGAAAGAGATGAATACGACAGCAGAAAAAAGCATCGTGGTGGGTGACTCAAAAAATGATATTCTTGCGGCGCAAAATGCGGGTATGAATAGCGTGGGTGTGACCTATGGCTACAATTACAACGAGAATATTGCAGATTATAAACCAAGTGTAGTGTTAGATAATTTTTCTGACCTGCAAAAAATATTTTGAGATGAGTAAGATATACAATGTGGGCATTATCGGTGGCGGAATATCAGGTTCTGTTACTGCTTTGCAACTCGCCCAATACGGAATAGACAATATTTTATTTGAACAAAGTGAAAGCCTGGTGAATGGACCTCCATTCTGCCACTTACACGCAGGAGGAAATCTTTACCCCGATATATCTATCGAGCAATGTAAACAGCTCATGCGTCAATCAATCGAAATGGCAAGACTATTTCCCCAATCGATTGATGAAAGACCGACCTTTATCAGCATTCCAAAATCAGAAAATTTGGATGTAACTGAGATTGAGGATAAGCTCAAACTCCTGTCAAACTACTATCAGGAGTTAGTGGACGAAGATGCATCTAATGAAGTACTGGGCAATCCGGCCAACTATTACAAAGCCTATACGCACGAAGATTTGGTTGCATTAGCCAAACAAGCCACTGTAAAGCGACCCAAATCGCATGATGAATGGATGGCTAACGCCATTAAATACATCGATTACGAAAAATTAAAAATGCCGGTATTCTTAGTCCAGGAATATGGCTGGAATCTGTTTCGGGTAGCCGCTCAAGCGCAGTTAGCGCTGACTAAGGCCAAAGAATGCACGCTACAAACGAATACGAAAGTCACAAACATCAAGGATGTACGCGGTCAGCATGTAGATTATAATTGGGAAATAAGCACAAAGAATGCCGTTTACAAAGTGAAGTATTTAGTCAATTCATCCGGCTATAAAACTGCGAATGTAGATGAATATCTACAGCTAAACGCTAACCGGCTGATTGAATACAAAGCAGCCTATATATCCAAGTGGCATAGTATTCCGGGCTTAATTCCTGAGATGATTTTTCACGGAGAGCGTGGCAGTACGCACGGCATGGCACAGCTAACACCCTACAATAATGACTATTATCAAATTCACGGCATGACCAAGGATATCACCTTGTTTGACAATGGATTGATACAATCAAAAGAACATGTATCACCAGCCGAATTTGACGCTGCCATCCAACAGAAAATTGCCCGGGAATGGGACCAAAAGGAAATCGACGAGAGAACCCAATCTGCCATTCGGTATGCCGCCCAATATGTACCGTCATTCAAATCGGCTACCGTAGGTGGACCTCCTCTGCACGGAGCACAGCAAATACCCGGAGATGATCCCAACCGAAGAGTAGGTGAAGTGTGTTTTCCATCTGATTCGTATGCACGTTCTGAGATTGTAAAAGCCTCTTCTGCCTTAACGGTAGCCATGCAAATCATTCAGAAAATGCAGGAAGAAAACATTATCCCGGCATTTCAATCGAATGCAAAACAAAATGCACTGCTTGACAGCATCTCAAAAACCGAGATTGATAATCTGGCAAGTGAACTAGCCAGCCAACGCGGATATCCTAGCTCGCTTTCTCGACTACTTATCGAAAGGGAATAAATACAATACGGTGTCTGTTAAATGATTTATATTAGCACCTTATCGGACGCCACCCGGTTCATCGTAGTGTGTAAAGCAGATTCGGGTTCGGCGGATGGCTCTGCCTACGTCGGAGATAAAAGCAAAAAATGTGTTTGAACGCAAATGACACGAATCACACAAATTACCGCAAATAATCTGTTGCAATCGTTCCTTTCAATAGTCGGAGGTTGTATTGATTTGCGGGCACTTGCGTGATTTGCGTTCTATCCCTCGCCAGCAAAGGCAAACCAGGAACAAAAGGTAACTTTAGCGGCATAATGAGTAAGCCAATAACAAAGCTGTAATGCGAGTCGGAGCTTTTTATTTTAAGAGAACGTAGTTGCAGACTATACCCAACAAACCGGGGTGAAGAACAACCTATGGGAAACTGGGAGCTTCGACCCAGATCCGAAATCCGTTAGACCACCTGGAGGACATATAGACGGAGTTGTTGATGCCAGAAAGAAGAATATGAATTTGCGCGATTAGATAACCAGAAGGATATAGAAACAAAGGTTAAAAGTTTTGTAAGAGAAACTATCATTATACATCTGAGTTGATTACTTTGTTTATAAAACTACAAAGGACTCATTTCTGTAAGGAAAAAGTTAGGAACAACAGCAAAAAACAAATAATACACAAAAATTACCAAAACAAAATGGCATTTGAATTAAAAAATACGGTTCCGTGGGGAAGAAATTTGGACGAATATAGGAGGATGTTTAAACTTACAGATTCTGATTTAAATAAGCGGATTATTAGCTTTGGAGACGGACCGGCAAGTTTCAATTATGAGATGACTATGTTAAGTAAAAGTGTCGTCTCGATTGATCCAATTTATCAGTTCTCAAAGAATGATTTGAAAATAAGAATCAAAGAAACAAAAGACATTGTGATTGAACAGACAAAGAACAACCTTCAAAACTTTGTCTGGACAAAGATTAAAAACATAAACGAATTAGAGCAAATTCGTTTATCTGCTATGGAAAATTTCTTGCAGGACTTTGAAAATGGGAAAAAGGAAAGTCGTTATATAAACCACGAAATGCCTAACAAGACAGACTTTGACAATTTGACTTTTGACTTGGCACTAAGTTCTCATTTTTTAATTCTGTATTCCCAACTAGGACTTGAGTTTCATATTTCTTCATTGACTGAAATGTTGAGAGTTGCTAAAGAAATTAGAATATTTCCGATTTTAAATTTAGACGCTAAAAAGTCTGAATTGCCAGACAATTTGATACGGCATTTTGAAAAAGATTTCATTGTGACTATTGAAAAAGTGGATTATGAATTTCAAAAAGATGGGAATGAGATGTTGACAATTAAAAGAAATTAAATGTAAAGCTCTCTTTTGATAACTTTTCACGAAACAACAGAAAGAGAACATAGACTTTTACAAAGCGACAAGTATTTTGGCATTTAGACACGATTGAAAAGACAAACAACACACAACCAAGCTACTAGCCCCTAACACAGGCTATGTTCATTGGCTGGCTGACGTGCATTTAGCCGGTTTTGCTCCCGCATTAGCTTCGCTGATTTACAATTCACTTTGTCGTTTCACGACAGCGAAGACTCCATCAAACCGCCAATGCCCATAGATTCGGTAGTTAGTGGTCAAGCTAAAAAAAGACAAGACTATGAATGAACTGATTGACATAGAATATTTGATTAGACTGGTTAAACAACAAGAAGCAGAAAGACAAGATATAGTTTCTGCATTACAAAATTGCAAAGGAGGACATTGGTCAGAAAATGGATACTATAATGTTGTTGACTCTAAGAATCCGAATCCACCTAATTCAGACTGGCAACATGAGGAATGCATTGTTTTAGAACAACATGAAAAAGGGGTATTGTAATTGACCTGCGTAAAGATGGTCGAATTGGTGATATTGAATTTATTGACCTAATTGACAAATGAAATTGAGACGAAAAATAAAAATACTTGATATTGACGACGACGAAACTCAAAAATTCTAACAACATGAATAAATATCCTGATACCAATTTCGATTTAAAAACCATTAGTCGGGGGAACTTTGAAATAATTGAATTGAAAAAAGGATGGATGGAAAATAGAAACATTCTCAATGTTATGCATCGTCATACTTTCCATGAAATTGTTTGGATCACATCGGGTTCTGATTTTCATTCAGTTGATTTCGAAGATTATTCTGTTTCTGAACAACAAATTTTATGTATTCCCAAAGGGAGCATTCATGATTTTAAACCATCAGAGAATTCCAGAGGATGGAAACTGATTTTTGATGATAGTTATTTTAGCTCCGATCAATTAGCATTATTCATTGATTATCAATTATTCATACCTTTTTCCGGTAATAAATTAATTGATTTAACCAAGGATGAAATAAGTATTGCAGAACACTCTATCAAGCTAATTCATGCAATAAAAAGCAGAAGGCAACAACAAATCGTATTAATTAACTTTATCTCTTTTTTAAATGATTGTTTTGAATCAAATATTCCCCACTTGAATAGCGTTTTTTTCGACTTCCTTAAATTATTAAATGAAAAGATATACGAAAGAAAAGATGTTTCATATTATGCAAATGCATTAAATATATCGACAAAATCACTTAATGTTGTTGTAAAAAATGTGACCGGGAAAACGACTTTAGACTATATTCATACTCGATTAATAAATGAAGCTAAAAGTAAATTGCTTTATACTCAAGGTAGCATTAAAGAAATAGCTTTTTCACTTGGATTTGATGATGCTTTATATTTTTCTCGCTTCTTCAAGAAACGAACAAAAAACAGTCCAGAGGAATTTCGAAAAAGAGCTTCTCAAATATCCATAATTTAGTCCACTATGTCCATTTTATGTTCTTTCTAACTTTATTTCCTTTGTCCCAAAAAAAGAATATGAATATAGCTAACATTGATTTAGAACTAAAAGATGCATCTACCGATGATGCTACAGGGATAAAATTGGTTAGAATCACGGGAGATTCTGTAATTTCAATTTATGCCGCTGAAATTGCTCCCCAAAAAGTACTTAAACCTCATTTTCATAAAAATGGAATTGAAATTTATCAGATACTCCTCGGAAGTGGAACGATGAAAGTCGGAAATTATGATAACAATTCAATAATTTGGAAAGATAGTTTTGAAGTAACTACTGGCGATTGTTTTTCAATTTCAGCAAATACTGTTCACCAGATTGTAAACAATTCCGATAAAGCATTACGAACAATTTTTACTTGTCATTCTAGCCATCTTGGACAAGACAGATATTTTGTATAGAATAAAAAAAATGAAAGAATACAATTTTAAGAAAATCGACGCTTTTGCCACTAAAAAATCAAACGGAAATCCAGCAGGTTACATTTTGTTGGATAAATTGAACGATATTTCGGAAAACGAGATGCTTCAAATTGCAAAAGAGTTGAAAGGGTTTGTAAATGAAGTTGGATATGTCGCAAAACAAGGAGAATGTAAGTTTGACTTGCGCTACTATTCATCGGAACGAGAAGTTGATTTTTGCGGTCACGCTACAATAGCGATTTTATACGATTTAATAAAGACTGACAGGCATATAAGAAATATTCCGACGTTAACAATCAACACAAACAAAGGAACTCTAAAAGTTGAAAATAGGTTCAATGAGTCTGATTCGGTTTTCATTATGTCCCCTATACCCGAAACTAAAAAACTCTTAATAAATATTGGCGAATTGGCGAATAAATTGAGAATAAGTAAAAAGGATATAAATTCCAGCCTTCCAATTTCTGTTATAAATGCAGGATTATCAACGTTGATAGTTCCGATAACGAATTTAGAATCAATTTTGGCTATTTCGCCCAACCTCGAAGAGTTGAAAGATTACTGTTTCAGTAATGGAATTGATATAATAGAGGTGTTTACATCCGATATTAGAGAAAAAACGAATGATTACAGAACCCGAGTTTTTGCACCGACGTTCGGATACATTGAAGATTCGGCAACAGGTTCTGGAAATTCAGCATTCGGATATTATTTGATTAATAATAACTTGTGGACAACAGAAGCATTGACGATTGAGCAAAATGGTTTAATTGACGATTTTAACATCGTAAGACTTCAAAAACAGACCGATGAGAATAATAATATCCGTGTATCTTTTGGAGGTGGAGCTATAACAAGAATAGAAGGCAAATATATAATATACGATTAATTACGTGTACAAATATTTTGTGTCAGTAATAGCAGGCGATGTGACCCTTGATGGCGTAAGTATGGCAAATGAAATAGTTTACTACATTACTCCGGTTCCTCGTAGTGTGTAAAGCAGATTGGCGTTCGGCGTATGGCTCTGCCTACGTCGAAGATAAAAGCAAGAAATTTATTTGAACGCTAATGACACAAATGACCGCAAACAATCTGTCACAAACCAAAACAGATCAAATGGTTATTATAATGTTTTAATTCGCGTAATTTGCGTTCTATCGCGCTCAGCAGCGCTTAATCATTTATTTTATGGAAAACGAAGGAGCAACGGTTGTAATTACACATCATGTTCTTGATGGCAAACACCAAGAGTATGAAGATTGGTTAAATGAGATAGGTCCGATTTGCAGAAATGCAATCGGACATATTGATTGGCAAATAATTCGGCCAATTCCATCTTTAACATATTCGTATACGGTTATCATTCGATTTGATACGATTGAAAATCTTAAAAACTGGATGGAATCATCTGACAGAAAGCGCTTAATCGAAAAAATACGCCCACTGCTGTTCAAAGATGATAACTATTTCATAAAAAGCGGCTTGGATTTTTTGTTTACACCCGAAAATGACAAGACCAAAATACCTCTTCGATGGAAACAATATCTGGTAACCTGGTCTGCCATCTACCCTTTATCGATCATTATTCCATCGATCCTTTTACCAATATTGAGAATTCTCAACATTCCACAAATTCGATTAATAGACTCCCTTTTTACCTCCGGCATTATCGTTTTAATGATGGTTTATGTAGTAATGCCAAATTACACAAGATGGATAAAAAAATGGCTTTATAAATAATTTCTACAATTAAAAGAACGCCTGCAACGCACGTCTGTGTGTTCCGGCAGGCGAAGTGTTTTTTGCTCCCGCATTAGCTTTGCTGATTTACAATTCACTTTGTCGTTTCACGACAGCAAATGCTCCAACAAACAATCAAATATCAATATACTAAGTGGTTACATGCCATTTTAGGAGAAGACCTCACCATCTTAAAAAAAGACATTATACAGTTTGAATGAAAATAAATTTGCATATTATATGTTTACTTATTATATTTGCACAGATAATACATTAATTCAAGAAACAAACGTATGTGGACTAAATCTCATTCAATCGTAACGAAAGAAGTTACAAAAGAACAAATGTGGAAACTTTTTGCTGATGTAAACAATTGGCATACTTGGGATAAGGGAATTGAATTTGCAAAAATAGATGGTAAATTCGAAAAAGGAAATCATTTTTTATTGCGACCTAAAGGAGGTACAAATGTAAAAGTTGAATTGCTTGAAACTATTGAAAATAATAGATTTCTTGACGTTACAAAGTTTCCATTAGCACAAATGTATGACAATCATTTATTTGAAGAAACTTCTAATGGTCTGAAAATAACGAATACAATCACTATGAAAGGCTTGCTAGGCTTTCTTTGGGTAAAGATTGTTGCTCAAAAAATCGCTGACGCCTTACCAACTGATATGCAAGAACAAATAGAAGCAGCTTCAAAATTATGAAATCGATTGATAATACATTTAGCGTAGAAAAAGCTGAAGAAAGTTCAGGCTTCTTATTATGGCAAGTTACAAATCTTTGGCAACGAGAGATTAAAAAGGCATTGGAAGATTACGGATTAACACACTCTCAATATGTATTATTAGCAAGCATTCATTGGCTGACAATTCATAAACAAGAAGTAACTCAAATTGTGTTGTCGGCTCATACGAAAATTGACCCAATGACAACTTCAACGGTTCTGAGAACGCTTCAACAAAAGGGTTTAATCCAAAGACAAGAGCATTTGACCGACACCAGAGCCAAAATTGTCGGACTTACCGAAGATGGGAAAACCATGATTAAGAAAGCCGTTGTAACGGTTGAGAAATTTGATGCCGACTTTTTTTCGACACTCGGAATCAAGAGAACTGAATTTAACAACAATTTATTAATTTTACTCGAAACGAAATAAAAACGGCAGCTAACATGCGCCTAGTATGTTCATTGGCTGGCTGATCCCGTTTTGAAGGGGTAAACTGTGTCTTTCGGCTTTCGATGGTGCAAGTATAGCAGATTTGTTACTTCTGAACGCACACTAAAATTAGTCCCGTCGATACGGGATAAAACATTTATAACTGATTAGCTTTGCTGACTTTTAATTGTGGTTACAAGCCATTTAGATTTTGGGCACAAGTTACGCTGATGCTAAACTCTTTGGTTTATCTGATATTGACCGAAATCAAAGAGTTCTGCACCAGCGAACTACTTTGCGTCGCGTCGGGAACCGCTTTAACCGTTCCCTCTTCGTTGCCAAGAATCGCATTTATCTGCATCGTGAGCTGGCTCATAAATTCGGAGTACGAGGAAGGAAAACGGCGATTCAAATACAGCAGCAACATTCCAATCACCGTGTAACGCAGTTGCGCTTTGATTCGTTCCACCTCCTCCACTTTTACCAAACCGTGACTGGCACAGTAGTTCCACTCTTTTTCGCACACCGCATCCAACGATCCGTTTATCAAATCGATAGTTGCCGCCTTGTGTCCGAAATCACCCACTTTTGCCAGATAAAAGAGATCGAAAATACCCGGATACTCTAGAAAATAGTTCACATAACTCACCACCGTTGCTTTTAGTCTGTCAATACCCTGCGGTTTTTCTTTCGTCTGTTCTGCAACAAACGATTCGCACTCTTTCTGGAAATCGGAAATGCAGACAAAAACCAAATCGTTTACATCTTTAAAATAGTTGTAAATAGTGGAATACGAATAACCTGCCTGCTGAGCGATATTGCGTACACTAACTCCTTTGAGACCCTCTCCCTTTAAAATATCTTTTGTTGCCTGAATGAAATATCCTTTCATCCGTTGCTCCTGAATACTCTTGTTCGACACCATTATTTCCAATATTAAATTAACGGTGCAAATATAATGAACATTGTTCATATTATAAACAATAGTTAGTTTTTATTATAAACAACTAATTACAAAAGATCTACATCCGAATAAATCCCATAAAAAGAAAATCGGGCAATCCAATCAACGATCGAATCACCCGATTTACGTCATGTAACGTTCCAAATTACTTGTAAAGCGCTCCGTAAGTCTGGCAGGCTCGGTAATCGGAACCTTCGGTATCCATTCCATAAGCAGCCCAGGCACTCGGACGGAAAATAGCCGCATCGTCCACATTATGCATACAAACAGGAATGCGAAGCATCGATGCCAACGTAATCAGATCGGCACCGATATGTCCATAACTGAATGCCCCGTGATTGGCACCCCAGTTGTTCATCACCGAGTAGACATCGCTAAAGGCTCCTTTACCCGTCAAACGGGGAGCAAACCAGGTAGTCGGCCAGGTATGATCGGTGCGATCATCCAACACCTTATGCACATCGTCGGGAAGATCCACCGTCCAGCCTTCGGCCAGCTGCAACACCGGTCCCAATCCCTTCACAATATTAACACGAGCCATCGTTACCGGCATACCACCCTTCGAAAGAAATTTGGAAGAGTATCCGCCTCCCCGAAAATAGTCTCGGTTGGCAGGATACCAGGTGGTAGCTTCGAGACACTTATCGGCTTCGACATCGGTAATTTTCCAGAAAGGTTTCATCACCGGCTGACCCTCTTGGGTCTGCTGACCCGACCCATCGAGCGCGGCCGAACCGGAATTGATCAAGTGAATAAATCCATTGGCGGCATGCCCCGTCGGTTTCTTACCGGCAACACGCTCTACCGCTTCGGGACTCCAGTAAGAGCGTACATCGGCAAAGACCTGTGCCGTTCCCGTCAGCAGATGACCGAACAACATGGCAACACCATTCAGCGAATCGTTTTCGGTTGCGAATACAAAAGCTTCGCGAATTCCGTTCCAGTCGAACGATGAGTTGAGAAGTGCTTCGGAGAAATCGCCGTTCGGCATAAAGTCCGTCCACTGGCGCTGTCCCTGAAATCCACCCAAAATAGCGTTATGCCCGAGCGCTTCTTCGAGAAATCCGGCTTCCTTCAATTTTGGATTACCCACCATCAAATCGCGGATAATAAGGGTCATCTTCACCACAAACTCCCAGTCGGCATCTTTTGCAGCACGATCTTTAATCTTTGCGGCCGTATTGGGATCTTCACCTTCGTTCGGCTTGCAATACTTCTCGGTCCATGCCATAGCTTTGGCAAACTCAGCCTTATCATAAATACATTCGTTGACACGACGAATAATTTCGGACATATCGACTGATTCATTTCGTATACCCAGATAAGTCTGGAAGAAATCGGGATCGACAATAGACCCGGCAATCCCCATTGCCGTAGATCCGACAGAGAGATACGAGCGCCCATGCATGGAAGCTACCGCCAGTCCGGCACGCGTAAAGCGCAACAATTTCTCTTTTACATCTTCGGGGATGGTTGTGTCCGTAGCATCCTGCACATTGTGCCCGTAGATACCGAAAGCAGGCAATCCCTTCTGATTGTGTCCAGCCAGAGCAGCTGCCAGATAGACGGCTCCCGGACGTTCGGTTCCATTAAATCCCCAGATAGCTTTGGGCATATACGGATCATAATCGATGGTTTCGCTGCCGTAACACCAGCAGGGAGTAACCGAAATGGAAACACCAACCCCTTCGCGACGAAATTTTTCGGCACAAGCCGCAGCTTCGGGCACACGACCGATGGTAGAGTCGGCAATAACACATTGAACAGGGGTTCCATCTGTATATTTCAACGTTGAAGAGATAAGCTCCACAACACTTTTTGCCATATTCATGGTTTGCTCTTCGAGCGATTCGCGGATTCCGCCCTGACGAGCGTCGATAATGGGACGAATACCCACTTTCGGATGGTTTGATAATGGTTTCATAAAGTAATTAGAAGTTATGAATTATAAGTTATAAATCAGACATTATATAGATTAAGTGTACATAAATTTCAAACCCAGCCTTTCAATCCCCCCAAGGGGAAGAAAAGCAAGACAGTAAGACCGTTAAAATTCAATTCGCTTTGCAAACCGCCCCTCTCTCCCGGGAGATATTGTAGAATGCAAAATAATATAAATCAATACCTTAATAAGTCAACTTATATAATCTCTATTATTTAACACAATGACCTTTCAATGCGTAATAGGCTATAAATATAAAACAAGGTATCGGAGCTAAAAAGCCGACAGACATTCCGTAGTTATCGGCAATCAAACCCATCACCGAAGGGAACAGAGCTCCTCCAACAATAGACATCACGATAAAAGAGGATGCCTGCTTGGTTTTTGCGCCCAGATCCTTGATGCCCAAGGCAAATATAGTAGGAAACATAATCGACATAAAGAAAAAAATCAAGTAAAGAGAAATCAACGAGATCCATCCGGCATTGATACTTACCACCGGAAGCAACGCAATGGTAAGAATGGAATAGACGGACAACAGTCGCGACGGTGAGATTTTAGTCATCAGAAAACTACCCGACATACGACCTATCATAAACAAGGCAAACCCGATTGACAAAAAGTAAGGACCGTATTGCACATCGAAATGAGGGTTTTGCGTGGTATCTGTCACAAAGTTGATAAGATAACTGAAGACTCCGGTTTGAGCAGCTACGTAGCAAAACTGAGCAATTACCCCCAGCACAAAATGTGACTGTTTAATCAATGGCTTGTCCTGCGTCGCCGAACAGCTACCGGAACCAGTATCTTCCTCCTCTTCCTCTATTTCGGGCAACGTTATTTTACTAAAGAGAACAGCCACCGACAATACTACCAATCCGATAACCATATAGGGCCAAAACATCGAACTTAATTTTTCCCCTTCACCGGTAGCAGCGTTTCCATAAATAAAAACACCGATCATCGGGCCGATAACCCAAGCCAGTCCGTTGAACGATTGCGAAAAATTAATACGCCGTGCTGCGGATGATTTCGGTCCGAGTTTTGTCGTGTAGGGATTAGCCGCAGTTTCGAGTGTTGCCAGTCCGCAACCCATTACGAACAGACAAATAAGAAAAATCCAGAACGATTCGAATGAAGTGGTAAGGGCTATTAAAATAGCTCCTGCTGCAAAAAGCAACAAGCCCAGAATAATACCTCGTTTGTAACCGAATTTACGCATGAAATAACCGGCAGGAAGTGCCATTCCGAAATAGGCACTATATACCGAAAACTGAATGAGTCCCGATTTAAATTTCGAAATCTGGAGTATCTCCTGAAAATGTTTATTCAGGGTATCGAGCATCCCATGCGCCAGCCCCCATAAAAAGAACAACGAAGTTATCAGAATAAATGGCAGCAAAAATGATTTGGTAGTTAGCTTATTTTCAGTCATAAGTAATAATTTACACTGTTATTCTCTCATTTACACGTTGTCAGTGCATAGATTCGCTCCATCAATTGCCACTTTTCGTCGGAAGTAGCGCCAGGCTTGGAGCATTGAAACTTAGCCACAAAGGCCTCCCATTCCTCCTGACGCTCGAGGGTAGCCAACTTTGCAAAAGCTGCATCCCAATCAAAACCGGCAGGCACCTCCACAATCATAAAAGCATGATTTTTGTGCAAATAGATCTCCATTTCGAGGATGCCCACACTACGAATACCGGCTGCAATCTCCGGCCAGTTGTTTGCCGGATGGTGCCAATATTTATACTGTTCTATCAACGCTGCATCCTCCACCAAATCGAGTTGCTGACAATAACGTTTAGTCGGTTGCTGAAATTGCTTCACAGGATAACCCTGTTTCAAATCGTGTCCTTTCATTGTGTATATTTGTTATAGTTATAAAGATTTTCGTTCAATAAAGCAAGTCGGCATTTCCAATTGTATCTTTTCTCCTTTCGCCACAAATGATGCAGCCAATTCACCCAACCGTGTAAAATCGATGGAAAAAGCAGAAATACCTTCCTGAATAATTTCAAGTAACGGCATGTCGTTATAAACCGCCACGCCCACCTGACTGCCGAATTTGTATCCGACCCGGTTGGTAGCGGCTACAATAGAGACCAAATCATCCGTCATGATACAGATATAAGCCGTATCTAAACACAAATCACTCTCTTCAAAATGTTTGCGCAGCACATCGTGCGCTAAATTACGATCAACGCAAAAACGCAAAAACGCATCAATTGCACCCAACGGATGCACCGAATCTTCGGGGAAAACAAAAACCAGCCGTTTGTATTGCCCGAAACGTTCCGCCGCCGCATCCAGCGCCCGGTAAAAGCCTGCGTCGAAATTTTGCCCGATAAAAGACAAACCACCCGTGGGAAAAGAACAAAAATCGATCAACAACAGCTTGGATGAAGGTAATTTCAGAAGCCCAGCAACCATTTCATCGTATTTGAAATTCATCACCACATAAGCATTGTATTTGCCAATGCTATCGCCGACAATCATTTCGAACAATTTTTCGTTGTATTGATGAAACAGCAGATCGACCTTGACGTGAGCCGGAAGATTTGCCACAAATGCGTTGTACAATCGCTCTTTGAAAGGAGAATAGACATCGAGCAACAACAAAACACGTTTCACATCATCTACCACAAAGTAACCTTTCATCGGAGCTGAATCAATGACTCCACGCAACTTCAACTCTTTGTAGGCCTTGAAGACCGTATCGCGCGAAATCCGAAGCTGTCGGCTTAATTCATTGACCGAAGGCAAGCTGTCGTCCGGAGCATACACCCCCTCGACAATCTCCTGCATCATGCGATCGATCACCTGATTTATCTTGCTTACTTTATTGGAAAACTTCATTACTTTCTATGCTGATCTATGCTGAAAATAGCATGACAAAAGTAGCGGAAATTTGAAAAACAGTACCTGCATAGGTGTTAAAGATAGTAAAAGAAAAAACTGTTATACAACATGTTTATTGGCCGGGGTTTCTTTTATACACAGCATGCACAGACAGAGAATCTGTATAAAAAAAGCTGTTTCACAAAGATTTAATATTCTCTCTATACTGCTTCAAGTCGGTTTCGCTCGTATTCTCAATAATCATCTGTATTTCCCTGATAAGTTTTTCTCTGTCATTGGGAATAAACCCGATAAGTGGCACAGGATTGGAAACCGTATTTGCCAGCAGTGTAAACGGAGTATCCAACATCAGACTACCAATGAGTGCTTTCATCTCTTCAAGCCGTTCATGTTCGGAGGATTCCAAATAAGTTCCATCCAATACTTCCTGATACAAATTCGATTCGGGAAATACCGTCAACGAAACAATTGAAATAGCAAAAGGACGCAAATGGCTAAAGATTTTAGCCGATTCCAACGCATTGCGCAACCCGTTTCCCTTACCGGCAAGTCCGTTCAGATAAGTGAAATTGTATTCAATTCCCGCATCCTGAAGTTTCAAACATTGTTCAATAATATCATGAGCCATGTACCCTTTTTTCATATATGCAAGCGTCACATCGTCACCCGATTCCACGCCGATGGAAATACGGTCGTAGCCCAATCTACGCAAATCTTTCCACTCGGCAAGTGTCTTTGTCTTAATATCGGTGATACGGGCAAAGCCTCCTATATTCTTCATCTCAGGCAAATTATCATGTATCAACAAAGCAATCTTAACCAGCTTATTATAGCTAAGCACAAAAGGATTTGCGCCTGTTAGAAACACCCTCCGCGCACGTGGTTGATACTTACGAACTATTTTCAAATCCTCCTCTAGTTCTGAAAAAAGCGCTGTCTTAAACGTTGTTCCGTCGTATAAACTGCAAAATTTACACTTGTTGTGCGAGCACCCCACAGTTGCCTGCAACAATACTGAATTTGCTTCAAAAGGAGGTCGCCAAATCTGGCCTGTGAAGTGCATTTTCTCTGTTATCATAACCTTCTAAATTAAATTGGATATAAAAGTGTATTTAGTTACTTTTGTATCCGCAAAGGTAGATGGTTACTTAGTATAAAAAAAGAACTAACCAGATAGTGTGATAGTTACCTACGAGTAATTCTTTATGAGTATCAACCCGATAAAAAATAAAAAAAGATAAAGATGGACGAAAATAATTTCAGAGAAGCTATTTGTCCCGCCTGCGGCATCATAGACCGCTTCGGCGACAAATGGTCGTTGCGTATACTTGTATTGCTCAATGAGAACGGCACTATGCGTTTTAATGAATTGCTGAAGGCGACTTCCGGGATCTCGCAGAAGATGCTTACTACAACTTTACGAACATTGGAATTCCACAAGTTGGTCAATCGCAAGATGTATGCAGAGATTCCTCCCCGTGTAGAATACAATCTTGCGCCACTTGGAAAAAGCCTAATGAAACCGCTCTACAACCTTATTGATTGGACATTGGAACACGTAGATGAAATATCGAACTAACATTGTATGGACTGGGCCGTATAATAAAAATGTAGTGTATAAATTTCTATACACTACATGTTTAGCTCAAGTTTAAGCGAAGTGGTAATTTGCACTGGAGACAAGAGTGGTTTTTAACCACAATCAATGACCAGCGAAGCTAATCAGTTCTAAACTGATTCTATTATGCGTCCAGGCTACACGTTGTTAAGCTTGAACGAAAATCTGCCAATGCTGCATTCTTGCGCAAAAAGGGGGCCCCCTTAAAAACAATCAGGATGGTTTGATGATATTCCGAATCAAACCCTTAAAAATAAAACTATGGAACGGAAGGACAGAATACCAATACAACCGGCCGCTCAAACCTTTGGGTCGGAATGTGGCGGTCTGTACCACCTTGTTCCCCTCCATTCTGAATTCGAGCCACGCTTCACCGGGCAATTTCATTTCGGCAAATAAGAGCAAACGGCCTTCTGCCTGATCGGCATACAGCACCCGCCAAAAGTCCAACGCATCACCCACATTGAGCGAAGTGACCGAGGTACGGCCCCGCCGCAACCCAACGCCTCCTACCATTTTATCCAATGCTCCCCTCACACGCCACAACCAATTGGCATAATACCATCCGTTTGCGCCTCCGATACCCCATATTTTAGCAATACAGCCATTCCGATCGGCAAAAAACGCGGTACGAATATCCTGAAAGCACCCAAAAGCGGGCACCTGAATAAATTCGGATATATTCCGGTCGAAACTACTGCTTATAAAAGCATCCTTCCAACTCGAAACAACTTCATTGCTCTCGATTCTGGCAAATGCCCTTTCCACTGATTCGCGGTAGCCAATGGGTGTCAATCCCACTATCCGATTGATTTCGTCGTTGCGGCATACGACTTCAATTTTCATGCTATCCACCAGCGCCACGGCCAGTTTGTAAGAGGTCGACGTTACAAAATAGAGCCAGTACGACGATAACTTCGGAGTCATTACCGGGACAATAAAAATATGCCGTTTCAATTTTCTGACGGCGGCAAACTGCAACAACATCTCTCTGTAAGTCAGAATATCAGGTCCTCCGATATCGAAATTAGCATTGAACGTTTGCGGATTCAGCATGGTCTTCGACAGGATTTGAATGACATCGGATATCGCAATTGGCTGGCAGCGGGTATTGAGCCACCGGGGAGCAACCATAACGGGAAGCTTTTCTACCAAATCGCGCATGATTTCAAAAGAGGCACTTCCCGATCCGATAATAATTCCGGCTCGCAAGGTGGTAAAATTGTAACTGCCCTTCCCCAGCTCCATCTCCACATTTTTCCGTGACGATAAATGCTTCGACAATGTCGATTCGTTTACAATCCCGCTCAAATAAACAACATGGCGCACGTTGGTACGGCTCATGGCCTTCCTGAAATTTTCGGCCGACCGCTGCTCCTGAATATAAAAATCGGCGGACGACGACATGGAATGCACCAAATAAAATGCACCGTCGATGTCGTTGGGGATATTCGCCAGCGAATCGACATCCAGCAAATCTACCTGAACAATCGTGACTTTCGATTTTATGGATTCCGGAACGGCAAATCGTTTGCTATCTCGGACACAACAAATCACATCGTGTCCATTCTCGACTAAAACAGGCAACAGCCGTTTCCCGATATATCCGGATGATCCGGTTAGCACTATTTTCATCGTCGTTTGATTTAGGTCAATTATTCATACCGTTACTGACAAGAATGAGCGACGCAGCGCTCTTAAGCGCCATCAACTCCCGCCCGAAAACAGATCGCCCTATTCCATTGCCCCGTCGGATGAAAATTCGGTTCATTCACCGTTGATTTCTACGGGACGGGATAATTTGCTTGTTTTAGTTCATTGGCAGTTCAATTTTGAAGCAAAGACAAACGAAGGTATCGTTGTGTTTGCCATCCGAAGCCTTTATAGCGTCGAAATAATCGTTAAACACCAGATTGTATTTTAGTTCCAGTGCGATGGCCCGGTTGCGCCCCCAATTGAAGCGGGAACCGATGCCGGCCACCATGCCGGGGTAAAAGCTGCTTCCTTGCGTATGCGATTCATCTCCTCCGGTATATGTTCCCTGAGCAGAGTTGATAAAAATGGATTTTGTGTAGTTGTAAGTGCCTCCCAGAATCGTGTAGAGCCGTGCTTCGTCTTCGTTTCGGATAAGATTCACGTTGAATCCCACACCGGCTTGTGCATTCCAGGCGCCATACGAATAGTTGCTGAATTGTTCCGTCTTGGCACCAGGCAACATGAGCAGGGCATCCTCGTATACCGACAGCAGGTCATTACACTTCTGGGCAAACGTTATGTTTACGCCGGTACCTACCTGCGACGTGTGCAGTGTCGTTAGACCATAATTGATTAACGGCCCGATTTGGACACACGAATTCTGTGAATTCGACGTCACGCATGCGGACACACCGCATACCAACATCAAAAACCACTTTTTCATATTTAGATTATTGATTCGGGTTATCGTAACCCGTCTTTTACTGTATCATTGCCCGGCGTTCTCCTTCACCGGATCGCAACTACTTATACTCTCTGCTAGCATTGGATGGCAATTAGCTTCACTGATCTTCGATTTCCACGGGACGCATCTGCCTACTAAACGAGATAACAGTACGGATTATTCCCATAGAGACGCGGCATGCCACGTCTCTACAATAGTACATTTTTCCATTCCAATTCCGTGCCATACCATTGCACACACATAAAAACCAACGCTTTACTACACCAAAATTTAATTTTTCTCTTCTCTCTGTTTTTATCGCTCGATACTACCGCCCTCAGGCATCAAACAGTCTTAATCATTTGCCCTTCGTAGCTTTTGGTCCGAATGTCCATCGGTTGAAGAGGCATTCTCCCATATCATCTCTTTGGATGTCAGTTTACGTATAGTATACTGCTCGGTATATTTACCCTCCTTATTGAAGAGCGTTACTACTGTATTTTCAGAACCAACGACATAAGTCCTGCTAATGATCGTATCGTGACCCGACAAAAAATCAGTACTATGGATAATACAGGTTTTGTCAGCATTAAACAGATAGGTTACCGAACCATCAACCGACAAATTTGGGTCGTCGTTATAGATATACCATTTGCCAACCAATTGATTTATGGCTATTCCCTCATTCTTTTTACATGACATGAATGTTACACTCAAAATAAGGCTAAATAGAAAGAGTGTTGCCAACTGTTTTATTTTCATCTGTCTTCCATTTTATTTGTTGATTTTTTCCCTGCAATTTACAGGGTTGATTTTGATTCTGCCTGCTCGGCCACCACACGATACGCTACGCTAATCGTGCGGCAACGGGGGCACAGGTCAGGAGACCTGCGCCAGCGGAGGGGCCAGCAAAGGTATTAGCAGCCATCCTTTATTTTATCAGTAACTTTTTTAATCAATAAATCATCTTCAATTTTCAATAAAACTAAAGTTAACAATTTTAGATAAGTGTAATATGCAGACTCATGCTGTGCTATTTCTTCTGGATTTGCCTGTGTCCCATGTAAGTAACTATTTCTCAAATCTATTCCATTTGTAAACTCACTTTTATTCAAATAAAAATTGAAATAGCTTTGTTCTGGACGAGAGAACAGTGAACTTTCAAAAAAAATCATGTTTTGGTTTCCCATTTCAATAGCTTCTTTCTGAGCATCTGACTGATAATAATAAAAGGAAGCCACTTCATTTTCATATAAATCTTTCAGAATCAATACTCTTAGTATGTTTGTAAACTGGATATAATTATGTTTGTCTAGGTGCAGAAATCCTTTATCAATTAGGTAATTTATTTGGGGCTTTTGATGATCCTCATATTTATTATAGTTTACTTCTTCATTTGCAAGCAAATCAAAAAAGTTGTGATATTGCTTTTCTTTAAATGGTTCAACGTAAGCAAGCAAAGTTTGGTCAGAAAAAAACAAATTAGAACAACCAATTAATTCCTTATTTTCCTGATTTAAATAAATATATTTGTTCTGATTCAAACTTGGAATATTCTTAATTGCGCATGGAGTTGAAGTCATTTGCAATAATTCAAAATCAATCATACCATCTTCAACAAATAGTTTATATTGTTTTAGAACAGATTCAAATTCGGGAGCTAAAATCCGAACTTTTTCAAAGCTAGAAACATTTGCAGAAGGCATTAAAAGTCTTGCATTATTCGCAAATCCATATTCATTATGAAATATTGACGTATATACTTCTTGCAAAATATTCTCTAAGGATAATTCTATGCCATTAATTATTGAGCTATAAGCAACAATCTGAGCATGAGAAGTCATTTCTCTTATATTAAAAGCAATACTTTGTTTATATTCATTTTCTGAGCGAATTCCCATAACTCTTTCCATAACCCCCATCTGATTTTCTTTATGCACTAAATCAATCCGAAACTGATGGTCTAGATATTCAAAAAGAAATATAAAATTCAAAAATAATGTATGACTGTCATTATTTTTTTTAATATAATCTAGGCTGTATGAATAATTTGCAACTAATCCATCTCTATGACCCGTTTTGATTTTTTCTTGGTTCTTAGGAAAACTTACTGACACACCATGTGTCTGGATAGTTATATTCTTTTTCTCTTGAAATATTTTATCTGTTTCTTTTCTTTCTTTTCTTTTTGCTTTTAATCGAGTTTTATCAGATATTTTAAAGTTATCTTTATTTCTTGCGTGTTTTATTAAACGTAAATAATTTAAGTTGCTGTCTTCTTTGTCAATATATTTTGAAACAATCTCTTCCTTATCTTTTATCGTTAAACTCTGAGGTAAATAGCTTTCTTTGTTTCTATTTAAGTCATCTTTCACTTCATAAATTGAAAGAAGTATTTCTGCACTATATTCATATGTAAGCAATAATTCTCTTAGTTCAGTATTATAATGATTAACCAACTCTTTATAATTTAATATATTTATTATTTCATGTGGACTATCTTTTAATATTAATTTGAAGTTCTCTGCGGATATGTGCTTAAATATTTTTTGATTATCCAATAGCTCCCAGAATGAATTGAGATATCCATGTAAAAGTTGTTCATAATAAAAGATTATATTACTATCATTTATCTTTGCCATGAATTGACCTACGATCTTGCCATACTCGATTGCTTTTTGTTTGAAACCATTAATGTCTTCTTGAGACCAATTTTTTAAATACAATTCATTATCAAGGTATTTTCTAATGTTGTAAAGTTCTAATACGTCATTAATATCTTCATAATTTGACTTGGTCTCATTTCTCAAAATATGTTCACCCTTTGACAAATGATATCCACCTGCCATATCTTCTTTTGAGTAGTATTCGACTCTATTTAAATCATATTTATGCATACAATCTGCGATCTTACTGGGTTGCGGCTAACGTCTTTTTTATGAAATAAACATTTGTATATGCTATAGAAAATAGTAACATATCCGAATATTTGAATGATGTGCCTTGCTATCTTCTGGCTATTTGAATAACGGAATATCTTGCTTTAGCTCTTTAGCGATTCCAGTATTTTTTCTTCACCGCATGGGTTCCCCTGCTACCACACAATTAGTGCAGCGCAGCGTGTGACTATAGAACCCCGCGAGCAAACAATCACCGTCACCATGCTCCAACCTCTGCTGCCGCACGATTAGCGTAGCGTATCGTGTGGCCATGCCATACATTGCTGATTTTGGAAACCCGAAAGCAAAACTAATGGTAACCATCAGACTTTTATTACTTGGTTACTATTACATCATCCAGTATACCTTTGCCTCCGGCATAATCGACAGCACTACTATATAAATAATCTTCGGGTCTGAAAACATACCCTTCTTCTACCGGATTATTGTGGATATAGTTGATTTTTTCAGCAATAACCTTATTGCTCCATAATTCTATCGGTTTATTGTCATGCCTCCAAAATTGATACTTCATGACATTGGAAGATGCTTGTGCGGCCTTTTCAAATTCATTCAGTAAAAACTCTTTCCTACTCTCTTGTTGATTATCTGTTATGGTCTTGACAATAGCTTTACTTGTAAATCGCTTGAAATCGCCCACAATGCCTTCAGGAGCCCGCTCTCCAATACTTCTAAAAATAAGATGCACATGATTTGTCATAATGCACCATGCAAATATTTCCAATCCTTTGTTCTTTTGGCAATAGGCAAGACTATCTATAACAATATTTTTGTACTCGTTGCGCGTAAAAACATCTAACCATCCCACCACAGCAAAACTGATGAAATAGACTCCTTTGGGATTGTAAAATTTGTAATTACGACTCATTGGTATGCTTTTTACTTTTAAGGTTGCTCTACCGTATGGTTTGGCCACACGATACGCTGCGCTAATCGTGCGGCAACCGAGGTATTCTATCGTGTTTCGTGTTTTCGGGATAACATATCCCTATACTCCATTCCGTCGTCGGATTGCAATTAACAATCAGCGATAGCTAAATCCGACGGGACGGGAGCTACCCCTATATTATTTATACTTTTCCGGATTATCAAAACCCCACGGATTCCAAATTGCTCTGACAATTTCTTTCTTATTGACATCTAACCACAGATCCGATTGTCCATCATACATGCCCAATATATTTTCGTTGATTTTCCAAATATTTGACATAAAGCCGGGTGTTGGATATTGCCAAAAAATTCCTTTATCATTAGCGAAAAAAATATTTCCCCCAGATAAATCAACTCCATATTCAGGGTCATTTTTTTTAGATTCTACTAATATCACAACAAATTCATTATAAATTACAAATTGTCTTATCCTCTTGGGAAATGTGATTTTATGAGAATTTATTTTTAATTTATTATAATCATCAATAATTACTTGTATCATAGCTTATAAATCTTCTAAAGATTGGAACCAATCTCTGTTTCCTTCAATTTTCGTAAAATTATCCACTTGTATCTGAGTTCCTCCTCCAATACCCCATTTGTTGTCAGCAGTTTGTCCTCTCCATATTGTTGTTCCTTCCCCGTCCCGTCGGATTTGCAATCCGACGACGGAACCGGGTATAAGGATTTGCAATCCGATAAATTCATACCACTACTACCGGGATAAGTCCTTTGCCTCCGGCATAGTCAATAGCCGAACTGTAGCGGTACTCATGAGGCAATGTTACGATTTCCGCTTTTACCGGGTTGTTGTGTATATACTCCATTTTTTGTTCGAAATAATCATTTAGAAATACTTCTTGTATGTCTGTTCCCTCTTGCCAGAATCTACAATTCTTTATTTTTTTATCATTGCGACCGCTAAATTCAAATTTATCAAGCATCCATTCCCGGCGGCTTTCGGTTGGCTCATGCTGTATCGTGTGTATTAATTTCTTGCTGGTATACTTCTTGAGATCCCGCATGATGTCGGATACTGAGTGTTATCCGGTAACACCAATGAGACAATGCAAATGATTGGTCATTAGTACCCACGCGTATATCTCCATTCCTTTGTTCTCGATGCAGTAGATCTATGATTCCAGTATGACATGCTTATACACAGGTCTTGTAAAAATATCCATCCAGTCAACAACGGTTGTTGTGACAAAATAAACCTTTCCGTTAATTCTATGTTGAATGTTCATTGTATTCTATCGTGTTTCGTGTTTTCGGGATAACATATCCCTATACTCCATTCCGTCGTCGGATTGCAAATCCGACGGGACGGGAAAGTCTTGCTTTTTATCATAGAATGCGGGAGTTATTTTCTCCACACCGATAACGCCTTATCTATATATAAACTATCCCATTCTCTCTGAGTTGATGGAGTTATAAATTTGTCATTCTTATAATATCCCCAACTGGTTTTAAAATGATCATCAAACCATTTATCATTAATCTCATAAGAATAATTATACTCCGGGGCAAAGATGTTTTTCCACCACCCCATATCTTTTTTTATTTTCTTTTCTATCAGATACCCGCTGAATACCTCCTTCATGGCAATTTCATGCAGTTTGGCAAAAGGCAAGGGCGTGTGGATGTCTTTCGTATAATTTTTACGGGGAAGAACAATATGCGCTCCTTCGAAGAAAAACCATTTTTCTCTGATCTTAACTCCATAAAGAAATGTCAATCCATCAATAACATTGTCTTTATTACGTTCTAAAGTACTTGTAACTAACTTATCACCTATCTTATTAAAACACAACAATGAATCAATTTTTGAATTGGTATTGATTTCAAAATTATGCCAACTATATAATCCATTCTTTTTCCAACTTGAAATACTATCAACTATTGAATGATAAATTTTAAAATAAGTTTCTTTGCTATTTACTTGCATACTTATTTGGTATTCCTTCAATTGAAATAATTTTTTATACTGATTTTCATTAGAGTCATGACATGAACCTAATAAAATTATAAGAATCAACATTAATACTTTACCTCGATTTAACATATCCTTCTGGTTTTTGATCTGTTGGTTTAATATCAAATATCCATTTATAATTTCCGATCGAATGCGAACTATAAAAACCTCTTTTTACTGTGCCATTCTGAGGAATGTAGGCACGGCCACCTTTATTCGTAGGTAAATTAGGAATACCCGGACAAGGCACCTGTGGTGCAATTCCATCTTGTTTGCTAATAGGATCTTTGTTTTCATCGCTTCCGTATTGCCAAACTTCGGAGAACTGTGTCCAATCCGTACCACCTACACCTGCATTTTCGGGGGCAATGATATAAAGCCGTCCAAAGGTAACCTTCCCTTTTAAATAATCAATCATTCCCAGCGCGTAAGCATACCCCATGCTGTGACAAACAATGTCGAGGGTGTCGGTAATAAAGCCATCACTGTTTTTGGCAATGTTAGGATTTGCCATCAATTTCTTCAAAAATGCAGTTCCCGCACTATTGGCACCAGCCTGTCGCCGAGTATTAAAGCCATCAATGTTGGATTCCGTGTTTAGATGTGGCGAATTATTACAAACCACATCGGTTAGCACCAGTGGAATTTCAATAGAAGCTCCCACTATGGGCATCAATTCTATTATATTTGATCCGTACTTAAGACCGGCCTCTTGCCAAGAGGAAGGAACAAGATCAATTACTCCTTTAGCGCTACAATAAAATTTCGCCATCGATTTTTCAACATTATTATCCCAATTATGGTTGGACGTTGTAATACTCATTTGTCCATCTGCATAATATACGTTAGCGCATTTTAGCCTTGTTTTGAAAAGATCATCAATTCCTTTCCAATAAGATTCTCCCTCATCTACAATATCACTCGTGTAAATATTATCCTTGTGAGTCTTTTCAGGATACCTCGGCTGCCGCACGATTAGCGCAGCGTATCGTGTGGCCATGCCATGCATTGCTGATTTTGGGGAACCCTGAAAGCAAACAGTCACCGTCGCCATGCTCCCAACCCCGGCCAGCGGCTTTTCTCCTATTTTTTCTTTTTACATTCGCTCCCTCGTCCGGTTATCCTGCTCTTTCGTGTAGCACGTAATCGTCTTATGCTCCATTTATTAAACAATGAGGTTGTTTGCTTTCACGCCCCAAATCTACAACTATTTTCTCATAATACATTAAATAGCATTAATTCATGTATTATTTTTTAGCAGTTGCATTACGTAAAAAAACAATGAATAACACAGAGGATTGGTTGACCTCCCCGAAACATTCGGGGTTTTCCCCGAAGCAACCGGGGCTTTCCCCGAAACTTCCGGGGCAATCCTCAAAAGAACCGGAACATTCCCCGAAACTTCCGGGGCAATCCCCGAAAGAGCCGGGGCAATCCCCGAGAGAGCCGGGGCATCCCCCGAAACATCCGGAACATTCCACGAAAGAACCGGGGTTCTCCCCGAAAGAGCCGGAACATTCCCCGAAACATTCGGGGCACCCCCCGGTAGAGTCGGGGCAACTTTTCAAAAAGCTGCAGACTGCAACGAATGATCCACAACGGAGTAAGGCAGCGTCTCTGCTATCTCCTTCCGGCAGCCTCTCCCTATTCAATAAAAAAGAGTATCTTTGCGCCGTAATTTTCGGCCGTTCCAAATGGGCTCGGAAGTCCGGTTTTATCCGGTATTTTGTTGACACAGAACGAACCTGTAGCGCGCGGCTTTTGATAAGCATACTCTATTCGTGCATAACAATCCGTATATCGGACCCCTTTCCGACCGGACGGAGCAATGTTGCGGAGAATGAAATAACACCGAATGGCATGCTTATTTATAGTTAAAATCAAAATTATTTTCACATGAAAAAAGCGTATGTATTTCCCGGCCAGGGTGCCCAGTTTGTAGGAATGGGCAAAGATTTGTATGATAGCAATCCGCTTGCAAAAGAGTTGTTTGAAAAAGCAAACGAAATTCTGGGATTCCGCATCACCGATCTGATGTTTGCCGGTACCGACGAAGATCTTCGCCAGACCAAAGTAACACAACCCGCCGTTTTTCTTCACTCGGTCATTATGGCTAAAACATTGGGTGCCGACTTTACACCCGATATGACCGCCGGCCACTCGCTGGGCGAATTCTCTGCCCTGGTTGCTGCCGGAGCTCTCTCGTTCGAAGATGGTTTGAAGCTGGTTTCGGCCCGTGCTCAGGCTATGCAGAAAGCGTGCGAAAAACAACCGTCGACCATGGCTGCCGTGCTGGGTCTCGACGATACCAAAGTGGAAGAGATTTGTGCTGCGGTAGATGGCATCGTGGTTCCGGCCAACTACAACTGTCCGGGTCAGTTGGTTATCTCCGGCGAAATTGAAGCAATTCAGAAAGCATGTGATTTGGCAAAAGAGGCCGGTGCCCGCCGCGCTTTGGTACTTTCGGTAGGTGGCGCGTTCCACTCTCCGTTGATGGAACCTGCCCGCGTGGAGCTGGAACAGGCTATTGCCAATACGAAGTTCGCAACTCCGATCTGTCCCGTATATCAGAATGTAAACGCACAGCCGCAAACCGATCCGGAAGTGATCAAACAAAACCTGATCGCACAGCTGACCTCTCCGGTACGCTGGACACAGACCGTACAGAATATGATTGCCGACGGCGCTACCAGTTTCCGCGAACTGGGACCGGGTGCCGTGCTGCAGGGTCTGGTTAAAAAGATCAACAAAGAGGTAGAGGCTTGCTAAACGCCACTTTTTACCCTATCGGAGGGGGAATGCTGTAATATGCATTCTCCCTCTTTTTATATATAAACAACACTGAAATTCAATAAAATAAATATCACAATCAGATCTGACGAATAAGCGTACTATTTATTTTCCGTTCACAACAGTATTTTAGCAAATGCAATGATCCGAATCAGATATTATTTTGTACTTTTGCATTCCAAAATTCAACGACCGGACTCATTTATTAAAATCCGGGAGAGTTACATCAACAAATATTATTCGATGCAAGTGAGTTGGATTTTCAAAAAATAAGCAATTACAATTCGGATTCTTTTAATTTATTTGTCTTTTTAATGAATTGATATTCGATGAAAAATAAATACGTCGATTTAATTGAACAAACATTTGAGTTTCCAAATGAAGAGTTTACCGTAGAAGATAACGAACTCTACTGGTATGGAGTGCCATTGATGGATTTGATAAAACAATACGGTACACCATTAAGAATAAGCTATTTACCTAGCATATCAAAAAAAATTCAGCGTGCGCGCCGCATGTTTAATGTGGCAATGGCCAAGGTCGACTACAACGCCGACTACCATTATTGCTACTGCACCAAGAGTTCCCACTTCTCTTTTGTGATGGAAGAAGTATTAAAACATGACGTACATATCGAAACATCTTCGGCATTCGATATCAATATTTTGGAATCTTTGTTTGAATCGGGACAACTTAAACCCGACACATTTGTAATATGTAACGGATTCAAACGACCTCATTATGTCGAAAACATACAGAATCTCATTAACCTTGGTTTCGAGAATGTAGTTCCGGTTCTTGACAATAAATTCGAATTGGATCTGTTACTCAATGACTTCGAACCTAAATTCAAAGTGGGTATCCGAATCGCTTCGGAAGAAGAACCTAAATTCGATTTCTATACTTCGCGTCTCGGCATCCGTTACAGCGATATTATTCCATATTATACCGACAAGATTCACAACAACCCGCAGGTAGAGCTGAAAATGCTTCATTTCTTTATCAATACGGGCATAAAAGATACGGCTTACTACTGGAACGAACTAAATAAGGCGGTCAACCTCTATTGCGAGATGAAGAAGGTGTGTCCGTCGCTCGACAGTCTGAACATCGGGGGAGGCTTTCCCATTCAGGCACACCTCGACTTTACGTACGACTATGATTACATGGCCGAAGAGATTGTGGCACAAATCAAAGCCATCTGTACCCAAAATGAGGTACCCGAACCGCACATCTTTACCGAATTCGGATCGTATACCGTGGGTGAAAGCGGCGCCACCCTCTACTCCATTGTCAACCAGAAGCAACAAAACGACCGTGAGTTGTGGAACATGATCGACAGTTCGTTTATGACCACCCTACCCGACACCTGGGCCATCAACCAGCGCTATGTCTTTCTGGCTATCAACAACTGGGATTCGGAATACCAGCGGGTACATCTGGGCGGCCTTACCTGTGACAGCGAAGATTTTTACAATGCCGAAGCGCATTCGAATGCCGTGTTCTTGCCCACCATCACCGAAGATTGCGAACAGTACATCGGATTCTTCCACATGGGAGCCTATCAGGAAGCGCTCAGCGGTTTTGGTGGCATCCAGCACTGTCTGATTCCCGCACCAAAAGTGGTGGTGATCGATCTGGACGAGAACGGAGAATATGTTACCAAGCTATTTGCGAAAGAACAAAGTTACAAATCGATGCTTAAAATTTTAGGCTATTAAAATCATATTGCTAATCTGATAAGAAATTTGCAATTTTGTATTCTATAAAAAAGTATCTTACTTTAAATTCTATTGATGATGAAGAAAATATTTTATTGTGCGCTCATCGTGCCTGCCATTATGGTAGTTTCCTGTAAAACAACCCGTCCTGCAGGAATTTATGAAAAAGCTCAAGCGAAGACCGAACAACCGGCCTCATCCGTAATATCGGCTCCGGCAACCCAGACTCAGGTACCTTCCCCTCAGGTAACAACCAAAGAAAATGTTCGTAAAGAGGCTTTCAAACCGATCGACACCGAAACCAATCAGGATGTGGTGAATAAGAAATACCATGTGGTGGTAGGCAGCTTCGGTAGCCAGTTGAACGCACAAAATCTTGCCGGAACACTAAAAAAGGAAGGCAAAAATCCGGCCGTAGTTGTAAATGAAAACAACATGTACCGGGTAATTATCGCTTCGTATGACGATTACGCTCAGGCAACCGCAGCAAAGGTAGAATTGCAATCGCGCTTTGCCGATGCATGGTTACTGGTACAAAATAAATAATCGCTTCTGACTTTGGCGTAACATTTGCAGAAGTGTTTCGCCGGGCAAAAGAGCTGACAGGCTACAAAGTTTGTCAGCTCTTTTATTATCTTGTAGCAGTGAAGATATTACACTGCACCATTAACGCTGTTTCAGCCAGAGAGAACACTGGCTTGTGCTTCATATCGACTAAAAGGCACTATTTTCATAACCGTAAGCTGATGGTATAGATTGCAATAATTCATTCTTCCATGCCCGAAAGGCTTCACTTTGAGTTTTATCCAACCTTTCAGGTCGGATCAGACCAACAGTTATATTCGCACAGTCTACAGGATCTGTGGTTATGCAAACAGGGCTTTTCAAATCATCAATCCAAATATCAGACACTCATTTTTAATACGCATCCCCAAATTCTCAAATCAACTACATGTATAGCATAAAACACATCTGGCACCTTACCTACCCTATTATTCTGACACTACTGGCTCAGAATCTGGTAAACCTCACCGACTCCGCTTTTTTGGGGCGAGTAGGCGAAGTGGAACTCGGAGCATCGGCGCTGGCCGGGGTGTTTTATCTGGCTATTTTCGTTGTCGGGATGGGATTCAGCTCGGGCTCGCAAATACTTATCGGACGCCGTAATGGCGAGCAGAACTATCGTCAGATCGGAGAGCTCTTCAACCAGGGAATGCTTTTTACACTACTACTGGCATTGGCCGTTTTCCTGCTCAGTTTCTTTTTTGCCGCTCCATTGCTTCGCTCATTTATACATTCGCATGCCGTATGCAACGCCACCATCGAATACCTCAATTTCCGGATATTCGGATTTTTCTTTGCGTTTATCAACCTGATGTTCCGCGCTTTTTATGTAGGTGTGATGCGAACCAAAGTACTAACACTAAGCGCTTTTATAACAACTGGAGTAAATGTCGCATTAAACTACCCGTTGATTTTCGGACACTGGGGTTTGCCTGCTCTAGGCATCGGCGGTGCGGCACTGGCATCGGTCATAGCAGAAGCAGTAACCACCCTCTTTTACTTTGTTTATACCTGCAAAGCGGTAGATACAAAGCGATTCGGTTTGTTTGAGATGCATCGCTTCTGCTGGCAAACAGTTCGCCAGATTCTGGACATCTCGCTCTTTATTATGATGCAGATTTTTCTTTCCGTGTCGACATGGTTTCTCTTCTTTATGTTTATCGAACAAACGGGTGAACGTCCGCTGGCCGTCTCCAACATTATCCGCAGCCTCTATTCGTTGCTAGGGTTACCTGTGATGGCATTCGGACAGACCATCAGTACCATCGTGAGCAACCTGATTGGCGAAGGACGCACCGAAGAGGTACTGCCCACCATCCGCAGACAGTTTCGCATTGCACTCGGAGCCGTGATTCCGGTAGTCCTGTTTGCCGCGTTATTTCCACGAATACTGGCCTCTATTTACACCAACAACAGCGATCTGATAACGGCAGCAGTACCTTCGATGTACGTTTTCTGTGTAGTATTATTTGTTTTTTCTTTCGGATGTATTTGGTTCAACGCCCTTTCGGGAACAGGGAATACCCGAATGGCATTACTCTTCGACATGACGACGCTGGTACTGTATATGGTCTATAATTATGTGGTGAATTTTATCTTTCACTGGCCGGTAGCCATAGCATGGATGTCGGAAATTGTTTACTGGTTGGGAATCGGCACCATGTGCTATCTCTATTTTCGTTTCGGAAACTGGCGGGCTCGAAAAATATAACCAATTGATTATATAAATGTTATTTTCCAAAAGACTCAAGCAATTTCAGCACCAATCATTTTACGAAAACAAACCGCGCCTAAGAATGTGTTTCCCGGCGCGGTTCTCTCTCTAGAATTATTGAATTTACGTTGAACCAAAACCATCTCGGCGGCTCAATGCTCCTTAAGGTCTATATAGGATATTGAAGATGTTATTGTTTTATTAAAACCCTGTCAATCGGGTATTTTTTTATTAACAATGCGACTAGACCGAATCCGGACAACAGTCGCTTTCGATCTGCTTTTTCGCATCTTGTTTGCTCTTCGTTGCTTCTGATATTGGGAAGGAGAGCACCCGTAGAAATGCCGAAAATCTTTGCTAAAATGCGATGCCGTGCAATATCCGAGTTGACTCCACAACTCTTTTATTGCAATAGAGTCGTCGTTTTCGAGGCAAATGCCCGCCTTTTCCATTCGCAATCGCTTGATATACTGACGCAATGTTTCTCCAGTTGCCTCTTTGAAAATTCGGTGGAAATGAAATTCGGAAAACATTGCAATAGTTGCAATTTTCTTTAAGGAGATGTCTGTGCTAGGATTGCTTTTAAGGTAATCGATGACTTTTTTAACACGTTCTAAATAATACAGGTTTTCCATTTAAATAAAAAATCACTACGCAAAAATAGAGTTAATAAACAAAGCAAAGTGTTCAAATCTTGCTTTTTGTATACATTAACTAAAAATAGGAGTGCAATCAATTCTACATTCAAGATAAAAAAACACTGTCTTGTAAATATTTATCCATTTATATTGAGTTACTTCAAAATACCAATAAAAAAAACAATGAGATTTATATCACAAAATAAACTCATAAATATTAATATACAGTAATTTTTAATGAAACTACAGGACACAATATTGATTTTTGAGCTTTAAATAGCAAAAAAACAAATAGAAATCAATCAAATTTTTCTTGCTTATTCCATTTTTGCAAATTAAAGAATCGATCTCCTGCATTTATAAAGTTCATATAACAGACACTCTACATTACCCGCGCAAGAAAAAAATACAGCCATCAGGTTTATTAAATTGTAAAAAGAAAACTGTATGTTTGCGGAGTTTAATTTGTGCATATAATCCCAAACAAAACCGCTTTTTATGAATCGGAAATTTTTATTGGCAATCATAATTTCAGCAATCGCATGCCAGATCGGACAAGCCCAGAAGTCGGAACAATGGAATGGAAAACAGTGTGCCGTAGTATTAACCTATGACGATGCTATCGATATCGATCTTGACAATGTGATTCCGGCGCTCGACTCCGTCGGACTGAAAGGAACTTTCTATATTATCGGACAATCGCCGGTGGTAGCCAAGCGAATGGCCGAATGGCGAGCCGCAGCTCAACGGGGACACGAACTGGGCAACCATACACTGACTCATCCGTGCGACGCAAGCCTCCCGGGGCGGAATTGGCTTACCGCCGAAGACGATCTCAGCCGGTTTTCGGTTAAGCGCGCTCAAAACGAAATCAGGATCACCAATACCCTTTTGCAGGCTATTGACGGAAAAACAAACCGTACATTTGCCTACCCGTGTGGCGACCGCACTATTAAAGGAGACGATTTTTACAAACCGTTGGAGAAAGAGTTTGCAGGTGCACGCGGAGTCCAGGCCGGGTTGCAACATTTGAACGAAGTAGACCTAAACGACATCCGTTGTTACATGATTAACGGAGAGTCGGGAGATTACCTAACCGGATTGGTAAAGAAGGCTGTAGAATCACACACGCTACTCGTATTTTTGTTTCATGGTGTAGGCGGTGGGCATAACATCAATGTATCGCTCGCAGCGCACAGTCAGCTGCTCCATTTTCTGAAACAACACGAGAAGGAGATCTGGATCGCGCCGATGGTAGATGTTGCCCAATATATCAAAAATCATCAGGCTAAATAAAAACGAAGAGCTAAAAAATCAGAAAAGAGAGCCTTTCCTTACGGCCATTGCGCTATCCCTACTAACATATTCAAAAATTACTGTTAATTTCGCATCCTTAAGACAAAAGAGGAGCAATGAAAGATACAGTAATTTTTGATATTGATGGCACCCTGATCGACACGGAACAGGCGGTGCTGCGTGGATTGCAGAGCTTGTTGAAAACCGACTACGGCAAAGAATTTTCGCTACAAGAACTGGAATTTGCATTCGGATTGCCTGGTTCCGATTCTTTGCCTCAATTTGGCATTCAGGATGTACCGAAAGCCAACTTACGGTGGAATTTTTTCTTCCAACAATACTTTCATACAGCTTCGGTCTTCAGCGGCATTCGCGAAATGTTGATGGCGTTGAAAGAGAATCGGGTGACAACTGGTATTGTCACTTCCAAAACGCAAACCGAATTCAAGCATGAGTTTGCACCCTTCGGACTCACAGAATTCTTCGACTTCGTAGTCTGCTCCGACCAAACCGAAATGCACAAGCCTCATCCGGAACCGATGCTGAAACTTTTAGAAATAGCCGGAGCAAAGCCCGAAAATTCGACCTACATCGGCGACACAATCTACGACTGCAAGTGTGCACAAAGCGCAGGCGTCAGTTTCGGATTAGCCGGATGGGGATGCAAACATCCCGAAACGATTCCTGCTGACTATATATTTCAAATCCCTTCCGACATAAACCGATATATACAAGACACTCATGGATTTTGAAAGCTGTTTTAGCCAAGCGCGCTATTTGCTTACCGAAGGAGCTTTGGTAGAGCGTCTGAAAAGCGAATACAACCTAACAATGGATCGGTATGTCAATCATGCCGGTTTGATCTACGATTCGGAGCACCGTTTGTCCGATCTCTACTGTGAATACATTGAAACTGCGCGCAAATATCGGTTACCGATTTTATTGATGACACCAACGCGACGTGTCAACTTTGAATCGCATCGACAATCAGCTTTCCGGGACAAAGATTTACTCTCCGATTCCTGCACTTACCTGGAACAAGTAAGAGATCGCTTCCCCGATTATGCCGATAAAATTTTTATAGGAGGATTATTGGGATGCAAAGGAGATGCCTACAATGCGGCAGAGGCTTTAGATAAAGAAACTGCATTTCGTTTCCATTCGATTCAGGTTCGTCAATTTGAGCAAACGAATGTCGATTTTCTCTTTGCAGGCATCATGCCCGCCCTGAGTGAAGCATTGGGAATGGCTCAGGCAATGGCAACGGCGGAGCTTCCCTACATAATAAGTTTTATGGTGCGCAAAGATGGCATGCTGCTTGACAAAACCCCCATTGCAGAAGCGATTCGTATCATCGACAGTCAAACTCACCGACAACCGTTGTGTTACATGGCCAATTGCATTCATCCCGCCAATTTGCGCCTTGCCCTTGAAACGACTCCAAACGCCGGATCTCTTCACATAAATCGTTTCTGTGGAATACAGGCAAACGCCTCCCCTTTAAGTCCAGAAGAGCTGAACAATTGTTGTAAATTGCATCAAAGCAATTTTGACGAGATGGTCGATAACATGGAATATCTGGCACAGAAGCATCGTCTAAAAATTCTGGGAGGATGCTGTGGTACGGATAACTCATTCATAGAGAAACTATCCGAACGGTTGATCTCTCTAGAAAAAATCGAAAAAGAGATACGGTCAAGTATTGTATAAAACAACAATTTACTGGCTTAACAGGAATCAATAATACCTACCAGTCTATAATTATGGAACTATCCGAAACGTTAAAACTTATCCCCGCTGCCATCATCGGTCTGACGGTACACGAATTTGCTCATGCCTACACAGCCTATCGACTGGGCGACAATACGGCAAAGATGGAGGGACGCATCTCTCTGAATCCGCTCCGTCACATCGACTGGATGGGATTTTTTCTGATTATTTTTGCCGGATTCGGATGGGCCAAGCCAGTCAGTTTCAACCCGGAAAATCTGAAGCACAAGCACCGCGACGAAATTCTGATCTCGATTGCCGGACCACTATCCAACTTTATTATCGCGTTGTTACTGCTTGTCGTCGCGCGGATTCTTTTTATCTACCCCTATTTCAACAGCACGGAGACCGGCCTTTTAATCATCAACTGGATCGTGATTTCCGGAATTATCAATTTCGGACTATTCATCTTCAACCTGATTCCGATCCCTCCACTCGACGGATCGCATCTCTACCTCACCTTCCTGAAAGAGACCAATCCAACCCTGATGATCAATCTGTACAAATGGGGCACCGCCGGATTGCTGGCTATTATTCTTGCTGAGAACTTTCTGCATGTAAACATCCTGCACTTGTCTCAGCTTATCAACCACATCACGGTATTTTTCATACGACTGCTGGCATTTTAGCTATCAGCCCACTCTCAAAAAAAAGGAAGCAGAACTTCACATGATGTTCTGCTTCCTCCTTTTTTATAGTTCAAAAAGTGTTTCTTTGAATATTTCCGACACCGTCGGATGCGGAAAAACAATTTTTTTCAGCTCTTCGAGAGTCATTCGTTGTTCGATAGCCATGCCCGCGCCGTAGATAATTTCACTAGCCGGATTACCCAACATGTGTACTCCGAGAACCGTCTCATCCCGTTCACTGATTAAAATTTTGCAGAGTCCGTTGACACCTTCGTTTTCGGCAACAAAACGTCCGGCATAGGTCATGGGGAGTTTAGCCACCCGATAAGCAATATTTTGCGCATTGGCCATCTCTTCGGTCAGCCCCACACCGGCAATCTCCGGATTGGTATACACCACACCGGGAATAACTCGGTAACTCATCGTGTCGGCTTGCCCAGTCAGGTTATTGACAACCACTTCACCCTCTCGGCTTGCCGTGTGTGCAAGAAGTGAGAATCCGGTAACATCACCGGCAGCATATACATTGGGGACGTTGGTGCGCATCGTTTCATCCACCTTAATTCCGCCCTTGAAGAGCTCTATCCCGAGGTTCTCAAGTCCGAAACCCTGCGTCACGGCACGACGACCGACACTCAACAGTATTTTTTCACCCGTTACGGTTTCGGTTTGTCCATCCTTTTCAAATATTACCGAATTTCCATCGATTGCCGTTACTTTGGCTGACAAATGAAACACAATCCCTTTCTTAGCGTACATTTCGCGAAGCTGGGCACTCATTTCAGTATCCATTCCGGTCAATATTTCGCGCATCATCTCAACAACCGTTACCTTGGTACCGATGCTATTGAAGAAACTGGCAAATTCCATCCCGATTACGCCTCCGCCAATCACAATCAGAGATTCCGGTTGCTCTTTAAGTGCCAGTATTTCTCGGTTGGTAAGAATACAATCTCCCGCCTCAGCAAGTCCGGGGATAGGAGGGATAAACGTTTCGGAACCGGTGCAAACAAGAAGATTTTTTGCCTGATAACAATTCTCTCCACAGCGAATGGAGATGCCATCCTGCGAACGATTCTCGATGTAAACCTCCCCTTTTACCACGTCGACCCCGTGAGCTTTCATTTTGGCATTTACACCGGCAACCAGTTTACGTATCACCTTGTTTTTGCGGAGCATCATTTTATTGAAATCAAAACTGACGTTTTCGGCAAAGACTCCGTATTTATCGCTATGAAGGGCATTGTCATACGTTTTTGCACTATACAGCAACGTTTTTGTAGGAATACATCCTTCGTTGAGACAAACGCCCCCCATCTCTTTTTTTTCGAACAACACCACCGTGAGTCCTTTGGCTCCTGCACGTTCTGCAGCCACGTATCCGGCCGGACCTCCACCGATAATTGCTAAATCAATCATAATGCATTGTGAGTTTCTGTCGGACAAAGATATTTATAAAAACAGGCATATACAAACCTCTCCGGAGCATCGGAATACAGTTGTGCAGTTCGATAACGCAGAGAGGTTGCCTCGTTTGGAGGCAACCTCTCTGCTATTTGCTTGTTTCAAATGACAATTATTTGGGCAAGTGAAAAGCGACCGTCATTTCCTGCATCTGCTCGGCAGTCATTCCGGCCGGTTCGAATCCCATGTTTTTAGCCGTCATGTAGATTTGAGCCGATTTACTTAACACATCCACTTGATCGAAGGCGTCCATAATGTCGATACCGACGGCGCAGACGCCATGCTTTTCCCACATCACTACGTCATAGTCCTCAAGTTCCTTGATAGTTGCCTGTGCCAAATCTACCGAGCTTGGCAATTTATACGGAATAATGCCCAATCCACGCGGGCAAAACGCCTTGGTTTCGGGAATCATGCTCCACAAGAGATTGGTAAGCACATCTTTCTCCAGAAAAGGCTTATGATGAGTCATCGCAATCAGATCAATCGGGTGGGTGTGAAGCGACGCTTTGTAGTCAGATCCTTTGCCGATCAGAAAATTGTGCATGCTCAGGTGAGACGGCAATTCGGATGTAGGCTTGACGGGTTGATCCGCAATGATAACATAGCTTGCACAGTCATCCAGAATACGAATCACCGATCCGTTTTCCATCGGCCAGCGAGCCAAATCACGCATGCGCATGTTGGTACCCTTGCAGTAGAAATAGCAACCTTTCAGATTGGGAAGCGTAGTACCAATCGGCGTTACGTCGCTGATAGCAGGCAGCGACCTGATTTCATCATCGACAAATTCGGTGATATTGATGGTTATATTACCTCCGTTGCGTTCGGCCCATCCTTTTTGCCAAAGATAGCCAGCCACTTCTGCTACTTTATACACCTCTTTCGCCAACGCGGGGCGATTGTCCAATATTGATTTCATTGTATAAATTAAAAAAGATCTGTTTCGCTCATTTCACACAACAAAGTTATCTTCATTTACACATATATACAAGCAAAAGATTTTTTGGAATTAATATACTGATTGTAAATAGATTGATATTTATAAAAGACCAGTTTTTATCCAACATGTACGCAGATGTTTCATGAAAAAAGTTTTGGATATTCACCTGCATTCCCTACCTTTGAAATACGAATACAAACTCTTTGATAAAATGGCAGATCTTCCGGAACATAAAAAATTGTACGAAGCTCTTCGCATGTTGATTCACGACGGTGTGTATGCCGAAGGCGACTTATTGCCATCCGAGCATGAGTTGAGCATAGTGCACAGAATAGCACGGCATACGGTGCGCAAAGCGCTGGATCGCTTGGTGGCGGATGGCTATATAATTAAACATCAAGGAAAAGGAAGTATTGTAAAAGGGCTACCCAAAGGCATTGGCATCTTGTCGTTGATGAGTACAACCTCTGCCGTTGGCGACAGCATTTTAACCACAAAAATTATTAGACACCCGGAAGTGCGTGCATGGAAAGAGGCATTTTCGTTTGAACTGAGCGACATGGAGAAAGAGGTGGGTTGCATCTATTTCGAACGCCTGCGTTATCTGAATGGAAAGCCTGTTTTTTATGACATTACAATGCTCCCCAACCTTAATTTTCCCCGATTTACCTCTCTGAATCTGGAAAATAAATCTTTGTTCGATGTGCTGCGCGCCAGATATCAGATTGAGATAACCGGTGGCGTACAGCAAATCTTTGCCATTAAGGCCGATACAAAGTTGCAAGGACATTTCAGAGTTAAACCCGGGTATCCGGTTCTGCAATTAAACCGGAAACTGGATACAAACAAAATGGGAATTTATATCTATAGCCAGGTATTTTGCCTTACCGACACGCTCGGCCTTTCCGGTACCTTTTGATTTGCAGTGGCAATGCAAAGAATCTTTGCCTGCAAATAAAAATCATTTTTCTTTGAGAAGGCTCTTTAATATGTGAAATTTTATATGTAACTTCGTGCTCGCACACGGTCGCAACGCGATTAATTATAAATGCCTGATAATGAATATTCAACTATAATACCAAACAAATACAAACGGAATATGAAAGATTTCATGGACAAAGATTTCATGCTCGACAACGAAACAGCGAAGCAACTGTATCACGAGCATGCGGCTAAAATGCCAATTATTGATTATCACTGTCACCTTAACCCTGAATTCATTGCCAAAGATCGCCAGTTCGACAACCTTGGCCAAATTTGGCTCGAAGGCGACCACTATAAATGGCGTGCTATGCGCACAAACGGCATTGACGAACGCTTCTGCACCGGAAAAGAGACCTCCGACTGGGAAAAATTTGAAAAATGGGCTGCCACTGTTCCTTATACCATGCGCAATCCACTCTATCACTGGACCCACCTTGAGCTCCGCTCCATTTTCGGAGTAAACACCCTTTTGAAACCCGAGACAGCAAAAGAAATTTTTGACGCATGTACCGCCAAATTGCGCACTCCCGAATTTTCGGCACGCGGATTGATGAAACGTTGCAACGTGAAGGTAGTTTGTACAACGGATGATCCGATCGACTCGCTCGAATATCATATTGCACTGAAAAACGAAGGATTCGAAGTGAAAGTACTTCCAACCTGGCGTCCGGATAAAGCCATGGCTGTTGAAAATGCAGCTAATTTCCGCACTTATATCGAAAAGTTGGCTACGGTTTCCGGAGTAACAATTTCCAAGTTTGCCGATGTGATCGAAGCATTGCGTGTACGCCACGAGTTTTTCGCCTCGGTAGGTTGCAAATTGAGTGATCATGGTATCGAAGAATTCTATGCAGAAGATTATACTCAAGCCGAAATCGATGCTATCTTCAACAAAGTATATGGCGGCAAAGAGTTGACCAAAGAAGAAATCGTGAAGTTTAAATCGGCCATGCTGGTCGAATTTGCCGTAATGGACTGGGAAACAGGATGGACACAGCAATTCCACTTCGGAGCTATCCGCGACAACAACAGCCGTTTGTTCAAGAGCTTAGGACCTGACACCGGTTTCGATTCAATCGGCGACTTTACAGTGGCCAAAGCAATGTCGAAATTCCTCAACCGTCTTGATACAGACAACAAACTGGCTAAAACAATTCTTTACAACCTCAATCCTCGCGACAATGATCTGATTACTACTATGATTGGTAATTTTCAGGATGGTAGCGTTGCAGGCAAAATTCAGTTCGGTTCGGGCTGGTGGTTCCTCGATCAGGAAATTGGCATGACAGCTCAGATGAATTCGTTGTCCGTTTTAGGTCTATTGAGCCGCTTTGTTGGCATGTTGACCGATTCCCGCAGCTTCCTTTCGTATCCTCGTCACGAATATTTCCGTCGTATCCTGTGTAACCTCATCGGAACCGACGTTGAAAAAGGAAAGTTACCGGCAAGCGAACTGGCATTCCTAAGTCAAATGGTAGAAGATATCAGCTACAACAACGCTAAAAACTTCTTCCAGTTTTAATTTCGGAATTGAATGCGATGTTTAGAAGTTGTTCGTGAGTGTAAACAATTTCAATAAAATGACGGCATCCCGTTATAAATTGTCATTGTTTAATTGAAGAAAAAACAGTTTCTTTGCATTTGCGAAAATTGGCAAACCAATTTAATCAAAATCACATCAATACAATGAGCAAGAAAATTGTAACTTTTGGAGAAATTATGCTTCGTTTAGCCACTCCGGGCTACGAACGTTTTTGTCAGGCAACAAACCTCAACTCTACTTTTGGTGGTGGAGAAGCTAACGTTGCAGTATCTTTGGCCAACTATGGGATGGACGCTCAGTTCGTTACCCGTTTGCCTAAAAACGACATTGCAGAGTGGTGTTTAAGCGAATTGCACAAGTATGGCGTTAAAACAGACAATGTAGTACGCGGTGGCGATCGTGTAGGAATCTATTTCCTCGAAACGGGTGCCGTGGCACGTGCAAGTAAAGTGGTTTACGACCGTGCTCACTCTTCAATTGCCGAAATTACCCCAGGTATGGTTAACTGGGAAGAAGTGTTGAAAGGCGCCGACTGGTTCCACTGGACCGGCATTACTCCGGCTCTTTCTCAAGGAGCAGCCGATGCATGTCTCGAAGCAATTAAGGCAGCAAACAAATTGGGCGTACCCGTTTCGTGCGACCTAAACTACCGCAAAAACCTCTGGAAATATGGCAAAACAGCAGCAGAAATCATGCCTGCATTGGTTGAAGGTTGCGACGTAATTCTGGGTAACGAAGAAGATGCAGAAAAAGTATTCGGTATCAAACCTGAAGGGTTCGACGTATCACACACCGGAGGCGAAGTGAATGCTGCCGAATTCGAATCGGTATGTACACAGCTGATAACCAAGTTCCCGCGTGCAAAGAAAGTGATTATCACTTTGCGTGGTTCGATCAATGCCAACCACAACACATGGAGAGGTTGTTTGTATTCGGAAGGTTCGCTGAAAATCTCCAAAGATTATGATATTACCCATATCGTCGACCGTGTTGGTGGCGGCGACTCATTCATGGGCGGTTTGATTTACGGTTTGCTCACTTATACAAACGACGATCAGAAAGCACTGGAATTTGCAGTTGCAGCCTCTTGCCTGAAACATACGATCTATGGCGACTTCAATCTGGTTACCGTTCCTGAAGTAGAAAACCTGATGAAAGGCGACGGCTCGGGAAGAGTATCAAGATAGAAGCTCCTCCAAATCTCCCCACAAGGGGAGACTTATTGAGTAAAATAATACAATCAACAACTTAAATAAAACTGCCAACCTCAGTTTCCCCTCCTTGTTGGAGGGGAAGGGGGAGGCTTCTTACTATGGCAAGATTTTCAAAAATTCAAGTTCTGACGGCTATGAAAGAGACCGGTATGGTGCCGGTGTTTTACAATAGCGATATTGAAGTGGCCAAAAACGTGCTGAGAGCATGTTATGAAGGCGGTGTTCGCGCTTTCGAGTTTACCAACCGTGGTGACTTCGCTCACGAAGTTTTTCGTGATTTGGTGAAATTTGCAGCAAAAGAATGTCCTGAAATGGTTCTGGGAATCGGCTCTATCGTGGATGCTCCTGCGGCAACATTGTACATCCAGATGGGGGCTAATTTTATTGTTGGCCCATTGTTCAACCCCGATGTTGCTAAAGTGGCAAACCGTCGTTTGGTACCATACACTCCGGGGTGCGGCTCTGTTTCCGAAGTGGGCTTTGCTCAGGAATTGGGATGCGATCTGTGCAAAGTTTTCCCAGGCGATGTATTGGGAACTAATTTTGTGAAAGGGTTGAAAGCTCCGATGCCCTGGTCTCAATTGATGGTGACCGGCGGGGTGAAACCGGAAGAAGGAAACCTTAAAGGCTGGTTCGATGCAGGAGTGACCTGTGTGGGTATGGGATCGAATCTCTTCCCTGCCGATCTGATCAAGACTCAGAACTGGGCTGGTATTACCAAGCTTTGTAGCGATGCGCTAGCTATCATTAAAAAAGTTCGGAAATAATTCTCACTAAAGCGGATTTCTGAAAAGGAATCCGCTTATACTTTACATACTGAAAACTATAAGTTAAACATGAAACGAATCCTATTTGAGGGAACGTTCTTTATGACCTTTACAAAACAAACTATTATCAGATGAATACAGTTACTGAAAAAGTTGGAAAATACAGATGGACGATTGCAGCTCTGCTCCTTTTTGCCACCACTGTCAATTACATGGACAGAAATGTGATCGGCTTTCTGAAAGATTATTTCTGTTCCCCTGAAGGGTTCGGTTGGAGTTCAACTGACTTTTCTACACTTACCTCGGTTTTTACCCTATTTTATGCCGGCTTTACGTTGGTAGCCGGTTGGCTTATCGATAAAATCGGAACGAAAATTGGTTTGGCCGTTTCACTTATCGTATGGTCAGTGGCAGGTATTGCCAGTTCATTTATGGGAAAATCGCTTGTAGCTCACAGTATTGCACGAAGCATTTTCGGAGCTGGTGAGGCAGGCAACTTTCCGGCTTCCATTAAAACAGTAGCGGAATGGTTTCCTAAAAGAGAGCGAGCACTTGCTACCGGAATCTTTAACTCGGGTTCCAATATCGGAGCCATGATTTGTGCTATTTTCGTTCCATGGTGCTTACTTACTTGGGCAAGCGGTTCCGAATTTCTTGGAAGTTTCCACGGTTGGCAGATGGCATTTATCATTACAGGTGTGCTCGGTTTTCTCTGGCTTATTTTCTGGAGTATCTTCTATTCGTCTCCTAAAAAAATGCTTGAAAAAGGAAAAATCGGTCAGGCCGAATACAATTATATTCACAGCGATGTAGACGAAGCCAAAGTGGATGCAGATCCTGATAAAAAGACAAAGGTGTCGTGGGGAAAAATGTTGACCTATCGTCAGACCTGGTCATTTGTGGTAGGTAAATTTCTGACCGATGGTATCTGGTGGTTCTTGCTGTTCTGGTTACCAACATACGTAAAACAACAATTCTGCGTTGGACTATCTCCGGAAGAAACTGCTCAACGGGTGATGATTTCCAACTTTGTGGTATTCGGTATAGCCATCATCGGTTCCGTTTACGGCGGCTCGATTCCGATGTCGTTTATGAACAAAGGCTGGGCTGCTTACAAAGCCCGTATGACTTCGATGTTATTAATTGCAATTGCACCGTTGTCGTTGCTGTTTACTCAAACAATGGCTGGTTTTGGTATTGTATACGGAATCGGCATTATTTGTATTGCCGGTGCGGCTCACCAAGCTTGGTCGGCTAATCTGTTTACAACTGTTTCGGATATGTTCCCTAAAAAAGCTGTTGGCACGGTAACCGGTATCGGCGCTGCATTCGGTGGCTTGGGCGGTGTTGCGGTACAGCAGATTGCAGGACGTTTGGAAGATTATTATCGCACAATCGGAGTAGGGCTGGCAAAAGCGCAAGGTCTGATTCAGGAAACAGCGCAGATTCCGCTCGATAAAATCAAAATCGACAACCTGAAAGAGGTGATTACAAGTCCGCAGGCATTAGATCATGCTAAAGAACTGATATCGTCAAACGTATCTACCGCTTACGGCATCATGTTTGGTGTATGTGCATTCGCGTACCTGCTTGCTTTTCTATGCATGAAGCTTCTGGTTCCGAAACACAAACCCATTACCGATTTGTAATTTCTATCCATTAGAATATCTTTAAGCTGCCGGTATCGTCAAATACCGGCAGCTTTTTTTATGATTTGTATTTTGATACGACATAAATACCTTAATTTTGCAGAGGAACCATAGAATAGAACTTTTGCTACGAAAACTGGACCTATTTTAATTAATTTTTGCCGGATGAAATCTTTGTTTTCTTTTTGCTGGTTGGTGCTTGCCTTTTGTGTTTCGGCACAGGAACACTATCGCACCATGCCTTTGGTTGAAAACATCAAGACGTTACAAGTAGGTGTCGACGGTCAGAAAATGTCTTTGCCAGTTATTCGATTGAATAATACGGAAGCCATCTGTATTCAATTCGATGAAATGTCTCACGACCGGAAAAACTACTATTATTCGGTTCGCCATTGCAATGCCGACTGGAGTTTATCCAACATTACCGAAATGGAGGCCATTGACGGATTATCTACCGGCATGATTACCAATTATACCTCATCGTTCAATACTACTTTTCTCTACACACATTATTCGGTACGCTTTCCCAACGATCAGCTCAGATTCAAAGTCTCGGGTAATTATCTGGTAACGATTTACGAAGACAACAATCCCGATAAAGCCGTAGCCGTAGCCTGCTTTTCGGTAGTAGAGCCCAAAGTGGCCATCGAAGGTACGATCCGGGGGAATACCGATCTGGAGATCAACCGGCGCTACCAACAACTCGATTTTACTATCGACAATAGCCAGTTTACAATCAAAGACGTATTTTCGGAGCTAAAAGTGCTGGTGCGTCAAAATAACCGGTACGATACGCAGGTATTTGGATTGCAACCCTCTTATACAACCCTTACCAAACAGAGCTATGTAAACAACCGGGCCTTGATTTTTGAAGGCGGCAATGAATACCGGAGCTTTGATTGTTCGTCGATTTACACCTTCGGTGCCGGAATTGAGAATATCAAATATTTTGCGCCCTATTATCACGCAACGCTGGTTGCCGACAATTCGCGGTCGGGACGCCCTTACGAGCGACAGGAAGATGCCAATGGACGATATGTGGTTAATTTACAGAATGATGAAAATGATTCGGTGAATGCCGATTATATGTTCGTCCATTTCAGCATACCGATTGAAAAACCGTTCTTTGAAGGATCACTCTATATATTAGGCGATTTAAATTATAACCGTTTCGATCATAATGTGCGAATGGAATACAATGCCCAACACAATGCCTATGAACAAACGTTGTTGTTGAAACAGGGCGGATACAATTACCTGTATGCTTTTGTAAAAAGAGATGAGGCAATAGGGTCGCTACAGCCCATGGAGGGCAGTCTTTGGCAGACAAGAAACGAGTATGTAATTTACGCCTATTACAGAGGCTGGGGCGAACGGTACGACCGTTTGATAGGAGTGCAAACCGTAGAATAAGAGATAACAAGACAAAATGAGTGAGGAGATCGAAGAGCAGGAAATGTCCTTTTGGGATCATCTGGAGGCGTTACGTTGGACGCTTTTCAGGTCGGTGGTGGCCATAGTGGCGATGATGGTGGTGGTATTTTGTGCCAAAGAATGGGTTTTCGACCTTATTTTGGCGCCTAAAAATTCCACCTTCTACATGTACAAATGGTTGGACTATATCGGGCAGGCGTTGCACATATCGTCTCTTCGTTTTGAAGACTTTAATCTGAAACTGGTGAACTATGAACTAACAGGCCAGTTTATGGTACATCTCAATATTGCTTTCTGGTTGGGGCTGATTCTTGCCCTTCCCTATATTTGCTATGAATTGTGGCGTTTTATCAGTCCCGCACTCTATCCAGGCGAACGCCATCCCATTGTATGGACTTTTGTGGCAGGAGGGTTGCTTTTTTTTCTTGGAGTGCTGATCTCTTACAGCCTCATTTTTCCGATTGCCATTCGGTTCTTCTTTACATATCAAATCAACCCCGACATCACCAATATGGTATCGCTTGGGTCGTATATTAGTCTTTTTACCACAACGTTGATATGCATTGGTGCCGTGTTCGAACTACCTATTCTGGTATATCTTCTTTCGCGGTTTGGCATTCTGAAACGTGAGTTCATGCGCAAATACCGTCGTCATGCGGTGGTTGTCATTGCCATTTTGGCCGGAATCATCACCCCGGCCGATCCTTTTTCGATGATAGCCGTCTGCATTCCGCTTATTTTGCTCTACGAGGCGAGTATCTACGTTTGTAAAAAATAGAACCGACCGTTTATGTGTAAACTGGATGCTGCCCACAAAGCTTTCATAGCGCAACATGCCGATGAAAATACTCATCGGCTATTACTTAGCGCATCCCGTTTTCCCGATATTGATATGGAATTTGTGGTACGGCAGCTTGAAGGATGGCGTAAAGCAAAAGAAAAATTCCCGTCGTTGTGTTCCATCGAAGACTTTATCTATCCTGTAAAACTGTCGATGGAGCAATGTTCGTCAGAACTGACAGCAACATATAAGGCTAAGCTGATAAGCGGTTTGTCGGTAGTCGACCTGACGGGCGGACTGGGAATCGATGCTATTTTTATGTCGCGAGAAAGTAAGGAACATTGTTATGTGGAACGAAACGAAGAACTGACCCAGATTGCAGTCCATAATTTTAAAGCAACCAATGCAGTGATAAAAGCTGTGTGTGATGACGGGCTGGAGTTTCTTCGGAAGTCCGACCGCAAGTTCGATTGTCTTTATCTCGATCCGGCGCGTCGGGATGAGAATAAAAACAAAGTGGTACGATTGAGTGCCTGCGAGCCCGATGTGCCGGCCAATCTGAAATTCTGGTGGCAATATGCGGATAAAATTCTGGTGAAAGCCTCGCCAATGCTTGATATTTCGCAAGCCATAAAAGAACTAGGTTGCGTAGAATGTGTGCATGTGGTAGCCGTCAGGAACGAATGCAAGGAATTGCTGTTTGAATGTTGCCCCAATGCATCAGCTTATACGGTGATTAGCATCAATCTGGAGTCGGGAAATGAGACTCCGTTTATCTTTACTCCGCAAGAGGAGTCGGATGCCGTATCGGATTATGCCTCGCGGTTGTTCACGTATCTTTACGAACCGAACGTCGCCATCATGAAGGCCGGCGCTTTCCGACTGACAGGACAACGCTTCGGACTGAAGAAATTGCATCCTGATTCTCACTTGTATACGTCAGACATCTTGCATCTCGATTTTCCGGGCAAGAGGTTTCAAATCCTCTCAACAGGGGCTTTGAATAAGCAGACCGTCAAATCACTTTTACCGGGACGTAAAGCCAATATTGTCGTTCGAAACTTTCCATCAAAACCGGAGGAGCTAAAGAAAAAGCTCGGACTGATCGATGGCGGTGATGACTATTTGTTTGCCACCACGTTACACGATGGACAGAAAACCGGAATCTTCTGCCGCCGAATATAAAACGCCCGGCAATCTTCTTTTTTTATTCACAAAAATGCTATTTTTTTTAAGCAAAAAATATCGTATCATTGTACAACTATTCAGAAGGGAGAAGTCCCTCTTTTGCAGGACAGGCAATTTGCTAACAATGAAAGCTTATCCAGCTGTTTATTAGATATATAAATTTAAGTTTTGAGGCGATGAAGATAATTGATGTTCCCTATACCAGTCGTTTGGACAGTGCATCCATAGAAGTGGCAAGCGATATTCTCGAAGAGGAGGGTAGTGCCGGGAGTATTGAGAGTGTGAACTGGCCCCTTCGCTATCCTTACAAGCCGCTTACATCCTTTTATATAGCTCGTTCCGAAGACGCCATCTTTATTAAGTATGCCGTCAACGGCAATGTGTTGTGTGCCGTATACAGCAAGGATCAAGATCCGGTATGGAAAGACAGTTGTGTGGAGTTTTTCTGTAAACGTGCCGATCAGGAAGGATATATGAATTTTGAGTTCAATTGTATCGGTGCCTGTTATTCGGCAAAGCACGTTACCCGTCAGGAATCGACGAAACGGACGCCCGAAGAATTGAACCAGATATTGCGCTTTCCCTCTATCGGCACAAAGGCTTTTCAGGAGATGGAAGGCAACTTCGAGTGGGAGCTAACGGTAGCCATTCCGTTTGCACTATTGGGTATCGATTCACATCATTTGCCCGAAAAGATACTTGGAAATTTCTACAAATGTGCCGACGATACCGCTTTTCAGCACTACCTGAGCTGGAATCCCATCCTTACGCCCAACCCCGATTTCCATCGTCCCGAATTCTTCGGCGAGTTACGATTTGTGTAAAAGCGCATCCATAGTAAACCTTTTGGTTTGCACACAGACAAACAAAGATTACATCTTTTAGTGAAAGCCATAATGCTATTTACAGAGAAGTAGCATCAGCGTAAAAAACGATACACATCAGAGGGTCTTGCGCCAGTAGTACATGGGGGGATCGGCCTCCTGAAAATCGAGATTTACGTAAAGCGCTTGTGCTTTCACATTATCGTGACGCACTTCGAGGGTGATGCGACTGCAACCCTTCTCGCGAGCGCGAACTTCGATGGCCTCCATCAGTTTGCGACCGATGCCCAGCTCTCTGAAATCGGGATTGACGATCAGGTCGTGGATATTGACCATCGGCTTTACGGTAAATGTAGAAAAATTTTCGAACGCCACCAGCATTCCTGCCGGCCGTTCGTCGGCCAATGCCAGCAAAACGATGGCTGTAGGATGATTGTTGAGTCCGTCGACAAGACGCAGTTGTTGCAGTTTATTAAGCGGCTCTCCACCACCCATCGGGTCGGCAATATAGCTATTGAGCAGATCACCAATAGCAGAAAGATGGTCGGGATTACAAAAATCGCAATCGGTTATTTCAATTTCAGTTGTTGTCATCGTCCGAAAGATGTTTATAGTTTTGAACATCGATTTGATACTTCTGAATGCGCAACCCCATAATGCGCTCGGTAATTCCAAGCGTTTGAGCAGCTTTTGCGCTATTGCCGCGTGTAGCAATCAGGGTATCCAGAATCATCTGTTTCTCCACCTTTTCGAGAACGTTGTTGAGCGTTCCCTTGCTGGAAGTACCCGAAGAGGTAGCTGTTTGCAGCGTAGGAGGCAGGTTATAGGAACGTATCACGTTGTCGGAACTGAGCACCATAGCCCGTTCGATTACATTCTCCAGTTCACGGATATTGCCCGGCCAGTGATACATCATCAGCAGATCGAGGGCTCCACTGGTAATCCGCTTGACGGCAGTTCCGTTGATCCGGTTGAGTTTCTCGATAAAATGATCGACCAGAATGGGAAGATCGGCACGCCGTTCGCGCAAAGCAGGAACATAGATGGGGAAAACATTGATACGATAATAAAAATCCTCTCTGAACGTATTATTCTTAATCATCTCTTCCAGATTCCGGTTGGTAGCCGTAATCACCCGTACATTCACATCCAGCGTCTTGGTTCCCCCTACCCGCTCGAACTGACGTTGTTGCAATACACGCAACAATTTCACCTGAATAGACTGAGGCACATCGCCGATTTCGTCCAGAAAGATGGTTCCTCCGTCGGCCATTTCGAAACGACCGGCATGTTGTGTATTAGCTCCCGTAAACGAACCTTTTTCGTGACCAAACAATTCGCTTTCTATCAATGTTTCGGGCAAAGCCGAACAGTTTACCTTAATAAACGGTCCGTTTTTACGGGCACTAGCCTTGTGTATGGCCTCCGCAATCAACTCTTTACCTACACCGCTTTCGCCACGAATCATCACGGTAGTATTGATCGGCGCCACTTTTTCAATCAGACCGTAAAGATCATTCATCAGCGAAGAGTTGCCCACAATATTGTCGGGACGTTGCGATAGCGGAGATTCTTTCAACCGACGATTTTCGGCTCTCAATTGCTCCATCTCCTCAATCTGAGTCTGACGAATAGCCACCGTGCGCCCAATCAGCACTCCGACCAGGTTCATAAACTTCAGCTCTGGCGAAAAATCGGTTACCCGGGAATAGTGTTTATGAATACTTAAAGTACCTGTAACCTGATCTTCCGAAATAATGGGGATACATAAAAATGCTGTATTGTGCACCAAATCGGGAGCAATACCTATTTTATTCAAAAAATGAGGATCTTTGGAAACATCGGGTATGATTTTCGCCTTTTTCGTACGTACCACCTCTCCAATAATCCCCTCTCCAATTTTATACACACCGCGATGTTTTTCTTCATCGGTCAGCCCGAATGCGGCGCTGGTTTCTATGGTAGAAACATTACGGTTGATAATTGTAATCATGCTGTATTGTGCATTGAGAAATGTACAAAGATTCGCAAGTACCAGCTCCAGGTCTTTGTTGATGTTCTGGCTTTTGTTAATGATATCGCTGATTGTAAACAGGAAAGTCAGGTCGGACTCTGCATAACAGTTCCGCTTGGTGCGTTCGCAAAACATAATCTGATCGTTTTATCGTTGAATGGACAAAAATCCATTGCAAATATAGCAATAATTATCATATTGCCATAATAAAGTCGCATTTTTCTTTCTTTTTATCACACAAATACCATGTTTTACAGCAATATGAACCAAACAAGGCATTTTTTGAAGATAAATTTATTTGCAATGAACTTCATCATAAACGGCCAACATTTCAGCTACCGAAAGGTTTCGTTTAAGAAAAATCGAAAGCTGATGAATTTTACCGACAATCGAATCGAGATCAGCAGCGTCGAGAAGGAGATTGCGCTGAGAAAAAAAGTGAAGAACGGCCGTTTTGCCCGAATGCTTACCAAAAACATTCTGTGCACTTTCACGACCTACCAGTTTCCCATCGAAAAGTTGAAACGCCTTTGCATCACGCAATGTACCCTGCGCATGAATCCCCGATTCATGAGTAAAGACCATGCTGCCGGTAATCGCCTTTCCGACTGGAATAGGACGTCCAGAACATGCGGAAACAAAATTGCAGAGAGACATTAGTTTTTCGGGATGAAATTCTGTTCTTTCAAAAGCCGTTACTAGAGTCGTCACCACCTCCTCCAACGAAGAATTACCGGCCCGTTCGCCCAATCCATTTACTGTCACGCTAAGGTTTTCGGCACCGGCCTGCCAAGCTGTGATGGCGTTAGCAGTAGCCATTCCAAGATCGTTATGACCATGAAAATCAATCTCAAGCAACGGAAAAGCAGTCTTTATATCACGAACAAGCGAATAGAGAGAAAGCGGAGTAAACAAACCAACGGTATCGGCAATGCGGACCCGTTTTACCCCGGCATTTTGTATTAGTTTCAAATAAGCAAAGAGACGGGTACGATCGGTACGACTGGCATCCTGTGCCCCGACACTGACATAGGAAAAATAGCGATGCGCATATTCCACTAAAGCAGGCAGCGCATCACTAATCCAAACCCAATCCTTGCCAATGACTTTCAGTTGAATATCGGATAACGGAAAGGCCATGTGAATACCTTCGGCACCAGTACGGGCAGCCATCTCAATATCCTGACGAAGTGCTCTGCTCCAAACAGAGATACGACATTTCGACTTAGCCCGGACAATAGACCGAATGGTTTCAACCTCCTCCTCTCCCATTGCCGGAGTGCCGGCTTCGATCTCATCCACACCCACTGCGTCAAGCAGACGCACTACCTTGAGTTTTTCTGCTCTGGAAAAGGCAACCCCGGGAGCCTGCTCTCCATCGCGCAACGTGGAGTCGATCAGGCGGGGAACAAAGGTGGGTGACAGAGAATCCATGTTATTTACTATTATGACATTTACTATTTACCACTGAAATCTGAACTTCAATGATACATACTGCCCAAATATTATCTGTAAATACGCTACACTATGTCAATTTAAGAATAACTCCGTCCTTCTGGGCGGAGCAAATTCAATGATGACAACAGATTGGCTTTAGTCCTGATAACGAGCAAGCCAAAAATCAAATTAGCAAAGCTAAAGCCAACTGCATTCCATATTTGTTTTTATCCCCGACTTAAAGATCAGGGTTATAATTCACAGAATTCAATAGACAATTGTTTTCCGAATAACAATCGAAATTACGCTATCAAATATTCCTCAACAGCTTTACCCTCTTCCAATGCATCCAATACCTCATCGATTTTATCTTCGTTCATACCCCCATACCAGTAGTTATTCGGCTGAATAACCACAATAGGACCCTGACTGCAAACGCTAAGGCAGGCTGTTGTAGTCACTACCGCATCGAGTCCGCGGTCGGAGCATCCTTCACTAATCATTTGTACAAAAGAGGTGGCTCCCTGTTTGTTGCAATACCCTTGGGCATCGCCGGCAACCCGATACGAGTTGCACACCATAATCATGTAATCAGGCTTTTTCATAAATAAAGAATTTGAAGTCCCACCCGACCTCCCTTTGGGGAAGGAGAAAAATCTGCTATAAGGTTCTTTTCTCAGGTAAGGGGTTATTGATGTAAATAATAGTTGTAATTAATTTCAGTGAAAAATTCCTTTCTTTTGGGGAGGTTAGGCAGGGCTTCCTTATCCACAGCCCTGCGCATTGCCCCGGCAACCTTCGCCACACCCTTTGAATTCAGATTTGCAAAGCGTCTTCAGCGGAATATTTTGATAAACGGCATCCAGACCAGCATCGATCAATCCGTTCATTTGAATCACTTTCACTCCGTTTTCCTGCATGATACGCATCGGAGTTTCGCCTACGCCACCCACCAGCACCGCCTGACAGTCGATCAGGGTTTTATTAGCCAACATCTGCCAACGTTCGACACCACCACCCTGTGGCGGAGCATTGCGGGTCTCCACAAAGTGATAACCGTTGCGGGTCTGCTCAAAAATGTAAAATTTGGAAGCTTCTCCCATGTGCAGATTAACCAACAGACCCTCTTGTGTTGCCACTCCCACACGGATACGACCTTCACCACGATTGACCACCATGGTGGAGAACTGTCCGATCATATCCATCGCCTCAGCGCAATCTTGGCCTAACAATCCGGCGGCATCGGCTCGACAGCGGGCACAGTGAGCCATCGGATGAATATATTTTGCAACATTTGCCCGAAGCTCTTTCATAGCCACTTTCGAAGGCTCTTCGATGTATTCGAATATGGTGTTTTCGGTTGGAAATACCGGAATACAATTCATAGTATCAGCTCCCAGTTCGGCTACTTTTTGCGCCAAAGTCACCACTTCGTGATCGTTAATCCCCGGACAAACCACCGTATTGATTTTTACAGTGATTCCTTTGGCTTTCAGCAAAGGAATACATTTCAACTGTTGTTCGAGCAAAATTTCAGCTCCCTCTTTTCCTCGATAAACACGACGCTGATAACGCACCCAAGTATAAATTTTAGCCAACGTATCGACATTCAAAGAGTTAATAGTCAGCGTCACGTGCGTCACTCCCAATTCTGCTATTTTATCTATATGTGGAGCTAACTCAAGTCCATTGGTCGAGAGGCAAAAGATAATATCGGGAAACTCATTTTTAAGAATTTCGAGCGTTGTGAGAGTTTCAGCCGGATTGGCAAACGGGTCGCCTGGACCGGCAATTCCTACCACACTGATATTTTCAAGTTTTCCGGACAACGCCTTCAAATAATGAACGGCTTGCAGCGGAGAGAGCACCGTACTGGTCACGCCCGGACGACTTTCGTTCACACAATCGTACTTACGATTGCAGTAAGCACACTGAATGTTGCATTTAGGAGCAACCGGAAGGTGAACCCGAGCATGCGTATGCCGCGCTTTTTCGTTAAAACAGGGGTGCAGGGTTATATCTTTTGTTTCCATAGCCATTCTATTTACAATTTTGTTATTTATTTCAAATCTGAGCATCGACCCAATGCCGATCTTCACATCCTCAAATTTTCACATCATTCTCGTCCGTTTTGACATCTGACGCATCGCCGTCTTTGTTCTCTTTCGAACTGGTACTCCGTTTGGTAAGCTTGGAAAACGCCCGCTGGCGTCTCAGTTTCCGTGCTATTTGTCTGGCGATATGTATGTTCATAATTATAATTTTACATGTATTTGTAACCGATCGGCGATTTGCGTTGTTTGTCTTCAAGAAGTGTATTTACAACCTGTTCGAAAAGGATCATCGTCCCTTCGTAGCCTAGCACCCGGTTGTGTTGAGCTCCGATTCGATCGTGAATAGGAAAGCCGGTGCGAACAATGGGAATATCCATTTTGCGGGCGATGTAGTATCCTTTGCTGTTACCGATCATCAGGTCGGGTTTAAGGTCTCGCATGGCATCTTCCATCCGTTCGAAGCTCATTCCCTGACCCACCACCATATCTTCGTAATAGTTTTTGCCCAACACTTCACGAAGCGTCTCTGCCAGTTTACCACTTTCTCCACCGGTAGCACACAGAACAGGTTTTATACCTATTTCGGCAGCAAAGGATGCTAAAGCTACAACCAAATCTTCTTCTCCATAAATCACTGCCCGCTTGTCGGAAACATACTTGTGTCCGTCGATGTAAAGATCGACCAAACGACCGCGTTGACGTTGATATTTCATCGGGATCTCTTTGCCGGAAATTGAAGCAAGAGAGTTAAAGAATTTATCGGATTCAAGAATCCCGATCGGAAGACCAGTACGCACCAGCGGCACATCGAACTTACCTTTCAGGTATTCACCGGCCGACTGCTTCGTACCATTATCTTTTATTCGACCGTTCATCCCTCCAGAATTGAGGACATATCCCAACTCAACGGAAGCATAGGCCATTGCACTATTTTTCAACTGTTCAACAGGAGTTCCGCCATCAGGAATACGACGATAACTATCCCACGACGTGTTATCAAGTGTATCCGAGTAATCAGGGAACAACATGGCCGGTATCGAGAAATCTTCCACAATTTCCTTCAAGTGGCGGATATCTTCCGGCGAAATCATACTACTAAAGATGTTGATATGATCTCCAACCGGGCCGGAAGCCTCGGCCAGTGTCTTCACAGCTGCAAAAACAGCTTCGTGAAATCCCTCCGAATGCGTTCCCTGATAACTGGGAGTAGATGCAAAGATCATCACCGGAAGATCCGGCATCGTGTTGTGTGTCTCCTGGTATTCGTATATCAATCGTTGAACATCCTCACCGATGGTCTCACTCAGACAGGTACTGGCGATGGTAATCACCTTAGGATGGTATTGTGAGATAATGTTGTCAATGCCGGTGTTAAAATTCCTGTTTCCGCCGAAGATGGTAGTCTCTTCACTGAAATTGGAAGAGGCTATATCGACCGGTTCGCGGTAATGGCTTATCAGATAGCGACGAATGTAGGTAGCACATCCCTGCGAACCGTGCAACATCGGCAACACGCCTTCTATTCCTTTGAAAGCGATACATGCGCCCAGCGGCGTACATTGCTTGCATGCATTGCACGAGGAGGCAAACGCATCGCCCGAAGGCATCACTTTCTGCTTTATGGATTCTGCCTTTTGCATACAATACTTTGTTTTGGAAAAACCTCTCCCCCGCAGAAGAAAAGCCTTTGTTCTTTAATCTTTACTCTTTGTTCTGACTCACAAATTGCCACACCGGACTGGTTACCGTTTCGTACACCTCTTTAGCAAAATTGAGCATTCCGTCGTAACCGGCCAGCGCCAGTTTGCGTTCGTGATTGTGATCACAGAATCCGATTCCGAGTTTGTAGGCGATGGGACGTTCTTTCACGCCTCCGATAAACAGGTCTGCTCCCGTCTGTTTTACAAACTCCGAAAGTTCTACCGGATTGGAATCATCTACCATAATACAACCGTCGTCGCAAATGGTTTTCAACAAGCGGTAATCCTCCGTATTGCCGGTCTGCGTTCCGGCAATCACCGTTTTCATACCAATCAGCCGCAGTGCTTTTACCAACGATATTGCCTTGAAAGCGCCGCCCACATAAATGGCCGCTTTTTTGCCCTGCAACGCTCTTTTGTAAGGTTCGAGTGCCGGAATCAACGTAGTGAGCTGATTTTTGACCAAATCACGGGCTCTGTCCATTACGCTGTCATCTTTGAAGAATTTGGCTACCTCGTAAAGTGCATCCGACATATCTTCGATGCCGAAGTAGGAGACCTTGATAAACGGGATTCCGTACTTTTCCTTCATCTGTTTGGCTAAGTGAATCATCGAACCGGAGCATTGCACCACGTTAAGTGCTGCACGATGAGCATTCTGAATTTTCTTCACCCGACCATCGCCGGTGATAGGAGCCAGAATTTGAATACCCATTTTCTTGTAATACTCTTCGAGCATCCAGAGTTCGCCAGCCAGATTAAAATCACCGAGAATATTAATACTCAAGGGAGACACCTCTAGGCTTTCGTCTGTGCCCACCAATGAGAAAAGAGCATCGCAGGCTATCTTGTAACCATCTTTTTTCGAGCCCTGAAAGCCTTCGGCCATCACTGCTATAACCGGAATATTTTTCTCTTTTTGTACCCGTCTGCAAACCGATTGCACATCGTCGCCGATCACACCCACAATGCAGGTGGAATAGACAAAAGCCGCCTTGGGATGATGTTTGTCAATCAGTTCATGGAGTGCCTGATAAAGCTTATCCTGTCCGCCAAAAACGATGTTTTTTTCCCGGAGATCGGTAGAAAAACTGCTTCGATGCAGTTCGGGACCGGATGAAAGAGCTCCGCGAATATCCCAGGTATAAGAGGCACAACCGATAGGGCCGTGCACCAGATGAAGCGCATCGGCAATAGGATAAAGCACCACACGCGAGCCGCAAAAAACGCAGGCTCTCTGGCTGACAGACCCGGCCACACTGGGCTTTCCGCCCACCAGTTCGTGCGAATCGATTCCTTTGGTCACGATCTGGTTTTCTCTGCCTTGTAAATATTCAGCCATAATTTTCACCGATTAAAAATGAACAATGAATAATTAACAAGTAAGCTTGTTGCCTCATTGTTAACTATTCATTTTTAATTCTACATTACCAGTTCTACTTTTTCTTCTGGACAAGTGCGGTCTTTGTGATCAAGGAAAGCATCCAAAATCTTGATTAAAAGATTGGTCGCTCCTGTATAACCCACACAAGGGAAGAAATTATTGCCCGGACGATCCATCACTGGAAATCCAAGACGAACAAATGGAATATTTTCATCGCGAGCAATGTATTTGCCATAACTGTTACCGATAAGCATATCCACTCCTTCTTGTTTGATCCACTGATGTAATTGGAACATATCGGCACGTTCTCCGCTCTTGAATTTGGCTTCGGGAACCTTTTCTTTCAACATCGCTGTCATCGCGTCATCAAAATGTTTTCCGGGAGTACCGGTAACAATGTACACTGGTTTCATATCCAATGTCAACAAAAATTCTACCAAAGGAATCAATGTATCGGGATCACCATAAAGAGCAACCCGCTTGTCATAAAAATTCTTGTTGTTGTCGGCAATCAGATCAATCAGACGACCACGTTCCTCGGTCAACGAATCGGGCACCGGCAAATTAGCATGGCGGCTGAGAGACATGATAAAACGGTCGGTTGCCTTCAATCCGATAGGAATTTCGACAGTTTCAAATTTTACCTTACATTTATTTTCGAGCTTAATGCATGCATCTTCGGTAGTATACGGACCGATACCAATCGAAAATTTACTATCGCCCGTGGCAATCATATCAGCCTGAGTAGTGCCTCCCTTGGGATACATATCATAATGACCCGTCAACGGAGTGTCGAGTACACCCGACATATCGGGGAACATTATCGTACGAGCTTCCATCTCATTGGCAATACGTTTAATTTCACGCATATCGGACGGCTCCATCCAACCAGCCACAAGATTTACCACGTTTCTTTTCTTTGGCGTAGCAGTAGAAAAAAACTTCACAAACGCCGAAACCTGGTTGGCATAACCGGTAACATGAGTTCCGACATAACTCGGTGTATTGCAATAAATAACCTTTTTACCAGCAGGAACTTTGCCATCTTCATTGGCTTTGGAGATAATCTGAGTCAGGTCATCACCAATCGTTTCCGACAGACAGGTTGTGTGCACTGCAATCACGTCAGGTTCATACACACTGAATATTGTTTCGATAGCACTTACTAAGTTGGAAGAACCGCCGAACACGGACGAACCTTCGGAGAACGAGCTGGTAGAAGCCATCACCGGTTCTTTGAAGTGACGGGTGAGCGCACTACGGTGGTAAGAGCAACATCCTTGCGAACCGTGACTGTGGGGCAAGCATCCGTGCAAACCCAATGCCGCATACATGGCTCCTATCGGTTGACAGGTTTTGGCCGGATTGATCGTCAAGGCCTTTCTGTCTATTTCTTTTGCTGTTGTATGTCGTAATAGCATAATTTTATGAATTTAAAGATTCTAAATTCCCCTCAGGGGAACTTTCAGAGCTTGAATTTAGAACGTTTCTATGCGTTAAATATATTATAATTTAACTTTCAGTTTCAGATTGCCAAGTCTCCCTGAGGGAAATTTAGAAATCTGGTTGTGGTTTCAATAAGCGTATTGGGCTTCCACGTAAGTTTCACTTTCCCATGGAGCTTTCAACTCTTTCCAGATGGTGGTGCAGGCAATCATTTCGATATCTTCGTAAAAATTGATTGCTCCTTTGAATCCGGCATAGGGTCCGCCATAATCGTAGCTATGCAACTGTTTGAGAGGCACACCCATTTTCTGAACACAGAATTTTTCTTTGATACCGGCACAGAATACATCGGGTTTGTATAGTTCAATCAGTTTCTCCATTTCGTAATGGCTCAGGTCGTCGATCACCAGCGATCCTTTTGCCATCTGAGGCATCAACCCTTCGTACCCGTTAAACTCCATTCCTTCCGCTTCGAGCGCTTTCAACTCTTCTTCCGTCTTGCGCGGATTGTAACGGGTTTCGTCCTTGGTTACAGTGATCTCCTCAATATTACGGCTATCGGCATCGATCTGAATAGTAGGAATAACTACACGCCCTTCGTAGTCGTCGCGATGACCGAATTCATAACCGGCAGAGAGGGTAGTCATTCCCAGCTCTTCAAACAAATTCTGATAGTGGTGTGCTCGCGATCCACCTACAAACAGCATTGCTTTTTTACCATTGGTTTTCTTCAATGCTTTTTCACGGGCAGCAATCACAGCCACCATTTCGTCGGCAATCACCTCTTCTATTTTATCGATCAACTCCTGATCACCGAAGTACTGTCCGATTTTGCGAAGCATCTTAGCCGTAGAATCGGCACCGATCGGTTGAACCTTGATCCATGGAATCCCGAAAGAGGTTTCCATCATTTCGGCCACATAGTTGATCGAACGGTGGCACATCACCATGTTAAGGTCGGCCGTATGAGCATTTTCAAATTTCTGAATCGTGGAGTTGCCGCTGAAAGTGGCTATCAGGTTGATACCGCATTTTTCGAAAATACGTTCCAACTCAAATGCATCGCCACCGATGTTGTACTCTCCCAACAGGTTAACACGGTATTTCAAATCACCTCTTTTCTCGTCGTCGCGACCGATAAGATTCTTGAACAAACCGTTGTTGGCAATATGGTGACCGGCAGACTGCGATACACCACGATAACCTTCGCATGAAAATCCGAAAATATTGATTCCTTCACCAATCTCTTCCTTCATGTGACGGGCTACACGGTGCACGTCGTCACCTATAAGACCCACCGGACAGGTAGAAAAAATAGCAATAGCTTTCGGATGAAACAGTTCGTAGGCTTCACGGATGGCTTGTTTTAGTTTTTCTTCACCGCCAAAGACGATGTTGGAGTCCTGCATATCGGTCGAAAAGCAGTACATCATGAAGTTTTCATCTGCTTCCGTTTCGGGCTTGGTCTGGTTACGACGGGTCAACCACGAATAGAAACCACAACCGATAGGACCATGAGTAATATTGATAATATCACGGGTAGGTCCGAGCACCACACCTTTACAACCGGCGTAAGTACAGCCACGTTGTGTAATGATACCGGGAACCGTACGCACATTGGCCTGAATCTGGGGCGGCGTTTCGGGATCGTTCAACAGAATGGCCTTATCCCGCTTTTTGGCAACCTTTTTGGGGTATTTGTGTAACACCTCATCTTTGAATTTCTTCAGGTCATCAACCGAAACGCTGTTATTTACTTCTTTTATCATTGTTGTATCTCCTTATTTCGTTAGTCCAAAGTGCTGTCGCCCGCTTCGCCCGTGCGAACACGTACCGAGTCCACTGCATTCAGAACAATTATTTTACCGTCTCCGCTCTTTCCTGTCTGATTCGCTTTAATAATGGTTTCGACAGCGAGGTCTTTCTTATCATCAGTCACCACCAAGGTAATCATGCGCTTGGATTTCAATCGCGGCATTTTCTCAATTAACTCAGCATATTCGGGAGCAGTTTCGTCGGCTTTTTCGTAATCGCCGTGACCTTTTCCGCGTCCGAGCACAGGCATTGCCGTAAACGAAGGCAATCCGGCTTCAGAAAGCGCCGACTTGGTATCGCCCATTTTGGCAATTCGTATGATAGCGAGAATTAGTTTCATAATCAATAAATTATTCGTTAAAGAATTCTATTTTCAGCATCTATTCGATGGTTATACTTCCATTTTACCACTGGAAATGGTATAGGTTTCCACAACCGGAGTAACGAATATTTTACCATCACCGAACTGTCCTTTTTCACCCGAACGGGCAGCTTCGATAATTGTTTCAATAACAAACTCTTTATCTTTTTCGTTGATTACGATCATGAGCAGATCTTTCGGCAATTCATCATAGGTGACATTTCCTACTTTGATACCGCGCTGTTTTCCACGACCGAATACAGACAGCTTGGTGACTGCCGGAAACCCTGCATTGAGGAGGGCTCTCATGACTACCGGCGATTTTTCCGGACGAACGATGGCTCTTAGTAAATACATAACGTTTTTCTTTAAGTTATTTTATTTTGTTACAAATCTTCTCTTTTTTTGCACTATAAGGGCTTGCCGAACGATTAACCTTTGGTCGAGACCGGAGAAAATGCGCAGAAAACAACTTCCCCGGTCTTCTCCAAAACAAAGGTATTAATTCATAATTCCAAAGCCAACCAGCAAGTCTTCAAGCTCTTGCATAGCCAACGGAGTCGGAATTACCTGCATCGTATTATCGTTGATTTTTTTTGCCAACGCACGGTATTCGTCAGCTTGTGGATGTTCCGGAGCATGGTCAATCACCGTTTTCCGGTTGATTTCGGCATGTTGAACCATGTTATCGCGAGGTACGAAGTGGATCATCTGAGTTCCGAGTTTCTTGGCAAACTCCTGAATCATATTAGCCTCATTGTCCACTTTACGGGAGTTACAGATAAGACCGCCAAGACGAACGTCGCCGACTTTTCCGAATTTAGAGATAGATTTGCAAATGTTGTTGGCGGCATACATTGCCATCATCTCTCCTGAACATACGATGTACACTTCCTGTGCTTTGCCATCTCGGATAGGCATTGCAAAACCACCGCAAACAACGTCACCCAATACATCGTAGAACACGTAATCGAGGTGTTTGTCGTCATCATAAGCTCCGAGCTGTTCGAGAAGATTGATAGAGGTGATGATACCACGACCGGCACAACCGACACCTGGTTCCGGGCCTCCCGATTCAACACAGTGTGTTCCTTTAAAACCGTCTTTCATCACATCATCCAGCTCCACATCTTCACCTTCTTCGCGAAGGGTATCCAATACGGTTTTCTGAGCCAAACCGTGCAAGAGCAACCGGGTAGAGTCTGCTTTAGGGTCGCAGCCCACTACCATCACATTTTTTCCCATTTCGGCCAAACCGGCCACTGTGTTTTGGGTAGTGGTAGATTTACCAATGCCCCCTTTTCCGTAGATAGCAATTTTTCTCATAACCTTAATTTTTTGCCTAAATGAATGAATTGTTATTGTACTACTTTCAAAGCACGTGCCAGAAAACAATATTTAACAATCAAGAGCAAAGCAAAAACGATTAAAGCATTGATTCACAGAGAAAATATTTTTAAATAAAAATCAAATAGCGTTATCTTCTAAAACAAAATCGCTCCAAATAGGTAGGAGAAGATTTATCAAACCTACAAATTTGTAGGTTTCTCGAATGCGGTAATCTTTTCTTTACCGATCCGTAATACGTTGGTGGCCAAACGGCGAATTTCTTCTTTGTCGTGACTCACCATAACGGTTGTAGACTGAAACAATTCATGCGTTTTAAGTATCTCATTTTGGAGAGATTGACGTAATTCAATATCAACCGAAGAGAGTGGCTCGTCCAACAGCATTACTTCGGGCTTACGGGCAAAAGCTCGTGCAAGTGCCACGCGTTGTTTCTGCCCCCCCGAAAGCCGGTTCACACTCTGACGACGGAGTTGCTCCAACTGAAACGTATGAAGCAACTTTTCTATTTCTTCTACATTCCTCACATCCTGCGCAAACCGTATATTTTCTTCCACATTCATATTCGGAAACAGAGCATAATCCTGAAACATATAGCCTACATTCCGTTTTTGCGGCGGTATATTTATTTTCTTCGAGGAATCGAAAACCGTCCGGTCTCCTATCCGTATCACGCCTTTGTCCGGAGTAAAAAGACCACACAACATTCGTAACAACGTAGTTTTGCCGGCACCCGATTTCCCGAAAAGGCATACCAGCTCGTGAGCTGGAATTTCCACACAGACTTCCAATGTTCGCGGCCCGTCGGTGGTGAGCATTTTTCGTTCCACATCAATATAGATCATATTCGTTTACATTTAGCATTCAGATTTCCCTGCATTCTCACCTTCTCATTATACTCGAAAGCGTTTGTTCACACTATAAATAACAACGAGCAACAAAAAAGAAACCAGAAAAAGGATCAATGAATACTGGTTTGCCGTGGTATAGTTCAACGATTGTACCTCATCGTAAATAGCAATAGAAGCCACCCTCGTTTCGCCGGGCATATTACCGCCCACCATCAATACAATTCCAAATTCACCGATGCTGTGGGCAAAAGTCATGGCAATGCCGGTCACAATAGAAGGTTTGATATTGGGCACCAACACCCGAAAAAATGTTTCGATTTTAGATTTTCCCAAGGTGTAAGCCGCTTCACGGTAACTTTTGGGTAATGCCACAAATCCGTTTTGCAACGGCTGTACCATAAACGGAAGACTGAAAATGACACTGGCAATAAGAATTCCTTGAAAACTGAATGCCAGACGAAGATCGAACCAACGCTCGAGAAAACCACCGAAAGCATGTTGCGGACTGAATGCCACCAACAGGTAATAACCTATTACCGTGGGAGGAAGTACCATGGGCATATTGATAAGAGCTTCAAAAATCACCTTCAGCCGAAAACGGGTAAAGGCCAACAAAGCCGCTACCGGCAATCCGATTACAAACAAAATCAGCGTAGTGGACAGAGCCAGTTTTGCCGTCAGAAGCAGAGTTTGGATAAATTCGGGAGACATACGTATTAAAGTGCTAATTTGAAAATATGACAATATGCCAATGAAAATCCATTAAAGACATAGCCAATCTTGATCGTCAATTTCCAATGTAAATTGAAAAAGAGAGATGCCGCACACTTCGCGGCATCTCCAACGATCAGATTTGTAAAAATACTCATAAGAACCATCACGGTCAGCGTTTTACCAAGCCATAGCCGTAGCTTTTCCAAATGGCATCACATTTGGGACTCAGCACATATTTCATAAATCGGGAGGCTTCTCCGTTGCGTTCCCACCCTTTTACCAACACACAACCCTGAGCTATCGGGGGACAAACATCGGCCGGCAGTTCATAACAATACCCTTTCCCCTTCATATCGGGAGCCAACGCCAACGAAAGAGCAATAAAGCCAATCTCGGCATTACCGGTAAATGCAAACTGTGCTGCCTGCGAAATATTCTCGCCCACCACAATCTTTCCTGCAATTTTATCGTACAGTCCATACTTTTTAAGGGTATTGACCGCATTCTCTCCATAGGGAGCCGTTGCAGGATTGGCGATCGCCACCTTTCTCACGTCCGGGAGAAGTACCGAATTCAATCCCTTGACCAGATTTATCTCTTTACTCCACATCGCCACCTTACCAAATATGTAGGTAACGACAGGCCCCACAGTTGCTCCTTTTGCTTTCAAAGCCTTGGGAAAATCCATATCGGCAGCCATAAAAAAGTCGAAAGTAGCACCGTTCAGAATCTGTTGAGTCAATGTTCCCGAGGCTCCGAATGTAATGTCCACCTTGGTTTTCGGATGTTCCCTTTCGTATTGTTTTTTTATAACCTCAAGTACATAGCGCAAGTTGGCTGCCGCAGCAACTCTCACTTTCTGTGCATTCACCACACATGCAAACGACACGAATAGTGCCAGTATAATAATGGTAGTCCTTTTCATATTATATTATTTTGATATTCTATAAATTACATTCTATTTGCTATTTCACTGACAAAAATGTAGGCTTTATGGTAATCATAATAAATGCCCACTGCGGAAATTTCTGATCGACTTTGGCTTTCAATTTCTTGACCGATGTCACCAATGCATTGGCAAAATATCCACTCCAGCCTCCCTGCAAATTCATCACGGACGAGACCGGGTAGGTAAATGTCAAGTCGAGTTCCGATCCGAGACCTTTATGATCGAAGATCTTGACCTGTTGTTGCGCCAGACTGAAGGCATGGTACGAAGCCTCGGCTTTCAGTTTCGGACCGATAGCCACCTCCGGACCGAAATAGAGATCGATCAGACCTCCTGTTGGCATTGATTTCCAATATTCCATCGAACCATTGAAAGAGTGATTTGCCCCGAACAATTTATTGAATGTATGATCCTCTGTGGTTGCCAAATCGTATTTCGAACCCGAAAAACAATCGGCTCCAAGATTGAAAGCTACCGTTTTGGATGCTTTGGCTTGAATTTTGGAAGCCAGCAAATAAGCATCCAGTTGTTTCCCTGTGGTTCCGTGACCAAACTGATAATAACCTGTTCCGTAAAAAGTCACAGGAAAATTTTCTGCCGAATAACTCAGATTGCCACCGATAGTATTCCGGTACCATCGCTTATTATCATTCACATTCGATTGATTATTGGTTCGTTGATAACCTTCGTTTACCCAGAGAGCCGTCAGGTTGAACTTACCCAATGGCTTGGATGCCCAAAGATAGGTCATCGATTTGTAAGTTGTAGTGTAGGCAGTTTCCTGATACACATCGCTGGCATTGTTCCAAGCAGCTCCCAAATGCAAAATAAAGTCTGTCGACGTATATTTCATTAACAGCAAATCATGGGCATTACCCGTATTACTCCAGTTGCTGGCCGAAAACAATCGTTTATCGTCATACTCTATTGCCTGACGACCCATGGCAACCGAAATTCCAGGAGCCAACAAATATTCACCCCATGCCTCATAAATGCCAAATGTACCCGTGCTTAACGCCGTCGGTGAGGTCTGTCCAAACACATGCGTATCCTGCAATACCAATTTGGCCTTCATCACATTCGACGTATAAGCCATATTGAGTCTCGATCGCATCACCGTAACCAGTGCAGTTCCTAACGAATCGTACAAGGGAGCCACCGCTCCGCTACGAACTTCTGTCCGCGTACGAAGTTCTCCGCCAATGGTAATTGCCTGTGCAGCCACCTTCTCTATCGCAGCAGAAGCTACCATCACAAACAACAAACTAATAAAAAATCGCTTACTCATACCAAAACTATTTGAAATTAATAATTAGCTGCCATCAAACCATCGATATACACAATAAAGAATAACGTTTTTCTAAAAAAAAGCCCTAAGGCTTACAGAAAACAAAAAAGCATAGCCTCTCCTGTTTTCTGTATATATTCGTCATGCATGGTCTGCAATTTTTCATAACGTTCAATCAGGTTGGAACCAAACGAAGTCAGCTCTGCACCACCTCCATTAGTACCACCACGCTTGCGGGTTACTACCGGTAGTGGCGAAAGACGATTCATCTGCTCCACAAACGACCAGGCTTGTTGATACGACATTCTTATCTCCTTAGAAGCTGCCAAAATAGAGCCTGTCGATTTGATTTTCCGTAAAAGATCGACTCTTCTCGGTGTCAAAAAACATTCTCCGTTTTTTTGAATTTCCAACTCTGCCCTAATACTAAAAGGATGCCTCATATCATTTCGTGTCTTGTTATTCACCGAAACAAATAACGTGCCACGAATAATTTACAATTACAAATCAACAAGTTACATACTAATATAAAAATCAGCACCTACCTCTGTGTACTAAAATCAATCACCATTCTACAAAAATGTAACCTAACATAGTATTGAAACAACCCCAAAAATCGGTCTTGCGCAGAGATCAAAAAAGTGTATCTTTGTCGGAAAGACCAACTCATCAAAGAATGACTAAAATCGGCTTTTTATCGGACACGCACGGGTACCTCGACCCTCGTGTTTTCGAGCATTTCGAGTCATGTGACGAAATATGGCATGGCGGCGATATCGGAATTGTTGAGATCGTAGACCGACTCAAGGAATTCAAACCGCTGAAGGCGGTTCACGGCAATATCGACGGCTACGACATCCGCCTCTGCTGCCCCACCGTTTTACGTTTCACCTGCGAAAAAGTGAATGTCTTACTTACCCACATCGGAGGCTATCCCAACCACTTCAGCTTGGAAGCAAAAGCTCTGTTGAAAGAAGAGGTGCCTGATTTGTTTGCCTGCGGACACTCTCATATTCTGAAAGTACAATACGATCAACACCTGAAAATGCTTTGCGTCAATCCCGGGGCAGCAGGACGTTACGGATTTCATAATGTACAAACGTTACTTCGTTTTTCAATAGATGGAAACGACATCAATGATATGGAAGTCATAGAGCTTGCACCGCCCACACTACAAAAAAATTAAATCGCAATAAATCGCACCTCTTTTTTGACAATCAATCATTTTCAACTACCTTTGCAGTATCAATTTAAAACTCAGACAAGAGGCATTGATTATCTCAAAATGTTGCATCATAACACAACCAAATACCGCTATTTATGAATCAATCTGATATTTCTTTGCACAAAAGATTAACCATCGCACTGGTAGCGCATGACCGCCGTAAAGTAGACATGGTGGAATGGGCCAACTATAATGCCGAGATGTTATCCAAGCACAAGATTATTTGTACCGGCACCACCGGAGGCCTCATTAAAGAAGCATTCGACAAAAAAGGAATTCAAGCCGACATTACTTGTGTCAACTCTGGCCCGATGGGAGGAGATGCCGAAATTGCAGCTTTAGTCGCTCAAAAGAAAATCAATCTGGCTGTTTTCCTTATCGACGACCTCAACGCGCAACCGCACGAAGCCGACATTCAAATGTTGCTCCGCCAGTGCCGCATACACAATGTGCCTATAGCCTGCAATCGCTATAGCGCCGACCTAATGATTACAAGCTCTTTATGGGATAACGAAGAATATCAACCCAAAGAGCCGAAGTATGTCTACTTCCACCGTGAAGAAAAAGAATAACGAACCAATTTTAATCAACTAACATTAATAATTTCCGTTTCTATACCCGTATATAAAAACGGAACCAATAGGATTATGCAACTTAATTTAGCTATTCTCCCGGGCGATGGAATCGGTCCCGAAATTGTAAACATAGCACTTGACGTCACAAAAGCGGTAGCAGAAAAATTTGGCCACGCACTGACGTATGAATATGCTCTGGTGGGTGCCTGTGCCATCGACAAGACAGGCAGTCCTTATCCCGAAGAAACTCATGCCCTCTGTATGAAATCGGATGCCGTCCTCTTCGGAGCTATCGGAGACCCGAAATACGACAACAATCCTTCGGCAAAAGTGCGACCCGAACAGGGATTATTAAAGATGCGTAAAGATTTAGGCCTTTTTGCCAATATTCGTCCCGTCTCAACATTTGCATCGTTGCTCCACAAATCGCCTTTACGTACCGAATTGGTAGATGGTGCTGACTTTATGTGTATCCGCGAGTTGACAGGAGGAATGTACTTCGGTCGCCCTCAGGGCAGAAGCGAAGATGGCAATACGGCTTACGATACCTGCGTTTATACCCGCGAAGAGGTAGAACGCATCCTGCATCTAGCCTATAAATTTGCCGGTCAACGCCGCAAGAAAGTGACTGTGGTCGACAAAGCCAATGTTATTGCTACTTCTCGCTTATGGCGTCAGATTGCGCAGGAGATTGCGCCGCAGTATCCCGACATCGAAACCGAATACCTGTTTGTTGATAACGCGGCCATGCGTATCATCCAGTGGCCGAAAAGCTTCGACGTGCTTGTAACAGAAAACCTTTTCGGCGACATTCTGACCGATGAAGCTTCCGTCATCACCGGCTCGTTGGGTATGTTACCTTCAGCATCCATCGGCATCCACACGTCGGTATTCGAGCCAATTCACGGATCGTATCCGCAGGCAACCGGCAAAAATATTGCCAATCCTTTGGCCACTGTACTTTCTGCCGCTTTGATGTTCGAATACGCATTCGACCTGAAAAAAGAAGGCGATCTGATTCGCGAAGCCGTCAATGCATCGCTCGAAGCAGATTTTGTAACGGAAGACATCTGTGCGGGGGGGAGCGCGCACAGTACTACTGAAGTAGGCGAATGGTTGCTTCAGTACATCCGCAATAAATAATTGTATTTCCAGACAAAGAACGTACAGCTCGGTTTGAATGACAAACATCTGCATCGAATCGAGCTCGTTCGTTATCAAATAGCATTGTGCAGCTTTTTGATAATGAGCTGCATGATGCTCGATGCTCAAATCGTTGGGGATACCGTAAAAACGGTTCGCATCAATCCGAAATTACAAAATGCTATTCATTTTCACGGCTATATACAACCCCGAAGCAGTAGTCTAAGCATGACCGACAGCCTCACCTTCAAAGGATTCCACACTGTCAAACGACTATCAATTAAGGAATTCTTACGATTAACACAAGCCGATGCGGAAAAATATGCAAAAGTAATGAAAGAGATTTATGACCCTCTGATTGCCGAGCAACAGCGTATTATTGACGAAGGTATCGGCCAGAGTCGTATTAATCCAAAACTCGGATATTTCGATCCGCAAAAAATGCCGACCGAATACATCAACGAAAACAAACATGATGAAAAACGACCTATTCACATCAATTCGCATGAAGAAGAGGAGGTCCTAAAAAAATATTCGAATAAGAAGTGAGGAAAACATTTGAACAGAAAACACATTTCACAAATTGCACCCGATAATCGTCATGATTATAAACGCTTTAATTTCTAAAGTAGCAACTCAATATAAGAAATATTTTTCCATACATTAAAAGCAATCGGCACATTTGTCATATTCTGATTGCAGGAATATGCTTTTGTTTCGGTAATAGCATGGAGGTTTATGCTCAAAATGTAAGTGTTATCGACACCATCAAGCCTCTACATATCAGTACCGACCTCAAGAAGATGATTCGTTTTTCCGGATATATGCAACCCCGAAATTCGAAATTGTCGATCAGCGACAGTATCAAATTCGACGGAATACATACGGTGCAGCTAATCACTATCGACCGATTCATGAAGATGACTCAAGTCGAAGAAGACAGATACAACAAATTGATGGAAGCCATTTACAAACCGCTACGCGAAGAACTGCGGCAAATTATCGAAAGCGGCGTTGGAAAAGGCATTTTTCATTATAATGCAAAACTAGGCTATCAGAATCCGATGAAGATGCCGACCGAATTACTGAACGAAAACACGCACAAAGAAGATAAGTTTCAGTCGTGGAAAGACAAGGAGACTGAAATACTCAAAAAATACGAGATTCCGAATAAAATAACGTCTAAATAGTTATCACATACAACCCAAAAACCGGATACCATAAAAACCGACACCTCTCTCATTACAATCACATTTGTAATGTCACCAACATGATTGAAAAATTTCTAACCAAAACCAAATTCGAATCACTTGATGATTTCAGGCAAAACTTTCAGGTAGTCGTACCCGAGAACTTCAACTTTGCCTACGATGTTGTTGATGAATGGGCGCGTATTGCGCCCGACAAAAGAGCGCTTTGCTGGACAAACGATCATGGCCGACACATCGACTTTACATTTTCCGAAATAAAACAATACAGCGATGCCACAGCATCCTACTTTCAGCAACTTGGAATCGGCAAAGGAGATATGGTGATGTTGATTCTGAAACGCCGCTACGAATTCTGGTTTTCTATTCTGGCACTTCACAAACTGGGTGCCGTTTGTATTCCGGCCACCCACCTACTCACATCCAAAGATATCGTATATCGTTGTAATGCTGCCAGCATCAAAATGATTGTGGCTGTAGGCGACGAGGAAGTTGCCAAACATGTGAACGGCGCTTTGAAGGATTCTCCGACCGTAAAGCAGGTGGTCTCGGTAGGCCCCGATTACCCCGAAGGATGGAACGATTTTCACGAAGGCATCCGCCATGCAGCACCGTTTGCAAAACCTGCCGAAAAGAACAACAACGACGATATTTCGCTGCTCTACTTTACGTCGGGTACCACGGGCAATCCCAAAATGGTGATCCACGATTTCACCTATCCACTGGGACATATCGTGACTGCCTCTTACTGGCACAACATTCATGAAAACAGCCTGCATCTGACGGTTGCCGACACCGGCTGGGGAAAAGCCGTTTGGGGAAAACTCTACGGACAATGGATAGCCGGAGCTGCCATTTTCGTATACGATCATGAAAAGTTCACTCCGTCCGATGTGTTGCACATGATCGAAAAATACAAAGTCACCTCCTTTTGCGCGCCTCCCACGGTGTTCCGCTTCCTTATCCGCGAAGATTTGAAAAGTTACGACCTCTCTGCTCTGAAATATTGCACCATAGCAGGCGAACCGCTCAATCCTGCCGTTTACGAAGCATTCTACAAAATAACGGGGATCAAACTGATGGAAGGTTTCGGACAAACTGAAACCACCCTGACCATCGCCACCTTCCCTTGGATGGAGCCGAAACCCGGTTCGATGGGAGTGCCCAACCCTGCCTACGATATGGATCTGATTACAGCCGACGGTCGCTCGGCCGAAGACGGCGAACAGGGCGAAATCATCCTGCGCACCGACCGGTTCAAACCCGTTGGTCTCTTTATGGGTTACTACCGCGACGAAGCGTTGACCAAAAGTGTTTACGACAACAACATTTACCACACCGGCGATGTGGCCTGGCGCGACGAGGATGGCTATTACTGGTTTGTTGGCCGTACCGACGACGTTATCAAAAGTTCGGGCTACCGCATCGGACCGTTCGAAGTAGAGAGTGCCCTGATGACCCACCCCGCCGTAGTGGAATGTGCCATCACCGGAGTACCCGACGAAGTACGCGGACAGGTGGTAAAAGCCACCATCGTGTTGTCGAAGGAATATAAGGACAAAGCCGGTGAAGATCTTATCAAAGAGATTCAAAACCACGTTAAACGGGTGACGGCTCCTTATAAATATCCGCGTGTTGTGGAATTTGTAGATGAATTGCCCAAAACCATCAGCGGAAAAATCCGCCGAGTGGAAATTCGGGGAAAAGATACCAGCGGAGAATAAATTTGCATTGCCGGCATAAAAAAAGCACCTCAAAAGGGTGCTTTTTTTATTCAGACCTCTTTTCTCCATTTGCGAAAACGCCAACCGAACACCGGAGAACGATTCGCGAACCGCGAAAACGCCTCCCCGATAAAAAAGAGCCTTTCGCCATTCGCGAAAGCTTCTCACGAAGACAAAACATCGATTCGCAAACGGCGAAAGGCTCTTTTGCATGCAAACGTAGGTTTCGCAAATGGCGAACGCTTCCCGAGAGCTGAGAAGAGAGTTTCGCGAATGGCGAAAAGGCGAAATGCCATACAAATGAATTATCTTTGCAGAAACCAAACAAGCCGATCATCATGAACGAAGTTATCGCCCATTGGAATATTTGGAGCCGGAAAAGGATACCGAAGAAGAATGGCATACCGTACAAGAGGTATTCGGTGATGTTGAATACAAAATGAATACGCATTACGGATCAAACGAGAAATTGAAGTACTAATGTCTGTATACCGCGTACTCTTATCCGATAACGCAAAAGCTGACATTGATAATCTGACAAACGTTATCCTATTCTAATATCAAGCACCGTTGACAGCTTTTCGCTATGTTCAGGGATTATTGGATACGATACTTTCTCTCGAAAAATCGGCCGAATCTTTTCCTCTTCAACCCCACCCCTCTCTGCTGAAATACGGGCATTACGCCCGACGCGTCAATTACAAGCGAATGGCTATTTTCTACACTGTTCACGGTTCAACCGTCTACATCCACTGGGTTTTGGCGGCATCGCTTATCAACGAATTATAATTCGCCCCTCGCTCACTGTTTCTCCGTCAAATATTTCCAATAACGTTTTGGCAGCAATTGCCGGTGCAGTTTCGGATTAATCCGCTCTTTGATAGTCATCGATTTGAAGTAGGTTTTCCACAACTGCTGAAACAGTTTTTCATCTTCCGCCATCAAAGTTTCATCGAGTTTGCCTTCGGGAAACAGTGCCGATGTTTCGAGCGTCATCTCTGTGACTGTCTTAAGGTCGTAATAAAATCCGTAATCACGTTTTGTGTCGTAGAGTATCCATTTCTGATCGGCAAAACGGTCTTTGAAATGGTCGATCACCAACGGCAGACAGTTGTGATCGGGAGCGATGGGCGCGAAGAAAATATCATCGGCCGCTTTCTGAAACCGTACGAACTGAATCATCCGGAGTCGTTCCTTGCTCACCTTCATGGCTAGCTTGTGTACCTTCAGCACCACCTCGTCGGCAAAATTCGTTTCGATCGATCGTTTGCTGTCCACTGTTTTGCGGATGTATTGAAACAACAATTCGTCACTCCCCTCCTCTTCCGACAGCCACACGTAGGTGAGCATATTGCAGGCACCGGGCGACAACTTTTTCTCCAACGATTTCCACACCCGCGCGGCTTTATCCGGTTGCGTGATAACGGCAAAGTTTTCGTCGGCAAACATCGGTTCGATGTCGTCCGCTCCCAGCAGTCTCTCCGGAAAAGTTTTACGGAAATAGGCATCGAAAACTGCCGTAAGTAAGCCTTCAAACGTTTTATCGTAACGAAAAACAATCATTCTTTCCGGGTCTGTTAATATCCGATAATTAATTCCCCTCCCTTGGGGGGAGGGGTTAGGGTCAGACGATAAATGTCTGACTCCGACACGAAGTCGTCGTGAGGAGAGGTTTTAGTCGAAAATCAACGACAACTGCTGCTGGTCGATCAGTTTGGATTTGGAAAGTTTCTTTTCGGTCAACACCTTTCGCACATATTCGGGCGAAGCCTCGTGAACGGTATGCACCAGCAATTCGTTGCAGGTGATAAAATATTGCGCTTTCTTCATCACCACTCCCATCTTTTTCAAGGCCGATCCGGTAATTTTTCCGTATCGCCGCGACATCACAATCAGCTTGGCCGACTTCACGCCAATACCCGGAATCCGAAGAATCAGCGAATAATCGGCTTTGTTGATATCCACCGGAAACACTTCGGGATGGCGCAATGCCCACGAAAGTTTCGGATCGATCTCCAGATCAAGATCGGGGTAACGGTCATCCACGATCTCATCCACCTTAAATTCATAAAAGCGCATCAGCCAGTCGGCCTGATAGAGGCGGTTCTCGCGTACCAAAGGAGGTTGCTTCAATGCCGGCAAGCGGTTATCATAACTGTTGACCGGAATAAATCCCGAATAGTAAACCCGCTTCATGCTCGGCCGCTGATAGAGCGCTGCCGAAGTGTACAAAATCTGTTTGTCGCTCTCGTCAGTAGCGCCCACAATCATCTGCGTGCTCTGACCGGCCGGTGCAAAACGGGGTGCAGAACGAAACTTTCGCCGTTCTTCCTTACTTTCCAACACACCTTGCTGTATAAACGACATCGGTTTGTAAACGCTCGCGTGATCTTTCTCAGGAGCCAGCAGTTTCAAATTTTGTTCGGTCGGAATTTCAACATTGACGCTGAGACGATCGGCATAGAGTCCTGCTTCGTGCACCAACTGTTCGCTGGCGCCGGGAATGCTCTTCATGTGAATATAGCCATTGAAACGATGCACCGTCCGCAGGTCTTTAATTGCCCTCACCAGCCGCTCCATGGTGTAGTCGGGATTGCGCACCACCCCCGAACTGAGAAACAACCCTTCGATATAATTGCGGCGGTAAAACTCGATCGTCAGCTCCACCAACTCCGACACACTGAAGGTAGCCCGTGGCAGGTCGTTACTACGCCGGTTGATGCAGTAAGCACAGTCGTAGATGCAATAGTTGGTGAGCATAATCTTGAGCAACGACACGCATCGACCGTCTTCTGTGAACGAATGACAAATACCCCACCCCTCCGCATTTCCTATTCCGCCGGGAATATTCTTACGCGTAGTACCGCTGGATGCACACGACACATCGTACTTTGCCGATTCTGCCAGCACTTTCAGTTTTTCGAGTATTGCTTCGTTCATCGCATACAAAGTAAACCATTTTACAGAAAATCCACACCACTGGTTTTCTTAAAAAATTAGGATTGTTGAAAAGTCGTCGACCGTGTTTTCAATTCCTACAAAAACAAAAAAATGAGGACACCGACGCTGCGACACCCTCATTTCAATATTGTTCGGGAAACACCGATCAAAAACCGAAACTTTCCACTTTCTCTTCTTTAGCCTTGCCTTTGGGAATCGGCTTGGCTTTTTTCTGATCGACATTGGCATGAACTACAATTGCCTTTGTAGGAGCCGGACAAATGTATTCACACCCTCCGCAGCCGATGCATATTTCAGGCTCCACATGCGGAATGCGTAAGCCGTTTTTGTACTCAACCATGCTCACAGCCTGTGTCGGACAATGCTCGGAACATGCGCCGCAGTCAGTATTTTCAAGATAAACCACACAACGGGTCTGTGTAAAATGAGCAATACCAACCTGAGTCACATGCTTCTGCTCGCGGGTTAGCGGAGTAAGCGCTCCCGACGGACAAACATTGGAACAATGGGTGCAATTGGGTTGGCAAAAACCTTTATCAAAATCCATTTTCGGTTGCATCATACCCATAATACCATAATCGAACGCCGTAGGATGCAGCACTTGCGTGGGACATTCCGATACACACAAATGGCAAGCCGTACATTTGGTATTGAAGTTATCTCGCGTTCCGGCACCCGGAGGCATTATGGGTTCTGCCTTCTTCACGCCCAGTTTGTTTTGTGCAATGGCAACAGGAGCCGTTGCAATGGCAGTTGCTCCGGCAATCAGAAAATTACGGCGGGAACTGTTCTTTACATTTTCAATCGCAGCCTCGGCTTTCTTCTCAGACAATTGAAACCGGTAACTAAGCGCATTCTGTGAGCAGGTGGAAAGACAGTTGAAGCAATCGACACAACGCGAATGATCGATGACACTATTTTTTGAGTCGATACATTGCGACTTGCACGAACGGGCGCAAACCCCGCAATGGTTGCAAACCGAATGATCCACCACAATTTTAAATGGAGCAAAACGAGAAATCAGTCCGAGGAAGGTTCCCACTGGACAAATCGTATTGCAATAGAGTCGCCCACGGGTAAGCGACATTACCGCTACTACCACCAGAAACAAAGTGGCAATTGCAGTCGGCACCAGCACAAATCCCAGTGAATTGATATGATGAAGAAAGCTATCGCCGACTGCCGATTCATTGACAAATAAGTTATTCAAAGGAATCAGCGCCGGACGTATCAGATCGTTCATCAAACGACCTACATTGCTGTAAGGATCGAGCAGAATCAAAAGCAAAGAGCTACCAGCCACAAAGGCGATGACCGTCAGAGCCAGTACCGAATAGCGCAACCAATTGTTCGGTTTGGTGTATTTGAAATAACGCCTTGCACGATTTTTTTTCACACCCCTTGCTGTCAACCGATTAAAAACATCCTGCAATACTCCGGCCGGACAGATCACAGAACAATATAGTCGTCCGAAGATCAACGTGAGTAATAAAACAAATATTGCAGCACCCCAGAATCCGCCAAGAAGAGCCGGCAAAAGCTGAAAATGAACCAGCTTTGCGGTATTATGCGGCAACAGGTGAAAAAAATCGACAAACAACAAAAAAACCGGCATCGTCAAACCGATAGCCAAAATAATACGAATCCACTTCAACCACTTCATACGATATTAATTTAAATAGCAGAACAAACAGTGCAAAGTTAAGAAATAAGATGAACACGAAAATGCCTTCTTTTGCTCAAAAGAACTCACAAACAAAAAAAGAGGTCATTTCGACCCAAATTGGATTGAAACGACCTCTTATGGTTTAAACATGAAAGTGACGAACTTATTTTTTCTTGTTTTCCAAGTGCTTTTGGTAACGGTTCATAAACTTGTCTACACGGCCTGCGGTGTCTACCAGCTTTTGTTTGCCTGTATAGAACGGGTGTGAAGAACTAGAGATTTCGAGCTTTACCAAAGGATAAGTTACCCCGTCAATTTCAACGGTTTCTTTCGTAGCAATAGTCGAACGAGTGATAAATGTCTCGCCATTCGACATATCTCTGAACGCTACGGGTCGATAGCTTTCCGGATGAATTCCTGCTTTCATTGTTGTTTTATAAAATTAATTTAGTTGACTTTTCAGCTTTGAGCCTGCAAAGGTAGTTATTCATTTTGGAATTGAAAAATAATTAACCGATTTAGTTTGACAATTCGCTTTGAAGCAAGAGCCTATAACAAACGGGATTTCATACGCACAGCACTAAACAGCCGAATAATCAATTTTGAAAATCCGAAAAACAAAACCATAGAAAATTCTTCGACATATCAAAAAACGAAATGAAAAGGTGCAACTACAATCTCATAATAAACTACATATATTTATTTTATACAAATCGAATCATTAATACCCCGTCAGTGCATGCACTACCAATCAACATTAAAAACTTGTATACTACTACCTCTGAATGAATCGGTAAGAAATACATCGGTCTAGCACATTTATTTCATCAGACCACTTGCCGCTCCAAAATTAAAACCGGATAACTAATTTTAGGATCCACCTCCCATTCATCTCAAATCATCTTAAATGAGTACCCTAATATTCTATCTCATATTCAATGCAGCGAATTTACGTTAGCGTCAAAACAGATACTATCATCGATAGTATAAGTCAATAATGCTCAGATAATTCATTATCTTTTATCATTTTTCATTCTAACCGAATGTTAATATGCTGAAATTATACTAACGTATCTAAATTTTGTGGTTCTAAATAACTTTTATTCATACCTTTGCAATTACGTGAGTTTTTGTATCTGAAAGTAATTTTCTTCAATTAAATTTCAGGCTTAAATCACAAATATTCTTTAATTCTAAATGAGAAAAATAGACGCCTCCAATGAAGAAAATAGCTACACTTTCCATCATATTATTTTGGAAGATACACACTAAAATACCCTCTCTCACTTTAACATACGGTATTTTTATCCAAAATAACGAGCATAAATATGATATCTTTCATTCAATCCAAAAGCAACCATATACTTCCATCTAACTGCGATTGATTATGCGAACCAAAATCAAAATAATATTCCTTGTTGCTGTATCTTTTCTATCTTTATTCCAATTTACATACAGCCAAACCATAGCAATTTCCTCAGCCAACCCTGCTATTGCAGCTGCATATTTACCTCAAGGATATACAAACCAGCCCATTTACAAAGCCTCCTTTATTTTATCTGGTGGATATGGTGCTAATTTCACAAAGTTTACATTTGTCGCAAACGGAACCTTCTCCTCTTCGGATATTAGCTATGCATCTGGTGTTTCCGGATATAAGCTATGGACAAATACGACAGATGATTTATCTTCTGCACAGCTACAAAGTAATCCTATTCCTGCCTTATCATCAGGCAGTACCGTAACAATTAATGTAAATTGGCCTTGGTTTTCTACTGGGCAAACTTACTACTTATGGATTACAGCAGACATAAACTCCACGGCTAGTGTAGGACATACGCTTACCGTAGCTGCACCTTCCAGCTCCAATTTCACGTTTACCAATAGCTATTCTTTTTCAGGAACTCTTTATGACGGCGGCACACAGACGATATCCTCACCAAAACAGTTCCGTTCGATAACATCAGGCAACTGGAACTCCATCACCACGTGGCAACAATCAGTGGATAATGGAGCAACATGGATGGCAGCAACGACAACTCCATCAAGTAGCGATGGAACTATTACGATACAGAGTGGAAATACCGTAGCTGTAACCAATAGTGTAACCATCGACCAAACCACAGTCGACAGTGGAGGACAGCTAACGATCAGCGATGGAACCTCGCTAACCATTGCTGATGGAACCGACACTGATTTGACCGTAAACGGCTCTCTGTTGAACCAAGGTTCCATATCACAATCAGGCACAATCGCATTCAACAATGGAAGCTCCTATCAGCATGATATTGACGGAGGAACGATTCCTACCGCTACATGGGAGACAAGTTCAACCTGTCTCGTTACTGGAAGCTCCTACTCCGCCCCCTCCGGACTAACACAATCATTCGGAAATTTCACATGGAATTGCACGGGACAAAGCTCTGACATTTCATTGGCAGGAGGCCTAACAACAGTTAATGGAGGCTTCTCTCTCAATAGCACTAATAACAAAACTCTGCGACTCGTAAACTCAAGCAACGGAGTCAATACGCTCAATATTGCCGGTAATTTCATTCAAACCGGAGGTACCCTTTACGCTTATGGTACAACAAGCACCTACACAGGAGGCTCCGAAACAGTAAACATAGGAGGATCATTTAACTTATCAGGAGGCACTCTCTACCTGAATGGCAATTCAGACAATTGGTCTTCAGCCATTATCAACCTCAACGGTAATTTCAATCAATCCGGAGGTATTATCGGTGAAACCGGAAGCGGAACTGCCAATATCAACTTTACAGGCACTACCATCCAGACTTTTACCAAAAGTGCTGGAACAATAAATAATACGATTAATTTTACAATAGCAAGTGGTACCACTGTTGACTTTGGCACATCTGTATTAGATGGTAGTGGTGCTACATTTACACTAAATGCAGGAGGTACTATCACAACTGCTAATACAGCTGGTATCTCCAAGAGCGGAACTAATACTGGATCAATTCAGGTCAGAGGCTCTCGTTCATATAGTTCCAGTGCCAATTATGTCTACAATGGCAGCACGGCACAAGCCATCGGAAACGGGTGGACCACCGCCAACAACCTGACAATTATAGGAAGTAGTACTAAAACACTAGCAGCTAACACAACAATTAATGGCACCTTCACCATTGACAACGGGAATACACTCTCAAATAATACCCTTACGTTAAACGGAGATGTAATCGTTACCGCTTCCAATAATAGCTCAAATGGGGCTATTATTGACTGCAATATTTTATTAGGCAGTACTATTGCCATTAATGTAGTTGACGGTTCCCCTACTTACGATTTGACAATCAGTGGAAATATTTCCGGCGGTAACGGCATAACAAAAACAGGCAACGGGACAATGCTATTAACCGGAGACAATTCATATTCGGGCACGACTACAATTTCTGCTGGCACTGTGACCCTTGGAAGTACCAATGTTATAGCAAATAGCGCCCCTATTACCATGAATGGAGGCACTCTTGCCGCCGGATATTCAGAAATCGTTGGAACACTCACATTAACAGACAATTCCACCATAGCTTTAGGGACGAATACTCTTAATCTAAAATTCAGCCGTAGCGACTCAAAAGCGTGGACTACAGGAAAAATACTTACGGTTACCGGATGGCAAGGTGGCTGGGATGGCAGTGCCGGAACTATTGAAAGATTGTACATTGGAACGAACACTTCTGGATTAACCTCTGCACAATTAAGTCAAATAACATTTTTCAATAGCGCAGATAATACATATCATGATGCTCAGATACTCTCAACGGGAGAAATCGTTCCCAAAAGCAGCATAAAAACGCCTTCAATCACAACATCACCATCAAGTATCAGCTTTGCCGAAGCTGTCGGGTCGAATTCTGCCTCACAAACTATCTCGGTTACAGGTAAATATTTATCGAACTCCATTACTATCATAGCACCTGCCGCCTACCAATTAAGCAGCGACAATACTACATGGAGCAGTTCGGGAGGTTCCGTAACACTTGGAAAGACAGGAGGCACTTTATACATCCGATACACTCCTACAACCATCGAATCAAACATAAGTGCTACGTTCAATCTGGCATCAGGCTCTACAAATCAAACATTTACAGCAACAGGAAACGCGTATCAGACAGCCGTATACGTACGTCAAAATGGACGTGGAAACAAGGATGGGACTTCTTGGACAAATGCCATGGCAACCGTACAAAATGCCGTTGAAACGTCATTAGCCTTATCCACTCAATTACCTGTTTATGTAGCCGCTGGGAGTTATACTAAGGATCCCAACTATACTTCAGGCGATTATGCTCAATACAGCAGTGGATATTGGACTGGATGGGCCAACAATTTCGTTATTCGTTCAGGGGTAAATGTTTACGGGTCATTTCCCGAATATGGCACGACCAACAATAACAATGCAGATATGTCTTCGCGAGTCGTACTTAGTAATGCAACTCAGTATGCCACTACGCTGAATGGAGGAAACGACATTCGAGTATTAGGACCACCTTATACATCGACTCTTTTAGGCGGCGGTACCGGTCTCGCTACCTCTACGGTTTGGGACGGTTTTATACTTACCGGTGCAAACATGCAAACATGTTCCAGCGGCAAAGATGACGCTTGTGGTGCGGGAGCATATACACTGCCTAATTTCACATTAAGCAATTGTATTGTTGAGTCAAATACTACTTCGCAAAGTACCACCAACGACGGAGCCGGAGCAGAAATGGACGGCGGAACATTGTACAATTGTATTATACGCAACAATACTACAGGTTCTGGCTCTGGAGGCAACAGCAATGCCGGTGGCATCAATATTCGAGCTGGAGGATCGAATATAATCAACTGCCTGATATATGGAAATTATGCTTATTATGCAGGCGGAGCATTGTCGATAAGCCTATATAATAACTACTCGACAGCCTGTTATTTTATTAATAATACTATTGCCAACAATACATCATCGAATCGCTCTTCAGGCATCCACATATTTGGAAATAATGACATGCTTTATTTCTATAACAATGTAATTTGGAATAATACCGTTTCAGGAGTAACAACAAATAATGAAAAAAACAATGCTTGGCCAAGTGGATACGGGAGTTCTTTAGGGTCTGGAAGTATTTTATTGGATGCGTCAAACACACCTCCCGCTATGTCCGGAGGCTCTTACTTTGCCCGTTTTGCTAATCCTACAACGACTACTTCAGCTGATTATCGCCTACGAACTTCGTCATCGCTTATCAATGCTGGGAGCACTAGCGCTTCTGGAGCCCCCACCTTCCCGAGTGCCGACATCAGAGGTATATTCCGCGATGCCGTATATGATATCGGATGCTACGAAAGAACCGCTCTGTATTATTTTGTGAACAATGCTTCAACGAACAGCACCCCCAATGGATTGAGCTGGACAACTCCATTCAAGACAATTCAAGATGCACTCGACCAGTATAATATAAACGATTCTACCCAGATTTGGGTAGCAGCTGGAAATGGCAGTTATCTGCCGTCGAAAAACAGTTCGGGATCTTCTTCGACAAGTAGTGACGCCACGTTCCTGCTGAAAAAAGATTTAGGACTTTATGGAGGTTTTGTCGGCACCCCAGGCACTGAACCCACAAGCACCGCTGATGCCATCAATAAAATCAACGCCAGATTATTGAAGCAATATCCGACAGTTATTACCTCAAACGCGACAGCTAGTGCCAATCTGATCAGTTATACTTCCTCTGCCGGAAGCAAAGGAGCTGTTCTGGATGGCTTCACCATTACAGGAGCAGCATCGGGCAATTATGCCATCACAGTCGACAGTGCAAAAATACAGAATTGTAATATAATCAACAACCTTGGAGGCGGATTGAGTTTAAACAGTTCTGGCAGTGCTTATAATGTATTAATCGCCAATAATGGAGGCAACGGAGTGCTTTTTGCCGGAAGTCCCAACAATGCCAATTTAGTAAATGCAACCATTGTCAACAATACCGGGGCCGCAATTTTGTCAAGCACTACCACTCCAACTGTCAAAAACTCCATCTTATGGAAAAACGGAGGCGGAAATATCTCCGGCACTACACCAACGATAACCAATAGTGCCGGAACCTCTTCCTATGGAACCTTAACATGGTCATCAGGAACTGGCAATATCGATCTGGGAGAACGAACACCCAACTTCAAAAGTCCGGCTACTAAAAACTACGAACTGCTTTTAATTTCACCTTGCCTGAATGGCGGCGATGCTACTGCCAATTCTTTACCGACCGATCTGAACGGGAAAGTGCGTAAATATAATGGCAAAATAGATATGGGAGCATTCCAAAAATGGGATGGAATTACTATAAGTGGTAATTACTCCGCCTATTCTATCAAAAATTTACGAAAAGGATACGTGATTCCTATTTCCATGCTAACCGTATCGAACGACACTGCCGAAGTATTAATAACATCCGGTACTAAGTTCGACATGGAAGGAAACACAACTTTAAAAGCGAAGTGGCTGGAAATTAAAGACAGTACAATTGTTGCTTCTTCACTAAATCCGCCAATGATTACCAACGGATCGATCACGGCCGACAGCGTTCTGTACGTTCGAGCGTTCCCGCTGTACGTCACAGGAAGCACAAGCGTTCATGCCTGGAATTTCTTTGGAGTTCCGTATCCTGTATCTGTGAGCAAATTAGAAGGAGCAACTCCCGAATCGAGTGTACGTATCCAGCAATACAGCGAAAGCACCCGAGCCGCAAACGGAGTGGATAAAAGTGCATGGAGCAACCTAACGACCTCTTCCCTTCTGAATGTTGGAACTGGTTATTCTCTAAACTTAAATTCGATCAAACTACCCTATCTTCAGACTGTTATTTTCCCATCAAACGGGCAAGTAACTCTCTCAAATTTAAGCTCTGGAGATGTATCTGGTTTATCATATACAACATCGGGTTCTCTTTCATGGACCGAAAGAGGATGGAATTTTATTAGCAATCCGTACCCTCAATCAGCTTATATAAAATATCTGTCACTTACGGACACATATTGGCCCGGATCACTGACGTCAAGTAACAGCATCGGCGGATACGCAGGCGGTGTCTTTATATACAACTCGAATGGCGATTATTATGACATCTGGACTCTCAGCGATTTTCAAAGTGTCGGATTATCTCCATTCGGAGCTTGTTTTATCAAGAATGGGAATGCATCTCCTACGTTGACGAAAGTACAATTTGTACCAGAGCCTGCAAGTGCATTGACGACAACACCATTACGTACACGAAGCTTAACAGAAGCCGCTTCATCAGATGCACCGACACAGTTCCGTCTGGATATAGAAGGAAACAATACATCGAGTCGCACCTATGTTTTGTTTCATCCCAATGCCAACTCCGATGTGGTAGAACTCGAAGATTTACCCAACTGGTCAACTACCTCCAATGGCAATAATATTGTAATGAGCACCTTTAGTTCAAATAGCACTATCGGATTGGGAATAAACATATTACCGTTCAAAGGCATTGTCATGGAAGTCCCGTTACAGGTAAGCGTTCCGGCTGCTGGCAATTACACGATTGCCCTTCCGCAAAAAAACGACACTGTAGAGGTATATATTAAAGACAATTCCGGCACGGTAACTAACCTGAATTCCACCTCGTATACATTCTCGGTTGCCAATGCCTCTTCTGCCCCGAATTTCACGTTATTGTTTAAAAAGAGCAACGTAACATCTGAAGAAGATACATCTGGACTTACCCTTGTTCAAAACAAAACTAATATCGCCATATTCAATCAGGATGTGATCAACCGAATATTTGTCTACACTCCGTCCGGACAGATGTACAAGCAAAGAGATGTGAATAGCAACCAAATCTCTTTTGATTTACCATCTATATCGGGAGTATATTTAGTAAAAGTTGTAACCAACAAAGGAACGTTCACTAAAAAGGTCATCAACCCGTAAAATGATTTTTGTTGCGTAAAAAGCGACTATAGTGGAGATACTATAGTCGCTTTTTCGTTTATCTTTGTCGACAAATTAGAAATCTGATATTTGTATGCCACTCGAAATAGAAAGAAAATTCTTAATCAAAGGTGATTTTTGTCCCTTTATAACCCATACCATCCATATCACACAAGGGTATCTCTCCTCCGTTCCCGAAAGAACGGTGCGTATCCGTATTTGCGACAACAATGCCTGGATAACTATCAAAGGGAAGAACAACCAATCAGGAATCAGTCGCTACGAGTGGGAAAAAGAGATTTCCGTTGAAGAGGCAAAAGAGTTAATGCTGCTGTGCGAGCCCGGAATAATTGAAAAAAAAAGGCACCTCATTCCGAATTCGTCGCTTATTTTTGAGGTAGATGAATTCCTTGGCGATAATTCAGGACTCATAATTGCCGAAATTGAACTCCCATCAGAAGAGTTTTCGTTTGAGAAACCCTCTTGGCTGGGACAAGAAGTGACAGGTGATCCACGTTTTTACAACTCTTTTCTTACAAAGAATCCATACACCAAATGGGAGAATACAGACTCTATATACCCATTTCACGAAAAATAAGGTTCAAAAAAGCCCCAAAAAACGATCAAAATCCAATTTTGGAAGACCAAAAAGCATCAGTTACGAACTATTTCAAAAAATAACCCTCATAGGAGGTGATTATTTGATAAGCTGTTACACAAAATGTGCACTTTTTCGAGGTTATTTTCTTAATCCGGTTTGGTTTTCCAAAATATTACCCCTTACTTTGCAGCCGCTTTGAGGGAGAAACACGGAGGTGTTTTGTAGCTTGAAGCAGAGGGAAAAAGTTTTGAAAAAAGATGCAAAGATATTTGGTAGTTCAAAAAATAGCAGTACCTTTGCAGTCCG